>OCVV012842475.1_pt1 | contig 226020 bp, 194 predicted proteins | sample 1539721 | NCBI WGS metagenome assembly OCVV01 (sample SAMN02144230, study PRJEB22623) | gut metagenome | biome: sheep rumen | host: Ovis aries | place: New Zealand | reverse complement strand
CTCTCCTCCGTGCTGATCGCCGCAGGGACCTTCCTGATCTGGTTTGAGATCTTCTACCACCTGGCAGACGGCAGAGGCAAGCGCATCCTCGGTCTGGCGATCAGCATTCTGGCCGTTGGCGCGGCGGCGAACTACTTCTTCTTCGGCACGAACTACGGCATGATCTCGTCCCTGCTCCGCTATGACATCGCTCCGCAGATCGGCCGCAGCGAGACCCTGTTCAATCTGGCCGTCCTGCTGGCCCTCTGCGCGGCCCTGTATCTGGTCTGGAAGAAAAAGCAGGCGCTCATGCGCCTCCTGATCGGCGCGCTCTGCTTTGCGACGGTCGGAATGTCCGCGGTCAACGCGGTCAAGATCCAGTCCGAATACCGCGAGGTCGTCCGCCTGGGCACGAACCACAGCGATATCGCCCGTATTCCCATGAGCAGGGACGGGAAAAACGTGGTGGTCATCATGCTTGACCGCGCCATGGACTGGGCCTTCCCGTATCTGCTGGAGGAAAAGCCGGAGCTGAAGGAGATGTTCTCCGGTTTTACCTACTATCCCAACGCCACGTCCTACGGGGCCTTCACCAATTTCGGCGTCCCGGGGATCTACGGCGGCTATGAATACGTGCCCGAGGAAATGAACCGCCGCTCCGATCAACTGCTCAAGGACAAGCACAACGAAGCCCTTCTTCTGATGCCGGAGCTCTTCTCCAATGCCGGGTATCGGGTCACGGTTTGCGACCCGCCCTACGCCAACTATCAGATGCCGAGCGACCTGAGCATTTTTGACGACGTTCCCGGCGTGCGGGCGTACTCGACCATGCATGGCACCTTCAACCGGGACGGCGGCGCGGGCGGAAACACGGAGCTTCTCCGCAACCGGAATTTTTTCTGCTACAGTCTGTTCAAGTGCGCGCCGCTGATTCTGCAAAAGACGATCTACGATCGCGGCAACTACAACCGTGCCGACGCCCAGCTCAGCGATACCACCGTTCAGACGACGGACGGCCTTTCCAAGGCCGTCGGCATCAGCAAGGCCTTCATGGACTCCTATTCAGTCCTGGAGCATCTGAGCGACATTACGGAAATCACGCAAAGCGGGGAGAACACCTTCCTGATCCTGGCCAACGAGACGACACACAACCCCATGCTGCTCCAGGAGCCCGACTACGTTCCGGCTTCGACGGTGGACAACACGGCTTATGACAGCGCACACGCCCTTCGCACGGACGGAAACGGCAACAGCGTGAAGCTGACCACCGAGGATCAGATGATTCACTATCAGTCCAATATGGCCGCCCTGCTGAAGCTCGGCGCATGGTTCGACGATCTGCGGGAGCAGGGGCTGTATGAGAATACGCGCATCATCATCGTCTCCGACCACGGGCGAAATACGCATCTCTTCCCGGCTCTGGAGGTATCGACCGGCAGCGAGCAGTACGACATGACGATCTTCCAGTGCCTGCTGCTGGTCAAGGACTTCGGCGACGGCGAACTCCAAACGGACGAGCAGTTCATGACCAATGCGGACACTCCGCTCCTGGCAATGGACGGGCTGATCGAAAACCCGGTCAATCCCTTCACGGGCAAGGCGCTGACGAACGAATCCAAATATGACGGTCCGCAGCACGTCATCTACTCCAGAAAATGGGACGTGCGGGAGAACAACGGATATACTTTCCAATCAGACCACTGGTTTGCCGTAGACGGCAACGTCCAGGACGGCAGCAGTTGGTCCTATCTCGGAGAATACTAAGGAGGCGGCGAAATGCTGAACTATCTCTATATTGATCCCGGCACGGGAAGCATGCTCTTTACCGTCCTTTTGGGCGTGTTCGGCGCAGGCATCTACGCCGTGCGTGCCCTTTGGATGAAGCTCCGCTTCCGTGCGTCCGGCGGCAAGGCCAAGGGGGAGCAGACGGCTCCGCTTACGATCTTTTCGGACGATAAGCGCTACTGGAATATCTTCGCGCCGATCTGCAAAGAGCTGGACGCCAGAGGTCAGGACGTTTCCTATCTGACCGCCTCGGAGGACGATCCCGCGCTGAAATCGGACCTTCCCCACGTGCACGCGGAGTTCATCGGCAAGGGCGACAAGGCCTTTGCCGCCCTGAACGTCCTGCACACCGACGTGCTGCTCTCCACCACGCCCGGTCTGGACGTCTACCAGTGGAAGCGCTCCCGCGACGTGCGCTGGTACGTTCATATCCTCCATGCCGCCGGAAACCTGGCCGGTTACCGGATGTTCGGCGTTGATTACTACGACGCCCTGCTCCTGTCCGGCAAGTTCCAGGAGGACCAGCTTCGGGAGCTGGAAGCCCAGCGCAATCTCCCGGCCAAGGAGGTCGTCTACGTCGGCATCCCCTATCTGGACGTGATGCGCAAGCGTCTGGCGGAGGCCCCCGCCCTGCCGGCGCATGAATTCACGGTTCTACTTGCGCCGTCCTGGGGCAAGAGCGCCCTCTTGAGCCTCTACGGCGAGCGCATTTTGCAGGCCCTGATCAACACCGGCTACCGCATTGTGGTCCGGCCCCATCCGCAGTCCTTCCAGTCCGAGACGGAGATGCTGGAGCGGCTGATGAAGCAGTTCCCCGATACCGACCGATTCTCCTGGAACCGGGATACCGACAATTTTGACGTACTGCGCGGCTCAGACGTGATGATCTCCGACTTCTCAGGCGTCATCTTCGACTACGCGTTGGTATTTGACAAGCCCGTGATCTATCACAACGCCAAGTTTGACAAGGCCCCCTACGATTCCTACTGGCTCAAGGAGGAGCTTTGGACCCTGGAGACCCTGCCGCGCATCGGCAAGTGCCTGGATGAGGAAATGCTCGACCACGTCAAGGACGCCATCGACGCCCTGCGCGACGATCCCGCCTATCGGCAGGCCCGCGACCGGGCCCGCGCGGAGGTTTGGATGTATCCCGGCGAGGGTGCGGTCCGCGCCGCCGACTATTTGACGCAGAAGCTCGAGGAGCTGCGTGCGGAGCAGTCGGATGAACAGAAATAAAGCCGGAAAAGAGGCGACCGAAATGGAACTCTCCCGTTACGAATTTGATCTGCTGGCCTATATCGCCGAAAACGGCCCCGGCCGCTACCCGTGGCGCAGCCTGACCGACGCCCTCTCTCTGTCCGGCTCCGCTGTGAATCGGGTCCGCGCCGCGCTGACGGAGCGCGGTCTGCTGGAGGCAGTCGGCGATGAAATGCGGGTCACGCCCGCCGGTCTGGAGGCCCTGGAGCCATACCGGGTGGAGCGGGCCGTGATTTTCGCTGCGGGCTTCGGCTCGCGGATGGCTCCGGTCACGCTCGATACGCCGAAGCCTCTGGTTCAGGTGAACGGCGTGCGGATCATCGACCGCCTGCTGGACGCGCTGATCGCCCGCGATATAACCGACGTGACCATCGTCCGCGGCTATCGCAAGGCGGATTTTGACGCCCTGCTCGAAAAATATCCCTTCCTGCAGTTCCGGGATAACGACGCCTACGAGACCGAAAACAACATCTCCTCGGCCCTGGCGGCAGGGGAGAAGATCGACAACTGCTATATCTGCGCCGGGGATCTGCTGGTGACGAATCCCGCCGTCATTCACAAGTACCACTACCGGACGAATTATCTGGCCTCCTACGCCGAGGAGACCGACGATTGGTGCTTCACCTTTGAAAACGGCTTCACCGGCCGCTATCAGAAGGGCGGAGTCTACTGCTTCAATCAGTACGAGATCGCCTACTGGGACCGGGAAGACAGCGCAAAGCTCCGCGCGGACTTCCGCCGCGCCTATGAAACCGAGCCGGAAGGGAAGGACCTGTTCTGGGAATTCATTCCGCTGGTTCTCTACCGGGACCGCTACCGCGTGGAGATCCGCCCCTGCGCCAAGTCGGACATCATGGAGATCGATAACTTCTACGAGCTTGTGGAGCTCGACCCGTCCTATCAAAACTACCGCCCCAGGCAACCGGAGGTAAGGAAATGAAATGCTATCACGGCGACGTCCTTTCCGTCAACGCTGCGAACGATACCTTTCATTGGCTGGTCGAGGACGAGGGCAAGATCGTCTTCGTCGGAAACGACCTGCCCGAGCGCTTTCAGAACGCCCAGCGGGTGGAGCTGGGCGAAAAGGCTCTCTGCCCCAGCTTCGTCGATACCCATCAGCATCTGGCCTCCTTTTCGACCTTCCACGCCGGACTGAACGTGATGGATGCGGCCTCCAACCGCGAGATCTCGGACCTCATCCGGGACTTCGTGCGCCGCTCCTCCGCCAAGACCCTGATCGCCTTCGGCGCCTCTCCCTATTCGGTGGCGGAGGGCCGTCTGATCTCCCGCGCCGAGCTGGACGCCGTCTGCCCGGACCGGGAGATGATGGTCGTCAAGTACGACGGCCACGCCTGCATCGTCAATACCCCGCTCCTGCGGAAGCTGGAAGCGAAGCTCTCGCCCCTGCGCGGCTATCACCCCGATACCGGCGAGATGAACCAGGAGGCTTTTTTCAAGGTCTCCGACTACATCACGGGCTCCCTTTCGATGATCGACCTTGTCAAGAACCTGCAAAACGCCGTGGATTTTGAGGCCTCGCGGGGGATCGGCATGGTCCACACGGTCAGCGGCGTCGGCTTCGTCGCAAACCTGGATATCACGATGGAACAGCTCTTTGCCCGCTCCCTCAAAAACGGCTTCCAGATCCGCGTCTTCCCGCAGTCTCTGGACGTTCGCGCCGCCGTGCGCCGAAAGCTGCCCAGGATCGGCGGCTGCTTTGCCTGCGCGCTGGACGGATGCTTCGGCTCCCATGACGCGGCGATGAACGAGCCCTATGCGGACGACGGGACGGACGGCGTGCTCTACTACGCGGACGAGAAGGTTTTCGAGTTCTGCAAAAAGGCCAACCGCGCCGGTCTGCAGATTGAGATGCACGCCATCGGCGACCGGGCCTTTGATCAGGCAGCGCGCGCCATCCGCGCGGCGCTGGACGATTTCCCGCGCGCCGACCACCGCCACGGTATCATCCATGCCTGCCTGCCTACCGAGACCGGCCTGCGAATCTGCCGCGATTACGGGATCCAGCTTCCGGTCCAGAGCGCCTTCATCAACTGGAAGCAGGAGCCGGATGAATATCTGGAGCAGATCCTCGGCAAGGACCGCGCTTCGGCCCTCAATCCGCTGCGCACCTTCTGGGATCTGGGGCTCTGCGTCTCCGCGGGCTCCGACGCCCCCTGTACCGCCCCGAACCCGATCGACTGGATCGACAAGGCCGTCAACCACGCCAATCCCGCCCAGGCCCTGAGCGTACAGGAGGCCCTGCGCATGTGTACGATCAACGGCTGCCGCGCGACCTTTGATGAGACCGAGCGGGGCAGTCTGGAGGTCGGCAAGCTGGCGGACATGGTCGTCCTCTCCGAAAACCCCTGCAAGATGGACCCGCGCCGTCTGCGCGAGCTCCGTGTGGAGCAGCTCCTTCTGGGCGGACAGCCCTACCGGAGCTGCCGCGCCGGGGTAGCGGGGAGCATGCTGCGCGGCCTGTTTTCGCGGGCCAAGGCGTGAGGGCGTGCCGATGAAGACCGTGCTGACACCGGAAACCTTCGCCCTGCTCAACGCCTTCTATGACGAATCGAGGGGCAGAGCGCCGACCTTCTCGGACGTAGAGCTGAACCGCGTGAGCGAGCGGCCGGAGGTCCTGAAGGCCCTGATCGACGCGGGCTTTGTGGAGCCTCAGTTCCGGCGCATCACCTCCGCCGGTGTGGCTGCGCTTGCCCCATATCGCGTGCAGCGGGCCGTGATTCTGGCTGCAGGGCCGTCCACGCGCTGCATTCCGCTCTCGCTCGAGCAGCCCAAGGGTCTGTTCCGCGTCAAGGGCGAATGCCTGATCGACCGGCTGATCGCCCAACTGCACGAGGCCGGGATCGAGGACGTCACCGTCGTGGTCGGCTATAAACAGGAGATGTTCGCCTATCTGGCGGACCTGCCCGGCGTGCGGCTGATCTCCAATCCCGACTATCTGACCTGCAACAATATCCGCAGTCTTCGCTGCGCCGGGACGGCGCTGGCGGACTGCTACGTCTGCCCCTGCGACGACTACTTTGCCGAAAACCCCTTCCACAGCTTTGAATACCGCAGCTTCTACGCGGGCGTCCGCGTGGACGGCGAGAGTCCGGAGATGTTTGCGGATACCGACGCCGAAGGAAGGATCGTCCGAATGGATAAGAACCGCTCCGGCGGTCAGGTCCTTCTGGGACACAGCTTCTGGACGCGGGATTTTGCCGAGGCGTTTTTGCAGATCAGCGGCGAAAACCCCTCGCTGGAGCGGGAGGACTCCTATTGGGAGTGGCTGGTCCAGGCCAATCTGGATCGCCTGCCCCCGATGTACTATAAGCGCTATGCAGCCCGCGCCATCGTGGAATTCGACTATTTTGACGACCTCCGCCGGTTTGACAGCGCCTACGTCAAGCATACGCACAGCCGCATCGTCGGTAATATCATCTCCGTCTTTCACTGCGACGAGGCCGAGATCCACTCCTTCCGCAAGATTAGCGAGGGCCTGACCAACACCTCCTTCATCTTCCGCTACGGAGACGAGGACTATATCTACCGCCATCCCGGCGCGGGAACAGAGCTGCTGGTCAGCCGCGTTCACGAGAAGCAGTCTCTGGAGCTTGCAAAGCAATGGGGCTTCGACCCCACCTTCGTCTATATGGACGAGAACGAGGGCTGGAAAATCTCGCGCTTCGTGCCTGCCTTCCGCGAGCCGGATTATCGCAGTGAGGCGGACTCCGAGCGGGTCTTGAAGGTTCTGCGCGAGCTCCACCGTCTGCCGATCCGGACGGATTACGGTCTCCGGCCCTGGCAGGAAGCGGAGCGGATCGAAGCCGCGCTGGAGGAAAAAGACCCCGGCTGCTTCGCCCCGTATCTCGATTTGAAGGCCGGCGTTGAGATTTTGTGCAAAAAGACCGCGGAAGACGGCGTTGCGCCGTGCTTCTGCCACGGCGACACCTACAGCCACAACTGGATGCTTCTGCCCGACGGCGGCACCATCCTGATCGACTGGGAATACGCCGGCTTTTCCGACCCCGGGATTGACGTCGGCTACTACGTTGTGGACGCTGCCTATGAACCGGACGAGGCCCGCCGCTTTATCGACGCCTATCTGGGCGAAACGGCAGACGAGACCCGGCGCTTTCACTTTATGGCTTACGTTGCCATCATCGCCTACTACTGGTTCGTCTGGGCTCTCTACCGGGAGGCCAGCGGAACCCCGATGCCGGAGGCCCGCGACCTCTGGCTCGCCATGGCCCGGCGCTACGCAAAGTACCTCCTGGGCTGAGACATGAAACGACCCCGGGCTGCTGCCCGGGGTCGTTTCATGCTTGGGTTTTGTCAGAGCTGGACTTGCTCAGAAGTTGATGACGCCGTCAAACTTCTCTGCGGCCAGGGAAGCGCCGCCGATCAGACCGCCGTCGATCTCGGGCTGGGCCATCAGATCGTGGGCGTTTTTGGCGTTCATGGAGCCGCCGTAGAGGATGCGGACGCGGTCGGCGGCCTCACCGAAGACCTCGCGGATGGCGGCGCGGATGGCGCCGATCGTGGCGTTGGCCTCCTCCGGGGTGGCGGTCAGGCCGGTGCCGATGGCCCAGACGGGCTCATAGGCGATGACGACGTTGTCGATGTTTGAGCCGACGTTCAGAAGCGCGATCTTGGTCTGCATGCAGACCACCTCGTTCGTGACGCCCTGCTGCTTCTGCGTCAGGCTCTCGCCGACACAGACGATGGGCTTCAGGCCGGCTTCCAGGGCCTTGAGCGTCCGCTGGTTCACGGTTTCGTCCGTCTCGGCAAAGTACTGCCGCCGCTCGGAGTGGCCGATGATGACGTACTCAACGCCCAGCTCCTTCAGGGAGGCGGCGTTGCATTCGCCGGTGTAGGCGCCGTTTTCGGCAAAGTGGACGTTCTGTGCGCCGAGATGGATCTCGCTGCCCTTCAAGGCCTCGGCAGCGGCGGTCAGGCTGACCGTCATCGGGCAGACGACGACTTCCGCGCCGCTGCGGTTTTCGAGCTTCCTGAGATCCTCGATCAGAGCCTTGGTCTCTGCGGGGGTCTTGTTCATCTTCCAGTTGCCTGCGATCATGGGCTTTCTCATCTTGACATTCTCCTTTTTCGATTGGATTGACGGTTTACTTTGCGGCAGCTCTTGCGCCTTCGATGATCTTTTTGCCGGCCGATGCGCCCAGGCGGGATGCGCCGGCCTCGATCATCGCCACGGCGTCCTCGTAGGTACGCACGCCGCCGGAGGCCTTCACGCCCATCTCCGGGCCGACGGTCTGCCGCATCAGACGCACGTCCTCGACCTTTGCGCCGCCGGTGGAAAAGCCGGTCGAGGTCTTGACGAAGGCTGCGCCTGCAAGCTTGGCTGCTGCGCAGGCCTTGACCTTCTCCTCGTCGGTCAGCAGGCAGGTCTCAATGATGACCTTGACCTGGGCCTCTCCGGCCACGGCGTCCACAACGGCCTCGATGTCGCGGCGTACCAGCTTCCAGTCGCCGGACTTGGCTGCGCCGACGTTGATGACCATGTCCACCTCGCGCGCGCCGTCCATCACAGCGCCCTCGGCCTCAAAGGCCTTGACGTCGGGGGTGGTTGCGCCGAGCGGGAAGCCGATCACGCAGCAGGGCGTGACGTCCGTGCCGCGCAGCTCCTCCGCCACCAGACGGATATAGCTCGGGTTGACGCAGACGGAGGCGGTCCCCATCTCGCGGGCCTCCGCGCAGATGCGGCGAATGTCGTCCACCGTGGCCTCAGGCTTCAAATAGGTGTGGTCGATATACTTTGCCATCGTATCGGGGTTCAGCGCGGGAACCGGAGCGGGATAAACGCCAAGCTCGGCGGTTTCGTCCTCGATCTCGCGGATCAGGGCTTCGATTTCATGCTTTTCCATCACAGTTGGTTCCTTTCGTCAGAATCTGGGTTCTCCTTCCATCTTATCACAATTCCCGGAGCTTGTACAGAACAAATTCCGGGAATTGCAAGATTTCTTCACCATTTCTTCAGCCGCGCAGGACCTTTTCCAGCTTGTAGCCGGCCTCGTGGATCGCCGCCTTCAACGCCGCGTCCTCGGCCCGGCCCGCGACCTCCACCGTCCCGGTCTCAAAATTTGCCGCAGCGCCTGTGATCCCGGGCAGGGCAAGCAGGGCCTTCTGCACGTGATCCTCGCAGTGGTGGCACATCATGCCCTTGACCTTGAGCCGGAAATCGAATGCGGGGGCGGAGGACTCGGCCCGTCCGGGGATTTGCAGACCGGTCAGATCGACCGGACGTTTCATCTGCCGATCGTGCCGCGTGTCGCGGAGCTTCACCAGATTCAGCCGCAGAGCGTTGGTCACCACGCAGAAGCTCGAAAGGCTCATGGCCGCCGCGCCGAACATCGGGCTCAGGCTCCAGCCGAACAGCCCGGTGTAGACGCCTGCCGCCAGCGGAATGCCGATCAGGTTGTAGAAGAAGGCCCAGAACAGGTTTTGCTTGACGTTCCGCAGGGTCGCGCGGCTCAGGCGGACCGCTGCCGAAACGTCGGTCAGGCGGCTCTTCATCACCACGACGTCTGCTGCGTCGATCGCAACGTCGGTTCCCGCGCCGATGGCAACGCCCATATCGGCCTGCGTCAGAGCGGGGGCGTCGTTGATGCCGTCGCCCACCATCAGAACCTTGCCGCGGCTCTGCAGGGCGCGGATCGCGCTCTGCTTGCCGTCGGGCAGGACGCCCGCGATCACCTGATCCACGCCGGACTCCCTGCCGATGGCTGCCGCGGTCCGTTCGTTGTCGCCGGTCAGCATCACGACCTTCAAACCCATGCGCTGCAGCTCCCGGACGGCCTGCGGGCTGTCGGGCTTGACTGCGTCCGCCACGGCGATCATGCCGAGCAGTCCGTCTTCATTCGCAAAGAGAATGGGCGTCTTGCCGTCCGCCGCCAGAGCGTCCGCCTTTGCCAGCATATCATCCGAAACGGAGGTCCGTCCGGAGAGGTACTTGACGCTTCCGCCATAGAGCGCCTTTCCGTCCAGCTTCGCCTCCAGACCGTTGCCGGGCAGGGCGCGGAAGTCCGTGACCTCCGGCGCCTGGAGCGCCAGATCCCCGGCGTGCGCGGTCACGGCCTTGGCCAGCGGATGCTCGCTCTTGTTTTCCAGCGCGGCGGCTGCGGACAGGAGCGCCTGCTCCGTCACACCGGGGGCGGGGAGGACGTCTGTGACGCGCGGCTCGCCGCTTGTGATCGTCCCGGTTTTGTCCAGGGCGACGATTTGCGCCTTGCCGGTCTGCTCCAGACTGACGGCGGTCTTGAACAGGATCCCGTTCTTTGCGCCGACGCCGTTGCCGACCATGATGGCCACCGGAGTCGCCAGACCCAGGGCGCAGGGGCAGGAGATGACCAGCACCGAGATCCCGCGCTCCAGCGCGTAGGCGAACGGCCGCCCGATCAGGAGCCAGACCGCCGTGGTGATCACGGCAATGGCGATCACGGTCGGAACGAAGATGCCGGAGACCGTGTCCGCCAGCTTGGCGATCGGGGCCTTGGTCGCGGCGGCGTCAGAGACCATCCGGATGATCCGGCTCAGCGTCGTGTCCTGGCCCACGCGGGTCGCACGGGCGCGGAGATAGCCGGACTGGTTCACCGTCGCGGCGGAAATCGGATCTCCCACGGTCTTGTCCACGGGGATGGATTCTCCGGTCAGACTGGCCTCGTTGACCGCAGAGCTGCCCTCCAGAATCACGCCGTCCACCGGGACGCTCTCGCCCGGCCGGACCACGAAGACGTCGCCCGTCTGGACCTGCTCGATGGGAACCGTGATCTCCTGTCCGTCCCGGAGCAGGACGGCGGTCTCGGCCTTGAGCTTCATCAGACTCTTGAGGGCGTCCGTCGTCCGGCCCTTGGAGCGGGCCTCCAGCAGCTTGCCGACCGTGATCAGGGTCACGATCATGGCAGCGGATTCAAAATAAAACTGTCCGGCGTAGGCGTGCAGGGCCGCAAGATCTCCGTCAGCCTGAGCCCGCGTCATGCGAAAGAGAACGTAGACCGACCAGACGAAGGAGGCGGCGGAGCCGAGACTGACCAGGGTGTCCATATTCGGCGCCCGGTGAAGCAGCGACTTCGTGCCGGAGATAAAGAACTTCTGGTTGATAATCATTACGATGGCGGCCAGCAGAAGCTGAACCAGCCCGACGGCAATGTGATTTCCGTCAAAGAAGGCGGGCAGGGGCCAGCCCCACATGTGATGCCCCATCGAGACGTACATCAGAATCAGCAGGAAGCCCAGCGACCAGAGCAGGCGGCGCAGGAGCTTCGGGCTCTCGCGGTCTGCCAGAGAATCCTCGGGCGGGACGGATGCTCCCGATTTCGCCCCGCGAAGCGAGGCTCCGTAGCCCGCCTCAGTGACGGCGGCTACGATTGCTTCCGGACTTGCGCTGCCCTCCACGCCCATCGAGTTGGTCAGCAAACTGACCGCGCAGGACGTGACGCCCGGCACCTTTTTCACGGCGTTTTCCACGCGGGCGGAGCAGGCCGCGCAGCTCATGCCGGTTACGTTATACTGTTCCATCCTTCATGCCTCATTTCATCAGCTTCCGCAGAGTATCCGCCAGCTCGTCCACCACGGCGTCGTCGCCCTCGCGGATCCGGTCCACGACGCAGGTGTGCAGGTGGTTGGACAGCAGCTCGCGCTCAAATGCCTGCAGGGCGGCGTTGACTGCCGTACACTGGATCAGAACGTCCGTGCAGTAGACGCTCGATTCCAGCATCCCGCGGATGCCGCGGATCTGCCCCTCGATCCGGCTGAGCCGGTTGAGCAGAGATTTGAGCTCCTCCGGCTCGCGGTGCTTCACGCGCGCGCAGCCGCAGCAGCTTCCGCCCGTCTGTTCGATCTGTTCGTCTTCCATGGTTTTTGCCTCCCGTATGAGTTCTGTTCGGCTGTATTATATACCCCATAGGGGTATTTGTCAAGGCTGTTTTCCGCTCGCAAAGCGGGCTGCCGTTTTCGCCGGAGCCGACAGGCGATTTTTTGGAAAAAAACTGAAAATTCTTCTTGCATTTTTGGATTGCCTGTGCTAAAATACACAGGTCTGCAAATGGAGTGGTCCTCTGACACACGTCGGCGCGCGAGCGCAGCGACATTCCCTGTGTTCACGAACACCCAAATAACAAGGAGGACAATTTTATGGATCTCATGAAGGCTCTTACCAGCCAGTACATGAAAGAGGAGCTGCCCCAGTTCAACGTTGGTGACACCGTCCGCGTTCATGTCAAGATCAAGGAAGGCTCCCGCGAGAGAGTCCAGGTTTTTGAAGGCACCGTTATCGCCAGAAAGCACGGCGGCATCGAGGAAACCTTCACCGTCCGCCGTCTGAGCTACGGCGTCGGCTGCGAGAAGGTGTTCCCCCTGCACGCGCCCAACATCGTCAAGGTCGAGACCGTCCGCAAGGGCAAGGTCCGCAGAGCCAAGCTCTACTACCTCCGCGACCGTCTGGGCAAGGCTGCCAAGGTGAAGGAAAAGGTGTAATTCAAAATCCGCGTCGAAGACGGTTCCATGCAATGCATGGAACCGTCTTCGTTGTGCAGTCGTCTAATACTAAAAATCAATTAAATTGTAAACATTTTCTGCCGATTTCATCATTGCATTTGACAAGCGGTGGTATAATAGTGTATAGTATACTCTGATAAATTGGGTTCATACGGAACCTTGAGTCAGGACCATCCGCCTCTGTTTTTGGGAGGAAACGATATGCACGAACGCAACAGTCTGAAACGGAAAAACGTCCGGGATCCGCACCAGCGGACCGTCACCGGACGGATCATTCACGTCGTCTGGCTTTTCGTCGCGGCAGCCATGCTGATCTCTGCTACCCTGGGCATCGGCGGCGGCGTGGCGGCCTATAAGCTGCTGAACCGGACGAAGCAATATCTGGATGAGGATATCAAGCCGCAGGCGCATTACTCTCTGGAGGGCCAGAAGCTGAATCAGACCTCCTTCATCTACGCAAAAAACCCAAAGACCGGCGAGTATGAGGAGCTGCGTCAGCTCCTTGCCGTGGAGAACCGAATCTGGGTCGCCTATGACGAGATCCCTGCCGACCTGGTCAACGCCGCCGTCGCCATCGAGGATAAGCGCTTCTGGGAGCATGACGGCGTGGACTGGATGCGAACGCTCGCGGCCTCGGCCAATATGTTCATCGGCGGCTCCACTTACGGCGGCTCCACGATCACGCAGCAGCTCATCAAGAACCTGAGCCAGGACAAGGAGGTCACGGTCCGCCGCAAGCTGATGGAGATCTATCGCGCCCTGGATTTTGAAAAGCATTACACCAAGAAAGAGATCCTGGAATGGTATCTCAATACGATCTTCCTGGGCGAGGGCGCCTACGGCGTCAAGAGCGCCGCGAGCATCTACTTCGGCAAGGAGCTCGATGAGCTCACGCCCAAGGAATGCGCCTGCATCATCGGCATCACCAACAACCCCTCGCTCTACGATCCTTATATCTACCCGAAGAACAACGAAAAGCGCACGCTGACCATCCTTCAGCAGATGCACGAGCAGGGCTATATCGAGGACGAGGACTATGATGCCGTCTGCGACCAGAAGCTGGAGTTCAAGAGCCTGGTCCTGCCCAACCAGACCTTCGTCTGCACCGAATGCGATTTTGAGGGTGAGATCGACGAGTATACCGAGGACGGCGACTACTACCTCTGCCCGGTCTGCGAGCATAAGAATCAGTTCAACGTCGAGAAACCCGACTATTACACCTACTTTGAGGATCAGGTCATCCGCGACGTGACGCGGGACCTTGCAGCCAAGCTGGAGCTCAGCACCGAGGCTGCCAGCCAGATGGTCACGACCGGCGGCTTCATCATCTATTCCACCATCGACCTGGAGGCACAGGCCAAGGTGGACGCAATCTACTCCGATCCGGCAAACGTCCCGGCTACGTATTCCTCTCAGCAGATGCAGTCCGCCATTATCGTGATCGATAACGAGACGGGCGACATCGTCGCCATGGCCGGCGGCGTGGGGGAGAAGAAGGGTAACCTGACCCTGAACCGCGCCACACAGAGCCGTCTGTCTCCCGGCTCCTCCATCAAGCCGCTCACGGTCTACGGTCCGGCCCTTGCCATGGGCATCATCACCCCTGGCTCGGCCTATGAGGATTCCCCCTATACGAAGATTGACGGCAGGGACTGGCCCCAGAACGAGACCCGCCGCTACTCCGGCTGGATGATCGTCAACTACGGCGTCGCCCAGTCTCTGAACACCATCGCGGTCAAGGTTCTCGCGGACGTGACCCCGGAAAAGAGCTTCGCCTTTGCCAAGGAGCACTTCATGCTCAACGGGCTGGTGGAGACCGAGGAGATCAACGGCACTACCTTCACCGACGTTTCCCTGGCCCCGCTCGGCATGGGCCAGTTGACCCACGGTCTGACCGTGCGGGAGATGGCCTCTGCCTACGCCACCTTCCCGAACGGCGGCGTCTACCGCCAGGGCAGAACCTATACCAAGGTCGTGGACAGCGAGGGCCGCGTGGTTCTCGACAACACCCAGAAGACCAACTCTGCCATGAACCCGCACGCCGCCTGGTATATGGTCAGCATGCTGCAGTACGCCTGTCAGTACGGCACCGGTACGCCCGCCCAGGTGCCCGGCGTGCCCTGTGCGGGCAAGACCGGCACCACGTCCAGCAACCGCGACCGCTGGTTCTGCGGCTTTACGCCCAGGTATACGGCCACGGTTTGGTGCGGCTTCGACGATCCCGAGGAGGTCCGCCCGGTCATCAACCTCAATCCCTCGTCTCTGATGTGGAAGGCCGTCATGACATCCCTCTACGAGGACGTCCCGAAGGATGAGATCGGGACCTTTGAAATGCCGACGGATGAGAAGATGGTCTACTGCACGGTCTGCAACCAGACCGGCCTGCTCGCCGGTCCGCTCTGCAAGGGCAGGTCGATCCAGCTCTTTGAATCCGACGCGCCGAAGGTCACCTGTGCAAACCACGCCGGCTTCGACGTCAAGCTCTGCTATCCCGACGGAAAGAGCGGCACCGCCTACTGCTGCGGAACCTACTGCGAGGCTTACCACAACCTTGTGACCAGCCCCGAGTTCACGGCCCTTGCCGAAAAGTACCCGGCGCTTCGGCAGTTCGCGGTCAACGAGTTGGAGAATCAGAAGATCGTCGTCTATAAGGACGGCGACACCGATAACAGCGCGAATCTGGAAACCGCCCTCAAGGAGAACAAACTGACCTACTGCACGGTTCATACCCGCGAACAGTTCGAGGCGCTTGGAAACGCGATCGCGGAGGCGCGCGCAGCGGAGCAGACCCCGGAACAGCCCACGGAACCGTCGGACGAACCGGACGACCCGGACGAACCCGATCCCTGGCCGTAACGGGCGGATACAGAAGAAACGGAGAAAGCTATGTGGATTTCCGACCAATGGAAGGATTATGAGGTGCTCGACGCCTCCGACGGCGAGAAGCTGGAGCGTTGGGGCAGCTACTACCTCGTGCGCCCGGATCCCCAGGTGATTTGGAGCACGCCGCGGACTGACCCGCACTGGAAAACCTGCGACGCCCGCTATGCCCGCTCCAGCACCGGCGGCGGTCACTGGTCCGATCACCGCCTGCCCGACCACTGGGCCATGCACTATGGCGACCTGACTTTTCTGGTCAAGCCCATGAACTTTAAGCACACGGGAATCTTCCCGGAGCAGGCGGTCAACTGGGACTTTATCACCTCCACGATCCGCGCTGCCGGCCGGCCCATCCAGGCGCTGAACCTCTTTGCCTATACCGGCGGGGCGACGCTGGCCTGCGCTGCGGGCGGGGCGAGCGTCTGCCACGTGGACGCGGCCAAGGGGATGGTCCAGATGGGAAAGGACAACGCCCGCGCCTCCGGTCTGGAAAACGCCCCGATCCGCTGGATCGTGGACGACTGCGGCAAGTTCGTGGAGCGGGAGATCCGCCGCGGCCGCCGCTACGACGTTATCATCATGGACCCGCCCTCTTACGGACGCGGACCCTCCGGGGAGGTCTGGAAGCTGGAAACCAGCCTCTACCCCTTCGTGGAGCTGGTCAGCCGGGTCCTGTCCGACCGCCCGCTCTTCGTCCTCGTCAATTCCTATACGACGGGGCTGGCTCCGTCTGTTGTCGGCTATCTGCTCGACAGCATCCTCTCCCGCCGCTTCGGCGGCCACACCGAGAGCCGGGAGCTCGGCCTGCCGGTCAGGGCCTCCGGGCTGAACCTGCCCTGCGGGGCCACGGGCCGCTGGCTCTCGCCGGAGGCCGAACGACTGATGAACCGTTAAAGGAGCTCCTATGGCTGAACCGATCATTGTCACCGAGAATCTCGGCTTTACTTATCCGCCCAACGGCGAAAAGCTCGCGTTTCCGGTGTTTGAAAACCTGAGCGTGACCATTGACCGCGGCAGCTTCACTGCCGTCATCGGCCCGAACGGCTGCGGCAAATCTACGCTGGCCAAGCATTTCAACGGCATTCTCCTGCCCTCCGGCGGCAGGGTCCTGGTTTCCGGCATGGATACGAGCGACGAAAACCTCCTGCTGGAGATCCGCCGGACCGTCGGCATGGTCTTCCAGAATCCGGATAACCAGATCGTCTCCAACGTGGTAGAGGAGGACGTGGCCTTTGCCCCGGAAAACCTCGGCGTGCCGACGGCTGAGATCCGCAGCCGGGTGGACGACGCGCTCAAGACGGTCGGCATGTACGAATACCGGGAGCACGCGCCGCATCTGCTTTCCGGCGGTCAGAAGCAGCGGATCGCCATCGCAGGCGTGCTTGCCATGCAGCCGACCTGCATCGTCCTGGACGAGCCCACGGCCATGCTCGACCCGCGGGGCAGGGAGGAGGTCATCGAGACCGTCTCCCGTCTCAACCGCGAGCGCGGCATCACGGTCGTCCTGATCACCCACCATATGTCCGAGGCCGTGAACGCGGACCGCGTGATCGTCATGCACCAGGGCGGCATCCTGCTCGACGGCTCGCCCAGGGAGGTCTTTACGCAGGTTCAGACCCTCCGCGAGGCCGGCCTGGACGTGCCGCAGACCACAGAGCTGCTTTACGAGCTGAAAAACCTGGGCTGGGACGTCCCCCTCGACGCTCTTTCGGAGGCGGAATGCGCCGCGGCCATTCTGAAGGTCCTGCGCCGCCCCGAATAAGCCCTTCGTGATTCTTTCCAAATTGGAGGATACTGCATTGCCCCCGATCATTTCCGTCAACGACCTGACGCATATCTACAGTGCCGGTACCCCGTTTGAGCACGTCGCCGTCGATCACGTCAACTTTTCCGCCGAGCCCGGCGAGCTGATCGGCGTCATCGGTCATACCGGATCGGGCAAATCCACCCTGATCCAGCATCTGAACGCCCTGCTGAAGCCGACCTCCGGCACCGTGACCTTCCGCGGAGAGGACGTCTGGAAGGATAAAAAGACCACCCATGCCATCCGCGGCAAGGTCGGTCTCGTCTTTCAGTACCCGGAATACCAGCTTTTTGAGGAAAGCTGCTTCAAGGATATCGCTTTCGGCCCGAAGAACCAGGGCGTGACCGGCGCCGAGCTCGAGCGCCGCGTCTATCGCGCGGCGAGCTTCGTGGGACTGGAGCGGGAGCTGCTGGAAAAATCACCCTTCGACCTCTCCGGCGGTCAGAAGCGCCGCGTTGCCATCGCGGGCGTGATCGCCATGGAGCCGGAGGTCCTGATCCTCGACGAGCCGACGGCCGGCCTGGACGCAGCCGGGCGTGAGGCGATCCTGAAGAATATCCGCGACTACCGCGACGCCCAGAACGCCACCGTCCTCATGGTTTCCCACTCAATGGAGGAGGTCGCCCGTACCTGCGACCGTCTGGTCGTCATGCACCGGGGGCATATCGCGATGGACGGGACCCCGGCGGAGATCTTCCCCCGCGCTGCAGAGCTCAAGGCGATCGGCCTGGACGTTCCCCAGGTGACCGAGGTCTTCACCCTCCTGCGTGAGGCCGGGATTTCGCTCCCGGACGACGTCTATACGGTCCGCCAGGCCATCGCAGCCCTGACCGCACGGAAGGGAGGGAGCGAAGCATGCTGAAGGACATCACCTTAGGCCAGTATTTCCCCGGCAATACCCCCGTCCACCGGCTGGACCCCCGCACGAAGCTCCTTCTGCTCGTGCTCTACATGGTCGCCCTATTCTGCGCCAAATGGTTCATCTCGTACGCCCTGATGCTGGTCTTTCTGATCACGGCCACCGCCGTCGGCAGGATCCCGCTCCGCTCGATGACGCGGGGCCTCAAGCCGATGCTGATCTTCATCATTCTGACGGCTGTATTGAACCTTTTCTACACCCGGGAGGGAAAGCTGCTGTTTGAGTGGAAGTTCATCCACGTCTACTCCAAGGGCGTCGAGACGGCCTTCTTCATGGTCCTGCGGATCATGATGCTGATCTGCGGCACCTTCCTTTTGACCTATACCACCTCGCCCATTGCCCTGACTGACGGCTTGGAAAGTCTGCTCAGTCCGCTCAAAAAGCTCAAGGTCCCCGTCCATGAGCTTGCCATGATGATGAGCATTGCCCTGCGCTTCATCCCCACTCTGATCGAGGAGACCGACAAGATCATGTCGGCCCAGAAGGCCAGAGGCGCGGACTTCGAGACCGGCAGCCTGATCCGCCGTGCAAAGGCTCTGATCCCGATCCTCGTTCCCCTGTTTGTCAGCGCCTTCCGGCGGGCGGACGAGTTGGCTACGGCAATGGAATGCCGCTGTTACCACGGCGGCGAGGGCCGCACCCGGCTCAAGGTCCTGCGCTTTGCCCCCGCGGACTACGCCGCCCTTGCCATCGGCGTTCTGCTGGTCGCCGCTGTCATCGTCCTGCGCCATTTCGGACTGTAAGCCCATGAGAAACGTCGTTCTGATCCTGAAATATGAGGGCTCGGCCTATCACGGCTGGCAGGTGCAGAAAAACGCCGTCAGCGTGGCCGCGACCCTGGAAAAGGCCGTCGCAATGGTCGTCGGCCACCCTGCCCACGTCACCGGCTGCGGCAGGACGGACGCGGGCGTCCACGCCAGACGCTACGTGGCCAATTTCCGCACGGAATCCCGGATCCCGGTCGATCGTCTGCCCTATGCGCTCAATACCCATCTTCCGGAGGATATCGTCGTCAGCGAGGCATTCGAGACCCATCCGGATTTCAACGCGATCGGCTCGTGCGTGCGGAAGGAATACACCTATCTGATCTATAACTCCCACATCCGCGACCCGTTTTATGTCAACCGCGCATGGTTCTATCCCAAGCATCTGGACGAGACTGTGATGCAGCGCGCAGCCGACTGCTTTGTCGGGACCCACGATTTTGCGGCGGTCCGCTCGGTGGGAACGGACGTGAGATCCACGGTCCGCACAGTCTACCACTTTCAGGTCGAGCGGGACGGGGATTTGATTGCTTGCCGGATCTGCGCCAACGGCTTTCTCTACAACATGGCGCGCGCAATGGTCGGCACGGCGGTCTATGCAGCGGAGGGCAAGTTCCCCCCGGAGGCCGTCACCGACATTCTGGAGGGCAGAAACCGCACTGCCGCCGGCCCGACCGCTCCTGCGGGCGGGCTGTACATGACGCGGCTTTGGTATGACGACGGAAAGGCGGTGTTTCAAGTTGAATGAATCCCAAGCCCGGGAGCGAACGCCGGGGAAAAGCGGCGCGCTTCGCACGGTCAAAGCCGTTGTGATCGTCACGGTCGTCCTGGCCGTGGTGATCCTTGCGGCTGCCCTGCTCTTTCCCAAGCTGTTCAATACCGACAGTTTTGTCCGTTTTTTCCGCTATATGGGTCTCAAGGATCGAAAGAATTACGGAGAAATCAGCTTTGACGCCGGCTCCGCCAACGGCTATGCGGCCTTTGGCGGCGGGATCCTGGTTTCCGGCGAGGGCGGTCTGATCCTCTATGATCTGGAGGGAGATCAAAAGGCCTTCGTTCAGGCGCACTTCCCGTCGCCGGTGCTTGCCGCAGGGGAGACCGTGAGCTTCTGCTTCAGCCCCGGCAACAGCTACGTTTCCGCTGTGGACGAGAGCGGCAAGATCTGTCTGGACGAGGCTCTGACCGGCGAGGTGCTGGATGCGGACGTCTCGAACGACGGCTATACGGCCTATATCCTCACGGAGACGGGCTACAAATCCGTTGCGACGGTCCGCAACCGCGACATGAAGCCCACCTTCCGCTTTTCCTCCCGGACCCGCTATCTGAATGCCTGCGCGGTCAGCGAGGGGGGCGATTATCTGGCCCTTGCCACCCTGGGGGAGGAGAACAGCGTCTATCGTTCCAGCGTGCGGATCCTCCGCACGGACGAGACGCTGAACGATCTCGACGAGGACGGAAGCTCCGCCGTTCAGGTGGACCTCGGCAACCAGATCATTTTTGACCTTGATTTCCTGGATCGGACGCATCTGTGCGCCATCGGACAGGACAACGTGACCTTCTTTGACGTTGAAGGCAATATTACCACGCGCGTCGCGCTTTCCGGACAGACCGTCCTGGACTACGAATTCAGCGCGGACGGCTTCATGGCGCTGGCCCTGGAGCGGAACGTTGCCGGCAGCGGCAAGCGCATTCAGATCCTGGACCGGACCGGGGAGCTTCTGGGTGAGACGACGCCGGAGGGCGCCCTCCGCGACGTCTCGGTCAAGGACGAATACGTGGCCGTGCTGACCGACCGCGACCTGCAAATCTGCAATCGGCGGCTGAAGCTCTTCTACCGCACCGAGGAGCTGCACGATGCGACCGGCGTTCTGGTCCGTGACGACGGGACGGCCCTTCTGCTCAGCAACAGCTCCGCACATCTTTATATCCCTTAGCCTGACGGACGGGGGAAAGGAGAACCTATGAAACCTACTCTTTGCAGCCGCTGCAAGAAAAACGTAGCGGTTATCTTCATAACGAAAATCGAAAACGGCGTCTCCACCAACGAGGGCCTCTGCCTGAAATGCGCCAAGGAGCTCGGCATCAAGCAGGTGGACGACATGGTCAAGCAGATGGGGATCTCCGACGAGGATATTGAGAATATGTCCGGCGAGATGATGTCTCTGATGGGCGGCAATCCGGATGAGGACGGCGGCGAGGACGACGAGCTCGACAGCCAGACCGCGACCTTTCCCTTCCTGAACAAGCTGTTCGGCGGCCTGACCGGGCGGAACAACCCGAATAACCAGCCTGCACAGCAGGAGCCGCCGAAGTCTGAGCCCGGCGCGCCGACCAAGCCCGCCAAAAAGAAGCATAAGTTCCTGGATACCTATTGCCTGAATCTGACGGAGCGGGCCAGAGCGGGTCAGCTCGACCGGATCGTCGGCCGTGCGGTCGAAACGGATCGCGTGATTCAGATCCTCAACCGCCGCCAGAAGAACAATCCCTGCCTGATCGGCGAGCCGGGCGTCGGCAAGACTGCCATCGCCGAGGGCCTTGCGCAGAAGATCGCGGCGGGGGAGGTCCCCTTCAAGCTCCTGGATAAAGAGGTATTTCTGCTCGATATGACGGCCATGGTCGCCGGGACCCAGTTTCGCGGCCAGTTCGAAAGCCGCATGAAGAATTTGATCGGGGAGATCAAGGCCTGCGGCAATATCATCCTGGTCATCGACGAGGTCCATAATCTTGTCGGCGCGGGCGACGCGGAGGGCTCCATGAACGCGGCCAATATCCTCAAGCCCGCCCTCTCCCGCGGCGAGGTTCAGGTGATCGGCGCGACGACCTTCAAGGAGTACCGAAAATATATCGAGAAGGATTCCGCTCTGGAGCGCCGTTTCCAGCCGGTCATCGTCAACGAGCCGACCGTTGAGGAGTCTGTCGCCATCCTGCGCGGCGTCGCCCCGTACTACGAGCGCTTCCACGGAGTAGAGGTCACGCCGGAGATCGCCCGCCAGACCGTCCTGCTCTCCGAGCGCTATATCACCGACCGCTTCCTGCCCGACAAGGCCATTGACCTGCTGGACGAGGCCTGCTCGGACGAGAACCTCCGCAACCCGATCATCAACCGTCTGGCAGCTGCCTCCAAGGAGCTGTCCGACGTTGAACTGGAGCTGAAAATGCTTTCGGAACAGACCGAGGAGAAGACTCCGGCGGACTATGAGCGGATTGCGACCTTGAAATCCAGGGCCTGCCAGCTCGGGGAGGAGGTCACGGATCTGGAATCCAAGCCCAAGCCCCGCCTGACGATGGAGAGTCTGGCCCGGATCATTGAGCTCTGGACCAAGATCCCCGCCTCCAAGATCCAGGCCCAGGAGTACGAACAGCTCCGCCATCTGGAGGACAGTCTGAAAAAGCATGTCGTGGGTCAGGACGAGGCCATCTCCGCCATCGCCTCCGCCATCCGCCGCAGCCGCGCTGGCATCTCGGTCAAAAAGCGTCCGGTGTCCTTCATCTTTGTCGGCGCCACCGGCGTGGGCAAGACCGAGCTGGTCAAGCGCCTTGCCGACGAGCTCTTTGAATCCGTGGAATCCCTGATCCGTCTGGATATGTCGGAGTATATGGAGAAGCATTCCGTCTCCAAGATGATCGGCTCGCCTCCGGGCTACGTCGGCTATGACGAGGCCGGACAGCTCACCGAAAAGATCCGCCGCAAGCCATACTCCGTCATTCTGTTTGACGAGATCGAAAAGGCCCACCCCGACGTGATGAATATCCTCCTCCAGATCCTGGATGAGGGCAGGATCACCGACGCGCAGGGAAGACTGGTCAACTTTGAGAACACGATCATCGTGATGACCTCCAACGCCGGCTCCGACCGCAAGGACGGCAGCGTGGGCTTCGGTAAGAGCGTCACCGAGCAAAGCAAGGAGAAGGCGCTCAAGGCTCTGGGTGAGTTCCTGCGGCCGGAATTCATCAACCGCGTGGACGAGATCATCTGCTTCAACAAGCTGACGGAGGCCAACTTCCGCGACATTGCCGTCATCATGCTCGGCGAGCTCCGCGAGGGCCTTTCCAACCACGGCGTTGCGCTCACCTGGGACGATACCGTTCTGGATTATCTGACGGAGAAATCCTTCTCCGTTCAGTACGGCGCGCGCAACCTGCGCCGTACCATCGAAAAAGAGATCGAGAATCCCGTGGCGGAACGCATCATCGACAGTTACCGCGAGCCCATCCACGCGATTGCGCTCTCCGCAGCGGAAGGTCAGCTCCGGTTCGAGACCCGGTGAAATCGCGCGACGTTGCCCTGGGCGGCGTGCTCGCCGCCCTTGCCGTGGTGTTCCTCGTTCTGGGCGGAGCGATCGGCATCGGAACCTTTGCAGGTCCGATGCTGGCCTCCCTGCTGCTGATCCCCCTGCTGGACCGTCTGCCGCTCAGCGGCTGCGTCGGCTGGTACGCAGTCGCCGCGCTACTGGGCAGCCTGCTCTGCCCGGATCGGGAGACGGCGGCCATCTTCGTGTTCCTCGGTTGGTACCCGATCGGCAAGCGGCGCTTTGACCGTTTGCCGCACCTGCCGCGTCTGCTTGTCAAGCTCGCGGTCTTCCAAGCAGCCATTGCTGCAGCCTATGCGGTGCTGATCCTCCTGTTCCGGCTGGAGAGCCTGGTCCGGGAGCTGCGGGAGACCGCCCCGGCCTGGCTGGTCGGCCTCCTTCTGCTTGGAAACGCCGCCTTTTTCTTCTATGACCTCGTTCTGACCAGACTGTCAACGGCCTGGCATCTCCGCTTCGGCAGGAAAGCTCCGCCGTCTGCGAAAGGAGCGTGAATTCCGTGGATGAACCCAAAGCGCATCCGCATTACCATGACCCGGATGAAAAAAAGCGTCAGCTCAACCGGCTGGCGCGCATCATCGGACATCTTCAATTTGTGAAAAAACAGATCGAGAGCGACGAGGACTGCGCCGACGTACTGCGCCAGATCTCGGCGGCCCGTTCGGCCTTGAACGGTCTGGGCAAGGAGATCATCCAGGAGCATATGTCTCACTGCATCGTCCACGCGCTGGCAGACGGCGACACGCAGAAGCTCGAGGATTTCCAAAAGGCGATCCAGGAATATCTGTAGCATCCACGGTATCGTTCAGACACGAACGAAAAACGACCCCGGAAGCGATTGCTTCCGGGGTCATGCTTATCTGATTCAGTTCTTGCGCAGCTTGCGGACGGAGAGAACCACGCCGGTCACGGCGATCACAGCGATCAGCACCAGCCAGGTGGTGGGCAGACCGGTGTTCGGGGATTCCTTGCCGTCGTCCTTGGGGGGAGGCGTGGGGTTCTTGCCCTGATACTTGACGTGGATGACCAGGTCGCCGGTCGGCGTGATGATGTACTTGTCGCCATCCTGCGTGACGGTGTAGCTGCCGCTGATCTCAATGTGATCGAAGATGTACTTGGGATCCTGCTCCTTCGGAATGAATACGTAGCTGTCGCCAGGCGTAACCAGAACCTGACCGTCATAAACGATGGTGTCGAGATCGTAGTAGATGTCGATTTTGTACTTCGGTTGTTCGGTGGGGCTGAGAACCTCCTCTGTCTCCGACCCGGCGTCCGAGTTCGCGAAGACAGGCATGGCAATGGCGACCATCATCAGAACGGCCAGGAGCATTGCGAAAAGTCTTTTCATTCTGAATCCTCCTCATTTTTTGCTGAGAATATGATTACGCAATCGTATTCATCATGACTAACATCTGTATTATACCACAGAATTTCAATTTGTAAATAGGAAAACGAAAAAAATTATTGGGTTATTATGCAAATGATCCCATCAGATTACCATTTCAAACGGGCCGATGTCAGCCGCCGACAGATAATCCCGCAGCCGGTCCGGGGCGTAGACGCCGAGATCCGTTACGACGCCGGTGATCAGCTCCGGCGGGGTCAGATCGAAGGACGGATACCATCCGCGCACCCCCGGTGCGGCGGTCCGCTGTCCCATAGCACGGAGGACGTAATCCGGGTTCCGGGTCTCGATTTTCACGCTGCTGCCCGTGGGATGCTCCTGATCGGGCACACCCGTCACGTAGAAGGGAACGCCGAGATACTTTGCGCAGATCGCGATCTGGAAGGTGCCGACCTTGTTGACCACGGAGCCGTCCAGACAGATTGCGTCCGCGGCACAGGTAAACACGTCCACGCCGCGGGTCTGCATCAGGCAGGCGGGCATATTGTCTGTGATCACCGTCGTCTCAAAACCCATCTCGCTGCAAACCGTGGCGGTCAGCCGCGCACCCTGGAAATAGGGCCTGGTCTCGGCGCAGAAGAGCTTCAGATCCTTCCCCCGGCTCTGGGCCTCGCGGAGCATCATGCCCACGATGGTCTCACCGAAGCACTGGGTCAGCACCCGGCCCTCGTCGGGGATCCGATCCACCAGATGCGAAGCCATCTGCGCTACCTTGCCGTAGCGCTTGTTGTTGGAGGCCAGCAGATGGGCCATGATCGCGTCCGGCACGCTTTTTCCTTCTGCCCAGGCGCGCTCCGCAGCGGCCAGACAGCCTCCTGTGATGCGCTGCATCCGGCTGACGGTCGTGGGCCTGGCGTGGGAAATCGTCTCCGCCGCCTGCGAAAGAGCTGCTCGCTGCGCGGCCTCCGTCTCGTTTCGGCATTCCCATGCCGCCAGCGCCATCCCGGCTGCCGCCGCAGTGAAGGGGCCGCAGCTCTGGGTCACCATGTCGGTAATGGCCTGCGCGACCTCGGTATGGGTCCGGCAGGACACGAATTCCACGCGCTGCGGGTAGACGCGGCGATCCAGGATCCGAACGATCCCGTCTTCAAACCATGCGATGTTTTCGTATTTCAGCAGGAAGGGCAGACCCCAGTCCGCGCGTTGTTCAGCTTCCATCCTGCCTGCCCTCATTCGTAGAGCTCGCGCAGGAGCCGGCGCGCATCGGCGCGGATGCGGTCTGCGTCAAGCGTCTTGAATTCGCCGTTTTCATAGAGGATCTTTCCGTCCACCATCGTCATGCAAACGTCGCTTGCCTGGGCGGCGTAGACCAGCATGGCGGGGTAATCAAAGGCCGGGATCAAATGCGGACGGTCAAAATCGACGGCGATGAGATCCGCCTTTTTGCCCACCGCCAGCTCGCCGGTATCGTCGCGGCCCTGCAGACGCGCGCCGTTGCGCGTCGCCATCTTCAGCAGGGCGGCGGGGCTGACCACCGTCGGGTCGCCGGTAAAGCCGTTGTGGATCACGGCAGCCAGATGCAGCTCCTCAAGCATGTTCAGATTGTTGTTCGAGGCAGCGCCGTCGGTGCCGATGCAGACGTTGATCCCCTTGTCAAGCATCCGCTGAATCGGGGCGAAGCCGGAGCCGAGCTTCATGTTGCTGGTCGGGCAGTGGACCGGATTGACGCCGTTGGCCTTCAGAATGTCCATGTCGTCCTCCGTGACCCAGACGCAGTGGGCAGCCGTGGTCCGGTTGCGGAAGGTGCCGAGCTTTTCAAATAACGCCGAGGGCGTCATGCCGAATTTCCGAACGCAGGCCTCATGCTCGGAGCGGGTCTCCGAAAGATGAACGTGCATCCCCGCGCCCTTTTCGAAGGCGACGGCGCTGTAGGCCTCGATGGTCTCCGGCGTGCTGGTGTATTCGGCGTGGATGCAAAGGTCGATCCGGATTTTTCCGCCGTTGTAGTTGTGGTATCGGTCAAAGAGCGCAAGGCCCTCGCGGCAGTCCGCGTTCTGTGCAAAGGGCAGATCCGGCCGCCCCTGCGTGGAGCGGCAGATATTCGCCTTCATCCCGGCCTCACAGAGGGCTTCTATGGTCTGGTCGCAGTGGTAGTACATATCCGAGAAGGAGGTGACGCCGCTTGCGAGCATCTCCAGGATCGCCAGCTCGCTGGCTGCGCGAACGCCGCGGTCCGTCCACCTGGCCTCGGTGGGGAAGATATAGTTCCAGAGCCAGTCCTGTAGATTGAGATCGGAGCCGATCCCGCGCAGAAAGACCATCGGGCTGTGGCAGTGGCAGTTGATCAGACCGGGCAGAAGCAGCTTGCCGCGCAGGTCCTTCTCCTCGTCGTATGCTTCGGTCGGGCGCTCTGTGGAAAGCCAGCAGATCGTGTCGCCGTCGATCCCGAGCCAGGCGTCGGACAGGGTGCGCCAGACTTCGCCCTCCAGCGTCAGAACGTCGGCGTGCTTGAGCAGAAGTTTCAGAATAATCGCCTCCCCGCAGGAATTATAGTTCTATCATTATACCCAATTTTCGGGGGACTGTCAATCCAATTCGCGGAAATCCGGGCGCTGCAAAACAAACGAACGGAGCCGCTCCGTAAGCATGGAGGCGGCTCCGTTCGGAATGGACGGGCTTTTATGGATCCTTTTTCTGCGCGGCTCTGCGCCAGAGGCCGAAATGGAAGCGAACGTAGAGCACCAGGGCAAGCAGAACGCAAATCATGCACAGCACGATCAGCAGGGTGGAGAGCCAGGCGGGCATCTTCGGGAAAATCAGCAGGGACAGACCGGTCGCGTAGAGCATCGCGGTACTGACCTTGCCATACCACTTCGCGCTGAAAACGCCGTTCGTGCGCTTCATCGTGATCAGTCCAAGGATCAGCATCACGGTCTCGCGGACGACGCAAAAGGCGAGCAGATACCACATCAGCGGGTGCGTAAAGGCCAGACAGAGGACCAAAGAGACCTGCGTCAGCTTGTCGGCCACGGGGTCCAGGGCCTTGCCGAGGTCGGAGACCATATTGAATTTCCGTGCGATCGCTCCGTCCAGGACGTCGGACAGAGCCGACACCGCCAGCAGAACGATGGTCAGCGGCAAATTGTGCAGGCCGACGTAGGACCAGATGATAAAGGGCAGAAGCACGATCCGAAGCATGGTCAGAAGATTCGGAATCGTCAGAACCTGCCCCTTGCGAAAAAGCTCCCGAACTTGCATGAAAACCTCCGAAAGGCTGGAATGAATCGGATATGATCCGGATGAATCGTCAAATAGGATCGGGAACGACTGACCGTTCCAAATCATTATTATACCAGAAAAGCGCCGACTGTCAACCTCGTTTTTTCCGAATCCTGGCGATTTGCGGCGACGCGGCGCAACGGTTCAGCCCTCTCTCCTGCGTAGGGCGGCCAGACCTCTGGCCGCCGTCCCACCGGGTTCGCCGCATTTTCCGCAAAAAACTGTTGACAGAAGCGGAAAACCACACTATAATATAGCAGATAAATGCGTTGAGGAACCGAGACCGGCCAAAAGGGCGGCAGCGAACGGGGGAGAGTGGAAGCCCCGGCGCCCGAAATCCGGTCAGCCACTTCCGAGCGGCCCGCGACGAGCGGGACGGGCGCTCCCGTTACAGAGCCGAAAGACGCGCCGTTGGCGCAAATTAGGGTGGTACCGCGAACACTTCGCCCCTATGTGGGGGCAGGAGTGTTTTTTCTTTTCCGCGGCGTCCGCCCACCGAAATTCTAGAATCATTCTATGATACACGGAGGTATGTCATGGCAACCTATCACGGCGTAAACGAGCTGCGGGAGATGTTTCTCTCCTATTTTGAGAGCAAGGGGCATCTTCGCCTGCCCAGCTTTTCCCTCATCCCCCAAAACGACAAAAGTCTGCTGCTGATCAACTCCGGCATGGCTCCGATGAAGCCCTACTTCAAGGGCGAGGTCGAGCCGCCCCGCCGCCGCATCTGCACCTGCCAGAAGTGCATCCGCACCGGCGACATTGAAAACATCGGCAAGACTGCCCGCCACGGCACCTACTTTGAGATGCTGGGCAACTTCTCCTTCGGCGATTACTTCAAAAAGGAAGCGATCCACTGGAGCTGGGAGTTCCTGACCAAGGTCTGCGGTCTGGAGGCCGACCGGCTCTACCCCTCCGTCTATGAAAACGACGACGAGGCCTTTGAGATCTGGAACAAGCAGGAGGGCATCCCCGCCGAGCGCATCTTCCGCTTCGGCAAGGCGGACAACTTCTGGGAGCACGGCTCCGGTCCGTGCGGCCCCTGCTCCGAGATCTACTATGACCGCGGCGAAAAGTACGGCTGCGGCAAGCCCACCTGTACGGTCGGCTGCGACTGCGACCGCTACATGGAGGTCTGGAACAACGTTTTCTCCCAGTTCGATAACGACGGACACGGCAACTACACCGAGCTGGTCCAGAAGAATATCGACACCGGCATGGGCCTGGAGCGTCTGGCTGTCGCCTGCCAGGGCGTGGATTCCCTCTTTGACGTGGACACCGTCATGAACATCACCCACCGCGTCACCGAGCTGACCGGCGCAAGCTACGGCCGCTCGCAGAAGATGGACGTTTCCCTGCGCGTCATCACCGACCACATCCGTTCCGCCGTCTTTATGATCGCAGACGGCGTCCTGCCTTCCAACGAGGGGCGCGGCTACGTCCTGCGCCGCCTGCTCCGCCGGGCTGCCCGTCACGGCAAGCTGCTGGGCGTCAACAAGCCCTTCCTGTTCGACGTGGTGGATACCGTCGTCCATGAAAACGAGGGCCACTACCCCTATCTGCGCGAGCGACAGAGCTTCATCACCAAGGTCATCTCCTCCGAGGAGGAGAGCTTCGGCAAGACCCTGGACGGCGGCCTGAAGATCTTCTCCGAGATGCTGGAAAAGCACCGCGAAGCGGGCGAGACCGTCTTCTCCGGCGAGGATGCCTTTAAGCTCTCCGACACCTACGGCTTCCCCCTGGACCTCACCACCGATATGGCTGAGGAAGCGGGCATGACCGTGGACGAGGAAGGCTTCCGCAAGCTGCTCCAGACCCAGAAGGAGACCGCCCGCGTGGCGCGGAAGAAGCTGGGCGATCTGGCCTGGGCCGGTATCGAGCTCGGTCTGGACAATACCCCCACCGAATTTACCGGATATGAGAAGGATACCGACGAGGCAAAGGTTCTGGCCGTCGTTGTGAACGACGAGGTCGCCGGTGCAATCGCAGGCGGCGAGGAGGGCGTTCTGGTCCTGGACAAGACCCCGTTCTACGCCGAGATGGGCGGTCAGGTGGCCGATCACGGCACAATCACCGCGGGCAGCTCCGTCTTCTCTGTCACCGACGTCCAGAAGGACAAGGGCGGCAAGTATCTTCACCACGGACGGCTGATCTCCGGCGAGATCAAGACCGACGACACGGTCACCGCTTCCATCGACGTGGAGCGCCGCCAGGCCATCCGCCGCGCCCACTCCGCCACCCACCTGCTCCAGGCCGCGCTTGAAAAGCGCCTGGGCGACCACTGCCACCAGGCCGGCTCTCTGGTCGAGCCGGACCACCTGCGCTTTGACTTCACCCACTTCTCCGCGGTCAAGCCGGAGGAGCTGCGCGACGTGAACCGCGACGTCATGGAAATGGTCCTCGACGGTCTGAACGTCGAGACCCTGGTCCTGCCCATTGCCGAGGCCCAGAAGCTCGGCGCGACCGCCCTCTTCGGCGAAAAGTACGGCGACGTCGTCCGCGTCGTCCGAATGGGGGACCGCTCGCTTGAATTCTGCGGCGGCACCCATCTGGACAACACCGCAAAGGTCGGCATGTTCCGCATCACCTCCGAGGGCTCCGTCGCCTCCGGCGTCCGCCGCATCGAGGCGATCACCGGCAAGGCCGTCCTCGAGGAGATGGACCGCTTGAGCAGCGCTGTTCTGAGCGCCTGCGAGACCCTCAAGACCACGCCCGCCGAGCTCCAGCGCAAGCTGACGAGCACCCTGCAGGAGATGCACGAGCTGAGCCAGAAGCTGGAATCCGCCAACGACAGGCTGCTCTCCGGCGACGTCAACCAGTTCATGGTCTCCGCCAGAGACGTCAGGGGACTCAAGGTCGTCACGGCCATCCGCAGCGGCGTCAGCGTTCCCGACCTGCGCAAGTACGGCGATCTGATCCGCGAGAAGGCTGCGAACGTCGTCGCCGTCTTCGCGACGCAGAATGAGGACAAAATCTCCATCCTCGCCGTCTGCGGCAAGGATGCAATCGCACGCGGCGTCAAAGCCGGCGCGCTGGTCAAGGCCGTCTGCGCCGTCTGCGGCGGCAGCGGCGGCGGCAAGCCCGATTCCGCCATGGGCGGCGGCAAGGACGCGGCCAAGCTGGACGACGCCCTTGCCATCGTGGACGATTACGTGATCGAAAACGCCAAATAACGAAAAAGGAGCATTCTGATGAACGACTGCTTATTCTGCAAAATCATCGCCGGGGAGATCCCTTCCAAAAAGGTATATGAGGACGAGCTCTGCTATGCCTTCTATGACATCTCTCCGCTCGCGCCCACCCATTTCCTGGTCGTGCCCAAGCTGCACCTTGCATCCGCGGCGGAGATCACCCCGGAGAACGCTGCCGTCGTCGGTCATATCTACGCCGTGATCGCAAAGCTCGCCCGTGAGCTCGGCTTTGCCGAGGGCTTCCGCGTCGTCACGAACTGCGGCGAGGCCGCTGGTCAGACGGTGCGTCATCTGCATTTCCACGTTCTGGCAGGAACCACGCTGGGCAGCTTCAACTGACCGTCATCCGGGCCGCCGCGCAAACCGCGGCGGCCCGTTCCACAGAGGGGAGGGAACGGCTTGCGAATCCTGCTGCGGTTTGTCTGCGGCTTTGTGGGCGGCTGTCTCATTTGCGTCTATCTGCTCTCCGGCGTCCGGCCGCTTGCCCTTGCAGGGGCGGCGTTGATCCCGGTCTGCTTCTGCCTGCGCAGGGATGGCAGCGTCTTTCGCTCCGTCCGCCTGGTCTGCCTCGGCCTCGTCCTTGCCTGCCTCTGGTGCTGGGGCTATCGCGTCCTATCGGTGGAGCCCGCGATCGTCTCGGCCGGCAGCGTGAAGCGCGGCTGGGCGGAGATCTGCAATTACCCCCGCCCGAGTGGATGGTCGCAGCAGGCGGAGGCCTGGATCGGAACCGACGACGGGGCTGTGAAGGCGAACCTCTATCTGAACGGCGTTGATGAGCGCCTGCGGCCCGGCGACGTCATTGTGGGAAGCTTTGAACTTCGCCCGTCGAACGTCGGCTCTGACGGGAGCGAGTTTCTCTATTATCAGTCCAAGGGCGTTCTGCTGACCGGAAAGGCGACCGTGGACCGCATCGAGCGGGCCGACCGTCTCCCTCTGCGCTATGCACCGCTCTGGCTGGGCGAGCAGGTCAGGACGCTTCTGGACCGCTCCGTCCCGGCGGACGCCGCGCCGTTTCTGAAAGCCGTGCTGACGGGAGACCGGGGCGGCCTCGACTTTGCCGCTGAACGGGATCTGACCGTCGCCGGCCTGTCCCACGTCGTTGCGGTCTCCGGGATGCACGTCTCCCTGCTGGTCGGCGCGCTCTATCTTGTGATGGGCCGCGCCAGAAGGGCGGCTGCGGCGATCGGAATCCCGCTGGTTTTGATCTTTATGCTTCTGACCGGGCTCTCGCCGTCCGTCGTTCGCGCCGGTATCATGCTCAGTCTCCTGCTGCTTGCCCCGCTGCTCCATCGGGAGAGCGACCCGCCGACGGCCCTGTCTGCGGCAGCCCTGCTGATTTTGCTCTTTAATCCCTATACGGTCGCAAACGTCGGCTTCCAGCTCTCGTTTCTCGCAGTCGCGGGCCTTCTGCTCCTGACCGGCCCGCTCTACCGCCATCTGCGGAGCCGGAAGCTCTTTGCCGCCGTCCTCTCCCGCAGCGAGACGGGCCTGAGCCGATGGCGGAAGCTGGCGCACCGGCTTGTCCGCCGCTTCGTGAACGGCCTGCTTCAAATCCTCTGCGCCACGGTTGGCGCACTGAGCCTGACGGTTCCCGTGACCTGCATCGTCTTCGGCAGTCTTCCGACCTACGCCCTGCTTTCCAATCTGCTTGCGCTCTGGGCTGTCAGCCTCTGCTTCGGCCTCGGCCTCGGGACGGCTGCCCTTGCCGCGGTCTGGCCGGCTGCAGGCAAGCTCCTGGGCAGCATCGCCGCATGGCCGGTGCGCTATCTGCTCCTGATCTGCCGCTTCGTCTCCCGGCTTCCGCATCCGAGCCTGCCTGCCTCCTCCCCCTATACCGTCGCTTTTCTGGTCTTTGGCTACGCTGTCCTTCTGACCCTCGTGCTCCTGCGGAAGCGGTGGTACGGAACTGGCCTGCTCTGCGTCCTCGCGGCGCTTGCGCTGACAGTCGGCCTTCAGCATTTTCAGGCCGCCCGCGCAGACTGGACGGCCGCCGTGCTGGACGTTGGTCAGGGGCAGTGCGTCTGCATCCGCTGCGGAGGCCGAACCGCCGTCATCGACTGCGGCGGCTCCGACGGCGACAAGGCCGGCGCCCACGCCGCGGATTACCTCCGGCAGTCCGGCGTTCGCACCGTGGACGCGCTGATCCTCAGCCACTATGATACCGACCACGTCGGCGGCGTTGCGGAGCTTCTGCGGGAGATCGACGTGAGGACCGTCTACCTGCCCGCAGTCTGCTTTGCGCCGGAAAAACGCGAGGCGCTGGAGGCCGCTGCGTCGGCGCACGGGGCGGCGGTAATTCCCGTCTCCGCGGACCTCTGTCTGCCCTTCGGCAGCGGAAGTCTGCAGCTGTTTGCCCCGGTCGGGGCTGAAAATGACAACGACGGCTCCGTCTCGGTCTTGTTTTCCGAGCGGGATTATGATATGCTTGTAACCGGAGACTTGGATCAGGCCGGGGAACACCGTCTGCTTGCCGCCCACGATCTGCCCGATATCGAGGCCTTCGTCGCGGGGCATCACGGTGCGGAATCCTCCTCCGGCATGGAGCTGCTCAAGACCCTCCGCCCGGAGACCGTCCTGATCAGCGTCGGCAGGAACCGTTACGGCCACCCCTCCGAATCTGCGCTGGCCCGCTTCGCCGCCATCGGCGCGGAGGTCCTTCGTACCGATGAAAACGGCGATCTTGAACTGAAAAGGTGATACAATGGCAGAATACTCGCTGGACCGTCTGAAGACGGATCTGAAAAGCAGGCAGCCGGGCAACTTCTATATCTTTCACGGGCCCGAGGCCTATCTGCGCGATCATTATCTGGAAAGCCTGCGCAAGCTCCTGGTCGAGGATTTTGCCGAGGCCTTCAACTACCACCGGTTCAGCCCGGAGACGATCAGCCTCCAGGCCGTCGCGGATTCCGTGAATGCCATTCCGATGATGAGCCCGACCAGCATGGTCCGGATCGACGACGTGAATTTCTTCGCCATCGGCGAGGACGCGGCAGACTATGCCGCGATCTTCAGCAATCTTCCCAGCTACTGCACCGTGGTTCTGGTCTATGACACCGTGGAGTATAAACCCGATCGCCGCAAGAAGACGATCGCCGAGGCCCTGGATCTGGCCCGCGAGGTCTGCTTTCAGCAGCCGAGCGAGCGGGAGCTGATCTCCTGGATCGCCCGCCACTTCAAAAAGCTCGGCAAGCAGATCACCGTGGACGACGCTGTCTTTCTGATCCGCCGCACCGGCGGCGATATGACCACGCTCAGCGCCGAGATCGAAAAGCTCGGCGCCTATGAGACCGAGCCCGCCGTCAGCCGCCGGAGCATCGAGCTGTTGGTGGAGCCTGTCCTGGAGGCGGCGGTCTTCGACCTCTCCGACGCCGTTGCCGCCGGCCGCTATGAGACTGCCCTCCAGATCCTCCACATCCTGCTTAGCCGTCAGGAGGAGCCTGTCGTGATCCTTGCGACCATCGGCAGCCAGCTTCGCCGCATCGTGGAGGCGAATCGTCTGCGCGCGGCGGGGAAGGGGAAGAACGATCTGATGAAGCTCTGCTCTATTTCCTCCTATCCCGCGCAGAAGGCGATGGAGTTTTCCCGCCGCCTGAGCGCCGAATTCCCGGAGAAGGCTCTCGAACTCTGTCTGGAGGCGGATCGCCGGATGAAGACCTCCTTTGACGATCCGAAGCGGGTTTTGGAGCTGCTGGTTCTCCAGCTTGCCGAGGAGGCCGCCCATGCTTAAGCTGCGCCAGGCCATCGTGGTCGAGGGAAAGTACGACAAGATCACCCTCTCCCAGCTTGTGGACGCCCCCATCTTCGTGACCAACGGCTTCGGCATCTTCCGGGACGAAGCCCTGATCTCCGTCCTGCGCCGGACTGCTGAGACGCGCGGCCTCGTCATCCTCACCGACTCAGACGGCGGCGGTCTGGTCATTCGCAGCCGGCTCTCCGGCTGTCTGCCGAAGCAGGGCGTCCTGCACGCCTATATTCCGGATATCCCCGGCAAGGAACGGCGCAAGACCGCACCCGGCAAGGCAGGCCTGCTCGGCGTGGAGGGCATGACGCCCGAGACCCTCCTTCGCTGCCTGCAGGCAGCGGGCGCAGCGGTCGAGGATGAACCGGCCGCCGTCCGCGGCCCCGAGATCACCCATTCCGATCTCTACGAGCTGGGCCTGTCTGGAAGAACGGACAGCAAGGCACGCCGCCTTGCCCTGCAAAAGCGGCTGGGTCTGCCCGCTCTGATGAGCACGAACGCCCTTCTGACCGCACTGAACGCGATTTACACGAGAGACGAATTTCTGGAAAAGGCAAAGCCATGATTGAATTATCCGTACAACATCTTCAAAAATCCTTTGAGGTCGGGGAGATCCTGCTCAACGACCTGAGCTTCGAGATCCGCACGGGGGAATGCGTGGGCATCATGGGCCGCAACGGCTGCGGCAAAACGACGCTCTTTCGCATCATCACCGGGGAGATCCCGGCCGATGGGGGAGAGGTCGTTCTCGCTCCGGGCCGCCGGATCGGTCTGATTTCCCAGATCCCCGTCTACCCGGCGGGCTATACCGTTGAGAACGTTCTGCGCTCGGCCTACCGCGAGCTGTTTTCCATGAAGCGGAAAATGGAAGCGCTGGAGCGTGAAATGACGGTCCGTGCAGACCGCGCCGTTCTCTCGGAGTACGACCGGCTTTCCACGGCCTACGAGGTCGGCGGCGGCTACGAGATGGACACGAACGTGGATAAGATCTGCAACGGTCTGGGCATCCCCGCCGCCATGCGCGATCAGCTCTTTTCCCAGCTCTCCGGCGGCGAAAAGACCCGCGTGAATCTCGCCCGGCTCCTGCTGGAGCAGACCGACGTCCTTCTGCTCGACGAGCCGACCAACCACCTGGACCTGCGCAGCGTCGAGTGGCTGGAGGCCTATATCAAGCAGTTTAAGGGGACCACGCTGACGATCTCCCATGACCGCTTCTTCCTGGACCGGGTCGTGGACCGGATCATCGAGATCTCCGACGGTCATGCCGAGCACTACAACGGAAACTATTCCTTCTATCTGGAGGAAAAGCAGGCCCGCTTCAACCTCCAGCTCAAGCAGTATGAGCAGGAGCAGGCTAAGATCAAGCAGCTTTCCTTCACGGTTGAGCGGATGAAGGGCTGGGGCATCAACAACCGCGTCCTCTACCGCCGCGCGATGGCGATGCAGCACCGTCTGGAGCGCATCCGCCAGACCGAGCGGCCCAAGACCGAGAAAACGCTCAAGGCCCGCTTCGGGGAAAAGGAATTCTTCGGGGATATGGTTTTCTCGGTCAAGGATATGGCCAAGCGCTTCGGGGAAAAGCAGCTATTCTCCGGCGTGGAGCTTCTGGTCGAGGGCGGGGAGCGGATCGCCATCCTGGGTGACAACGGCACCGGCAAGACGACCTTCCTGCGCTGTCTGCTGGGCGAGGAGCCGGTGGATTCCGGGCGCATCCGTTTCGGCCCGACGGTCAAGCTGGCTTACCTGCCCCAGGTCATGCACTTCGACCACCCCGAACGCACGCTCTACGACACCATGCTGTACGAGAAAAACTGCACCCCGCAGCAGGCCAGAGACCGCCTCGGCGCCTTTCTCTTCTCCGGCGAGGACGTGTTCAAGACCGTCGGGACGCTCTCCGGCGGCGAGCAGTCTCGCCTTCGCCTGTGCATGCTGATGGACGAGAAGATCAATCTGCTCATCCTCGACGAGCCGACCAACCACCTCGATATTGCTTCCCGCGAATGGGTCGAGTGCGCCATTGAGGAGTATGACGGCACGCTGATTTTTGTCTCCCACGACCGTTATTTCGTGGACAAGTTCGCCACCCGGATCTGGGAGCTGGAGGACGGCACGATCCGCGACTACCCCTGCGGCTACGCCAAGTACCGCAGCCTCAAGGAAAACGCCGCGATCCGCCCGATCCCCCAGACCGCGAAGCCGGAAAAGAAGCCCCAGCCGAAGCCCCGGACGGACAGCAAGGCGCAGGAAAAGGAGGTTCGCCGTCTGGAGCGGGAGATCGCCCGTCTGGAACAGACGCTTGCCGAGCTCGACCGGCAGATGGAGGCGCGCGCCTCCGACTACCAGGAGCTGATCCGTCTGACCGCCGAGCGCGAGCAGGCGGAGGCGGAGCTCAACGCCCGAATGGAGGAATGGATGGCGGCCTCCGGCTCATAGGATGGACGGGATGCCGAAAAACAGCCGTTTGAAAAGAGACAGGTTGTTAGTTTTTGCTAACTGACAGCCTGCCTCTTTTTTCAAAAATTCACTATTTTTATCAATCTTTTTTTCTACAATCGCTTTACAAACGCTGCAAAATCTGTTAAACTATACGAGCTGAGATATGCCTACGCGTGTATCGAAAAGCGGCTCGTTAAAATTGCGACGCCGTCCGGCCAATACAGAAATCAGGGCGGCGGAAATTAGGAGGTTAACTTCATTATGGCGTGCAAGAAAACATCAGTTCCCTTCCGCGGGACGAAGGAGCAGGAAGAGCAGCTTCGGCAGATCGTTGCAGAACTCAAGGATCAGCCGGGCAGCCTGATGCCCATCATGCAGAAGGCCCAGGAGATCTACGGTTATCTGCCCATCGAGGTTCAGACCATGATCTCCGAGTGGACTGGCATCCCGATGGAAAAAATCTACGGCGTTGCCACGTTCTACGCACAGTTTGCCCTGGCTCCCAAGGGCGAGTACCGCATCTCCGTGTGCCTCGGCACAGCCTGCTACGTCAAGGGCTCTCAGGGCGTCTATGACAAGATCTCCGAGGTTCTCGGCATCGGCGAAGGCGAATGCACTGCGGACGGCAAGTTCTCTCTGGACTCCTGCCGCTGCGTCGGCGCCTGCGGTCTTGCGCCCGTTATGATGATCAACGACGACGTCTACGGCCGCCTGACGCCCGATCAGGTTCCGGCCATTCTCGCGAAGTATTGATCCATCCAACAGACTGGTTTGCGGAGATCACGTTATGACGATTCGAGAAATTATGAAGCTCCTGGACGCCCAGGTCCTCTGCTGCGAGGACGCTTTGGACAGTGAGGTGGTCGACGCCTTCAGCTGTGATATGATGAGTGACGTTCTGGCTTTCGCCACGAACGAATCTCTGCTGATCACCGGCCTGCTCAACCCCCAGGTCGTCCGCACGGCGATGATGCTCGATATGCGCTGCATCGTCTTCGTCTGCGGCAAGATCCCCACCCCGGAGATTATTTCTCTCGCGCGTGAGAACGGCATCGTCCTTCTCGTCACCGATCACTACATGTTCACGGCCTCCGGCCGTCTCTACGCGACCGGAATGTTGCGTGGAGAATAGCCTATGGATGCATTTCGACTTCATTTCGACATTGACGGCGGCAGTTTTGCCTCCGCGGGCAACGCGTCCGTAGAGGTCAAAAAGACGCTCCGGCAGCTCGGCGTTTCCAACGCCGTGATCCGCCGCTGCTCCATCGCCATGTATGAGGGCGAGATCAACATGGTCATTCACGCCGACGGCGGCACCGCCGACGTCGAGGTCTATCCCGACCGCATCGTCATGGTGCTCGAGGACCACGGCCCCGGCATCCCGGACGTGGAGCTGGCCATGAAGGAGGGCTATTCCACCGCAACCGAGCAGATCCACAACATGGGCTTCGGCGCTGGTATGGGTCTGCCCAACATGAAGCGCTCCAGCGACGACCTGAAGATCGAAACGAAGGTCGGCGTCGGAACGAAAATCACGATGGTAGTACGCTTATAACCCGAACGGGGAGGTTGTCCCAATGGCAGAATATCAGCATTCGGTTTCGCTGGATGCGGACAAGTGCATAGGCTGTACCTCCTGCTTGCGGCAGTGCCCCACCGAGGCCATTCGGATCCGTGACGGGCGCGCCAAGATTCGGGCAGAGCTCTGTATCGACTGCGGCAACTGCATCCGTGTGTGTCAGCACAAGGCCAAGCAGGCCGTCTTCGACCGGCTGGAGGACATCGACCCCAAATTCAAATGGCGGATCGTCCTTCCCGCTCCCTCGCTGTACGGCCAGTTCGACGAGCTCAAGGACGTCGGCTGTCTGCTTCAGGCCCTGCTCCGGTGCGGCTTCGACGAATACTACGAGGTCGCCCGCGCCGCCGAGATCATCTCTGAGTGTACCCGCCGTTATATGCGCAAACCGGATATCGTCTTTCCGGTCATCAGCTCGGCCTGTCCCGCCATCGTGCGGCTCATCCGCCAGCGGTTCCCCGAGCTGTGCGACAACATCCTTCCCATCCTCCCGCCGGTGGAATACGCCAGCCGGATGGCGAAGGCCGAGGCGCTCAAGCAGCACCCCGAGCTCAGGAAGGACGAGATCTGCACCGTATTCATTTCCCCCTGCCCGGCCAAGACCAGCTATGCCAAAAACGGTCTGAGCGCCACCAAGAGCTCCATCGACTACGTGGTGAGCATGAGCGACATGTACTTCAAGCTCCTGCCCTACATCAAAAAAGCCGAGCCCGGCAAGGTCCGCAGCCAATCCGGCATCGCGGGCGTCAACTGGGCCTCCTCCGGCGGCGAATCCGAGGGCCTGTATTCCGACCGCTATTTGGCGGCCGACGGCATGGTCAACGCCATTCAGGTTCTGGACGCGATCGAGGACGGCAAGTTCCCCCATCTGGAATTTGTTGAGCTCAACGCCTGCCCCGGCGGCTGTGTCGGCGGCGCAGCGGCGGTCGAGAATCCCTACATTGCCAAGGCAAGGATCCACGGCATGCGGCATTCTCTTCCCTCGAACCAGAACTATCTCAGACTGCTCAACCAGAAGCCGGACTACGTGCCGGAATACGTCATGGTCGATTCTCCCATCATCAATCACGTGCCTGAGGTGCGGCTGAGCGACAACCTTGCCGAGGCCATGCGGATGATGCAGCGGATCGACGAGATCTACAAAATGCTGCCGCAGATCGACTGCGGCTCCTGCGGAGCTCCCACCTGCCGCGCATTTGCCGAGGACGTTGTCAAGGGTGAATGCCAGATCGACGACTGCGTCGTCTATCTGCGCCGAATGGTGCAGGAGAACCCAAGCGGGAAGAGGAGGCCAAATGACGGTCCATGAGATGGCAGAGAAGCTCTCTCTGCAAACGATCTGCGAGCCGGACCCTGACCGCGAGGTCACGGGCGGCTACACCGGCGATCTGCTCTCCTGGGTCATGGGCAGAGCGCAGTCGGGCGACGCTTGGCTGACCATCATGTCCAACCAGAACGTCGTCGCTGTTGCGACCCTGGCCGATACCTCCGCCGTCATCTTCACGGAGGGGGTCCAGCCTGACGCCGGCGTGAAGGAGCTGGCGGAGAAAAAGGACGTCAATCTTTATGCCACACCGGACCATTCCTTCGCTGTCGGCGCAAAGGTGGCGGCCCTGCTATGAGCCGGTACTGCTACGACCTGCATATGCATTCCTGCCTGTCACCCTGTGCGGACGACGATATGACGCCAGCCAACATGGCGGGCATGGCCACGCTCAACGGGCTCCAGCTCGTGGCCCTCACCGACCACAACAGCTGCGGCAATTGCGCGGCCTTCCTGCAGGCGTGCAAGGCCTACGGCATCGTCGGAGTTCCCGGCATGGAGCTGACCACCTCTGAGGAGGTCCACATGGTCTGTCTCTTTGCCGAGCTGGAAACCGCATTGACCTTTCAGGAATACGTCCGGGCCAACCGCAGACCGATCAAAAACAAGCCCGAGATCTTCGGCAACCAGCTCTACGTGGACGCCGAAGACAACGTACTGGGCGAGGAACCGAGTCTGCTGATTCCGGCCGGCTTCCTGTCCATTGAGCAGGCTTACCAAAAAGTCACCGAGCTTGGCGGCGCCTGTTATCCTGCACACATTGACCGGCCATCCAACGGTCTGCTCGGCATCCTGGGCAGCTTTCCCCCGTCGCCGTTTTTCCCGACGGTGGAGCTCAACAGCGCCGAGAACCGCGAGGCCTACGTCCGCGACTACGCGCTTTCGGATCGACTGATCATCACCTCCTCCGACGCCCACCACCTCTGGGATATCCAGATGGCCGGGCCGAGTCTGGAGCTTGATGACGAGCCTTATTCCAGCGCGCGGGTCCGACAGGCTCTGATCGATCTGCTTCGAGGAGGGATGAAGGCATGAAGGAGCTCTCGCTGAACATTTTGGATATCGCGATGAATTCCGTCAAGGCCGGCGCGACCCTCGTCGAGATCCTGATCGACGAACGGAACGGCTGGCGGACGCTGACGATCCGCGACAACGGCTGCGGCATGAGTGAGGATTTTCTCCGCGCCGTGACCGACCCCTTCACCACCACGCGCACCACGCGCAAGGTCGGCATGGGGCTTCCGCTGCTCAAGCTGGCGGCGGAGCAGACCGGCGGCACCATGCAAATCGAATCCTCGCAGGGCGAGCACCACGGCACCACCGTGACCGCCCGATTCCTGATGGACCACTTGGACTGCGTCCCGCTGGGCGACTACGCCGGCACGATGGTGACGCTGATCCAGGGCAGTCCGGACATTGACTTTGTATTTCAATATCGGAGTGCATCCGGTGAAATAAATCTTTCCACCGCAGAAATGCGGCAAATCCTGGGAGACGTCCCGCTCAACACGCCCGAGGTCCTGGCCTGGGTCGCCGAGAGTCTGGCGTCGCCCGAAGAATCGTAAATCTACAACAGAAAGGGAACGAACAATGAAAACTTTAGCGGAACTTCAGGCAATTCGTGACCGCATGAAGGACAGCGTTGTGATGCGCAGCGGGTCCGGCAATATCCGTGCGGTCGTCGGCATGGCAACCTGCGGTATCGCGGCAGGCGCAAGACCCGTCCTCTCTGCCCTGGTGGAAGAGGTCAACAACCTCCACCTCAACGAGAAGGTCACGGTCACTCAGACCGGCTGCATCGGCATCTGCCGTTACGAGCCGATCGTCGAGGTCTTTGAGGCCGACAAGGAGAAGGTCACCTACGTGAACATGACGGCCGAGAAGGTCCGCCGTGTTGCGAAGGAACACCTGCGCGACGGCAAGGTCGTCGAGGAATACACCATCGGCGCGGTGGAGAAATAAAGGGAGGCACGCTTTATGATTCGTTCACATGTCCTGGTTTGCGGAGGTACCGGCTGTACCTCCTCCGGCAGCCCCAAGGTCCGGGCCCGTCTGGCTGAAGAGCTGAAGGCGAAGGGTCTGGATGAAGAAGTCAAGATCGTGCAGACCGGCTGCTTCGGTCTCTGCGCGCTTGGCCCCGTTATGATCGTTTACCCCGACGGAACCTTCTACAGCCGCGTCACCGAGGAAGACGTCCCCGAGATCGTGGAAGAGCACCTGCTCAAGGGCCGTCCCGTCGAACGTCTGGAGTACAAGGAAGGCGCCGAGGCCAACAAGGCCGAAAACGTCGCCGCCTCTCTGAACGACACCAATTTCTACAAGTCCCAGATGCGTCTGGCGCTCCGCAACTGCGGCGTTATCAACCCCGAGAACATCGACGAGTACATTGCCCGTGACGGCTACATGGCTCTGGGCAAGGTCCTCACCGAGATGAAGCCCGAGGACGTGATCCAGGTCCTGCTCGACTCCGGCCTCCGCGGCCGCGGCGGCGCCGGCTTCCCCACGGGCCTCAAGTGGAAGTTCGCCAGAGCTTATGACAACGACCAGAAGTACGTCTGCTGCAACGCCGACGAAGGCGACCCCGGCGCTTTCATGGACCGCTCCGTCCTCGAAGGCGACCCCCACGCCGTTCTGGAAGCCATGACCATCGCCGGCTATACCATCGGCGCCAGCCAGGGCTATATCTACGTCCGTGCCGAGTACCCCATCGCGGTCAAGCGTCTGCAGATCGCCATCAAGCAGGCCCGCGAGTACGGCCTGCTGGGCGATAACATCATGGGCACCGGCTTCAAGTTTGACATCGACCTCCGTCTCGGCGCCGGCGCCTTCGTCTGCGGCGAGGAGACTGCTCTGATGACCTCCATCGAGGGCAAGCGCGGCGAGCCGCGTCCCCGTCCTCCGTTCCCCGCTGAGAAGGGTCTGTTCCAGAAGCCTTCCATCCTGAACAACGTCGAGACCTGGGCCAACATTCCCCAGATCATCCTCAAGGGCGCCGAGTGGTTTGCCTCCATCGGCACCGAGAAGTCCAAGGGCACCAAGGTCTTCGCCCTCGGCGGCAAGATCAAGCACACCGGCCTGGTGGAGATCCCCATGGGCACTCCGCTGCGCCAGGTCATCGAAGAGATCGGCGGCGGCATCCCCAACGGCAAGAAGTTCAAGGCTGCCCAGACCGGCGGTCCCTCCGGCGGCTGCATCCCGGCCAGCCTGATCGACACCCCGCTCGACTATGAGAGCATGGCTCAGATCGGTTCCATCATCGGTTCCGGCGGCCTGATCGTCATGGACGAGGACAACTGCATGGTCGATATTGCGAAGTTCTTCCTGCAGTTCACCGTGGACGAGTCCTGCGGCAAGTGCACGCCGTGCCGGATCGGCACCCGTCGTCTGCTGGAGATGCTCGACCGCATCACCGAAGGCAAGGGCAAGCTCGAGGATCTCGACGAGATGGAAGAGCTCTGCAACTACATCAAGGCCAACTCCCTCTGCGGTCTTGGCCAGACTGCCCCGAACCCCGTCCTGTCTACCCTTCGCTACTTCCGCGACGAGTACATCGCGCACGTGGTCGATAAGCGCTGCCCGGCCGGCGTCTGCAAGGCTCTGATGCACTTCGAAGTCGATCCCGAAAAGTGCATTGGCTGCGGTCTGTGCATGCGTAACTGCCCCGCCAACGCGATCACTCGCACCGATTACATCGCTCCGGGTCACAAGCTGGCCAGTGTTCATATCGACACCGATAAGTGCGTCAAGTGCGGCGTCTGCATGAGCAACTGCAAGTTCAAGGCCATCAGCAAGAAGTAAGGAGAACGGATCATGGAACAATATACCATTAAAATTAACGGCATTGAAGTGACTGCTCCGAAGGGTACAACCATTCTCGAAGCGGCCAGAATGGCCGGCATCACCATCCCGACGCTCTGCTACCTCAAGGACATCAACGCGATCGGCGCCTGCCGTATCTGCGTGGTCGAGGTCAAGGGCGCCCGCGGCCTGGCTGCCGCCTGCGTCTACCCCATCGCCCCCAACATGGAAGTCTTCACGCACACCCCCAGAGTCATTGCCTACCGCAAGCGCACCCTGGAGCTGCTGCTCTCCAACCACAACTGCTCCTGCCTGTCCTGCGTCCGCTCCGGCAACTGCGAGCTGCAGACCCTCTGCCGTGAGTACAACGTCAACCAGGATGCTTACGTCGGTGAGAAGACTCCCTCCGAAATCGACGACTCTGCGGCTCATATGATCCGCGACAACTCCAAGTGCATCCTCTGCCGTCGCTGCGTCGCCGCCTGCGAAGTCACCCAGGGCATCGGCGTCATCGGCGCCAACGAGCGCGGCTTCAAGACCCACATCGGCTCCGCCTTCGAGATGGACCTCGACGACACCGCCTGCGTCAACTGCGGCCAGTGCATCGCGGTCTGCCCGACCGGCGCTCTGTACGAGAAGTCCAACATTGACGACATCTTTGCCGCCATTGCCGATCCCGAGAAGTACGTTGTGGTCCAGACCGCTCCCGCCGTCCGTGCCGCTCTGGCCGAAGAGTTCGGCTACCCCATCGGCACCAATGCCCAGGGCAAGATGGCTGCGGCCCTCCGCCGTCTCGGCTTCAGCAAGGTCTTCGACACCGACTTCGCTGCGGACCTGACCATCATGGAAGAGGCCAACGAGTTCCTGCACCGCGTGCAGAACGGCGGCGTCCTCCCGCTGATCACCTCCTGCTCCCCCGGTTGGGTCAAGTTCTGCGAGACCTACTACCCCGACATGATCCCCAACCTGTCCACCTGCAAGAGCCCTCAGCAGATGTTCGGCGCGATCCTCAAGAGCTACTTCGCCGAGAAGAACGGCATCGACCCGAAGAACATCGTCTCCGTCTCCGTGATGCCCTGCACCGCGAAGAAGTTCGAAATCGGCCGTCCCGACCAGGCTGCCAACGGCGTGCCCGATCTGGACTACACCATGACCACCCGTGAGCTGGCCCGCATGATCAAGCGTGCCGGTATCCGCTGGGACGATCTGCCTGAGGAAGATTTCGATCAGCCTCTGGGCGAAAGCACCGGTGCCGGCGTTATCTTCGGCGCGACCGGCGGCGTCATGGAAGCCGCTCTGCGTACCGCCGTTGAGAAGCTGACCGGCGAGACCCTCGCCCGTCCCGACTTTGTGGACGTCCGCGGCGTGGAAGGCATCAAGGAAGCCACCTACAACGTGGCCGGCATGGACGTCAAGATCGCTGTTGCTTCCGGTCTGGCGAATGCCCGCAAGCTGCTTGACATGGTCAAGTCCGGCGAGAAGACCTATCACTTCATTGAGATCATGGCCTGCCCCGGCGGCTGCGTCAACGGCGGCGGTCAGCCCCAGGTCCATGCGAACGTTCGCAACTTCGTTGATATCCGCGCCGAGCGTGCAAAGGTTCTGTATTCTCTGGACGAGGCCAACACCATCCGCAAGTCCCATGAGAATCCGCAGATCATTGAGCTCTACAAGTCCTATCTGGGCGAGCCCGGCTCCCACAGAGCCCACGAGCTCCTGCACACCTCCTACGTGCCTCGCGTGGTCAACAAGCCCATGTAAAACCAACGGGGCTGCGGCCCCATCCAAAAGCGTGAGAAGCCGTCCGCGGCTTCTCACGCTTTTCCATACAGCGTCCCATGCAGCACGAAAAGAGCAAGATCCCGCCGACTGACGGGACCTTGCTCTTTTTTGATCGGCAGAGCCGATTTGGTTTTACGTCAGGCCTTCTTGACCGCTGTTTCCTTCTTCTTGCGCTTTTTCAGCAGAGCCAGCAGTAGACCGACTGCGCCGAGTCCGCCGACGCCGCCGATCGTGCCCCAGCGGAGCGGCTTGTTGGCCCAGAATAGGCTCAGGACGTTTTTGGAAACGGAGACGTTCGTAAAGGTGTGATCGTAGAGGACGTTCTCCTCGCCGGTGTAATCCGCCCAGTCGTCGCAGACGATCCGCACGTTTTGATACAGGCCTTCGTTCAGGGTGAAGGTCAGCTTGCCTTCCCCGGCTTCCAGGGCCTGCTCCAGAGCTTCGCCCTCCAGGGAGATCAGCTCCTTCAGAACCACGCCGTCTTCATCCACAAGCAGAGCCGAGAGCGAGCGGAGCGCGCCGCCGTCGTCGGTGGGGACCAGGGTAACGGTCTGGAGGTCGGTGCGGTAGCGTCCGTCGGTCTCCATGCCGGAGACGGTGACGACAGGGGCCGTGCGGTCCACGACGAACTTGACGCTGACGCCCTTGACGTCGCTGTAGGTGTTGTTTCCTGCCTTGTCCAGGGAGGAGACGACCACGTTGTAGGCGCCCTCTTCCTCGAACAGCGCCGGATTCACCTTGTAAACGTACCGATACCATCCGCCGTCGCTTTGCTCGCAGGTGACGGTGTAATCCGTCCCCTCGGTCAGCGTTTTGCCGTTCAGCGTAACGGTGTGCTCGGCAAGCTCGTCGGCGTTGATCTCGATCAGCACCAGGTCCTCTCGAACGCGCTGGACGTAGTAGTGATCCACAAGCGCCTGCGTGCTTTCGTTCAGGGCGTAAACGGAGCCCTTGCGGTTGACGGAGAATTCGATCATACGGTGATCCGCGCTTGCGGAAACGGTATAGGGCGATCCGTCTCGGTAGAGGGTGTAGTTCTCGTAGGAATTGCCGGCCTTGTCTTCTGCGACGCAGGTGACGTAGTATACGCCGTCGTCGGGCAGGTTCCGGACGGTGTAGGTCAGCGTGTCTCCGTCCGCCGCAGGTTCGCCCAGCTCAATCGTCCGGGTGACGAAGGTATCGTCCTCGTAGAAGATCCCGGTCAGCACAGGCGTGAAATCGGCCAGATTCGTGTCGGTTGCGGAGATGGAGAAGCCGATGTCGCCGCGCTCGCTGTTGGCGGACTGATCTTCAATGCCCTTCAATTCGACGGCAGGCGGCGTCTGATCCACCACGAAGCTGTCGCCGGGATAGTCTGCGGCGCGGTTGCCTGCCTTGTCGGTGTAGTCGAGATCGAAGCTGTAATCGGCGTCTGCTTCATAGACGATCGTGGCGACGTGTACGTCGCCGGTGGTGCGCCATTCGCTCAGCGCGGGCGCAGGGACGTCTGCGCCGTGGTCGGTCGCGGTCAGCTTCAGATTCAGACGGCTCGTCTCGAAGTTGCGTTCGGTCACGGTGATGGTCGCGGTCCGGATCCGGTTGAAGTAGCGGTCATAGGACGCATGACTGTCGTCCGGGTCATAGCGAACTTCGATCAGCGGCGCGGTTCGGTCGATCGTGAAGCGCTGGGGGGAGAGGCCGGTGTATTCCACGGGGTCGCTTTGGTTGCCTGCGCGGTCGGTGCAGAAGAGATCGAAGCTGTAGGTTCCGTCCGCCGTGTAGGTGAGGGTGGCGACGTGCCGCGTGTTGTCGCCGTTCCCGGTTCCGCCCTCCGTCCGCCATGCGGACAGGACGGGCAGGGAGCCGTCCGAATTCGTCAGCGAAAGCGTGACGGCGGCCGGCTCAAAGTTTCGCTCCGTGACCACGATGGTCGCCGTACGCGGGGCGTTGAAGTAAGCGCCGGAGGCGGCGTCCGCAAAGGCGGTATCGCCGTTGTTGTTGTCGTAGCTGACGCTGATCTTCGGCGGCGTGACGTCGATTCGCAGCTCAGCCTGACCGCTGCCCTTGTTTCCGGCGTTATCCACCGCATAGACCGTGACGACCACGTTGTTACTGTTGTTGCGCGCGCTGTCGATCACGATCGCATTGGCGTTGTCCCAGATCTGGAGCAGGTCGTTCTGGCTGTGCGCAGTGCCTGTGTAGCTGTAGAGCGTGCCGCTCTGCGTCAGCGTTCCCATGTTGCGAACTTCGTACCGGATCTCGTTCAGGCCGGACCAGCTTCCGTTCACGATCGGATCCTCAACGGTGACGCGCACGGGAACGTCTCGGTTATAAAGACCGTTGACCGGTTGGGCGGGGCTGACGGTAACTCTGGGCGTCGCGTTTACGACCGCAGGCGGCGTGTTGTCGATGATAATGCCGTCGGTGCTGACGTAGAACACGTTGCCGGCATAGTCCACCACCCGGAGATAGAGGGTCACGCGGGCGTCGGGCGCCACGGAAAGCCCGTTGAAGGGCTGCCAGGTCGTCACGGCGTCAAGCTGGGATACCGTCATGGCGCTGTTTGCGGAGCTTCTGTACCAACTGACGGATTCAATGGGGCTGGTCGCGTCATCCCAGGTGCCGGCGTAGGTTACGGAATGCGCGCTGAACAACTGGAAGGTCAGATTGACGATCAGGTCGCTCCAATTCCGGATGCCGACGGCCTCCACGGTGGCCGTGGGCTTGGTCTTGTCGATCGTGAAGGCCAGCGGCGTAACGGAGGGGATGGTTTGCAGCATGGCGGGGTTTCCGGCCTTGTCGGCGTAGGTGACGGAGAAGGTGTAGTTCGCGTCGGCAGAATAGTGGATCTCCGCAATGTGGCGATCTCCATCCGCCGTCTCGCCGGGATAATAGGTCCAGCTTCCGATCATCGCCTGAATCTGGGCGTTCGTCAGGACGGGTTTTCCGGCGGCGTCCACTGCGGTGATGACGATGCCGTTCTTCAGATCCTCGGCGGAGAAGTGGTGGTTCCGCTCCACGACGACCAGGGTCGCGGTCCGCTCGGCCGGATAATAGCCGCGGTCGGAGACGATCTTGTAGGGGCTGTTGTTGTCGTAATACAGGAAGATTTCGGGCTCGCTGCTGTCAATATCGAGCTTGACGGACGATACGCTGACGTTGCCCGAATTATCGGTCACCTGCACGAAAACCTCGACGCTGCAGCTGTTATTCAGATATTTGTCTACCGTGATGCTGCCGGTCCAGTTTTTCCGAAGCTGGTCGGCGCTGGGGTAGATGCCCTTGTCCGAGAAAACGGTTTGTCCGAGCTCTGTGACGGTCAGTCGGCCGCCGTTGGCGTCGTCGCCGGGATCTCTGGTGTAGTCGAAGTCAAAGAGGGTTTCGCGAACCGTCTCTGTGCCGAGGGAGGTGATCCAGTATTCCACGGAACGGATGCCGGAGCAATTATCGGAAATCTGAACCGACACGACTGCAGGGTCGTTTATGCCGTAGATGCCGTTCGCGTTGGCAGGGGAGGGGGTCAGAGCGATCTGCGCTGCCTCGTTGTCGGCGACCAGGCCGTCGCTGTTGAGATAGGAGACGTTTCCGGCCTTGTCGCGCAGACGGAGATAGACCGCGAACAGGCTGTTGGCGGGAACGCTCAAAGAGGCGGGGAAGGGCTTCCACGCTGCATCGTCCAGAGCGGCCAGAGCAGCCTCGTCGAGGACGGTACCGCCCTCGTTCAGATAGTAGGCGATGTCCACCGTATCGCTGATGAAGTCCTCCGCCGTCGCGGTCAGCAGGACCTCATCCTTGCACCAAAGACCGAAGGAGAGGGTATCCTTGAGAGAGGTCCAGGTGCCCTTTCCGGCTGCGGTCACAGTGCCGGTCGGGGCGTGGGCGTCCAGGGTGAAGGTCTTCTGGAAGACGTCTGAAACGTTGCCCGCAAGATCCCGGAACTGGGCGGTCAGCTTGTAGTTGCCGTCGTCGGAAAAGGTGATGCGGAGCGTGTGAACGGCTTCGTCAGGCGTTGCGCCCTCCTCGGTGGTCCACCCGGAGGCGGTCCAGGAGACGGGCAGCGAATTGCCCTGGGAGTCCGTCGCATCGATGTTGATCATGCTTCCGGCGTCGGAGGGATCGAAGTGACAGGTGCGCTCCGTGACCTTGATGATGGCGGTGACAGCGCTGAAGCATCCTTCCTCCGCGCCGGGATTCTGGACGGCGTCGAAGGTGACGTCCACGGTCGGCTTCGTCACGTCGATGTCCAGGGTCACGGTCCGGACCTCTGCGTTGCCCGCATTGTCCACAGCCCGCGCGGTAAACTGAACGTCGCTCCGGTTGTAATCCGCCTTCGGGAGCTCGATGGAGAAGGTTTTTCCCGTGATCAGGTCGTCAAAGGCGGGAGGCGTGTCGTAGGAGACGTCCAGCATGGTGACCCGCTCGTCAAAATTGTCGATCCAGTAGTCCACCAGCTTCAAGCCGGAATACGGGCTCTTTTCATCGATGGTGACGTCAACGGTGATCTTGTCGCCGCCGTCGATTCCGTATACGTAGCTCTCGCCGTAGCCGGCCTGCGGCTTCACGGTGACGGTCGGAGCGGCGTTGTCCACCACGACGCTGTCCGTGCTCAGATAGATGCTGTGGCCTGCACCGTCAACGATCCGAAGATAGCCGACGAAGCGGCGGTTGGCAGGCACGTCGTAGCCGACCTTCCAGTCAAAGGAGGTCCAGGCGGAAGCGTCCAGCGCGTCGAGCTGCGCCGCCGTCATGGGCGTGTTCTGGTCGCTGAGATAAAGCGAGCAGTCTGCGATCTCGCCCACGGCGTCCGTAAGCTCTGCGGTGATGGTGACGGTCTTCTTGCTCCAAAGGCCGAAGGTCAGGCTGTCGAGCAGCTTGTCCCAAGTGCCCAGACTCTCCGAAGCATCCTTCGGCGTGACGATAACCGTTCCGGTGGGAGCGCCGCAGTCAACGGTGAAGAACCGATTGATATAAGCGGAAGAGACGAGAGAGTAGTCGGCGGAACGCCCGGCTTTGTTGGTGTAGCGGATGGCGTTGAGGGAATAGATGGCGTCCGAGAAATGAACCGTGCCGACGTAGAAGGAATTGCCGTCGGAATCGGTCGAATGCGACCAGCCGCCCACGACCAGCGGAAGCTCTACGGCATTCCCTTGATTATCGATCGCGCTGCCGACCAGGCTCACACCGGTCATCTCGAAGGACAAGGGGCTCTCTTGAATCGAAATCAGGGCAGTGCGGCCTTCGGGGAAATAGTCTCTGCCGTTGTAGGAGACGTGGGGGTCGCTGCTCGTGTAGGTGAAATTCGTGATGACCGGATCAACGCTGTTGAAGGCGATGACGAAGGTTTCCGTCTTCGTGTTTCCGGCCCAGTCCGAGGCGACGGCCTCGACCTGAACGTACTTGCCTTCATAGTCCGAGAGCGAAAGCTCCAGGTCGAAGACGTCGGATTTTTTGCGATCGGACGAATCCGCAAGCTGCTGGATCTGCTGGTTGGTGGTCGAGAGGGAGAAGTCCATCGTCTCGCTGGCGCGCAGTTTGAAAATGACCTGCCGGACGCCGGAGCCGGTATGCGTGTTGTATTCCTCCTGTTCCTGATCCTCCTGGGTCAGCCAGTCGGGATCCAGAACGGTGAACGGAATGGTGACGTCGCTTGCCGCGCAGCCGTCTACGTATTCCTCGGGGATGGAGACCGTCGGGCTCGTCTGATCCAGAACGAAGATGAGCTCCGGCACGGGGAGCTGGATCTCGCCCTCAAAGGTTTGTCCGAACCGCTTAAAGGAATAGCGGATGGAGCTGACCACGGTGGAGGTTGTCAGCTTGGAGGTTTCGGTTCCGTTGATCCAAATCCGCTTGTTCGTGACGCTGCCATCCGTGGAGAAGTCAAACTGTACCTCGGAGACCGTCTTCGGGTAGACGTAGATGAGCTGCTGCGGGTCCTCCTCCGGGACGGAGACGACGGGGAGGAAGCCGCCCGTGAAGCTCACGTTGCTCCAGCCGACGCTGCCCTCGCCGAAGGTTGCGGAGACGACCATGTTCTCCGTGACGCTGACGGTGCAAATCACGGCGGAGCCGGCGTTTTCAAAGGCCGCGCCGTAGGCGGAAGGATCGCTGCCGTTGATCTGGATGTTGGTGACGTTATAGCCGCTGTTCGGGGTGAATTTGATGCGGACAGGGTCAGAATAAGGAACGCTGAACGGGGCATCCACGGCAGCACCGTTGTACTGGAACGAGATCTCGCCGTTCGCGGACGCCCCGGCGCTGACCTGGAAGTTCTTTTTCCCAAACGTGACCTGCAAATCGGAATTCGCGGTCAGGTGCAGGGTCGTGTCGTAGTGGTCCTTCTCGGCGTCGGTCAGCGTGAGCTCTGTTCCGTCGAGGACGATGCTCTGGATCTCCCAGCCTGTAGCCGGCACGACGGTGACGGCGACGTCCGCCTCATCCGCGTCCACGGTTACGCTGTCGGCGGGCGAACCGTTCAGCAGGACGCTGCCGCTGCCGCTTTTCGTCACGGAAAGCGTATACTCCGGAACGGTCTTTATAAATTCCACAGCGACAGCCAGGTCTCCCGTGATCGTCACGTAATCGGAATAGTGAGCAGGATCCGATACCGTCTGGGCGACGCCGTTATAGAGGACGGCGTTGACGGCATATTTTGCCGCCGGCGTGGCGTCGATCGAAACGGATTCCGATTCCAGCTTCGTGATGCTGTCCGTTTCGCTCCCGTCCAGCAGAACCGTACCCATGCCTGTTTTCGTGGCGGAAACCGTGCAGGAGACCGGCCCAAGCGTCAGAAACGTCACGTCGATGGAGAGATTCTCGGTGACGACCAGCGTTTCGGTATAGCTGGAGACGTCGGAAATCTCCCGCGTCGCACCGTTGACGGAGATCGCGGAGATCCGGAAGCCGTAAGCCGGCGTGACCGCGAGCGCAACGGTTCCGTTTTCCTCCACGCTCACACTGTCGGTCTCAACGCCGTTGAGCGTCACGGTTCCGGCGCCGACGGTCGAAACGCTGACGGTGTACGGACCCTCGGCCCAAACCGTGAACGTGCCGGCGGGGAACACCGAGATCAGCATCAGCGCGACCATCAGCAGGGCCAGAAGCCTGCCCGGCGCGCTTGTTCGGTTTTTCATGTACATTTCGATACCTTCCTTCGTTGTCGCATTTTTACGAAAGAACCTCGTCCGTATGGAGATAGGTCAACTCCTGTTCTATGACGAAGTCTGTGGTTGGCTGGGCCTGCGCGGCAGGCTGCAAACGCGTCGTCTCGCCCGGTGCGGTGCTGACCGGTGAAGCTCCCTGCGGGGCGAGAACCGTCGTTTCCGGTGCCAGCTGCGTCGTTTCGGGGGAAAGCAAAGTGGTTTCCGGGGCGAGGAGGGTGGTCTCCTCAGCGAGAGGGGCTTGCTGAGCCTTCGGCGCAGCGTCGGCTCGGTTTCCCGCCGCATCGTTCCTGGATAGCTTCTGCGTGCTTGCGGGCGAATCTGCGTGGGCAGGGGAGTGCTCCGAGCGCTTGCGCTCCCGTCCGCCGTTCTGCTCCGTCTGGCTGCGGATGCCGGCAATCGCCTTCCGGGCGGTGGAGCCGGTCAGGTCGCCGATCACGCGGGGAATTTTCAGAACGAAAAACAGGACGACGGCAGCAATCACCATCAGACCCGCCGCAATGGCTCCGACGAGGAAGATCAGCCTGTAAGTCTCATAAGTCATTTCGGCACCTCCTCATTCTGCGGTCTCCGCGTAGGAGAGGATCTTGTTGGTGGTCGCGGCGATGTTTTCGCGCAGAGTGGATACGCTTTTCTCCAAAAACGTGTTTGTGATCTTCTCGCTGTCGGCGCTGATCTCGTCGATCGCTGCCAGAATCTCCTCGGGCGGCGTGACCTCGCAGAAGGCCTTGGCGTTGTTTTGGATCATGTTCGTGATCTCGTTCCAGATGCGAAGCTTCAAATCGTCGTCAAAGTCGTTGGCGTCCGTCTTGAGCTTCAGGATCTGGCTCCAGAGGGACTGGTATTCCTCATAGAGCTTTGCGTGCTGCTCTGATTTCTCGTATTTTGCGATGTTTTGCAGACAGGCGGAGATTTGGCAGTACATGTCTGCGATCGGATAGCCTTCCTTCGCGTACTGGAACCAGGTCGCAGCAGCGGCGTAGCGATCCTTTTCCACGGGTACGCTGTAGTAGAACAAATAGGCCTCTCCGATCTCATAGCAGACCTGCTCGTAGCCGGACGGGTCCGCCGCGCGGAGCTCCTCCAGGACATCAACGGTGGAAGAATAGCCGCTGGAGCCCTTCTGGTCCAAACCGGCCTTCAGGCGGGAAAGCCAACTGCTCTCGCTCACGGTGAGCTCGCCGTCGCGGGTCAGATAGTCGATCATGCCGCTGAAATCGTCGTTGCCGAGATAGGCGTCCGTTCGGGTGGGGTCGGTGGTGATGGCCTCATAGTAGCGGTTCAGCGCGGTGGTCGGATCGGACTCGTTCGCCGCCTCGGCCAGAATGAAGTCGTAGTCGGCGGTGCGCTGCTTCTCTGCGGAGAGGTAGCCCCACACGGAGGCCCCGGCAAAGAGGAGGGCCAAAACGACCGGGGCCAGGAAGAGCGCGAGCTTGCGCTTCTGCTTTTTGCGGTAGCTGTCGTCAACCTCCTCGTAGTGCTCCAGAGCGTACATCAGCTCTGCGGCGGACTGATAGCGGTCGTTCGGGTCGCGCTGCGTGCATTTGAGGATGATCCGCTCCAGGCCGCTTGAGAGGTTGGGGTTGATCTCCCGGATGGGCCGGATCTCATAAGGCGGCTCACAGGGATTCTTTCCGGTGACGAGGTGGTAGAGCGTTGCGCCGAGACAGTAAATGTCGGTCCGGGCGTCGGTCTGGCCCATGCCGCCGAACTGCTCCGGGGCCGCGTAGCCGACCGTGCCCAGACAGGTGGTGTCGGCCAGATTCTTTTCCTTATACTCGCGGGCGGTGCCGAAGTCGATGAGGGAGATGTTCCCATCCGGCTTGAGCATCACGTTTGCCGGCTTCATATCCCGGTAGATGATCGGCGGCGTCCGCGTGTGCAGGTAGCCCAGAACGTCACAGAGCTGCTTGGCCCATTTGATGACCTCATCCTGCGGCTGGGCACCGAATTCATCCAGAGCCTTGTTCAGCGAGTTGCCCTGGATGTAGTCCATGATGATGATAAAGGATTCGTCCGTGTCGATCACGTCGATGATGCTGGGCAGATACGGATGATCCAGACGCTTGAGGATGTCCGTTTCCGCCACCAGACCCTGCTTGACGGCCTCGAAGTCGAGCACGCCGTCCTTGCGGACCTCCTTGACGGCCCACTGCTTATTGGCCTTCTCGTTCATCGCGAGATAGACCACGCTCATGCCGCCCTGACCGACCTTATTCAGGATTTTATATTTGCCGTCTACCAGCGAACCGATTTGCAGCATAGGCAACCCTCCTTAATACGTCCGTACGAGGGCGACGGTGATGTTGTCCCGCTCCCAGCGCTGTTTGTTCAGTTCGATCAGTGCGGATGCGGCGCTGCGCATCGCCTGCTCGTTCGTCAGACGGTCCGGCCGCAGACCCTCCAGGATCTCCGCCGGGGTGATCTCATGGCGGAAGCCGTCGCTGCAGAGCATATAGACCGCCCCGGTCAGAGGCGTTCCGAAGAAGAAATCCGGCGCGACTGCATCCGATGCGCCGACGCATTGCAGCAAAACGGAACGCCGCGGATCGGTCTGGGCCTGCGCCTCGGTCAGAAGCCCCTGCGCGACCTCGCGGGCCACGACGGTCTGATCCTGCGTCAAAACGCGAAGCTCCCGGCTCAGCTCATAAGCCCGGGAGTCGCCGACGTTCAGAATATAGTATCGGTTCTGCGTGATCAGCATTGCAACGACGGTCGTGCCAAGACGAATGCCGCTGCGCGTGCCGTAGGACGAGATCAGCCGGTTCTGCTCCTGGACGATCGCGTCCCATTCAGCGTGGATCACGCCGTCCTGCAGAGGAGCGCAGCAAAGCCGGGGCAGGGAAGTCCTTGCCCAGCGGTCAAAGGCACGCAGAACCGAGGCGCTGGCGACCTCGCCCTTGGCGAGGCCGCCCATGCCGTCGCAAAGGACGGCAAGCGCCATGCGTCCCTGCGGGGTGTTCATCACCTTCAGCGAGACGCTGTCCTGATTCGTGTTTTTACTGATGCCAATGTCTGTATTGGCAGTAACGATATAATTCATAGCCGTTCCCTATCAGAAGAGCTTGAACTCGAACTCCTCGTCGGCAAGACGGAGCATGGTTCCGTGCTCCAGCGGGACCTCGACGTTGCTCTGAATCATCGAGCCGTTGACGAAGGTGTGGTTCGTGGAGTTCGTGTCCATCACGAAGTACTTCCCATCGCGGGTGATGATGTTCGCGTGACTGCGGCTGATGGCGGAGTTGTCGCCGATAAAGTAATCCACGTAGCTGCGCTCCTTGCCGATCCGGTAGACGGGCTTGTCGATGTTGATCCGTTCGTTGTTTTTCAGACGGAGCAGCATCGGACGCGGCTGCGGAGCAGCCTTTGCGGAGGACGCGCCGAGAACGGTCGTCTCGCCGATCGCGCCGCCTGCGCCGCCGAGGACGGTCGTTTCACCAAAGTTCATGGGCTGACCCATCGGCGCGGCTGCCTGCGGCTGGTAAACCTGCGGACGCGGAGCGGCTGGTGCCGGCGCGGCCGGTGCGGAAACCGGAGCATAGGAGGGAGCGGGCGCGGCTGGCCGGATCGGAGGCGGGGTCTGACCGGGAATGGCGAAGCCGCCGGTCGGCGCGCCGGGAACCGTAAAGCCCTGCGGCGCGGCGTCCTTCTTTTTCTTGGACTTCTTATCCTTTTTCGGGGGCTCCGGCGCGGCAGGCATTTGCGCGGCGGCCTGTCCGGCTTCCTTCTGGGCCTTATAGAGCGCCGCGTTTTCCTTGCTGTAGTGCATCATCAGATTCATGAAGGTCATCTTCTTGCCGCCGGGATTCTGCACGGGGGGCTGCTGGACCGGCTGCTGACCGGGGATCTGGAAGGCAGGCTGCTGGGGCGGCTGCTGACCGGGGATCTGGAAGGCAGGCTGCTGGGGCGGATTCTGACGCATGGCCGGATTTGGCTGAGCGCTGGGAACAGAGGGCTGCGGAATGCTCTGCGGCTGAGCCATCCTGGGCTGATAGCCGGGCTGCGGAATCGGCTGCTGGGGCTGGATGGGCTGCTGCGGCTGCATCGGGCGCGCGGGCTGCTGCATCTGCGGCTGCTGGATCGGGGCGGCCTGCATCGGCTGCTGGGCAGGCGCCGGACGGGCAGGTGCGGCGGCGGGACGGCCCGCTCCCTCGCGTTCCAGCTGGATCGTGAGCTCGTTGAAGTCCTGCAGCGAGAAATTCGGCGTGCTGTTGAGGTAGTTCATGATCCGTGCCACGTAATCACAGTTCTCAGTCTGGTCAAACTGGGTGCTGAACATGATGTTCTTAAAGAAGCGGCCCAGATCCACGGGAGGCTTATCCTGCTGAATGGGCAGGCAGATCAGCACGGTTTCAACGGTCGTCACGTCGGTGTAGATATGGTCGAGATCGAGCAGGATGCTGTTCGGGTCGATCATGTACTCCTCGGCGGAGAGCAGACCGGCGACGATTCCGCGGAATACGCCCAGCAGCCGTTTCCGGTTGACCTGTCCGGTAAAGAACTGACTGACGGGAACCTTCGCGGTGACGTTGAACTTGATGTAGCGCTGGTTGTCCATCTGGGTAAACTGCGTAGCGGCCAGCCCCGGGATCTTGTTGTTGGTCAGCATACCCAGACCAAGGGTGTCCAGCACGTCGTTGGGTTGGATCTGGTAGACGCCATAGGTCATCGTGCCCTGGCTCTCATAGGTGATGTTCATGTACGGTTCTCCCTTCTATTCGTTCAGTTGAGATACTGTGCGCTGTAAAGTCTGAAGAGCGTCCAGTCGTATTGGGTCTTTGCAAAATAAGAGCCGGAGGCAGTGAAATCGCGGGCGTCATAGAACTGCGGCTCAATGACCATGTTGCCCTCGGTGTCGATATAGCCCCAAAGCCCGTTCACCTCCACGGCGGCCAGACCGTTCGAGAAGCTGCGGGCGTCCTCGTATTTCGGCTCCAGCATGATGCTGCCGTCGTGGTTGATAAAACCCCACAGGTCGCCGATCCGAACCGCAGCGCCGTTTTCATCGCAGAAGATCCTGGCCCCGTTGTAGACGGTCGTGCCGATCGGGTTCAGCTTGGAATCCAGCAGATGCCAGCCGTCTCCCTGCTCTACGAAGAAGCGGTCATACCAGCATGCAATGTGGTTTTCGTTCAGTGCAACGCCCAGGTAGGTCTCCTGATTGAGCGGTGTGCCTGTGCTGTCGCGCAGAGTCCAGAGATCACCGGTGCGGACGGCGGCGATTCCCCAGTTCATCGCGGAAACCTCGTCGAAGTCTCCGAACAGGCGGTTTCCGTCCATGTCGTAGTAGGCCCATTTGTCGCCGGAGCGAAGGGGGACGACGTTGCTGCTGTTGACGTAGCCAAGCTCGTCGATCTGGTCGATCCCCTCCAGTACCCAGCGCTTGTTGCCGTTCTTGTCCAGGAAGAAGGCGTCCTTATCCCTGGCGAGCTTTGCCCCGGCAAAACCGCTGTCGGAGTAGGGGCCGACGTTGTCGTATCGCAGGGCGGCGATCACGTTTCCCGTTTCATCGACAAAGCCCCAGTAGTCTTTCTTGGCCACGGCGCAGGCTCCGGCGCAGAAGGTCGTGACGTTATGATAGGTGGAAACACGGCGGGCAGTGTATTGTTCCGCTGTCAGAATCTCCTCGATCTGATCGGAGTGCAGGCCGCGCTTTCTGTAGATCTGCGCATATTTGTAAACGTCGCGGATCGAGCCCTGGCGATAATAGTGATCGATCAGAAACTCATAGGTGGAAACCTCGGTCGGATAATCGTCGATCATATGCTTGCCGGCGGAGGCGGCCTTGTCAGGATAGTAGAGCTCGTCGTAGCAGGCAGCGAGCTCCAGTCCGAGCGCGGAGGAGGGGTGGATTTCATACGCTCTCTGGTAGTAATCCTCTGCGTCCACCATGATGCCAAGACGGCGGTACTCCCTTGCCTCGGCAAGATAGGACTGATAACGCTGCTCGGTTTTCGAGCGGGAGTCATAGAGCAGATAAACGCCCAGAAGGAGCAAAACGACAAGGGCGATGGGAACAATAAACTTGTAATTCTTCATAGCGACCCTCACATTCCCGTCAGATAGACAGCCAGATAGGTTCCGATCACAAGGGCAGGTCCGAAGGGGATCAGATCCTTGCGGGATTTGCGCTTGGTAATCAGTGCGAATACGGAGATGAAGAAAATAACGATCAGAGAGAGAAACACCGCGCCCCAGATTCCCCTGGTTCCAAGCAGGAGCCCCATGACCAGAAACAGCTTCATATCCCCGAAGCCGATGGAGTTGCGGATGATCAGCGCGCAGAGCACGGAAGCGAGCAGCATCGCGCCTGCCGCAATGACCTCGGTCAGTAATACCTGCCAGACGCCAGGTTCCGAGCAGAACAGCTCAAAGGGAAAGATCAACACCCGGCAGGCGAGACCGAACAGAATAAAGGCGTTTGGGATCCGATAGGTTTTCAAGTCAGTCAGCGCCACGGGCCACATGACGCAGAGCAGGGACAGCCGCTTAACCGCAGTCCAGGGATCGGCGTCGCGGTAGAGCGTCAGGAACATCACTGCCGCGCCCTCGGTGACAAAGAGCATCACCAGGCCGTAGATCAAGGCCGTTTTCCGGTTCTTGCTGCCGTGTTCTTCCTTGTCCGGCCAGCGGGTATCCACGTCGCGCAGCAGCAGCCACAGACCGACGACCCAGAGCGCAAGCGTTACGCCGGGATAGAGGTATAAGTTCATGGGACCTTCCTCCTTTCGGGTCAATCGGAGCCGCCGGAGCCGCCCTCGTCGGAGCCGCCCTCGTCGGAGCCGCCGGAGTCGTCCTGTTCGCTCTTGTTGTTGCCCGGACTGTTTCCGTAGCCGGAGTGGATCTCCACGTTCACGCCCGGGTGGTCCTTCTTAAATTGCTCGACGGCCTTTTCCACGTCCTGCTTGGAGGCGTCGTCCGGGATCACAAGGACGATGGTATAGGTGCGGGTATCCGGATCGGAATGAAGCTCCTGATCCTTGCCCTTATGATCCTGCACCACGATGGTCTCTCCGAGCTCGCTGACGCGGCTCTCCATGCCGCTGTAAATGTGCTCAAGACTGCTTGTGATGTCCTCCTGGCTCATGGCCTTATCGTCTCCTTCTTTTCCCGTGTTCAGGGTCACGATGGAGACGAATTCGTTCTTGTCCTCGTTGTTGTTGTAGGCGTCAAAGCCCTGGCCGGTGGCGACGTAAGGGTATTCCTTCCGCTCCTGGTTCAGAATGAACTGCTGACGGATGTAGTCCGAGCCGTAATCCCATACGCTCCCGGATTCCATTGCAACGTTCGTCTCCGGGTGCATCTTGGAGATCCCGGTCGCCCAGGCGCTTGTCACGGCGGACTGGCGGAAGTGGAATTTGAAGTCAATGTTCAGCAGCTTGATCACCTGCACGTCATAGGAGACGACGAGCTGGATATAGCTGGATTTTCCGCCCGGCAGGAAGGTGGTGTAGTTGAAATCCAGACCGCCCATGCCGCCGTCCACATGGTAGCGCCGGAGGAAGGCGTCCGCGTTGTCCGAGGAGGAGGAAACCAGGTTCTTCTCCATAAACGCCTTGCCGAGCGCAGAGGCCAGCATGCTCTTTCCTTCCTCTGCAAACTCATCCAGGGCCAGCAAGCCCATCCCGGTGATTACGCCGGAGGGATCGTCGGCAAGCTGGGAGGCAAACTCGTCGTAGATCGCGCTTCCCGCGTCAATGCCGTTGTTGATGCCGTCGCGGATGCCCTCGAAGTTCATGTTCGAGGCGTCGGTGCCCAGACCGGTGATGGAGCTTTGCAGCGTGGAAAGATTGTCGATGGTATTGTAGGCGGACTGCCGGGAACCGTCGGTGTCAGCGCTCATGGCTGCATCCACGTCGTTCATTCCCAGCTTGAAATAGAGGAAGGAATACTGGGAAAGGTCCTTTGCGGCGGCGTTCAGCGCCACGCCGACGCGGCCCTGAATATAATAGATGTTTACGATCTGAAGCAGGGTCAGGATCAGAAACATGAACGCCGTCAGGGCAATCGACGCTTCCATGACGATCGCGCCGCGCTCTTTCTTTTCCTGCATGGGGAAGCCTCCCTTCTCATGCGGCTCCGATGGTTTGTCGAAGCGGTTGAATTGCGGGTGAAGCCGGATCACGAGTATCCGCGGACGAGTTCGACCTGATAGGTACACCAATCCGAATAGGTCTCAAGAACGCTCGTATCCGCTCCGTCATAGCTGCGGACGATCGGCAGCGTGATCATCAGCGGGCGGACGCGAACCACGGAGTGCAGCTTGAAATAGACCTGGGATTTTTTCAGCGAATAGCTCTCGTCGATTCCGTCGTGCTGCCGCATGTTCGTCTGAATGACCTCTGCGGTGCGAAGGTAGATGTCTCGCTCCAGCGCTCCGTGGGACGAGACGCCCAGGAAGAGGAAGAGCATCAGATAATCGCTGTAATACAGACCGTTGTTGCCGTTCGGCATGGGGTCCACGCCGATCGGCTTTTCCTCCGGCTTGTCCTGGCTGACGGTGCTCTTGAGCGTGTCGAGGATCGCATCAGCGCCGCCTTGCACCATGGCGTCCGCCTTGGCTTCGATCTCCTCTGCATCCGGAATGTGGAGATACCACTGCTCGGCCTTGACCTTGTAGAGGGGAACGGGGAAGCCGCGGGACAGACGCAGAAGGTCCATGCCGGACTCGGCCATCGCCAGCACGACAAGCAGCAGGCACTTCCACACCGGCGGCGGGATGATGCCGAGACAGGCCGCGGAGATGGCCGAAGCAATCGCGTCAAAGACGCGGGAGGTGTTGTTGACGCCGCTCGGGAAGAAGTTTTGGAAAGCCGAACCGAGGTTCATCAGCGTGCGGATGCCGAAGATGGAGGTATAGGCGTCCCGGACATTCTTCGAGCAGGAGCTCTTGCCGTACAGGAGGTATTCCAGCTCAGCCTCCCAGGCCGCGTTGTTCTCGCGGCAGATCTTCTTGTTCGTCAGGGATTTGTTCCAGTGATCGGTCAGCTCGTCGCTGTTCCACTGATCCTCCACGTTTTTATATGCGAAGGAGTAGTTGATCAGGCCGATCTTGTCCTTTCGGTTGTCCAGGCTCTGCAGCTTCCATTTTCCCTCGTTTGAGTAGGTGTCGAAGCTGAACATTCCCATCAGATAGGTGACGCCGTACAGATCGTCGCGGAACTTGTCGAAATTGCCGTCGATGACGGCCTCGATCAGTCCCGTCGCGCCGTCGAGGAAGCCGGAGGCGACGCTGAATTCGCTGTCGCCGGAGAACTCGCGCTTGATGTCCACGCGGTCCTTATCTTCCTTCACGACGTCGTCCAGAGAGGCCTCCTTCATGCTGTCGCAGAGGTCGTCCACTGCGTCCTTGATTTTATCGCTCTCCTCCAGCGCGTCGTCCGGCTTGTCCGCCCAGAGACTGTGGAAGTAGACGTAGAGCTCGGGAGTCTGGTGCTTTTCGGGGTTCACCGGGTCAATATCGGGATCGTAGTTGTCCTCCGTCAGATGGTCGAGCGTGACCACGGTATCGCCCTCCGGCTTGACCAGCTCGCGGAAGGTCTTTTCAGCGGCGGCCTTGACGCCGGCGTTCGTCCAGTCCTGATCGAAGTAGTTGACGATGGCCTGATTGTTGACCTTTTTGCGCATGGCCTCCACGTCCCGCAGCTCCGCCACGCATACGCCGCCGTAGGTGAAGCCCTTGATGGCGTCGGATACCTTTTGAAGCTGCGACCGGATGTTCACCAGTCTGGCGCGCAGGGCGCGAACCGCGGCGGCTGTGATCTTCTTTGCTGCCTCGGAGACGTTCATCTGCGCTTCCTTGCCGGTCAGCTTGCCGTCGATCGCCATCTTGTCGTAATCCTTCATCTGGGTACCGCCCTCGTTGGCGGAGGAAGAAAACTTGTTGAGGGCGCTGTGATATTTGTCCGCGAGACTCTCCAGCTCCTTCAGGCTCTTGGTCTCGTCGCCGTCGCCGTCAATGGCGAGATCGAGCTTTTCGATCATAAAGTCGAGCTTCTCCAGCATGCCGGAGAGGTTCGTGGCGATGCCGTCGAGTACGTTATTGATCGGGTAGCTGGCGCCGTCCAGCTCCACGGTGGCGCGGGTCGGGTCGATGAGATCGGCGTTCTCCTTTGAAACCTTCTCCAGGGCGCATACGGCATAGAGATAGGCGTCCTGTGCGTCGGTCTTTCCCGCAGTGAGATATTTTTCACGCAGCTTGTCCGCCTGCTCGAGCAGCTCCTCTGCCCGGTCGTGGACGTCGCGTTCATGGTCTTTTTCTTCGGGCGTTTTTTCGCTCTCCGGCTTTGTGGAGGGGGCAGGGAAGGGGTCGATGATCTCAACCTCGTCGGATTCCGCCAGACGAACCTCCATTGCCAGGAGCATCATCTTTTCGCCGGCCTCGCGGACGGCCTTCGTGTGGTTCTTTCCGGAGGAGGCGTTGACGGCCTTGTTCATGCGCACCCACCACTGGATCGCGTTGGGGTCGGTGTCGGCCGGACCGTAGAGCCGGTTCAGCATTTCGTTTGCCGCCTCGGCGTAGGCGCTGCGGGCCTCGTCAAATTCCTCTACGCTCTTTTTCAGCAGATCGAGCAGCGCGTGATAGTTCTCCCCGGTGACGGTCCAGATTTTTTCGCCGGACTCGTTCTTGTCCTCTTCAAAGAAATCCTCGTAATACTTCTCGTCCTTATCCTTCTTAAATACCTTTTCCGGCTCCGTCTCGTTGTAGTCCGACTGCTTGACGACCGGGCGCTGATAGACGCTCAGCCCTTCCGTCGTGGCGAAATACTCCACGTACTGCGCGTGGATGGAGGCGTAGGAAACGCGGTAGCTGTTGATCTTGTCGCAGTATTCGCCCAGTCTTGCGTTGTCCAGCGGAGCGGGATTCTGATGCTTGTCGTAGGGCTCGCATACGCCGTCGCGGTAATACTGCCGGATGGCGACGTAGGTGTGGAAGGCGGCGGAGTCCAGCTCGCCCTCTGCTTCATAGTAATTCCGTTTGTTTTCAACGTGCTGTTCGTTCTTGCTGGCTTCCGAGGCGCCCTTGCGGTCCTCGGACTGATCCGTGCCGCCGCCGTTGTCGTCGCTCTCGGAGTCGCCGCTCAGGCGTCCGAACAGACCCCGACAGATCTCGATCGGGGCGCGGTACTTCATGAATTCAATGATCTGGGCCTTGACCAGACCGGAGCTGGACAGATTGGCGTCCGGCACCGGACGGATGATCTCCGAAGCGGGCGTCTGCACGTCGCACAGGAGCAGATCTGTAATGGATTTGTCTTCAAATGCCTGCTGCGCATAGTCGGAAACGAGGATCGTCTCGTCCTTCTCCATCTTCTGGGACATCATGCACCGCAGGAAATATCGGGCCGTGACCTCATAGTATTCGTCCACGTTCTGGCAGGATGCGATCATGCCGTACCATTCGCTCAGGTCGGCGTCATAATTCGTCATCAGCGTGTTGAGCGCAAGATCGCCGGCGGACTCGGCCATACTTCGGGACATATAGCTTCGGCCGAGATCCACGAAGATGGAGGTGATGACGATGCAGGGCACAAGAATGATGGCCAGAAAGACGGAGATCGCGCCGTGCGTGCTTTTATGCTTCATTCCAATGCGCCTCCTCTCAAGAAAGCCAATCGTGGACTTTCTGGATCGCCTTGATGATCTTGTCCTTGGCCTTGCCGTAGCCCTCGCCAACGCCGTAGCGCTCCATATAGTCCTCAGCCATGTCGGTGTTGCGAATCAGCTCGGTCGCGCTGCCCACGGGCATTTCCAGGCGGGTGTTCATCTTCAGAACGTACCAGTCCTCCATGAAAAGCATTCGGACCGGCAGCTCGATCGAATAGCTTGCCTCAATGGAAAAGGCAGCGGTGAGGACCATGTTGGAATAGTCGATCTTGATGTTTGCGTCCTTCGGGCGCATATCCAGAAAGAGACCGGTCGAGAGCTTGTCCATTTGCTCGTTGACCCGCTCCGTGACCTTCCCAAGTGCGCGCTTCATCTCGGTCGCGCCGGAGCCGCTGAAGGCCCGATAGGGATAGACGGTCACGTTATTGGCGTTCGGGATGCTGCCCCCCTCGATGCCCATAAGCTGAGGATCGGCGCAGTAGGCCGCGCCGGAGATCGTCTGCTTTGCAATGATGGCGTCGATCCGGCACTTCTGATAGTAAGCGTTTCCGAGGACCAGCATCAGCAGAATGACGATGAGCATGATCGGGAAGACGAAGGTCGCTTCCATAATGATCGCGCCGCGTTCCTTCTCCGCTTGCATATTGGTCAGCTCCTTTCCGGCCTGGTATGGGAACCCGCGGCGAACCGCGGGGAAATCTTCGGTTTTGTTCGGACCGTGGAACGCACGGAAAAAGCTCCGTGCGCCCCACGGCCCGGGCGTCCCGCTCGGAGGACGCCCGTCTGGGGAAGTGGGACGATCAGCCGCCGCCACCGCCGCCGCCGCCGCCACCGCCGCCGGCTCCACCTTTTGCAACGGCGTCTTCGGCATTGCCCCTGATGGTCGTAAGCAGGCTATCAATCAGATCCGCGATAGCCTCACGGAAGATGATCGCCAGAACGACGGCAATGCCGATCAGAACCACGATGGAAACCACGTTGACGTCGCCGTTTTCCTTGGTAAAGAAGCGGCGGAGGGCGCACTTGGCGCTGAGAGCCATGAGTTTCAGATTGCTGAGCATTTTCGTTTCCTCCTTTCTTCTCAATTTCCTTTCTATTTCGTACCCAAAACGATCACATGCCCAGATTTGCGAAAATCGGGATGATGATCATAATGAGGATACCGATGAACATAATGAGCAGCGGAATCAGCAGCTTGGACGAGGCCTTCTCGCCGGCCCGGAGGACCTGCTGCTTCCGAAGTCCCCAAATCTCCTTGCTCTGCTGCGTCAGGTTCTCGCAGAGCTCCGCGTTGCCCTTGACCATGCCCTGAATCATCGTGGAGGCGAATTTCTTGATCTCCGGAATGATGCAGCGGGTGCCGAAGTTGAGAATGGCGTCCACCTCGGATACGCCGTTTTCCATCTCGATGACGGAGTTCTTCATCTCCTGATAGATGGTGCTCGTTCCGGTATCCGCCACCATGGTCCAGGCCTCTCGCAGGATCATGCCCGCATTCGTCATCAGGGCCAGCTTGGAGACGACGTCGGAAAAATCGTGCAGCATCTCGTTGGAGCGCTTCTTGATGGTCTCCGCGGTGAGCGTGCCGAAGTAATAGTAGGCGACGCCGGCGAAGACGGCCACCACGATGAACAGCGCCAGATTATCGCCCAGACCGTAGAGGGGAGCGGCCAGCGCGAGCACGGTCAGACCGAAGGTGATCTGCTGGGAGTGGATCACGCGCAGATAATAGTCCGCGTATTTCTCGCCGTAAAGGACGGTGAGCTCCTTGCGGAGGACGCGGTCGCGCTTGGAGCGGTATTGGTAATGGATCAGCTCCAGCAGAGCGTAGCCGACAAAATAGACCTCCTTGAGCGGGAAATCCTTCTCTGCCAGCGGCTCGAACATGCTGGCGCTGCGGAGCCCCTTTACGAACAGGAAAAGCCAAAACAGTACGACCAGGGCGCCGAAGCCGAAAACGACAAAATCAATCGTGCCGAGCATTTCCTCACCCCCTTACAGCTTGATGTTGAGGATCTTGCGACCCACGAAATAGGAGACGATGAACAGACCGATGGCGATCGTGGTGGAGGCGACGCCGGCAGGCGTAGCGAAGTTCGCGGCAAAGTCCGGGCTCATGGACTTCATAATGCCGATCAAGGCGATTGGCATGAAGATCATGACCGTCTGCTCCATCTTGCTTGCGGAGACCATCGTCTCGATCTCCTCCTTGATCTCCATCTTGTCGCTGAGAATGCTGTGGGTGGTGTTGATGGTGTCCTTCAGATTGCCGCCCTTGCGGTAGCTGATGCGGAAGACGTTGGCGAAGCTGACGATGTCGTCGTTGCCGCTTCGATTGCCGAGATCTTCCATCAGATCCTCCACGTCAAAGTTGTTTGCCATGCCGGAGAGGATCACCTCCAGCTCCTTGACGATGAAAGCGTCCTCCTCAAACTGGATGCGCATATCGTCGTAGACGGCGTGAAAGGAGTCCACCACGTTTTTGCCCGCGCCGATGGAGGTGTTGAAGGCCTCCAGAAAATCGCGGAACTGGCTGTTCAGGGTGCGGGCGTTTTTGTCGCGGATCTGCTTGGTTCGGGTCGGCACGAAGATCCGACCGGCCACCAAGCCCACAATGGCTGGGATCGAAATGTCCAGAATCCAGCTCAGCGTGGTCCGCTGACCGAATTCATCCCGCCCCAGGCCGCCGTAGAACAGATAGCCGACGACGGCGCCGATCACGAAGGCAAGCAGGAAATACAGGATCTTTTCCAGCTTGCTCATATAGTAGACCTTGTAGTTGTAGGTGGGCAGGTTCGTCACCGAGGTGAACCATTGGGGTTCGGGCGGCTGTGTCTCCTTCTTTTTCTTGAACAGTGCCATATTGCTACCTCCGATCGTAGAGAATGGGAGCCTTCGTTCAGCGGTGCGGGTTTAGAAGTCTGTGCGGAAGCCTGCAAGCTGGAGCTTGAAGATGTTCTGCATCGGATTGTTCGTGCGCTTGAGCGAGCCGGAGACCTTTTCCAGCGTGCTGTTCTCGTCCTCCTCAAACTTGTAGAGCGGGTTGAGCACCACGCGCCCGTTCTCGTAGCCGACGACCTCGGTGATCTCCATGGTCTTTCTGGAGCGGTCGCGCAGACGGGAGAGGTGGATGATGATGTCCACGGCGGAGGCGATCTGCTGGCGAATGGCCTCCAGCGGCAGTCCGACCGAGCCCTGAAGCACCATGGTCTCCAGACGGCTGAGCATATCCTCGGTGGAGTTGGCGTGGCCGGTGGAGAGGGAGCCGTCGTGTCCGGTATTCATGGCCTGGAGCATGTCCAGAGCCTCGCCGCCGCGGCACTCGCCGACGATGATCCGCTCCGGACGCATACGAAGCGAGGACTTGATCAGATCGCGGATCGTGATCTGACCCACGCCGGCGGCGTTGGCGTTTCTCGTCTCCAGGCTGACCAGATTGTCGATGCGCTTGATCTGCAGCTCGGCGGAGTCCTCGATCGTGATGACGCGCTCGTCGTGCGGGATGTAGTTGGAAAGGGCGTTGAGGAAGGTCGTCTTGCCGGAGCCCGTGCCGCCGGAGATGAAGATGTTGTATTTGGCCCGGACCAGAAGCTCCAGCTTGTCGGCGATCTCCTGGGTGATCGAGCCGTATTCGATGAGCTTTTCAATCGTCATCGGCGTCTTTGAGAACTTACGAATCGTCAGCGTCGGCCCGCACAGGGCGATGGGCGGGAGCACCACGTTCACACGCGAGCCGTCGGGCAGACGGGTGTCGCAGATCGGGTTGGCCTGGTTGACCTCGCGGCCGGCCAGACCCACGATGCGCTGGATCACGTCCTCCAACCGCCGCTGGCTTTCAAACTGCTTGTCCAGCTTGAACAGACGGCCGTTCTGCTCGATGAAGATGTTTTCCGGCCCGTTGATCATCACCTCGGTGATGGTGTCGTCCTTCAAAATGGAGTCGAGCAGGCCGAAGCCGCGGATGGAACTGAAGATCTGTTCGGCAATGGAAACCCGCTGGTCGATGGGGCAATAGAGCCCGCCGATTTTCTCCGCGACCAGGAGCTCGACCTTCTCGTTGAGGTCGTCGTCACTCATCTTGCTCAGCGGCAGATTTTCGGCAATATAGGTTTTGATTTCGCCGATCAGCTGCTGTTCCTGTTCAAACGTCATGGCAGTACCTCCTTGCTTCGGCGGGGTCAGGACTGGAAGATCGCTTCAAACAGCTGGTTCCGGCTGAGCTGGGCCAGAAGCTGCTCGGTCGTGCCGTGCTCATAGCGCGGCGCGCCGCCGATGGCACGAAGCTCCAGATTGGAGATGGCCGCTCCGGTCTTGCTGGAGAAACGGTTGTAGGCCAGCACGCTCCGGTTGATCAGCGGCGTGTCCTCGTTGGTCTCCTTCATGGACAGGGCCGTGACGGCGCGGAAGATCTTGGTGTTGGAGGTGGGCGTTCCGTCGCCCACAATCACCAGGGCGTGCGCCTGATGCAGGACCGTCAGCGCGTCCTTGTCCAGTCCGAACGGAGCGTCAAGGATCAGATAGTCGTAGGAGCCGTTGAGCCGAAGCTCGGAAATCAGCCGCAGGATCTCCTCCGTTTTCAGCTCCAGCATATCCAGAGCGAGCTTAGCCTGAGAGATGAAGTACACGCCGCGGGGGTCCTGCTTCACCGCGCTCTCGACCTTCATGGAGATGTTGGCCTTCCGGGTTTTCAGGGCGTAGATGATGTCGCTCATATCAAACTGTCCCTGCCCGGCGAAGTAGTCGTCGGCGGAGCCGAAGGGCTCCAGATTCAGATAGAGCGTCTTTCTGCCCAGGGCTGCAAAGTGCATGGCGCAGGCGGCGGCCATTGTGGAGCTGCCCGCTCCGCCGCTGGGGGAGGCGAAGGCGATGACCCGGCAGCCGTCGTCGGAGAACTTGAGCTCGGTCATGCTGCCCGCGTGCTCGGCGTAGAGGCTCAGGATCTCGCGGTAGATCAGATCCGCCTTTTGGAAGCGGCAGATGGTCTGCTGCCCACGCAGCAGCTCCACCTCTGCGGAATCCACAAGATAGGAGAAGCCGCAGCGCTTGGGAAGCTGCTTGGGGTCGATCTCAAAGCTGTCAGAGGCCAGAAACACGTCCGCGCGGATCGGCTGCAGCTCCGAAAGCGCCCGATCCTTTTCGGTGAAGGAGTAGATTTCAAGCTTATCAGCGTATTTGGAGCCGAATACGCTGACGATCCGGTTGAGATAACCGACGTCGGATTCCAGAATCGCGAGTTTGATCTTCATTGCGCATAACCTTCCTTTTCTGTTTTCGTCTGCTGTTCCTCGCCGGTACGCTGCCGTTCGGGCGTGCTGTCCACAAGTCCGAGACGGACGACCTGCGCGACGAGGGCGGTGCGGGAATGGATCCCGGTTCGATCCATAATATCATCGAGATGGGTCTTGACGGTGCTTGCGCTCACAACGAGGCGTTCCGCGATCTCCCGGTTGGACAGCCCCTCGGTCAGCAGGCGCAGAACGCGGCGCTGCTGAAACGTAAGCTCGGAGGCGCGCAGCTCGCCCAGGCTGACTTCAGGCGTATGCTCGGGATAGACGTTTTCGCCGGCTACGGTCCGATCCATGACCTCCAGCAGCGGGAGCTCGGGATAGGTTTTGAACCAGAAGCTGTTCACGCCGATTTCCCTGGCCCGGTCCACGCAGTCCACGTCGGCCATCGAGGTCGTCAGAATGATCTTCGTCTCCGGCCATCGCTTCTTGATCTGTGCCGAAACGGTCAGACCGTCGCGCCCGTTCATCATCATGATGTCCATCACGATCAAATCCGGCGGGCCGTTTTCAAAGCACCAGTCCGGCAGATCGTCCGCCAGGGAAAGGCAGGCTGCGATCTGGTACCTGCGGGACGGCTTGATGAACATTTTCATGTAGCCGCGGGAGATCATGTCGTCGTCAACCACGACGACACTGGTGTATTTTCGCATGCTCGGATCCCTCCTACCGGATGTATCAGTTTGGATCTGAATATGGCAATACCAATATAATTACAAATATAATTACAAATCCAGTTTACCAAATGACCGGGGAAAAGTCTCTCCCCCAAATGGGGGATTTTGTCAAAAAGAATCGACCCACGCGTTTTTGCTCGCATGGGTCGGTAAACAAGGGGTCAGGGAAAGCGCAGGATCAGCCGGAACGCCTGCTTTGCGCGGATTTCCATCGCGCACCCGGCCTGCTCTGCGCGCTGGCGCAGAGCGCCCAGGCCGCCGCCCTCCCGAATCGGTCCGGCGGGCGGAATCCCGTCGTTCGTGAAAACGGCAGTCAGGCGTCCTTCCGTCTGTCGAAGGGTCAGCGTCAGCCGGCTTGCACCGGCGTGGCGCACGGCGTTTGCGGCGCACTGCGTCACGGCCTCGGCCAGAAGCGTGCGCCAACGCGCGTCCTCCGGCAGCGGTCCGACGATTTCAACGGTCAAGCCGATGCTTCGAGCAATCCCGACGGCGTCGCCCAGCGGATCGGCCGTCGGACGGATCTGCTCCGTGGATTCCAGCAGATAGTCGTTGTTGCGGGCAAGCATTCGTTTGAGCTCGGCCTCGTTCGTCACGTCCGGATGGTCCAGATAGTATTTCCCGGTCAGCAGAATGCTGCCCATCTGGTTGTGGACAGCGTACCGGGCGTTCACGGCCTCGCGTGAGAGCGCGAGCGCCTTGCCGCGGGTATCTGCCGCGCGGAGTCGTTCGGCGGCGTCCCGGAGCCGTTCGTTCCGACGCTCCAGCTTCCGGTTTTTCCGGGCATAGTCTGTCACGTCGTAGACGATGAACTGGAGCTGGTTCTCCTCGGGGGGAGAGAGCCTTCCGCTCAAGAACAAAAACGCACGATCCTCGATCCGGACGAGATAGCCGTCGCCGCGCGGCGCTCCGCGCGCCGCAACGGCGGCCTGCAAGGCCTCCGCGTCGGTCAGAAGGGAACCGGTCAGCTTCCGACAGAACCGGTACATCAGATCGTTCGAGAAGATCACGTTTCCGTCGGAATCGCTGACGCAGATCCCGGCGGGAAGCAGATCGAGCGCATGCTTGACGCTGCTCTCCGAGGGCTTCGAACGCTGCTCCCGAAGCAGCAGCCAGATATCTGCGCCAAGCATCAGCAGAGAAAGCACGATAGAGCCCAGATACAGGGCGGCGGGCAGACGGATCAGGCTGTCCGGGTCCCTGCAGAGAACCGGAAGGGAAAACTCCCGGATCTGTCGCGGGAGAGACACGAAGACCGCAAACGGCAGAAAACAGAGAAGAAGCGGGAGGGCGGTACGCAGCAGACGCGGGATCGAAAATCGAAGCCGAAGCGTAACCAGAAGAACGCCGACCTGCAGCATGAGCAGGATCAGCACCAGGGCGAACGCTCCCTCCGCCAGACGAACACTCAGAATCGACGCAAGATCCGTCATGCTGCATCACCTCCGAACGCGGCGGTTAATACGAGCTGCCCGTCCTCTGTGCAGACGCGGACGGGCAGCGGCGTCCGGGGCATCAGGTCCGGGGGCGTGCAGTCCGCCATCAGAAGAAGCCGATCCTCCGTAACGCGGACCCAAAGCTCCTCGGTTTTGCCGATCAGCGCCTCCGCCAGCAGCTCGAAGCAGTCGTAGGCCGCCATCAGATCGCGGGCGGACAACCGATCGGCACGAAGGTCAAAGGTCATGTGGAGGCCGCAGTAGCTCAGATAGTGCGCGGATTCACGCAGCGCCGCCCCCAGCTCGTTCGCGTCAAGCTGCCCGTCCTCCGCTTCCAGCATTGCGAAATTGGACATCCGCTTGACAAAGACCGTCATGACGAGCACCCGGCTGATCTTCGCCCGGAATTCCGGCGTATCGGGCTCCGTTTCCGCAAGCAGGGCGTCAATCCGCCGCCGTGCAGGGAGAACCGCAGCCTGGACCCTGGCGTAAAGCCGCTTCCGGGCGTCCACGTCGCTCTGCTCCGCGGCCTGTCGGCGCAGGAGCGTTTGCAGCAGACGCAGCTCCTTTCGCAGCGACTCGTTTGCCGCTTGCAGGGCGCGGTCAAGCCGATTCAGCTCGGCCTCGTCCCGCGTCCAAAACACGGCTCCCTCCATCAGCGGATGCCCGATCAGACAGGTATCGGCGTCAAGATAGACCGGCGTCCGGAGCGCCTGCTCGAACTGCGCCGGACTGCCCTTGATCGGGACCGCGGTGGCGTAGGCCGGTCGGAGCTTCCGATCCGTGATGACGGCGGGCAGCGTCAGCGCGGAAAACGTGCGGGGATAGCCCCGGTTTGCGGGCAGAAGACCGCTGAAGAAGCAGGCCTCAAAGGTTCCCAGCAGCCCGTAGATGCTGAGCAGCGGAACGCCGAAGGCTTTCGGGATCCTCTGATTGCCCAGATTCGCGACCGGGGAGGCCAGAAGCGCCCAGACGAGCATCACCGCCGCCGGCGCAGCAGCCCGCCGCCAGCCGCTTTTCCGCCGGGCGGCAAGAAGAAGCTCCAAAGCGCCAAGCAGGAGCATCGCAACGATCCATGCCAGGGCAAGGTAGTAGACCGGTCCGTAGCGATACGTGCTGGGCGTACCGATAAACCGTGCCATTTTCTGCAGGGGGCGGAAGGCCAGATGATGAAACCGGTTGGTCAGCACAGCCGCGACGAGGATCGCAGCCGGAAGGAGCAGGAACGCTTCCTTTGCCGTCCGCCGCTCCTGCGAGCGGTGCATGTTGATGCAGGCGGCGGCAAACAGGGTCGGGATCAGCAGCAGGGGGATATAGTAGGAGTACCAGCCGTATTCCGGCAGCAGCGCGATGCACTCGGAGGATCGATAACGGAAGGCTCGGATCAGCAGGAATAACAGCATCAGCGCTGCGGAGCCGATCAGATACCGCCTGGTGTGTGAGGGGAGCAGCCGCCGATGGGCGGAGATGCCCCAGGTCATAATCAGGCCGACGTGAATGCAGTAATGCAGACAGTAGAACAGCGCGGATACCGGCTCCGAGGTGTAAAAGCTGCCGCAGTAATAGCTTGCAGTCGCCAGCAGGATCAGAAGACCGTAAAGCGCAGCGCTGCGCGCCAGCTTTTTCAGCGACATGGTCGGCTACCTCCTTTTCTTGCCGGTTTTCTTCCGTCAGCGTTTGAACGTCAGCGGGAGGATTTTTTCGTATTTTTGAAACAGGCCGCTCCGGGTTTCGGTGATGCGCAGACCCTCGCGGCTCAGTACCACGGTCTCATAGGCCTCCGCATTTTCGGTCTGTCCATCCGGCGTCAGCCAGAGCTTGCCGTCCTCATAGCGGTAGGTTCCAGTGGAGGCCTTCGCTGCGATGCTGTCGATCGCCCCGTCAAGCTGGATCTGCTCCATCAGCTTCTCTGCGATCGCCTCCGGGGTCATTCCGGTGATTGCCAATGCGGCCCCGACCTCCGCCGGGTCAACGCCGAGCAGCTCGGAAAGCAGCTCCGGCATCAGCTCGCCCATCCGAGCGGAGAGGGAATCCGCTGCAGCGCGGGCGGACTCCGGATCCGTGCCGAGGGAGTAGGTTCCGTCCTTGCGCAGCTCCAGCGCAAGCTCCAGCGTCTGCCCGTCCAGCAGCTTGGCGAGTACGACGCCGACGCCGGACTGCTCGTCCAGACCGTCCAGTGCGCCGGCGGCCTGCGCGGCACGGCTCAGATCAACGGTACAGCGCCAGCTTCCGACCACGCTGCGCGGGGTGCAGGCGGTCAGCCCGACCAGAAGCAGCATGGAAACGAGCAGAGCAAGCATTCTTCCGATCCGTTTCATATCGGCACCTTCCTTCTCCGCGCCGACGCAGACGCGGACTTTTTCTCCATCATGACATATTTGCGGAGAAAAGTCAATAGAGAATCAACCGCCCGTTCGCGCGGTCGGAGGCCTCTGCCGACGCGGTGCAAGTAAATACCGACCTTGCAAATTGGCGCAAAAAACCGGCCATCCGAAGCGGATGGCCGGGGCAGAGGGACGGATCATCCCTCCTTGCAGTTTGCTTCCTTGTATCGCTTGATGGCTGCGAAGGTCTCGTCGGAGATATAATGCTCGACCTTGCAGGCGTCTTCAACCGCCACGTCAGGGGAGACGCCGAGGCATTTGAAGAATGCGGAAAGTACGTTGTGGCGCTCGTAGATTTTTTCGGCGTGGGCCAGACCGGTTTCCGTCAGACGGAGGAAGCCGTTCCGGTCGATCACCAGATAGCCGGAGTCCTCCAGCAGATGCACCGCGCGGCTGACGCTCGGCTTGGAGAAATTCATTTCCTCACCCACGTCTACAGCGCGTACCGCCCCGTTCCGCCGTGTCAGGACGAGGATCGTCTCCAGATACATTTCGCCGGATTCCTGAAGCTGCATAAACTCACCACCGTTTCGCATATGTAGTATTCTCATTATAGCGCATAACCGCTGGCTTGTCAAAAGGAAAAATCCAATCGGGCGGATCAGACTGTGACAGGAGGGTTAATACGTTTTCGCATGCCTGCGCAGGACGTGGAGCAAAACGAACAACCCGGTGAACAGAACGACAGCCCCGAACAGCACGGCGAACATGGCGGACAGCGGCACGGATTTTCCGAAGAAATACAAGTTGACGTCGATGCCGTCCTTGATGCTCTCCACGACCTGCGAGGGGAAGCCGGCGTTTTCCATTTCGGCGAAGACGCCGCGCATCAGGTGATTTCGCAGCAGGCAGGTCCCATAGGTCCCCGGGAAGAAGGAAAGAACCTTCTGCAAGCCTTTGCCGAAGCTCGCAATCGGCATATACGCGCCGCAGATAAAGCCGTAGCCCGCGCTGACGATCGTGCCCACCGCAGACGCCTGACCGTTCGTTTTCAGGAAGAAGTTGATGCAAGAGGAGAGGGCGGTGCCGAACAGGGTCAAAAGCAGCACGTCGCACACGGCGAGCAGAGCGTCTGACAGAGACAGATACCATCCCTGCGTCGCAAGGTATCCGAGACAGACGGCGTAAGCAGAGAACGTGACGATCAGCGTGCTTGCCGCAGAAGCGAGATAGTATCCGGCGGCGAGTGTGGAGCGGCGGACCGGAGAGACGGTGAAATCGCAGATGCTGCCGTTGGCTTTATCCTGGATCATCAGAAGGTTTGCGCAGAACGATACCGTCACGCAGGAGACTGCAAGCAGCGCGGCGATCAACTGGCTGGCGACCGTACCGTTCAGCAGCTTTTCCGGGATCTGAAGGCCCTCCGGCAGCGCGGATGCAAAGCTGTCGCGATAAACCTTGGCAAGGAACGTTGCGTAAAGCACCAACAGAATGATCGGCGTAATGAGCGCGGAGAAAAACATGCCCTTATCTTTGAAAAACAGCTTCAGATCTCTGCGGGCAACGTTGCGTAAGGTCTTCATTGCAGCGCACCTCCCGGAAGATTTTTGCCGGTGACGGTGAGAAATACGTCATCCATTTTCCCCTTTATGACCTCGTAATCCCGGAACAGGCCGGGGTTTGACGCGATCAGCTCCGTGACCTTCCCGGTGTTCGCAACCGAGACGCGGAAGCCGTCGCGCACCGTTTCATAAGGAAGATCAAGCGCGGCGACCGCTTTCTCATCTGCGCCGTAGATCGTGACGTAATCCCCGACGTATTTGTTTTTCAGCTCCAGCGGCGAGCCTTCGGCTGCGATGCGCCCGCTGTCGATGATCACAACGTAGTCGGCGTCGGCGGCCTCCTCCATGTAGTGCGTCGTGAGGAAGACCGTCAGCTTTTTCTCCCTGCGCAGCGTTTCGACGACGTCCCACAGCAGCTTTCTCGTCTGCGGGTCGAGACCCGTCGTCGGCTCGTCGAGGATCAGGATCTCCGGCTCGTGCAGCAGGGCGCGGGCAATGTCGATCCTGCGCTTCTGTCCGCCCGACAGCTTCGAAAGCGGGCGATCGGAAAAGTCGGAAAAAACCAGCGTTTCGGCAAGCTCGTCAAAGCGGCGCGTGAACGCTTTTCCGGTGATCCCGTAGAGCGCGGCGCGGCTGCGCAGATTATCCCGTGCGGAAAGCTGCTCGTCGAGGGCGGAGCGTTGAAAGACCACGCCGATCTTTCGGCTGATCCGCTCAAACTCCTTTTCCACGTCGCTCCCGCAGACCGTGATGGTCCCGCTGTCCTTCCTGAGCTGCCCGCAGAGCATGGAGATCGTCGTCGATTTTCCCGCTCCGTTCACGCCGAGGAAGGCAAAGAGCTCGCCGCGTTTCACGCGGAACGACAGGTCTTGCACGGCTTTTACCTCTCCGTAGGATTTGTTCAGATTTGATATCTCGATGATGTTTTCCATAGGTCCTCCGTAACGCATGCAAGCGAATGGGGCAAATTCCGTATTTCCTGCGCGGCATCGGGCGAACGGATCGTCCGCGTTCAAAAAAAGCCTCTTTTGTCCGGCAGACAAAAGAGGCTTTTTGTTGGCACGCCGGAAGGGACTCGAACCCCCAACCCTCAGAACCGGAATCTGATGCTCTATCCATTGAGCCACCGGCGCGTTTGCCTGATTATTATAGCAGGTTCGATCTGAAAAGTAAAGGGGAATTTTCTGTTTTTCCGAAAACTGTTTGATCGCGGCTTCCCGCGGGGAAGGGTATGCCGCCGTCCTTACGCCGGCTCCGCATTCCAGACGACGTTCACGGTTTTTGCGATCGTCACGACCGGACGCCGGATCTGACCGGCAAGGCCTCCGTCTGCGCTGACGGAATTCTTTCGCAGGCAGGTCGGCGCTTCGTCCTCCGCAGCAAAGTAATCGCTGCTCACGTCTCCGATCCCGGTCAGCCGCTGCCCCAGCGCGGCGGCGATCGCCTCGGCCTTTCGCCTGGCGTCCGCCACAGCCATCGCAAGGACCTCCTGTTCCTTCTCCGCTTCGCGATCCAGACCAAAGCTGATGTGGAAAGCGACGTTTTCCATTTCCTCCATCCGGGCCGTCATCGCCTGGACGAGATTCTGATCCGCCTCCACCCAGAGATTGAGGGAGCGGGAGAAGTTGAATTCATGCTCCGCGGCGTAGGACCGCTCCACGCTGTATTCACCAGCCGTCCAGTCCTTCGGCTCGATGGCGAGGGCCTCCTGCATGGTGCGAAGGAAGGCCTCCACAGCCTGATTTCCTGCCTTGACGGCTTTTCCCGAGGTGGTCCCGCTCGCCTGGACCTGAATCTGAAGCTGGAATCGCTCCGCCGCATAGTCGCGCTTTGCGTTTCCGCTGACTCGAATGCTGCTCATCGTGTTCCTCCTTTTCGGTGTGCTTCGCTTAAAGCGCCCGGAGATAACTGCTCATATAAAAGTGCATCAGCGCCTTCCCGTCGCTCGGGTCCAGACCGCAGATCTCCGTGATCCGCGCCAGGCGCTTTGTCAGGGTGTTTCGGTGGACGTAGAGCGCGGCGGCAGCGTTCGTTGCAGAACAGCCATGCTCAAAATAGGTCTTCAGCGTCTGGCAGTAGTCGGTGTTGTTGCTCCGGTCATAGGCCTCCAGCTCTTTGTAGTCTGCTTGGACCAGGGCCAGCCGCTCCTCCCGGCTGAGGCTGTCTGCGATCAGCGGAAAAAAGACGTCGTCCAGCAGGGTGATCCGATCTGCGATCCGCAGCTTTTTGGTCAGAACGCTGGTTTTCAGACAGGAGCCGTAATAGGCGCGCAGATGGATCAAATCACGGAAGAGGATGCTGACGCTGGCATAGAGCCGGTATTCCTCGGCCAGTGCACTCAGCCGTGTCCGCTTCTGCTCCAATACGCCGCCCCGGTCCGAGTTGATCAGCAGGAACAGACCGTCCTGCACCGGAAAGGCAAAGGAGTTCGGGATCAGTTGGGTGAGGACCTGGGAGAGATAGTCCGCGTTCTCGATCTTGCCGCTCTCGCTCTGCGCGGTAAACAGCACGCAGCGGAAACAGGGCTTCGGCGTCCAGTGGGCGGCCTTCATCCTGTCTTGCAGGAGCTCGTCGGAGAACAGGACCCCGCTGAGCAGGTCGGAGAGGATGCTCTCCCGGATCTCCAGGCCCTGCAGCACCAGATCCCGCGACTGCTCCAGCATCACGGACAGGATACGGGAGATGTAATCCGTCAGGATCAGGTCGGATTCCCGAAACTCCCGGTGGGCCAGATACAGGCCGATATAGGCGCCGATCCGCCCGTGAATCGGGATCTGCTGCAGGACGCGGGGCATCTTCTGCGCCAGACCGCGGGAGAGCAGCATGGGGCCGTGGGTCCCCTGTACTTCCCGGGTGACGCCCTCCTGGTCGAAGCGGCGAACCGCATCCGCACTGCAATACCCGGTCCGCTTGGAGTCCTGCCAGATCGGGTCATCCACCTCCGTGCCGAGGTCCGCCATCGTGATCACGCGGTAAGAACTGGAGGTCAGGATGATCGGACAGCCCGTCAGGACTGCGGCCTCCTGCACCGTCGCCTGCACGGAACGCCGCTCCAGCAGACAGTTTACCAGGGTATCCTTGATCCGTGCGCACTGTTCCGCCTCTTCGGGCGACAAAGCGATGCGTTCGGCTTCCATCACAGACCTCCGTTCCCATGTGCACCACGCACATCCTTTTCAACGAGCCGACCGCTCCGGGAGGGCCGGCGAATCATTTCCCGCACTTTGATCTAAGAATACCAGAAGAAAAAGCAGATTTCAAGCCCTAATCTGCAAGAAATCGCAGAAGATGCATTTTGTGAACGAAACGGCAATTCAGATTGCGCTTCCTTTCCGTTTTGTCTGTTTTCGCCCTGCCTGCATATGCGTCCCGCTCCCAGATCGGGGAACGGGGCGGCGGACGGCAGGCCTCGCAGAGACGGATTCATACGCCGCTTTCGTCTGCCGGACGCGTCTCACGGCAATGCGTATGAACAGCGCAAAACCAGTCTTGAAACCGTGCTCTGCCCGGCAGCGTTCCCCTCGATCCGCGTCGATCCCGGGGACCGTGACGAGGATTTGACCTCCCGGAGAAGGGTTCAAACGTGTGCAAAATGCACATTTCCGGATTCTCGAATATAGTCAAATGACTATCGACAAAACCGAAATATTCTGCTATTGTTAGGGCACAAAGCAAGCGAAACGGTCATTTAACCGATCGCCGAGATTTCTTCAAACGAAATGCATTTTGTGAATTAAAACTCAAATTATATTGCTTTTTTTCATCTCCTTTCTCTATTCTCACTCCTACCCCAGCACGCCCCTGCGCCAGCTCATCTTGGCGCAGGGGCAAATTATTTTCCCGGGTGCTTGTATCAGATCTCCGGTATTTGTTCGTGGATTGAACAAGCAGCCGCAGAAGCGATCGAAGGAGGGCGTCACAGTACCGCTCAGATAACGGATCGAACTCCGGTCGGGCGAAAGCCCTTCCGGAGTTCAATCGTTTTTGGATCACGCGGCTGTGCCGGAGCTCAGCCGGATTCCGCCTCGTCCGGCGCTTCCTCGGCCTCGATCTCTTTGATGATGCACTCGTTCCCGCGGAGCAGCCAGGTTTCCCCGCTGTGGCAGTAGGGACATTCGCGTCCGTATTTCACGGTCTCGTAGGTCCGTTTGCAGTTGTCGCACCAGGTCACGGCAGGGATCGTCTCCAAAATCAGCTCGGAATCCTTCAAAACCGGATGGCGGACCTTGAAGTAGTCCCAGCATTCCTGAAAATAGTCGGTCAGAATGCCCGAGACCTCTCCGACCTGGAGGGTCACAGAGCCGATCCTTGCCAGATGCTCCTCGGCAGCGGTTTCGTCCAGCGTTTTTGCCAGATGGAGCACGATTCCCATTTCATGCACGGCGCTTCCTCCGTCAATCCTGCATCAGCTCGTCCACGTCCACGGCGTTGCCGGTGTGCGGGAGCTTTTCAGGCCGTTCTGCGACCTGCTTCTTGAATTCGCGGCGCTTCTCGCGCATCAGCTTTGCTTCCTTTGAACCGCTGTTTAACAGGATCTTAAACGCTCTGGGGACAGCATAGCCGAGCAGCCCGCCGACCTTGTCCTCGGCGCGGCGCATCGTCGAATTCTTCGGATGGTCGCGGACCAGGTGGATGGCGTCAAATTCGCAGCGGGTGGTGCAAAGACCGCAGCCGATACACTTGTGCGGATCTACGACGCTCCTGCCGCAGCTCAGGCAGCGGGAGGCCTCGGTGTGTACCTGCTCTTCGGTCAGGATCCCGCGCGGATCGGAGAATTTCGCTTCGCGGTCAGCACCCGCCTTTTCGGGCGGCACCTGACGCTGGGCGTGGTCGTAGGAGTCGATCGCCACGTTGTCGCGGTCGAGCGCCTTGAAGTAACGGCGGTCGCGGGCCAGAGTCTGGGGGACGTTGTTTTCTGAGACGTACCGGGCGAGGGATTCCGCCGCCTCGTGGCCCTGACCGATGGCGTCGATCACGAACTTCGGGCCGGTATAGACGTCGCCGCCCACGAAGATGGAGGGATCGGCAGTCTGATAGGTGAACTTGTCGGCGACGGGATAGTTGCCGTGCCAGAACTCGACCTTGGTGCCTTCCAGGAGCTTGCCCCATTCGATGGCCTGGCCGATGGCGAAGATCACATAATCCGCGTCCACGGTTACGGTCTCGTTCTCATCGTACTTCGGGGAGAATTTCTTGGTCTGCGGGTCGATGGTGGAAAGGCAGCGCTTGAAGGTCAGGCCGGACACGTGACCGTTTTCGGAGGTCAGCACCTTCTTCGGGCCCCAGGACGGGAGGATCGAAACGCCGTCCTCCTCGGCCTCCCGGATCTCCTCCGGGGACGCGGGCATCGTCTCGCGGGATTCCAGACAGTACATGGAAACCTCCGCCGCGCCGAGGCGCTTGGCCGTGCGGGCGCAGTCGATGGCAACGTTGCCGCCGCCGACGACCACGACCTTTGCGGGCATGGCCGGAGCCTTGCCGCCGAGCGCTTTTTCCAGGAAGGAGACGGCAATCTCCGTGCCGGGGGCGTTGTCGTTCTCCACGCCGGGGCGCTTGCCGCCCTGGCAGCCGATGGCGATATAGAACGCCTGGTAGCCCTCCTTGCGGAGCTGGTCGATCGTGACGTCCTTGCCGACCTCGACGCCGCAGCGAATGTCCACGCCGAGCTGGCGAATGACCTCGATCTCCGCGTCGATCACGTCTTTTTCCAGCTTGAAGGAGGGAATGCCGTAGGTCATCATGCCGCCGGGCTTCTCGTGCTTTTCAAAGACGGTGGGATGATAGCCGCGCTCAGCCAGATAGTAGGCGCAGCTCAGGCCCGCAGGACCGGCGCCGATGATGGCGATCTTCTGATCCCATTCGCCGCTCACGCGGTTGATCCGTTTCTTTGGCACGTAGCGGGTCTCGGCGTGCAGATCGCGTTCGGCCAGGAACTTCTTGACGTCGTCGATGGCGACGGGCTTGTCGATGGTCCCGCGGGTGCAGGCGTCCTCACAGCGCTTGTTGCAGACGCGGCCGCAGATGGCAGGGAAGGGGTTCTCCCGCTTGATCAGGGCCAGCGCTTCGGCGTATCGGCCCTCCTTCGCCATCTTCAGGTAGCCCTGCACGGGCACGTGGGCCGGGCATGCGGACTTGCAGGGGGAGGTTCCGGTCTTATGGGTGTTGACGCGGGCGGAGTCGCGGTAATTCTCGTCCCAGGCGTACTTGCCCCAGCGGATCTTGTCGGGCAGGATGGAGATCGGGTACTCGACCTCGCTGCCATCCTTCCGGCAGAGCTTCTGGCCCAGCTTGAGCGCGCCGGCGGGGCAGATCTCCACGCAGCGTCCGCAGGCGACACAGTTTTCCGTCGTGACCTTTGCGGTGTAGGCGCTCTTGGACATATTGGGCGTGTTGAACAGCAGGGAGGTCCGCAGGGCGTTGCAGATCTGCACGTTGCAGTTGCAGATATCGAAGATATGGTCCTCGCCGTCGATGTTCGTGATCTGGTGGACGTAGCCGTTTTCCTCGGACTTTTTCAGAATGTCCAGCGCCTCTTCCTTCGTGATGTAGTGCGCGCGCCCGGTCTCCACGGTGTAGTCCGCCATATCGCCCACCTGGATGCACCAGTCCTTGCAGTCGTCGGTGCAGCCCTCGCCGAGCATCGCGCGGGAGGCGCGGCAGGAGCAGATGCCCGCCGAGAGATGGCCCTCATATTTTTGCAGCCAGTAGGAGATCTTTTCCAGCTTTACCGACTCGCGGCTCATCTGGACTTCCTTTTCCACCGGGATGACGTGCATGCCGATGCCGTTGCCGCCGGGACGAACCATAGAGGTGATGTGTTCCAGGGGCAGGAAGGTCATACGCTCGAACATCCGGGCAACGGGGGGATTCTTTGCGATCCGATCCTCGGAGGAGTTGAACAGCTCCGCGCTGCCGGGCACGAAGTAGGAGGTGCGGTAGCGGAGCTCCTTCGGCGCGCCGGGGATCGGGCCGTTGTCGTCGTAGTGGTCGCCGTAGTCGTATTCCACGAAGCCGTGGATGCAGAGGTCGTTCAGCGCCTTTTCAAAGGTTTCCTTGCCCATCTTCTGATTCATGGCAAGCAGCTCGTCGTGGGTATACCACTTGCGCTGCTTCATGGACAGGGCGACGTCCACCTCGTCCTCGCTGAGGATCTCGCGCAGACCCCAGTATTCCTCGTCGGTGGTCTTCAGACCGAAGAGCTTATGCGGGACGTTGTCGGTGATCCTTGCGCCGAGCTTCGCGTACTTTTTTTGTTTTTCCGCTTCTCCGTCGTATTTCGATTTGGTCGCCGGATTCTTGTCATAAATTTCAGGCATGGAGAATCTCCTTTCTCTGTCGGCGGAGCCACGCTTCCCAGGCATCCATGCCTTCTCCGGTTTTGGCGGAGAGGGGGAAGACGGCTATTTCGGGATTCAGCTTGCGCGCCCGTTCCGTGCATCGTTCCACGTCAAAGTCGAACCAGGGAAGGGCGTCGGTTTTTGATATGATGAGTGCGTCGCTGTTTCGGAACATCAGCGGGTATTTGAGTGGCTTGTCGTCGCCCTCGGGGACGGAGAGGATCATCACCCGGAGCTGTGCGCCGGTGTCGTATTCAGCCGGGCAGATCAGATTGCCCACGTTTTCCAGAAAGACCAGATCGGTCTGCTCGGTGCCGAGGGCCTCCAGAGCGAGCCGCGTCATCCCGGCGTCCATGTGGCACATGCCGTCGGTATGCGCCTGGATGGAGCGCGCGCCGGCGGCCTCCATGGTCTCGGCATCCACCTGGGCGTCCAGATCGGCCTCCAGGACGGCGATTTTCAGCTCCGACAGATCCTGCACGGTTTTGGTCAGCAGGCTCGTCTTGCCGGAGCCGGGAGCGCTCATCAAATTGACCAGCAGCACGCCCCGCATGGTCAGCTCCTCGCGCAGAGCCTCAGCGTCACGGTCATTGGAGGCGGTCACGGTCTCTTTCAATTCAATGACCTTCATCCGTTCGCCCTCCGTTTCTCGATCTCTGCGGTCAGATAGTCCGTCCAGGCTCCGAAGCCCTCGCCGCTCCGGGCGGAGATCGGCAGAATGGGCATTCCCGGATGGCGGAGCGCCGCGTTGCGCCGCAGGGTCTCCAGCTCGAAGCCGAAGACCGAGGCGACGTCTGTCTTGTTCACCAGCAGGACGTCGCTGACCTGGAACATCAGCGGATACTTGAGCGGCTTGTCGTGGCCCTCCGGCGTGGAGAGGATCATGACGCGAAGATCCGCGCCGACGTCGAACTCCGCCGGACAAACCAGATTTCCGACATTTTCCAAAAAGATCAGATCGTAGTCCGTTCCGAGCCGCTCCAGGCCGCGGCGGGTCATATCGGCGTCCATGTGGCAGCTTCCGCCGGTGTGAACCTGCAAAACCGGGATCCCGGCTGCCGCGACGGCCCTTGCGTCCACGTCTCCGTCGGCGTCCGCCTCCATGACAGCGATCCGGTACTTTCCGCGCAGGGCCTCGATGGTCCGCAGCAGGGTCGTGGTCTTCCCCGCGCCGGGGGAGGCCATCAGATTGACCAGGAACGCGCCGCTCCGCCGCAGTGCCGCACGGTTTTCCGCTGCGGCTGCGTCGTTGTCGGCCAGGACCTGTTCCTTGGTCTCGATCACTTCAAAAGACATTTCGTTCTCCTGTAAAACTGCCCCCGCGCGTCGCGGGCGGGGGCAGTCGAATGGGTTGGGGATTATTCGGTTTCAGTGGGGTAGCAGGCCTTGCCGGTGGCCTTGCGCTTGATGATCCTGGCAGCGCGCTTGGCAGCGTAGGGGCCGACGACCTTCATCATTTCCTCGGCGGTGTGCATCTCGCTCGCCTGCGGAATGTCGCGGGTCAGATGGATCGCGTCAAATTCGCAGCGGGTGGTGCAAAGACCGCAGCCGACGCACTGGTTGACGTCCACCGTGGTCGCGCCGCAGTGCAGACAGCGGCCTGCCTCGGCCCGGACCTGCTCCTCGGTCAGCGGAAGCCGCAGATCCGCAAAGGTCGCGGTGCGCTTGCCGGATTTGAAGCCGGGGGTCTGGCGTTCGGCGTTGTCGTAGCCCTCTACGCGGATATCGTCGCGGTCCAGCTCAATGAACTCGCGCAGGTCGCGTCCGATCGTCAGGCTCTGACCGGGGTGGACGAAGCGGTTGATGGAGACCATGCCCTCGCGGCCGTCCGCGATCGCGTCGATGGCGAATCTCGCGCCGTGGCGCACGTCGCCGCCCACGAAGATATCGGGCTCGGCGGTCTGCCGGGTCACGGGGTCGGCCTTCGCGGTGCCGTTGCGGTTGAGCTCGACCTTTGAGCCCTCCAGCAGCTTGCCCCATTCTGCGCTCTGACCGATGGCCATCAGCACGTTGGAGCAGGGGACGGTGATCGTCTCGTTCTCGTCATAGACGGGGGAGAAGCGATGCTCGGCGTCATAGACGCGGGTGCACTTCTTGAACACAATCCCGGTCACAGCCCCGTTTTCGGTCAGGATCTCCTTCGGACCCCATCCGTTGCGGATGACGATTCCTTCCTCCTCGACCTCCGCGACCTCGTCCTTTGCCGCGGGCATCTCGTCCCGCTGCTCCAGACAGAGCATTGTAACGGTCCCGTCTGTCGTACGGACGGCGGTCCGGGCTACGTCAGCGGCCACGTTGCCGCCGCCGACCACAACCACGTCGCCCTGCAGGCGGATGGAATCGTCCTGATTGACGCGGCGCAGGAAGCTGACGCCGGACTCAACGCCGGCGGCGTCCTCGCCGGGCACACCGGCCAGACGCCCGCCCTGCAGACCGATGGCAACGTAGAAGGCCTTAAAGCCCTGCCTGCGCAGCTCGTCCAGCGTCACGTCCTTGCCGACCTCGACGCCGCAGCGGATCTCCGCGCCCATCTTCTCGATCAGCTCGATCTCGCGGGCGAGCACGTCCTTTTCCAGCCGGAAGGAGGGAATGCCGTTCATCAGCATGCCGCCGGGACGGGACTCGCGCTCGAAGACGGTCACGGGATAGCCCTCAGACCGGAGGTAGTAGGCGGCGGACAGACCGGCGGGACCTGCGCCGATCACGGCGATCGGGAACTCGTCCCACTGATTGCCCTCTCCGTTTTCGCAGACGGGGAGCTTCGGGTCTACCTTGAGCTCCTGCTGGGCAAGGAACTTCTTGATCTCGTCGATGGCGACGGGCTTGTCGATGGTGCCGCGGGTGCAGCGGTCCTCGCAGCGGCGGTTGCACACCGCGCCGCAGACGGCAGGGAAGGGGTTGTCCTGACGGATCAGATCCAGCGCTTCGGCGTACCGTCCGTCGGCTGCCATCTGAATATAGCCCTGTACGGCCAGATGGGCCGGGCAGGCAGTCTTGCAGGGAGAGGTACCGGTCTCCCAGCAGTTGATCTTGTTGTGATCCCGGTAGTCGGGATCCCAGCGGTCCTCGCCCCAGGGCAGATCGTCCGGGAGGTCGTGGAGCTTGTATTTCATCTTCGTGCCGTCGGCCTTGCAGAGCTTTTGACCGAGCTTTGCGGCACCGGCGGGGCAGACCTCCACGCACTTGCCGCAGGCCACGCACTTATCCTTGTCCACGTGGGCGCGGTAGGCCGAGCGGGACATGTTCGGCGTGTTGAAAAGCTGAGACGTGCGCAGACCGTAGCAGGAGCCGGGCGAGCAGTTGCAGATGCCGACGATGCGGTTCGGGCCGTCCAGATTTGTGATCTGGTGGACGTAGCCCTTGCGCTCGGCCCGCTCGATGATCTCCATCGCCTGCTCGCGCGTGATGTAGTGGGCGTCCTTGCCGGAGGTGACCAGGAACTCAGCAATGTCGCCCACGCCGATGCACATCTGGCCCTCGATATCGCCCACGCCCTCGCCGCGGATGCGCTGGGCCTTGCGGCAGGCGCAGACCATGGTGCAGAAGGTGTCGTACTTCTGCAGCCAGTGGGACAGGTGCTCCACACTGACGGAGGTGGAGCAGGCGTCGATCGCCTTCTCCACGGGGATCACGTGCATACCGATTCCTGCGCCGCCGGGCGGGATCAGTTTCGCGGCCAGCTCCAGGGGCTCCTGGGGGGCCAGGTTGAACATCGTGGCGACCTCGGGATGCTCGTCGGGCAGGGTGGGATGCTCCACCATGTACTCGCCCGAGCCCACGACCCACTTCGGGATCAGATATTGGATGTGGTGATCCGCGTTGTCCCGGTTCTGCTCCAGAATGCCGATCCAGAGCAGATGGTCGATGACCTTCTGGGTCGCTTCCTCGGTCATGCCGTTGCGCTGGGCAAGCTCCTTCGTCGTCAGCGGGAAGCGGCGCTTCTTGAAGCTGAGCATGAATTTGACCTCATCCTTGGTCAGCATCCGGTCCAGGATCCAGAAGTCCATGTGGTTGGTTTTCATTCCGCCGGGCGCCTTGCGGGGAATGTTGTCGGTGATCAGCACCGCCAGCTTTTTGACCAGCTTTTCCTTCTCGGGATCGCTGCAATGATAGTCCTCAAGCGGGAAATCCCGCTCGTTGACGTGGATCTTCGGGTTAACGTCTCTTGGCATTGTCAATCTCTCCGTTTCCGCGTGAATCGCTCTGTCTGTTCGGCTATTATAGCATATCATTTGCGATTGTTCAACTGTTTTCCGACCTCGCCTCGCATTTTCCGAGCCAAAAAAGCAAAAAGGGACGGCTGCATACCTGTCCGGTACACAGCCGTCCGCGATGATAAGCGAATGGTTCAGATTGACGGCGCTTATCTGCCGATGGCCTTGGTGATGCGGGCCAGAGCGTCGTCCAGCTCCTCGTAGGAGACGGGGATGGGAGGCGCGAAGCGGATGGTGTGATCGTGGGTTTCCTTACACAGAACGCCCTCGTGGATGCAGGCCTTGACGTAGTCGAAGGCGTCGCCGTAGAACTCCACGCCGATCAGCAGGCCGCGGCCGCGGACTTCCTTGATCTCGGGGTTGTGGATCTTCTTCAGGCCGTCCATGAAGTACTTGCCCTTCTCGCGGGCCATCTTGGGATAGTCGTCGCGCTGCAGGATCTCCAGAGCCTTGACGCCGCAGGCGCAGGCCAGGGGGTTGCCGCCGAAGGTGGAGCCGTGGGAGCCGGGGGTGTAGAGGCCGAGGATATCCTCGTTGGCAGCAATGCCGGACAGGGGCATCACGCCGCCGCCCAGGGCCTTGCCCATGATGTAGATATCGGGCTCCACGTTCTCATGCCAGCAGGCGAACATATCGCCGGTGCGGGCGAAGCCGGTCTGGACCTCGTCGGCCAGGAAGAGGATGTTGTTCTCGGTGCAGATCTTGCGGACCTCGGTCAGCCAGCCCTCGGGCGGCATGATGATGCCGGCCTCGCCCTGGATGGGCTCAGCAAGGAAGGCGACGGTGTTCGGGGTAATGGCGTCGCGCAGCGCCTGAGCGTCGCCGTAGGGGATGGTCTTGAAGCCCGGGGTATAGGGGCCGAAGCCGTCCTTGGCCAGGGGGTCGGTGGAGAAGCTGATGATGGTGATCGTGCGGCCGTGGAAGTTGTTTTCGCAGGTGATGATCTCCTGCTTGCCGTTCTCAACGCCCTTGACGCGGGTGCCCCAGAGGCGGGCGGTCTTGAGCGCGGTCTCAACGGCTTCTGCGCCGGTGTTCATCGGCAGAACCATGTCCTTGCCGGTGAGCTTGGACAGAGCCTCGTAGAACTCGCCCAGGTTCTCGCAGTGGAAGGCGCGGCTGGTCAGAGTGACCTTGTCGAGCTGAGCCTTGGCAGCGGCGACGATCTCCGGATGACGGTGGCCGAAGTTGTGAGCCGAGTAGGCGGAGAGCATGTCGTAATACTTGCGGCCCTCGGGGTCTGTGACGACGGCGCCTTCGGCCTTCACGATGACGACGGGCTTGGGCGCGTAGTTGTGTGCGCCGTATTTGTTGGTTTTCTCAATGATTTGTTCCGAAGAATACATGACTTCCTCCTGATTATATAAATTGGTTGGGTTCCGTTAACGCTCAGACATATAGGGGTAAACGATCGCCTCGGAGGGGTTGAAGGTCTCCTTCACGGCGTGCGGGCTCATCCAGCGGATCATGTTGAGCGCCGTGCCGGCCTTGTCGTTCGTGCCGGAGGCGCGGCCGCCGCCGAAGGGCTGCTGACCGACGACTGCGCCGGTGCACTTGTCGTTGATGTAGAAGTTGCCTTCGGAGTGGATCAGGGCCTTCTCCATCTTCACGATGGCTTCGCGGTCCTGGGCGAAGATCGCACCGGTCAGGGCATAGGGAGAAGCCTCGTCGCAGATCTTCATCGTCTCATCCAGCTTGTCGTCGGGGTAGACGTAGACGGACAGGATCGGCCCGAAGATTTCCTTGACCATGGATTCGTAATCCGGCTTCTTGCAGACGATGACGGTAGGCTCGACGAACCAGCCCTTGGAATCGTCGCAGTTGCCGCCAATGACGATCTCGCAGTCGGGGCTCTGCTTGGCGCGGTCAATATAACCCTTGCAGCGGTCGTAGGAGTCCTTGTCGATCACAGCGGCGAGGAAGGTATCGAAGTCCTGAACGTCGCCCATCTTGACTTCCTGCATCATTTCCTTCATTGCAGCCAGGACGTCGGGCCAAATGCTCTCCGGCACGAAGGCACGGGAGCAGGCGGAGCACTTCTGGCCCTGATACTCGAAGGAGCCGCGGATGAGGGCGGCAGCGAGCGGGCGGACGAGCGCGGTCTTGTGCGCGAAGATGAAGTCCTTGCCGCCGGTCTCGCCCACGATGCGCGGGTAGTTGCGGTAGGAGGCAATGTTTTCACCGATCTGCTTCCAAACGCCCTGGAAGACCTCCGTGGAGCCGGTGAAGTGGAAGCCGGCCAGCTCCTTGCGGGAGAGGACGTACTTCGCCACGTCGGAGCCCTTGGAGGGGATGAAGTTGATGACGCCGGCGGGCAGGCCGCAGTGCATCAGGAGCTTCATGAAGTAGTAGTTGGAGAGCACAGCCGTCCGGGAGGGCTTCCAGACCGCCACGTTGCCCACGATGGCCGGAGCCATGGGGAGGTTGCCGCCGATGGAGGTGAAGTTGAACGGCGTGATGGCGCAGATGAAGCCGTCGAGCGCGCGGTAGTCCTGACGGTCCCAGATGCCGGGGATGGAGGCAGGCTGATCCTTGAAGATCTCCTGCGCGGACCAGACGCCGAAGCGGCAGAAGTCAGCCAGCTCCGCAATGTCGATCTCCGCCTGGAACACGGTCTTGGACTGACCGAGCATGGTGGAGGCGTTCAGGACCTTGCGGTAGGGGCCGGTGATCAGATCGGCAGCCTTCAGGAAGATCGCGGAACGGTGCTCCCAGGGCATGTCCTCCCAGGCGCGCTTGGCAGCCAGAGCGGCGTCAACGGCCATGGTCAGTTCCTTTTCGCCGGCGAGACAGCACTCAGCGATCACGTGGTTATGATCGTGCGGCATCGTGACCTTGAAGGTCTTCTCGGTGAAGATCTCCTTACCGCCGATGATCAGCGGGATCTTGACGACCTCTGCAGACTGGCGCGCGAGCTCTTCCTTCAACTCCGCGCGTTCCTTGGACCCGGGCAGATAACCGCGGAAAGCATCGTTTTCGGGACGAGTGATGGTGAAATAAGCGTTTGACATAAATCCTCCTTTCATCTTTGACCCTTGCGAAACGAGTCGGGGCTGTGATCGTTAGATTTTTTCAAAAGACTGAAAAGCCTCTATTGATGGATTATAGCATATCCGAAAGTCGATGTCAAGATTTCACAAAGTGTGGAGTATTTGAAATCGAAAAATTGGTTGAATCGTCCGAAAAGCAGCCGCCCGGCAGGGTCTATTTCAAAACCAGGCAGAGCAGGGGCGCGATCAGAAGAGCGGGCAGATAGTCTGCGACCTTGAATTTTTTGATGCCCAGCAGGTTGAAGCCGAGCAAAAGGATCAATACCGAGCCCGCGCAGATCAGCTCGCCCCGGGCGTATTCGCCCAGATAGGGGGCCAGCACCCCGGCCAGCAGGCAGATCCCGCCCTGGAACACCAGCACGAAGGGCGCTGCCAGCAGCACGCCGGGGCCGAGACTTGCAGCCAGCATGGCCGAGGAGATCAGATCCATGATGCTCTTGGTGTAGAGCAGCTCGTAATCCTTCGTCAGCCCTGCGTTGAGGGAGCCGACAATCGTCATGGAGCCGACGCAGAACAGGAGGCTCGCCGTCACGAAGGCCTGGATCGGGTCGGACTTTTTCTCCGCGCCGTCCGTCCTTCGCCTGCGCAGCCTGTCCGCCGCGCGCTGCAGCACGCCGCCGATCGTTCCAAGCCGTCCGTCGAGATCCAGCGCGGTCCCAAGCGCCCCGCCGATCACGACGGAGAGCACGAGCACCAGCGTATTTCTTCCCGCCAGAGCGCCGGATATTCCGATGTAGACCGTGCAGGCTCCGATCCCGAGCATGATCGCCTCGGAGAGCTTCCTGGAGATCAGCTTCCGGGCGGCCAGGCCGAAGCACCCGCCGATCAGTACGGTCAACGTGTTCACAAATACTGCCAGCATCCATTCATCCCTGCCGTTTCTTTCGTTTTTTCTCGCCCCATTATAAAGCATTTTTCGTTCGATTTCAATATCTGCGGCTGCAAATACGTATTGCGAAAGCTTGACGCGGGTTCCGGCTTGCGGTATAATCATGAACAGATCAAACGATACCGACTCGTAATTCTACGTTGGGAGGACTGACCATGAAGCATCTCCTGCACAAACTGACCGCCCTGATCCTGGCGAGCCTGATGCTGCTGGGGGCAGTTCCCGTCTTCGGCGCGGCGGAACAGCCCGATCCGGCCTGCACGCTTGGCACCTTCTCCGCCGACATGCTTGCCGGCGGCACGATGGTCCGGACGGAAGACGGCCTGTTCTACGTCGGCGACGACGGTCTGATCTACGATTCCGACCGGGGCGATACGCCCGTTTATACCGGGCAGGCCGCGCGGCTGAACTATCAGGACGGCGTGCTTTACTTTGCCCGGATGCACGGCGAGCGCTTTGACCTCGTCGGCTATGAGCTTGCATCCGGGACCGAGACCGTCTATCTGGAAGACTGCGCTGGCCCGCTCCGCCAGCTCTATCTGGTCGACGGCAGCCGTCTGGTCTTCCTGTCCGACGGCGCGGTGCAGGAGCTTACGCTTTCCACCCGCGCGCTTCGGACGCTCCGCACGGACGAGCGCCTTTGGAGCTTCGTGCCCACGGGCTGCGGGCTGATCTGGGCCGCGGGCGGCCTCTTTGATTACAGCCTCTACGCCGAGGATCGCCTGCTTGCCGAGTGCGTGGAGCGCTACTACGTGGAACCGTCCGCAGACGGGGGAATGCTGGTCTATACCCAGGGCGGCGAGGATTATCAGCTCCCGCTCCGAGATGCCTTTGGCGGCGCAGTCCGTCCCGTAAAATACGCCGGCGCTGCCGCGCCGCAGGCGGAAGCAGAACGCCGGAGCGCAGCGCTTTCCGAGGACGCGGTTCTCGCCCTCGAGGCCGAGGGAGCTGAGCATTCGCACGACGGTCTGGAGGCCGTGGACGAGGCCGCAGAGGCGGAGCTGGCGAAAAAAATGGAGGGCTATCCGCGCCCCCTGACCTCGGTGAATATCGGGAACGCCGTCAAGCGCGCCAGCCAGATGACGGAGATCCGCTGGACCCCGCTCAAAAACGTGCAGAGCTGGGGCAGCTATTTCACCTATGAGGCCGGCAAGACCTACAAGGGCCTGCCTTACTGCCAGGCGGTCGGCGGCAGCTACGGCGGGCACTACGTCCCCTGGTACGCATCCCTGGATGAATTCCTCGCGGTTGTCAACAGCGAAGAGAGCGCCTTTTACAACAGCCGCTGCACCTATGGCCGGGGCGGCCCCGCCTACGGCACGGATTGCTCCGCCTTCGTCTCCTGGGCGCTGGACCTGCCCTCTCGCTGCAACACCTCGAACATTACCAAATACGGGACCCAAAAAGCAAGCACTTATTCCGCGATCCAGGTCGGCGACTTCCTGAACGCAAATACAAACGGTACGTATCATGCGGTTCTGGTCACGGACGTGGCATACAACCCCGACGGCTCGATGGCGGGCGTTGAGATCTCCGAGGCGACGATCTGGACGACGGATTCAAAGCAGGGCGTCTGCCGCAGCACCTGGTACACCGGCAGCAGCGGTCTGGCAAAGCTCCAGTCGAAGTATTTCGGCGGCGGCTATCTCCTTTACAGCCGCAACTGCGACCGGGATATTACCTATACGCATAGCTGCGCCGTGCCTCTCCCGGGCGACGAATGCCCGATCTGCGGGGCGGGCGTGCAGAAAAAGCCGGGCGTGGACGTCAGCTCTGCGCAGGGCAAGATCGACTGGCAGGCTCTGGCCCCCGCCATTGACTTTGCGATCCTCCGCATCGGCTATACCGACGCGAACGGCGCGTTCTGCGTCGATTCCCGGTATTTGGAAAACGTGAAGGGCTGCGAGACGAACGACGTTCCCTACGGCCTGTATTATGAGTCCAACGCGGAAACCGGGGAGGACGCCATGAACGAGGCCAGCAGCGTCCTTTCCAAGCTGATCGACGTGGAGTACTATCCCCAGCTTCCCATTTTCATGGTCCCGCAGGCAAGCGTCCTGACCGCGCTTCCGGGCGACCAGGTGATCGCGGTCGTCAACGGCTTCTGCGAATATCTGGAGAATTGCGGCTTCCCGACCGGCCTGCGCGCCGATGAATCCGTCTGGAATGATAAGCTGACCGATGAATTCTTCAAGTACAAGGTAGGCTGGGCCGTCAAATGGGCGGACGCCGACGGCAGCCTTTCTCCGAATACGCAGATCACGCTGAACGTCGGCGTCGGCGCGAACCTCTGGCAGTTTGGACGGCGCAGCATGCCGGGCGTCACCGGAGCCGTCAACCTGAGCTACCTGTTCGGCGAGCTCGACAGCGGCACGCACCGGTATACCGCGTCCTTGACGCCTCCTTCCTGCTCGGATACCGGGAGCCTGAGCCTTTCCTGTGTGGACTGCGACGAAAGCAGCACCAAAACCCTAAAAGCCCTGGCCCACCTTCCGGGGCCCGAGCAGCGGGAAAACGAGACCGCCCCCACCTGTACGGCGGACGGCGGCTATCTTGCGGTCACCTGTTGCTCCCTCTGCGGAGCGGAGATGGAGCGAATCCGCACCGTGGTTCCCGCCCTGGGCCACGCCTGGGACGACGGCGTGGTCGTTACCCCCGCGACCCTGACGGAGGACGGCGTGAAGAAATATACCTGTACCCGCTGCGGCGAGACCAAGACCGAGGCCTACGCGCTTCCAAACCCCTTTGCGGATGTGAACAAAGCAGACTACTATTACACGGCTGTCCTCTGGGCCTACTACCACGATCCGCAGATCACCGCCGGTACGAGCAAGACCAAATTCAGCCCGAGCAACACCTGCACGCGTGAGCAGGTCGTGACCTTCCTCTGGCGGGCCAAGGGCTGCCAGGAGCCGACGAATACCGAGAACCCCTTCAAGGACGTTCCGGCTGACGCATACTACACCAAGGCCGTCCTCTGGGCGGTCGAGAATGGAATCACGAACGGCAAGAGCAAGACGAAGTTCGGCGTTGGAGATCCCTGCACCCGTGAGCAGGTCGTGACCTTCCTCTGGCGCGCAGAGGACGAGCCGGAGCACGAGACCGTCGAGAACCCCTTCACCGACGTCAGCGAGACGGCTTACAGCTACGACGCCATCCTCTGGGCCGTGGAAAACGACATCACCAAAGGAACCTCGAAGACCAAGTTCTCTCCGGCAAAGACCTGCACCCGAGGCCAGATCGTGACCTTCCTCTACCGGGCCTATCCGTAATCCTCGCAAAACAAAAATCAGCGGGCGCCACCCGCTGATTTTTTGTGCAGTGTTTTGGACGCGTCAGCCCGTGACGACGACCTCGCCGTGGGCCTCGGGAATATCAAAGATGATCTCGCCGATCTCCGGCGCAGTGATCTTGCCGCGGAGGGGATTCTTCACGCTGTCGATGGGGCAGAGCAAGCTTGCCTCTACCTCGGAGCGCTCGAAGCTCAGGTCGGTGTCGATCATCTTGCAGTCGATCAGCTTTAGATTCGTGCAGTAGCACAGCGGCTGGGTGCCGATGATCGTGCAGTTGATCAGGGTCAGATGGTCGGCGTACCAGGCCAGATACTCGCCCTTGATCGTGCTGTTTTTCACGGTCACGTTGCGGGAATGCCAGAGACAGTCCTTGGTGTCGAAGTCGCAGTTGTCAAAGACGGCGTTTTCCAGGTACTGGAAGGAGTATTTGCCCTTCAGACGGACGCCGGAGAAGTCCAGGTTGCGGCAGCGGAGCATGAAGTATTCACCCTTGGCCGTGCAGTTGCGCACCGTCAGGTTGTCCACGCTCCAGCCAAACTCTGCGGATTCAACGTCGGAATCTGTAATCAAAACGTCGCGGCACTCGCGCAGGGCCTTGATGCCGTGGAGCTTGGTGCCCGTGATCTCCACGTGGTCGCAGTACCACAGGGAGGCGCGGCAGGCCTCGGTCAGCTCGGAGTCGCGGATGGTCAGATAGTGGTCGTGCCAGCAGGGATAGCGGAGGTTGAAGAAGGTGTTCTCCGCTACCACGTCCGAGCACTCCTTCAGTGCGCTCTCGCCGTCGGCAGGGCCGTCAAAGCGGATGTTGCGCAGGGTGACGTCCTGTACGCCGTAAAGTGCGCGTTCCTGATCGAGCGTCTGGTTTTCAATCAATTTCATGGATTAGCCTCCAGTTTTTTTGTTTTCGTTATTGTAACACACCGCTTCCGAAATAGCAACCATCATCTTTTGCACACTGGTTCATGATCCCGAATCCTTTTTCGCGGAATCGTCGGTTGACTTTTGCGTTAGTGTATGCTAATATTAGATAGCGATTGCTAATCGTATCCGGATTCGGGAGAGGAGAGGTCGATTCCGACGGTTACAGCGCCGATCAAACCGAGGCGATGACCTGGATCCAGGCAATCACCGGGATCACCGTCGGCGACACGGCCTATACCCGGACCTCGAGCTATCCCTACGACGCGGATACCTATTATCTCGGCAGCTCCAGCCCGCTGTTCATGCTCAACCGCAGCGGCCCGGGCGGCTATTCCATCTTTGCGCAGGTCACCGGCGTCGAATGATCGCCGCCGAAACGCAGCCCCCGACGGATCGCATTCCGATCCGTCGGGGGTATTGTGTGTGCTTCCGCATGAATTGCCCCCCGGCGGAGGGCAGCGGCCTTTTACCGTTTCACACGAAGAGCGCCGTGCAAGACGAACTATCATCTTCGCATGGAAACCGCTTTCAGAGCGGATCACAAGCTCTGCTTTCCTTGGCGATGTCGGAGCTCTATTCTACCCGCAGCATACGATAGCCGATGCCGATGTGGGTCTGGATGAATTGGGGAGAATTCGGAGCGGATTCCAATTTTTTCCGCAGGGTCGCCATAAAGACCCGGAGCGATGCGATGTCGTTATCCCAGCTTCTGCCCCAGATTTTTTGCGTGATATAGGTGTGCGTCAATACCTTGCCGGTGTTTTTCGCCAACAGGCAGAGAAGCTTGTATTCGATTGGGGTCAGTTTCAGTTCCTCTCCCCGAAGCGCGGCACAGCCGGCGGAATAGTCGATGGTCAACGCACCGTTGGTATAGACGGATTTGTCCGTCGCCCCGTCCGGGTTCATCATGGCCAGACGCCGAAGCGTTACGCGCAGCCGTGCCAGCAGTTCCTCCACGGAGAAGGGCTTTGTCAGATAATCGTCCGCGCCGGCGTCCAGTGCTTCAATTTTATCCGTGTCCTCGCTGCGGGCGCTGATGACGATAATGGGCAGATTGGACCAGCTTCTGATCCGCCGGATCACTTCGACCCCATCCATATCCGGAAGGCCAAGGTCGAGGAAGATCACGTCGGGGTTGTGGGAGGAGGCCAGCATGATCGCGTCCTCTCCTTTCGGTGCGGTCAGGAATCGGTAATTGTGGGTTTTCAGGGTTGTGACCATCAGATTGCGCACTGGCGTATCGTCTTCAACCACAAGAATCAGGGGCTTATTCATGAACTGTGACCTCCCTCCTGGGCAAAGTAAAGGTAAAGCGGCAGCCGCTTGGCTCATTGTCGGTCAGCATGATCGTGCCCTCGTGGGCTTCTACAATGGACTTGCACAGAGCAAGGCCGAGACCGAGGCCTCTTCTGCCATCGGAGACCTTGCTCTGCCCGGTATAAAACATTTCAAAAATATGCGGCTTCTTGTCGTCCGGAATCCCCGGCCCGTTGTCGCTGACGCTGATTTGGATGCAGTCCTCTGTCCGCTCGCTCCGAATCACGATTTCTGAGCCAATCGGCGTGTTCTTGATCGCGTTGTTGATCAGGTTGATCAGTACCTGCGTGATCAGCCTGGCGTCCATCCGGGCAATCAGAATCTCCTCCGACGGGGCAATTTGGATGATTTCGTGCTGTGACGCGTTACGATCCGCGTGCTGGACAGCCTCCTCCACCACGTCGCTTACGACCTCCGGGGCAAGATGCAGATCCATCTGACCGTTTTCTATGCGGGAGATAGAGAGCAGATTCTCGACCAGGTTGATCAGCCACTCCGAATCGTCGTAGATATCGGAAAAGGCCTGCTCCAGCGTATCAGCGTCGAGCTGCCGATAATGGGACAGCAGATTGCTGGCATTTCCGGAAATTGACGTCAGCGGCGTACGAATGTCATGAGAAATGGAACGCAGAAGATTGGAGCGGAGCTGCTCGTTCCGGACCGCGATTGCGGCCTGCTCCTTTTCCTCGGCATTGCGCAGGCTTTCCAGTGCCAGCGCGCACTCGCCCAGAATCGAGGTCAGCACGCTGTCGGAGAAGGCCTCCATTGGCTGACCGCCCAGGCGGATGCAGAGCACACCGTAGCAGTACCCATTGATACAGATTGGCCGATACAGGGACCTTGACTTCCCATATTGCTCCTCATGAACGCCGGCAGACTGCTGATGCCGATAAGTCCAGGCCGCGATTGCCGCCTCGTTTTGATCCGGGGAAAGATTGCCCTCCTCGCTCTCCGACGGACCGAAAATGGACTCGGTCATGAGGCTTTCATCGGTTTCTCTGGCATAGATGACTGCAGTTCGCTCCACCAGGGCTGTCGCCTGCCGGGCAGTGATGCGGAGCACGTCGCTTGCTGTCGCTGCCTTCTGCAGCATCTGATTCGTATCGAACAGAACCTTTGCCCGAAAGGCCTCACGGGCGGATTGACGGGCGTTTGCCTTCATCTTGTTTGCAAGGCTGCCCGTGATCAGGGATGAGATCAGCATGATCCCAAAGGTAACGGCATACTCCGGCTCGTAGGTGTGAAAGCTGAAGGTCGGCGCGATAAAGAAGTAGTTGAACAGCAGAACGCTGGCCAGAGAGCTCACGGCGCTGTAGATCGGGTTAAGCGTGGTGGCGGCGATGATCAGTACGATAAGGATAAAGACCGTGATGATATTTGCTTCGGAGAAGCCGAACCGAGTAAACAGCAACCCAATGCAGGTGGCGCCAAGAAGCAGCAGCAGCGTCACCAGCGAGTCCTTCCAGGTCAGCCGAATCTGATCGGGCAGGCGGAATTGGCTGGTCTGCTTTTTTAAGTCCACTGCGGAATCCGGGATGATATAGACGTCCAGATCCGGGGCGTTCAATATGATCTGCTCCGTAAGGGACGCCTTGCTCCAAACGTGCTGTCGTTTCGTGCCGCTTCGACCTACCACGATCTTCGTTGTCCCGGAGATATGGGCATACTCTGCTATTTGCACCGCGACGTCATTTCCGATGACCGTAGCAACGAACGCGCCGTTCTGCTCCGCAAGACGGGTGTTTTTTTGCAGCCTTGCCTTATCCGCGTCTGAAAGCGCATCATAACGCTCCGTTTTTACGTAGATTGCCGTCAGCGCGGCGTGGAAAGCCTCCGCCATCTTCACCGCAGCGGAAATGACCTTGTGGTTTGATGGTGAAGAAGACAGACAAACAAGGATACGCTCAGTTGCCTCTGCAGCCTTTTCCAAGATATCCACCTCTCCTCTTCGGTTCGTTGCCACACACAGTATACCTCAGTATACCACAGTTGTTGGAAAAATGCTACCATTTGCAGGAATGATTCGTCCAATTATCCGTTTTTTCCCGGTGATCCTTTTGATCTCCGGAATCAGGATCGGATTCTTTGTGTCTGAATGCTGCGTGAAGATTCTTCTCGATGAACCGGCCCAGGCGGTTTACCGCGAAATAGCCGAGCGCGAAGGCCAATAAGAGCCCAAGGATCAATCCGATTACCTCCACAGCCGATCACCTCCTCCAAGATGCCGCGTAATCAGGTTCGGAAGCATTTTTGAATCGCCCTGCGAGTTCCCAACACAAACATCGTTTTGCTTCCGTTGAGCATTGTATCCGGGGTGATGGACAGATCCATCTTCCCATTCTCTTTAACAGCCATCAGGTTGATGTCGAATTTCTTCCGAATATCAATCTGTCCGACAGTTTTTCCAATCCAGTCTGCCGGGACGGATACCTCATAAATCGCGTGGTCCTCATCCAGTCGGATGTAGTCCAGAATATGATTGGAGGCATAGCGGATGGCCGCCCAATCGGCAATTTCCTTTTCGGGATTGATTACCTCGTCCGCGCCGTTTCGCAGCAGAAATTTTGCCTGGATCTCCCGGTCCGCCCGGGACACCACCATCCTTGCGCCCAACTCCTTCAAAATGGACGCGGTTTCCAGCGATACCTGAAAGTCACCCGCAATCGTCACAATGCAGACGTCGTAGTTGTTCACACCGAGGGACCGAAGAAACGGCTCGCTGGTGCTGTCACCGATCTGCGCGTCAGTCACATAGGGCAGGATCGCGTTGACCCGGTCTTCGTTTTTGTCCACGGCCATGATCTGGTGTCCCAGCTCATGAAGCCGCTTTGCCAGCAACACGCCGAAATTATTCAAGCCGATCAGCAATACAGATTTCATTTCAGCACCTCCTCAACCAACGTTTATTTTCTCCACCGGGTATTGCGCTCCGTCGTTTCCGGTTTTCGAAACAGCGGCATAGATCAGCGTCAGACCGCCCACTCTTCCAAAGAACATCAGCCCAATGAGAAGAATGTGTGACGCCGTCCCCAGATAGGGCGTCAGTCCAAGAGACAGGCCGACCGTTCCGATGGCGGAGGCAGCCTCAAAGAGGCAGGCGCCAAAAGGAAGCGTTTCCACAGCACTGATGATCGCGCCGCTGATGAGCGTCAGGCCGAGATACATTGTCAGCAGCGTTGCAGCTGTCTTGATCGCACTGTCGTCAATTCGTCTGCCGAAGGCGTATGCGCTTTTCTTCTTTCGGAATACAGCCAGCGCATTCAGGACCAGAACGGCAGCGGTTGTGGTCTTTATGCCGCCGGCAGTGGAGCCCGGAGAACCGCCAATCAGCATCAGAGCAATGATGAGCAGGCGCCCGCTGCCGGACAGGACGTTCAGATCTGCGGTATTGAACCCCGCTGTTCTCGGCGTGACCGACTGAAACAGGGAAAGCCATACCCGCTCTCCAAGCGGATAATTGGCGTACTCGCCGAAGAACAGCAGCAGCGCAGGGATCAGGATCAGCACGCCGCTGGCAGCCAGGATCACCTTGGTTTGCATCCGATATCGTTTGAACCGAAGCCTGTTTCCGGCAAGGTCGTCCCAGGTCAGGAACCCGATCCCGCCCGCCAGAATCAGCAGGCAGACCGGAAGCACGATACCCGGATGATTTGCAAAGGACGTCAGCGAGGAAAACGGTCCGGTTTTGTCTCCCATCAAATCAAAGCCTGCGTTGCAGAAGGCGGAGACTGAATGAAACACCGCCAGCCAGATCCCGGAAATGCCGTATTTCTCGCAGAAGAAAGGCAGCATGATTAAGGCTCCTGCCGTTTCCACGGTCAGCGCCGTGCGGAGAATAAAGCGCGTCAGTCTCACAACGCCCCCGATCTGGTGTGCGGAAAAGCTGTCCTGCAGCACACTTCGCTGCAAAAGAGAGATCTTTCTGCCTGACACGGTGGAGATATAGGCGGCAAAGGTCACGACGCCAAGCCCGCCGATCTGAATCAGAGCCAAAATGACAGCCTGGCCGAAGCCCGACCAGCAGGAAGCGGTATCTTGAACAACAAGTCCTGTCACGCATACTGCGGAGGTCGCCGTGAACAGCGCATGCTCTAGGCAGACGCCTGTCCCGCTTTTTGCTGCGAAAGGAAGCAGAAGCAAAAGCGTTCCAAGCAGAATCAGACTGGCGAAGCCAAGGATCAAAATCTGAAACGACGTCAGCTTTTTTCCAAGAAGTCTTCCGCTCATACCGCACCTTCTCTCCTTTTCTTCGGCTTCATTGTACGACAAACGCTGCAAAGAAGGGATTAAGATGAGCGGAAACGACATTAAGATGAAATAAACGCCGAAGATATCTCTGCAAGTCGAACAAAAAAACACCGGGATGCCGCGCACAATCCTGCACGCAGCATCCCGATGTTTGGTTATGGTAAATCTTGTCAGAAAGCTGTTCAAATCAATTACAATCGCGGTTTTATCCAGCTTCCGAATGAGCGTCGGCCTGAACCGGGGAGTTCTGGATGCGAAAGCGCCGTCACAGACCGGTCGTGCCTGCTTACGCCTTGAAGCTGTCCTTCAGGCTGACGCTGCGGTTGAAGACCAGGCGGTCGGGGCGGGAGTCCTTGTTGTCCAGACAGAAGTAACCCAGACGCATAAACTGGAAGCGTCCCGGAGCCTCTGCACCGGCCAGGGAGGCCTCGACCTTGCAGTTTTCCAGCACCTCCAAGGAGGCCGGATTCAGACAATCCAGGAAGTTCTTGTCTGCGGCGTCCGGCTCGGCGTCCGAGAACAGGTTGTCGTAAAGCCGGACCTCTGCGTCTTTGGCCGTGGCGGCGTCAACCCAGTGGATCGTCGCGCCCTTGACCTTCCGTCCGTCGGCGGGGTTGCCGCCGCGGGATTCCGGGTCATACTCGGCGTAAATCTCGGCGATCGAGCCGTCCTCGTTCTTCTTGCAGCCGGTGCAGGTTACCAGATACGCGCCCTTGAGCCGCACCTCGTTGCCGGGGTAGAGCCGCTTATACTTGGGGATGGGCGATTCCAGGAAGTCCTCGGCCTCGATCCAGAGCTCGCGGGAGAAGCTGACCTCGCGGGTGCCGTCCTCAGGGCGGTTGGGGTTGTTCTCGACCTCAAAGGTCTCGGCCTGGCCCTCGGGGTAGTTGGTCAGAACCAGCTTGACCGGGTGCAGGACCGCCATCACGCGCTGGGCGGTCTCGTTGAGGTCTTCGCGCAGGCAGTGCTCCAGGAAGGCGTATTCCACCGTAGAGGCCGTCTTTGCCACGCCGATGCGCTCGCAGAAGTTGCGGATGGACATGGGCGTGTAGCCGCGGCGGCGCAGGCCGCAGAGGGTCGGCATCCGGGGATCGTCCCAGCCGGAGACCTTGCCCTCCTCGACGAGCTGGCGCAGCTTACGCTTGGACATGACCGTATGGTCGATGCCAAGACGGGCAAACTCGATCTGGCGGGGCTTCGCGGGCAGGGAGCAGTGCTCCACGACCCAGTTGTACAGGGGACGGTGGGCCTCAAATTCCAGGGAGCAGAGGGAGTGGGTAATGTGCTCCATCGCGTCCTCGATGGGATGGGCAAAGTCATACATGGGATAGATGCACCACTTGTCGCCGGTGGCATGGTGCGGCATGTGGTTGATGCGGTAGATCGCCGGGTCCCGCATATTGAAGTTGCCGGAGGCCAGGTCGATCTTCGCGCGGAGGGTCATCGCGCCGTTCGGGAACTCGCCCGCCTTCATCCGGCGGAAGAGGTCCAGGCTCTCCTCCATGGGGCGGTCGCGGTAGGGAGAGCGGGCAGGGGTCGTCAGATCGCCGCGGTATTCACGCATCTGCTCCGGGGTCAGCTCGCAGACGTAGGCCAGACCCTTCCGGATCAGCTCCTCGGCGCATTCGTACATCTTGTCGAAATACTGGGAGGCGTAGTAGAAGCGGTCGCCCCAGTCGAAGCCGAGCCAGTGGATATCCTCCTTGATGGCCTCCACGTACTCAACGTCTTCCTTCGTGGGGTTGGTGTCGTCCATGCGGAGGTTGCACAGGCCGCCGAACTTCTCCGCCGTGCCGAAGTCGATGCAAAGGGCCTTGCAGTGGCCGATGTGCAGATAACCGTTGGGCTCAGGCGGGAAGCGGGTGTGGACGGTCATGCCGGCGTACTGTCCGCCCTCGGCAATATCCTCCTCGATGAAAGCGTGGATAAAATTCTTGTATTCGTTGTTCCTGATTTCTTCTGCCATGGCTTTATCCTCACAGAATTAAAAATGATTTTATATGATACCACGATCTTGCCTGAATTGCAAGATAAAATAGGGAAAACCGATAAAAATTCAGATCCATGTGCTAAAACGCCGGCGTGTAGTTGACGACCACGCCCTTGTCCTCCAGCACGCCGCCGCTGTGGACGTAGGTGCCGTAGACGTTGACCTGGGCCAGGACCGGGCAGCTTGCCAGGACGCTGATGTCGCGCACGTTGTTGTAGTCTGCGTTGACCACGGTCAGATGCTGCAGACCGGAAAGACCGCTCAGATCCGCCAGATAATTATGCATCGCGCTGAAGCTCTCGAGCAGGCAGTCGTCGCGGAAATGCGGGGCGGAGACGATCTCGTTGTAGTCGATGTCCACCTCGCGGATGGAGACGATGTCGTCCAGGAAGTCGATCGTCTTGATCAGGCAGTCCTCCATCACAAAGGTTTCCAGATTCGTGCAGGCTGCCAGGGCGGAAACGTCCTCCACCTGGTTGACGGAGGCGTTCAGGAAGGTCAGCGCGGGCAATGCGCCAACCGCGCCGATGTCGGTCAGACGGTTGTGGGAGATGTTCAGCTTCTGGATCGAGGGGCAGGACGCAAGCGGACCGACGTCGGTCAGGGCGTTGTAGGAGAGATCCAGCGTGTGCAGGGCCGGGAAGCCGGCGAAGTCCGGCAGGACGGTCAGGGCGTTGTGGCCCAGATAGATCGCCTCCAGCGCGTGCATCGAGACCAGCGCGCTCGCATCGTTGATGCTGTTCTCGGTCAGGTCGATCAGCTTGAGTCCGGTCAGGCTGCTGAGCGAGCTGATGTTGCTCAGGCCGCAGTTGCTTAAGATCAGCTCCTCCAGGTTCGGCAGGGCCGCGATTTTGGCGAGGTCCTCCGAGCTGAGCGAGCAGTGATCCAGCTCCAGATGGCGCAGGGCGTAGAGGCTGGAGAGGAAGGAATAGTCCAGCGTGCCCTTGTCCCAGATGACCAGCCGGGTCAGACCGGTGAAGTAGGGGAGATCCGCCGTCGTGGTCAATCCCTCGGGAAGCTGGAGCTCCGTGATCCCCCAGAGGTCGCTGGTCCGCAGCGTGCGGTTGCTGACGTGCAGAAGCTCGCGCACCTGCGCCTCCAGCGCGGCGTCCTGGAGGGTCACGTCCTCCACCACGCCGGAAACGGTGTAGCCCACGTAGGCCGCAGGGCTGACCAGACCGTTTTTGCCCACGGCAACGGCGCAGACCGTCGTCTCGCCGGCCTCAAGCTGGAAGGGTCCGGTATAGGCGTTCGAGGTCAGGGAAGGGAAGGAGCCGTCGGTCGTATAATAAATGGCGTCCCCGTCCTGCCCGGTCAGCTCCACGGTGATATAGTCGTTGTAGCGGTTGCCCTCCGGGGAGATGGAAGGCGCCTGGGGACGCAGCTCGGCGATCTCCGCGATCACTGCGTCGTTGACCAGATTGTCCAGCATCTTCTGGGCATCCAGGAGCTTGTCCTGCTGGACGAAGACCGATGAGAGCGTCAGATAGAGCTCGGTGTTGTCCGGCGCGTCCTGAATGGCTTTGACCAGAGTGCGCTCCGTCATCGTGAAGTTGCCGTTTCGCCGGTAGGCGTTCGCCAGCTTCAGGGAAAGCTCGCCGTTCATGGGATCGAGTTCGCGGGCGCGGTCATAGAACCAGACCGCGACGCTCGGATGATTTTTCGAAATCATCCAGTCTGCGGTGTCCGTGCAGAAGCCGGCGGTCAGCTTCGGATTCTTGCGGATAAAGTACCAATACGCGCCGATCAAGATTGCCAGGATCAGCACGATCGGGATCACGATTTTCAGCGTTCGTTTCATATCATCACTCCGATTTGGAATAGAATAGTCCGGTTCAGACTGCGTTTTTTCAAATTATTATACCTCAAAATGCGGATAAATGCAACCGGTTTTCAAAATTTGCGCAAAAATCAATCTGGGTCTGGTAATTCCGGGCGGGATATGCTATAATAACAAACCAAGCATATCCAAATCAGGGGAGTGACAGAATGCTCCAGCGCAGTACCCTTCTGCCCGGGATCCGGTTGACCGCCGTAAAAAGCGACAAGTTCAAAACGGCAACGCTCTGCCTCTGTCTGGTCCGGCCGCTCCGGGCGGACGAGGCTGCGATGAACGCCCTGCTGCCCAGCGTTTTGCTCCGCGGCAGCCGGGCCTATCCCACGATGCGGGAGCTCTCCCGCTTTTTAGAGACGGCCTACGGCGCGTCCTGCGGCGCGATCGTCCGCAAGCGCGGCGAAGCGCAGCTCACCGGGCTGTACGCCGAATTTCTGGACGACGCCCTTCTCCCGGAGCCTCTGCTGCCCGATATGATCTCTCTATTGGGCGGCCTGCTTCTGGACCCGATGACGGCGGAGGGCGGCTTTCTGCCCGAATACTTTGCCGTGGAGCGCGACAATCTGCGAAACGCGATGGAGGCCGAAGCGAACGACAAGCGCGTCTACGCCTTCCGCCGGCTCTGCCGCAGGATGTTCCGGGGCGAGCCCTTCGCCACGCCGGCCGCCGGAGACAAGGCGGAGCTGGACGCCGTCACGCCGCAGTCGCTCTATGCCCATTACCGCCGCATCCTGACGCAATCGCCGATCGAGATCATCTATCAGGGCTCCTCCGATCCCGGCCCGATCGCAGCGGCCTTCCGCGACCTGCTTTCGCCCTTTGCAGGAGCGGAGCGTCCCCTCCCGCCGCCGCCTGCGGCGGCTGTGCAGCGCGAGGCGCAGGCCTTCTCCGAGACCCAGCCGCTGGAGCAGTCCAAGCTCGTTGTCGGCTTTCGCATGGCGATCCCGCAGACCCCGGTCGAGCTGGCTGCCCAGCAGGTTCTGCTTGCCGTCTACGGCGCAGGTCCCAGCAGCAGACTCTTTCTGCGGATGCGGGAGGAGCAGTCGCTCTGCTATTCCGTATCGGCCTCGTTTGACCGCTGCAAGGGTGCGCTGTTTGTCTACGCCGGCATTGACGCAGACCAATATGAATCCGCCCTGCGCGAGATTCGGACCCAGCTTGCCGCCTGCGCCGCAGGCCGGATCTCCGATGAGGAGCTTCGGTTTGCAAAGTCCCAGCTCCGTTCCCAGCTCCGAGCCATCGGGGATAACCCGAGCCGGTTGGAGGAGCTCTATCTGGGTGACGCAGTCGGCCCCATCCGCGCGACGGTTGCCGAGCGCACCGCCGCCGTTGAAGCGGTCACGGCGGAAGACGTGGCTGCCGCGGCCGGCACGGTCCGAGAGGATACCGTGTTTTTCCTGAAGGGGGCGGCAGAATGAACGAAACTTATTATCCCCGCCTGCGCGAGACCCTCCACCGGACGACGCTTCCCGGCGGTCTGCGCGTCCGGACGGTCTACAAGCCCGAATTTGCGAAGTTCTACGCCATCCTCCTGATCAACTGCGGTTCCGTGGACCGCCGCTACGACAGGGACGGTCAGCTCGTCCAAATGCCGCAGGGCGTCGCGCATTATCTGGAGCACAAGCTCTTTGACATGCCGGAGGGCAGCGCCGACGCCCTGTTTGCGGCGATCGGCGCAAGCGGAAACGCCTACACCTCCCACGACTTCACCGGTTACTACGTTCAGTCCAGCGAGCAGCAGGCGGAGGCCCTGCGCGTCCTGCTCCGAATGGCCTTTACGCCCTACTTCACGGAAGAAACCGTGCAGAAGGAGCGCGGCATCATCACCCAGGAGATCAAGATGGCCGCAGACGACCCCTATGATTGCCTGGGCGAGATCCACATGCAATCGCTGTTTCCGGGCCACCCGCTCTCCGAGCCGATCCTGGGCACCGAGGAGAGCATAGCCGGGATCACGCCGGACTGCCTGCGCCGCTGGTATTCCGATTTCTACCGCCCGGAGAACATGGTGCTCTGCGTGGAGGGCAATCTGCCCCCGGCAGAGGTCGCGGCCATTGCCTCCGAGCTTCTGCCTCCGGCGCAGGAAGGAAGGGTGGAGTCCTTGTTTGACCGGACCCCTGCCGCGCCGCCGCGCACCGGCGCGCAGTATCTGCGCCGCGAGGTTTCCATGCCGACCTTCCGGCTCAGCTTTCCGCTCCCGGACCGTCCGCCGGAGGATCAGCGCTTTGAGTTTGCGGCGGAGCTGGCGCTGGAGCTGCTTGCGGGCGATTCCGCAGACTGCTTCCGGCAGCTCTACGAAAGCGGGCTGGTGGATTCCGGCTTCACCTGGAGCATTGAGCGCTACCGCCGCAAGGCCTTCCTCAGCTTCGGCGGCGACAGCCGCGACCCGGAGGCGGTCTGCGCGGCCCTCTGTGCGGCGGCCCGGATCATGCTTTCCGGCGGCGTCCGGTCCGACGACCTTGCCCGTCTCAAGCGCTCCATGCTCGGCCGCCTGCTGCGCGACCTGGACAGCTTTTCCGTCTGCTGTACCCGCCTTGCGGAATGTACGCTCTGCGGCCAGGACTATTTCCGCTTCCCGGAGATCCTCGATGCGATCACCGAAGCGGAGCTGGCGCCCCTGCTTCGCGCCATCGTGCCGGAACAAGCCGTTCTCACCATCTTAGCTCCAAAGGAGGAAGCCCTATGACCCTGCTCAACAGTACCCCTGCGATTTCCTTCCCGGGACTCGGCATCGATCTGATCGACCCGCCGCGCACCCTTCCGTTCACCGTTTTCGGCAAGGAGATCTATCTCTACGGCGTCGTGATCGCCCTCGGCTTTCTGCTGGCGATCTTCTACGTCCGGCGGCGCGTCAAGGAATTCGGCTCGAATTTTGACCTTGTGACCGACGCGATCCTCATCACGGTCCCGATTGCCATCGTCTGCGCCAGAGCGTACTACGTGATCTTCTCGTGGGACGTTTACCGCGACAACCCGATCTCTGCCCTCTATATCTGGGAGGGCGGTCTTGCGATCTACGGCGGCGTCATCGGCGCCATTCTCGGCTTGATCCTGTTTGCCAAATTCCGCAAACAGAAGCTCACGCCCTATCTGGACATGATGAGTCTCGGCCTGCTGATCGGGCAGTCCGTCGGCCGCTGGGGCAATTTCTTCAACCGGGAGGCCTACGGCGCGGAAATCACGAACAGCTTTTTCCTGCGCATGGGCTTGATCAACAAGACCACCGGCCTCGTTCGCTATTGGCACCCGACCTTCCTCTATGAATCGGTCTGGAATCTGCTTGGACTGATCCTGCTCCACTTCCTGTCCAAAAAGCGCAAATACGACGGCCAGGTCTTTTTGGCGTACCTCGCCTGGTACGGCCTTGGCCGCGTCTGGATCGAGGGCCTGCGCACGGATTCTCTCTACCTCGGTTCCTTCCGCGTGAGTCAGCTCCTTGCCGGGGCCAGCTTCGCGGTTGCGGCGGGTTTGATGCTCTATATCCGCTTCCGCAAGCACCCGGATGGAAGCACTATGCTGGTCAACCGCCGGCCGGAGACCGTTGAGGAAGCGGAAGCCTCCGAAGCGGAAGACTGAATCTGCGCTGCGTATTAAATTTCTGTAAATTCTTGCAAAACCTCTTCCATTTTGAAAAAACCCTGTTATAATGCAAGCAGAAGCAAGTCACCCAACCGGTATGATCGAAAGGAGACGTTATCATGGATTTTGATTTCAACGAGAGCCTGGAAGCCCTCAAGAAGCTGGTCAACGACGTTGCCAAGACTGCGAAGAAGGCCACCAGGGGCGCCGCTGCGGTCACCAAGGCGGAGGTCAGCATTCTCTCCGAGCAGGATAAGCTCCGCAAAGCCTACCTTGCCCTCGGCAAGCTGTACTACCGTGACTACATCACCGGCGAAGACCCCGACGACGCCGAGTATATCCCGCTCTGCGACGCCATCACCGAGGCAACCAAGAATATCGACGAGCTGAAGGCCAAAGTCAGCGAGGTCACCTCCGCCAAGAAGGAAGAGGCCGAGGAGCCCGAAGAACCGGAAGAGCCCGAGGAGCCCATGGACGCAGAAGCCGAGCTCAACGATCTCCACGAGCAGCTTGACGATCTGGCCGACCATCTCAAGGATCTGAACGAAGCGCAGGAAGCCGCGCCGGAAGCAGTCTTCGAGGTCGTCGAGGACAGACCCGCCGAGGAAGAAAAGCCCGCCGAATAAAGCAAAAGAAATGTGCCCGCCGGAAACGCGTTCGTTTCCGGCGGGCATTCTGTGTCCGGTCTGAAGGACTGCGCGAAGCGCAGCAAACTTCGAATGATAGAGGATTAAAGCGTATTCTCTGCGGGTGAGCCTGCCGCGTATTTCTGCGGCAGGGCCAGAACGGCGGCAAGGACCACGATCCAAACCACCGTCGCGCAGATGCTCGACTCCGGCCCGTTGACGCCGCCGGTCAGCAGCGTGCGGTATTCTGCGCTGACCACCCGGAACAGACCCAGGCGGTCGCCGTCCGCGATCTGGAAGCCAAAGAGGAAGTTCAGGCAGAACAGCCAGCCCCCCTGCAGGCCGATGGCAGCCCAGAGACTGCCGCGCTTGATCGTGAGAATGCAGAGCGCCAGATTCATCAATACCGTGTTCCCGACGGTCAGCGCGCTCATCTCCGCGCCTCCGAACAGGAACAGAGACATGAGCGTGGAGGTCAGCAGCACCGGGACGACCGGCAGGGTTGCGTTCAGCGTCGGGGCAAAGTAGCCGCGCAGCAGGATCTCGCGGGAAGCGCCGCTGACCAGACAGCCGATCAGGGCCAGCGCAAGCAACATCGCCTCCCGCCGTGCGGGGAAGATTCTGGAAAGCGTATAGGCTCCGACCTGCCTTCCAAGCAGGACCACAGCGGCAAAAAAGACCAGACCGGCGGCCAGACCTGCGATCAGCTCAGGCAGCAGGCCGCGCCGGATCAGACCCATCGAGGCGAGGGAGCGCCGTTCTTTTTTTCGGCAGTGGTAGATCGCCGCCGCACCAAGCGCAGCGGAGCAAAAGAGCACGACGATCGTCATCCAGTCCGGGAGCTGCTCCGCCATCTTCAGGACCATCGTCTGAATGCTGCCGCTCCGGATCGCCTCGTCAAAGACGCCGTCGCGCAGATTTCGGAGCGCCGCCGCCGTCATCGGAATCGAGACCAGGAGGCTTTGCAGCAGCGTGCCGACCAGGTAGACGACGGCGAAGCGAAGACATTCTCCAAGCAGACCCATGCGCGTCTTTTTTTCCTCTGCCGCGAGAGCCCAGAATGCGGGACGCTTCAAAAGCGGATTGGCCGGCGTCCTGCGCGGCGACTGTTCCGTCTGGTTTCCAGGTTCCATTTCGTATCTCCCATCCCGGACGCTCGGCGTCCGCCTTTTGTCTGTTTTCGTTTATTATGCCACAGAAGCCCCGTACATGCAAGCGGAATTTTCTATTGGCAGTCGGATTTCCGCGCCCCGTTGCCGACGGCCTGGGTGTAGAGCCGCGCCAGGCGCATCCACAGAGCCTTGTCAAGAATGCCCGTCTGGGGCATGCCGCAGCATTTTTGCAGCGACCGGATCGCGCCGCAGGTTGCTTCATCCATGAACCCGCTCAACGAGCAGTCGCCCAAATTGCCGTAGACCTCGTGCAGGTTGTGCAGCATGGCCTGGATCAGAAGGACGTTCCGGTTGTCGCTGCCCGGGGTCAGAGCCGCCTTCGGCTCCATCACAAGCTCCAGCGGCGCAGCGGGTTCGAGCTCCACCCGCGCCGCAGCAAAGGCGGCCCGCACGGCGTTCCAGGTCTCATAATCCGTCGTTCCCGTCGCGGGCAGGCCGGCCTGACGCTGAAAGGCCTTCACGGCCCGGACGGTCTGCTGACCGTAGATCCCATCCGGGATCACCGAGGGCAGACCGTCCCTGCATCGGGCGATCATGCGGAGCATCGTCTGTAAGCTGGTCACTGCTTTTCCTACGAAGAAGCGCTCATCCATAATGCCTCCTGTCATGCGCTGTCCCGGCTGCCTGCCGAGAGGGGATAACCGGGGTACTGCGTCATCCGCGTCGAGGTATCGTAGCCCGCAGCCCGGTACTGCCGCGTCACGGCCTCTGCGGTCTGTGCAGACAGCCGTCCGGTCTGCTGCAGACCGTTCGCCCGCTGGAAGGCCAGCAGCTCCTGGCGCAGATTGGCCCCGGAGTAGCCCAGAGCCTCCAGCCGTTGGCGGACGTTTGCCGCCGTCGTCGCGCTGCCGGATAGGGCAGGGAAGACGGCCCGGTTCTGCAAAACGCGGTTGTCGATCCCGGAATAGAGGTCAAACAGGGCGTCCCAGGTCCGGTCGTCTGCCTCGCCGGTCTGCGGCAGGTTCTCGTAGCGCTGGAAGCTCAGTACGGCCTCCCGCGTGGCAGGGCCGAAGATACCGTCCACCGCCACGGTCGGCACGGCGGTGACGAACTGGCCCACGATCGCCAGCAGGAACTGGAGCTGCGAGACGCGCTCGCCACGATCTCCCTGGCGAAGCGGCTCCGGCCCGTCCCAGGCCAGATCCTCGTAGCGCAGCCCCTCCGAGCGAAGCTCCGAAAGACCGAGCACCCCGCCGTAGATCCGCTCTATCGTGTTCCAGGTCACCCGGCCCACGATCCCGTCGGGGTCCAGACCGAACACGCGCTGGAACGCGACCACGGCGTTCTGCGTCGCCGGACCGAAAATGCCGTCAGCGCGGAGCTTCGGGATCGCAGGGTAATTCTGGGAGATGCGGTTGATGGCCCGCTGAATCAGGGCAACGGCCCGCCCGCGGCTTCCGGGCCGGAGCGCTGCGCCGGGATAGGAGGACTGCGGGGGCAGGAGCGGGGCGTTCGTGACGATCTCGATGCTTGAGCCGTAATAGCTGCGCAGGATCTGGAGCCAGCCCGCGCCGCGGCTCGCCATCTGCTGTGAGCCCCACTGGCTCATTCCCGCGCAGGTGACGGAGGTCCCGTTGCAGAATTTGGCCGCAAGGGGCTCAATGAAGCCGACGCGGCGGATGTAGTCGTCAAACAGCTCGTCAACCAGGACCGAGATCGTGGAAAAGAAGGCGCGTCCGTCCGAGAACTGCTGATCGTAGGCGGTGGAGGACGTAATATCAAAGGGGTATCCGCGCACGCGGTAAAACTCCGTGTAGACGCGGTTCAGGGCGTAGGACGTGATGGCCAGAATGTTCGCCCGCAGGGCGTTCTCGTTCCAGGTCGGATAGACCTCGCTGGAGGCCACGTTCTTTACGTAGTCGGAAAACCGGACGGTCACGTTTTCGGCGTTATCCGACGGCGCGCCGAGATGGACCGTGATGTAGGCCGGGACGTAGGGAAATACAGTCGTTGCCATACGCCCTCCTAAAGCCCCTGGTCGGGCGTGTCGAAGACGTCGGTCTCGCCGGGGTCGCCCGGCATGGACCCGCGCGGGATCAGCACCGTGTCCTGCACCGTGGTCACGCCGGGAAAGATCTGCACCGACTGAACCAGAATCCCGTCGTAATCCGGGTGGCTGACCGAGACCGAAACCTCCGTCCAGCCCTGAGCCTGGTCAGGGGAGAGGCTGTTTCCTGACGCCGGGGTTTCGATGGAGACCGGCGGCGTCTGCCCGCTGTCGTCAGTGAGCTGGACCGAGATCAGCTCCCGGCGGCCGCCGGACCCTGCGCCGCTGATCGTGACCGTCGCGTTTTCCACCGGCACCCTTGCCCTGGAGGTCACGGCCTGGATCCTCAAATAGCCGATTGGCATAAAAATCCCTCCTGTTCAGCACATTCTATGCCAAACAGGAGGGATTGGTGCCTGATTTACGACCAGAAGACCCAGATAAAGAGGTAGCCCGCGACCACGGCGGTCAGAGTAAAGGGAATGCCGATCCGTGCGAAGTCCTTGAACCGGACCTCCCAGCCCTGCTTGCGCAGCAGACCTGCGCCGGCAATGTTGGCCGAGGCGCCCACGGGCGTCAGATTGCCGCCCAGCGTCGCGCCGCAGAGCAGACCGAAGTAGAACAGATAGGGCTCCATGCCGAGGCTGGCCGTCACCTGGGCCAGCACCGGGAGCATCGTCATCACGTAGGGAATGTTGTCCACGAAGGCGGAGATCAGCACCGAGCCCCAGACGATCATCGTGTAGAGCAGGAAGGGGTTGCTTCCGCCGACCTTGACGATCCAGTTTGCAAACTCGCCGATGATGCCGATCTCGGTAATGCCCGCAATGACCAGGAACAGGCCGACCAGAAGGAAGAGCGTCTCAAAGTCGATGCTCCTGACCGCTGCGCCGAAGCGCTTCCCGCCACGGTGCCGGACCAGATCGAGAACGACGGTCACGACGGCAAGCCCCATGCAGATCAGGCCGTTCGTGGTCTCCGGCTTGTTGGGCAGGAAGGAGGCCGCGATCAGCAGGGCGACCATCAGAATGAGCATCACGGAGGGAACGTAGTCGTTCACAGCGGTCCGATCCGTGGAGGAGACCGGCTGGCGGTCCTTGCGGAAGAGAATCATCATGATGGGCACCGTCGCCACCGCGCCGAGCTCCACGGCGAAGAACATGCCGGGGCGGCCCTCCATCCAGAAGAAGTCCAGAAAATCCATATTCGCCGCACCTGCCAGCATGATGGAGGTGGTGTCGCCCACCAGGGTCGCCGCGCCCTGCAGGTTGGAGGAGACGGCGATCGAGAGGATCATGCCGACGGGGTTGATGTTGAGCTTTTTGCAGATCGCGATCCCCACCGGCGCGACCATCAGAACCGTCGCCACGTTGTCAATGAAGGCGGAGACGATGCCGGAAAACAGGGACATCAGGATCGTGACCCACATCACGTTCTTCGCCTTGCTCAGCAGCAGCTCGGCGATCCGGTTCGGCATCTGCGATTCGATGAAATAGTAGACGATCAGCATCGTGCCGGTGATCATCATTAATACGTTCCAGTTGATCGACCCCAGGATCTTCTGCGTCGGCAGGATGCCGAGGATCACGTACACGGCGGCCACGCCGAGCGCGTACCAGGTTTTCCACTTCGGGAAGCCGATGATCCCGACGTACATCAGCGCAAACAGCGCCAGCGCAACAATTTTGAGGGTTCCTTCTGACATAATCTTTCCTCCGTTTCTGCAGCTCGCCCGGGCGGTCCGCCAAAAAAAGAGACCTCTGCCCAAGCGGAATACCGTTTCGGCAAAAGTCTCGCCACAAAGTCCTGTCACCGGGCCGGGGCCGTACTGACGGCGGCAGGAACGCCAAAAGGCGCAGGCTACTCCCTGTTGTCCTGCCTACTATAGCAGAAAACCGCCCCGCCGTCAAGCCCGAAAAACCATCGTGCAGCATCCTACAGAAAAACTATCGCGCAGCATCCGCAGAAGCCTTCGCCCCCGATCCGCCCGACGCGGACGAAGCCCTTTCCCGGAGTTCGTTCTTTGTCACCCGGACGGAGTGAATATAATTTTTGCATATATGCGGATATTCGACACTTTTCACGGCGGCAAACGCGCGCGTTTTGTTCGGAGTTCACCAAGGTTTGCGGAAAAATTTGTAGAAATTGTGAAGGCTGGACGAATATTCTATTCGTATTTTTGAATGCTCAAGGTTTGAGCCGTCAAAATAGACAAAAAAGACATGCCGTAATTGACAAATTTGTCAAACGCTGTTATAATCTGCAACCGGGTGGTTGCCAGGCTGCCCAAAAATATGACTGAAAGCGATGAAAGAAATGAACCAAAACAAGAAAATCAAGTGGCAAGTGCTTGCATTCATGGCATTTTCCACGGTTTGGGGCTTTGGCAACGTCCTGAACGGCTTCGTGTACTTTAACGGAACGCAGGTGAACTTCAGTTGGATCCTGATGTTCGCCCTCTACTTCATCCCCTACGCGCTGATGGTCGGCGAGCTCGGCTCCGCCTTTAAGAATGAAGGCGGCGGCGTCTCCTCCTGGGTGCATGACACTATGGGCGCCAAGATGGCCTACTTCGCAGGCTGGACCTACTGGGCCTGCCACATCACCTATATCGCAAGCAAGAGCTCCGGCGGTCTGAAGGCCCTGAGCTGGGCAATCTTCCAGAACGCGGAGAAATACGACACCTTCCCGACCGTTTACGTTCAGCTTGTGACCCTTGCGGTTCTGCTGATCTTCGCTTTCGTAGCCAGCCGCGGTCTGCACCCGCTAAAGAGCCTGACCACCATCGCCGGCAGCTCGATGTTCGTCATGTCCCTGCTCTACATCGTCATGATGTTCGCCGCTCCGGTGGTCAACCCCAACGCACATTACGTGACCCTCAAGTTCACCAAGGAGGCTCTGCTTCCGAACTTCAACGTCGGCTATTTCACCTCTCTGTCCATCCTCGTCTTTGCTGTCGGCGGCTGCGAGAAGATCTCGCCCTACGTCAACAAGGTTGAGAACCCCAGCAAGGGCTTCCCCAAGGGCATGATCGCCCTTGCAATCATGGTCGCGGTCTGCGCCATCCTCGGCACCTTTGCTATGGGCATGATGTTCGACCCGGCTGAGATCAACGCCTCGAAGGAGTCCTTCGCTTCCTACGCCGCAAACGGCTCCTACTGGGCCTTCCAGAAGCTCGGCGAGTACTATCATCTGGGCAACGCCCTTCTGATTATCTATGCGGTTTGCAACATGATCGGCCAGCTCGCCGTCCTGGTGCTGAGCATCGACGCGCCTCTGCGCATGCTGCTCGACAATGAGAAGACCCACCGCTTCATCCCCAAGGCCCTGCTCAAGAAGAACAAGTACGGCGCCTACGTCAACGGCATCTGGATGGTCGTCATCCTCTCCGGCAGCCTGATCCTGATCCAGTCCTTCGGCAAGGGCGCTGCGGACGTGCTCAAGCAGCTTACCAAGCTGAATTCCGTCTGCATGCCCCTGCGTTACTGCTGGGTGTTTATCGCCTACCTGGCCCTGCGCAAGGCCTTTAACCGGATCCACGCCGACTATCGCTTCGTCCGGAATCAGGGCGTTGCCAAGTTCTTCGGCTGGTGGTGCCTGATCATCACGCTTGCCTGCTGCTTCCTCGGCATGTACGACGAGGACCTGTTCACGATGTGCCTGAACATTCTCACGCCCCTCGTCCTGGCGGCCCTCGGCCTGATTATGCCGGCCATTGCCAAGCGTCAGCAGAGCAAACAGAGCCCGGATCAAAACGCGTAAAGCGTCTTCCCAAAACCGCGCCCCGACCTTCGGGGCGCGGTTTCATTTTGGGATTATTTTGGTGATTTTCTGTATTTAAGGTTGAATCTTTCAAACAATCGTGGTATAGTATTATAAAGTTTATGATTGGGGAGGCATAGGCTTTCCCGCGCGACGACGGAGGAAACCATGTACCGAAGGTTTTTGAAGCGGCTTTTGGATTTTCTGATCAGCCTGACAGCGCTTCTGCTTCTCTGGCCGATCATCCTGATCTGTATGCTCGCCGTCCGGCTGTCCTCGCCCGGTCCGGCAATCTTCCGGCAGAGACGGCTGGGCTTTCACGGCAAGGAGTTCACCATGCTCAAGCTGCGCACGATGAAGGTGAATTCTGAACATACCGGCTCCGGCGTCTACTCCGGCAAGGACGACCCCCGGACGACAAAGGTCGGCAGGATTCTGCGCAAGACCAGCCTGGACGAGCTGCCCCAGCTCATCAATATTCTGCGCGGCGATATGGCCCTGATCGGCCCGCGCCCGCCGCTGACCTATCATCCCTGGCCCATCGACGAATACACTCCCGAGCAGCGCCGGATGTTCGACGCCCGCCCCGGAATCACCGGCTGGGCCCAGACCCACGGCCGCAAGGACGTGGAGTGGCACAAGCGCATCGAGATGAACGTCTGGTATGTGGATCATATTTCGTTTATCCTGGATTTCAAGATCTTCTTCCTGACCTTTGCGAAGGTCTTCTCCAGCGCAGACAACGTGAACGTCGGAGAGACTCTGAAAAAGGACGCCTAACCCTGAAGCTCCCGTGAAAGGAGGCTGATTCCATGCTGAAACTGATGTATATTACCAACCGGCCCGACATCGCGCAGATCGCGGAGACCGCCGGCGTAGATCGAATCTTCGTAGACATGGAGTTCATCGGTAAGGATGAACGGCAGAAGGGACTTGACACGGTCAAATCCCGGCACACCTTCCTGGATATCGCCAACATCAAGCAGGCCGTGGAGATGGCTGAGGTTCTTGCGCGCATCAACCCGATCCATGACCCGCTGCCGGACTACCCCGGCTCCGCCGTGGAGATCGACCGGACCATCGCGGCCGGGGCGGATATCATTATGCTGCCCTACTTCAAAACCCCGGAGGAGGTACGCACCTTCCTCAAGCTCGTAAACGGCAGAGCCCGCACCATGCTCCTTCTGGAGACCCGCGAGGCTGTCGAACACGTGGACGAGATCCTGTCCATCCCCGGGATCGACGAGATCCACATCGGCATCAACGACCTCAGCATCAGTTATGGCAAGCGCTTTATGTTTGAGCTGCTGGCCGACGGCACCGTGGAGCAGCTCTGCTTCAAGTTCCGCAAAAAGGGGATTCCCTTCGGCTTCGGCGGCATCGCCTCGCTGGGCAACGGCCTGCTTCCGTCCGAATACGTCATCAAGGAGCACTACCGCCTCGGCTCCACCTGCGTGATCCTCTCGCGGAGCTTCTGCGACGTGATGAAGATTCACCACATTGGCATCATCAACGACACCTTCATCAAGGGCGTCCGCAAGATCCGGGAGCTCGAACAGGAATGCGCCCCGCACAGCGAATACTTCCGGAAAAACCAGCGCATGGTCGAGCAGAAGGTCGCCGAGATCTGCGCCGACATGGCTGCGGGGAGACTTTCATGAACCTGCTTCTGACCGGCGCCTGGCAGGGCGCTCTGAGCGCGATCCCGCAGATCGAGACGATGGGCCACAAAGCCGTTTTTCTCCCACAGGAGCGCGATCCGCTCCCCTGCGACCCCGCCTGGGTGGAGGGCGTCGTCTGCAACGGCTTGTTTCTGCACCATCCCATTGAGGATTTCCCGAACCTCCGGTTCATCCAGCTCACCAGCGCCGGTTATGACCGCGTCCCGATGGACTTCGTGCAGGCGCGTGGCATCGAGATCCGCAATGCCCGCGGCGTCTACAGCGCCCCGATGGCGGAGTTTGCCGTTGCCTGCGTGCTGCAGATCTATAAACAGCTCCCGTTTTTCCGGGAAAACCAGAAGGCGCGCGTGTGGGAAAAACGCCGCGACCTCCGCGAGCTGACCGGCAAAACCGTCCTGATCGTCGGCTGCGGCAGCGTCGGAACGGAATGCGCCCGCCGCTTCCGGGCCTTCGACGCCCGCGTCTTGGGCGTGGACCTCTTTCCGCGGACGGACGCAAGCTATGATCGGATGCATCCGCTGGCGGCCCTGGATGAGCTCCTTCCCGCAGCCGACGTCGTGATTCTGACCGTCCCGCTGACGGAGCAGACGCGCGGCCTGATCGGGTCCGTCCGCCTTGCCGCCATGAAACCCGACGCCGTTCTGCTCAATCTTTCCCGCGGCGCGGTGATCGACGAACCGTCCCTGGCCGCTCACCTCCAAGCCGACCCTGCCTTTACCGCCGCCCTGGACGTCTTCGAATCCGAACCTCTGAACGAGAGCAGCCCCCTCTGGGCCTGTTCCAACGCGATCCTGACGCCCCACAACAGCTTCGCAGGGGAGAACAACCCCGCCCGACTGAACGCTGTCGTGCTGCAAAACCTCTCGTCGGCCGGCAGGCAATCCTTTAAAAACGATACAGCAAACTGAACTCGGGATTTTGGAGGCTGTCACAGATTTTTGTGAACAGGAAGGGATCAATTTACGTGATGCTGCTATCGCTCTGTGTCATTCCCATGAAGCTTCGTAAAAAACTGCATAGCAAGCTGCTATGAGGGAAAAGTGTGCTACCATCAATTTGAGCATCTTTCTCTCCGGATTCCTTCGGGTTATGATAAGGTTCTCCGGGACGAATACGGCGATTCTATGCAGTTTCCGCCTGAAAATGAGCGAGGAAATCACGGCAACCTAATGATCGAGTTCACCGACGATCAGACATAGAGGTGTTTTCTATGAGTAAGCTTGATCTGATTCGAAAGACAGAAACCTATTATGACGACATTTCGAAAACGGGCGAACGAATCTCTTTCCCGAGATTTGCCGCAGGCTTTGCCGCATTATTATCCTATATCATTTGGGGTACCAGCTTCTCTGAATATTTCGGTTATCGTTTCTGGGCGAGATCGGTCAAAGAGAAAAGGACCTATATGACCCGGCGCCATATGTTCCGTTTCTTTGACCGATATGATCCGAAGGAGTTTCGGGAACGCATCGGCAACAAGGCTCTTGCGGAGCAGTATTACGGGCAATTCCTCAAGCGGGATCAGTTCCGTTATGAACAGGGGCATGAAGCATTCCTGAAGTTTGCCCGGAAGCATTCCCGTGTTTTCATCAAAAAAGCCGTCGGCTGGGGTGGGGAGAACGCCCGAATCGAGGACGTCAGTACGCCGGAAAAGGCGGACATGGTTTGGAACACCTTGAATTCCGATTATGTCATTGAGCCTGTGATTGAAAACTGCCCTGAATTGAAAACGATCCATCCGGATTCGCTGAATACGATCAAAGTCGTTACCCTGTATTTGGAAAACGGTCCGGAGATCCAGACAGCCCTGATTCGCTTCGGCAATCGTACGGTTGTGGATAACGTGCATTCCGGTGGTATGGGAGCTGGCGTCAACGTTGAAACCGGCTGTATTGAAACCGATGCAGTAGACAAGCATTTTTGCCGGTACGCTGTTCATCCCGTGACCAATATGCCCATCAAGGGGGTAATCATTCCGGAATGGGATGCCGTAAAAAACCTTGCTCTGCATGCAGCATCCGTTACGCCGGAGCTGCGATACGCCTCCTGGGATGTCGCGGTTACGCCCGATGGCCCGATCATGATTGAAGGGAACTGGGATGCTGAGTTCTATGCTGAACAAATGCTCTACAACAGAGGGCACCGTACCCTGTTCACAAATAAACTTGAAGGGAAAACATATGGCTGATTGGAAAAAGAGCCTTTATACGTTCGGTTACTGTCTGACGACAGATCCGGATCGCGTGATAGCGGCAATCCCTGAGGTGTCGAATTGGAATTGCAGGGAGCTTTCCGGATATACACTTTTCGTTCATCCCGACCAGAAGTCTCACGTGTATTCAACCGAAGAAGCTGTCTGGCTGCTGGTTGGTCATGCCTATAATCCCTTTACGCTGGAAAAAGACGAGACAGAAATCCTGCGGCAGTTGTCGGAGCTTTCGTTCGGAACGAAAGCGTACAGAGATTATTTCGATCAGTTGACCGGCGTGTTTTTCTTTGCTTTGATTCGGCCGGATTCTGTCATTGCAACCTGTGACTGCGCTGGGATGCTCGGCGCAAACTACGCTGCCCTGGATGGAAAACCCTGCTTCAGCGCATACAGCCAGATGATTGCGGATATTTACGGACTGAAGGAAGATCCGTATGTGACGAAGCTGAAAAAGTCGAGGCTGTTTCACTGGTATGGATGGTATTTGCCCGGTGATCTTACGCCGTATTCCGAAGTGAAGCGCATCGTTCCAAACACAGAGGTCATAATTGATAAAACGTGCAGAGTATCCCGGTTCTATCCCAGAAAGCCCTATTCAGAGGTTACAGAGGCAGCTTATCCCGACCGGGTTCGGGAAATCGGTATGATCCTGCACAACAATCTGCAGCTCGCCGCAGAAAAATGGGCGCATCCCGCCATTTCACTGACTGGCGGAACAGACAGCAAAACGACCCTTGCCTGCGCTAAGGGCTTGCAGGAGCGATTCACGTATTTCAGCTATGTTTCTCTTCCCAGGGAAGAGACGGATGCTTTTGCTGCACGAGATATTTGCGGAGCGCTTGGCTTACAGCATACGATCTGTCAGATCGACCCGGAACCGTCCGCATATCCGGATTTTGAAGAAGTATCTCAGATTCTGGAACGCCATTATGCTTATCTTGGGAAGGCAAATCCGAACGATATTTGCAAGCGAATCTCCCTCAAAAGGCAAATCGGCTTTGACGTTGAGGTGAAGTCTTGGGTCTCTGAAGTTGCCAGGGCAAGCCGCTATGAGAAATACCGCAAAAAGTCCTTCCCCAAAAAGATCCGTCCGAGATTGCTGACCTCCATGTATAAATTCTTTGCCCTGAATCGAGGGGATGCGTTGAGAACGGACAAAAAATTCAAAGAGTATCTGGAGAAAACCGGACTGGAATCGGCAATCAGCAAAACAGGTTATCCTTGGACAGAGTTTTTTGTTTGGGAGATTGTTTTCGGAGGATGGGGCGGACTTGCCCTGACCGGCGAGCATATGCTGACGAACGAAATCACCGTTCCATACAACAACCGCGCCTTGCTGGATCTTATGCTGCGGACTCCGCTTGAAAAAAGAATGCATGACCATCTGCACAAGGATATCATGCATCAAATGGATGAGCGCATCGAGAAAACGGGGATTCACGTTGTAAACGGGAATGAAACGAAGCAGAGAGCCATGATTGAACGGGCATACTATGATATCAATAACCTGCTCCCTCTGTGAGATGGGGAACAAGCAGAAATTAGAATAAGGATGTGCGTATGCACAGGTTCTTTAACATGAAAAATGATTTTGCATGGGTTCCTGCTGAGCAGTGGAACGACTGGCAGTGGCAGTTCAGGAACCGGATCCAAAGTGCAGAGGAACTACACAAATATCTGGATCTTACGGAAAACGAGCTGGAAGGAATTGAAAAGTGCCTCAGTTCCTACCGCATGGCGATTACGCCGTACTATCTCTCTTTAATTGATCCGGACGATCCGTACGATCCGATCCGCAGGCAGGCTATACCCGGAACGGAGGAGCTGTTTTATGCGCCCGAAGATCAGCGCGACCCCTTGCACGAGGAAACAGACTCCCCCTGCACAGGTTTGACGCACCGTTATCCGGACCGCGTGCTTTTCCTTGTTACAAATCAGTGTTCCTCCTACTGCCGCCACTGCACAAGACGGCGTTTTTCCGGTCAGGAAGATACGGCGTTGACAAAAAGTGAGATTGACGCCAGCATTGCGTATATCCGCGCACATTCGGAGGTCCGTGACGTGCTCATCTCGGGCGGAGACCCCCTGACGCTTTCGGATAATAGTTTGGAATACGTTTTGGCGAAGGTACGGGAGATTCCGCACGTGGAGATTATTCGCATCGGAACCCGCACTCCGATTGTTATGCCGCAGCGAATTACCCCAGAGCTCTGCGCAATGCTGAAAAAGTACCATCCGCTCTGGATCAACCTTCATTTCAATCATCCCAAGGAGATCACGCCCGAGGCTGTAAAGGCTTGCGACATGCTGGCGGATGCCGGTATACCCCTGGGGAATCAAAGCGTCCTTCTGGCCGGCGTGAACGACTGCGTTCATGTGATGCGGGAGCTGGTCCGAAAGCTCCTGACAATTCGTGTTCGCCCGTATTATATCTATCAATGTGATCTTTCACTCGGCCTGTCTCACTTCCGTACGGATGTAGCAAAGGGATTGGAGATCATTGAAGGACTTCAGGGGCATACCACTGGCTTTGCGGTTCCGACGCTTGTGATTGATGCGCCGGGCGGAGGCGGAAAGATTCCCATTATACCGAACCACATCGTTTCTCAAGGCTATCATCGGTATGTGCTTCGGAACTTTGAAGGCCGGCTGACCACCTATACCGAGCCGGACCATTATGTTCCGAACTGTCACTGCCCGGTGTGCCGGAAGGAGCGCGAGGACAAGATGAAAGGCGTTGTGAATCTTGCCACGGGCGAACAGATGACGCTTGAATCTGTAAAATAGCACGCTATAGAATAGCAAATCCAATACGAAAGTATTGAATTGCGCGAACGAACGCTCTGATTGCAGAAACCGGTATTGCAGGAATGGACTTTTTGCCTATCTACGTGCATAGAGGCTGCGAAGAAAAGAAGAGAAGCATGAAGTATTCGATTATTATTCCAGTTTACAATGCGGAATCAACGTTGAAACGATGCCTTGACAGCTTGCTGACACAGGATTATCCGGACGCGGAGCTTCTTCTGATCAACGACGGCTCCACGGATCGAAGCGAGGAAATCTGCCGGGAATATGCGGAGAGATATCCGAACGTGGTCTGTTACTCGCAGCCAAACGCCGGTGTGTCTGCAGCGCGGAACCGCGGTCTGGATCAAGCGGAGGGAACCTATATTCTCTTTGCAGACAGCGATGACTACGTTAATCCGGACTACTTTGTGAAGCTTGATTGCATACTGGCGGACGGCATTCCGGATCTGGTCTTTTTTTCCTACTGTTTAGTCGGAGAACAGGTCTACACGATTCGACTGCCGGACGCGATGAGGATCCCAACGGGGGACATCGCCGGCTTGACTGCCAGCTTGCTCCGCAGGCAACAACTGAACGCACTCTGGTCCAAGGTGTTCCTTCGGGATATCATCGAATCCCATCATCTTCGTTTTGACGAATCGTTGGATATCGATGAAGACGTAAACTTTATTTTTTCCTACATCCTTCGAATCGATCGACTGCGGCTTTCTTCTGAGATCCTGTATAACACGTCCTTGGAAAACCCGGAGTCACTGACCCGGAAAAAACGGGACTACCTTTGCGAGCAGCTCAATAAAGCCGGATTGCGAAGGGAATCCATGGTGAAGGACGCTTCTTTGCAGCCGAAAAGCAGGAAAACCATAGAGAAAGCTCTGAGCTGGCTCTATTACCGAAACGCCTATTCCGCTGTAGCCGAACTGTTCAAGTACCAACTCCAGGTCCGGGAACGCAGGGGCCGCATCGAGGAGATCTGCCATACCTTCCTTGACAGCGGCATCCGTCCCTATGGGATCCGAAGCAGACTGATCTCCCTGCCGGTTCGCCTGCGCGCTTCCGGCCTGATCGACCATGCTGCGCAGCGCGCCATTCGAAAGAGAAAACAATAGCGGCAGAATCTGTGGAAAGGACATTTGCTCATGTCCAGCAATAACCCGACGCGTGGCTTTGTCACTGTCGCCACCGGCAGCGAGCATTATTATCAGCTCGCCGCGAATCTGCTCCGCTCCTACCGGCGCAATGGAGGCGGAGCGTGGCCCTTCGCGATCATCGCGGAGGAGGAGAACGAGTATACGAAGGCGTTCGATCAGCTCGTCCTGATGCCAAACCCCACGCACAGCTACATGGACAAGCTGCGTCTGTATGAATGTCTGCCCTACGATGAGACCATCTTTATTGACGCCGACTGTCTTGTATATGGATGCATCGACGACTGGTGGAGCTGTTTTGAGAACGGCCCAGACTTTTCCTGCTTCGGCTGCGCCATTGAGGATCTGAAGACGGATCGAGGCTGGTTCCGCTGGGACGGCATGGGAGAATTCAAGGAGCAGATCCGTTTTGTCCCCAGCTTCAGCGGCGGAATCTACTACGTCCGCAGGACGCAGACAGCCCGAAAAGTCTTTGAGCTGGCCAAATACGCTGCTGCGCATTATCGGGACTTTCCGTTTGCGATCTTCAACAAACCTGCGGACGAGCCGGTATTGGCCTTCGGCATGGCGATCTGTGATTGCAAACCTGTGGACTTATCCGAGGTTGGAATCTACGTCAAACGCAGGGATCTGCCGATGGATATTCTGAAGCCGACCGCAAGCTGGACCTACGGCGGGCGGACCTTTCCGGTAAAGCTGGTCCATTGGGGCAATTTCGGCACCATGAAGGCGCAGTACCATCTGGAGGTTGAACGGCTGGACCGGGACCTGGAAGGGAAGACCATGAGCCCGTTCAGAGCAAAAATCCGTTATTGTATCCTGCTTCGGCACGACGCCGTGACGCTGTTCAAGCGGCTCTGGCTGCGGGCCAGACTGCTGATCAAAACCGGCCACAGTCGGCCGTAGTAATCCCGACGAAAGTCGTAGGCCAGAATCTATGAAGATCCTTTATACCGCAACCGTTCTTTCCCATATCTGCCAGTTCCACCTCCCCCATATGCAGCACCTGCAGGAGCAGGGTTGGGAGGTCCACGTGGCTGCCCATGACAATCTGGCAGTCAAGAACGGCCTGCAGCTCAAGTACTGCGACAAGTTCATTGAGACGCCGTTCTCCCGTTCGCCAAAGAGCCTGGATAACGTTCAGGCGTACCGGCAGCTAAAGAAGCTGCTGGCGGAGGAGCATTATGACGTGATCCTCTGCAACACGCCCATGGGCGGGATCGTGACTCGCCTGGCGGCAAAGAAAACCCGGAAGCAGGGAACAAAGGTCATCTACATGGCCCACGGCTTCCACTTTTATAAAGGCTCGTCCAAGGCCGCCTGGCTCGTATACTATCCCATCGAGAAGTTCATGGCGAAGAAATGCGACCTGCTGATCACCATCAACAAGGAAGACGATGCCCTGGCGCAGAGGAAATTCAGCAAACGCACGAAGGTCGCCCATATCCACGGCGTCGGCGTGGACGAAAAACGCTATCATCCGGCGACCGCAGAGGAACAGCTCGCCATGCGCAAAACCGAGGGCCTGTCTCCTGAGGACTTTGTAATTCTCTGCACCGGTGAGCTCAACGAGAACAAGAATCAGAAGACGCTGGTTTCCGCCGCCGCTCAGTTGAAGGGCAAGATCCCGAACCTGAAGGTCTTGCTGGCGGGCAACGGCCCCAAGGAGCAGGAGCTCCGAGCCCAGATCCAGGCGGAAGGACTGGAGGGCACTGTCAGGCTTCTCGGCTACCGTACCGACCTGGAAAAGGTCGTTCCGGCAGTGGACCTGGTGGTCTCCTGCAGCAAACGCGAGGGCCTGCCCCTGAACATCATCGAGGCCATCCTCTGCAAAAAACCGGTCGTCGCCTCCCGCAACCGGGGACACGACGAGCTGGTTCAGCCGGGTATCACCGGGATTCAGTTGGCGCCTGATGACGCGGCTGGATTTGCAGATGCGATTCATGCACTTGCTTCCGATCGGGAAAAGAGAGAACAAATGGGCGAATCCGCCTTTGCCAGCTTTCAGGCCTATGCCGTTCAGGCCACGAAAGCGGAACTATACGGCATTCTGCAGAAAGCAATAAACTGATAAACGGGGAAACATCCATGATAATTGGCATTTTGACCCATTACAACGTCTATAATTTAGGTGCGCAGCTCCAGATGCTCGCGCTGGAAGCGTTTCTGAAAGAGCTTGGTCACGAGGTAAAGATCCTGACGTATGAGAAGAATTTTGACTTTATGACTGCTGAGAAGGAACGCAACAGCGGTTCCTGGAAGGCCTTGCCTTTCTACGTCAAGCATTATTTGCTGGAGAGAGGCCCGGGGCTGACGATGTTCAACTACCGGAAGGTCAAGGCGATCAACAGATCCGTTGCAAAGCACACTTTTGTACCGTACGATCATAGCGGCTGCGACGCAATCGTGATCGGCAGCGACGAGGTCTTCAGCATCGACGTCGGCTGCAACAAAATGATGTACGGCTACGGACTCGGGGACGTACCTGCGATTGCTTACGCCCCTGCTTTTGGCCGGACGACAGAGGAGCTTTTGAAGCAATTCAACTGCTATGACCTTGTGAGGGACGGGCTGAACAAAATGTTTTCCCTCTCGGCCCGGGACACGCACACGCAGGAGATGATTCGCAGCATGACCGGGCGGATGGTTCCTCTGGTTTGCGATCCGGTCCTGCTCTATCATTGCCGCAGCTTTTCGGTGCCGGTTCATCCCATTGGCAAGCCCTATCTGCTGCTCTATTCCTATGACGCAAACATGAGGTCGCGGGAGGAAGCGTCGGAGATTCAATCGTATGCTGAAAAACACGGATTGATCACGGTTTCCCTTGGAACCTATCACAAATGGTGCGACCGGAATATCGCCTGCGGTCCGATGGAATGGTACTCCTATTTCAGGGACGCCGCCTGCGTGGTGACAGACACCTTCCACGGCAGCATCGTTGCCATGAATAATCACTGCAACGTTGCAGTGTTCATCCGACAAAGCATCAATGCGTTCAAGCTGGAGTCTCTGCTGGAAGTCACGGGAATGAAGGGTCGGCTGCTCCGCACGGTTTCCGAACCGGAACTGGAGCGGGTGCTTTCCGCGCCAACCGATTATGATGCAACGGACAAACGAATTGCCGCCCTGGCGGAAGAAAGCGGCAATTATCTGAAAAATGCCCTGGAGCGTGTGGCGCATGGAAAATATCACCAGGCAAACTGAATATCCTTGCTCCGGCTGCGGCGCGTGCACTGCGGTCTGCCCGAAAAACGCCGTTCGTCTGGAGATGGACGGGGCAGGTTTTCTCGCCGCAAAAGTGGACGATCGCCTTTGCGTGGACTGTGGGCTCTGCATCAATGTCTGCTCCCGTTATGATACGGAGATCCAGGGCGCGGATCTCAGACAGGCTAAGCTCTACGCCGTGCAGAGCGCGGACCCGGAGACGGTGCACCGCTGCTCCTCCGGCGGGCTGGCCCATGAGCTGGCTTTGATGACCCTTCGCAGCGGGAGGAAGACGGTTGGCGCAGTCTATGATCTGACAACGAACCGGGTCTGCCACGCAATCATCGATTCCGTAAAAGGGATTGCGGAACTGGACGGCTCCAAGTATCTGCAGAGCAACCCCCAGGCAGCTTTTACCGAAGCCGTGGCGGAGGCTCGACGCAGCCCCGACGCCTGCTTTACCGCTTTTGGAACGCCGTGCCAAATCGCTGGCCTTGCAAAACTCTGTGCGCAATTTGGCGTACGGGATCAATTCCTTCTGGTGGAGATTTTCTGCCACGGCGTCCCCTCGGACAAGCTCTGGGAATATCAGTTGGAGCGCATGAGGAAAAAACTGAAAGCAGACCGGTTTGATTCCGTACAGTTCCGATACAAAAAGGATGATTGGCACAGTTATTGCTTAAAGGCAGAGGCAAACGGCAAGACCTTTTTCGGCGCGCGTGAAAAGGAACTCTTTTGGCAGGTGTTTTTTGAAAATACTCTGCTGGGAGACGCCTGTATGACCTGCCGGCTCCGAAAGGAAACCAGTCTGGCGGACCTTCGCATCGGTGATTATTGGGGCAGGCGATTCCAGAGCCGCAGCGACGGCGTTTCCGCCGCCTTTGCATGCACGGATAAAGGCAAAGATGCAATAGAAGCGCTGCTGGCTGAGGGACGTCTGACAACGATGGAACCCGGAATGCCGGAAGAAATGCTGAAGGCCCAGAATATGGAAGGCTACCATGACACAGCGCTGCAAAAGAAGACGGCGGATCTGCTGCGAAACGGCGCAAGTATCACGGAAGCGGTTCGCTTTTATCGGTCAAAGGATAATCCAAAGCGAAGGTTGAAACGCATCTTGTTGACTGCAAGCGCTGTTCTTCCAGACGTGCTTCGGGCGAAACTGAAAAAGCGCTTCAGCAGCCATCGGTTACAAGGGATTTGAGGGAAGAAATGGAAAAGATACACGTCTTGCATGTTGTCGGCATGATGGATTTCGGCGGCACGGAAGCCCTGCTGATGAATCTGCTGCGAACCATCAATCGGGAACAGTTTCAATTTGACTTTGTGGAACAGGTTCAGGAGGAATGCGCTCACGACGCGGAAATCCTGGCGCTTGGCTCCAAGATCTATCACTGTCCCCATATCAGGCCGACAAATCTCGGGACTTACCGGAAATGGTGGCGGGCTTTTTATGCCCAGCATCCGGAATACCAGATCATTCACGGTCACAGCCGGGGCTCAGGGCCCGTTTATATGGATGAAGCGCGGCGAGCCGGAAGAATTGTGATAGCCCACTGCCACAATAATTCTCACGGAAAAGGTATAAAAGGCTTCGTTCGCTTCTTGTGGCAGCTCCCGCTTCGACGCCTGGGCAACTATAACTTTGCCTGCTCAGCGGATTCCGGCGTTTCCCAATTTGGGAAACACGCAGATTTCACGGTCATCCGTAACGGAATCCCTGTTGATCGGTTCCGCTGGGACCCGGAAGAACGGCAGGTTATACGGAAAGCACTGCATTTCTCCGACGAAGATATCGTTGTTGGCAACGTCGCGCGCTTTGAGCCGCAGAAAAACCACCTGTATTTGATCAAGATTTTTCATGCGCTTCACCAGCTGGAGCCTCGGGTTAAGCTGCTTCTCATCGGTACAGGCACTCTGGAATCGGAAATTCGCGCCTCTGTGCAGCAGCTTGGCTTGGAATCCTCCGTATTGTTCGCGGGAAACCACGCGGACGTATATCGCTATTATCAGGCAATGGATCTGTTTTTGCTGCCTTCTCTGTTTGAAGGACTGGGAATCGTCAATATTGAGGCCCAGACTGCCGGATTGCCCTGTTTTTCCAGTGATAAGGTGGTAGCACCGGAGTGTAAGGTCACGGATTTAATGCACTTTATCCCCTTAGAGGACTCTCCGGAGCAATGGGCGAGCATCATCCTCCAGACAATCAGGCAGGGACTCCCACGGGCGGATCGCGCCGCGGAAGTGCGGGCAGCGGGTTTCGATATCGAAGATACCGCGAAGCAGCTCTGTGATTTCTACAGAAAGGCACTGAAGGAGCATGGAAAAGCTTGAGCCGGTTTTTTTGACAGTTCTGACACCGACCTACAATCGCGCCCACACCCTTCCGAACTGTTACGAGTCCCTGTCCGGCCAGACCTGCAAAGCGTTTGAGTGGATCGTCGTGGATGACGGCAGCACGGACGGAACGGAGGAATACTTTGCCGGACTGTCAGATAGCGCATTCCCCATTCGATATATCAAAAAGAAAAACGGCGGCAAACATACCGCTCTCAACGCGGCGCATCCCTTCATCCGCGGAAAGTACGTACTGATCCTGGACAGCGACGACACGCTGACCCCGGACGCAGTGGAGCAGATTGAAATCGCCTGGAACAGATACGAGAACGATTCCTCCGTCGGGATCGTAACCTTGTTGAAAGGCGCAGACCCGGAGCACCCCAACTGCTTCGCGCCGGAGGAAGGCGTGCCGGTGGATATTATGGCCTACCGGCGTGTTTGCCCCATCAGCAACGACGCCTGTGAGGTCATTCGCACGGAACTGTTCCTGCAGAATCCATTCCCGGTTTTCCCCGGGGAAACGTTTCTTTCAGAAGGAGCGCTTTGGAACCGGGTCAGTTTCACGCATAAATGCGTCTATATCAACCGCGTCATTTATTTGTGCAGCTATCTTGAGGGCGGTCTGTCGAAATCGGGCAAACCCCTTCGCATCAGAAATCCACAGGGCGGGATGTATACCGCAAACCTCAATATGGCCACAAAAAACGGTTGGAAACGGAGAATCAAAAACGGGCTGCTCTTCACGTGCTACGGATTCTTTGCCAAGCTCTCGCCCGCTCAGATCGTCCGGCGCTGTGATTACAAGGTCCTTGCGCGATCCTGTTTGCCTTTCGGATGGCTGCTGTATTTGAGTTGGAGAAAGAAATATCTATAGGGTGTGGAGAATGAAAACAGTACTGGTCGTTGCCGGAAAATTGTTTGTCGGCGGCGCGGAACGCGTGTGCCGCAACATCGGCTATTATGCGGACCCGTCTCAGTTTCAGATTGACTACCTGGTTTTTGAGGATGTGGTTGGCGCCTATGAGGATGAGCTGGCTGCAAAGGGCTGTCGGATCTGGCACGTTCCGCCCCCCGGCGAGAGTTACTGGGGGTTTTACCGGAGACTGATACGGTTGATTCGTGAGAACCGCTACGACGTGGTCCACTGTCACACAATGTTCAATTCCGGCTTGGTACTGCGGGCGGCAAAGCGGTGCGGCGTTCCCGTCAGGATTGCCCACTCTCACAGCATCAAAGGCCCAGAGCACCGGAGCATCGTTCAGAATCTCTATGAGAAGACCATGCGTCGGTGGATCCTCCGGGATGCGACGCACTGCATTGGCTGCGGCGAGGCTGCCGGAGAATGGCTGTTCGGGAAAAAAGCCTTTCAAAAGAGGGGAGTTGTTCTGCTGAACGGTATAGAGCTGGACCGATTTGCGTTCGATCCCGTTCATCGCGATCAGATCCGACAGGAGCGGCACTGGGAAAACTGCTTTGTGATTGGGCACGCGGGGCATATGGTGCCGGTAAAGAACCAGGTTTTTTTGCTGCGTCTCATGCCTGAGATTCTGAAACGGAGGCCGGACGCGAAGCTGGCACTCCTCGGAGACGGGACGGACCGCGCTGCGTTGGAGCGAACCGCAGCCGAATTGGGGCTGACTGATTCTGTGACGTTTACCGGAAACGTTCAGAACGTGAACGAGTATCTCAGCGCCATGGACGTTTTTGCCTTCCCTTCGCTCTATGAGGGAATGCCCCTTGCAATCATCGAAGCACAGGCAAACGGACTGCCGTGCGTCCTGTCAGACCGTGTCCCGAAGGACGTTTATTTGACAGAATTGGTGAGGACGCTGCCTCTGGACGCCGGAGCAGATCGCTGGGTGGAAGAGCTGCTTCAGGCAAAGCGCATCGAATCGAAGAAAGCATGCTCGATTCTGAGCGCGGCTGGACTTGATACAGGCTTCGCCATGAGAAAAATCTATTCTCTGTATTCAGGTGTGGGATAATGGCAGTCAGGATTCTGTTTTTTATTGAAACGCTCAGCGGCGGCGGAGCGGAAAAGGTGCTTCGCAATTTGGTCAATACGATGGATCAGAGCCGCTTTGAGATCACAGTCCAGACCCTGTGGAAAGAAAAAGCGAAACCCTTCCTGGCTCCCGGGATACGGTACCGTTGGTGTTATGCCGTTGAAAGCCCCGTAAACCGGTATCGAAGCCGGGTGGAAGCGGCATTGGGATTGACCTATCCGCTGCATATCAAGGACCGTTATGACGTTGAGGTTGCCTATCTGGAATTCGGGTCCACAAAAATTCTCTCTCGCTCCTCAAACGCCGCTGCGAAAAGGATTGCCTGGGTTCACAGTGATCTTGCGCAAAAGCTGAACGGCAGGCCGGAGGCGCTTCGGAAGGTTGCCGGGCAGTATGCGGCTTTCGATCGGATTGTCTGCGTATCTCAGACTGCAAGAGACAGCTTCGTCCGTCTGTTCGGCCGGGAGCAGGATACTGTCGTCCTCTACAATACCATCGACGACGCAGTGATCCGGGAAAAGGCAGCGCTTGCGCCCTCCGTGCCGGTTTCCAAACGCCGGCTGACGATGGCATCCGTCGGCCGTCTGTCCGAAGAGAAACGCTACGATATGCTGCTCCGGATCCACAAAAAACTGCTCGACGAAGGACTTTTGCATGATCTCTGGATCATCGGTGAAGGCAGTCAGCGCGAAAGGCTGGAAGCCTATATCCGGGGAACCGGACTAACCGACTCTGTTTCGCTGCTGGGTTTTCAGTCCAACCCCTACCCGTATATGAAAGCAGCGGATCTTCTGGTCTGCTCGTCCCTGTATGAGGGACTCAGCACCTTTGTCACGGAGGGATTGGTTCTTGGAAAGCCTGTCGTCACGACAGAATGCTCCGGCATGCGGGAGCTGCTGGGGGATTCCGAGTTTGGTCTGATTACGGAGAATTCCGAGACGGCTCTGCTTGCCGGTATCCGCCGACTGCTGTCAGATTCCGCGGCAAGAGCAAGGTATGCTTCCCTTGCGGAAAAGCGCGGAAAGGATTTTTCTGCGCAGGCGGTCACCGAAATAACAGAGCGGTTTATTTTGAGTCTTCTTGAGGGTTAGAACGTATGAACTACTATGCGCTGCTCGTCGCTCTGGTGCTTGTAACAGCGCTGCTGATGCACGGCAACCGGGAGAAAAACTTAAAATACGTGATCGTTGCCTGTCTTCTGCTGTTTGCGATCTACGGCCTGCGGAACACCTATGAGATCGGCGGCGACACCAGAACGTCGTATCTCGGCAACTTCTGGCGGGCGCGGGATATGTCTTGGGGCGATTATCTGACGAACGCGGGCAGGCACAACCGACTGTTTTATGTCTTCACGAAGCTGTTTTGCGTCTATATCAGCACGGACTATCAGCTATATATTTCGGTCATTGCGGCCTTCGTCACCATCTGCTTTGGCCGCCTGATCTATCGTTATTCTCCCAGCCCGGTCGAAAGTATCCTTTACCATTTCGGCCTGCTGTATTTCACCTTCCATTTTTCCGCACTGAAGCAGAGTATCGCGATGGCGATTTTAATGCTCGCGTTTGACCAAATCGTAGAAAAAAAGCCGATCAAATTCGTTTTGATCGTACTGCTCGCCAGCCAATTTCATTTTCCGGCGCTGGTATTTCTGCCGATGTATTGGATGACAAAAGCGCGAGTAGGCCGGGCGTACCTGATCGTTTTGTCGATCCTCTTGCTCCTGACCTTCGTATTCCGAAATCAGATTATCAACATTATGGTGGATGCTTATAAAGGACAGGACTCTGATATTGATTTAAGTGACGTTCAGTTTCTCCGAACGAAAGCGCTGATCATGATCGTTATCGTAGTCGCGGCAATATTTTTTCGAACCCCAACGGGAGAAGATCGCGTCTACGAGAGCCTCCTCGAGATTATGGGCATTGCCATTGTATTTCAAACCTTTTGCGGCTACAGCAACGTTTTCGAACGCCTCGCGGACTACTTTTTTCAGTTTGCCGTCGTTTTTATCCCGATGGTTTTTGACAAAAACGCAGACCGAAATGCGCTCTTTAACTGGAGGCTTCTGGAAGTCGCAGACCTCGTTGCCCCGATCCTGTTCTGCGGATACGGCATCTATCGTTTTTTAATGGTTACGACCTATTCCCAAAACTTGTATCCCTTCCTCTTCTTCTTCCAGAAATGATCCGACTGCATTGGTTTTCTCGGCTCACAATTCAGTAACAGCGCAATTTGTGAGGGCCTGCATGATGAAATATTCTGTGCTGATACCAGCTTATAACTGCGCGGGTACCATTCGCAACACCGTTGAAAGCGTTCGACGCTCCGGACTGACCGATTATGAGATCGTAATTGTGAACGACGGTTCCACTGATCAAACCCCGGTCGTTTTACGTCAGCTTTGCGATCAATATCCCGATATCTCAGTGATCACACAAAAAAACTTCGGCGTTTCTGCGGCCAGGAACCAAGCGCTTCGCGTCGCCGCCGGAGACTATGTCGTCTTCGCAGACGCCGACGATCTGATTGCGGAAGACGCTTACCGCCTCCCCGCGGAGCTCGTTGAACGGGAACGCCCGGACATGCTGCTGTTTGGCATGCAGTTTGATTATTACCGCCGCGGCATCTGCTACCGCTCTGAGCAGATGCTATGCCAGTCTGAGGGCCTGTTTTCCTCGGAGGAGTGGCCCGCTTCTCTGGTCAATTCTCTGTTTTTGAGCAACTATCTGTCTTCCGTATGCAATAAGATCATTCGGACAGACCTGCTGCGGTCTCATAATGTCCGCTTTTCTGAAGATATGTTTTTATTGGAGGACTGCCTGTTTTCTCTGGAGTGCCTGATGGCAAGCAAAACGATCTACCTGCTGCCGGAGGCAATTTACCGGTACGCACAGGCAGACGATACCAAAAAGGCAAGGGATCGCTTAAACAGGATAAACAGTCTGAACGCGTTTATGCTGCACTTCTCCCATCTGCCTGCTTGCTGCGCCTCGCTGCAGCCTGAGATTTATCGAATGCTGCTTCTCCAGCGCATTCGGGCTGCGGACACCGCAGCGCAGCTTGCGGCTGAAGCCGAGGAGCATAAAACCAGTCCGTTCCGCGACGCCGTTTCCTCCAAAATCGTTCTGGTGAGGAACCTGATGGACGGCAAATACCACCGCATTCTTCTCGGCAACAGCCTTCATCGACTCCGTCACAAGGCAGTGGTTCGCTGGAAGGCGCTTCGCTTCCGTTTCCGGAGGCAATAATACCATTCCATCATACAGGGCAGGAGCTTATCATGCGTGAGATTACATTACGGGAAATGCAGCAGATTGAGTTGGACCTGCTTGCAGCGCTTGACGACGTTTGCGCTCAGCATGGGCTTCGCTACTATATAGACGGAGGCACCTTGCTTGGCGCAGTTTGCTATGACGGCTTCATCCCCTGGGATGACGACATCGATATCAAAATGCCGCGGCCGGACTATGAAAAGCTTCTGTCCCTGCAGGAAGCGTTTCCCGCTCACATTGTTTTGGATCCGCCTCGACCGGGGCATTGTGAATATACCTTTTTGAAGCTCATCGACCGTCGGACCGTTCTGGAGGAGCGCTTGGGAGACAGCGTGAAAACCACCGGCGTATACATTGACGTCCTGCCGATGGACGGTCACCCGGCTGATCCCAAGACCCGAGCGGCGCACTTTGCCGCAATGAGCCGACTGAACGGCCTGTTCCACGCTTCACTGATAAAATTCGCAGCAATGAAAACGTCGCCGCGTCTAACTGTCCGGATAAAGGGCTTCATTTACAGCATCCTCTATTCGCCCTGGAAGCTGTGCGAAAAGCAAAAAAAGCGCGCTTTGAAATATCCTTACGATAAGGCCCAGCAGGTCGGGCTGCTTGTTGAGGGAGATCCGGTCCGGGAAAGCTTTCCGAAAGCCTGGCTGGAGCCTCCGACGATGATGGAATTCGAGGGCCGTCGGTTTCCTGCGCCGAATGAGGCGGAAAAGCATTTGAGTATTTTCTACCGCAAGCCCATCAGCCGGGAATTGTACTACCAAAAGCTGCCGAAGATTCCATCTTCACATAACCACCGGGTCTATTGGAAGGAGGAGCCATGCCAAGACTGAGCGTGATCGTTCCCGTATACAACGTCGAGACGTATCTGCCTGTATGCATCGACAGCATTCTTTCCCAGACAGTCCGTGACCTGGAGCTGATTCTGATTGACGACGGGTCGCCGGACAGCTGCGGCCGGATTTGCGACAAATATGCTGCAACGGACGCGAGGGTTCTGGTGCTCCATCAGGAAAACCGCGGCGTCAGCGCTGCCAGAAACGCCGGTTTACGAATCGCCTCCGGAGAGTATATCGGATTCGTGGATCCGGATGACTGGATCGCACCGGAGATGTATGCAAAGCTGCTGGATGCCGCGCAGGATCATGCGGCCCAGATCGCAGCCTGCGGTTTCACGTTCTGCGATGAAACCGGAAACGCCAGATACGACCAGACGGTCCTGCAGGGTGTGTTTGACCGGGAGGAGCTGCTGATGTCCATTTATGGCATGCCCAACCGTCTTCACGGCAGTATGTGCAACAAGATATTCGCCGGCGATATCCTGCGCAATCTGCAATTTGACGAGCTTGTGACCATCGGCGAAGACTGGCTGATGCTGTATGAGTGCTATTGCCGCGCAGAACGGGCGGTGACCGTGTCGGACTGCCTCTACTATGTCCGTGGCCGGCGCGGCAGCGCGACTCGAAACGAAAACGCCATGCTCTATGTGAACAAGCTTGACGCGTATCTGCGCCTCTACGAAAACGCCGACAGGCATTCTGAGAGGATCCGCCGTCAGGCTGCCGCCAAGATCCTGGACGTCTGCGTCGCAAATAAGCTTGAAATTCAAAAACAGCCGGACAATGAACAGGCGATTGCGTACGTCAATCGACTGTTCCGGAAGCTTTCTTGCAGGGGCTTTCTCCGGGGAGAGATCACGCTGAAGAAGGCTGTGTATTACTTCAAAGAAGGGCTGCGATCCTGACCATGAAGCTCCGATCAATCTTTCATATTCCGCAGCGGCTGTTCCGCCGCCTCCGACGGAACCGGTTTTACAGGCAATATCCGAATATCAGCCGCGGCTGCTGCATCGGAACAGACGGCGCCGGGGCCGGCTGCACCCTGGAGGGCGGAGCCAGGATCGTATGCGGGGATAATACCGTGATCGGACCCGGCAGCGAGCTCTTAGTTTATGAGAAGCACTTCGCCCGGACGCTGGATTCGAAGCTTGTGATCGGAAACCACGTCCGGATCACGGCACGCTGCAGGATCACCTGCGCTGGGACCGTGACCATCGGCGACGACGCTCTTTTTGCGCCGGACGTTTTCATCACCGACCATAATCATGGGATGGACCCGGAGGCTTCGGGCGGCTATTCCCCGCAGGACATTTCGATCCGGGACGTCACGATTGAAAACGGTGTATGGATTGGGCAACGAGCCTGTGTTCTGCCCGGGGTCACCGTCGGTGCGCACAGCATCATAGGAGCCAACAGCGTCGTAACCCATGATATCCCACCCTTCTGCATCGCGGTCGGTGCACCGGCTCGCGTGATTAAGCAATGGAATCCCATCTCAAAGAGCTGGGATAAGACGGGTCCGGCGATTGAGAGGAGAGAACAAGGATGACTTGGAGACAGATTAAGCGATTTATCGGCCGCGTTCTCTACGTTGGGATCGGGAAGCATCTTCCCATGTCGGGGGCAACGCCCAGCTTCGGAAGCCGTCGGTTTCGACAGTTCTGCGCGCATCTGATCCTGGACGACTGCGGGAAATGGGTCAACATTGATAAGGGAACGACCTTTGCCCCGGACCTGAAGCTCGGCGAGGGTTCCGGCCTGGCGAAAAACTGCAGCATTCCCTCCGGCGTCTCCATCGGAGACTACTGCATGATCGGCGTAGACGTCATCATGTTTACCAACGAGCACGGACACGACCGCCTCGATCTTCCCATGGGCGCCCAGGGCCGTACGGAGGTCAAGCCCATCGTGATCGGAAATGACGTCTGGATTGGTTCCAGAACCATTATTATGAAGGGCACCCATATCGGCAACGGGGCCATCGTTGCAGCCGGTTCCGTCGTCACGAAGGACGTCCCGCCCTATGAAATCTGGGGCGGCAATCCGGCTCGTTTTCTGCGTTCCCGCCTGCCGGAGGGGATGCCCCGCCCGGATCCGGACACAGTGCTGTATCAAATCTAATCGTAAGGAGCAATCCAATGGAGCAGAAATTCACAACCGTCATTGTCCCAAAGACAGGATGGTTCGATCTTCATCTGAAAGAAGTCCTGCGATATCGGGACCTGATCTTTCTGTTTGTCAAGCGAAACTTTGTGTCCCAATACAAGCAGACCATCCTCGGCCCAGCGTGGGCTTTGATTCAGCCTCTGCTGACTACGGTCGTGTTTACCGTGGTTTTCGGCAATATTGCAGGACTTGCGGCGGAGGGCGTTCCCTCCTTTCTGTTCTTCATGTGCGGCAATATCGCGTGGCAATATTTCTCCGGCTGCCTCACCTCGACTGCCAACACCTTCACCGGAAACGCGGGTGTTTTCGGGAAAGTTTATTTCCCGCGCCTGGTCAGTCCAATCTCGACGGTGTTGACGAATTTGATCTCTTTCTTTATTCAATTTATTATGTTTGCCATTTTCTTGGCCATCTATTGGATTCGCGGAGACGTCCATCCCACTTGGTACGCCCTGATGCTTCCGTTGCTCCTGCTTGAAATGGCAATGCTGAGTCTGGGAGTTGGCGTCATTATCTCCTCGCTTACGACGAAATACCGCGACCTGAAGATGCTGGTGGGCTTCGGCGTGTCTCTCTGGATGTACGGAACCCCTGTGGCCTACGACATCGGCCTCATCCCACAGAAATACATGAGCCTGTATATGCTCAACCCCATGACCCCGATCATCAATACCTTCCGCACCGCTTTCTTTGGCCTGGGGAGCTTTGACCTGCCCCACTATTTGATTAGCTGGATCGTGACCGTCGTCGTTTTATTCCTCGGGTTGATGCTGTTCAACCGTGTGGAAAAGACCTTCATGGATACCGTTTGAGGTGCTGAAATGGAAGAACTTGCAATCAAAATTGAACACGTCTCCAAGCGGTACCGTCTCGGCGCCATCGGCGGCAGGACCCTGAAGGGAGACTTGCAATCCTGGTGGGCCCGTAAGCGCGGCAGAGAAGACCCCAACAGCAAAATCGGCGCCAGAACAGACGTAAAAATCGGCGAACAGTTCCTTGCGCTGGACGATATCAATCTGGAAGTGAAAAAGGGAGAAGCCTTGGGCATTATCGGCCACAATGGCGCAGGCAAGTCAACCTTATTGAAGCTGCTGTCCCGGGTCACTGCACCCACCACCGGCAAGATCTCCTACAACGGCCGGATCACCTCCATGCTGGAGGTCGGGACGGGCTTCCACCCGGAGCTGACCGGCCGGGAGAACGTCTATATGAACGGCGCCATCCTCGGCCTGACCAAGGCGGAGATCGACGCTAAAATAGAGAAGATCATCGACTTCTCCGAGGTACGACAATTCATCGATACCCCGGTCAAACGCTACTCCTCCGGCATGTACGTCAAGCTGGCCTTCTCCGTGGCCGCCCACCTGGACAGCGAGATCATGATTATGGACGAGGTTCTGGCCGTGGGCGATATGGCGTTCCAGAAGAAGTGCCTGGAAAAAATGCGTCAGGCCGCAAACGAGGAAGGGAGGACGGTCTTGTACGTCAGCCATAATATGAACACGATTCGGAAACTGTGTGACCGTTGCATTGTCCTGGACCATGGAAAAATCATTTTCTCCGGCGACGTGGAGAAGGCAATCGAAATCTATGCAAATGCCATGGCAGTTTCCGATCAGACAATCTCCCTGTCGAATCTTCCCCGCAACCCCAACGAAAGCTCCGGTCATATCCACATGGAAGAAGTCCGTGTGCTGAATTCCGAATCCTGGAGAGTGGACGTGGGCAGCGATCTGCAGTTCAGCATCCGTGCATCCTGCCTGAAATCAGTTCCCGATTTGGGCTTTCGGTCCAGACTTTGCGCCGGAGACGACACGGTCATCAGCGTCTACCTCGCGCCGGAGATTACGGACTGCGAAGCCGGGGAAAAGCTGGAATTCCGCTTTGCCATTGATACGACTATGCTGATCCCCGGTATGTACAAGCTCAATCTGGCGTTTTACGGCATGAATGAATATGGCGGCGAGCAGTTTTATGATCGCCTCGAAAACGCGGTTTCCTTTGAGGTTCAGACTGTACAGGGTTTCAACCACAATAAGCCGTGGGATCGTTTTTCCTGGGGCATTGTCAAGCTCCCTGAAATGACAGTGTTAGGAATTGACCGCAAATGAAACAGAAGGAATTTGAACTATGCACGGTCAGGATAGAGAAAGATCTGATCCATAAGCTCGCTGCAGCCGCGTCAATTTCCGCTTTTCTTCCTTTCTTAAAGAAGAAGTTCCTGAAATATAAACTGAAAAAGCTGGACTGGGTCCACTTTACGGACAAGAGCTTTTCCTGGATCAACGGCCAATACGCCCTTGGCCTTGCCGCTTCTGGATCCTCCCCGGCGATCCGAACGTTGTGCAGGTATTACGACAAGCTGCTGCTGGTACGAAAACTGGGAATTCCCGTCTTCGAGCTGCCCGATCAGACCGTCCACGCCGAAGCAATGCTGATTCTGTATGAGCGTTTCAGGAAGAAGCGCTATCGTCCCCTGATCCGGGAAGCTGCGGAGCTGCTGAAGCGAATCGCTGCTGAAAACGGCGGTCTGGTCATCTACTGGCCGCCTGAGAAGGAGATCCTTGTGGACACGCTCGGTATGATCGCCGACTTTTGCTTTCAGTCTGAAAACGTTTTTGGCGATAAGGAATTGTCCGCAATCGCCGCTGAGCAGTTGCTTTTCACGCAGGCGCACTGCATCGACCCGGAAAGCGGACTTCCGTTTCACGCCTACAGCTTAGAAACCGGCTGCCCCGGCGGCTCCTCCACCTGGGGCAGAGGCGTCGGTTGGTATCTTCTGGGTCTGACGGCCCGGGCGGAGCGAGATGCCGCCTGGAGAGACCGCTTGCTTCAGGTCTTCAAGCGGGTTTTTCAAACGCAGGATGCAGACGGCTTCCTTTGGGACGATCTGGCAGAGCAGAACCATATCGACAGCTCGCCGACCTGTATGGCTGCCCTCTGCCTGGCAAAATGTTTGGATCTTGAGCTGTTCCCACCGGAACAGAGCGTCGAGCTGGCGGGCTGGCTGAACGGCTGCATCTCTGCGCTCCTTTCCTCTGTGAACGAGGCAGGGGAAGTGTTGAACTGTTCCGGTGAATGCGGAGGAGCCGGAGTCTACTCCCAAAAGTTCGGGAACTATTTCTCTCAGGGCTATACGTTGATGCTGTTTCAGATGCTGGAGCAAAGCGAAAGACTGCGGCGGCATCTCAACGCCTCCCAAGAGGTGACGCAATGAAGATCGGGATCCTGACCCATTATTACAAATCCTTAAACTATGGCGGCGTTTTGCAGGCTTATGCGCTTGCGACCTTCCTCCGTTCACGGGGCTATGAGGCGGAGCAGATCAGCTATGCTTTCTCTTCAAACCCGTTCCTGCCGAAACCGGTTTGCCGGGACGCTGCGCCATGCCCGGCGGGGCTTCGCGGGAAGCTCCTTCGATATCGGAACGCCCTGCGGTATAGACTGATCGAAAAGCGACGCGAGGAGGCTTACGCCGGATATAAGCGTACGGCGCTGCGGGAACGCGCCGACGCCTTTTCCGCCTTTTCCGATCTTGTTCCCCACTCCGAGGCAGTATGGATTCCGGATACCGTTGCAGATGCGGCGGAGAACTATGACTGCCTGATCACCGGCAGCGATCAGGTCTGGAACTTCGACTGGTTCAATCCCGCGTTTTTTCTGGACTTCCCGAATTGGAAGGGCAGAAGAATTGCTTATGCGGCCAGCGCCGGGCGATCCGTGTTCCGTGCGGAGGAATCCGCCTATCTGCGCCGCGTATTGCCGGAGCTGGAGGCCGTTTCGGTCCGGGAATCCGACCTCGCAGCAGCTCTCAACGAAATGCCCGGTATTCCGAACGTGGTTACTGCCGTGGATCCGACGATGCTTCTTTCTCAAGCAGAATGGGAGGCGATCGCCTCTCCGCGGCTGATCGGCAAACGGTACCTGTTCTGCTATTTTCTCCACAATGACGAGGATCTGGCACAGCTTGCACGCAAAGTCGCGCGGAAATATCACCTGACGATTGCGGCGATTCCGTTCCCGGGCGTGGAATATAACCGGGAGGATCTGCGTTTTGGGAGCCGCCGTTTTGACGCCGCATCTCCAGCGGATTTTCTTTCCCTGATCCGCCACGCGGAGCTCGTTCTGACAGACAGCTTCCATGCAGCAGTCTTTTCCCTCCTGTTTGAGAAGCCTTTTACGGTCTTTCCCAGAGGGGACGCACCTCGGATGGGGTCCCGGCTGCAAACGCTGACGGAGCTGTTCGGCTGCCCGGAGCGTTTTTGCACCGTCCCGGCAGAGGAGCGATACCGGTACGTTCTGGGTCTGAAGCAAGCGCAGATTCCCGCGCCGTCACCCCGCTTTTTGGAACTGGTCAAGTCGTCCGAGACATTTTTACTGGATTCCCTTGGAAAGGAATGAACGTTATAGCATGAGTGCCATCAGCATTATCATTCCGGTCTACAACGCTGAACAGTATATTGCCCGCTGCCTGGATTCTGTCTTGCGGCAGAGCTTTGCGGATTATGAGGTCATCCTCGTGAATGACGGCTCCAAAGACAACAGCCTTGCCCTGTGTGAGCAATACTGTCGCAGCGATCCGCGATTCCGAATTCTGGACAAGCAGAACGGCGGCGCGGCCTCCGCCAGAAATCTGGGCTTGAATTGGTTTTACCAAAACAGCGACAGCGAATGGCTCTGCTTCCTGGATATCGACGATTTTGTCCATCCGCGCTATCTGGAGCTGCTGCTCGCAGCGGCACAAGAGCAGCAGACGCCCATCAGTATGTGTTCTTATGAGGTCAGCTATCAGGATGCGCTGACGGCAGATGAGATCCCGACGGCCTCTGTGCCGGTAGATACCGAAACCCTGTGGTGCGAGCGGCAGATCAACTGCACGATCCCTTGGGCGAAGCTCTTCCGAAGATCGCTGTTTTGTGACGTTCGGTTTCCGGAGGGGATCATTCATGAGGACGAGTTCACGCTGTACAGGGTGCTCTTCCAATGCAAACAGATCGCTTTCCTGGATGCGCCGCTGTATGGCTATTATCAGACGGAAACCAGCGTCATGCGCGGCGCCTGGACGCCCAGACATATGAAAGAGCCGGAAGGTCTTGAAGCCCAGCTCCGCTTTTTCCGGGAGAACGGTTATCAAAAAGCCGCTGCTTATACGGCGAAGATTTATCTTCTGAGCATCTATAACAATCTGCTGCGCTGCAGAGCGGCGGGTGAGCAGTACAGGGAATATGCGGCTGCATTAAAGAAATTGCTGGGCAGAGAACTCAGACAATACAAAGCTCTGGCCGGAGTAAGCATGGATGAAGAGCCGTGGCTGTTCTATGAGGCCTTTCCCGTTGGAAGCATTCCCCACAGGCTTTGGGAAAAGCTTGCAAAAAAATATCGATAACAGGTGAGCCCATGTATAACGCCCTCCAAATCAAAAATACGGACCGGCTCCTGATCGTCGCGCCACATCCGGATGATGAGACCGTGGGCTGCGGCGGGCTTTTGGCGCGCTTCGGCCCGCAGTGCGACGTACTCCTGCTGACGGACGGACGCAAGGGCGTTCCTGCTGACGGCAGCAAATCGGAATCCGAAACCGCCCTGATCCGAAAAGCGGAATTTGATGCCACTACAGCGTTTTTTGGCGTCGGGCTTGTCTTTGCCCTTGCGCTGCCGGATTCCCGGTTAAGCGAGCACGCAAGCGCCGTTTCCGCGTTTGATCTGCGTCCCTATGATATTATCTTTGTGCCGTATCGGCACGAACGGCATCCCGATCACGCAGCCGCCTATCGGATCATAAAAAAACTGGCAAAAAAACAGCGCGCCAAGGCGGAGCTGCTGGAATATGAGGTTTGGTCTCCCATCGCCGCGCCAAATCGTTTTCTGGACGTTTCTGACGTCATGGAACAGAAGCTGGAGGGGATTCGCCTCTACGCCTCCCAGACGCAAGAGCTGGACTATGAGGCGCTTTCCAAAGGCTTGAACGGCTATCGCGGTGCACCGCACCACGTTGGCTTTTGTGAAGCCTATTACTCGGAGAGGGAGGCATGCAAAGCGCGGCGGAAACAGCGATTTGCCCGTCTGCCGAAGTGGCTGCGGACAATCCTGTTGAAACGCATAGGACGATAAAAACGATCTGCGAATCCCATAGGTATCGACCACAACGATTGCTGTTTTTCAAAGAGGAGGTTCTCATGAAAGGCATTATTCTCGCCGGCGGTGCCGGCACCAGGCTTTATCCCCTGACCATGGTCACGTCGAAGCAACTGCTTCCAGTGTATGACAAGCCCATGGTGTTCTATCCTCTGTCCACTTTGATGCTGGCAGGAATCCGGGATATTTTGATTATCTCGACACCGACAGACCTGCCCAACTTTGAGCGTCTGCTGGGCAATGGCGAGGAGTTCGGCGTCCACCTGAGCTATGCCGAGCAGCCCTCCCCAGATGGACTGGCCCAGGCCTTCCTGATCGGCAGGAACTTCATCGGCGACGAGGCCTGCGCTATGGTGCTGGGTGACAACATCTTCTACGGCAACGGCTTCGGCAAGCTGCTGCGGGCCGCTACCGCGGACGCGGAGCAGAACGCACGAGCTACGGTCTTCGGCTATTACGTCAACGACCCTGAGCGCTTTGGCGTGGTGGCCTTTGACGAAAGCGGCAAGGCTGTCTCCATCGAGGAAAAGCCCAAAGCGCCAAAGAGCAACTATGCTGTCACCGGTCTGTACTTCTACCCCAAGGGCGTCAGCGACCGCGCTGCGAAAGTGAAGCCCTCCGCCCGGGGAGAGCTGGAGATCACCACGCTCAATGAAATGTACTTAAAGGACGACCTTCTGGACGTCCAGCTCCTGGGCCGCGGCTTTGCCTGGTTGGATACCGGCACCATGGAGTCTCTCGCGGACGCTTCAGATTTCGTTCGTGTCATCCAGAACCGGCAGGGCATTGAAATCTCCGCTCCCGAAGAAATCGCTTTTCGCAACGGGTGGACCACCAAGGAGGAGCTCCTGGAAGCGGCGATGCGCTACGGAAAATCTCCCTACGGCATTCACCTGCGCCAGGTGGCAGAGGGCAAGGTTCGGGGCTGACGCCGCTTGGCTCACGGAACGTCAAGAAGCGTTGCGATCTATCTGATCCAACCATTTTCATTCGCATACTTGGAGATTGGCTTCCTATTTGGAATGACCGGCTCCGCTTCGCCGTCATTCTCGCCGGATCCGTTTTGATTATGGAGACGGCAAAGAAGCTCAATTTGAAACCTCTGAATTCTGGTCTCATGCACCAATAACTACGCATGGAACGCACGATCACCTGTTCAGGGACACGAACGATCAATCATCAGGAGGCTCTCATGACCATTCTTTTGACCGGCGGCGCCGGCTTCATCGGCGCGAACTACATCTATTTTGAATTGAAAACGCACCCGGAGGATCGAATTGTCTGTCTGGACGCACTGACCTACGCAGGCAACCTCTCCACCCTGGAGGAGGCTCTGAAGCATCCCAACTTTGCCTTCTACAAGGTCAATATCTGCGACCGTGCGGCAGTCTATGAGATTTTTGAGAAGGAGCAGCCAGACGCCGTGGTGAACTTCGCCGCGGAGTCCCACGTGGACCGCTCCATCGAGACCCCGGAGATTTTTCTCCAGACCAACATTTTGGGCACCCAGGTTATGATGGACGCCTGCCGCAAGTTCGGCACCGGGCGTTATCACCAGGTTTCCACCGATGAAGTCTACGGCGACCTGCCCCTGGATCGGCCCGATCTCTTCTTCACCGAGGAGACGCCCATCCACACCTCCAGCCCCTATTCCGCATCCAAGGCGGCGGCGGATCTGCTGGTCGGCGCCTATCATCGCACCTTCGGTCTGCCTGCCACTATCTCCCGCTGCTCCAACAACTACGGCCCCTACCATTTCCCCGAGAAGCTCATTCCATTGATGATTGCCAACGCCCTCAACGACAAGCCCCTGCCCGTCTACGGCAAGGGCGAGAACGTCCGGGACTGGCTCTACGTGGAAGACCACTGCCGGGCCATCGACCTGATCCTCCGCAAGGGAACCGTAGGCGAAGTCTACAACGTGGGCGGCCACAACGAAATGCGCAACATTGACATTGTTAAGCTGATCTGCAAGAAGCTCGGCAAGCCTGAGAGCCTCATCACCTACGTCGCGGACCGCAAAGGCCACGATATGCGCTATGCCATTGATCCCACCAAGATCCACCGTGAGCTGGGCTGGCTGCCGGAAACCAAGTTTGCCGACGGACTGGATAAGACCATCGACTGGTATCTGACCCATCGTGACTGGTGGGAGACCATCATCTCCGGCGAATACCGGAATTACTACGAGAAGATGTACGGGAATCGGGAGCAGTTATGAGAATAATGGTCACGGGTGTTTGCGGGCAGTTGGGCTATGACGTTGTTGCCGAACTCGTATCCCGCGGACTGGAAGCCATCGGAACAGACATACTGCCGGAGGCGGCAGGTATGCCAAGGGCTGTGCCCTATCTGAACTTGGATATCACGGATGCGGATGCCGTTTCCAAGGCCGTCGAGGAGATCCGCCCCGATGCGGTGATCCACTGCGCTGCCTGGACTGCCGTGGACGCTGCGGAGGAGCCGGAGAATCGGGAAAAGGTCTTTGCCGTCAATGCGGAGGGCACCCGGAACCTGGCTGTGGCCTGCAAAGACCTCGGGTGCAAAATGCTCTACATCTCCACAGATTACGTCTTTGACGGCCAGGGCACGGAGCCTTGGCAGCCGGACTGTGACCGCTACGCCCCGCTCAACGTCTACGGGCAGAGCAAGCTCGCGGGCGAGATGGCGGTCAAGGAGCTGCTGGAGCGATATTTCATCGTCCGGATCGCATGGGTTTTTGGGAAGAACGGCAAGAATTTCGTCAGGACGATGCTGCAGGTAGGGAAGACCCACGATACGGTCCGCGTCGTGACCGATCAGATTGGTACGCCCACCTATACCCCGGACCTGGCACGACTTTTGGCCGACATGATCCAGACGGAGCGTTACGGCGTCTATCACGCCACCAACGAAGGCGGCTTCATCAGCTGGTATGAATTCACGAAGGAAATCTATCGGCAAGCCGGCCTGAAGACGGCAATCCTTCCCGTTACGACGGCAGAGTATGGCCTGAGCAAGGCAAAACGCCCCTTTAACAGCCGCCTGGACAAGTCCAAACTGACAGAACGGGGCTTTGCGCGGCTTCCGAACTGGCAGGACGCCCTGACCAGGTATTTAAAGGAAGCAGGAGAAGTGTGAAATGGGGAAAATCAAAGTTTCCACCTGTGAAATAAAAGGCCTCTACGTGATTGAGCCGACAGTCTTCGGTGACAATCGCGGCTATTTCATGGAGACCTACAATCAAAACGACATGCACGAAGCAGGCCTGAACATGGTGTTTGTTCAGGACAACCAGTCCATGTCCCGGCAGGGCGTGCTCCGGGGCCTGCACTATCAGAAGCTTTACCCCCAGGGGAAGCTCGTCCGGGTCATCTCCGGCGAGGTTTTCGACGTGGCTGTGGATCTGCGTTCCGGCTCGGAGACCTATGGGAAATGGCACGGAGAGATTCTCTCCGCGGAAAACAGAAAGCAGTTCTACATTCCAGAAGGCTTCGCCCACGGCTTCTACGTGCTCAGCGAAACCGCGGAATTCTGCTACAAGGTGACGGATTTCTACCGCCCAAACGATGAAGGAGGTATCCGCTGGGACGACCCGGATATCCGAATCGAATGGCCGCTTCTGAGGGAAGTTCCCGTCCTTCTTTCGGAGAAGGACAAAGCGCAGCCTTCTCTTCGGGATCTGCGCCTTGTATAGCCGGAAGGCGGCGAGAGCCCTCTCCTCCGACGGGAAAGTGCATCAGCGGAAATGAGCGGGTTTGATTATGATCTTCAAGCAAGGGAGAGCAGCGTAATGTTTTTAAGTATCATCATTCCGATTTACAACGATGAACGGTATCTGGAAGAATGTCTCGACTCCTGTTTGCGGCAGGACATCCCATACGACGATTACGAGATCATCTGCGTGGACGACGGCTCAACGGATCACACGCCCGAAATCCTGCGGGACTACGCCGCCCAGTATCCCAATATCCGTCTGATGTTCATGAAACGGCACGAAGGGGGCCGTACCGTCGGATTCCGTCAGGCGCAGGGCGACTACGTCTGGTTCGTGGACCACGACGATTTCATCGAGGAGAATATCCTGGCGGCCTTTCGGGAGCAGCTCTCCCAGAACCCGTGTTCCCGCTTTACCTTCCCGCACTATGTTTTTTATGACAGTCTGAGCAGCGAGGAGCTGGCACGAAAAGCAGATCATATGCTGATGCCGAACTCCTCCGGCGGGAAATACTATTCCGCTATGATCTGGAATGCTCTGTTTAACCGCTCGTTCCTGCTGCAGCATGAGATCTGGCCAAGCTCCAAATGGACTGCCGGTCTGCACCCGTTCTGGTCCGGAGATACGTTTTTTTCCTTTGAAGCATCCATCGCCGACGGATATACGGAAACTCAATGGGGCGAGCACCCCTGTTACTATTACCGCAGGCATCGCGGCAGCCAGACCGGAGCCAGCGACCCCAGAGAGAGCCCCGGTAAGCTGAACTACGCGACTGCCGCCCTTCGCGCAGCGGTGGACTGCAAGGAAAAAATGCTTGAGGCCCGCTCCAAAAGCACCGACGTTGCGGCCGACGCTGCGAGAATGCTGGTCTGGATGCGTTTAGCAAACGTCACGATTGCTGCCCTTCCGAAAGCGCAGTGGAAGGAAGGAAAGAAACGGGTCAAGGACGCGGGAATGGACCGTGTGCATCTGCCTCCCGAGTACCATCCAAGCTATCAAAACTATCTGAGCCATGCAGGCGGAAGGAAGGGACTGAAGAGCTGGCTGACCTTCCATGCCTATCATCTGACTGCGGCGAGACTCCTGCGCTTCATTGACGTAAAATCTAAAATCAGCAGATTTATCTGCAGGCATTCCGCCTTGCGCAAATGGAACAATCTCAGGCACAGCATGCTAAGCCGGAAAAAGGGTATGAGCAACATCCCAAACGAAAATGCAGGCAGTCGTGCGATTCGGTAATGCCCTGTATGAGCTCCTTCTCGGAGACAGAAAAAAATAAGATAGAGGATTCACTATGACAGATAAAAAGAAACTCTTGCTCCTTGCAGGGGCCGGTACGCATACAAAAGTGATAAAGGCTGCGAAGGAGATGGGGCTTTACACGATTGTAACGGACTATCTTGTTGACTCCCCGGCAAAGCAGATAGCAGACGAATCTTGGATGTATAGCATTACCGACGTTGACTTAATTGTGAATAAGTGCAAAGAAGTCGGTGTTAGTGGCGTATTAAATTTTTGTATTGACCCTGCGCAAAGACCGTATCAGGAGATTTGTGAGCGTCTTGGTCTTCCTTGCACTGTAACCAAAGAGCAGCTTGATATTATGACAGATAAGACTGCGTTCAAATCATATTGCAGAAGCCATAACGTTGACGTAATCCCAGATTATTCCCTTGAGGACATCGCACGGGGCAACGCAGAGTATCCGTTATTCATTAAACCCGCAGTAAGCCGGGGCTCCCGCAGTCAGTTTATTTGTTATAATAAGCAGGAAGCTATTTCAGCAATCGAATGCGCTTCCAGAGAATCGAGCGACGGCAAGGTCATTTGCGAGAAATACATGGGAGGAAAGCAGGATATCGGATCCGCCTTCTTTGTAATCGACGGCGAACCGTATCTGGTTAAGCTCGGAGACCGTCTCCTCGGCAGGGAGGAGGATCATCTCGCCAATCAGGTGATGTGCACGAGGCTTCCCTCAACTTCTTCGGCTATTATCGCAAAAAACAGTCTGCCGCGCGTGAAAACGATGATCCGTTCTCTTGGAATTCGTTTCGGCCCCGTGTTTCTGCAGGGGTTCCTGGATGGAAATGTTGTCCGTTACTATGATCCCGCGCTGAGAATGCCTGGCGGCGATTACGACTTGATCCTAAAGCTGGCCACCGGCTTTGACACCGTTAAGTCGATGATCCATTTTGCTATGACTGGGCAAACGGACACAGCCTTCGGCAATCCCAAGGAGTGTTATCGACTGAAAAATGGTACTGCTTTGCTGTTCACGATTTCAGTCAGACCAGGGAAGATGTGCAGAGTCGAAGGCATGGAAAAACTGCTTCAACACCCCTATGTCGTATATGGGAGGCAGATTATATCTGCCGGAGCCGTCATCCCTGACAGCGGAGACATCAAACAGCGCGTTGCAGCGATTGGAGCTTACATTCCAAACAGCGAAGACGTTCCGAGCTTTATTCAAGAAGTATATGATACTTATCATGTCTATGACGACTCAGGAAACGATATGATCATTTCCAAAATCACTGCAAGCCGGCTGTAAGAAAGGAAACGCAAAGTGAAGGACGAACAAGCTCTTAACAAATTATTGTCTTTTATCGCCGATACTTCTTGGGACAGCTTGGACGAAGCGGTTAAGCGTCAAGCGGTCAAATGCTTTCTGGATCTGGCTGGCGTACTGACTGCAGGGACAAAGAACAAGAGTTCTCAGACGATTGCCGGATACGTTGCGGACAATTATCCTGTGGGGCAATGTACAATCCTTGCAACTGGTAAAAGGACCAATCTAATCGGTGCGGCGATGGCCAATGGAATGGCGGCAAACGCGCTGGATATGGACGATGGCTTCAGCCTGCTTCGGGGCCATCCCGGCGCGGGATTCTTCGGAGCCTTAATCTCGGCGGCCGAGCTGACTCAATGCAGTTACGGAGAATTCCTGACTGCGCTGGTAGTTTCCTATGAGACGTCCATCCGGCAGGGCTTTGCCGTCCGGGATTTCTATAAATGGGACCACAGTACTGGATGTTATTCCGCCTTTGGCGCTGCCGCGGGCGTGGGAAAGCTCTTGGGGCTGAGCAGCCGGCAACTTGAAATGGCCCTGTCCATTGCGGATTTCATTGCGCCGCTGAATCCGGCGAAGCGCTCCTGCTACTATCCGTCCATGAACAAGGACGGTGTATATTGGGGGCAGCACGCGGGCGCCCAGGCCGTTGTGATGGCTATGAACGGAATCACCGGTCAGAACCCGGTGATTCTGGATGATTCATATCTTCCCTATATCCATACGCTTGGCGAGAAATACTACTTCTTCGATTTGTATATCAAATTTTATTCCTGCTGCAGATGGGTCCACAGTCCCATCCGTGCTATTACAGATTTGGAGTCAAAATACCGGTTTTCCATAGAAGACATATCCAGGATCGACGTGTATTCCTTCGGATACGCGGGGACTCTGTACAAAGAGCCTCCGCTTTGTGAGGACGAAGCGCAGTACAATATTAAGTACCCCATTGCTGCCAAGCTGCTGTTCGGGGATTGCGGTCCGCTGGAAAGCAGCACCGCAAAAATGTTGGACCCGCAGATCCCACCCATTCTGGAGAAGATCACCTTCCATTATGACGCAATGTATGACAGTCTTTTCCCTGCTCGGCGTATGAGCCGGGTGGAGCTCGTCATGCAAGACGGTACCGTTCTTGTCTCCGACGCCTTTGAACCGGAGGGAGACCACAACGCAGAAGTCAGCCTCCGACAAATCGAGGACAAAATTTCCAGGATCAACGGTCTTTACGCATCGGATTCCTTGGTCAGAAACCTGATTGAGGTGGTGGAGAACACTCCCGCTGACGCACCTTTCGCGGTAGTTCTGGAAACAATCAAGGCCCTTGCCATCACAAACGAGCATCCCGAGATCCAATTCATATAATGCCGGGAGGGATTCCATTGAAATTCATTTATCTGAACGAGCAGGACATGATCCATGCAGGCGTCCTGGATATGCCAAGGTGTATTTCGACCATGGAGGACATGTTCACGCTGCTGTACAAACAGGACTACCGCATGGGTGGCGAGGATGCCAATGAGCATGGGATTCGGGTTTCTTTCCCTAAGGAAAGCTCCATTCCCGGTATGCCGGTCCATGCGCCTGACTATCGCTTTATGGCTATGCCTGCCTATCTGGGTGGTCGCTTTCATATGTTTGGAATCAAGTCCTACGGATCACACCACACCAACAAGGAGAAAGGTCTGCCCCGTTCGATTCTGATGCTGACCCTGATGGACGTAGATACCGGCGCTCCGCTGGCCTACATGTCCGCAAATCTCTTGAGCGCCATGCGGACCGGCGCCACGGCGGGAGTGGGCATCAAGTATCTGAGCACGAAGGAACCCAAGGTTCTCGGCATGGTCGGACCCGGCGTCATGACAACCTATACCCTGGACGCTTACATGGAAACCCAGCCCAGCATTGCCACCCTTAAAATCAAGGGCCGTGGTCAACGCAGTCTGGAAAAATTCACGGATCACGTCAGACAGCGCTATCCAGCACTTCAGATAAAGGTCTGTGAAACGATGGAGGAAGCTTGCAGGGATTCCGATCTGATCTATTTCGGCACCTCGAACGCCGCCGTTTTCGAAGAGAATCCCCGGATCGAAGCCTCCTGGGTCAAGAAGGGCGCCCTGATCATCAGCGCATCTTCCCTCTTGATTTCCACAGATTTCCTCTCTGCGCCAAACGTGAAGCTGGTAGCAGACAACTACAACATGTATGCGGGCTGGGGCGCCGAAAATCCCCTTCCCACACAAAAAACCGTTTCCACCCTGTTGGGTATGGGATTTTACGACGCCGTTCGGGAGGGGAAAATAAATCGCAGCCAGATAGCCGATATGGGAGGCATCCTTTTGGGGGAGCAGACCGGCCGGGATAACGAAGACCAAATCATCGTCTTCGCAGTGGGCGGTATGCCTATTGAAGACGTTGCGTGGGGATATGAATGCTATCAAACGGCGCTTCAAGAGCATATCGGAACAGAGCTTCTGTTGTGGGACAAATCCGAGCTGATGAAATAACACTTCCGAGCAGATAACAAATAGAAAGATTGAGATATACGTCATGAATGAGAATGAAAGTGCCTTTCAGAAAGTTCTCAATACGGGTGATGTCCTGGTTGTAGCTTTTGGCGCAATGATCGGCTGGGGCTGGGTGGTATCTTCTGGCCAGTGGATCCAATCAGGCGGTGTGATTGGCACTGTGTTGGGTTTTATCATTGGCGGGGTAATGATCTATTATGTCGGACTCGCCTATGCGGAGCTGACAACCTCCATGCCAAAATGCGGCGGGGAACAGGTCTTCAGCTTTATGGCCTTTGGACCGAATGGAAGCTATTTGTGCATTTGGGCGTTGATTTTGAGCTACATGGGGGTAGTTTGCTACGAAGCCTGTTCCTTCCCCACCATTATGCAGTACCTTTTTCCACAGATCTATAAGGGCTACATGTACACCATTGCGGGATATGACGTCTACGCCTCTTGGGTTGCCATCGGTGCGGTCATGGCCGCAATCATTATGCTCATCAATATCCACGGCACGAAAAAGTCTGCTTTCATGCAGACCGTGTTCACCCTTGCCATCGCCGCTGTTGGACTCTTGCTCCTGGGCGGAGCAGTTGCCAACGGTGATATTGCCAATATCGAGGCCAATTCCTTTCAAGGCAGCGGAACGGCGGGAATCCTGGACAACATCTCCAGAATCGCTATTATGACTCCGTTCTTCTTCTTTGGGTTCGACGTGATCCCCCAAGCAGCTGAAGAAATCCGAGTTCCGTTGAAAAAGCTGGGGCGGCTGATGATACTTTCTATCGTGCTGGCAGTCGCTTTCTACACGATGGCGGTGATTGCCATCGGCCTTGTGATGAATCGAAACGACATTGCTGCATCGATCAACAGTACCGGACTGGTCACAGCTGACGCCATGGAAAAGGCATTCCGCAGCCCTGTCATGTCCAAGGTGCTGATTATCGGAGGGCTGTGTGGGATTATTACAAGCTGGAATTCTTTCTTGATTGGCGGTAGTCGGGCTCTGTACGCAATGTCCGATACAAAGATGGTTCCCGGGCTGTTCGCTAAGGTCCATCCCAAGTACAAATCTCCTGTCAACGCACTTCTGTTCCTCGGCGGGATTTCGATACTTGCTCCTTTACTTGGGCGGGCTATGCTGATTTGGATCGTAGACGCAGCAAATTTTGCCTGCTGCCTGGCCTATTGCATAGTCTCCGCCTCCTATTTGGTGATCCGAAAAAAATATCCCAGCTTGAAACGGCCCTTTCAAAATCGTCGGTATAAAGCTGTCGGTATCATTGCGACTGTCATGTCCGGATCCATGATGCTGATGTATTTGATTCCCGGCACCAGCTGCACCCTTGTTTGGCAGGAGTGGATCATCGTTGGTGCTTGGGCCCTGCTTGGCGTGATTTTCTATCTGGTCAGCAAGCGAAAATACCGCAATCAATTTGCAGACTTTAAACTGACGTTTGAATCGGTAGAACGCAGCCGTCGATCCGGAAGCAATTATCTGCAGAAATGAGGCCTTAAAATGCTCATTAACGTTACCCGATCCTCACTTCCGCCTTTGGAAGAGTATGTGAACGAGATCGCCTCCCTGTGGGACAGCCATTGGCTGACCAACATGGGGGAGAAGCACAAGACCCTGGAGCAGATGCTTCAGGGATACCTTGGCGCGCCGAACGTGACCCTTTTTACCAATGGGCACCTGGCCCTGGAGGGAGCCCTGTCGGCCTTCGGACTCACCGGGGAGGTCATCACCACGCCCTTCACCTTTGCTTCCACCACCCACGCCATTGTCCGCAGCGGGCTCAAGCCTGTGTTCTGTGACATTGACCCGGAAACCTATACGCTGGACCCGGCGAAGATCGAGGCCCTGATCACCCCGGAGACCTCCGCCATCGTGCCGGTCCACGTCTACGGAACTCTCTGCGACGTGGAGGCGATTGACGCTGTCGCGAAGAAGCACGGCCTGAAGGTCATTTACGATGCGGCCCACGCCTTCGGTGTCCGGAAGAACGGCGTCAGCGCCGCCTGTTTCGGCGACGCGGCCATGTTCTCCTTCCACGCCACCAAGGTCTTCCACACCGTCGAGGGCGGCTGTGTGGTCTATCACGACGAAGCCCTGCGGAAAAAGCTGGATGCCTGGAAAAACTTCGGCTACTGTGACGGAGAGGTGCAGAGCGTTGGCGGAAACGCGAAAATGAGTGAGCTCCACGCCGCCATGGGAATCTGCAACCTGCGCCGCATTGATACCAACATCGCCGCAAGAAAACAAGTAGTGGAGCGCTATCGGGACAATCTGTACGGTGTTCCCGGCCTGCAGTTGATGCGAGAGCAGCCTGGCGTGCAATCCAACTACGCTTATTTCCCCGTGGTCTTTGACGGGGCGAAATTAACGAGGGACGAGGCGTCTGCCAGGCTGGCGGAGCAAAACATTTTTGCCCGCAAGTATTTCTACCCCCTGACCAACCAATACCCCGCCTACGGCTTCCACGGAGAAAAAACGCCGATCGCAGAGTATATTTCAAACCGAGTTCTGTGTCTGCCGCTCTTCCCGGAGCTGGCCTTAAACGACGTTGACCGTATCTGTGAAATCATCTTGAATTGAGCGAGCGGCTGATCCACGCTGGATCAGGCCAGCAAAAGGAATTTCCGCCATGAAAAAGAAGAAACGCATGCATCTGTTCTGGAAGCTCCCTTTGGTTCTGCTGGGGATCATGCTTGTCATCTTTCTGTATTTTTATATCACGTCGCTCTTTCTGCACGTTGAACACTATACCGTTGAGGCCGATATCAACACGCCGATCCGTATCGTACAGCTTACGGATTTGCATAACGCGGAATTTGGGAAGGGAAACGGTAAACTGATCGAAAAGGTCGAGGAACAAAACCCAGACGTCATTTTTATGACCGGCGATATGCTCAACAAGGATGATGAAAAAGTAGACGTTGTAGTTCACCTGGTCAAGGAACTCAGCAAAATTGCTCCGGTTTATTATATCTATGGGAACCATGAAACCGACTGGGAACGTAATTTCGGGAAAGATTTGCTCGAGATCCTTGGCGCTGCCGGCGCAACTGTACTTGACTGCGAATACGTAGACGTCGAAATAAATGGAAATGCCATTCGGATCGGGGGCTACATGGGCTATTGGGGACAGCCCCACATGGTAACCACTGACCCGGCGGAAAAGCAAAGGCATTACCAGTTTTTCCGGGATTTCAAAGAGAAGAATCTGCCCGAGGGTTGCTGCCGCATCCTGCTGGATCACATTCCGACCAGTTGGCTGGACTGGCATTATATCGATACCCTTGATACCGGAATCGTCTTCAGCGGGCACTACCATGGAGGGATGATTCGGGTTCCGATTATTGATCAAGGCGTAGCCGCTCCCTACGTCGGCTGGTGGCCGCCGTATACCAAGGGCGTCTTTGTGGGGGAGAAGTCCACGTGCATTCTGTCCACTGGGCTTGGCATTAAGGACGGCGTCCCCCGGCTGAACAATCCGCCGGAAATCGTTGTGGTGACGCTTGTTCCCGCCCAATGACCTTCCTTTGCTCCCTGCAGAAAAACGAGTACAATCCCTAAAAACCTTCAGATATCGAGGTCAATGACAGTGGTAAAGATCAATTTAGCTCCGGTGATCCTCGCATACGCGGTTGACTATTTGAATTGCGCGTTGTCGGGCGTTCTCTTATTTTGTCTGATTCATTGGATCACAACTCGGTCCAGCGTATTGACCCTGCAAAAAAGCAAACTTGCCGCAAATTTGGTCGTTGCGCTCCTGGGTATAAATCTGTTCTATCTTTTGTTTGCCCGGATGAACCTGGCCTGTATCCTCGGTTCCTTTTTCCTGATGCTTCTCGCCACCGCAAACTATTACGTTTTTCGGTTTAAGGGGACAGAATTGGAGGCAACAGATTTTTTGGCTATTCGGACAGCAGCAAATGTGGCAAGCCATTATCACTACAAGCCGGGCTCGGATCTTGTTATTTCCTGGGTTATATGGCTTGTGTACGCTGCGGCAGAAGGAATGGTTCAGTTTCATACTGCACGATCCCCATGGCAAATACGTCTGGCAGGCTTGATCGTGGAGCTTTTCCTTGTCGCGGCATTCATACTCGGAACAAAAAACGTAATGGGGACGCATTGGAGCAACGACGGGTCCTGCCACTATGGGTACCTTCTCCATTTCATGTTAGGGATTAGAGGCCTCTTCCGGTTAAGACCAAAAGGATACAGCAGCAGACAAGTTGGCGCAATTGTCGAAAAGTATTACAATGAAACAGCTTCCAATCCCCAGGAGCATCGCCCCGATATCATCGTGATTATGAATGAGTCCTTTGCCGATCTCAGCGTTCTCGGTAAGGAACCCGCGACAAATACTCCGGTCATGCCGTTCTTCCGTTCGTTAAGCGATAACACAATCAAGGGTTACGCGCTTGCATCGGTGTTTGGCGGGTTGACCGCCAACTCGGAATATGAGTTTTTAACAGGAAATTCCATGGCGTTCTTCCCCTACGGGTTTGTTCCCTATCAACAGTTTGTACATGGAAAAGCATACTCTCTCGTATCTGAGTTAAAACAATATGGCTACAAATGCATGGCCACACACCCATTCCTGGCCAGCGGATGGTCCCGACCGGACGTTTACAGCGCCTTTGGCTTCGATCAAATCACATTCGAGGAGTCATATCCCCAAAAAGACATGCCCAGAGGATATACCTCGGATGCGGAAATGTACGATTATATCCGGAATCAGTATGAAGCCCTGTCCAAGGACGGAAGCGTCTTTCTGTTCGGAGTGACAGTTCAAAACCATGGCGATTACGCGAACAGGGCGCAAAAAATCGATCATACAGTTCGTCTGACAGAACAGACGGAAAAATATCCCGACGCAGACGAATATCTCACCCTTGTAAACAAATCAGACAAGGCGATTGGGGAATTGATCGATTATTTTTCTAAAGTCAAGCGCGACGTGATTGTTTGCTTCTTCGGAGACCATCTTCCAAGCCTGAATCCCGCCTTTTTCAAGGACCTGCACGAAGGCAGCTTTGACACCTTGGCTGAGCGGCAAAAAACCAAGATGGTGCCGTTTTTCATCTGGGCGAACTATCCGTTGGAAAAGCAGACCGTTGACTGTACGAGCTTGAACTTCCTTTCAACCAGATTGCTCGAGGCCGCGGGCCTCCCACTGCCAGCCTATCACCAATTCCTGAAGAAAGCTGAAAACGAGCTTCACGCCATAAACGTTGATGGGTATTACTCTGAAACAGCAAACGATTATCTGCCGCTGTTCCAGGCTTCCGGCAGAGAAAAGGAATTGCTCCGCGAATATCAGAGCTTAGTGTATAACAACGCGGTAGACGTCTCTCACCAAAACCAAAGGTTTTTTCCGAATCGTCAAAACAAGGACAAAGCAGACGTCTCAGGAAAAGGATAAGGCTGGCTCTGTCAGAAGCGCAGTTCAAATCTTCGTTGACGCGTTTTTGATGGATCGACAGCGAAAGGAAGGGATCTACTATGAATAAATCGACAAATACTGACGCCGGAAAGCGGAATATCCTTCTCGCCGCAGAGTATCGCACGCCCAGGAGCGGGAACTTCATTGCGTCCTTGCTGGATCTCGCGGAGACGCTGCGTGAAAGCGAAAGGAATACCGTATTTCTGTTCCCGGCCCGGAAAGAGGGGTATCCCTGGGCGGATTGGCTGCGTGCGAAAGGATTCTCCGTATTCTTTCTGGCGGACGAAAAGACGGCAGAGGAAAAGCTTGCGTTTGTAAAGAACCTTGTGGAGCGATACAGCGTCGGCGTGATTCACCTGCACTTCGGTTATTTGGAAAACCTTTTGCTTCCCGTCCATAACAGCCTTGGAACGGAATTGGTGATCCACGATCATTTTGATTTTGTGACCACACGCGGACAGCTTCGGCAGCGTCTTTCCACCATGCGCAAGGCGCTTCAGTATCGCAAATACAATGCGTATTGCGTTAGCGTTATGGAAAAGAAGGACCGGTGGTATTGGCTTCTCGGCCACAAGAACCACTCGTTTATTACCAACGGTCTGTCCCTGCGCCGTGCGGAACAGGACCCTCTGTCCGCGGAGGAACGCAGGAAAGAGATTGGTCTGCGGGAAGGGGAAAAGCTGGTCTTGTTCCTTGGTTGGGACATGATCCGAAAGGGGCTGGACATTGCGATCAAAGCAGTCGAGCTCTTTCGTAAATCGGATCCCAGCCTGAAGATCGGCGTGATCGGCGTGGGCAGCGACGGGAAGCCTTCCGAGCGAGCCGAACGATTTTTGCGGGAACGCGGGATAGATCCTTTTTCTGATGCAATCCTCTATATGCACAGCTACGAGGATATTTTCGCCCTGAACCGCGCCGTTGACTGCTTCATTTCCAGCAGCCGGGCAGAGGCCTTCTCCTACGGCATTCTGGAGGCGATCTCTCAGAATACGCCAGTCGTTGTCAGCGATATCAAAGGGACGAGCTGGTGCTGGGATTACACGAATTGCCACGTTTACGCGGTGGAAGACCCTGCAGACTGTGCAAAAGCGCTGAAAAAGGCGCTGGAGCAGGGTCGTGCGGTGTCAAACAGCCGATCCTTCACGGAACGGTACAGCAATCGGATCTGGAGCAGCCGGATCATTGAAGTCTATGATCGTTTGTTGAGCGAAGAACGGCAAGCGTGAATTCTGCGCAGCCCTGACCGTTTTTGGGAGGATTTGAAATGTTTTTATCGTTTGTTGTCCCGGTTTACAACGTGGAAGATTACCTGCGCGAGTGCCTGGATTCTCTGCTGGATCAGGATCTTTCCCCGGAGGATTACGAGATCCTTTGTATCGATGACGGTTCAACGGACTCCAGCCCGCAGATTCTTGCGGAAATGGAAGCAAATCATGGCAATCTCCGCGTCCTGCGGCAGACAAACTCCGGCGTGTCCGCAGCGCGGAACCGCGGGATCGAGGAAGCCCGCGGCGATTATCTCTGGTTTGTGGATTCCGACGATCTGATTGCTCGGAACATTCTCGGAAAGCTGAAGCAGATCGTCAGCGGCAAGGACTATGACCGGGTCGCGTTCAATTACTATTCTTTTCGGGGAAGTCTGCGGGATGAAGAAAGGGAAGCATATCTGCAGGGAACCCTGCGGGGACCTCACACGTATCAGGACGCAAATATCTGGACAAGTATTATGAAGAGATCCGTTCTGGTGGATCATCAGCTTCGGTTTTCCAAGTCCAGCTACGGTGAGGATTCGCTGTTCATGTTTGAGTTCAGCCTGCACGGGAAAAACCAGCTTTCCCTTGAGGAAACAGTTTACTATTACCGGCTCCGGGGTATGAGCGCCATGACAACGAATACGCCGGAGGCGCACCGCAAGCGATATATCTCCCATCGCAATAACGCGCTCGTTATGAAAGCATACTACGAGGGAAAGAAAGGAGAGATCCAGGATCGGGAGCGCTGTGCCAATCTCTTTGTTTCTTTCCTGGACTACGCTCTGTGGGAGGTCACGCTGCTTCCGCTGCCCCAAGCTCGGGAAAAGCGGAAGGAGCTCCACGCGTACGGCCTGTACCCATATCGGAAGCCGCGCGAATGCACGCTGAAATCCTCCTACCAGAACTCCGGAAAAGGTCTCAAAGGAAAACTGTTCGATTATCTGTATCTGCACCAATCCTCCAGGCTCGGCTTTGCGCTGCTCTGGCTTTACCAACATACGATGAATCGGCACAAGCACTGACCGCTGCGAACGACTATCCGCGCTTTTTATGGACACACAGGCCGCAATACCGGGGGAAGCTATGGCTTCCCCCGCGTTTGTCGGTTCTGTCAGCTTCGTTCAACGGAAAAACGCACTTCGTTCAACGGAAAAACGCACATTCCGCTTGACTTTTACGAGATTTTGTGGTATAATCAAGATACATTGGTAAGACCTATTTTTTCTACAGTCAAAGTATCTTGAGAAGATTCTTTGCTACAGTGGTATGAGAGGATCTACCCAAACATTTTTCAGGCAAGAAAGGAGAAAACAGAATGGAAAGACTTCGAGCAGACCTGCAGGGAAACGGAACGACGATCCATCAAACATCGAAAGGAGGTGCGTCAATTCTGAATGTAAGACGGCGGGGCTTGATGAATGCGGCACCTGCTGTTGCAGACACTTCGTGGATTGAAGGAAAGACATACAGCAAGCCTCTGATTGCCAATTTGACGATTACCGGGGCATCAAACAGTGCTTTCGGCTGTTATGCGAATCAACTTGGAAATGCGGCGCACAATGCCCAGATTTGCACGACGGCAGATCAGGACAACCCTGTAACGAGCATCCTTTTACTTACAAATTATCATTCCGCTGTTCGGATCGAAAACAACAAGAATATTGATATGAGCTTCGCTTACGCTTACTGGACTGATACGGGAGACATCATTTTCGCAGGGAAGAACTCAAAATGGTATGGGTACGCCAACATTGACGGAACTCTTGCACAGCCGGGATGGACCGGAGACAGGCGTGAATAATTAGGAAATACGGCGCGGCAGAAAGCTTCCTGCCGCGCCCTTCTCGACGTCGCCCGGACGCTTGAGCGTCCGGCGCGCCCCATCGCATTTTTATGTTGCCTTTTCCCTGCGGAGCAGGTATAATAAAACCGCATTCAGCAGAATGCCAGAGAAAAAACAGGAGAAATGGAGCAATGAACGAACCTCTGTTAACGGTTGTCATTCCTGTCTACAATGCAGAAGCTTCCGTCCGGCGAGCCGCGGCTTCCGTCTTGAATCAGCCCTGTGCGGACCGCCTTGAGCTGATCCTGGTGGACGATGGCAGCACGGACGGCAGCGGAGCATTGTGCGATCAGATTGCGGCAGAAAGCTCCTCTGCAGCGGCAGTTCGAGTCATCCATCAGAAAAACGGCGGGGTTTCTTCTGCCAGAAATCTTGGAATTCAGGAATCGCGGGGAGCGTATCTTGCATTTTTGGATGCGGACGATTGGTGGAGCGACTCCTTTTTTGATGCCGAAGCAGTTGATTTACTTGGAGAACGGTTCGACGCCTATCAGTTCTCCTACCTGACTGTCAGCCCGGATCTTCGGTGGTATCTGAAATATCCGGTGCAAGATCAGGAATTCCACAATCTTACGCCCGAGTGCGACAGGCCCGCTCCGGTCACACACGGGTCCTGCCTGTATCGAAAAGACCTGCTTTTGCGCCATCAGATTGAGTATCCTCCCTGCCGGATTAACGAGGACGTCCCGTTTGTTCAGCTTGCTTTTGCTCTGGCAGAATCAGTCAAGATTCAGGATCGAACCATGCTTTGCTATTGGAGCAATCTGAAAAGCTGCCTGCATTCCAGCTCCGCGAAGGATTCCCTGGAGGAATCTTTGCGCTCTCTGGAGCTGGAAGAGGATGCGTTCCGGGCAAGAGGACTCTCCCTGAGCAACGACAGAGTGGCCTTGTCCGTCTTCTATACGCGCCTGTCGCGGCTTTGCTGTGAGACGTCCTACCGGAACCTGATGAAGTATTTGGAAGCGCCAAAATTTGATCTGATCCGACGGGAGGATCTGGAGCCCTGGTCGGACTTGAAAAAAAGCAGCCGCCTGTTTCGCAGCCACCCGTTTCTGTTTTGGTTGAAAGCACGGCTCTGCGAGGGGCTTCCGTTGAGAATCCGAAGATTTCTGCTTGCAGTCCCCGCTTTTCGCCGTTGCGTATATTGGATCCAATTCAGACTGATCCATAATTGGAAGCCCTATCCAGGCGTGGAATGATCGCGCGCCCGGAAACGTCTCGCTTTGATATCTGGAGATCCACAAAGGAGTACAAGCATGAAAAAGACAGTCCTGACAGACGGCAGCTCCGCGCCTCAGCAGTGCAGGGCACTCCCCGTGGGCATGAATACGGCACGCGACGCACGGTATCCCGCCATCGATCTGACAAAATTTATTCTTTCATTTTTTATATGTATGGCACATATCGTTCCATTGGATCTGAAGGGTGAAATATGGGACGACCTGAACTTTTGGCTGCAGAATTACCTTTGCCGAATTGCGGTCCCTTACTATTTTGCGGCTGCGGGCTTCCTGCTCTTTCGGAAGATGACGCCTGACCAATTGGATCCGGAGCGGATCAAAAACTATTGTTTAAAACTTCTCCGGCTTCTCGGAACGTGGTGGATGCTGCTGTTCGCTGGGAGCCCAGTGCATCTGTGGTTTTTCTCTGCGGTCATTATCGCGGTGCTTCTTGTCAGCTTGCTTCTGCGCACTTCCATGCGTCTGAACGTAATTGGAGTCATTGTCCTTTTGCTCTATTTCATCGGACTTCTTGGGGACTCCTATCACAGCTTGCTCACGCCGCTGCAGCAGAATCCGTTTATCGGAAAAGTGCTTGAGTATTACTTGATCCTGTTTTCAACCACGAGAAACGGTGTCTTCTTCGGCGCAGTCTACGTATTCATGGGCGCAGTCATTGCGTTCCGGCGCAAAGCACTCCCGAAGCACGTCTCAGTCGCCGGCCTCATTCTTTCCATGTGCGCGCTTGCCGTTGAGGTGTTTCTGCTGCGTTCCTACGCGCAGCCTTTGGATTACAACATGCTTATCTGCCTGCTTCCGGCGACGTTTTTCCTTATGCAGCTCACGATCTGTTCCCGGATCGAAAGCAGACCGATCTATAAAAAGCTTCGAATCATCGGACTCCTGATCTTCTTCCTGCACCTGTTTGTGAAATTTTTCGTTGGTCATTTTATTGTGGTCGCAAAGGAATCCATAGGAATCAACCTCGCTCCCGTCCGTCTTTTGATTACCGTCGTCGTTACGGGATTGGCGGCGGTCATCATCGAACGCTTATCGGGCAGAAAGGGATTCCGATGGCTCAGGTATCTCTTTTCTTGATTGAAGCTGGCAGGATACCGGATTTCTGCTGATCGGTTAGGGGGTTATATGATGAATATGATGCACGATTCTTCCGGCTCACCATGGCTTTCCGTAATCGTACCCATTTATAATGCGCAAAGATATCTCCCGCGATGCGTTGATTCCATCCTGCGCCAGAGCTTCCGGGATTTTGAATTGCTGCTCATTGACGATGGATCTACGGACAAATCCGCCGGGATCTGTCGCCGCTATGCTGCTGCGGACAGCCGGGTGCGCTATTTCAGAAAAGAGAACAGCGGATGCCTGCAAAGCAGGCTCTACGGCCTCGAACGAATGCGAGGACGGTATTTCACGTTTCTCGATTCGGATGATGATTATCTCCGCGCCGACGCATTTCAGACGATCCACGATAAAATGGAAGCACAGCCCTGTGACGCGCTTCAATTCGGCTATCTGAAGGCTTATCGGCATTTGACCTATCCCTGTGAGGGCAACGTCTCCGCGGATTGCGTCTGTGACCGCGAGACCTTCTCCGCACGGGATTACCCCAGACTGCTCTGCACGAAATGGGACGAAAGCAGACTCTATATCAACCTTTGCACCAAGGTTTATGACAGAAAGCTGCTTCAAAAGCTGACGCCCGCCGTAACTTCGGAAACGCTGTTTCATGGAGAAGATCAGGTCTTGAATCTGTTCCTGCTGGAGAACTGCGAGTCCTTCCTGTTTCTCTCTGATACGCTCTATGCCTACAGACAGACGAACAGAGGGACAAAGCGCTTTGCAAAAAATGCCATGGAGGATCTCAATCGGGTCAAAGCTTATCAGGACAGCTTTATAAAACGCCGGAGCGGATCGGATGACCTGCATGCTGTACGGCGAGCGTTTTTCCTTGAGCTTGTTGAGAAGCTCTATGCGTTTGCCTGCAGCGGGGAACGCGTTCTGCGTGCAGATCAGCTAAAGGCGCTGCTGCAGGAAACGATGGAGCTTCCGTACTTCCGAATGGCGCGGCAGTATTATGAGGAGCATCCGGAGCGCGCTACCAAACGAATGGAGCTGTTTCTCTCCGCAGATCCCGATGCCTATCTCAAATGTGCGCATTCTGAAAACCAGTCTCACAAGCTTCAAAAAACAGCCAAATGGTTCGTCAGGCGGATTCGGGCAATGATTTGATCTTGTCGGTTCCGAACTATTCAAGGAGTTTGTCCATGTTTTTGTCAATCATTGTACCGGTCTTCAACGTCGGGCCCTATCTGCGTGAGTGCCTGGACTCTCTGCTGGAGCAGGACTTTTCCAAAAGTGACTATGAAATCATCTGTATTGACGACGGCTCCACCGACAACGGTCCGGAAATTCTTCAGGCGTATGCCGAACGCAATGACAGAATCGTGGTCGTGCGACAGGACAACGCAGGCGTTTCCGCTGCCAGAAACCGCGGGATCGACCTTGCACAGGGCGACTATCTCTGGTTCGTCGATGCGGATGATCTGATTACAGGGGACGCCCTGCGGCTGTTGAAAGAAAAGGCTGATTCCGGATCGTTTGATCGAATCGCCTTTGCGTATTATGCGTTTGATCAGCAGTTGACCCAGACGGAGCGTGTTTCATTTCTGAACGGCTCTTTGGCTGCGAACTCCGCAAGCAAAGACTATAGCGTCTGCACCAGCATTCTCAGTCGAAGACTGATTGTGGAGCAGAAGCTTCGCTTCCGCGGGGTCAGTCATGGGGAGGACTCCCTGTTTGCCTTTGAGTTTATGAATCGAGCAGATTCGCAGGCAGTGATTGAAAAGCCGCTGTATCTTTACCGGAAGCGACCGATGAGTGCGACGAGTGCAGATTCAAAGGAAAACCACGCCAGGATGTATCTCTCGTTTCGAAAAAACGCCGAGATCATGAAAGCGTACTACGAAGGGAGCAACGGCCCGGTCAAAGACAGAACGCACTGCGCGAACCAGTTTATGGCTTTCCTGCAATATGCACTGTGGGAGGTATCTATGATGCCCGGTCCGCAGGCGAAGCAAGCGCGAAAGGAACTGCATCAAAGCGGCTTGTATCCCTATAAACGGCCAAAGGAAAGCAACCTGCAGCGCAATTACCAAACCCCGGATTCCAATCTCAGAACGAAACTTTCAGGATTCCTGTATCTGCATCAAACTTCGCGTTTTTGGTTTCGGGTTTTGTGCTTGCTCCAAAGGCTGCGTTCGTGTCTCAGTCAGGGGAGATCCTGACGCAGAAAACCTGATTGTCCACTGCGCGTTGACGGAACAGGAGCTCCCAATGCGCCGGCCCGACGGTCAAACTGCAGGTTGTCCGTACAAGGCTTCTTCTGCCGGGACGCGGCTAATATGAACAAATCGTAAAAAATCACGCTCCGACCCCTCAAACGGTTGACAGACTGCGCTGAAATTGGTAAAATTCCTTACAGAAGCATAAGAATCCGGTTTCGCCGCGGCTGGGTTTCCCGGCTTTTCCGGCGGCGCGAACCCGATTGTCTCTGCTCTTATTTTTGAAAGGAGTTCCATTATGTCTGTCAATCGTTTCGTTTTGAACGGCATCTCCTACCACGGCCACGGCGCCATCCAGGAGATCCCCGGCATCGTCAAGAGCAAGGGCCTCAAGAAGGCCTTCGTCGCCTCCGACCCCGATCTGGTCAAGTTCGGCGTTACCAAGAAGGTCACCGATCTGCTGGAGCAGAATGGCATCGCCTTCGAGCTCTATTCCGACATCAAGCCCAACCCCACCATTGAGAACGTTCAGCACGGCGTGGACGCCTACCGTGCCAGCGGCGCCGACTTCATGATCACCATCGGCGGCGGCTCCTCCATGGACACCGGCAAGGGCATCGGCATCATCGTCAACAACCCGGAATACTACGACGTTCGCTCCCTCGAGGGCGTCGCCCCGACCAAGAACCGCACGGTCTTCACGATCGCCGTCCCGACCACCGGCGGCACCGGCGCGGAATCCACGATCAACTACGTCATCACCGACGTTGAGAAACGGCGCAAGTTCGTCTGCGTCGATCCCAACGACATTCCCGACGTTGCTGTCGTCGATCCCGATATGATGTCCTCCATGCCCAAGGGCCTGACCGCCTCCACCGGTATGGACGCCCTGACCCATGCGATCGAGGGTTACACCACCGCCGCCGCCTGGGAGCTGGCCGACGTCCTCAACCTGGAAGCGATCCAGCTCATCGCGAAGAACCTTCGCAAGGCCGTTCAGAACGATCCCGACGGCCGCGAGGGCATGGCGCTTGCCCAGTACGTCACAGCGATGGCCTACTCCAACGTCGGCCTCGGCATCGCCCACTCGATGGCCCACACCCTTGGCGCGGTCTATGATACCCCGCACGGCGTCGCCTGCGCGATGATGCTGCCCATCGTCATGGAGTTCAACCAGGAGACCACCGGCGAGAAGTTCAAGAAGATCGCCGAGGCCTTCGGCGTCTGCACCGACGGCATGAGCCAGGCCGAATACCGTAAGGCCGCAATCGACGCCGTGAAGCAGCTCTCCGTGGACGTCGGCATCCCCACCAAGCTCGCCGCGCTCAAGGAAGAGGACCTGCCCTTCCTCTGCCAGTCTGCTGCCGCCGACGCCTGCGCGCCCGGCAATCCCCGTCACGCGACCCTCGAGGACTTCGAGGCCATGTTCCGCAAGCTGATGTAATCCGCATAACCAAAAGCAAGCGCCCTGCCGGCTGTTCGTTGGCAGGGCGCTTTTCTCATGCGTTTGTTCGTTCAGTCTTGCAGAAAGGCCATGAAGGCCGCCTTGTTTTCCGCCGCGGTGGTGGTCGGGCGGCCGAGGTCGGAGCGGGCTCCGATGGCCGCCATTGCCTCGATCATGGTCAGCTCATGCCCTGCGCGGGCCGCGTTGAGGGCCGCGTCCAGCTCGGCAAAGGTCTGTACGCGGACGGACTTCGGGTAGCCAAAGGCTTTTGCGGCGGCGACCAGATCGGTCTTGCCTGCGACGGTCGGCATGCCGCCCACGGTCTCGTGGGCCTCGTTGTTGATTACGACGTGGATCAGATTATCGGGCCGGATCGCGCCGATGACGGCCATTGCTCCCAGATGCATCAGGGCCGCCCCGTCGCCGTCGATGCACCAGACGCGGCGCTCCGGCCGGTTCAGGGCAACGCCCAGGGCAATGGAACTGCTGTGCCCCATGGAGCCGACGGTCAGAAAATCCCTTCCGTGGTCGAGCCCGGCAGCGGTCCGCAGCTCAAACAGCTCCCGCGAGGCCTTACCCGTCGTGGAGACGATGGGGTCGTCCCCGCTGAACGCCGTAATGTGGCGGATGATCTCCTCGCGCAGCATCTTCCAGTCGTTTCGATAGACGACCTTGCCGTCCCAGGTCAGCGCGCCCTTCCGAACGACGAAGGCCACGTCCCGGCCTTCGTCCAGCAGAGGTCGGAATTCCTCCATCGCCGCGCAAAGCGCAGCTTCAGTGGTGTCGGTTCCGATCACGAAGCTGGGAATTTCCAGCTCGTTCAGGAGACTGCGTGTGATCTCGCCCTGCCAGACGTGCTGGGGCTCGTCGTGGACGCCGGGCTCGCCGCGCCAGCCGATCACGAAGATCATGGGGATTCCGTAGACCTTTTTGTGCAGCAGGGAAGCGGCGGGGTTGACGAGGTTGCCCTCGCCGGAGTTCTGCATATAGACGACCGGGATCTTGCCGGTCGCCAGATGATAGCCCGCTGCAATGGCGGCGGCATTGCCCTCGTTTGCGGCGATGATGTGCCGCCTCGGGTCGGTCCCGTATCGTTCGATCAGGCAGCTGCAGAGCGCCTTGAGCTGGGAATCGGGAACGCCAGTGTAGAAATCAGCGTTCAAAACCTTCAATAGCGTTTCAACCTGCATGATTTCCTCCTATATCTCGTCGATCAGGGTGATGATCTGCTTGATGGGCAGAAGGCGGTCGTCTACCTCCTTGGCCCGGTGATAGCGCAGAATATCCTCGGCGGTTTTCTGCATGGCAGGGAAGGCCGCGCGGGTGAGCTGGTTGGCGTAGATCACGATGTTGACGCCGTGGGCGGAAAGCTCCTCCTCGGTGATTGTGTTGAAGCTGCTCGGCACCACGACGATGGGCGTTTTCGCGTCGGTGGCGCGGAAGCGGTCGCAGAATTCCAGGATCTCGGCGGGGTCCTTCTTCCGGCTGTGGATCATGATCCCATCCGCACCGGCGGCGACGTAAGCGGCGGCGCGGGTCAGGGCGTCCTCCATGCCCTGTTCGAGGATCAAAGACTCGATGCGGGCGATGATCATGAAATCTTCGGTGAGCTGTGCCTTCTTGGCTGCGGTGATCTTGGCGCTGAATTCCTCGATGGTCGCCTGGGTCTGGTGGACCTCGGTTCCGAAGAGGGAGTTCTTTTTCAGACCCTTCTTGTCCTCAATGATGACGGCGCTCACGCCCATGCGCTCCAGGGAGCGGACGGTGTAGACGAAGTGCTCCGCCAGACCGCCGGTGTCGCCGTCGAAGATAATCGGCTTGGTCGTGACCTCCATAATATCGTCGATCGTGCGGAAGCGGGAGGTCATATCCACCAGCTCGATGTCCGGCTTGCCCTTCGCCGTGCTGTCACAGAGGGAGGAGACCCACATGGCGTCAAACTGGTCCAGACGGCCCTCGCGCTCCACCACGGTCTTCTCCACGATCAAACCCGTCAGACCGGAGTGGGCCTCCATGACCTTGACGACCGGCGTCATGTCGATGAGCTGGCGCAGGCGCTTGCGGCGGTATTCCGGCATAGCCAGACGCTCGCGGGTCTGGAGGTCGATCTTGCGGACGGTCTCGTTGTAGGTGTAGGGAATGTCCACAACCTCGCCGCCGTAGGCGGTGACAAGGGCCTCCACGTGGGACCGGATCGCGGCCTCCGGTCCTTCCTTCCAGTTGTCGCCGTGAACCACGAAGTCGGGGTGCAGCCGCTCGATCACGTCGTCATAGAGCATGTCCTCCTGGACCACGACCTCCTCGACCCCGTCGATGGATTCATAGAGCCTGATCCGCTCCTCCTGGGAGAGAGTGGGAAATTTGTTGTAGCGGATCAGAGTCCGGTCGGAGAGGGCGCCGACGACGACCTTCCCGCGCTTGTGGGCTTCCTCGATGATGTTTCGGTGACCCTCGTGGATCACGTCGGTGCAGAAGCAGGTATATACGGTTTTCATGGCAAGCTCCAATCTCAGTATTGTACGGGGACCTTTACGCCAAGCTCGCCCAGCACCTCGCGCAGGGCGCGGAAGAAGGCTTCAATATCCGGCGCGTCAATGGCTCCGAGGGCACAGAGACGGAAGGTGTCCGCGCCGGTGATTTTGCCCGGATAGATCGTAAAGCCGCGGCGGTAGCAGCCGTCGTGGACGGCCTGAAAGCTCCAGTTGGGATCGTTCGGATAGCGCACAGAGGCCACGAGACCTGCCCGCCATTCGGGACGAATGACCTGGCGGAAGCCCAACTCGTCGAGCCCCTTGCAGATCGCCTCAAAGACCCGGGTATGCCTGGCCCACTTGCCTTCCTCGCCCTCGGCCCAGTATTCCTTCAAAGCCTGCAGGGTCGCGTAGATCGTCTGGACGGGCGGGGTGAAATGCATTTCGCCGGTCTTTTCAAAGTTGTCGTACTGTAAGAATAGATTGCAGTAATAAGAGCGCATCGGATAGGCGGCGCTTTTCTCGATCAGGTCGCGGCGTCCGATCACGAAGCTCAGACCCGTGAAGGACGTGAGCCCCTTCTGGGCGCTTGCCATGCAAAAGTCGATGTTGTCGCGGTTTACGTCGATGGGCCGCATCGCGTAGGTCGAGGTCGTGTCTACGGTAAAGACGGCTCCGTACCGGTGCGCCAGCGCGCCGATCTCCCGGATCGGGTTCAGAAGCCCCGTTCCGGTCTCATTGTGGGTTGTGTGGACCAGGGCAATCTCCGGATGCTCCCGGAGCGTCTGCTCGACCAGAGCCAGATCCGGCTGCTCGTCCACCGGAAAGCGGAGGTCGATGTGGGGCAGGCCGTAGGCCCGGCAGATCTCCACGGCGCGTGTCGAATACGCACCGTTGTTCACGACCAGAACCGTCCGGTCCGCGGGCAGGAGGGAGTTCAGGCAGACGTCGATGTTCATCGTGCCGCTGCCGCAGAAAAGGACGGCGGTATAGACCGCCGGGTCTGCGTGGACGATCTTCACCAGATCCTCCCGAAGTCCGTGCATCAGTCCGGCAAACTCCGCCTCGCGGGGACAGATATCGGGCACGACCTGGGCGTATTTCACGGTGTCCGTCGTGGTGGACGGACCGGGATTCAGCAGGATATTGCGTTTGACAGCTTTCATAGGGACCTCCTTCATGTAATCAGGATCATCGTCGGCGTTCATGTATCGGAGAAATAATTGCTTGTATGGAACGGCCAAACCGGGAAAAACATCGAAATATACGCAGAAAACGGCCTGCGTTCCAAACAGCAGGTCGAAGTACCGCGATTCAAACAACGATAAATGAACACATTTCGTTCCGGATTATAGCATGGCCCGAGAGGAAATGCAAGCCCCAATCGAACGAATTTTCAGCCCGAGCCTGTTCCTATTTGAGGAAAAGCCCGGCGAAACGAGATCGTTCCGCCGGGCTTTGTCAAAGCCTTCCGATTAGTAGGCCACGCCCCAGAGGATGCTCTTGACGGCCTTGCGCCCGCAGACGGGGCAGACGTCGTCCAGATGCTCCTGGGCAAAGGGCATGCAGCGGGAGGACATTCCCGCGACTTCCTTCATCTTGAGCTCGCAGGCCTCGTCGCCGCACCACATGGTCTTGATGAAGCCGCCGTTCTGCTCCTGCAGGGCCTTGGCTTCCTCCAGAGAGTGGGCTTCGTAGATATGGTCTTCGAGATTCTTCTTGGCCCTCTCAAACAGGCCGTCGTGGACGGCTTGCAGAAGCTCCGCCGTCTTGGCTTCCAGCTCGTCGAGCCGGACCACGGTCTTCTCGCCGTTGTCGCGGCGGACCAGGACGCAGGAGCCGTTTTCCAGATCGCGGGGGCCGAGCTCCAGACGCAGGGGAACGCCCTTCATCTCATACTCAGCGCACTTCCAGCCGAGGCTGTTGTCGGAAAGGTCGATCTTCGCACGGACGCCTGCCTGCAGCAGACGGTCGGCAGCAGCGGTCGCGCCTTCGATGACGCCGGGCTTGTGCTGGGCGACGGGAACGACGATGACCTGCACCGGAGCGATCTTCGGAGGAAGAACCAGACCGTTGTTGTCGCCGTGCGTCATGATAATGCCGCCGATCAGACGGGTGGAGACGCCCCAGGAGGTCTGGAAGGGGTTCACGCGCTGGTTGTCCTTGCTGGTAAAGGCAATGTCAAAGGCCTTTGCAAAGCCGTCGCCGAAGTAGTGGGAGGTACCGGCCTGGAGCGCCTTGCGGTCATGCATCATGCACTCGATGGTGTAGGTGGCCTCTGCGCCGTTGAACTTCTCCTTGTCGGTCTTGCGGCCGCGAATGACGGGCATCGCCAGGACCTGCTCGCAGAAGTCCGCGTAGACGTTCAGCATCCGCTGGGTGAAGGCCTCGGCCTCCTCGGCGGTGGCGTGCATCGTGTGGCCCTCCTGCCAGAGAAATTCGCGGTGGCGGAGGAAAGGACGGCTGGTCTTTTCCCAGCGCAGGACGGAGCACCACTGGTTGTAGAGCTTCGGCAGGTCGCGGTGGGACTGAATCACGTTCTTATAGTGCTCGCAGAACAGCGTCTCGGAGGTGGGACGGATGCAGTACCGCTCCTCGAGCTTTTCCGTGCCGCCCATGGTGACCCAGGCGCATTCAGGGGCGAAGCCCTCCACGTGATCCTTCTCCTTCTGGAGCAGGGATTCCGGGATCAGCATCGGCATATAGACGTTTTCAACGCCGCACTTTTTGAATTCGGCGTCCATGATGTGCTGAATGTTTTCCCAGATGGCGTAGCCGTAGGGACGGTAGATAAACATGCCCTTGATGGAGGAGTAGTCGATGAGCTCCGCCTTCTTGCAGACGTCGGTGAACCACTGAGCAAAGTCTACCTCCATATCGGTGATCTGCTCTACCTTTTTATCTTTTGCCATAGTATCCATCCTTCCGCAGCCCAAGGCTGCTGATTAAATTGCCGGTATCTATTGTAACACATTTGTCAAGAGGCCGCATAGGATGATTTGCAATGATTTCATGCTTGTTTTTGCAATCCGCTGATCCTGCGTGACAGGAGGTTTTCATGATCCCAATGACCGTCCAACTCGACGAAAAAACGGCGGAATTTTATGCCAGAGTCGCTGCGCTTGCCGAGCGCAGTCTGGAACAGGTCCTTTCCGACAGCCTCTTTAAGCTGGCGGGGGAGCTGTCCCTGGAAGCGATCGCCGCCAGGGACGGCGGCGCCGCGTCTCCGCCCCGGCCCTGCGGCGGAGCGATCCGGGTGGTCAAATAACGACCCGAACCGAGCTTCCGTCCGCGCCGCTCCGGACCTGAATCTGCTGGGGAATGCTCGCGCTCAGCTTCTCCACGTGGGAGATGATGCCGACCAGCCGGTCGCCCTCGGTCAGCCCGCCGAGAACCTCCAGGGCGTTCGAGAGCATATCGTCGCTCAGCGTGCCGAAGCCCTCGTCAATAAACAGAGCGTCCAGCTTTTTGCCGCCCGCGTGGTTCTGCACCACGTCCGAGAGCCCCAGCGCCAGAGCCAGCGAGGTATAGAAGGATTCGCCGCCCGAGAGGGAAGCGGAGGCCCGTTTGATCCCGGTCGTATGGTCGTCCACCGCCAGATCCAGACCCGCCTGAGCGTTGTTCCGGTCCGCCGTGGTTTTGTGAACCAGCTCGTAGCGTCCGCCGCTCATGCGGTCCAGCCGCTGATTTGCCATTTCCAGAATTTCGCGGAAGACTGCGCCGATCGCGTAGCGGTCAAAGCTCAGCTTGCCGCCAAGTCCCGACGTGCCGATCGCCAATCTGCCCAGCGATTCCAGATTCTCCCAGGCCCCGTCCGTCTCGGACAGGGCTTTTGTTTCGTCCGTCGCTTCGGTCAGGATCATACGGTGCCGGGACGCCCGCTGGTTTGCCGCGTTCCAGCGCAGGTTTTCTTCGTTCGCGGCCTGGTTGACCCGGTCGATCTCCGCCTGTAAACGGGCCAGATCGGTCATGGCCTTGCCTGCGGTCTGAACGGTCAGAAGGCGAATGCGTTCGCCCAGCGTTTGCAGATCGTTGCGGTAGTCCGTGACCGTTTTGCGCTCGTCCTCTGCCCACTTCTCCGGGTCCGCTTCGTCCCGGCAGGGGAGCAGGGCGTGCGCAACGGCGGCGCGATCCGCAAATCCGGCTCGTTGGATGGCAGCCTCGACCTGCGCGGCGGCTTCCGCCTGCTCGCGCTCGCGGTCAAGGATTGCCGCTTCCTGGGAATCCCGCTTTGCTTCCGCTTCCGTCAAACGGGAGGCGGCCTGCTCCAGCGCGTTCTTGTGGGCGTCCAACAGGGACCTGAGAGCTGCCTGCCGTTTCATCAAAGCGTCAAGCTCAGTCTGCGCCTCGGCCTCGGTGGGATAGGGGAGCCGCCCCTGTAAGCTGACCAGCTTCGCCTGCGATTCCCGCAGATCGCCGTCCGCCTTGGAGATTTCCGTGCGGACTTGATCCAGATATTCGCTCCCGGTCGTCAGAGACGCCTCGATCTGCTTCAGCGCGTCCTTTGCGCGGTTCCTCGTGCTTACGTCTTCCTTCGCGGCGCCCACCGCTTGCGCGGCCTCCAGCTCTGCGGTCTCAAAGGCCTCCGTTCTCTGCGCCAGATAGCCCGGCGCGTCCAGCACCGACCAGTCCGTGCAGTCTTCCGAAAGCGCCTGCGCTCTACGGATCAGCTCCTCCTTTGCCGCCCGCAGCTCGCTCCTGCCGGTTTCCACCAGCAGCAGTTGATCCTGCTGCGCTTGATTCGCCTCAGCCGCTGCCTGCTCTGCTTGCTCGACCTCGGCCTCGGACGGGATCTCGTCGTCCAGCCGCGCCAAATGTGCCAGATCGCCCCTGTCCAGTCTGCTGCCGCAGACGGGACAGGCGGCTTCGCCTTTTTCTTCGATTTCCGCGCGAACCGTCTCGGCCATCAGCCCGGCCTGACCGGCCAGAAAGCGGTTTTTCTGCGCCGCCGCGAGGCTGTTCGTACGAATCGCGTTCTGCGTCAGAGCTTTCAGGCGTGTTTCTTCGACAAGCAGGGCGGCCTCTTTTCGGTTGAGCTCGTTCCGGCTGTCTAATACGCCGCCTTCGCCGCTCCAGTCGTTCTTTGCGCGCGTCGCCTCCGCAAGCCGCTGCTCGCAGCGGGCAAGCCGGACGTCCGCTTGCTCGAGTTCTGCAAGCCGCTGCTCTGCGGCGTTCTTTTTCCCGCGCAGCGCCTCCAGTCTTGCTTCTGCTTTCTGTTGCAGCGCAAGCTGCTTTTGGTATTCCTGCTCCAAGGCTTTGCAGTTCTCTTGCAGAGCGAGGAAGTCCGGATAGAGGTTGAGCTGCTCCCGGAGCGTTGCGGTCTCGTGGTTCAGCGTTTCCAGCTCGCTTTGCAGCGCCGGATCGTTCGACGCATTCTGCCCGGCTGTCTGCATAGCAGCCGAAGCCGCCTCCGCTTCCGCTCGCGCAAGGGCCAGAATCTGCCTGGCGGTATTCAGACGGGTCTCCGCCTGCGCTTCGGCATTCAGGCTTGGCACGACTGTGTGCAGCGCCGTTTCCGCCAGCATGAATGCCTTTTCCCGCCGCTCCATCTCCGGTCGGAGCAGATCGAGACGACCCATTTCCGCCCGGGCGTTTTCCAGCTCCGTCAGGTTCCGGTTGACGGTCTCAGCCTCGCCGTATTGCTTGTGTAAATTGTTTTCCTCCGTCTGAAGGGCTTCGTAGGCGGCCTTGTGCGCCGCACAGTCCGCTTCGTCAGCTTCCACGAGTCCGTTCAGCGCGTCCAACAGCGCCGGGCTTCCGACTGCTGTCTGCTCGGTTTGATACTCCGGCTCCAGCCGTCCCAGAGCGTCGTACAGTCTGGCCCTGTGGCCGCTTCGCTCGTCCTCCAACTGCTTCCGCGCAGTCTCCAGCAGATTCTGATAGCGCACGTAGGGCGCGCTGTCAAAGAGCCGTCCGAGGATCGCGTTCTTCTCTGCGCTGTCCGCCGTCAGGAAGCGGCGGAACTCGCCCTGCGCCAGCATGACGATCCGGCGGAACTGCTCCGCATTCAGACCGATCAGCTCCGTACATTTGTCGGTGACGTTGCTTGCACCGGAGACCGGCGTGAGTCCGTCCCCGGTCAGGGTCGCGGAGGGCTTGCCCTCGCGGTATTCGTCCGTGCCGCGGATCTTTGCAAAGTGCAGGGAGCGCCTGACCGTATAGTCGCGCCCGTCCTGGCGGAAGGTCAGCGCGACCTCGGTGTCCGTTGCCCTATCCACCAGATCGCAGTGCATCATGTCCGGACTGCGGTCGGAGCCGCTGGCCTTGCCGTAGAGAGCGAAGACGATGCCGTCAAAAATCGTGGTTTTGCCGGCGCCCGTGTCGCCGGTGATCAGATAAAGGCCCTGGGAGAAGCCGTCAAATCGGATCACGGTTTTCCCGGCATAGGAGCCGAAGGCCGTCAGTTCCAGTACGAGCGGTTTCATCTTCCCGCCTCCTTTGCCCGCCGCAGCAGACGCTCCGCAAGCGCCGCGTCCGCCTCCGGCCCGTCGGAGCTCGCAATCAGCTCCGCTGCGTATTCGATCAGGGCGCGTTCCTCGTCGGATGGATCTGCGCCGTCGCGTTTTCCGCGATAGAAATCTGTAAAGAGCTCCGGCAGGGAGCGCTCCCGCGCCTCTCCGGCGGAGAACTGACCGTTTGCGGTCGTAAACTGCCGGTAAACGGAGCTGCGCTCCAGCAGCACGCAATCCCGCTGCTCCAGAGTAGTGTTCAGCTCGTCGCAGATCTCCGGGGTGAGCCGCCGGTCCGTCAGCGTGGCGCTGACGAAGCACTTCGGCTCCGCTTGCTCGGCCAGAGCGCGAATCTCCGCCCAGGTCCCTTTCCAGGGCTTCAGGGGGTGCAGGGGCGGGATATGCAGGACCTCCGTTTGAACGCGCTCGCCCTTTGCACCGAGCGTCACCAGCACAGGACCCTTCTCGGCCTGCTTCGCCTCGTTAAAGTGATAGCAGAGCGGGGAACCGGCGTACCGGACCTCCTTCCGCCCCACCCAGTAGCCCGCGTGGATGTGGCCCAGGGCGGCGTAGTCGAAGCCGTCAAAGGCTGTGTAGTCGATCTGTCCGACGCCGCCGACCATCGTTTCGGACCCGCCGCGCTCAGCCTCACGGCCGCCCGCCGTCACGTTCTGATGGGCGATCAGCACGTTTCGCGCCGAAAAGTCCAGCCCCTGCGCGTCCAGCAGGGCGCGAACCGCGCCGTCGTAATCCCGCAGGCTCTCGTCTCCGAGTGCGTTTGCGATCAGGGCAGGGAAGACGTAGGGCATCAGCCAGAAGGTCACCGGCCCGTGCTTGTCTGCCAGCGTCACCCGCTCCAGCCGCCCCGGTGCAGACAGAGGCGCTGCGATATGCAGTCCCTGGTGCGACAGAAGCTCGCGCCCGAAGGCAAGCCGCTGGGCGGAGTCGTGGTTGCCTGGGATCAGCAGAACCGGAACGTCCAGGTCGCAGAGCCCGGTCAGAAATCGGCTGAGCAGGTCCACGGCCTCCGCCGCAGGCGCGCCGCGGTCATAGACGTCGCCCGCAATCACCACGGCGTCGGGCCGGAGAGACGCGGCTAATTCCAAAAAACGCTCAGCCCAGACCGTCTGATCCTCCGCGAGCAGGGACCGACCGTGCAGAGACTTACCGAAGTGCAGATCCGCCAGATGGAGAAATCGCATGCTCCTTCCTCCTTTGATTTTATAAGCTGATTTTATCATATTCTCCGCTTTGCGGCAAGTGCTTCTCTCGGATCGGGAAAAAACTTTCGTCTCCGTTCGGTTTTAGATTGATTTCCGCACGATTTTTGGTATAATGTAGGATGAATTTGAATACAAACGGAAAGGAGCGTGTTCCATGAATTCCATCCGTGATCTCTATAAAATCGGCAAGGGCCCCTCGTCCTCGCATACGATGGGCCCGCAGCGGGCTGCCGGGATCTTCAAGGAAGAACATCCCGACGCGGAATCCTTCCGTGTGGTGCTCTATGGTTCGCTTGCCAAAACCGGCGTCGGCCACGGCACGGACCGCGTCCTGCGCGAGACCCTTGCCCCCATCCCGGCTGAGATCGTCTTTGCCAAGGAGGACCCTGACGATCTCAAGCATCCGAATACCCTCGATTTCTTCGCCGTTGAAAACGGGCGGGAGGTCGGTCCCATGCGGGTGCAGTCGATCGGCGGCGGCGACATCGTGATCGAGGGCCGCCCGGTGGACAAAGATACCCGCGACGACGTCTATCCCGAAAACTCCTTCGCTGAGATCGCCCAGTTCTGCAACTGGCGGCACATACGCATCTGGGAGTACGTGGAGCTCTGCGAGGGGCCGGAGATCTGGACCTTCCTTGCCCAGGTCTGGAAGACCATGCGCTGGGCCATTGCCGACGGTCTGCACGTGGACGGCACGCTTCCCGGCGGCCTGCATCTGGAGCGCAAGGCAAAGTACCTTTATGAGCAGGCCACCCAGAATCAGATCGTCCAACTCAAGGAGCTGCGGACGATCTGCGCCTACGCCTTTGCGGTCAGCGAGCAGAACGCCGATAACGGCACCGTCGTCACGGCCCCCACCTGCGGAAGCTGCGGCGTCGTGCCCTCCGTCCTGCGCTATATGCAGGAGCAGTACAAATACCCCGACGCCGAGATCCTCCACGCCCTTGCCACCGCCGGCATCATCGGCAATTTGATCAAGCACAACGCCTCCATCTCCGGCGCCGAATGCGGCTGTCAGGCGGAGATCGGCGCGGCCTGCTCCATGGCTGCTGCAGCCCTCTGCGAGCTCAAGGGACTGAACCTCTCGCAGATCGAGTATGCCGCAGAGGTCGCCCTGGAACACCATCTCGGCCTGACCTGCGACCCGATCTGCGGTCTGGTGCAGATCCCCTGCATCGAACGCAACGCCGTGGCTGCCATGCGTGCGATGAACAGCTTCAACCTGGCCTTCTTCCTCTACAACACGCGCTCGATCAGCTTCGACATGGTGGTCAAGACCATGTATCAGACCGGCATTAACATTGCCAAAGCCTTCCGCGAGACCAGCGAGGGCGGCCTTGCCCGCCTCTACCGCAGAGGCCGGTAAGCGACCGAATGGAGAATCCGAATATGAATGACTATATCCACCGCGTCCAATACTACGAGACCGACCAGATGGCGGTCGTCCACCACTCAAACTATATCCGCTGGATGGAGGAGGCCCGCGTGGAATTCCTCGACCGGCACGGTATCGGCTTCGTGACCCTGGAGGCCCGGGGCATCCTCTCGCCGGTGGTCGGCGTGGAATGCCGCTACCGCCGCCCGACCCACTTTGATGAGCGGATCCGCGTCCACGTTGAGCTCCGGGAATATACCGGCGTCCGCCTGCGCGTGGAGTACGAGATGTACAACGATCAAAGCGGGGAGCTGGTTTCCACCGGCGCTTCCACCCACTGCTTCACCAATATGCAGGGCCGCCCGATCTCCCTGCAGCGGGATTATCCCGACGTGGACGCCGTCCTTGCCGCCGCTGTGATCCCGGCAAAGCAGAAGGACGAATAAGGCACGGGCCAATTTAGAATTTTGACATAGTAAAACGGCGCGACCGCCCGGCCGCGCCGTTTTGCTATGCAAATCATTTGTTACGAAGACGCCGAATATCCTCGCCCTCGAAGACGACCAGCTCGTAGTTTCCCAGCAGCCGGGAGGCGATCTGACCGCCGTATCGCGGCTCCAGATCCTCCGGCCGAAGGTTCGTGGAGATCAGTGTCGCCTTCCGCTCCAGGATCCGGCTGTTGACAAGCTGATACAGGGACGAGATCACCAGCGGCGTCGTCATCTCCGTGCCGAGATCGTCCAGAATCAGCAGGTCGCAGGCCGTATAGCCCTCGATCGCGCCGGGATCCAGCCGGTCGAACTTTACGCCCTCGTAGTCCGAGAACAGCTTTCCCGCAGAGGCGTAGACCACGCCGAAGCCCCGGTCCGTCACCTGCCTGGCGATGCAGGCGGAGAGGAAGGTCTTTCCAAGCCCCGTGGCGCCGGAGAACAGAAGGCTGCCTGCGCCGGGCTGGAAATCGGCGGCGTATTTTCGGCAGTAGTTGAGATTTCGCTGCATCAGCTTTCTCGGCGTCGTCCCGATGGAGGGATAATACCGGTCGGGATAGAGGTCGGTCGAGAAGTATTCAAATCGCTCTTTTCCGGTGGGCAGCAGGGGAGAGAGGGCGTGGCGCTGTTCCTGCCGGCAGAGCTCATGCAGACACTCGCACATTTTTCCGTCCTTGTAGCCGCTCCCGCCGCAGAGATTGCAAAGGGGACTGTTATCCAGGGAATCCTCGGAGATTTCCGCGTCGTCCAGAATCCACTGGCGCTCGGCCTGCAATTCCCGGTTCCGCGCACGGATCTGGCGGACGGCCTGGGCCGGATCGCGTCCCTGGTCAAAGCACGCGGCCACGACGGAGGCGGAAGTCCGTCGAAGCTCCCGGTCGATCTCGCGCAGACGGGGAAGTCTGGCATAGGCCTTCGCCAGGTTTTCAGCGGCCTCGGCTTCCTTTTTCCGGTTGTCCGTCTCCAGACGCTGCCTGGCGCGGGACAGAATTTCGCGCGTATAGCTCATTTCATTCCTCCTGCTCCGAGAGCATCCGGTTGACTGCGTCCTGCATCAGAGGACTGACGGTTTCGCCGTGGCGCTGATAGCCGCCGCGCCCGGACTGCGCCGGCTTGCGGTCTGACGCCTTGATCTGCGCGAGCGTAAACAGGCCCTGGCTCTGCCAGCTCTCCAGGATCTTGTTCATGTATTTCCAGGTCAGGGCTCCGGTGTTCTCACAGGTCTTATCATAGGCCAGGGAGATCACCTCGTCGGGAAAGCCCATTTCCACCCAGGCGAGCAGATACCGTTCCTCCGGCGGGGCGAGCCGCCTGCCGGTGATGCCGAGCAGCTTGCACAGACCGATCAGCCTCTGGCCACGGTTCGTCTCGCTCTGCATAAAGGCTGCCGCCTTCTCCACGGAGTCGATCTGCTCGTCCGCCCAGTGATAGGCCTCCTTTTCGACCGTGCGAAGGGAGGGCATCCGTCCCGTTCCGCGCAGTCGGTTCCGCTCCACGCAATAGTGAACCAGAATGTTCACCACCTCGCCCGGCAGGCCGAGATACTCCTCCATGGAGAGCAGGATTTTCAGCTCGTCCACGTTGAGCACCTTGCCGAGACACCGCTGCACCTCGCCAACCAGCTTGCGGAAGCCGGATCTGGGCAGCTCCATCTGCCTGCGGACGTCCTCATCGGTATACTCGGGCGGCTGTGCGGGCTGGATGAAGCGCGGGCTGCGGCTGTCGTCCAGTCCGAGCTGGCGGAGCAGAAGGGCGGCGTTCTCCAGCCGCGACTCGCTGAAGCCGGTCACGACCTCGCTCAGTCCGGCTGCGCGGCAGAGGTACAGCATGGCGCTGTCACCGTTTCCGGCTGCAAGCAGTCTGCGGATCGTTTCAGTTGTAAGAATGACTTCCGGCATATCGTGGCCTCCGAATCGTAATCAATTCTGATTATAGCACAAACAGATTCCGCGGACAAGCGCCCTTCTCGTAGAAGAACCGACAAATTACAGCGAGATTTTTTGTCAGCTCTCAATATTTTGTGGGGGAGATATCCTCGCGCCACAAGCTGCGGGGCAGAAAGCAGGAGCCCGCGCGAAGCGTTGCTTGCTCCGCACGGGCTCCGGATTCGATTGCGGGATTACCGGTTTTCCTTGCGCTCCTGCTTGGCTCTGGCGCGTTCTTCCTTTGCCTTCTGCGCCGCTTCCTTGGCCTCGGCTGCGCGCCGGACCTTGTCCTTTTCGGCGGTGTGGTTGGTCATAACGGCCCACTTCTGGAGCTCGAGCCGGACCATATCTTCGCCGCTCTCAATGACGATCTTATCGTCCTTGATGTTTACGATTTTGCCCTCGATGCCGCCGATGGTCGTGATCTGATCGCCCTTGTGCAGGGATGCGCGAAGCTGCTCGGCTTCCTTCTTCTTTTTGCTTTCCGGGCGGAGAATCATGAAGTAGAACACGGCGACAAAGGCAACCAGCATAAGGATCATCGTGTAGCCGCCGCCGGTTGGGTTCGCGGTTAAATACTGAAGCATAAACGTACCTCCAAAAATTGGTTTCTATGATTATACATGGGATTTAAGCAGAATGCAAGCAGTATTTTTCTGTTTTAGATTCTTCTGCTCAGTTTTTCGCTGTATTCCGCGCGAAAGGCGGCAAAGCGGCCCTCGTCGAGCGCCTGGCGGATGCGCTCCATCAGCTTGTTGTAGAAATACAGATTGTGCATCACGCTCAGCCGCAGGGCCAGAATCTCTTCCGCCTTGAACAGGTGGTGCAGATAGGCGCGTGAATAGCGGCGGCAGACCGGGCAGTCACAGGCGGAGTCGATGGGACTCTCGTCGCGCTCGTATTTGGCGTTCTTGAGGTTGATCGTGCCGTCCCAGGTAAACAGCCGCGCGTGGCGGGCGTTGCGGGCCGGCATCACGCAGTCGAAGAAATCCACGCCGCGCGCCACGGCCTCGATGATGTTGGACGGCGTTCCCACGCCCATCAGATAGCGGGGGCGGTCCGCAGGGAGCCAGGGCTCGACGGCCTCGATGATCTCATACATCACCTCGGTCGGTTCACCGACGGCCAGACCGCCGATGGCGTAGCCGGGGAGGTCCAGATCGGCCACCATCTTGGCGTGCTCGATGCGAAGGTCGGGGTAAGCGCCGCCCTGGTTGATGCCCCAGAGCATCTGCCGGGGGTTCACGGTTTCGGGCAGGGCGTTCAGCCGGGCGTTCTCCGCCTTGCAGCGAACCAGCCAGCGGTAGGTGCGCTGCATCGACTGCTTCACGTACTCGTAAGGGGAGGGGTTCTCCACGCACTCGTCAAAGGCCATGCAGATATCGGAGCCCAGGTTGGACTGGATCTGCATGCTCTCCTCCGGACCCATGAAAATCTTCCGCCCGTCGATGTGGGAGGCGAAGTAGACGCCCTCCTCCCGGATCTTGCGCAGACCTGCAAGGGAGAAAACCTGGAAACCGCCGGAGTCGGTCAGAATGGGCTTGTCCCAGGTCATAAAGCGGTGCAGGCCGCCCAGGTCGCGGATCAGCCGGTCGCCTGGCCGCAGATGCAGGTGATAGGTGTTGGAAAGCTCCACCTGGCAGCCGATCTCCGCCAGATCCTTGGCGCTCAGACCGCCCTTGATGGCAGCCTGGGTACCGACGTTCATAAACACCGGCGTCTGAACCGTTCCGTGCGCGCAGGTGAACTCGCCCCGCCGGGCACGTCCTTCCGTTTTGCGTAACTCAAACATGGAATCTTCCTCGCTGTTCTGAATTGCAGCGCTTGCGTGCGCCGCAGATGAATGATATTGCCCAAATTATACGTAAACCGGCATCGATTGTCAAGCGGTTCCGGTCGTGTGACACGGAAATTCCAACAATTCGTGTTGGAAGCCGTTGACTTTATCTCCTAATAATGATACAATTACATAAAATCGGGTGCTGCGGCTGACCGGCCGCGCTTTCCTGAATGCATTCCAACCAAGGGATATAGGAGCGGGTATGGAACATATCATCACAACCAATGGACTGACCAAGGTCTACGGCAAGAAAACGGCGGTCAAGGACGTCAGCATGCACGTTCCCACCGGCTGCATCTACGGCCTGATCGGTCGCAACGGCGCCGGAAAGACAACCATCATGCGGATGCTCAGCGGTCTCTCCGAGCCCACACGCGGCAGCTACGCCCTGTTCGGCAAAACCGGCATCGAGATGCGGAAGCTTCGCCGCCAGGTCGGTGTTCTCATTGAATCGCCGGGCATCCTGCCGAATCTCTCCGCGTTTGACAACGTCAAGGCCAAGTGTATCGCCCTCGGCGCATTTACGCCGTCCTACGCCGCAGGCATCCTGGATACCGTCGGCCTTGCCGACGCCGGACGAAAGCTTCCCGCCCGGAACTTTTCGATGGGTATGCGGCAGCGGCTTGGGCTTGCGCTGGCCCTGGTCGGCGATCCGAAGCTGCTGATTCTGGACGAACCGATCAACGGTCTCGATCCGCAGGGCATCCTGGAGATCCGCTCCATTCTGGTTCGTCTGCGCGACGAGCGGGGGATGACCGTGATGATTTCCAGTCACATTCTCGACGAGCTGGCCAAGGTGGCCGATTTCTTCGGGATCATCAACGACGGCGATTTGATCGACGAATTCTCCGCCGAGGAGCTGCACCGCCGCAGCGGCCGCTGTGTCGTGATTCGCGCCGGCGAACCGAATGCGGTCCGGCCTGTTTTGGAATCGCTCGGCATTCACGACGTCAGTGTAGAGCCGGACGGCTCCCTTCGTGTGAACGAGCAGATGGAGCGCACGGCGGAAATGGCCGCCGCCATCGTCGGCGCGGGGCTTCCGCTGTCCGAGATCTTTCTCCGCACGGCCTCTTTGGAGGAATACTATCTCAGCCGGACGGGAGGTGTCCGCAATGTCTGATTTGCTCCGCATGGATTGCTTCTGCCTGCGCCGCAAGCGCTCCGTTATGGTCTGCCTCATCCTGGCCTTCGTATTTGCCCTCGTTGAGACGCCGCTGGCGGCGCTGTTTCGGTGGCTTCTGCATGTCGATGAACGCATTCCGCCCACGCCAGTGTCCGAAATCCTGAAAAACCCCTATTCCTCGATCAGCCGGATGCTTCTGTTTCTGGGAGTCAGCGGCTTCTACTTTGCGGATCAGGAGGGCGGCTTTATCAAGACGATTGCAGGCCAATTTCCCAGACGGTCTTATATCGCGGTTTCCAAATTCCTCGTGACCGCTCTGCCCGTCGCCGTTTTTGCTCTGGCCGGCATTCTGGGCGACCTGATCGGCAGAAGCGTCTTCTACGGCGTCGTCTTCGACGCTGAGATTCCGGCGGCGCTGGGCAAGCTGCTTTTGAAGCTTCTGCTTGCCCATGCGGTTTGCACGGTCCTCCTGATGGTTGTTTCAGCGCTCCGGCTCAAAGCGCTTGGGATCACCCTGTCCGTTCTGTTCGGACTGGGCTTCAGCGGCATGATTTACGACCTGATCAGCCTGGTCTTCTATCAACTCTTCAAAAAGCATTTCGAACTGGGTGACTATATGCCTGACCAGATCCTCACAGCCGACGACCCGAAAACCGTGCTTGCCCTTGTGTCTGCGGGTGTCACCATCGCGCTGTTCCTGTACCTGTCCGTATGGCTCTATAACCGTCGCGACGTCAGATGATTCTGACTGCGCATAAATCTGCATCAACAAAATAGGAGGAATCACATCATGGAAACCCAAGCGAAAAAGCATTCTGTCGGCGGCATTATTTTTCTGATCCTCAGCATTCTCCTTGCGGCTACGTCCCCCTTGTTCTTCGGTGTGATCGGCGGCGGCGTTGCCGTCCTGTTCGCGATCATCGCCATGATCTTCGCCTTCTCTCGCCTGAAGAAGGGCGGCAAGGGCAAGGGCGTCGTCATTGTCAGCGTTCTCTCCATCGTTCTGGCTGTCATTATGACAATCACCTCTGTCTCCACTTATAAGAAGCTCCACGAGGCCGCGCTGAACACCGGCAAGACCCCGCTGATCGCCAAGTACCTCGATAACCCCTACATGGGAATGATCGGCATCATCTCCAACGCGACGAAGGACGAGAACGTCGATATCGATCAGCTTCAGGCCGAGATCGACTATCTGAACGAGCTGGAAAAGGCCCAGGCCACCGCAGAAAAGTAAACGGCCCGTCCGCAGACGGAGCGTAGACCAAGCAGCGCCCCCGCACCGACCGTTCGGTGCGGGGGCGCCGTGCATACAGGATATCGCTTGACTGACGAATGACAGCAAGACTATAGAATGATCATGGCGTCTCCGAAGGAGAAGAAGCGGTAGCGCTGTTCGACGGCGACCTGATAGGCGTGCAGCACGTTTTCCCTTCCGGCAAAGGCGGAGACCAGCATAATCAGCGTGCTCTCGGGCAGATGGAAATTTGTGATCAGCGCGTCCATCGCCTTGAAGCGGTAGCCGGGATAGATGAAGATATCCGTCCAGCCGGAGCGCTCGGTGAAGCTGCCGTCCTCGGCTGCAAAGGATTCGATCGTGCGGCAGGAGGTGGTTCCGACGCAGACGATCCTTCCGCCCTCCCGCCGGGTGCGGTTGAGCAGATCGGCGGTCTGCTGGGAGAGCATGCAGAACTCCGAATGCATCTGGTGGTCCGTGATCTCCTCGGCCTTGACCGGGCGGAAGGTGCCGAGGCCGACGTGGAGGGTCACCCAGGCGAGATTCACGCCCTTGTCCCGGATCTTTTGCAGGAGCTCCGGCGTAAAGTGCAGACCGGCGGTCGGCGCGGCGGCGGAGCCGTTGACGCGGGAATAGACGGTCTGATACCGTTCCTGATCCTCCAGCTCCTCCTTGATATAGGGGGGCAGGGGCATCTTTCCAAGCTGGCTCAGGACCTCCAGGAAGATGCCCTCGTAGCGGAAGCGGACCTTTTTCTTGCCGTCGTCCAGGGCTTCCACAACCTCGGCGGTGAGCTGTCCGTCGCCGAAGCAGAGCTGCGTGCCGACCGGGGTCTTCCGGCCCGGGCGCGTCAGGCATTCCCAGACGTCGCCGCCGGTATCCTTGAGCAAAAGGACCTCCACAGCCCCGCCGCTGGGAACGCGGTGGCCCATCAGACGGGCCGGAAGGACGCGGGAATCGTTCAGAACCAGCGTGTCGCCGGGCTTGAGATAGTCGATCACGTCGTAAAAATGCCTGTGCTCGATCTGTCCGCTCTCCCGGCCGAGAACCAGCAGTCGGGAGCTGTCGCGCTTCTGAAGCGGCGTCTGCGCGATCAGCTCCGGCGGAAGCTCATAGTAAAAATCATGGGTTTTCAAATCAGTATCCTCTTTCGGCGGAAAGCCGCCATTTTTTGTTTCGTTTATTATACATGGATTCCTGCGATTCGTCAAGCCGCATAATGCCGCCGTTTCCCGAATATGCTGTTCCGGAAACGGAGGTAATGCCATTATGAAAAAGCCTGTATTTCGCGGCGCCTGTACCGCCCTTGTCACGCCCTTCCGCAACGGCGGGATCGACTACGAAACCCTGGATCGTCTGCTCGATACCCAGCTTGCCGCCGGGATCGAGGCCCTGGTCATCTGCGGCACCACAGGAGAGGCCGCGACCCTGGATCAGCCGGAGACCCTTGCCATCATCGCCCATTGCGTCCGCTATTGCGGCGGCAAGACCAGACTGATCGCCGGGACCGGCGGGAACAATACCGCCAAGGCCGTGGAGACTGCGCGCGCTGCGGCGGCCCTCGGCGTGGACGCCCTGCTCAGCGTCACGCCCTACTATAACCGCTGTACCCAGGAAGGTCTGCTTGCCCATTACGGCGCGATTGCAGCCGCTACGAGCCTGCCGGTTCTGCTCTACAACGTGCCATCTCGGACCTGCGTGGACATTTCCCCGGAAACCGTGGCAAGACTGGCTGAGCTTCCGACGGTTGCCGGCATCAAGGAGGCGAACCCGGATGTCAGCCGTCTGCTCCGGCTTCGGGCGCTCTGCGGTCCCGATTTCCCGATCTACTGCGGCAGCGACGACCGGATTCTGCCCTTTATGGTCTGCGGCGCGATCGGGGCGGTGTCCGTTCTGAGCAATCTGCGGCCGGAGGCCGTCAAGGCGCTCGTGGACGCAGCCCTGCGCGGAGAGTACGCCCGTGCGCTCCAGCTTCAGATGGACCAGCAGGATCTGATCGAGGCTCTTTTTTCAGAGGTCAGCCCCATCCCCATCAAGGCTGCTCTCGGTCTCTCCGGCCTTGACGTCGGGACCTGCCGCCTGCCTCTGACGCCGCCCGGCGAAAGCCTGCTTTCCCGCCTGAAGCTGGCGCTTGGGCAGGACGACCGCGAGACGGCCTGAACCCAAAACCGGACGGTTTTCTGCCATGCCGACAGAAAACCGTCCGGTTTCAAATTGTGAGGGGATCTATCTGCTCGCGTCCAGCATGCGCTTTTCGCGGTCTGTGCAGGTGAACAGCAGGATCTGACGCTGCCTGCCGAGCTCGCGCAGAACCTCCAGCGCAACCCGCAGGCGCTCGTCGTCAAAGTAGACCAGAGCGTCGTCCAGAATGATCGGACAGTCGGGCAGGAGGAGATCGCAGATCGCCAGCCGCAGGGCCAGGTAGAGCTGATCCACCGTGCCGCCGCTCAGATAGCTCAGGGAGCGATCGGTCGTGCTGCCGGTGGGATGAACGGTCACGCGCATCGCCCGATCCAGGGTCACGCGGTCATACTTTCCTTCGGTCAGACGATAGAAAAGCTCGCCCGCCTTTTTGCAGAGCAGAGGCGCAAAGCGCTCGCGCAGGGTCTCGTCGGCGCGTGCAAGCTCCTTGCGTGCAAGCTGCATGGCGGCGTAACGCTGATCCAGCCGTGCCAGCCGCGCCTGCTTTTCTTCGCGTTCCGCCTCCAGCCGCAGGGGATCGCCGAGCTGCTGGAGGGAGCCTGCCAGCCGGTCGGCCTCGGAGCGGAGCGGGATGATCGCCTCGCGGCTCCGGCTCAGCCGGTCTCGGATCATGGCGGGATCGTAGGCGTTTAGCTCCTCGTTCGGCTCCTCCTCGGCCTCGCCTTCGCCCTCGTGTTCCTTCAGGAGGGAATACTGCTCCGCGCGCTGGCGCTCGGTCCGGATGGCGCGCTCCAGATTTTGCCGAGACTGTAAGCCGTCCTGAATCCAGGCCTCTGCGTCCTCCAGGGTCGGGCAGACTGCGCCGCGCAGGGCCAGGTCACCAAGCAGAACGTCCGTTTTTTCGTTCAGCTCATCGTCACGGAGCTTTCTGCCGGCGGCAGTTTCCTCCGCGTCAGCCCTTGCGGCACGATAGCCGTCGATCTCCCGGCGCAGCTCCGCTGCGCGGGCGTGAAGCTGATCGGCGCTCTCGCAGCCGAATTTCTGCAGGATTTCAAACGCCGCCTTTTTGGCGCGGGTGATTCGGTTCGCCGTCCGGAAATGCCAGATCGTTACGCCGAGAATGACCGCGCAGCCAAGGCCGAACAGGACCCAGAACAGGGCGGGATGGAGCTCATTCAAGCGGTCGCGGAAGTAACAGCCGCAAAGGATCGGAAGAAGACCGAGCAGCATGCCTGCGAGAGAGCGCAGCGACAGCTTCCAGAGCTTCGGCATCGTCTCCGCCTCGCGCACCTGACGCAGGGACGCTTCAAAGCGTTCGTCCTCCGTCTTGATCTCATCCGGCGTCATGTGGATATAGTGCCGGAAAGGATTGCGTTCAGGCTCGTCCGGGAACTCGACGGGTGACATGGAATCCTCCATCTTCGCGGTCTGGACGGTCTTTTCGAGCTCCCGCACCTTAGCCTGCAGCGACTCCAGCGTTTCGGTGTCGGGGAGCTTTTCGCAGGCAGCGGCCAGCGTTTCCCGTTCCGATTGTGCCTCTGAAAGCCGCTGGCGGCTGTCCGCTGCGGCACGGCGCAGACGCGCTCGCTCCCGGCGCTCCAGGGCGGCGTTGATCCTTGCCAGCTCCGCCTCCTCCGCCTGACGGGTCCGGATCTCGCCCAGAAGGTTGTTCTGCCGTTTGCGCAGATCTGCCGCTTCGTCGAGCGTCTGATCGATTTCCCCGATCTCGCTCCGCAGCCGGGGCAGGATCCCGCTCTGGTTGTATTGGAGGGCGTTTTGCAGCTTCTTGAGTTTGTCTGCGACCTCGCCGTAGGCGTAATCCTCGCTGCCTGCCGTAACCAGACCGCTCAACCGCTTCTCAAGCTCCGGGTCCGAGGAGATCGCCGCCCCGCGCTGACGCAGGAGGGCGCTCCGCTGGAATACCGGCTCCGTAACGCCCGTGAGGGCTTCGCCGCAGGACGCGGCGGTCAGCTCCGGGACAGGCAGTCCGGTCGCCGCATCCGAGGCGCGAAGGGTGCCGAGCGGGGTCAGCGCCGAGGTCCGTTCCAGAACGACGCTCCGGCCCTGCCATTCGACCTCGATCCGGCCCTCCATCGGGCTTCCGTTCCAAGGCTCGTACTTGGTCTTTACCGGAAGCTCCGCGCCCTTGCCGCGCGCGCGGGTGTCCACGCCGTAGAGCATCGCGGTCAAAAACTCCGCCCAGGTCGATTTTCCGGTCTCATTGCCGCCGCTGATCACGTTCAGCCCCGGCTGCAAGTCGAGCTTCTTGCGATCCAGCCGTCCAAAGGTCGCCTGCATGGATTTCAGCTTCATTCTGCGCGCACCTCCCGTCCTTCCAGAAGATCGCGTCCGAGCTTTGCAGCAAGCGCCACGGTACGGCGATCCTCATCCTCGGCCTTTTCGTAGATCTCCAGCATCCGCTGGAGGAAGATACCCTTCAGACTGTCCGCTCCGCAATCTTCCCAGACGTCTTTGGGCGGGAGGGTCTTGTCCACGAGCTCCAGAGTGTCAAACCGACCGCCGAAGGCGCGCTGCAGGGCGTTCAGATCCGGGGTCTGACATTCTCCCGTCAAGGTCAGGCGGCAGATCGTCTGCGCCGCGTTCGCGGGAATCGCAGCTTCGATCTCGGAGAAAACGTCGTTTTGAACGTCAACGCTCAGACGAAGATACTGCTTCGCGCCGAGCGGAACCGGCAGGACCCGGCAGCCGGAGCCGTCCACCTCCACGTAGAAAGCGCCCTTCTCGCCGGTCTCGTCAAAGCCGCGGCCCATTGCGCAGCCGGGAATGCCGACGGTGGTGCCTCCGACGCTGCGAAGACTGTCCTCGTGGACGTGGCCCAGGGCCAGATAGTCCAGATCGGAGCCTGCAACGTCAGCTACGGAGATTGAGTTGTAAAGCCCGTCGCGGTCCGAGAGCTCGCCGTGGATGACCATGACCGAGCGGTTCCCGTCCGCCTCCGCGCAGAATCCGCGCATCAGGCCCGTTGCATGCGGCCCCGTGAAGGCGGCGCCGTAAACGGTCACACCCTCCAGCCGGACCGCCTCCACCTGCTCGCTTTGGAAAACGTGGACGTTTTCCGGCCAGTTTACGGTCGCGTAGACCGAGGAAGGCGTGTAGCAGTCGTGGTTGCCCGGGGCAATGAAGACCCGCGCCCGGCATTGAGCGAGCAGACTGCAGAGCAGGTCCGTTGTGTCGCGGTAGACCTCGTCCGAGTCAAAGAGATCTCCGGCGAGCAGCAGAAGATCGCACTCCCGCTCGTTGCATTCCCGGATCAGCCGGGTCAGGACCTCGCGCTGTTCTTCGCGTCGGTCAGCCGCCTGATCGGGCCGCATCGCTGCAAAGGGGCTGTCCAGATGGAGGTCAGCCGCGTGCAGAATCCGTATCATGATACCAAATCCTTTCTGTACCGGTACAGCGCCCGGTCACGGAATCCAAAGTGAAAAGTACGCCTTCTAATTTGCAGGGGCCAGGCGCGGTCTCATAGCGGCTGTTCAGCCCGCCGCAGAAGGTCGCCACGGACTGCTCCGGCCGGATGCCGAGAATGGAGAAGATCGGGCCGGTCATGCCCAGATCGCTCACGTAGCCGGTTCCCTTTGGCAGGATCATGTCGTCCGCCGTCGGCACGTGGGTGTGCGTTCCCCAGACCGCCGAGACCCTTCCGTCCAGATGCCAGCCCATCGCCAGCTTCTCGGAGCTGGCCTCGGCGTGGAAATCCAGCAGGACGATCTTCGTTTCGATTTGCTTCAACAGCTTCTCGGCCAACAAAAAAGGATTGTCCGGGCCGAACGCCATATTGCACCGCCCGATCAGATTCATCACCGTGATCGGTCCGACCTTTGAATCGTAGACCCCGACGCCGCGACCGGGGTAAAGGGGAGAGTCGTTTGCGGGGCGCAGAATATAGCGGTTGTCGTCCAGAAACCGGGCGATCTCCTTGCGGTTGTAGCTGTGGTTGCCGAGGGTGATCACGTCCGCGCCGGCGTCCAGAATCGCCTCGGCCTGCCGGGGCAGAATGCCCACAACAGCAGCGTTCTCGCCGTTGACGACGCAGAAATCCGCCGCGCAGTCCTTCTTGAGCCGCCGCAATGACTTCGTCAAAAGCCGGACGCCGGCGTCCCCGCAGACGTCTCCTACGGCCAAAACTCTAAAATCCATTTGATCTCATGCCTTTCGCAGGATGCGGAAGTACAGAATCCTTCCGTCTTCGACTTGCGATTATTATAATCCATTTTTTGCCGGGAAACAAGCCCCTGCCGAAAAAAACGCGGCCCGGATCGCGCGTTCATGAATTATACGGGCAACTTTTACAAAAAATTCACCGATTTGGGAAATCTCACGCTATAATAAGAAAGAAAGATATACCGTGAAAAGAAGGGAGTAATCACCGTGGCAACCAAGATTTTGATCGTGGAAGACGACGCCAACATTGCCGACCTGCTTCGGCTGTATCTGGAAAAGGAAAAATACGAGGTGCAGATTGCTTCGGACGGCGGTCAGGGTGTGGAGCAGTTCCGCAAGTTCCGCCCCGATCTGGTTCTACTTGACCTGATGCTGCCCGTCATGGACGGCTGGGCAGTCTGCCGGACCATTCGCTCCGAGGCCAAGACGCCCATCATCATGCTCACCGCGAAGGGCGAGCTTGACGATAAGGTCACCGGTCTCAAGCACGGTGCGGACGACTACATCACCAAGCCCTTTGAAATGCGCGAGGTCCTGGCCCGGATCGAGGCCGTGCTTCGCCGCAGCGGGACGGAGCCCGAAAAGGACAGCAAGCGTCTGGTCTTCGATAAGCTCATCATTGATATGGACTCCTTCGAGCTGACCGTGGACGGGAAAAAGATCCCCACCCCGCCGAAGGAGATGGAACTGCTCTACCATCTGGCCTCTACGCCGAACCGCGTCTACCAGCGCAATAAGCTGTTGGACGAGGTCTGGGGCTTCGACTACTTTGGCGATACCCGTACCGTGGACGTCCACATCAAGCGTCTGCGCGAAAAGCTGGAGGGCGTTTCCGACCAGTGGTCGCTCAAGACCGTCTGGGGCGTCGGCTATAAGTTCGAGGTGGTATAAGCCGTGAAGCGTAGCTTTTCGAGCCAGATCGTTCTGACGCTCTGTCTCATTTTCCTGACCATGATCATTCTCTCCGGCGCGACGCAGTTCATCTACTACCGCGCTTCGTTGGATCTGGCCCGGAGCGAGCTCTCCAGCGTGGTGGAGGCCGAGTCCGGCGTTCTGAGCTTCCTGCCGGCTTCAACCGCCCGGAACAACCAGCAGATCCGCATCCAGCTCAATTATACGGCGCGCGCGACCGGCAAGGATACGATCGTCTGCGATGAAAACGGCGTGATCACCGCCTGCTCCTGCGGGCTGCAATCCTGCGAGCATCTGGGCAGTCAGCTTCCGACCGCCTTTCTGGATCTGGCCAAGTCCTCTGATACCGGCTTTTCAGCCAAGGTTCTTCTGGAATGCTACGACGATACGCGCATGGCGGCGGTGAAGCTCGTGACGGACAGCGGCGGGCGCACCGAATACGTGATCGCCTCGGTTCCGACAGAGCGGATCCTCAACCGGATGAGCGGGAGCTTCAAGCTCAACCTGATCGTCATGCTCATGGTCATGCTGCTCTCCATCCCGATCGTCTGGTGGATTGTCCAGCGGCAGACAAAGCCCATCAAGCTGATGACGACAGCCGCCCGCCGAATGGCGCACGGGCAGATGGACGTCCGGGTCCCGACCTCAAGCACGGATACCGCCGAGCTCAACGAGCTGGCTGTGGCCTTCAACAATATGTCGCAGGCCCTGGCTCAGTCCGAGCGCAAGCGTGAAGAATTTGTGGCGAACGTCAGTCACGAGCTCAAAACGCCGATGACCACGATCTCCGGCTATATGGACGGAATGCTCGACGGAACGATTCCGCCGGAGCAGCAGCGGAAGTATATGGAGATCATCTCCGGGGAGGTCAAGCGCCTGTCCCGTCTGGTGCGGAGCATGCTTGAGGTCTCGCGCATCCAGGATAAGGGCATCCCGGCCGAGCGGAAGCGGAGCTTCGATCTCTGTCAGGTTGTGGGCGAGGTCCTTCTGAGCTTTGAGCAGAAGATCAACGGCAAGTCTCTGAACGTCGAGACGGACCTGCCCGACGTCGGCGCGATTTCCATGGCCGATCCGGACGCAATCACCCAGGTCGTGTATAACCTGATCGACAACGCGGTCAAATTCTGCCCCGAAAAAGGCACCCTCGGTCTGCGCGTGAAGGAGGCAAAGGGCGGAAAGTATCTGGTCTCCGTCTCAAACACCGGGCCGACGATCCCGGCTGAGGAGCTTCCCCTGGTTTTTGACCGCTTCCACAAAACCGACAAGAGCCGATCCGTGGACCGTGACGGCTGGGGTCTGGGTCTCTATATTGTGAAAACCATCATCCTCGCCCACGAGGAAGACATCTACGTGACGAGCCGCGACGGCGTGACGGAATTCACCTTCACAATGCCGAAGACGGCCAAGTCCTGATCCAAAACCAAAACGAAGCGTGGTGAATCCCCTTGCAAGACAGAAGTACGCCTATGGAGGCGGAGGTTCTGGAGATTCCGGCTGATCCGGCGCAGGCCGCGCCGGAAAACAGCTACGGAACCGCCGTGCGGCCGAAGCCCAAGCGCAATTACGTGTGGCTGTGGGTCCTCTTTGGCCTGACGGTGATCGTCGTTTGCTCCTTCGCCGTGGCAGCCACGGTTCTGAACGTCCGCCTGGAGCGCAGCGAGAACGGCTGGAGCCTGCGTCTGCCGGAGCGGAAGTCCTCCGACGGCAGCGGCGTCGTCCGCGATCTGCCGGTTTCCGGGAGCGCGGGCGGAACCCAGACGTTCCGGCCCGATCCGGACAATTCGATCCAGCTTCATCTCTCGCAGGGCGGCTCCGAGGCCCGAACGGACAGCGCCGCAGACCTCTATCAGGCCGTTTCGCCCTCCGTGGTCTGTCTGGAGGTGCCCACCTATTACGGGACCTTCAGTCTGACCGGCGTCGTGCTGTCCGAGGACGGCTATCTGCTCACCGCGGCCTCCGAGCTTGGCGGGGCGACGGAATATAACGTGATCTTTTCCGACGGCTCCACCGCATCGGCCCGCCGCGTGGAGACGGACCGCGTGACCGGACTGACTCTGCTCAAGGCCGAGGCAAACGGTTTGACGCCAGTTACCTTCTCCTCGGACGAGGGATCGGTCGGGCAGCCGGTCTATCTGATCAGCAATCCCTTTGGCAGTGCCGTACCGAACGTCCTGAGTGAGGGTATGATCTCTGCGGTCCAAAGCCAGGAGGTGAACGGCGAGCGGTATCAGCTCTTGCTGACTTCCGCAGAGCGCCAGAGCGAGGGCGGGGGCATCCCGATCTTCGATGACCGCGGCGAACTGGTCGGTCTCACCACGCCGATTGCCCAGTATTTTCTGAGCGGCCGGTCTGACCCCTGCTTCGCCCTCTGCTCGGCCGACCTGCAGCGTCTGGTTGACGAGCTGACGGTTCGCAGTGATTCCTATGACCGGATCGGTCTGCGGGTGGAGGAGATCTCCGCCGCCATGGTCAGCTATTACCGCTTCCCCGGCAGCCTCTGGATCACGGATATCAGCGTCAATTCTTCCCTGTACGACTCTCTGGCGGTCAATGACGTGATCACTGCGGTCAACGGCGTCACCGTCCAGACCCTTTCGGAATACGAAGCCGCTCTGGATGCGGCAAGCTCCACCGGCACGATCCGCCTGACGATCTACCGCAGCGGGGTCTTCTATTACGTCCGTATTCCCGTAAACAACACGTAGCGCTTTGCGCTTTTTTACCGGCGCACCCCTCCGGGCGCGCCGGTTTTCACAGTCTCACGCCGGTTTGCATAGACTGCCGTGAAAGGTGGTGCGACTGTATGACCCGTGAAACAGAACAGGCGATCTGGAGCCGTGTGCGCGGCCCCGGAGCCATGAACGCGGAGACGGCCCTGCTTCCCGAGCGCCTGGAGCAGTTGATTTTGGACCAGAAGCGCAACGCTGCCCAGCTCCGGCAGCTCTCAAGAAGGCTTTCCGGCCCCGGGCGTGCGCTGCTGATGCGCATGGCAGGGGAGAGCGACGACCGTGCCCGCGAGCTGACGGCGGTGCATTATCTGCTGACCGGACGCAGGCTCCGGCTCCAGCCGAAGCCGGAGCCGCTCCCGCGGGATCTGCCCGAGGCCCTGCGGACGGCGAGCCTGCGTCAGCAGGAGGCGGCGCGGTCCTTTGCCGCCCTCGCAGGCGACTTCTCCGACTGGTCGGAGACCTTTTCCCGCATGGGGCGCGATTCCCGAAGCACGCTGGAGCGAATCACCCGGCTGCTCCGGGCGCAAATGCGCTGAAAGTTCGGAAAATAACGAAAAAAGACTTTTTTTATGCGAAACAGTGTGATATAATAAATCAGATTTCTGATGAAGACTCCGACGGGGCGCATCGCCCCGCACAGAAAGGACATGCTATGGGACTGATTACCAAGCTATTCGGCACCACCTCCGAGCGGGAGGTCAAGCGCCTGAAGCCCATCGTAGATAAAATCGAAGCCCTGGAGCCCGTCTACCAGGCCCTTTCCGACGACGATCTGCGCGGCAAGACTGAGGAATTCCGGACCCTTCTGGCCGGGGGCAAGACGCTCGACGACATTCTTCCGGACGCCTTTGCCGCCGTCCGCGAAGCTGCCTGGCGCGTGCTGGGCATGAAGCCCTATCGGGTCCAGTTGATCGGCGGCCTGATCCTCCACCAGGGCAGAATCGCCGAGATGAAGACCGGCGAAGGCAAGACCCTGGTCGCCATCCTGCCGGCCTATCTGAACGCCCTCTCCGGCGAGGGCGTCCATATCGTCACGGTCAACGACTATCTGGCGAAGCGCGACTCCGAGTGGATGGGCAAGGTCTATCGCTTCATGGGTCTCAAGGTCGGCTTGATTATCCACGACAAGTCCGCCGAGGAACGCCGCGCGGCCTATCAGGCGGACATTACCTACTGTACGAACAACGAGCTTGGCTTTGACTACCTGCGCGACAACATGGCGATCTACAAGCGCGATCAGGTCCAGCGCGGTCACAGCTTTGCGATCGTTGACGAGGTGGACTCCATCCTGATCGACGAGGCCCGTACCCCGCTGATCATCTCCGGTCAGGGCGACGACAGCTCCAACCTCTATTCGATGGCGGACGCCTTTGTCTCCCGCCTGCGCCGCAAGGTCTATGCGACCACCGACGACAAGCAGAGCCATGACGACGACGACTGCGATTACTACGTGGATGAAAAGGACCGCTCCGTCCAGCTCACTGCAGTCGGCATCAAGAAGGCCGAGCAGTATTTCGGCGTGGAGAACCTGGCGGACGTCGAAAACTCCACCCTTTCCCACCACATCAATCAGGCCATGCGCGCCCGCGGTATTATGAAGCGGGACGTGGACTACGTGGTCAAGGACGGCGAGGTCATCATCGTGGACGAGGCCACCGGCCGTCTGATGTACGGCCGCCGCTACAACGAGGGTCTGCACCAGGCGATCGAGGCCAAGGAGGGCGTGGAGGTCGCCAAGGAGAGCAAGACGCTTGCCACCATCACCTTCCAGAACTTCTTCCGTCTTTACGCGAAGCTCTCCGGCATGACCGGCACGGCGATGACCGAGCAGGAGGAATTCAACGGCATCTACGCGCTGGACGTCGTTGAGATCCCCACGAACAAGCCCGTCATCCGCAAGGACTATCCCGACGTCGTCTACAAGACCGAGGCGGGCAAGCTCCGGGCTGTCATCCGGCAGATCAAGGAATGCCACGAGAAGGGCCAGCCGGTCCTGGTCGGCACCATCTCCATCGAGAAATCCGAGCTGCTCTCCCGCATGCTCAAGCGGGAGGGCATCAAGCACGTCGTTCTGAACGCCAAGTTCCATGAAAAGGAAGCGGAGATCGTCGCGCAGGCCGGTAAATTCGGGGCCGTCACCATCGCCACCAACATGGCCGGCCGCGGTACCGATATCGTCCTGGGCGGCAACCCCGAGTACATGGCCCTTGCGGATCTTCGCAAGCGCGAGGATATGACCGAGGAGCTTCTTCAGGAGGCAAACGCCTACTCCGAGACCACGGACCCGACCATCCTGGCCGTCCGTGCGGACTATGAAGCCCTCTATCACAGCTATAAGCAGATCACCGACGCCGAGGCGGAGAAGGTCCGCGCGGTGGGCGGCCTGTTCATCGTGGGCACCGAGCGCCACGAATCCAGGCGTATCGACAACCAGCTCCGCGGTCGTTCCGGCCGTCAGGGCGACCCCGGCGCCAGCCGCTTCTATCTGTCTATGGAGGACGACGTCATGCGTCTGTTCGGCTCCGAACGGCTGATGGGCATGATGGAGACCCTCGGCGTGGACGAGGATACTCCGATCGACGCCAAGATCCTGTCCGGCGCGATCGAGAACGCGCAGAAGACCGTCGAAAGCCGCAACTATCAGGCCCGAAAGAACGTGCTGGAATACGACAACGTGATGAACACCCAGCGCAAGGTCATCTACGAGCAGCGCGAGCAGGTCCTGAACGGTGACGATCTGAAAAAGAACGTCGAATCCATGATGGCCTACGTGGTGGATTCCGAGGTCGAAAACAGCTTCGGTCAGAACAACTTCGTGGAGGACGGCTCGCAGCTCAAGGAGCTGATCGCCCACTTTGAGAACAAGTATTTTGCCGCCGGCGCGTGGGTCCCAACCGAGGACGAGATCAACCGGATGGTGAAGCAGGACGTCAAGGACCGTCTGCTCACCCTGATGAAGGACGCCTACGCCGAAAAAGAGGCCGCCTACACCAGCCCCGTCATGCGGGAGATGGAGCGCGTGATCCTGCTTCGCGTCGTGGATGAATACTGGATGGACAACATCGACGCCATGTCCGATCTGCGCCAGGGGATCAGCCTGCGCTCCTACGGACAGGTGGACCCCGTCGTGGAGTACAAGCGCGAGGGCTACGAGATGTTCGAGGGTATGATCAACGCCATCAAGGAGGAGACCGTCCGCCGTCTGTTCGCCTTCCGCATCCGCAGCGACAAGGATATGGAGCGCAAAAAGGTCGCCACCGTGACGGCTACCGGCGGCGCGGGAGACAAGTCCGTGAAGCGTCAGCCCGTGGTCAAGAAGATCAAGATCGGCCCGAACGATCCCTGCCCCTGCGGCAGCGGCAAGAAGTATAAGAAGTGCTGCCGGGATAAGGACCTCGGTCTGACCCCCAGAGACAACTGACAGGGGAGAGGAAGTCTTGTTTACCACCCACGTTTCTCCGGAATACCTGACCTCCGACGTCTTTTCTCCGGAGGTCCGCCACTGCTTTACCACCCGGCGCGGCGGCGTATCCGCCGGCTGCCTGTCGTCCCTGAATCTGGGCATCCACCGCGGCGACGACTGGAACAACGTCTATGAAAACTATCGCCGCCTGGGCCAAGCCGTCGGCTTCACGCCGGAGCAGACGGTGTTCACGCACCAGACCCACACGGATATCGTTGCCCGCGTCGGTGCGGAGGATCGGGGCTGGGGCCTCTTTCGGGAGGTCGAGCCTGAGCGCGACGGCATCTATACCGACGAGCCCGGCGTCGCGCTGGTCTGCTTTGCCGCTGACTGCACGCCCATCCTGCTGCACGATCCGGTCCGCCACGCGGTTGCCGCAGTCCACGCCGGCTGGCGCGGGACGGCCCTTGGGATCGTCCGGCGCTGCATAGAAGCCATGCACCGGGATTTTTGCTCCGAGCCGGGCGACATAGAGGCCGCGATCGGCCCCTGCATCGGACCCTGCTGCTTTGAAACGGACGCCAACGTGCCGCAGGCCATCGTCGCCGGGCTTGGCGCGGAGGCGGAGCCCCTGATCCGCACAGCCGGAGAAAAGTTCTTCCCCGATCTCAAGAAGCTCAACGCCCTCTGGCTTCGGCAATGCGGCGTTCGGAAGATCGACCTGAGCTGTGACTGCACCCGGTGCCAGCCGGACCGTTTCTGGTCGCACCGCGTCACCGGAAACGCCCGCGGCTCCCAGGCTGCCGTGATACTCCTGCGCGAAAGAGAGGAGACAAGATGAAACGGAGGATCCTTTGCCTGCTGCTTGCTCTATCGCTCCTGCTCTGCGCCTGTGACGCTGCAAACGCCGGGGACGAAAACACAGCGCCGCCTGATGAGACGACGAAGGCCGAAAACGAGACCTTAGCCGTTCCGGAGCCGGGCGGCGAGCCTGATACGCCCAACTCCTTCGGTCTGGCCTACGTTCCTTCCTATGGCTTCAACCCCTATTCCTGCACCTGTATCACGAACCGGCCTGTGCTTTCACTCGTCTATGAGGGTCTGTTCGTTCTGAGCGGACGCTTTGAACCGGAGCCGGTCCTGTGCGACAGCTTCTCCGTCAGCGAGGACGGGAAGCACTACGTATTCACGATCTGCCCGGAAGCCGTCTTCTCCGACGGCAGCCCCGTGACTGCCGCCGATGCGGTCGCATCCCTGACTGCCGCCCGCGACAGCGACTACTACGGCACCCGTTTTTCCAGAGTTTCATCCTTCACAGCGAAGAATGAAAAGACGCTGCTGATCGACCTTTTGACGCCATACGAAAACCTCCCGCTCCTGCTGGACGTTCCCATCGTCCGCGCCGATGCGGTGGGAGATTTGAGGCCGGTCGGCTCCGGGCCCTACGTCTTTTTCGGGGAGTCCGCGCTTGCGCGAAACAGGAACTGGTGGCAGGATCGTGCCGCCCCCGTGGAATATGACCGCATCGCCCTCACTGCCGCGAAAAATCCCACCGAGGTCCGCGACAGCTTTGAGTTCGGTCAGACCAGTCTGGTCTGCGCCGATCTGAATTCTCCCACGGCGGTCGGCTACCGCTGCGATTTTGAGCTCTGGGACAGTCCGACCACGACCATGCAGTATATTGGCTTCAACTGCCTGTCCGGCATGTTCGTCAACCGGGATTTCCGCGCGGGCGTTACGCATATTATCGACCGCTCCGCGATCACGACCTCCGTCTTCAAGGGCTTCGCAAAGGCGGCCTGCCTGCCCTGCTCGCCGGAGAGCGGCCTCTATGACGACACGCTTGCAGCAGCCTATCAGTATGACCCCGCCGCCTTTGCCGAGGCGATGCAGCACGCCAATATTTCCTCGGAATACGTCGGTACTCTGCTCGTCTGCTCGGCGGACCCGAAGCGCGTTGAGACTGCCCATCGGATCGCCGAGATGCTGACCGACGCCGGGGTCAAGGTCGAGGTCGCCTCCGTGGACTATGATACGTATCAGTACCGTCTGCGCGCCGGGCAGTTCGACTGCTTCATCGGTGAAACGCGCCTTTCCGCCAGCTTCGACCTCAGCGAGTTCTTCAAGCCCTACGGCGCGCTCAGCTTCGGCGGCATCCAGAGCGGGGCGATGCTGGAGCTCTGCGCTGCCGCGCTGGAAAACTCCGGCAACTGCTACGATCTCTACCGCAACGTCATGGAGCAGGGCTATTTTTGCCCGCTGCTGTTCAAATCCTACGCGGTCATGGCAAACCGCGGCTCGATCCGCAGCCTCCAGCCTGCCGTGGACAACGTCTTCCACCTCTCCGGCGGCAGAACCCTCTCCGACGCAGGCGCCTCCTACGAGGTCCTGACCGCCGAACCCACCGAGCCGGCGGAGACTTCCCCAGATGCGAGCGCCGGGACGCAAGCGCCGTGACGACTGAAAGAAGAAGGAGAAAAGAACATGAGCTATGCAGACCGGGTCTATCTGGAAACCTGCCGGAGCATTCTGGATCACGGCTTCCGAGACGACGACCTGCCTGTCCGCCCGCATTGGGAGGACGGGACTCCCGCCCACACGATCAAGCTGTTCGGCGTGGTCAACCGCTACGACCTGCAAAAAGAATTCCCGCTGATGACCCTCCGCCGCACCTACTGGAAGTCCGCCATTGAGGAGGTTCTTTGGATCTGGCAGAAGAAATCCAACGACGTCCGTCAGCTTTCCAGCCATATCTGGGACAACTGGGCCGATGAAAACGGCACGATCGGCAAGGCATACGGCTATCAGCTTGCGCAGAAGCACCAATACCCGGAGGGCGAGTTCGACCAAGTGGATCGGGTCCTCTACGATCTGAAGCACAATCCCCAGAGCCGCCGCATCCTGACGAGTATGTACAACTTTGCCGACCTGCACGAGATGGCCCTCTATCCCTGTGCCTATTCCATGACCTTCAACGTCACGGGAAACCGTCTCAACGCCATATTGAACCAGCGCTCTCAGGACATGCTGACGGCCAACAACTGGAATATCGTCCAGTATGCCGCCCTCCTTTGTATGTTTGCCCAGGTCTCCGGGCTGATCCCCGGCGAGCTGATCCACGTGATCGCTGACTGCCACATCTACGACCGCCATATCCCGATGGTGGAGCAGATGCTGAAGCTCGAACCCCTTCCCGCGCCTGCGTTCCGTCTGGACCCGACCGTCACCGACTTCTACGCCTTTACCAGAGACAGCTTCTCGGTGGAGAACTACCAATACCACCCCTTCGAGGGCAAAATCCCCGTTGCAATATAGGAGAGAAACCATCCATGAACGCTATCGTGAACGTCACATCCCACTGGGGCATCGGAAAGAACGGCAAGCTGCTCGTCTCCATCCCCACCGATCTGCACCGCTTCCGCGAGTTGACCATCCACAAAACCGTCATCTACGGCCGCAAGACGCTGGAAACCTTCCCGAACGCCCGGCCCCTGCCGGAGCGGGAGAATATCATTCTGACTCACGACCCCGACCTCACCGTGGAGGGCGCCGTCGTCTGCCACAGCGTGGACGAGCTGAAATCCCTGCTCCGCGACCGCTACAGCGATAACCTTTGGGTCATCGGCGGCGAGAGCGTCTATCAGCTCCTTGTCCCGCACTGCGAAAAGGCCTTCGTGACCTTCAACTATTCCGAGCTGAAGGCGGACAAGTTCTTCCCGAACCTGAACCGTCTGGACAACTGGTTCGTATCCGCCATCCAGCCCACGCAGGTGGAGGGCCGCACCCCCTTCCGCTTCGTAGAATATACCAATACGAAACCGCTGCCGCTGTAAAACCGGCCCGCTCCGCAGGAATTTCAGTTTCCTGTTGCTTTTCGCGGAAGAAAAGGGTAAAATACTGAATAGTCGATCTTTGAGGTCCGTATGCTGAACGTTGTACTCTACCAGCCGGAGATCCCGCAGAATACCGGCAACATCGCCCGCACCTGCGCTGCCACCGGCAGCCGCCTGCATTTGATCAAGCCCCTGGGCTTCGATATCTCAGACCGCCAGGTCAAGCGCGCCGGGCTGGATTACTGGCATCTGGTAGACGTGCGCGTCTATGAGGACCTGGGCGACTTCTTCGCCAGGAATCGCGTCGGCCAGATGTGGCTGCTTTCCACAAAAGCGCCGCGCGCCTACACCGAGGCCGATTACGCAGACGAATGCTATCTCTTCTTCGGCCCGGAGACCCGCGGGCTGCCGGAGGATTTCCTTTACGCCCACTACGACGCCTGCGTCAAAATCCCGATGATCGCAGACGCGCGTTCCCTCAACCTGGCGAATTCGGTTGCCGTCACGGTCTACGAGGCCCTGCGGCAGCAAGCCTTTCCCGGTCTGCGCGATTGGGGCGGGATGAAAGAACGGAAGCTCCCACCGGAGGGTGGATCCAAATAAGAATTATGGAGGAACTACGATGAACTACAACAAGAAATCCATTGAAGACGTCGACGTCCGCGGCAAGCGGGTGCTCTGCCGCTGCGACTTCAACGTTCCCACCAAGGAAGGCAAAATCACCTCTGATAAGCGCATCGTCGCCGCTCTGCCGACGATCAATTATCTGCGCGAGCACGGCGCCCGCGTCATCCTGTGCTCCCACATGGGTAAGCCGAAGGGCGAGTTTAAGCCCGAGCTGAGCCTGAAGGTCGTCGCCGACCGTCTGAGCGAGCTGCTCGGCGTCGAGGTCCGCATGGCGAAGGACGTTGCAGGCGAGGACGCACACCGTCTGGCTGACGAGCTCAAGGATGGCGAGGTCATGCTGCTCGAAAACACCCGCTTTGAAAAGGGCGAGACCAAGAACGACCCCGAGCTCAGCAAGAAGCTGGCTGAGCTGGCCGAGATCTTCGTCAACGACGCCTTCGGCACCGCCCACAGAGCGCATTCCTCCACCGCAGGCGTGGCCGACTATCTGCCCGCCTATTGCGGCTTCCTGATCGCAAAGGAAGTCGGCATCATGGGCAAGGCGCTGGCCGATCCCGAGCGCCCCTTCGTCGCCATTCTGGGCGGCGCCAAGGTTTCCGACAAGCTGAACGTCATCAACAACCTCCTGGACAAGGTGGATACCCTGATCATCGGCGGCGGCATGGCCTATACCTTCCTGGCTGCAAAGGGCTGCAAGGTCGGCAAGTCCCTTCTGGATTCTGAAAAGCTCGACTACTGCCGCGACATGATGCAGAAGGCCGAGCAGAAGGGCGTCATGCTCCTGCTCCCGGTCGATACCGTTGTAGCCAAGGCCTTCCCCGATCCCATCGACGGGCCGATCGGGGTCTGCACCGTGGCCGCCGACGCCATCGGCGACGACGTAATGGGCCTGGATATCGGCGAGCAGACCCGCGCCCTCTTTGCCGATGCGATCAAGAACGCAAAAACCGTGGTCTGGAACGGGCCGATGGGCGTGTTTGAGAACCCGATCCTTGCCAAGGGCACGATTTCCGTCGCCCGCGCGCTCGCGGATTCCGATGCCGTGTCCATCGTCGGCGGCGGCGACTCCGCGGCTGCCTGCGAACAGCTCGGCTTTGCCGACAAGATCACCCACATTTCCACCGGCGGCGGCGCTTCCCTGGAATTCCTGGAAGGCCTGGAGCTGCCCGGCATTGCCTGTCTGGAGGACAAATAAACCGCATGAACAGAAAATATCGCAGGCCCCTGATCGCCGGCAACTGGAAGATGAATCTGACGCCTTCCGAGACGAAGGTCTTCATGTCCCGGTTCCGCGAGCTTCTGCCCAAGGGAAGGAACAATGACGTAGCGATCTGCGTTCCCGCCGTCTGCATTCCCGCAGCGGTGCGCGCCATGCGCGAAAGCCGGGTTTCCATTGGTGCGGAAAACTGCAACGCAAATCCCGCGGGGGCCTATACCGGAGAGATTTCCGCGTCGATGCTTTTGGACGCCGGCTGCAAATACGTGATCCTCGGCCATTCTGAGCGCCGCGCCATGGGCGAAACGGATCAGGAGATCCATCAGAAGCTGCTGACAGTCCTTGACGCCGGCATGACGCCCATTCTGTGCTGCGGCGAAAGCCTGGAGCAGCGCGAGGTCGGCGTGACGGAGGAATGGATCTCCATGCAGCTCAAATACGCCCTGCAGGGGCTGGATCCTCGCGACGTGCGGAGGCTGGTCATTGCATACGAGCCCATCTGGGCCATCGGCACCGGAAAGACCGCCACGCCGGCGCAGGCGCAGGAGGTCTGCGCTCAGATCCGCCTGCTGATCCGCAAGCTCTTCGACGCCCGCACCGCCCGCGCAGCCGTCATCCTTTACGGCGGCAGCATGAATGAGAAAAACGCGGCGGAGCTTCTCTCCCAGCCGGACGTGGACGGCGGCTTGATCGGCGGCGCGTCTCTCATTCCGGAAAAACTCGCGAAGATCGTCGAAACGGCGAACGAACTCGAGTGAATTTGTGAATAATAGCCAGAAAAGACGCCTGAAATTTGTCAGGCGTCTTTTTCAAAAGTTCACATTACTGTAATAACTTCATGGTATGATAGACCCGGAAGAGGATGCAAAGCACGGTGATCCTCCATGAAGAATCTTCATGGGAATACCAAATCAAGATCCAAAAGGGGGCGACTGCTTGAACATCCTGTTTTATCTGACCCCCAAGGCCAACTGCGAGCTCCTGTATGACGACGAGTCGATCCGCGAGGCGCTGGAGCGTTTGGAGCTCTCCGGCTTTTCGGCCTTGCCGATCGTCAATAAGGAAAACGGCCTGTATCGGGGAACGCTGACCGAGGGCGATCTGCTCTGGGCTATGAAAAATCTCTGCAACATGGATTTGAAGGAGGCTGAAACGCACAATATCATGGAAATCACGCACAGCCGTGATAATACCCCGGTGTCCATTTCCACCGAAGGGAACGAGTTGATGAGAAAGGTTCTGGTTCAGAACTTTGTTCCCGTCGTCGATGACCGCGACAACTTTATCGGGATCGTTACCCGGAGGTCCATCCTCCGTGAATACATGAAAAGCCTCGGGATTGAGGTTTGAGACAAGCAGGAACCGGCGTCGTCCGGTTCCTGTTTGCTATCTTCCGCCCACTGCATCCATGCGTGGAGCGGATTTTTTTTGATCCACGCAAAAACGGACCGTTGATTTTCAGACCGTCACATAGTACAATGGGGAAAAGCGCTGTACGATACCGGCTCCGATCACAGCCGGTACGGCAGGGGAGCGGCCGGATGCGTTTCGCACCCGGCAGAGCTGATCCTGAGGAGAGGGGAACCGTCATGAATTCTTCCGTAAGCCGTCCGACGCCGGACGTTGCACTTGCGCCGTGCGCCTCCTACGATTCCGCCGTCTGCAAATCCGCCCTGGAGCGGGTGATTGCCGAAACCGGCGGACTTGACTGGATCCTGCCCGGCATGCGCATCGGCGTCAAAGCGAACCTGGTGTCCATGATGAAGCCGGACGCAGCAGCAACGACCCATCCCGAGCTGCTTCGCGCGCTGGTGGAGCTGATCCGGGCGCGCGGCGCCGTACCCGTCGTCGGAGACAGTCCCGGCGGCCTCTATACGGCGGCCTACGTGAACCGGATCTATCACGCGACCGGAATGGATTCCGTTGGCGCAGAGCTCAATTCCGACTACGGGACCCGGGAGATCACGCTTCCCGACGCTGTGATCGCCAAGCAGGCGACCGTCACCGAATGGCTCCTGAACTGCGACGGGATCATCAACTTCTGCAAGCTGAAATCGCACGGCATGATGGGTCTCTCCGCTGCGGCCAAAAACCTGTTTGGAACCATACCGGGCACGATGAAGCCGGAATATCACTTCCGCTACCCGAATCCGACCGACTTTGCAAATATGCTGGTCGATCTGGATGAATTCTGGAAGCCCCAGCTTCATCTGGTGGACGCGGTCGTCGCCATGGAGGGCAACGGCCCCACGGCCGGTACGCCGAAGCCCCTCGGTCTTGTGCTTGCGGGAAAGAATCCCCACAGCATCGACCTGATCTGCGCGGGTCTCATCGGCCTCGATCCAGCAACGGTTCCAACGCTCTGTGCGGCGCAGGCCAGAGGCCTCTGTCCGGAGAACGCGGATGGGGTTTCTGTCTCCGACGACTGGAAGCCCTATATCAGCCCGGACTTTCAGATCATAACGGAGCGCAACGGGCTGCAATTCCAGAATTTTTTCCGCGGCAAAGCGGGGACGATGTTCAGCGGCTTTCTCCGGCGATACATCGCCGCCCGGCCCGGGGTAGAGAAAACCGCCTGCGTCGGCTGCCGGAAGTGTGAGCAGGTATGCCCGGCCAAGGCGATTCGGATGTCGAACGGAACGCCGAGGATCGACCGGAGCGCCTGCATCCGCTGCTTCTGCTGTCAGGAGTTCTGTCCGAAGGGCGCGATGCGCGTTCAACGCTCTGCGCTGGCCCGGCTCCTGGTCCGCGGCTGAACCGCCGCGTTTCCGTCAATTATTCTTGCATTTCCGCGCACTTTATTATATAATTATCACTTGGAAACAACCGTAACGGAAGGAAGAGAAAAAAATGGGTCTTTCTGCAAGCGCACCCTGGTTCAAATTCTACGGCGATATGCCCCATACGCTCAATTACCCCGCAAAGACGATCTATGAGCTCGTCCGCGCAGCAGCCCTGAAATATCCGAATGACGTTGCCTATGAATTCATGGGCAAGAACGTCACTTACTCGCAGTTCATGGCGCGGATCGACCGCGTGGCCAAGGCCCTGCTGGCGCTTGGCGTCGGGAAAGGGGACCGCTTCACGATCTGCATGCCAAACTGCCCGCAGGCGCTGGATACCTTCTACGCCCTCAACCGGATCGGCGCTGTCTCCAATATGATCCATCCGCTTTCCGCCCCCAGCGAGATTGCCTTCTACCTGAACTTTTCCCACTCCAAGGCCGTCCTTACCCTGGATCAGTTCTACGGCAAGATCGACCAGATCCGGGGCGATCTTAAGCAGCCGACAAAGCTCGTGATCGCGCAGATCAAGGATGAGCTTCCCGCGCCGCTGAACCTGCTGTATCCGATGACGAAGGCGGCCCGCAAGGTCCCCAAGCTGCCCGCAGCTGGCGACTTCATCCGCTGGAACGATTTCCTGCGCGGCGGCAAAACGATCGACGAGCTGCCCGACCATCCGATCGGCTATACGGAAGGCGCTTCCATCCTCTATTCCGGCGGCACCACGGGCACCACGAAGGGCATTCTTCTTTCCTCCGCAAACTTCAACGCGACTGCCCTGCAAACGATCGCCGCATCCGGCCTGCACGACATTCACGGGAAAAAGATGCTGTCCGTCATGCCCATCTTCCACGGCTTCGGCCTCGGCATCGGCATCCACACGGCCCTGGTCGGCGGCGCGACCTGCATTCTGGTTCCGCAGTTCAACGTCAAGACCTATGCCAAGCTTCTGATCAAAAAGAAGCCGAATCTGGTTCCCGGCGTTCCGACCCTGTTTGAAGCCCTCCTGCGGACCGATCTGCTTGAGGACGCGGATCTGAGCTTCCTGGACGGTATGTTCTCCGGCGGCGATTCGCTCTCCGTGGAGCTCAAGCATAAGGTGGACGACTTCCTGAAGGCGCACCGCGCGAAGATCCAGATCCGCGAGGGCTACGGTACGACCGAATGCGTCACGGCCTCCTGCCTGACGCCGAAGGATTACGCCCGCTCCGGGTCCATCGGCGTTCCCTTCCCGGATACCTACTATAAGATCGTCAAGCCCGGCACCACGGAGGAGACCGATCCCAACATTGAGGGCGAGATTTGCATTTCCGGCCCGTCGGTCATGATGTGCTACGTGGATAATCCCGAGGAAACCGCCCAAACCCTTCGCCGTCACGCCGATGGCCGCATCTGGCTTCATACCGGCGATCTCGGCGCGATGGATACCGACGGCTTCGTCTATTTCCGTCAGCGGATCAAGCGCATGATCATCACCTCCGGCTACAACGTGTATCCCAGCCAGCTGGAGAATATCATCGACGGCCATGAGAAGGTCCTGCTCTCCTGCGTGGTCGGCGTCAAGGATAAGTACAAGATGCAGAAGGTAAAGGCCTTCGTCGTGCTGCGTCCCGGCTTTGAGCCGACGGAAGAGGTCCGTCAGGAGCTGTTCGATCACTGCAGGAAGCATATCGCAAAGTATGCAATGCCCTATGAGATCGAATTCCGTACCGAGCTGCCCAAGACGCTGGTCGGCAAGGTCGCCTACCGCGTCCTGGAGGAAGAGGCAAACGCCCAGGTGGAAGCATGAATCAGAAACGAATTTGGGAGATCGACGCGCTCCGAGGCTTTTTGATCCTCTGCGTCATTCTCTCGCACACCCTGTATTACTCCTCCAACATCCTCGGCCTGTTTCGAATCCCGCCGCTCATCCGCTATGTGATGCAGTATGGCGGCGCACTGTTCGTGATCCTCTCCGGCCTGTCCTCCACGCTGGGTTCCAACGGCTTTCGCCGCGGCCTGTTCGTTTTTGCCGGCGGCATGGTGTTGACGGCGGGCTCCTATGCAGGCGTCCTTCTCGGCTGGCTGGGCGACGATATGATCATCCACTTCGGCGTCCTGCATCTGCTCGGCTTCGCGATGATGCTCTCTCCGCTGCTTAAGAAACTGCCAAGCTGGCTGCTTTGCGTGTTCGGACTGGCTGTCGTGGTCGTCGGCTACTGGCTGGAGGCCCAGCCGGCGCTGGTGGAGACCCGTCTGCTCTTCCCCCTCGGCCTTCGGTTCCCCGGTTTTACCTCGGGCGACTATTTCCCGATGGCCCCGCATCTCGGCTGGTTCTGCCTCGGCATCGTCCTCGGCCGGCTGCTCTACCGCGAGAAGAAAACCCGTTTCCCCGGCGTTTCGGACTCCAATTCCTTCGTCCGGTTTTTCTGCTTCTGCGGCAGAAACTCCCTGTATATCTTCATCATTCATCTGCCGATCGTCGGACTTTTGATGATGCTGATTTCCTCGCAGTTGTAAGCCCCATTTCAAAAGAAAAGAGCTGATCGTCTTTGTCCAAAGCACAGAAAGAGAAAATCAAACGCGGCGACCGTTTTGACGGCGTCTGGCTGAACAAAGAACCTGCCATGAATCAGTTTATGGCGTATCTCTATCCGAATCGCGCGGATAATGAGGCCTATATCAACGAGGAAATCGATCTGCGCCCCATCGAAGCCTATCTTGCCCAAAAAAACGAGGGCCGCACGACGGACAAGTACACCTATTTCCACGTCATCTGCTCCGCCGTTGTCAAGGCCTTCACGCTCCGGCCCAAGATGAATCGCTTCATCTCCGGCAACCGGATGTATCAGCGGAAATACCTCTCCGTCGCCTTCGTGGTCAAGAAGAAGTTCTCCGACCGAAGCGAGGAGGGCCTTGCCTTCCGCAAGTTTGACCAGGACGCAAACATCGACAAGCTGCACGACGATCTGTGCGAGGAGATCCATACCCAGCGTAAGGAAAGCAACGTGGACAACTCCACCTACTTCATGGAGAAGCTGCTCAAGCTGCCGCGCTGGGTCCTTCGACTGGTCATGCGCGTCCTGTTCCGCCTGGATAAAAAGGGAAAGGTTCCCTATGATCTCATCAAGGATGACCCGAACTATTCGTCCATCTTCCTGACGAATCTCGGCTCCATTGATCTGAGCTCCGGGTACCACCATCTTTCCAACTGGGGCACCTGCTCCTGCTTCGTCGTGATCGGCAAGCGCCACTTGGCGCCGGAGTGCCATCCGGACGGTTCTGTCACGACCAGACCGGTCCTGAATCTCGGCGTCACCCTTGACGAACGGATCGCGGACGGCTATTATTATTCCAAGACCATGAAGCTGGTCAAGCATCTGCTTGCCAATCCGGAACTGCTGGAGCTTCCGGCCTCCGCCGAGGTGGACTATCTTCCGGAAGACGACGCCCGCTTCGCCATCGACCGCAAATTGGAGAAGGTCGCCGTATGAGCGCCGTCAAGCCCGGCCTTTACCGCCACTTCAAGGGGAATTACTACCAGGTGATCGGCACCGCCCGCCACAGCGAGACCATGGAGGAGCTGGTCGTCTACCGCGCACTCTACGGAGAGCGCGGGCTTTGGGTCCGCCCGGCGTCCATGTGGAACGAACTCGTGGAACGCGATGGAAGGACCGTCAAACGCTTTACTTACGTGGGAAACACCGCTAAGATTTGACCGGCGTCCCGGAAGGAGGAATTCTATGAAACTGTCCCTGATCGTGCCGATGTACAACGAAATCAGTATCATCGAGCATACGGTTCATGTCTATGCCGATTATCTCGGCAAGACCTTCTCCGATTGGGAGCTGATTTTTGTTGACGACGGTTCTGTTGACGGCTCCGCAGCCGCGGTCGAGGCGGTTCACGCTCCGAATACGCGCGTGATCTCCTACCAGCCCAATCGGGGGAAGGGGAATGCGGTCAAAACCGGTATGCTTGCCGCTGACGGAGACGTCGCCATGTTCCTGGACGCGGATATCGCATACGGTACAGAGGTGATCGAGCGGGCCGCGAAGCTCATGGAGGAGCATCCCGAAGCGAGCCTTGTCATCGGCTCCCGCCCGCTGCACCCCGAGGGCTATGCAGGCTACACCTTCATCCGCAAGCTGGCATCCAAAACCTATATCAAGGTTTTGAACGTAGCCGGCGGCTTCAAGCTCTCTGATTCGCAGTGCGGCTGCAAGGCCTACCGCGGCCCGGCCGCACACGAGATTTTCTCCCGTGTCGAGACCAACGGCTTCGCCTTCGACTTCGAGACCCTGCTCTGGGCGCAAAAGCTCGGCTACGGGATCGTGGAAATGCCGGTCAAGATCGTCAATCACCGGGAATCGAAGGTCAACGTCGTCCGCGATACCTTTCGGATGCTCAAAGAGCTGCGCGCAATGAAACAACGCATTCGGAAGGCAAAATAATCAAGGAGCATGCCATGCATCCGATCAAGCACTTTATCACCATTACCCGCCACCGCCATCAGGTCATGCTGGAATGCTTCCGCGTGGGACTGATCCGTCAGGGGCTTGCCCACGATTTGAGCAAGTATTCACCGACTGAGTTCTGGCAAGGCGCCAAGTATTATCAGGGCAGCCGCAGCCCGAACGCCCGCGCCCGCGAGGTGGAGGGATGGTCTACCGCCTGGATGCACCACAAGGGGCGGAATAAGCATCACTATGAATACTGGACCGACATCCGCCCCGGAAAGACGGAATACGAAGCTGTGCCGATTCCGATCCGCTATATGGTGGAATCCGTCATGGACCGGATCGCCGCCTGTAAGATCTACAGGGGCAAAGACTATCGGGACGGGGATGCCCTGGACTATTTGCTCCGCGTCCCGGAGCGTCTGCATATGCATCCGGATACGCTCCGCCAGCTCGTTTTTCTGCTGACGGTGCTGCGCGATCACGGAGAAGCCGTCCTCTACCGCCTGATTCGCCGTGCGGTGCTTCGCGGGGTCCCGGAATCCGAATGGGAAGGGAAGGTCAAGGAGTATTTATGATTACCATCTCAGTCGCAGGCTTGAACGTCGGGATCGACAATCAATACGATATTCTCCCGTATCTGAAGGATTTCGTGACGGAAACCGAGCCGGATTTTACGGTCCGCGTGACCCCCGAGGAGATTGCGGCGGAAGGGCGCGCTGCCCAGCATACGCCGGATTATCTGGAGTTCATCTGCGTTAACCGAAAGATCGCAGAGGTTTTGCCGGCATACAACGCGTTTCTCTTTCACGGCGCCGCCATCCTCAAGGATGATCTGGCCTTTTTGTTCACTGCTCCGAGCGGAACGGGCAAGACCACGCATTGCAAGCTTTGGAGCTTCGTCTACCGGGAAACGTGTGAAATGCTGAACGGGGATAAGCCGATCATCCGTCTGATCGACGGCGCCTTCTGTGCCTGCGGCACACCCTGGCGGGGCAAAGAGGGATTCGGCGGAAATAAGATCAAAAAAATCGCCGGGATTTGTCTGCTCAACCGCGGCAAGGAGAATCAGATCCGACGGGTACCGGCGGATGAAATCCTTCCGTTTCTGATGAAGCAGGTCTACCTTCCCAAGAATCCGGTCCAACTGGCCGCCCAGCTTTCTCTCATGGACGCCTGTTTCCGTACGGTTCCTCTGTATTCCATGGAATGCTTCGTGACCCCCGGCGCCGCCCGACTCTCTCACGATACGATGAACCCCAACGCAACCGTTCAGACCTGATTCGGTGACCTTTGCTTTTCAGAACCGGGGGTAACCTTTGCTTTTTCAGAACCGGGATAGATTTTTTTCGGAAGTCCTTGATTTTTTGCCGGATAGCTGATATAATACCACAGAATTCCAATGGAGCGGTATCGAAGCGGTCATAACGGGGCTGACTCGAAAGCTTGCGACCTTCTGGTCAGTCCGTGTCAGAGAAAGCAAGGCGCTGCAAGGCTTTTTCGGACGATTCGATCTCACTACATCAAAATTTGCTTGCCTGTTTTCTTGCATTTTTCCGGAGCAGGCAAAACCCCGGTATTCACGGCGTATCCCCGATTGAATATAAAGTTAATAAAGTATCTTTGGAGCGGTATCGAAGCGGTTATAACGGCCCTGACTCGAAATCAGGTGTACCAGCAATGGTACCGTGGGTTCGAATCCCACCCGCTCCGCCAACGCGGCAATCAGACCGCGCAAGCCGCAAAGCAGAAATGTTTTGCGGCTTTTTTCTACAATCTTACGACAGGAGGCGTTTGTCACATGGGCTGGACGTTTGGAAATCTCCATGTTCAGAAAGATTCAAAGGCCAATGCGGATGCAGTCATTCAAATGGTTCAGGACTACTACGCTCAATTTGGCTATGGAGTTTGCGGAGAAGAGAATGCAGAACTCAGTCTTGCTGTTTTAGATGCTGGCGATTCCGCATGGATTTCTGTTTATTCGGATTTCTTTGAAGACCCACAAGATCGGGAAGCACTTGGTCGGTGGCTCTCGCATTCCGAAAAGCTTCGTGTCCTGGATATTGGCTGCTTTGATTCTGACATGCTGGGCCTGATCCTTTACAATCCCGAGGATGAAGAACCTGCGCAAGCTGCGACCGGATTCATGGCGAAGGATATGGGGATTTCTCTGGAACATGAAGAAGGCTGGCTGACGGTTATTCCCGACCTGACCGCATTTTGTGAAGTCATCAACGCAGACCATGTGCTTGCGGAAGAAGCAATGGACGAGCTTGCTGGAGAGTTGAAATTACCGTCCAAATATGTGAAAACAGATTTAGAAATATTGGCAGAAACAGCCGGCAGTGCCAATGTGAGCCGACTGTATTTATCCAGGAACATAAATAGGATTAAGATTATGAAATAGCCCGTGGTGTAAAGAGGTTATCTACATATTTCAATTTAATCATTCCGACAAATTTTGATTTGCGAGGATGGTCATGAAAATCTGGTTGTGCAAGGAAGCCGTTTGGCTGCTGTCAGAAGAAGCGTTCTCAATCTATGCTTCCTGTATGTATCATCCGACATACAAGGACTATAAAGCACAGATGGAAAACTATTTGTCCGATACATCGATAAAAGTATTTGTATATGAAGATCAAGGCAGGAAAACCGGCATGATGGTTCTAAAACTATCAGAAGATACCGCTGAGATTATCGGAATAGTTGTGTCTGACAACGCTCGCCATAAAGGAATTGGAAAGCAACTGATCAAGAGTGTAATGAAATTGGAGAATCTGGAAAGCGTTAAAGCTCAAACAGATGATGATTCGATTGGCTTTTACCGCAAATGTGGCTTTTCGGAGGAGAGAATCGTCATTGAATACCCTGATGGGTCAGCGGTTCGATATAACTGCGTACTAACGAACGGCAAAAGGAGGATATGATTATGGATAAAAAGACAGCTATGGAAAACCTCGCTCGCGAGGCGCACGAAAAGGGCGGCTTTACGGGCACCTGGCTGTATGCTGAGAACAGCGAGATCGTTTCCAGGGGGGCTTACGGCTTCCGAGATGCGGAAGATCGGCTCCCCATGCGAGAGGATAGCCTCTTTCACGTTGCCTCGATCAGCAAGCAATTCACGGCTGCGGCGATTCTGCTGCTGCAGCGCCGGGGACTGCTCTCGCTGGATGACGAGATCACGCGCTTTTTCCCCGAGCTTCCGTATCCGGGCGTCACGATTCGGCATTTACTCACACACACCAATGGGCTGCCGGGTTTTGAGGCGTGGGCAAAAGAAACCATTCATCGTGAAGGCGCGATGCCGGACAACGAAATCATCCTCCACTTCCTGCGGGAAAGCGGGGCAGCTCCCGAATTTGCGCCGGGGGATCGGTATTCCTATGGGAACACCGATTACTGCCTGCTGGCGGAGTTGATCAAGCAGCTTTCCGGTGTTTCCTTCGAGGAATTTCTGCAAACGGAGATCTTCGAGCCCGCCGGGATGTCTGTAACGCGGGTCGGACGGCCGACAACCGAGGACGGCGCGTACGGAAATCTTGCCTGTGGTCTGGTACTGGACAACGGAAACTATGTGCTTCCTGAAAACGCGGCGTTTGACTATATGGTTCCGCTGTTTGATCAACTGCGCGGCTGCGTCAATGTTTACTCCAACGTAGACGATCTGTTTGCCTGGGATCGGGCGCTGCGCCAGGAAACCGTACTCACGAAAGAAGAACAGCGCGAGATGGCAACTCCGGTCACGCTCAACGATGGAACAATTGCACGTGACGACGGAGACGGCTATGGCTTCGGCTGGATCATCGCAGACGATCCGGTATTGGGTTCCATCGTTGGGCATGACGGAAACTGGGCTGGATATATGGGCTGGTATGAGCGTTTTCTCGACGCCGACAGGCTCCTGATCCTTCTGACTTCCCGCGTTCCTGCCGATGTCAGAGCCTATGTTGGGTTCTTGGATGGCATGAAAGCGGCGGCAAGGGACAAAGAGCCGAAAGCTGTCCGCTCACTGGAAGATCTTGCAATTCCGAATCCCGATTGCTCTGACTGGAAGCGCTTTTGCGGTACTTACGCATCAGACAATTGCCGCATCGAGGTTTTCTCGAAAGGGAACGAATTGTTTGCAGCTTTCCGCTATAAGAACGGCTTTGCTTTTACGGCAAAAATGATGCTGCTCGGGGAAAAGACCTTCGGCATCAAGGATGATTTGGGGGAAATGATCTTTACTGACGACAGCTTGAGCTTTTGGGACGAGCCCTACCAGAAGCTGTAATCGGGTAGGAGGTCACTCAACAAATGGGTGACCTCCCACTCGATTGGTGGGTATTATTCTGCTCTCTGCCACCCGTACCCGCCTCCCCAGTCCGGGAGGCTCAGGGCCTGGCTCATGGCGGCGGCAGATAAGTCCTTGGCAGTGGTGTCCAAGTGGGCGTAGATGTTCATGGTGGTGCTGATGTCGCTGTGGCCCAGCCACTCCTGGATCAGCTTCAAATTGACGCCGTTTTTCAACAGCAGCGAGGCGCAGGAATGGCGAATGTCGTGAAAGCGGATCTTCCGCAGGCCGTAGCGTTTCAGCAGCGTCTGAAAGGCGTCTGAAACCATGCTGGGCTTGTAGAGGTTTCCCATCTCGTCCACGAACACGTAGCCCAGGAAATCGGGATTGTAGCAGTCGCCGCAGATTTCCTTGTTCCGCTCCTGTTGCTTCTTCAATTCTTCCAACCGCTCCCGGATGCCGCCCACCAGAGGCAGGGAGCGGACGCTGAACTTGTTTTTGGCGCGGTCCGCTTGGATCAGCGTCAGCTTGCCATCCATGTTGGTCTGCGTCACCACGTGACGAACCGTAAAAAGGCCTCTGTCAAAGTCGATGCTGTCCCATTTGAGGCCGATGGCCTCGCTGCGCCGCAGCCCGTAAAAGGCGGTCATTTGAAACAGCAGCGCCAGCTTGTGATCCTTGGTCAGCTCCAAAAACTGCTCCATCTCCTCGGCGGTGTAGTAGACCGAGACGTGCTTCTGCGCCTTGGGCCGCTCCACCCGGTCAGCAGGATTGAAGGGGATCAGATCCAACTGCACGGCGTATTTCAACGCCTTGTGGACGTTGGCGTGCTCCCGCTGGACGGAGCTGCCGGATACAGTTCCCAGCTCATGCAGATAAAAGGTCTGCAAGTGCTTGGCCTGCAAGCCCGCCAGGGTGAGGTTCTTTTCCCGGAAATAGGGCACAATCTTTTTCGTCACGTTTATGGAGTAGGAACCGTAGGTCGTGACTTCCACGGAGCCCTTGATGATTTTCAGCCAATGCTCCATGTAGTCGGCAAAGAGCATGGTGCTGCACAGCTCGCCGGAGCCGCCGACCTGTACCTCATACTTTTTCCGAAGCTCATCCAGCTTTTTTTCGGCCTTTTTCTTGTTTCCCCTGACGGGAAGCCCCGTGTTGATCCAGGGCTGCTTCCGCTTGCCGGTGGCGTCCCGATAACTCAATACGGCATAGTAGACGCCGTTCTTTTCATGTAAATGTCCTGCGACCATAGCGTCTCCTTTCCCGCAGTGCGGAAGCCCCATTGCATTGTCATGATAATATCCGAAGGGACAAAATCTGACAACTGTGCGAATGGGGGCTTTCGCACTGCGATTTGTGTTACCTGGCGTTTCTGCTGTTTTCTTTTTGCCGCTCCCGGCGCAGCAGCTCCAACCCGTGCAGAATGTCCTGCTTCATCTGCGCCTGGGTGTAACCGGGCTGGAAATACTTCCCGAAATCGTCCCGGTTGAAACGAATTTGTTCCCGCTGATTCGGTTTCGGCTCCCGCATGATTTCCTCGATGGAGGCCAGCGGCAAGCTGCCTTGCTCTGACAGTCGCCGCAGGCGGATCGCCTGATCGTGGGAGGGCGTAGCGTCCATGTCGGAAATCACGTCAGCCAGAAGGTTTTGCTCTTCCTCGGTCAGATAGGAAAGCTCCACCGCAGGCCGGAGGGCAATCTTTCCTTCATCCACCTGGTCAAGCAGAGATGGAATGAGGCTGGTGAGACGGATGTAGCGCTGAATCTGTCTTGCGCTATCATTTACCTGTTCGCTGAGAGTATCGCGGGATAACTTCTTGCCCACTGGGCCAGAGGTTAAATCCGTCCGGTTGCCCTGCCGATTCATGGCATCCAGACGCATCTTATACGAGTACGCCTTTTCACTGGGCAGGATTACAGAACGCTGCAAATTGCTCTCCACCATCAAAATGATCGCCTCATCTCGGGTCAGTTCTTTGATCTCCGCTCGCACGGTTTCCAGACCTGCCAGCTCGCAGGCCTTTACCCGCCGGTGGCCGGATACGATCTCATAACGACCGTCCTCCTTCTGCCGCACGGTGATGGGCGTGATCACGCCCCGTTCCTTCACGCTCTGCGTCAACTGATCCATGTCCTCGTCCATCCGCACCTTGAAGGGGTGCTCCGGAAAGGGATCAATCTCCGCCAGCGGCAGGTCGTAGACCTTCGGAAGAGAGGCCTCCTGCCGTTCCTGATCCGTCATAAACAGGGACTCATACCCGCTGAGACCCAAATCAATCTTACCTTTCTTCATTTCGTCTGACTCCTTTCTCCCGCGTTACCTGTGCCGGGGGACGCATCATCTGCTGCTCATTTGAAATCAACCTTTGCTTTTCCTGCACGCCGGCCAAAATCGCTCTTGCTGTGGACAGCTCCTTGCGCAGCGCCTTCATGGCGCTGGCTTCCTCCGGTAAAGTCAGATAGCGTAACTGATTGCTGTAGCGGTCACGCTCATCGGTCAACTGCGCCAGCTCCCGGTCCCGATCAGCGACAAAGGCCTGAACTTTTTCCACGGAGTAGAGCTGATACCGATGCATCAAATCAAACTCCCGCGTGTACTGTTCCAGCTTTCGTACCTCCTGTCGCATCTCCGGGGAGAGGGGCTTGCGCCGATTTCCCTTGGGGAAGATGCCCAGCAAATAACACCAGTGCCAGTAGAGGCCTCGAAGACCGCCGACTTTCTTGGCTGAGAAAAAGCTGCTCCTCATGTGATAGACCCTTGGCCTCGGCGGCTTCGGGTTTGGCCGATACCGTGGATAGGAACGGTCAAAGTGAAACCAATCGCGGTTTTCCTCCAAACGCTCCTGCAGCTTTGGCAGGTCGTATTTCTCTCCCAACTGGTACAAGCGCACCGGCTTCTTGGAACTCACACTGCGCAGCGTGGCGTACTTCCGCGTTTCTGAGGCTTCCAGAATGTTGCCCTGCTCCAACATCGCCCGTTGCAGATCCTGCAGGTTGATGCAGTTTCGCTCCATCGCCCGGTCAATGGCCTCTCGCATAAGATTGTATCGGGTCGGCTCCCCGCGCTTCTCTGCAAAATAGATCGCACGAGGCGTTTTCCCGCCCGGGTTCTCAATGACTGACAGTCCGGCGTTTCTGCAAAACGAATCGGAGATCCGCCGCATTTCCGCATAGGTCGCCTTATTGTCGTTGAACTTTTTTCCATCCTTGAAGGAAACGGAATTGATTACCAGGTGATTATGCAGATGGCTTTTGTCCAGATGGGTCGTCACGATGATCTGAAAGCGGTCTCCCCACAGGGTTTTCGCCAGGGTGACGCCGATCTCGTGGCACTGCTCCGGCGTCACCTCACCGGGCTTGAAGCTCTGATAGGCGTGGTAGGCCTGATTGCCTCCCGTCTTCCCAAAGCGTTCCTTCACCGCCGTCATTTCCTCAAAGGCAGTTTTCACCATGCAGTTGATTCCGGTGATGTGATAGCAGGTCTCGAACTCATCATCCTCGCCGGTCTTGTTCGCGTCCTCAGCGTACTCCAACACCTGACGCAGACCGAGATAGCCGGTTTTGTCCGGGTTCTCGGCGTAGTCCAAAACGCGCTTCAAGCTGTCCCGGATAGGCCAGATTTTAGTGGTCGCCATTGGCTCCCTCCTGTCTGCCGGGGAGGCACGCAAGGATTAAATGATTTACTTTCGTCTCCACCATACGCTGGAACTCGTCGTAGCCGTACAGGCCGGACTCATGCGCCATGCGCTGCAGATCGTCGATGAGCTCCGTGGGCAGTTCCCGTGGCGCGTAACCGTTGGCAAGCTGACGCAGATACTCTGACACCGAGAGCCGACACTTTTTCGCAAAGCGCTCAATCCGCTCCTTCTCCTGGGGCGTGACGCGAAGGTTGATGACGCTGGTTCTCTTTCGATTTCCCATGTGACGACCTCCCGTTTTCCCAGGGTTCCAGGGGTGGGCAACCCCTTGGCGCAGTAGGCGCGGCGGCGTGGCAACACAAAGCCTATGCTCGCTACAGCGTCTCTTTTGCAAGTGCCGCTGTCGTTTCTCTCAAACAGAATCATGATCCGTTCTCCTTTCCCTTTGTCAAAAATGACGATGATGACGGTAATGACGTTCATTCGCTCTCGGGAAATGAGACAGAATCGTCAACGATTTCTGACCGAAAAATTTCGTCATTTGCGTCATTTTCGTCATCCAGGCAGTTCTTGCTGAGAATGATCATGCGGCTGTTTGCGGTGCGATGGGTCTTGTATTCGATGCCGGCGTGGAAGAGAACCTCAACGCAAAAGTCCACCAGGTGCTTGCGCACCATCTTGGGCGAGACCTCTGATTCACCAAGGGCTTCCAGCAGCTCAGACGCTGAACCGCGCCAGACCTGCTTGTCCTGCATGAAGTCCGGAATCCGAAGCAGGTACTGCGGTACGGCCTCCTGCTGGATCTGCAAGGCGTTCTTCCGTTCTCGAAGCTCCCAGGCACAGTTGACCTGCTCGATCTTCAACTCCTGGTATTCCAGATCGCGGCTGGTCACGTGAAGCATTGCGAACTTGCTGGAACGCTTTTTTCGCAGGCAGATTGCCGTGTCGGCTCCGCCGCCGATGGCTGTGGAGCCGGACATCTCATTGAAGGGATCGTCCTTGTCCTTCAGCTTCCGAACGTGGTGCACCACGAGAATGCCGATCCCGTTGTTATCGGCAATTCGCTTCAAGGCGAACATGGTCTCGTAGTCGGCGGCGTACATGCCGGTCTTGGCGTCCTTTGCGTTGTCCCGAATCAACTGCAGAGTGTCAATGATAATCAGCCCCGTGTCCGGATGCTCGTTCAACTCCATGTTCAACTGTTCCTCCAGACCGTCCGTGATTTTTTGACAGCAGGTGCAGAAACGCAGATTCGGATCGGCATCGTCTGTCAGCCGGTAAACACGGCTTTGCAGTCTGGGCAGCGTGTCCTCCAACGAAATGTACAGCACGCCGCAGCGGTGCGTGGGCATATCCCAGAAGGGCTCGCCCCGCGAGATACACAGGGAAAGCAACAGCACCAGCCAGCTTTTACCGCTCTTGCTTGCACCTGCAAGCACAGTCAGTCCCCTCGGAAGGAAGCCGTCCACCAGGAACTCAGGCTTCTTCATGGGAAGATCCAACAGCTTCTCCGCGTCAATCGTAATCAATCTGCTCATACCGGCACCTCCTGTTTGCCATCGATGGTAGAACCGAAAACGTAGTCGATGATGTTTTTCTTCGGCACCTTGTACGAATTGCCGATCAGGATTCCGGGAATGTACCCGTCGCGGATCAGAGAGTAAGCGCAATGGCGGCTGATGCCAAGCATCTTTTGCAGTTGTGCGACGTTCACGATGTCGGGATAGTCCGGAAACATCATTGCGTAGAGTTGCTTGATTTCTTGCTGTTTCATATACGACCTCCTAAAAATTTTCATAGGGTATATAATTTGCAAAGAAAGGGCTGTAAGCCTCTCCGTTACCCTGGTCTCCAATCGTCTTTTCAATGAGCGTAGAACCGGGCCGTCGGGGATTAGCATACAGACATATGTTCGTTTCCGGTGTTTCCTGCATACAGAACGCGCAAGCTGCATCAGTTGCGTCGCTTTTTGCATGGACGGATGTTCAGTTGTCAAGCTACAGAAGAAAGGCAATTGTCCCGGAGACAAAGCGGGTATTCCGGGACGGGTCGGGCGGCGGTTTCCCGTTGCCGCGATTCGATTATATGTTTGAGGGGTTAAAATGTCAATGTTGCATTTGCAACATTCCTGATATACTAATTGACATACAATCTCAAATGTGATAAATTCTCAGCAGAAAGGGGTTGACTATTATGAACCATACGACTGGAAAAATGATCCGGCTGCCGGCGCTGGAAAAGCCGGTTTATAACGCCGAGGAAGATCGCCGCCTTGCGGTGGTCGGTAAGCGCATTTCCGAAGCACGGAAAGCAAAGGGCGTCAAAATGCGGGAGCTGCAAAAGCTGCTGCAGACGCGGGGGGTGGAGGTGGGCTATGCCTCTCTCTTCCGCTGGGAGAACGGCGAGACCGTGCCAAACGCCTATCAGCTTCTGGCCATCTGCGACGCGCTGGAAATCCCGGATTTCTACACCTATTTCATGAACAACAACGTGGAGCTCAATGCGGAGGGTATGAAAAAGCTCTCTGAATACCGGGACGATCTGATTGCCTCTGGAAAATATAAGCCCCAGCCCATCACACAAGAACGGATGATCCGTTATGTGGAAATGCCTGTCAGCACGCTTGGCGCCTCAGCCGGTACAGGTGAGTTTTTGAGCGAGGAGAATTTTGTCCTGATGCGCTTCCCGGAGAACTCTGTCCCGGCCAAGGCAGATTTTGCCGTCCGGGTCGTAGGCGACAGTATGGAGCCCATCTACCAGGATCATCAATTGGTCTGGGTTCAGGTCTGCAACAGCCTCCACTCCGGTGAAGTCGGCGTCTTTGTCTACGACGGCCAGGGTTATATCAAGGTCTACGAGGAGCGTCAGCCCGACGATGACGAGATGGATGAATACATCGACAGCACTGGCGTCGTCCACAACCAGGTGGCGCTGATCTCCTATAACCCAAACTACAAGCCCCGCCTTGTCACGTCGGAAACCAGCTTCAAAATCTGCGGCCGCGTGCTGAAATAATTTCTTAAAAGCCCTGTTTATGGGACAGAAAATATGATATCCTTTCGGTAGGAGGCTGGGGTGGAGACCGGCTGGAGACCTCAAAAAGCCAAATTCTGAGACCGAGGAGGAAGCATCTGATGAAAAAAGTGTTTAATTCTGTGGCCCGCGTTGAGCAGCTTGCGGTGAGCCATAACATGAGTGTTTCCCGCCTTGCCATAGACAGCGGGATCAACCCATCCACCATCGCCACAGCCAAATCCCGCGGCTGCCAGCTCAACCTGAATACCATCATCCGCATCTGCGACCACCTTGAAATGCCACTGATGGATTTTTTTGCGGAACTGGTAAGCAACGAGCCTACCTCAGTTTTGCCGCATAAGGACAGCGCCAGACACCTGACTTTGAAAAACACCCCTATAAAAGTAGTCAGCCTTATTCTGTGACTCTCAAAGCTCCACACCATTGAATAAAGGCTTGAGCATAAAGCTGATGCCCGCGGATCGATGATCCAGCTGGGCATCTTATTATCAGGCATTAGTTTGCCGTAATTAAAATGGTTTATAATTTGCAATTATCTGAATAATTCGCCAATAGACATGATCGAAAATGATGGCTATGTGACCTTCAAGCAGCTGCGATATGGGGTCAAAATGACAGGCTAATCGTGTTGACGGACTGCGCAAATACGGTGAATACAACAAATTGCTCAGTATGGAGCCTTGATTATTTGTCGAAATTGCGCTATAATATATTGGCAATGCCTATTGGCTTATTACTCCAAATAACTCTCTTCTAGAAAAGTATTTTAATGGGACACCCTTGTGTCTCTATTGCTATGTATAATGTAAAAAAACGCTCAATTTGATAAGTTGGGTATGGGGGTATATATGCATGGAGCATTCAAAGCAAGAAAGAGTTCTTGCGATTTTCTTTCGAGCCTTACGTGGAGAAGATTTGTTTGTCCGCCAACTTGCCGACGAGTTTTGCACATCATCAAAAAGCATAACCCGTTATATTAACGATATTAAGGCGTTTTTTGCTGATAACCGCGAATTAGTAGGTAATTCTGAGCTGGTTTACTCACATCAATCAAGGGCGTACCGTTTGCACATGGACGACTTCCTGAGCAGTAAGGAGCTTCTTGCTATCTTGAAAATCATCATAGGGACGAGGGCGTTCTCCAAAATCGAGGTTCTTGAACTTGTCAACAAATTAAAAAGGTTTACCTCAACAGAAGATCGCGCATTGCTCGGAGAACTTGTTCGTAATGAGCTATACCACTATACGGAGGTAAAACACGATTGTGAGAGCGTTCAAGATATGCTATGGCAACTCGCATATTGCATCAGAGAGCGCAAAGAAATATCAATTGACTACTACAGAACAGATAGGGCCTTTGTAACGCATCATTTGAGGCCTGCGTCTGTTATGTTTGCTGACTACTACTTTTATTTGATTGCATTTCCAATAGAAGGGGATTTGGAAAAGCCTTTGTATTTCCGCATTGATCGCATTCGTCGGATAACCGTACATCGCAAGAGAGGTCATTTGCAAGCTTCGCCTTCGTTCAGCGAGGGCGAGTTGAGGCAGCGAAGTCTATTTATGTGGCCCGGCAAACTGAGGACAATCCGGTTTGAGTTTTTTGGTCCGTCTGTTCAGGCGGTACTCGACAAATTACCCACAGCAATCATCATTGAGGTAAAAGAAGAGAGACAGATCATTGAGGCTGAAGTCTATGGCGACGGTATCAAAATGTGGCTTCTTAGTCAAGGAAGTTGGGTGAAAGTGCTTGATCCGCCCGATTTTGTTGATGAAATGAAGAAAGAGATCGGAAAGATGCTCAAATCATACCAAAAGGGTGAGAATAATGGATAATAGTATTGACAACATTTGTACCTCACTGTTTTTGAAGGATCATCCGGTAATAAGGGAATCAGCACCGTATAAGAAAAAGTACCTTACAGCTTTACGTTATTTCGTGGAAAAGTATCCCGCCGGGGGTAACGCCCAATTACTCTTTTCATGTTACGAGAAAGCGTTTCATTGCAATGTGCAGGCGTTCAGTGAAAAACCGGTAACTACGGCAGAAGAAATAAGGCCGGTTATAAACAGCGTTACAGGAGCAAAGTTTCCAATATTTAGGCATCGTTACATTTTCGCAGCAGATTGTCTTTTCCTATGCGCTTTTCGGGACGAGTTTATGGCTATGCTGTTAATGAAAACTATTAAGGCACTGTTCAATCCGAGATACCATAGAAAGTTGGATGTTTTATACGAAGCCCTGTATAACAGATTGCCTTTGGAGCGAGGAATGGGGAAAGTCGAAAGAGTTGTTGAGAAATGGCGTGCAAATGCTGATTTTTTGTCGCAAATGCCAGAACGCATCCTCGTAACTGCTACAATGAGCGCAGGAAAATCTACGATGATAAATGCAATTATCGGAGAGACCCTTGCACGGACAGCGCAAGAAGCCTGCACAGGGGATTTGTATTATTATTACAACAAGCCGTTTGATGACAATTGTATAAGCTGCAAGACAGATCGGGCAACTTATGACGTTGAACAATCATCGTTATTCCAAAAGGATAGCAATATAGATACAATCGCGGCATACTTTCACACTTTTATGCCATCACAGAAACGGGTTTGCATAATAGACTCACCAGGTGTCAATTCTGCAATTAACCAATCTCATAAGCAAGTAACCCGTAAAGCGGTCAAAGAAGCAAATTATGATAAGTTGGTGTATATCTTCCATGCAGCAGGCGGACTGGGCCGCGAAGAAGAAGCAATGTATTTGAAGTATATTGCTGAAAAAGTACCAAAGGATAAAACCATATTTGTCGTAAACAAACTGGACGATTTCCGGAAAAGCGAAGATTCGATTGAAAGCAGCATCAACGGAGTGAGAGCAGATCTTGAAAAAATGGGCTATATCAATCCGCGTATTTGCCCACTGTCTGCATACTTCGGCCTTTTGATAAAGAAAAAGATGCTGGGCATTGAATTGGACGAGGATGAACAGGAGGAATTTGAACGGTATACAAGAAAATTTAACAAACCGGAATATGATTTGTCGCTTTACTATGAAACTCCTAAAGAGCCCGTCTATGATTTTTTGACAAAGATGTACATCAGATGTGGCCTGTACGGCTTAGAAAGAATAATAATGGGAGGGTAAGTTTGAAACAGACCAATAATCGAGGTGGCCCGCAAAAGAGCGCAACAAACTGACTGCAGGGTCTGCGGCAAGAACGATATAAGCAACAAGGTTATCCGGATTCAGCAGCGACTTCGTCCTTGAAGATATAACCTCTTTGACGAAGGAGCGCCAAGCCCTGGGATTTGGTAATCACGGTAGAATGCTCGGTAATCTTATCGGCAAGATAACCGGTAGGATTGTAAGGCTCAAGCTTTGAGAGGATGTTCCAGATAGCGGTCAGGAACATCTTGCAGATGGCGATGATTGCCTTCTTGTGCCCACGACGAGTTTTCAGCCTGCGGTAGCGTTCTTTGAATTCCGGATGTTTGTCAGAATGAACGACTGTGTTGGCAACCTGAACCAGAAGCGGTTTCAGGTAGGTTCCAGCCCGAGAGATGCAGGTAGATTTCACCTTCCGGTTGCTCTGGTCGTTACGGGGGCAGCAGCCAGCCCATGCGACCAGATGCTTGGAAGAGCGAAACACGGACAT
>OCVV011359533.1_pt1 | contig 235771 bp, 204 predicted proteins | sample 1539721 | NCBI WGS metagenome assembly OCVV01 (sample SAMN02144230, study PRJEB22623) | gut metagenome | biome: sheep rumen | host: Ovis aries | place: New Zealand | reverse complement strand
AGATGCGATTGTGCAAATGCTTCCCGGGTCTTTTGTCGTCTCCGGTATCATGGTAAACTGAAAAAACAGATAAAAAAATGTACATTTGCCAGGCCGGCATTTTTCCCTCAGCGAAAACGGCTCTTGAATGTCCGCAGTATGTCACATCCTGTCGCCCATTGCCGCTTCCGGGCATCCGCTGATTTCAGGTAGTAAAAACTACCGAAGGACCGGAGATAAAATCAAAAAATCCTTCGGAAAACGGGTATGCGGGGACGCCCGCTGACACATTTTGTCGCATAATGCCGTGCCTCGTTTTTCGGTAGTAAAGCGGGCCGGTTTTACTACGTTCTGACTACGGAAATCTGCCGCACACTGCCGCCTAAGGCCTTACTACCGGAATTTCCGGCTCATGGTGTACATTTGAAACAGGAGAAGAAACCCCGCAAAAGAGCCCAGAACACGGCACTTTCCTAACGGACGTCTTCGGTGTGCGGCATCTGAGGAAGGAAATATTATATGACGAGGATACTTTTTGTTTGCCACGGCAATATCTGCCGTTCTGTCGGAGCCCAGTATATCCTTCAGGATATGGTGAATCGCCGTGGGCTTGCCGGAGATTTTCTGATTGAGTCTGCAGCGGCAACTACGGAGGAGATCGGAAATCCGATCTATCCGCCGATGGAGCGGGCGCTTCGCAAAAAGGGCATTTCGATTGGCGATCACAGAGCGCGCCAGCTTCGAAAGGCGGACTATAACCAATATGATTTGCTGATCGGGATGGATGAGGAAAATCTGAGCGACATGAACTGGATCCTCGGCGGTGATCCGGAGGGAAAGCTGCATTACCTGATGGAGTATACAGGCAGACCGGAACATAAGATCGAGGATCCCTGGTATACCCGGCGGTTTGATGCCTGCGCGGATGAGATCATCGAGGGCTGCGAGGGACTGCTCGCACACTTTGAATCAAAACGGCGCTGACAGATCGTCTTGAATGTAGCTTGATGAATGAATCTGAAAAAGGAGATAAGCAGGTGGAAGAGGGCAATTCTGATAAGATATATATCGGCTGCCATTTATCCATATCGAACGGATATGAGGCCATGGGCAGGGAATGTCTTTCGATGGGCGGCAATACATTCGCATTTTTCACACGCAATCCGCGGGGCGGTCAGGTGAAAAAAACGGAACCGGCCGATATGGCTGCGCTTGAGGGGTTTCTGAAAGCGCATGGGTTCGGGAAGCTTGTAGCGCACGCACCATATACCATGAATCTGTGCTCAGATAAAGAGCGGGCACGCGAATATGCGGAGGAGTGCTTTCGAGATGATCTGGCGAAAATGGAGCAGCTTCCGGGCAATTTCTTCAATTTCCATCCGGGAAACTCGCTGAAGCAGGATCAGGAGAGTTGCATGGATCGCATTGCGCAGGTTATGAATCGCTATATCAGTCCAGGGCAGAGAACGGTTGTGCTGCTGGAGACGATGGCAGGGAAGGGAACGGAGATCGGCAGAACATTTGAACAGCTGCGTGGGATTCTGGACCGGATCGATGAGGACAAGCGGGAGAAGGTTGGGGTTTGCTTTGATACCTGTCATGTATGGGATGCAGGGTATGACATCGCTGGGGATCTGGACGGCGTGCTTTCGGAATTTGACCGGGTGGTAGGTCTCCGGAATCTGCGGGCAGTGCATCTGAACGATTCCAAAAATCCGTGCGGTTTTCACAAAGACCGGCATGAGAAGCTGGGGCAGGGCTGCATCGGATTAGAAGCACTTCGGCGCGTCGTGTGTCACCCGGCGCTGTCAGGGAGACCATTCATACTGGAAACACCGAATGAACGGGACGGATACATCCGGGAAATCAGAATGGTGAAAGAGTGGCAGTCTGCATGAGACAAATCGTGGAAAGAAAGGATGAGAGATGCTTCAATGCCTCCTTTGCGCTGGAGACGGGGGCATTGATGGCGAAGGGACAAAATGGGGTGGCAGTTTTGTATGTCATTCTAAGTCTTTCCTGTGGCATACTGGCGGTGTCGGCAGCAGAGCATATTGTGTAAGAAAGGTATGCGGGAAACGCTGCACCGTGTAGAATGGATATGATTGTGAAGCATAGTCAAGGGCTGAGGAGGCAGCAAGTTCACGACATGAAAACCTTTACACTGAATGGAACATGGAGCATGCTGGCACCGGATGGAAACAAGACCGAGGGGAAAATTCCCGGATCTGTCTACAGTTTCCTTCTGGATGCAGGCAAGATGGAGGACCCTTTCTACAGGGATAATGAATTCAAGGCGCTGGAGCTTGTGAAGGGGGACTATACCTTCGTGAAGGCGTTTGACGCAGATCCAGCGCTTTTGAGTCAAGCCCATCAGGTGCTTCGTTTTAATGGCGTCGATACCATCTCGGACATTTACCTGAACGGGATGTGGATCGGGTCGACGATGGATATGCACACGGCTTACGAGTTCGATGTGAGAGGTCTGCTCCTGGAGAGCGGAAATGAACTGAAGGTATGTATCAAGTCTCCGACGAGGTGGATTGCACAGAGGGACAAGGAACATCACCTTGGCGGATCGATCGAAGCGATGAAGGGATTCTCATATCTCCGGAAAGCGCACTGCATGTTTGGCTGGGACTGGGGTCCGCGGCTGCCAGATGAAGGTATCTGGAAGGATGTCACCCTCCTTGGCTGGGATGACGAGAGAATCACGGATGTGCGCATTCATCAGAGTCACTTGCTGGAGGACGGCAGCGCGGCGATGGGAGCTCCGGAGCATGCTGCGCAGGCAAAAGCAGGCAGAGTGCGTGTGCAGCTGACTGTGAAGGTCGAGACATCAACATCCAGTATTGACGGCGCGGGCAACGGTGAAGCTGCAGGGCAGACCGACAGCAATCAAACATCCAGCAGGGACGGCACAGGACAGGATTGCAGGGAAGACGCTGGATTGATCGGAATCGAATTGACGGCTCCGGACGGAAAAGTCTTTCACCTGAAAAATGGTGAGTCGTTCGAGGTGGAGTGCCCGCAGCTCTGGTGGCCGAACGGGCTCGGCAGCCAGCCTCTTTACACAGTGACAGTCAGCCTTCTTGGAAGAGAGGGAGAGGTCATCGAACGGCAGACCAGGAGAATCGGCCTCCGTACGATGACGATGAGAAGGAAGAAAGATCAATGGGGTGAAACATTTGCCACAGAGGCAAACGGTCAGACATTCTTCGCCATGGGGGCAGATTATATCCCGGAGGATAACATTCTTTCGAGGAGATCGCCAGAGCGGACGAAGCGCATGCTCGGCTACTGCAGAGAGTCTCACTTCAACGCGATCCGGGTCTGGGGCGGCGGTTTCTACCCGGATGACTGGTTCTTCGACGACTGTGACGAATACGGTCTGGTTGTGTGGGAAGATCTGATGTTCGCCTGCGCATTCTATCCGTCCGATGAGGCATTCTATGACGAGATCCGGGAGGAAATCCGTCAGAATGTCAGGCGGATCCGTCATCATGCGAGCCTGGGACTCTGGTGCTGCAACAACGAGATGGAAGGATTCACCTTTGACGGCGGCTACGAGTGCAATGCCATCACGAAGGCAGATTACCTGATCCAGAATGAATATGTGATTCCGCAGATTCTGAAAGAGGAAGACCCGGACACCTTCTGGTGGCCGTCCTCTCCGTCATCAGGCGGAAAGCTGGACAATCCGAGCGATCCCAGCCGCGGAGACGTCCATTACTGGAATGTCTGGCACGGCGGCGTTCCGTTTACGGAATACCGGAAGTTCCGGTTCCGCTATCTGTCAGAGTTTGGATTTCAGTCTTTCCCGTGCCTGACAACGGTGAAAAGCTTTACGGAGCCTCAGGATCGCAATATCTTCTCCTATGTGATGGAGATGCACCAGCGGAATGCCGGAGCAAACGGGAAGATTATGATGTACCTGTCACAGAATTACCGCTATCCGGAGACATTTGAAAACCTGCTCTATGCATCACAGCTGCTCCAGGCCGAGGCGATCAAGTATGGGGTGGAGCATTTCAGGCGGAACAGGAACGATGACAGATGCATGGGTGCCATTTACTGGCAGCTGAATGACATCTGGCCGGTCGCGTCCTGGGCATCTCTGGATTACTATTACCGCTGGAAGGCACTGCAGTACTATGCAAAGCGTTTCTTCGCGCCGGTGATGCTGAGCTGCGAGGAAAACAGCATGGCATCCCAGGGACTGACCTGCATCAGTGAACCGGAAACGCATACCTATTCAGCGCGGCTTTGCCTGACCAATGAAACCTGGGATGTTCAGAAGAGGACGGTTGTATGGGAACTGCGGGATGGGTCGAGCTGCATTCTCAGAAGCGGACGTATCGAGGCGGAAGTGAAACCATTCTCAAGCGAGTGGTTCGACACCATCGATGTTTCAGATGCTGACGTCCGTTCCGCACATCTGCACTATGCACTGCTGAAAGCAGAGGGGAAGGTGCAAGAGGCGGAGAATTTGGCAGATACGGCTGAAGACGACACTTCACAGGGAAGCGTTCTGTTTGTTCCGGCAAAGCACTACAGGTTCGCTGATCCGCACCTGGAATTGACCGTCAGCAGGGAAAATCGTACGGTTACGGTGTCAGCTGAAGCGTACGCAAAGTCGGTGGAGATTTACAGTGCAGGCGGTTATGTACGGCTGGATGACAACTTCTTCGACATGGAGAAGGGAAGCCGCACCCTTCGAATTCTCGAGGGCGATATGGATGACTTGAAGGTGAGAAGCGTATTCGATATCTGATGAGTCATAAAGAGGACGACTCTGCATGGCATCTGGAATGCTGTGGAGTCGTCCTCTTTTTTTATTTTTTATGTGTGTCTGTGGAGCTGGATTCGGCCTGTTCGGATTCGTCGAAGATCCGTTCACTGACATAGTCGACGTGGCGGCGCATGGCGATGGATGCCAGCTCATAGTCTTTCTTTTCCAGATACATCAGGATCAGTGTATGTTCTGAAAGCGCAGCGTTTGTGTGCTGCCCGAGCGTTCCGGAGAGGATGTTATAGCGGATCATGGTCTGATTGACAGTCGATATCGTTTCCGTCAGAAAATGATTGTTCTGAAGGGCAGCTGTTGTGCTGTGGAAGGCGTGGTCAAGCTCTGCGTACCGGATCAGTGCATTCTGTCTGTCAGGGGCTTCGGCTTGAGGCTCTCCGGGGCTGACAAGCGCCAGGGCTTTCTGTTCTTTTAGGATTCCGTGAAGCCGCGAGAGGATGCGGTTCGTGGTCTCCGGATCGACCGGATCCGATTCGATGGACCGGATCGCGGTGGGCTCCAGAATCTTCCTCATCTGCGTGATATCATGGATATCCTTTGCCGTCAGCTTTGCGACAAATGTATGTCCGGTGCTGTCTCGGACAGCCAGACGTTCGTAGACCAGCTTCTGCAGGGCGTTCCGGATCGGCGTCCGGCTCAGATGCAGGTCTTCGCCGAGCTGAAGCTCTACAAGCGGTGTGCCTGGAGCGTAGTCGCCGGCATAGATCCGGCTCTTTATGAGTTTATATGCGCGATCGTGACGCTTTTGTTCTGAAAAAGGCTCTGCCATAGCTTCATCCTCCGCTGTATGCCTCCAGGTGGCAGCGCGGTGGGCGCTGCGAAGCAACGAAACCGCGCGTAATCATATATAAGTGGCAAAAGATACTTTATATTATAGTATACCATTATTCAGGCAAAATATGTCCGATCATCCAGGAGGGTGATTTCCCAAATACTTAATGTATACAATAAATATTGAAAATAAATACTGAATCAACAAAAAAGCTATAAATAAAACGTTTTATTTCAAATCGTGTTGACATTACTCTCAAAAAAGTATACATTATCCAATGTAAAGAAGATTTCTAACCAAGTACAAGTGAAGCAGAACAGAAAATTGAATACAAATTCAAGGTAGATGCCAAAGAGGACAGCTGCAAACCGCAGTTGTCCTCTTTGTTTTTACGAAACGGATGTCTTTGGCGGAGAGGAGGGCTGTGATGGTCGATGAGGAAATCCTGACATTGACAAAAAAGCTGGTATCCATCCGGAGTGTGAATGGAACGGAGGGGGAGAGGGAGATCGGGCTGTTTCTGGAAGCGTATCTCCGGTCATTTCCGTACTTTCAACAACACCCCGATAATGTGATCGCTCCGAAGCTCAAGGAGGATCCGCTTGGCCGGAGAAATGTGCTGGCGCTGCTGATCGGTGAGAAGGATGACAATCCAAGGACAGTGATTCTGCATGGCCATATGGATACGGTTGGAATGGAAGGGTACAACGCCCTGGAGCCGTACGCAACGGATCCGGACAAACTGGAAGAGAGCCTCCGCCATACAAAGCTTCCGGAGGCAGCGGCGGCGGATCTTGAAAGTGGAAACTTTCTGTTTGGACGTGGCAGCTGCGACATGAAGAGCGGCGATGCAGTCTGGCTGATTCTGCTCAAGCGGTTTTCGGAGCATCCGGAATTATTCAGCGGAAACACCATTCTTTCGCTCAATCCAGTAGAAGAGAATATGCATACCGGCATGATTGAGGCGCTGCCTGCTTTTCTGAAGTGGAAAGAGCAGTATCACCTGAAACTGGTTGCTGCACTCAACAACGACTTTACATCGCCGCTTTATCCGGGCGACTTGAAAAAGACCATCTACACTGGAATCGGAGGAAAGCTGCTGCCCTGTTTTTATATTCAGGGAAAGGAAACGCATGTCGGACAGTGCTTTGAGGGGTTTGATGCATCCTGGCTGGCTGCGGAGCTCGTCCGGAGAATACAACTGTCGATGGACTTTGAGGATACCTGTGGCGGAGAAACAGCTTGCCCGCCGTCCGTATTGAAGCTGAAGGATCTGAAGACCTGGTACAACGTGCAGACCGCAAAAGAGGCGCTGGTCTATTTCAACTATTTTGTTCATGACGCTCCGGTGAATGTGATTACAGAAAAACTGCTTGCGGCGGCAAAGGATGCGTTCCGGTCGGTGCTTTCTTCACTGAACAGGGAGTATCGCAGATTCACGGAGAAGAATCACGAAATGTTTCAGGAGAAACAGTATGACGTGACAGTGCTTTCCTATGACGAGCTTGTCCGGATCTGCAGACAGAACGTATCAGACGGGGACTCACTGGACCAGACAGTCCATGGGATCATTGCCGGACAGAAACAGAAGGGAATCGATCTCAGGGAAACACCGGTGGAAGCTGTCCGGTACCTTCTTGCAAAGGTGAATCTGACGCAGCCAGTCATTGTTCTGTATTATGCACCGCCTTACTGCCCGCATTCTACCCTGAAGGAAGACAACGAGGCTGTGATGAGGTGCATCCAGGAGGCGGCAGCGGAAACAGAAGAAGAGACGGGGGATTCTTTCAGGTTCAAACGGTTTTATCCGAGCCTTTCCGACAGCAGCTATTTGAAAATTGACGATGACCAGACTTCTGTTGACTGCCTGAAGCGCAACTTCCCCGGGCTGGAGGAGCTGTATCCGCTCCCGATCGATCTGATCCAGAAGCTGAACGTGCCTGCGGTCAACATCGGATGTTATGGAGCCGATGCGCATAAGTGGACAGAACGTGTCAACATCCCGTATACATTCGGTACGCTTCCAAAGCTGGAAGAACGAATGATACAGAAACTTCTCGATCAAGGGCAGGAGATGGGCAGATGAGACCCCACAGCAGACAGAAAATATCCCAGGACTCCATGATCAGGCAGAGGGAGGCGGACAGATGAAAAAGCTGGTATTGTCAGGAAAACGAATCATCACCGGGCAGGGATCCCTGGACGTACTGTCAGAGATGAACTGCCGGCGCGCGTGCATCGTGACAGGAGGTCAGTCGATGATCCGGACACATGTCATCGAGCGGGCAGAGAAACTCCTTGAAAAGTCCGGCGCTGAGACGATGTTGATCAGCGGCATTCATAAAAACCCGGATTTCGATGAAGTGGCTGCCGGTGTCCGGAAGCTGCAGACATTTCACCCGGACATGGTGATTGCCATCGGGGGCGGATCCGCGATGGATGCGGCCAAAGGCATGGTCCTTTTTTACGAGTTCCCGGAGCTGACACGGGAGAATGTACTTGAGAAAAATCGCGCGGGTGCGATCCCGGCTTCCCGTTCAGTCGGGCTTGTCTGTGTTCCGTCAACCTCCGGAACAGGATCGGAGGTAACCCGCGGGACGGTTCTGACGGACAGAAAGCAGAAACTGAAGGTACCGATCATGACGGACTGCCTGAGACCGGACATTGCGATTCTGGACCCGGAGCTCCCGATGACAATGCCTGCCCATATCGCGGCGGAAACAGGGATGGACGCGTTGACTCATGCGATGGAATCCTTCATCAACCATAACATGGATGACATTGATGCAGGACTTGCGCGGGAGGCCATCAGAGGGCTGATGAAGTGGCTGCCGGAGTCGGTTCACGACGGAACCCTCAAAGCCCGGGAGAAGGTGCACAACTATCAGGCAATGGCGGGCATTAGCTTCGCCAATGTAGGGCTGGGAATGGTGCATGGGATTGCACACAGCTTTGGCGCCTGCTTTGATATGGCACACGGACTGACCAATGCGATTATTCTTCCGGTTGCGATGGCATATAACAGGCAGGATGCATTCGCTGCCACGCAGCTGGATGAGCTGTCTGACGACTGCCGTGTGGAAGACATTGTCGAAGCGGTCGATGTGCTCCGGGAGAAACTTGGGATTCCGGCCAGCTTCCGGGAGGCAGGTATTACAGAAAAGGATTACAAGAACAATCGAAAGCTCCTTTTGGAACATGCCATGCTCGGAGCAACGATGGTCAACCCGGTGAAGATGACAAAAGAGAGTATGGAGAAGATGCTTGATCGGGTCTACTACGGGGCGGATGACAGCCGGATCGCCTGCGGATGACAAAGAACCGCAGCGTCTGCACAGCCGCTGCAGACTTTTGGGGAAACTATGAGAGACAGCCTGTGACAAGAAACTTGAAACAGTCAGATGGATAGAAGTAGGGTACGGAGGAGATCATATGGAATCAATGTATGAGAGATGTCAGAAGGTGATGTCAGGTGTGTCATCAAGGGCGACTACACTTGGCGTGACCGATTCGGACGGCTGCTGGCTGATGACGGAAGATGGAAGAAAAATTCTGGATTTTGCAAGTGGTGTTGCGGTCAATAACCTTGGCGCAAAAAATCCGGAGGTCTGCGATGCGATCCGCTCCGAGCTGGATCACATGATCCACGTCGGACACAACGTCGTCTACTACGAATCCTATGTGCGGCTTGCGGAGAAGCTGGTGGAACAAACCGGCGGGGATACGAAGGTCTACTTCTCAAACTCCGGCGCGGAGGCAAACGAGGGTGCGCTGAAGCTGGCAAAATATGTGACAAAACGGCCGGGAATCATTGCTTTCAGAAATTCATTTCATGGAAGAACGCTGGCGACGGTTTCCATTACCGGATCAAGCAGCGCTTATCGGAAGTATTATGAACCGCTTGTTCCTTCGATCTACTGGGCAGATTACTGTGATCTCTACCATCATCCGGAATCCGGGCAGATTGTGGACGGAAAACCTGGCTATCTGAGACAGTTTGATGAGATTTTTGAGAAGCTGATTGCGCCGGACATGGTGGCCGCGATCATCGTTGAGCCGGTCCAGGGAGAAGGCGGATATATCGTTCCGGAGAAAGCGTTTCTCCAGGGCCTTCGCGAAATCTGCGACCGGTACGGCATTATGCTGATCTTTGATGAGATCCAGACAGGAATCGGCAGGACAGGCGCCCTGTATGCGTACCAGCGTTTTGGCGTGAAGCCGGACATCCTTACCTCTGCAAAGGCACTTGGCGGCGGTGTTCCGCTCTCGGCCGTCATCGCGAGAAAAGAGATCATGGATGCATGGCCTGCCGGAGCACATGGCGGGACATTCGGCGGAAATCCGCTTGCCTGTGCAGCCGGTCTGAAGACACTTGAGATCATCGAGAGAGATCATCTTTCGGAACATGCGCGGAGAATGGGAGAGTATTTCCTGGGACGGTTGAAGAACCTTCAGAGGAAATATCGGCAGATCGGAGATGTACGGGGGCTGGGACTGATGGATGCCATCGAACTGGTCTCGCTGGACGGAAAGCCAGATGCCGAATTGTGTCAGAGAGTCCGGAAGAAGGCACTGGAGAGAAATCTCCTGCTCCTTTCCTGCGGCAGCGATCACAATGTGATTCGTTTTATTGCACCCTTGATCGTGACGGAGAAGGAACTGGATCTGTGCGTATCTGTTCTGGATGAAATTCTGGGAGAGGAGGTCCGCCATGGCTGAAAGCGATGTCCGCTATGTGATAACCATCACCAGACAGTTTGGGTCTTTGGGACGGCCGATTGCAAAAAAACTCGCAGAGCGGCTCGGAATCGACTATTTCGACCGCGAACTGGTGGACCAGGCAGCGAGAGCACTGAACATGAAGGCCTCCGTGATCGGAGAGCTGGAGGAATCAGCGCGGCCGAAGTTCTTCTCGATGAAATATCCGCTTGGGACCGGCACGACTGAGATGCAGAATCAGATTTTTGAGACGCAGCGGATGCTGATCATGAAAATCGCTTCGAGAGAGTCGTGCATTATCGTGGGGCGCTGCGCGGACTATATTCTCAGAGAGTATTCCAATGCGATCCACATCTATATCTATGCGCCGGACGAGATCCGCAAAGAGGTATGTATCCACGATTTCCATTATTCGCCGGAAGGTGCGCAGCAGATGATGGAGGAAGTGGACAGAGCCAGGGAGCATTATCACAAGCAGTTTGCCGGCTATCTGCCGGATGATCCAAGGCATAAACACCTCTGTGTGGACTCCAGTGTTCTGGGAGTGGATGGGACGGTCGATCTGCTGGAGCATTACGTCAGAGAATTCCTCAGTCACCGTCTGGATCACAATCTGGTGAAGGATGGAGAGGCGGACGGATGAACATATTGATCAGCGACTACAAAGAAACACTCAAGCGGGACCTTGGGTATGAGATTGAACTTCTGCAAAAGGAACTGCCGGGCTGTCAGGTTAATACGTATGTCTACCGGGATGACAGCCGCGATGAATTCCTGAAAATACTGTCGGAGACGGACGGACTTCTGACGGCGTTCATTCATCTTGGACCGGATGCGTTGAATGCGGCAGCGGGCAGGTTGAAATGTGTTTCGTTCAATTCTACCGGCTATAATTTCATCGATCTGGAACAGGCCAGCGCACATAACGTGCTTGTCTGTCACATCAAGGAGTACTGCACACAGGAAGTCGCGGAACATACGATGGCACTGCTGCTTGCCCTGGCCAGAGATCTGAAGCACTATGACCGTGATACGGATGGACGGAATCTCTGGAGCTACACGACGGCATCGGACCTGATCCGCCTGGAAGGAAGTACGCTTTCGATCTTCGGTTTCGGCAAGATCGGGCACGCTGTAGCAAAACGGGCTCAGGCCTTTGGCATGAGGATTCTTGTGGTAGATCCGTACCTCCCTGCAGAGGCAGCAGAGAAAGCCGGCGTGACGATGACCGATAAGGAGACTGCGCTCAGGGAGGCGGACTTTGTCAGCAACCATATGGCACAGACAAAGGAGAACCATTTATACTTTGATGAAGCCGCGTTCCGCGCCATGGAGCGTCACCCTGCTTTCATCAATGTGTCCAGAGGCGAGGCAGTAGACGAGGCTGCGCTTGCAAAGGCGCTTGACGAGAAATGGATCCGCTCGGCGGGACTTGATGTGCTGGTGTCAGAAAGCCCCGACCTTGTTCACCATCCGCTGAATCACAGGGAGAATGTCATTCTGACCCCTCATGCCGCCTTCTATTCCAAAACCTCCATCCGGGAACTTCAGCGGCTGTCTGTGATGAATCTGGTGTATTGTCTGCGCGGCGAGAAGGAGAAGGCTTTTCGCTGTATCAATTAAGAATGTATACAAAAAAATCAATAAAAATAACGAAGCTGATAATAAAATCAAAATAATTCAGTTTATACACATACATAGTTGACTGCATTTTAAAGAAGTGATAAAAATTGTATACATAAAGAAGCCAAAGGGGGCTGCAGAATTCACTGCGGCTCCTTTTCTTGTCTGATGGCCGGATGCGCTGTCATACAGACGATCGAATGGATTCATAAGAAGTCATACAGGAAGGAGACAGGATGGCAACACTTCAGATGTACATGGACAGAAGCCGAATTAACAACCAGTATGAGGATCCTTCCTGGAAGGAGGTCTGGGGAGACGGATTCGGGGTGGATAACTCTGTAGGAAAGATCAGAAAGATTCTGGTTCACTGTCCGGGAGAGGAAATTCTACAGCTGTCTGAAGGACAGTATGAGGAGGAGGCCGGTGCCAGAATCCTGAAAGACAGCAGGGGAAGGATTCGAAATTATCTGAAGGGACATGACCTTCCGAATCTTCAAAAGCTGCAGGAGCAGCATAACAGGATGACAGATCTCCTGAGACAGGAGGACATCGAGGTTCTGAGCTTTGATGATCCGACCCATTACTGGACGAACCTCGTCTTTACGAGAGATATCGCCCTGATGACACCAAGGGGAGCTGTCATCTGCAGGCCGGCGATGTATTTTCACGCTGGGGAACCGAAGATGACGCAGGCATGGATGACAAGTCATGGGATTCCGATCGTCGGCGTGATTCAGGGAACCGGAACGATGGAAGGCGGATCCTTCTCCATGCTGGACCGGCATACAGCAATCATTGGCCGGTCGGTGCGGATCAACGATGAAGGAATCGGGCAGCTCCGTCAGCTGCTGGGTTATCAGGGAATCGAACTGATTGTTCTCGATCTCCCCGCAAGCTACATTCACCTGGATGAGGCCTTCCTTCCGGTTGATAAAGACAAGATCCTGGCAAGCACATTCATTCTTCCTTTCTGGTTCCTGCACCGGCTTCAGGAGAAAGGATACCAGATCATTGAATGCGACAGAGACGATCCGATGCTTTCCAACAACTGCATCGCCCTGAGCCCCGGAAAGGTATTATTTTCTGACAAGGCCCCGAGAACCAGAGCCAATCTGGAAAAGGCAGGGGTGGAAACAATCACGGTTGATCTTTCAGAGATCAACCGGCTTGGCGGAGGCATTCACTGCTCCACACTCCCGATTTTGAGAGACTCCATATGACGGCAGAACAAAGGCGTTCTTCTTGAATTTTAAGGAAGGACGCCTTTGCGCGTACAGGAAAAAGGAGAATGGCGAATGGACAAACCGGTAATTTCGATCAGAGGTCTTCGAAAATCATATGGGACGGTTTCGGTTCTGAAGGGGATCGATCTGGAGATCAGGAAGGGAGAGGTTGTTGTCATCATCGGTCCGTCCGGATCCGGGAAGAGCACCATCCTGCGGTGTATGAATGCGATGGAGGATATGACGGACGGCGACATATTCTATGAAGGACAGAGTCTCCGGGAAATGAAAAAATATGCAGACCTGAGAATGCATGTCGGGATGGTATTTCAGCATTTCAATCTTTTTCCCCATATGACAGTGCTGGAAAACATCATGTACGCTCCTGTGAAGGTCAGGAAGGAACCGAAGGCGGAGGTATATGAACGATCCATACAGCTGCTTAGAAAAGTCGGACTGGAGGAAAAGAAAGATGTATACCCTGCTATGTTATCAGGAGGTCAGCAGCAGCGAATCGCGATTGCCAGAGCGCTTTGCATGAAGCCGGATGTGATGCTGTTCGACGAACCGACATCCGCCCTGGACCCGGAGATGGTCGGGGAAGTGCTGGAGGTCATGAAGAATCTTGCCCAGTCCGGAATGACCATGGTGATTGTCACGCATGAGATGCGGTTTGCAGCGGAGGTCGCAGATCGTGTCATCTTTATTGACGAAGGTGTGATTCTGGCTGAGGGGACACCGGATCAGATTCTGATTCATCCTGAGAATCCGAGAATCAGGACATTCCTGAAGAACAAGCTGTAGGAGGTGCAGTATGAGTAGTCTGATTCAGGTCTTAGCCAAGTACAGGTCGCTTCTTCTGAACGGGACGGAGATCACCCTTATCATCTCTGTCATCACGATTGTCTTCGGAATGATATTCGGCAGTCTGATGGCCCTGATGAAGATGTGCAGGATTCCGCCGCTGAGGTGGTTTGCGGATGTCTATGTTGCATTTATCCGCGGCACCCCGGTGCTGGTGCAGATATTCCTGATATTCTATGGACTTCCGATCATGGGGATCCACATACCGGCCATCGTTGTCGGCGGGAATGACATATCCCGGATTGTATCCGGCTCCATCGCACTGGTCATCAATTCCACAGCCTATATCTGCGAGATTGTCCGGGCGGGAATTCAGTCAATCGACAGGGGACAGCGGGAAGCTGCACAGGCGCTCGGAATGTCAGATACCAGAGTGCTGTGGGCCATCATCCTGCCGCAGGCGATGCGGAATATTATCCCGGCGCTTGGCAACGAATTTATCACCGTTATCAAGACATCCTCTCAGGTTTCAGTGATCGGTATCGCGGAGCTGATGTATACTGCGAACACGATTCGCGGGATCAGCTTCAAGCCGATTGAGCCGCTGGTGATCGTAGCACTGATTTATTTTCTGATTACTTTCGTTGTCTCACTGATTCTAAGCGCAGTGGAAAGGAGGATGAGACGCTCGGTGAGATAGTGTTTCGTGCCGGTTGTATATGGATGCCGGTGGATATGGTACCAGGAGAACCAGACAGAACAAAAGAAGGAGGAGTACGTTATGAAAATGAGAAAAGCTTTGGCAGCTGTTTGCGCAATGGCCCTGATGACGACTGGGATTGCCGGCTTCGGAGTGACGTCTGCCTATGCGGATGATTCAGCATCGACGGAAAGTTCGACGGAGACGGAAGCGGCCGGTACGCTGATGAGTTCCATCAAGGCGGCTGGAAAACTGGTTGTCGGTACAGCATCCGGATACCCTCCATACGAGTTCATCGACACCAGCAGCTCCGACAACAAGATTGTCGGAATCGACATGGAGCTGGCACAGTGCATCGCCGATGAGCTTGGGGTCAGGCTGGAAATTCAGGACATGGACTTCTCCGGTCTTCTGGCTTCGATTCCGGCGGGCAAGATCGATCTTGCGATTGCAGGAATTTCGCCGACTGATGAAAGAAAAGAGACGATGGATTTCTCTGAAAACTATCTCGAAGCAGACCAGAAGATGCTGATACTGAAGGATAACGCGGACAAGTACAAGACGATTGATGACTTCAAGGGACAGCCGCTGGCGGTCGAAAAGTCCACGACACAGGAAGCGCTTCTTCAGAAGCTTTTCCCGGACAATCAGATCGTCTCTCTTGAGAAGGTTCCGGACTGCATCATGGAACTGAAACAGGGGAATGTCGCAGGTGTCTGCGTGGAAGGCATCGTCGGGGAACAGTACCTGCTTGCAGACAGTGCGCTTGCATTCTCAGATGCTGATACAGGGGCACAGAAGCAGTCGGCAGTCGTCCTCGCAAAGGGCAACGAAGACCTGATCAAGGTTATTGATAAAGTCATCGATGAACATAAGAAGAACGGCGACTTTGACAAGTGGGTGGAAGAGTACAGCAAGCTTGCATCTGATAATGCGGCAAGCTGATTTGTGCCAGTAATAATAGAAAGAGGCCAGGGAGATAGGATACCCTGGCCTCTTTGCTTGTCTGAAAAGCTGTGCCGGAACTGTTCTGTCGGGCAGCACGCTGAACCGGCAGTTATCCCGCACGTCCCGGGAGATGCGTTCAGCTTACATAGCAGGCGGTTTTGCGCAGGTTCCGCCGTCATAATATGACACAGGCAGAACGATATCCTGAGGGTCTGCAGAAGGTCGTTCAATTCGCCGCATGAGTGTCTTGACGGCATTCTCAGCGATGCTGAATCCTTTTGCATGGGCAATGCTGGACAATCTTTGCAGAAAACGGATATCGCTCCCGATGCTGTCAAATCCGCAGATGGAAAGATCCTGGGGAATCCGGAAGCCTGCCTCCAGAAAGGCATGCATACAATCGTACGCCACTTCATCATTGAAGCAGACGAGCGCGGAATAGTTGAGGGGTGTCAGGAGGCGGAGAATCTGCCCTTCGTGAAGCGCCTGACGGCTGACGGTGCTCTCAATGATCCGGACGCTTTTCTGACGCGGGCTGACCAAGTCATTGACGGCGCGCAAAAATCCCATTTGCCTGAGCGGCTGCGAAGTATTATTCTGAGGTCCGGCCAGATACAGATACTTCTGGTGACCCAGCTGCGCCAGTGTCTTTCCGGCCAGATAGCCGCCTCCTTCATCGTCAACCCGGACACAGTCGATATCGTGCTGCTGAATGGCACGGTCAACAATCACAACCGGGATATGGTTTGCCTGAAGGAGCTGAACAGCAGAAGAGTTCCCGTCAGCGGTCCCGACACTGTCCTGTGGAAACAGAAGAACACCTGAGACGGAGTAGGAGACAGCGAGAGCCGCCAGTTCCTTCTCGGTTGTCAGGCTTCTGTTGTTGCACAGGATGATCACGTTGTATCCTCTTGCCTGCAGTTCCAGTTCGATTCTTGCCATCAAATGAGAGTAGTGCGGGTTCTCGATATCCTCAATGATGATGGCGACCACGTGTGATTCACTTGACCGAAGACTTGAAGCAAGCCGGTTTGGAATGTATCCGACTTCATCTGCCGCTTCCCGAATTTTCTGAATCGTGGACTGCGGGAGTCTGGAATCCCCGCGGAGTGCCCGTGAGACCGTATTGACTGAGTAGCCGCAGCGCTGTGCAACTGTGCTGAGCGTCGGCCTTCTGGAAGAACCTGACATGGCGCTCCTCCTATCTGATCGTTCTGGATTTCTTCTTTATTTTTATCAAATATCACAATGAGACGCAAGTAGAAATGTGCACAATATCCTAAAATAGGAATAATATCGAAAAGATGATTGACAAATAATTGGAATAACGTTATCCTAAATCCAACACAAGGTTATCGTTAACCCTGACAGCACTGCTGGCAGACAGAGGATGATTAGACGGGAGCTTATCATGGAAGAGAGAAAGCAGGCAAGAATCAGTATTGACCGTGAGGTTGAAGTATCCAGAGTAGATGAGCGGATCTTCAGCTCGTTTATCGAGCATCTGGGAAGGGCGGTATATGAAGGAATCTATCAGCCGGGCAGCAAATTCGCCGATGAGGATGGGTTGAGAACGGATACCATCGACCTGATCAAAGAACTGAAGGTCCCATATGTCCGCTATCCGGGCGGAAACTTTGTCTCCGGGTTCAAGTGGGAGGATTCTGTCGGTCCGGTCAGCCAGAGACCCCACAGGATCGACCCGGCGTGGGGCGTGATTGAGACGAACGAGTTCGGCCTTCATGAGTTCATGAACTGGGCGAAGAAGGCGGATGTGAAGCCGATGTACACGATCAATCTTGGTACACGCGGCGTGTCTGAAGCAAAGGATGTGATTGAGTACTGCAACATCAAGGGCGGAACCTATCTGAGCGATCTCCGCAGAAAAAACGGGGCTGAAGAGCCTTTTGGCATCAAGCTCTGGTGCCTCGGCAATGAGATGGACGGCCCCTGGCAGATGGGGCATAAGACAGCGCACGAGTATGGAAGAATCGCCCATGAAGCGGGCCGTATGCTGAAGTTTATCGATCCGTCGGTGGAGTGCGTCGCCTGCGGGTCCTCGAACTCATCCATGCCGACATTTGCAAGCTGGGAGCGGACGGTGCTCGAGGAAAGCTACGACACAACCGATTACATCAGCCTGCACACATATTACGGAAACCGCGACAACAACACACCGGATTTTCTTGCAAGCAGCGTGGACATGGATCAGTTCATCAGCAGCGTTGTCGCGACCTGCGATTATGTCAAGGCGGTGAAGAGATCGAACAAGAAGATTAATCTGAGCTTTGATGAGTGGAATGTCTGGTACCATTCCAACGAGGCGGATACGAAGCTTGAAAAGTGGGTGCAGCATCCGCATCAGCTCGAGGATATCTACAACTTTGAGGACGCGTTGCTGGTCGGAAGTATGCTGATCACACTTCTGCGGCACGCAGACCGTGTCAAGATCGCCTGCCTGGCGCAGCTGGTGAACGTCATCGCGCCGATCATGACATCTGATACAGGTGCCTGGAAGCAGACCATCTTCTATCCGTACCTGCATGCCAGCACGATGGGACGCGGCACGGTTCTCAATACCGCCGTCAAGGTCGATACATATGAGAGTAAGTATGGAGATGCACCCTTCGTTGATGCGGTTGTGATTGCGGATGAGGGGCAGGAAACGCTCACGCTCTTTGCCGTCAACAAGGATCTGAAGAGCGATTACAGCGTGACGATGGATGTCAGACAGTTTGAGGGCTACCAGGTACAGGAGCATATTCTTCTGACGAATGAGGATCTCAAGGCTGTTAACACGGAAGAGAAGCCGGACAATGTGGCGCCGGTATTCTGCCAGAACAGCAAAGTTGAAGACGGAACACTGAAAAGTGTTCTGCCGGCGAGAAGCTGGAACGTGATCAGGCTGAAAAAGACGGTCTGATCAACATGCAAAGGCCGCTGTCTTCTCTGGGAACCAGAAGAAGGCAGCGGCCTTTTTGAAAGGGGAGAGTCACATGATGTCTGCCAAATATCGTTTCAGCTCCTCATCGGCATCCGCAACAATCTTTTCTTCGTCTGCGCCGGTAAGGCGGCCGTGCTCGACCGTCACCTTGCCGTTCACAACAGTCCAGTCTACAGCGCCTTTCAGGCCGACCGTAGCAAGGACGGACTTCGGGTCGTAGCAGGCCCCGACCAGCTCGAGCCTGTGCGAGTCGATCAGGAAGAAGTCCGCACACTTCCCGGTTTCGAGGCTGCCGATTTCATGCTCACGACCCAGAAGGGCAGCGCTTCCGATGGTTGCCATCTTCAGCACCTGATAGCCGTCGGGTGCTGCCTTCGAGGAGTTCAGACGGTGCAGAAGGAAGCAGACACGCATCTCTTCAAGAAGATTGCTTCCATCGTTGCTGGCACTTCCGTCGACACCGAGTCCGACATGGACGCCGGCCTTCAGCATGTCCGGGATGCGGGCAATGCCGGAGGAAAGCTTCATATTCGAGATCGGGCAGTGGCAGACGCCGGTGCCGGTGTCTGCCAGAAGCTGAATCTCCTCATCATTCAGGTGGATGCCGTGTGCAAACCAGACATCCGGTCCGAGCCAGCCGAGGCTCTCCATATACGCGACAGGCCTCAGCCCGAAGTGTTCGAGTGTGAAACGCTCTTCATCCTTTGTCTCGCAGAGGTGCGTGTGGAGCCGGACATGGCAGCTTCTCGCCAGCTTCGCGCTTTCCCGGAGCAGGTCTGATGAGACGGAAAATGGAGAACAAGGTGCCAGTGCAATGCGGTGCATGGATGTGAAGGAATTGTCCTGATATTTTTCCACCAGGCGAACAGAATCTTTCATGATCTCATCAACGCTTTGTACGACGGAATCCGGTGGCAGCCCTCCATCCTTTTTGGAAAGATCCATGGATCCTCTGGAAAAATGCATCCGGGCGCCGAGTATTTCTGCTGCCTGCCATTGTGCTGCCAGCAGGTCACCGCCGTTTTCGGGGAAGACATAGTGATGGTCAAAGATGGTTGTGCAGCCGTTCTTCATCAGTTCGCCGATTCCAACGAGCGAGGAGAGGCGGATGGTGTCTTCGTTCAGATTCTTCCACACCTCGTACAGAGTGGTGAGCCAGTCGAACAGCTCCATGTTCTGAACCTGCGGCAGGTTCCGCGAGAAGATCTGGTAGAGATGATGGTGCGCGTTCACCAGCCCCGGATAGCAAAGCATGCCTGTTCCATCGATCACCGTGTCATATTCCGCTTCGGCTGCGTCGCCTTTTGGCATATGGCCGGAAGAGTCGCCTGATGTGCAGCAACTGCCGGAAGGAACCGCCGGCGAGTCCTCATGCGGACGGATCGCGCAGATCCTTCCGTCCTCACAGACCAGATCGACATGGTTGTAGACATGATCGTCGTTGTCACAGGAAACAAGCGTATCAATATTCTTTACAAGAAGCCTGCTCATCACAACACTTCCTTTCCAGATTGCAGATCCGGGTTGATTATGAGCCAGTTTTCTCAAACTGGGAGCTGTCTGCCATACTTGAGCAGACAAGTCTGATTTATCAGCCTCATCGTAGCACACATTGCAAATGATTGGAAGACTGTCAGACAAAAAATCAGGATTTCGGGAATGGAACCGGAATGTAATATCTGGTATATTCAGGCTATATCTAAGGTCGGGATAGCAGCCTGAGACGGGAGGGGCATTCATGGATAAAGACCAGAAGACGGACGGGCAGACAATTGGGACAGATGGCCTGAAGGAGAATCCGGGAGTGAAGGGAGCAGCCTCCGATGCGGAAAAAAAGGCGCAGAAGCAGGAGAAACACTTCCGGGACAGGATTCCCAATAATCACAGATACAGCGTGATCTCATTCTATGTGGTTTTTACGGTTGTTGTGATCTTCATCCTGATCCGGATCGGGGACAATCTGGACAAGATCGCGCTGGCACTGGGCGCGGGGTTTCACTGGATGAGGGTGATCTTTGTACCGCTGGCGCTGGGCTTTGCGCTGGCGTATCTGTTCGCGCCGATTGTACGTTTTTTCAGGCGGAGACTGGAGAAGTTTCCTTATTACAGGAAAAGAAATAAAAGTGGACTCGGGGCAGCGGTCGGAATTACATTTCTGATTGTAGCCGCAGCGCTGGCACTGGGGCTGACATTCCTGATTTCTGCATTTACGCATGAGCTGACGGTTGTCAGCTTTGACAGCATCACCAATTTCATCAACGGAATATCGAAGTCATTCAACGAGGTATACATTCAGCTGAAAAAGTGGTCCGAGCAGATGAACATCTCCTCGGATGCGCTCGCGACGGTCACAGACACGATTACGTCGTGGGCAGGAAATCTCGCCTCTCAGGCAGGAAGGGCGGTCAGCGATGCTTTGTCTCATCTGACTGGCTATCTTGCAAATGGAGCCTTCGCGGTTATTTTTGCGGTGTATTTTTCACTTGACGCCGATGGATTGAAACGGTACTGGAAACGATTCTTCCGGTCTGTTTTTCCGGAAAAAGCGACAAATGTGATGCGGACAGCAGTGCGCGATGCCGACAGAGTTTTCTCCGGATATATTCGCGGACAGCTGCTCGATGCGCTGTTTATGATGGTGGTTGTGAGCATCGCCCTTCTGCTTCTGAATGTGAAGTTTGCCGTCATCATCGGTGTGCTGACAGGGATCGGAAATCTGGTTCCGTATGTGGGTCCATTTGTGGCGTATGGATGCACAGGCTTTGTTGGAATTATGAGTCAGGACTGGAAAAAACTGATCGTCAGCATCATCATTGTGTTTGTCATCCAGACAATCGATGGAAACATTGTGAATCCGAAGCTTCTGAGTCACGCGGTGAAGGTTCACCCGATGCTGGTGATCATTGCCCTGCTTCTGGGGAGCAAAATCGGGGGACTTGCCGGGATGATTCTGGCTGTCCCGGTGGCAGCGCTTCTGAAGCTATGGCTGGACCGATGGATCGGCATCATGGAAGCGGGAAAACTGAGGCAGAAGGGATAAGGAGGGAGTCAGAACGGACTGCGGGCTGGAGATGCAGGGATTGCGGACCGGATGTGGAATATGATCGGGAAAATCCGGCCTGGCGGGTGATTGAAAGTGCGTAGGCTGGTTGAGAATACAGACAGAATCGGGTACAATAGACTCAGATTAAGATATGGAAAGGAAGCAGTTTCAAGATGTCAGAAAAGAAGCGTAAGGTAATTCTGACCGGTGACCGGCCGACAGGCCGTCTTCATATCGGCCATTATGTCGGATCCCTGAGAGAACGCGTGGTGCTTCAGAACAGCGGTGCGTTTGATGATGTTCTCATCATGATTGCAGACGCGCAGGCGCTGACCGACAACTGGGACAATCCGGAGAAGGTCAGGAGCAACATCATGAATGTCACGCTTGACTACCTGTCAGCAGGGATTGATCCGGAAAAGTCGCACATTCTCATTCAGTCTCAGATCCCGGAGCTGCCGGAGCTCACCCAGTACTACATGAACCTGGTCACGGTCCAGAGACTGCAGCGCAACCCGACAGTCAAGGCAGAGATCAAACTGAGAGGCTTCTCCGAGCATGAGGAGAGTCAGGGAACGCCGGTTGGCTTTTTCTGTTACCCGATCTCACAGGCAGCGGACATCACAGCCTTCCGCGCAACGGTTGTCCCGGCAGGGGAAGACCAGGAGCCGATGGTCGAGCAGACGAGAGAAATTGTCAGAAAGTTCAACTCCATCTATGGAGAGACACTGGTGGAGCCGGAGATCCTTCTTCCGAAGAGCGCTGCATCTCGCAGGCTCCCGGGGACAGACGGCAAGGCGAAGATGAGCAAGTCTCTCGGAAACTGCATCTATCTTTCAGATGATGAGAAGACGGTAAAGACCAAAGTCATGAGCATGTTCACAGACCCGGGGCATCTGAAGGTTTCTGACCCGGGAAAGACAGAAGGCAACCCGGTGTTCATTTACCTGGAGGCATTTGCGGGGGAGGATGCGCCGAACGCAAAGCAGCTGTTTGAGGAGTATGCGCCGGATTATCAGAACCTCAGCGAGATGGAGGAGCATTACAGAAGAGGCGGACTCGGGGACGTGAAAGTGAAGAAGTTCCTGAACAATGTATTGGAGGAAACGCTGCGTCCGATCCGGGCACGCCGCGCCGAGTACGAGAAAGATCTCCAGTCGGTCATTGAGATTCTGAAGGACGGTACCAAGTACGCAGAGAACATTGCCGCTCAGACACTGAGCGACGTCAAAAAATCCATGCAAATCAACTACTTCAGTGCATAAGTCCAGTCGCTGTGCGGACTCGCACGACGCGCTTGCGCGTCAGGGAGAGTCCACACAAGCGACGACAACAGAGATGAGCGTGGGAGCGCAGGAAGGGAGGGAGTTTATGGAAAGCAAAGGGAAAGTTCGCAGGCTACTGTTTTTGACGGCCATCCTGACAATGCTGATGGCGGGCTGTACGTATGCGGCGAGCCTGTCATCAAGGTCGTACACACTATCGCCGCAGGGGTATATCGCCTGGTCCGACTTCAGCGTCCCGTCCAGCGAGACGGTGACGATCAACATCTCTTCTTCCACCGTGAACAAGGCGGGACTGACGCAGAAAACGCTTAGTACCCTGAAGTATGAAATCCTGAACCTCTCGAATGGAACGGTCGCTGGAACCTATACTCGGTACGGCGCCCAGCGGTATGTTCAGGTCAAGTCCTCCAGGTATCAGGTCTATGACCGGATCAGTGTGACGCTCCCGGCGGGATCTTACCGGTTCCGCGTAACCGATACGGAAGCGGTCCGGCAGCCGCTTCTGGTATCCTATGCTGTGACGGACAACCGAGCGGAAGCGGGACCGTCCTACATCCTTTCTTCGGAGATCACTGTCACAACAGGAAAGACGGTTCTGGTTCCGACACGAAACAATCAGGGAGCCCTGGTCAAAGTGTCTTCAGCGAAGTCTTCCAATACAAAGGTTGCGAAGGTGGCAGTATCAGGAACAAATCTTTCTGTGACAGGCGTGTCCGCCGGGACCTGCAGCATTTCGGTGACATACCAGAAGAAGGTCCGGACATTCAAGGTGACTGTTCAGACAAGAAAACCGGAGTTTCAGGCCTATATCAAAAGCATTTCCAAAAACAGGAAGTATATGTACGTCCGCATTCGCAACGTGGGAGATAAAACAATTTCGTTCTACAGCGCATATGCGGCTGAATACTCGGTCAACAAGTCGGACAACAATTCAGCGGCGTCTGAAAAGATTGCGAAGCTGAAGATGGCAAGCCGGAAGCGGGTCGATATCCAGCCTGGCAAATGGGCGACCGTGAAGATGATGCGCAGGAGCGGTCTGTTCCCTAGTCGGAGTCTTTTCGCGAAGGAGGTCCGGCTGAGATTCCGCTATGAAGGGATCAAGTACACGGCGGCGATCGAGGACAGCTGGCTGGATGGGCAGTATCATCTCCGGAAGGTGACGGCGCCCTGGTATCCGGCTTATTCTGCCAGAAACAATTTCAGAGCAGCATGAAAGTAAGGTGATACAGACCTCTTGCAATTCCGGCAGCTTTTTCATACAATGAACCCGGCAATTTAATAATGGGAGAAGAGATTCCAGTCGATAGGAGACAAGCAATGAATAAAAAATCACTTGCTGCTCTGCTGGCTGTCTTTGTGCTTGCGGGTTCACTTGGCACTGTCTGCCTTGGAGCTACGACTGAGACGGAGGCTTCCAGCGACGGAGATGTTGCTTCTTCCGGGGACACCGGGATTACGATCGGTCTGCCCCAGGACCTGGATTCGAGTCTTGACCCGTATCAGATAACGGCTGCAGGAACCAGAGAGGTCATGTTCAATGTGTTTGAAGGGCTCGTAAAGCCCGACAAGGACGGAAATTTTAAGGACGCTGTCGCGTCGTCCCACGAGGTTTCGGACGATGGTCTGACCTACACCTTCACGCTCAGGGATGGGGTGAAGTTCCACAATGGGGAGATAGTGACAGCGGATGACGTTCTCTATTCATTCAAGACCTGCGCCGATACCACGGTTAATTCTTCTGTGGCGTCGGCGCTTTCTGATATTGCGGGTGAGAAGGCGGATGGAAATACTGTCACCATTACGCTGAAGGAGCCGCTGAGTAGTTTTCTGAGCGCTGTTTCAAGCGTATCCATCGTTCCGGCAGATTATACCGACCAGGCGTCTGTACCGGTTGGAACCGGCCCCTACAGGTTTGTTTCCCGCTCGGTGCAGGACAATGCCGTGTTTGAGCGCAATGACGATTATTACGGAAAGCTGCCGCAGATAAAGACAGTGACCTGTAAGATTTTCGAGGACAACAACGCGCTTTTCACCGCCCTGAACGCGGGGACACTGGACATGGCGTTTCACCTGACGGTGGACCAGACAAAGAACCTTACGAATGGCTACAAGGTCACGGAAGGGGAAATGAATCTGGTTCAGGCGCTCTATCTGAACAATGCGAAGGCACCATTTGACGACGAGAAGGTTCGTCAGGCGCTTTGCTACGGAATCGATGTAGATTCGATCCTGGAGCTCACGGAGGACGGACATGGCGCAAAACTCGGAAGCTCGATGTACCCGAGCTTTAAAAAGTACTTTGATGACAGCCTTACCGATGCCTATCCGTATGATCCGGAAAAGGCACAGCAGCTTCTTGCCGATGCGGGAGCCCAGGGGCTGAACTTCACGATCAAGGTACCTGGCAACTATACACAGCATGTAGACACTGCGACGGTCATCGCGGAGCAGCTGTCCCAGATCGGCGTGACGGCAAACATCGAGCAGGTCGACTGGGAGACCTGGCTGAGCGATGTCTATCAGAACCGGGATTTTGATGCGACCGTGATCGGCTTCGATGCGGCGTATCTCAGTCCGGACGCACTGCTTCAGCGATGGATGTCAGACGATGCGACAAACATGATCGGGTACAGCAATCCGGATTATGATGCTGTCATGAAGAAGGCACAGTCGACAACCGATGACAAGGAGCAGACAGAGCTGTATAAGCAGGCGGAGAAGCTCCTGTCTGACACAGCCGCGAATGTCTACATCCAGGATCTGGCGGACTTTGTCGCGCTGAGCCCGAAGTTCACAGGCTACACGCCGTATCCGCTTTACGCGTTGGATTTTTCCACGCTGAAGCTGGCGTAATCTGCAGATTCTTTTGCGAGGAGAGAGCATGAAGGTTTTGCTGAGAAAAATACTGAATCTCATGATCGCATTATTGATTGTCACATTGCTCACCTTCCTCGCGCTGCAGGTCATTCCCGGAGATCCGGTGACAAAGATGCTTGGCGCGGATGCAACAGCGGCGCAGGCGGCACAGCTCCGCACCAGGCTGGGGCTGGATCAGCCAGTTCTGGTCCGGTACGGCCGATGGCTTCTTTCATTTCTGAAAGGAGACCCCGGGATCTCCTACAGCTACAGCATGCCTGTTGCGGAGATGCTGAAGGGAAAGCTGTCTGTGACAGTGATCCTGACCGCATTGTCATTCGCTATGACGGTGCTCATTTCGATACCGCTCGGGATTCTGACTGCAAGGTCAGAAAGCGTGCGGGTGAATCATTTTTTCCTGATCATGGATCAGCTATTCATGGCGCTTCCGCCTTTCTTTATCGGTATCCTCAGTGTCTATCTGTTTGGTATTGTGCTGAAGCTCTTTGCGCCGGGTACTTATGTCCCGCTTTCTGAGAGTGTGGCAGGGGGCCTGGGGTATCTTCTGCTGCCGGCGCTGGCGATGGCGCTCCCGCGGTCTGCTATGACCGTGAAGATGCTGCGCAGCTCGATCCGCAGCCAGATGGCCGAGGATTATGTGCGAACCGCCCGTTCAAGGGGGCTGACGGACAGCCAGATTCTGCATCGCCACGCTTTGAGAGGCGCAATGGTGCCGGTTGTGACATTCCTTGCGCAGTCTGCTGCGGAAATCATGACCGGAACCATCATCATCGAGCAGGTTTTTACGATTCCGGGGCTTGGGCGGCTGCTTCTGTCTTCGATCGGAAGCCGGGACTTCCCGGTTGTCCAGGCGATCGTGGTCCTGATGGCCGTCTTTGTCATTCTGGTAAACTTTGCGGCGGATCTCATCAATATGGCAATTGATCCGAGAATCCGGGTATCCTGAGGAAATTTCATGAAGATTCGGAAGAATGGATTTCTGAAAACAGGCGAAATCATGTCGCTGGTGCTGGCAACTGTCATTGTGACAGGATTTTTCTGGACACCGTACGGGACGACTGCGATGAATGCGGCGGAGAAGACTCTGCCGCCTTCCCTGCATCATCTTCTTGGAACGGATAACTTCGGAAGGGATGTGTTTTCGAGGGTGATCAGCGGGGCTGGAACCAGCTTCCTGATTGCACTGGGGGTGGTCGCTGTCGGATGCATCGGCGGTGTGCTGATCGGAAGCCTGTGCGGCTATTTCGGAGGGATTGCAGATGCTGTTCTGATGCGGGTATGTGACGCGATCACGGCATTTCCGGCCATCCTGCTTGCACTGGTGGTGGTCAGCCTCTTCGGCGGAGGCATGGCGAACATTCTGCTCTGCCTTGGTCTTCTGTTTATTCCGAGCTTTGCACGGGTTGTCCGGACGGAGGTTGCCCGTGTGCGGGATATGAACTACATTCAGTCCGCAAGGCTGATGGGTGTTTCCACAGGGCGGATTCTGCTTCGGCATATTTTGCCGAATACGTTCCCGGTTCTTCTTCCGGCGGTGACGATCGGCTTCAACAATGCTGTGCTGGCGGAGGCAAGCATGAGCTTTCTGGGTGTCGGGATTCAGCCGCCGCAGGCAAGCCTGGGGTCCATGCTGAAGGACAGTCAGACCTACCTGAATACAGCACCCTGGTATGCGCTCGGGACGGGCGGCATGATTGTCCTGCTTGTCCTGGCTGTCTCGCTGCTTTCCGAAGGCATACAGCAGGGAACCGGAAGAGGACAAGTATGAAACCGGGACGTCCAGAGGGATCAGGGGCGACGGACAGGCATGGACCAGACAGCCGGGGAACCGGCGGGCGTTCGGTCCATGGACAGGCATGGAGAGAAGGAAGGCACGCGGCAAACGTTCGGGCGAACGTCCTGCGGGGATTCGGGAGATGAGATGACGGACAGACAGAGCCAGAAGAACAGCGGGCAGCAGGCACCAGACCTGCTGAAGGTGAGTGGACTCAGGGTTCACTTTCACAATGCAGCGCCGGAGCGGTATGCGGTGAACGGTGTTTCATTTTCCCTGAAGAGGGGAGACACGCTGGGCATTGTCGGAGAGAGCGGGAGCGGGAAGACGGTGACGGCGATGTGTGTCAGTGGTCTGATGCCGCGCGGGAAGGCGGACGAGGAAGGCAGCATTCTGCTTGATGGACGGGAGATGTTCTCCTGCAGTGAGGAGAACCTGCGCAGGATCCGGGGGCAGGATGTAGGCGTGGTGTTTCAGGACCCGATGACGACCTTCGATCCGCTCTGCAGGATCGGCAGACAGGTGGAGGAGGCTCTGACAGTTCGAGGGATACCGAAAATGGAGCGGAGGAAGCGGGCCGTCGAGGCCATGGGACTCGCAGGCCTGAGAGATGCGGAGGAGCTGTACAGCCGGTATCCGTACGAGCTTTCGGGCGGCATGCTCCAGCGGGCCTCCATCGCGGCAGCCATGATCACAAAGCCAAAGCTGCTTATCTGCGATGAGGTCACGACGGCGCTGGATGTTCTGATCCAGGAACAGATCCTTGAACTGCTGAGGAACCTGAATGAGGATTACGGCATGACAATTCTGTTTATCAGTCATGATCTGCATGTCGTGAAGAAGATCTGCAAGAGCGTCCTGGTCATGGAACGGGGAAAGATTGTGGAGAGAGGGGAGACAGCGGAGGTGTTTGCCCGCCCGCAGCACGCTTATACGAAGAAATTGATTGCATCCATTCCGGCAAGGGCAGAGAGGTGCAGGACATATGACTGAATCTGTGCTCGAAGTGAGACACGTAAGCAGCTATTATACGAAAGCACGCAGATTCTCCGGAACACATTCTGGATTCGGTGAGCGGGATATGCAGGTCCTCCGGGATGTGTCATTCTCGATTCAAAAAGGCGAGACACTGGGACTCGTCGGAGAGAGCGGGAGCGGAAAAACGACGCTCTGCCGTGCGGTCCTGGGGCTTGGAATGGACTACGAGGGTGAGATCATCCACCATACGGATCATCCGCAGATGGTGTTTCAGGATCCTTACTCGAGCCTGAACCCTGCAAGGACGGTGGGGTGGACGCTGCGGGAAGCCTTGCGTGCAGGGGAGAGGCGCGGCAAACGGGCAAGCCGGCTTCTTGTTCCGGAGATTCTGGAACAGGTAGGACTTTCAGAGGAATATATCGATAGATATCCATACGAATTGTCCGGCGGACAGCGGCAGCGTGTCTGTATTGCCGCGGCTGTGATTCAGCGGCCGCAGCTGATCCTGCTGGATGAGCCGGTGTCCGCACTGGATGTGACCGTCCAGGCGCAGATTCTGAGGCTTCTGGTCCGTCTGAAGAAGGAATTCGGGCTGAGTTATCTGTTTATCAGCCATGATCTGAACGTGATTTACCAGATCTGCGACCGGGTGCTGGTCATGAAACAGGGCGAAATTGTGGAAAGCGGAGATGTCCGGCAGGTATACGAGGATCCGCAGCATGACTATACAAAAATGCTGCTTGCTGCAGCAGACTGAGCGGAAATGGAGTGACTGAAATGAAACTGACTTGGCTTGGAACTGCCGTTTTTGTGCTGGAGAGCGGGGAAGAGAAGATCCTGTTCGACCCATTCATGGAGCTGCAGGGCGGACATGTCGCGCTGACAGATGATGAACTGCTGCAGTATGATACGGTGTTTATCACACACTGTCATTTTGATCACTTTGCCTTTATCGCGGACAAGATCGATGACAGCGACTTTACGGTTTTCTGCACGAGACAGTGCGTCAAGACGCTGGAGCGGTTTGACGCGGATCAGGACCGTGTGGTGGAGATTCAGCCGGGCAGAACGTACCCGATTGGTGAGATCAGGATTACACCGCTCCGTGCAAGGCACATTGCGTTCAGATGGCGGAACATCCTCGACACGCTCTCGCCCTGGCGCATGATCCGGTATGCAGGAAATCTGCCGTTTTTGTTCTGGGCAAACCGGACCTTCAAGGAAGCAGGGGAGATTGTGGCATATGATATCAAGGCGGAAGGACGTGAAATACTGCTCCTGGGGAGTCTGGCACTTGATCCGGAGGAAACCTACCCGAAGCATGCCGATGTCCTGATCCTTCCATACCAGGGCAACAATGATCTTCCGGCCCGTGCCCGCGAGGTTCTGTCTGCCCTTCAGCCGAAAAGCGTCGTCCTCTCGCATTTTGACAATGCCTTTCCGCCAATGTCGCGGGATGTTGATCTCAGACCGCTGAAGAAGCTGATGCAGGAGGAATTCCCGGATATCAAAGTGGTAAAGCCGGAGGCGTTCAAGAAAATGACGATCTGAGCCGGTACTTTGTAAAGGCAGGGAGACTTCGGCCAGTCAGCCGGAAAAGTATGAAGCATATGAAAAAGGCACTGGATCCTTCGTGTGATCCGGTGCCTTTCTGATATCTGTGCGCGGGAAAATAACCTGTCATTGTGAGGCAGATTCCCCGGCTGCGCGGAGCAGCCCGGATCCTTCTCTGCATACTGCATGGCTGCCTGGCAGATTCCCCGGCAGCGCGGAGCGGCCTGATAATACCTGATACTATCAGACGGTGAGCGTGCTCTCTACCTTCTTCAGAGCCCCGTCCAGAAAGTCGACGTCCATCTCTGCAAACCGCCCTTCATCTGCGAGCTGAGCGTAGTCCGGGTTGATCGGGATGTTGCCGCAGACCTCAAGGCCTGTGCTCTTTGAAACCTCGTCGATGTGACTCTCGCCGAAGACCTTGATGATCTTCCCACAGTCCGGACACTTCAGATAGCTGTAGTTTTCGATCATACCGAGGACCGGAATCTTCATCATCTGCGCCATGTTCCAGGCCTTCGCGACGATCATGCGAACCAGATCCTGCGGGCTGGTGACGATAAAAATACCGTCAACCGGCAGTGACTGGAAGACTGTCAGCGGAACATCACCTGTTCCGGGCGGCATGTCAACCAGCAGATAGTCGAGCTGCCCCCAGGCAACATCGCTCCAGAACTGCTGAATCACCTGTCCGAGGATCGGTCCTCTCCAGATGACAGCCTGTTCCGGATCCTGGATGATCAGATTCAGACTCATGACCTTGATGCCGTTTGACGCTGTGACCGGGAGCAACGTGTGTTCATCCACCGCGCGCGTCTGGTCAGCGGTCAGTCCATACATCTTCGGGATGGACGGACCGGTAATGTCGGCGTCAAGGATTCCGACTCTATGACCGGCTTTTGCAAGTGCATTTGCCAGGGAAGCGGTCACGAAGCTCTTTCCGACACCGCCCTTACCGGACACGACACCGATCACATGCTTGACAAAACTTCCTGGATTCTGCGGAAACTTCTGCGGACCATGTGCTTCTTTTCCATGCTCCGGGCAGCCCTCACAGCTTGAACGGCTGCAGGAAGAAGCTTCCTGGCAGTCCTGATCTTTCTGTGCCATATGAAAAACCTCCTTCTTGGATGTCTGTTTTGACAGACTCTGCAGATAGTGTACCATAGAGCCTGCTGCAGATACAAGGATTATTCAGAATACAAAATCAAATTTTGCAAAATCAAATGACAATTGTCTCTGCACGGGTTTCTTATCTTGTGGTATACTCGGGATGCTTCGAGGGTGCTGTTTCTCGATGCCTCCGGACCTGGACATTGTGAAAGAATGTGTGATCCATACATTTCCATGCATGTCGCATGGATAGAAGATGGGAGCGGAGAGGACGGGCGAAGCGGTCTGACGAAAAGGAGACGGGCGGATATGCTGCTTGCAATCGATATCGGGAATACCAATACAGTTCTCGGGGGATATGAGGGACGGAAAGCCATATTCACGGAGCGTATTTCCACGGATACTTCCAAGACATCGCTCGAATATGCGATCTTATTCAAGACAGCCCTGGATCTTCATGGAGTGGATGTGTCCATGATTGACGGGGCGATCATCGGTTCTGTAGTCCCGCCGCTGACATACATCGTGCGGACTGCCCTGAAGAAGGTCTGTGGTGTGCAGGCCTACGTGGTCGGTCCCGGCCTGAAAACCGGTCTGAATATCCGGATGGATGACCCGACTTCGATCGGGGCGGATCTGATTGCCGGAGCGGTCGGCGCGCTGGCGAAGTTTGAGCCGCCGCTGATGGTGATTGACATGGGGACCGCGACGACGATGATCGTGATTGATGAAACCCGCAGCTATGTCGGCGGCATGATCATGACCGGACTTCGGCTGTCGCTGGATGCACTGGTGAAGGAAACATCGATGCTCCAGGGAATCAGTCTGGAAGTGCCGAAGAAGGTCATCGGAAAGAATACGGCGGACGCGATGCGCAGCGGACTGCTCTACGGGAACGCAGCGATGATTGACGGCCTGATTGACCGGGTGGAGGCAGAGACGGGAACACACATCCAGGTCGTTGCGACCGGCGGGCTGGCCGGCACAGTGATCGGAGCCTGCACGCATGACATCACCCTTGTCCGGACACTCGTCCTGGACGGGCTGGTAGAAATCTACCATAAGAATACAAAATCCGAAGCGGACGCCAAAGCTGCCGGAGCACTGGCCTGATCTAGCTTTGACGGAAAGTTTATGACAGATTCATCCCGCATAAACCGGGCGGGGTGGAACGTCGTTTTCGCGATCAATGATGACACAGGAGGAAAGACGATATGACAGTACCGGAGAGACTGACCGCCCTGAGGGCGGAGATGAAGAAGCATGGGATTGATGCCTGGCTGGTGCCGACGGACGATTTCCACAGCTCAGAGTATGTTGGAGACTATTTCAAGTGCAGAGAGTTTATCACTGGCTTCACGGGCTCGGCAGGGACAGCGTTGATTCTGAAGGACAGCGCATACCTCTGGACGGATGGCCGGTATTTCCTGCAGGCTGCAGATCAGCTGAAGGATTCCGGGGTGACGCTGATGAGAATGGGCGATGAGGGGGTCCCGACGACAGAGACGTTCATCGCAGCGTACCTTGCAAAGGGCCAGGTACTTGGCTTTGACGGCCGCTGCATGACGGCCGGAAAGGGCAGTAGGCTGGCCGGGATCGCAAAAAAGAACGGAGCTTCCATATCGTCTGACCTGGATCTGGTCGGAGCAATCTGGGAAGACCGCCCGGCACTGTCCTGCCGTCCGGTCTGGGAGCTAGATACAAAGTGGACGGGGAAGTCGAGGGCGGACAAGATTGCGGATCTGAGAGAGGCGATGAAAAGCCACAGGGCAGATTACCATGTGCTGACTTCCCTTGACGATATTGCCTGGCTTCTGAACCTCCGCGGGGATGATGTCGCCTGCAATCCGGTTTTTCTGGCCTATGTTGCCGTGACACCGCAGGAAGTCCTCCTGTTCACGCAGGCAGAGGCATTTGCGGACGGTGCAGATCCGGCAGCCGTTCATGGTGTCTGCGGGAGCGCGCTTGTCAGGGAGCTGGAACAGGATCATGTCCGTCTGGTTCCTTACAATGACTTATACGGCTGGATGAAGACAATTCCGGAGAAAAGTACGCTTTTATTTGATACATCGACCGTCAATTATACGGTCTGGTCCTCTGTGCCGAAGGGCGTCCGCGTGGTCGATACGACGAATCCGACCTTGCTTCCGAAGGCGATCCGCACCCCTGTGGAAATGCAGCACACCAAAGAGGCGCATCTGAAGGATGGCGTGGCGGTCACGAAGTTTATGTACTGGCTCAAGCAGCAGATGGCACACTACGATCCGGCCCATCCGGTCACGGAGCTGTCTGCCTGCGACAGACTGCTGAAGTTCAGGCAGGAACAGGAGCATTTCCTCGGAATCAGCTTCGATACCATCGCGGGTTTTGGTTCCCATGGTGCCATCGTGCACTATGAGCCGACACCAGAGACCGACATTCCGCTCGAGCCCAGAAGCTTCCTTCTGGTGGATTCCGGCGGGCAGTATCTGGAGGGAACCACGGATATCACGAGAACCTTTGCCTGTGGGATTCTGACGCAGGAGGAGAAGGAGATGTATACCCGGGTGCTGCGCGGCAATCTGAATCTCGGTGCTGCGAAATTCCACTATGGATGCACCGGGACGGCCATCGACTACCTTGCCCGCAGTCCGCTGTGGGAGGCAGGACTTGACTATAATCATGGGACCGGGCATGGTGTCGGATACCTTCTGAATGTCCATGAGGGACCGAACAGCGTCAACTATACCTGGAGACCGGGACGTCGTACGCCCTGCGTCTTTGAAGAGGGAATGGTGACGTCCGATGAACCCGGCATCTATCTGACCGGAAAGTTCGGTGTCCGCTGCGAGAATCTGATGCTGTGCAGAAAGGCGGAAAAGAATGAGTACGGGCAGTTCATGGAATTCGAAGTTCTGACCCTTGTGCCGTGGGATCTGGATGCGGTGGTTCCGGAGATGCTCTCAGAGAGAGAAAAAGAGATTCTGAACAATTATCACAGAAGGGTTTACGCGGAGATCTCCCCATACCTGAGTGAAGAAGAGAGAACTTGGCTGAGACACGCAACCAGGGAAATCTGAGGCGCCGGCAGGCTTGTCTGACTGCTTTCAGGCAAGCCTGCCGGGCTGCGCCTCCTCAGTTCTCGTCTTCGCCGGGTTTGACGAGAATGTAATCGCTCAGCTCCATCTGTGTTCCGCCGGTGACCAGGTTCTGAATACCGGGATCGCTTCCATATTTCTGGATGATGCCCTGGACTGTTCCGAAGCCGAGGCCGGTGTGGGCTGCGATTTCACGGATTGTAAAGTTTTTGCGGCGCAGTTTCAGGACGATCAGGATAATCCGCTCGTCCAGTCTGCTCGGAGAGGTATTTTCCTCCCTGTCAGGTCTGGATGAGCGGTTTTTTCTGCGTTCTTTTCCGATTGCTTTCTCAATCATTGCAACCGTCTCGTTGATCTCCTCCATATGGGCATCGTCCGGTACATTGAAACGCTCGAGTCTCGGGCTGCGGCGTGCATCTTTCCTCAGGTCGTCCATCTGGGCACGCATCATAGCCATCTCAAGGGAGGCAGACTGAACCTGCTTCTTGAGATTGAAGATCTGCTGATTGAGACGACTGATCACTTCATCACTGTTGTTGGCATTTCCGCTTTGATCCTGTTTCATAGGCTTCTCCTGTATTCGCACTGGCAACCTTCTGCCTGTCAGTATATCATAGAAATAGATTTCTATTGCAGGGGCAAAAGGAGACAAATGGATGGTGAAATTGGTCAAATATCATGAGGCAGCTTATCCGGAAGAGGGCGGAGGAGACAAGGGAAAAAACAGTTTCCAGCGGATCTATGATGTTGTCCGTCAGATTCCGAGAGGCAAGGTCGCAACCTATGGCCAGGTAGCCAGGCTTGCGGGCAATCCGCGCTGGGCACGGGTGGTGGGGTTTGCACTGCATGTAAACAATGATCCCGAGCATGTTCCGTGTTACCGGGTTGTGACAAAGGACGGAGCCGTCTCCAAAGCGTTCGCTTTTGGTGGAGAGAATGAGCAGATCAGGCTTCTGAAGGAGGACGGGGTGGAGTTTCGGGATGGCCACGTGGCGATGGAAAAGTACCAGTGGGAGACGCCGTGGTGTCTGTAAATAAAATGCGCCGCTGACGCGTCGCTTCACGTTCATGCCTGTTGTCGTCACTAAAGAGCAGCCGGATACGCATGCAAGCATGCGACCTGGCTGCTCTTTGTGACTGGACTTATACACTGAAACATTATAAAATCTGGGTGCGAGTCTGCTGGATGGTGCGGAGGGGTGTATTTAAGCAGAGCAGGCGGATGGAGGTTTTGTCATGATGAGAAATAGGACTGCGGCTGTTTGGCTGGCCGGGGTTTTGGCGATGGAGTGTGCCTTCGGAGCGGGGGCTGCACCGGCAGTGATCCTGGGGGAATCGGAGACGGAGACTGTACAGGAGACGGCTGGCAGCGGGGAAAAGGATGCAATCGCGCTTTCCCAGGGAGCAGCTCAGGAGGGCTCGACTGCGGCGATTTCCGGGGAGAAGGCGGATGAAACAGAAGGAGCGTCTTCAGACGGGAAGTCGGACGGAGCCGGACCGATGAATGCAGAGGCTGAGGGAATTACCGCAGAGGAGGCTGTCAGGCAGGCAAGAGCGCTCTATTCGAAGATGAAGCACTATGCGGAGCTGACGGACAACGAGAATTTTGCTTCCTGCTTTGAAACTACGATGGACGCCGACACGCTGCAGAATCAGATGAAGTCTGTGAGCCAGGCGGAGGCGGAAACAAAGAATCTCACGGGGCATGAAGATGTCTGCTTCCTGGATCCGACGAAAGACAAGACCCAGTCACCGTACTATTTTGGGGTCGGACTGACCGATTATGAGGTTGAGAAGGATGGTTCGGTACAGTGGTATTCGGTGCTGGTGCGCATTGCAAAGTACAAAGACGGCTGGAAAGCGGCGGCACTTCCGGAGGGCAATTTCTTTTCCGGGAAGTATCCGGAAGGGTATGAGGCTGCCCTTGGAAGCGGAAGAAATGCGGTTGACCTGTATCCTTATCTGGCCCTTCGCTTTTCTGAAAAGGGTGTGTTCGACGGGGCGTTCTACAGCCTTGTGAATATGGCCTGGCAGAACACAGACGGCAGTCTCGGACTTGCTTTGTGGCTTGCAAACGGCCAGGAGGGGACGAAGTGGTGCGACAGCATCGATCTGGTGCTGACCGATGGTACAAAACAGGTGGCATCGGTGAACACGCCTGTTCAGCAGGCGGTCGAGGGCGGACAAAGTATGCTCGTTACAGTGAATATCCCGGCGGCCAATGTGAAGACAGGAACGGACAAGTGGAGCAGTCTGTCTGTTTCTTCCAATCTTCTTTATCAGTGATGTGAGAGCGTCGGAGCGAGGACGCTCCGGCCCGGGGAACGGGTATGAGAGTTTGCAGAAAGTGTGGGGCTCCGCTCCGGAAAACGGATCATTATTGCAGCCAGTGCGGCGCGAGGGTTCCGGTGAGTCCGGAGGAGAAGAGAGCGGCGCGGCTTGAGAAACAGCAGAAGAAAGAACGGAAGAAAGTTCATTTTCGTACGGCACCCCCCGGACGCAGACGGGACAGGCCTCTCGACAGCTTTGAAGAATATGAGAATCGATCCAAAGCTTTGAAAACAACAGTCAGAGCCTTGATCATCATCATCGTACTGACTGCCGCGGCAGTCCTGGCTTTTGCCTGGAGAGAACGAATGTGGATGTTTCACCTCGGAACAGAGAAACGCCAGCAGACTGTGCTCCAGAGTGAGGAGAGCGAGGCGGGCAAGGTGGAAAGTGAACTAAGAAGGCAGCTGAATCAGCCTGAAAGCTGATGAATTCAGTTCCCATTTTTTGCAACCTGCTGTGCCTGGGAGACAGGCCAGTCCCACATCAAAGAGGAGAAGAGCGGATGAGTGTCAGAAGAGTCTATGCTGAGAAGAAAAAGGGGTTTCGCGGCGCAGCGGAGAGTCTGGCTCATGAGGTCAGAAATTATCTGGGGATTCCGGAACTGAAAGGGATCCGGATTCTGATCCGTTACGATGTCGAGAATATCAGCGACGTGGTGTTCCGGGAAGCCGAGAAGTGTGTCTTTTCGGAGCCGCCTGTTGACGATCTCACGGAGGAAACCTTCCCTGTGGCAGATGACGAAAGGGTGTTTGCGGTTGAGTATCTGCCTGGACAGTTCGATCAGAGGGCGGATTCTGCCGAGGCCTGTGTGAAGCTCCTCGGAGAGAGAGGCGATGTCCGAATCCGCACAGCGACGGTCTATGTTTGCAGGGGGAATCTCTCAGATGAGGAGATCGACCGGATAGAGAGCTACGTGATCAATCCGGTTGATTCCAGGCTGGCGTCCCTGGAAAAGGCGGATACGCTGGAAAGACGGTATGAACAGCCAGCAGACGTCCGTGTCTTTGATCATTTCCGCTCTCTTGCTGAGGAGGAACTCAGGTCGTTGTATGAATCCTTGAATCTTGCGATGACCTTCCGTGACTTTCAGTTCATCCAGACCTACTATCTGCAGGAGGCGCACAGGGATCCGACCGTAACGGAGATCCGTGTGCTGGATACCTACTGGTCTGACCACTGCAGACATACGACATTTGCAACGGAGCTCAGAACAATATCCATCGAAGATGGACAATATAAAAAGCCGATCGAGGAAACCCTCCGGCAATATCTCTCTGATCGAAGGGCGGTTTACGGCGACAGGAAGGGTAAATATGTTTGTCTGATGGATCTGGCGACCATGGGCGCCAGGATCCTGAAGAAGGAGGGCAGGCTGACTGACCAGGAGGACACGGACGAAATCAACGCGTGCTCCATCGTGGTTCCTGTCACAATCGATGGGAAGACCGAGGAGTGGCTTGTGAATTTCAAGAACGAGACGCACAACCACCCGACCGAGATAGAACCTTTCGGCGGTGCGGCAACCTGTCTGGGCGGCGCGATCCGCGATCCGCTGTCCGGCAGAACCTATGTCTATCAGGCGATGCGTATCACAGGTGCGGCAGATCCCCGTCAGCCGATCGGTGAGACGATGAACGGAAAGCTGCCTCAGAAGAAGCTGGTCCGGGAGGCTGCGCATGGCTACAGTTCCTATGGCAACCAGATTGGACTGGCGACCGGATATGTAAAGGAATTTTACCACCCGAATTATGTCGCAAAGCGAATGGAGCTTGGCGCAGTCATAGCGGCGGCTCCAAGGAAGAATGTTCTCCGTGCGGATTCGAGGCCGGGAGATGTGATTATCCTGCTCGGCGGACGGACCGGACGGGATGGAATCGGGGGTGCGACCGGATCCTCGAAGGCACATAACGCGCAGTCGATCGAGGTGTGCGGGGCTGAGGTTCAGAAGGGAAATGCACCAACAGAGCGTAAGCTTCAGCGGATGTTCAGGAGACCGGAGGTTTCGAGGCTGATCCGCAAGTGCAATGACTTCGGGGCAGGTGGTGTGTCTGTTGCGATTGGAGAGCTGGCAGCCGGTCTTGTCATTGACCTTGACAAGGTTCCGAAGAAATATGCAGGACTTGACGGAACCGAGATTGCGATTTCGGAGTCGCAGGAACGGATGGCGGTCGTCATCGATCCAATGGATGAGCCGGCTTTCATGAAATATGCGTCGGAGGAGAACCTTGAGGCTACAGAGGTGGCGAAGGTTACAGAGGAGCCGAGGCTGGTCATGAACTGGAGAGGGAAGACCATCGTCGACATTGAGCGGGCTTTCCTCGACACGAATGGGGCGCATCAGGAGACAGATGCCAGAATTGAAGAGCCGGATGAGAACAGCCGGTTCTTTGAGAAAAAACCGCTCGACGAGGCGGAGGTCCGGGACAGATGGCTCAAAAGTCTCTCGGATCTGAACGGCTGCTCACAGAAGGGGCTTGTGGAGATGTTCGACTCCTCGATCGGCGCAGGAACGGTCCTCATGCCCTATGGAGGGAGGTATCAGCTGACAGAGACGCAGTCGATGGTCGCAAAGCTTCCGGTTCTGAAGGGAACATGTGACACGGTTACAATGATGGCAGCTGGGTTTGATCCCTGGCTTTCTTCTTGGAGTCCGTATCATGGGGCACAGTACGCTGTTCTGGAGTCTGTCGCGCGCATTGTTGCAGGCGGCGGAGACTGGAGGAAGATTCATTTTACCTTCCAGGAGTATTTCAGAAGGATGAGCACGGACCCGGAGAGATGGAGTCAGCCGCTGGCGGCACTGCTCGGGGCGTACGCGGCACAGCGGGGATTCGGTCTGGCCTCCATCGGCGGGAAGGATTCCATGTCAGGAACATTTGACGATATTGATGTGCCGCCGACACTCGTATCGTTTGCGGTCGATGTCAATGAGCTTGGCAATATTATCTCGCCGGAGCTGAAGAAGGCGGGATCAAAGCTTGTTCTGATCCAGGTTCCGAGGGATTCATACGATCTTCCGGACTATGGGGCGGCAAAAGAGCAGTATGGCAGGTTTTTTGAGGACGTGAAGGCTGGGAGAGTGATTTCAGCCTATGCGATCGACCGGATGGGGGTCGCGGCTGCCCTGTCAAAGATGGCATTCGGCAATCATCTTGGCTTCCGTATCGAGCATTCGGTCGCACCTGAGGATCTGTTCTTCCCGGATTTTGGCGCAATTGTGGCAGAGGTACCGGAAGGGAAAGTCTCAGAGCTTCAGACAACCTATACGGTGGTCGGTGTTGTGACAGATGACCGGAAGCTGTCCTACAGGAGCATCACAATTCCGGTAGAGGAGGCTATATCTTCCTGGACCGGAACGCTGGAGCAGGTCTTCCACGCGCATCCGGGCAGGCCGGAGGAAAGCGCAGAGGCGCCGGAAAAGCTTCCGATCTGCGAGGTGCCGCAGATTGCAGTCTGCACGCATCATTTTGCGCGGCCGAATGTCTTTATCCCGGTCTTTCCGGGAACAAACTGTGAGTATGATTCGGCCAAGGCCTTCGATGCTGCGGGAGCCAACACGGATGTGAAGGTTCTGCGAAGCCGGACAGCGGAAGAAATATCGGAATCGATCGATGAGTTTGCGGCATCGATCGACAAAGCCCAGATCCTTATGTTCCCGGGCGGATTTTCCGCAGGAGATGAACCGGATGGTTCTGCAAAGTTCTTTGCAACAGCCTTCCGGAACGAGAAACTGAAGGAGGCTGTCACAAGGCTCCTTCACGAGCGCGATGGACTCATGCTTGGCATCTGCAACGGTTTTCAGGCCCTGATCAAACTGGGGCTTGTGCCGTATGGCGAGATCGTCGGCCAGAAGGAGGATTCTCCGACACTGACCTTCAATACCATTCACAGGCACATTTCAAGAATGGTATACACCAGGGTTGTTTCAAAGAAGAGCCCCTGGCTCAGCAGGGCAGAGGCAGGTGGCGTGTATGTGAATCCGGCTTCCCACGGTGAAGGCCGGTTCGTGGCGGATGAGGCCTGGGTACGGAAGCTGCTTGAAAATGGACAGGCAGCGACCATGTACTGCACGCCGGAAGGAACGGTCACATCTGACAGTGAGTGGAACGTAAACGGCTCGGTCTGCTGCATTGAGGGGATCACGAGCCCGGATGGGCGAATCTTTGGAAAGATGGCACATGTCGAGCGCAGAGGCGAGGGCGTCGCGATCAATATCAGCGGCGAGCAGGACATGAAGGTATTTGAGAGTGGCGTTGACTACTTCAGGGTGTGAATGATTCATGGATAACGAAGAAATCAGGGAGCTTCTGAAGGAGCTTAAGGAAACATCAGACGAGAGCACGGCCGTCAGATCGAGGGTTGTGAAGATTCATTTCGACACGCGTCAGGAAGCGGAACGCCGGGCGCGCGAGAGAGAAAAAGCCCGGGAAGAAGCGGAAAGACAGCGCGAGAAGGAAGAGCAGGAGAAAAAAGAGCGGGAGGAAGCACTCAACCGGAAGGCGGAGGAGCAGACTGAAGCCATTGTCAGTGAGGCAAAAGCCGAGGCATCTGCGGTGTTCTCGCCGGATCTTTCCACCGATATGGAGAGGCTGGAGGAGAAGAAACCGGAGGAAGCACAGCCGGAGGAGACGGATCTGAAGCTTCACTGGGGGATTGCGCGTCTTCCGAAGAGAGGCGTGGAGTCTGTCCGTGAAGCAGCGCAGGGGCAGCAGCCGTCAGAGGGAGGAGACAGCTCCGAAGAGATGGCGGGGAAGGGGGACGAAAACCCGGAAGAGGAAAATCCGGAAGAGATACCTGAGCAGGACTCTCTCCCCAGACGTCTGGCTGAGAAAATCCGGGGCGGATTTGGAAGCCTGATCCAGCGTCTTTCGCGTGAGGATGAGAACCCGGATCAGAAAGATGTACAAAGGGAGACTCATGGCAGCAGGATCCGGGATAACGACGATCCGGAAGAGGAAGAACCGCTGGATGAGGATGAGTTCGGAGCTGAGGAGGAACCGGAGCCATATGCGCCGGAACCGCAGCCGGAAGGACGATCAGAGGGAGATGATATCGGAAAGCTTCTGTATGGAGTTCCGGCATCTCCGGAGATAGAGATGAGAGAGATTCATGCCCCGCAGCCGGAGGGCGCATCCGAGAGGACAGAAACCGGTGTGGGGGCATCATCGTCTGTCGGGACGAGCGCACCGGGACAGGAAAGATCAGCTTCTGTGCCGGAAGCGCCGTGGAAACCGGAGCAGCCGACGGACACTGCCGGAAGTGAGCCGGACCAGCCGGAGGACGACTGGAAGAGGCGAATGGAGCAGCCCCCGCGTTTCAATCTCCGTCATGTCCGGATTCCGGATCTTCCTGTGAAGCAATGGATCCGTCCGGATGACGGGAAGAAGGAAGAGGAGCAGGCGGGTGCTTTCAGGCGATCTCAGGAAAAGGATCCGTCCTTGGATGATTTTGAATCGGACGAGGCAGACTTCCGGTCTGAGAGACCGGCCGGGGAAGCGGAAGAGGCGAAGAGACAGTCACGGAACGAAGGATCTTCCCTTTCGAAAATGCTTGGACGTGTGTCGGGTCTCCTTGGATCGAAGAGGCAAAGCGCAGAAGCCGGGAATCCACAGGACAAACAGCCGACTGAGAAGGATGGGCCTGTGCAGTCGGATGCGGCTGAAGGAAATCTGCAGAAGCCCACAGTAGCCGAAGAAACACAGTCGGAGACGAAGCCGGCTGTCAGCTGGCAGGAGGGAACGCAGCAGGACGAAGAGAGCGCTCATCCGACTGCGGGGCGTGAAGTGCCTGCAGCAGGGCAGGCGACTGCGGGGAGTGAAGTGCCTGCAGCAGATCAGGCGCCGGCAGCGATGCCGCGCAGCATCGAGGTTGTCAATCTGAATGAGAATGCCAACCATAAACAGGTTGAGGTCATAGACCTTGATGGCTCAAAGACAGGTCCTCTGCCTGATTTGTCTGCCGCAGACAGCGGAAGCAGGAGAACGCAGGAAGGAGGGCACCGTTTCCTGAAGAACGCAGGGGGTGGCCCAGGAGGATTTCTTAGCGGTTTGAGCGGCAGGCTCTCCGGATTGAAAGCAGGGAAAAGCAGACAGGGAAAGAACCAGGCAAGCGTTTCGGAGATTCTCGGAACAGATCCTCGGGCAGAGCTGGCTTCAGCAAAGGCAGCCGGGATGGGGGAGACGACCCCGCAGGACAGGAAAAAGAGAGGCCTGATCATGGCAGGCTTCCTGGCAGCAGGAATCCTTCTTGCCGTGCTTCTGATTTTTTGGGCGGCAGGTTCCGGCGCAGACGGATCCGCTTCCTCATCTGGCAGCGGCATCACGGCGGACGAGGGACTGACGGTCCGTATCCGGCGGCAGCCGACCTCGTATACAGCCGCCGGCGATGTGACCCTTTCGATCCGTGCCCCCAAAACCATCCAGTCGGTCACCGTCAATGGGGATGCGGTCGGGTTTTCCGGAGATAAAAAGACGGATATCACCGTTCATGCGGCAACCGGAACGCTGAAGCTGATGGTTGTATCGACAGACAAGGTCCGGAATGCCACGGTAAAGCTGGCATATGTGGATGCAGAACCACCGGTTGTCACGGTTCATGAATCTGCCGGAAAGGTGACACTGGAGGCAGCAGATGACACCTCTGGCGTGGCCGGCATTTACTATGGTGTGACGGGCCCTGTGTCAGATGTACCGCTCTATCAGGCCTACACGCAGCCCTTTGAGGAAGAGAAGGACCAGATTTACTGGTGGTATGCAGTTGACAAGGCTGGAAATATGACAGCCCCGGTGAGCGGAACGTTCACCGAGGCTGAGTCTCTTTCATTCTCAAAGAAGAGTTATTTTGTCACGCCGGGCAGCTCGCTGACCATCCATGCGGATGTCAGACCGAAGAACGCGTATGTCAATCATCTTACCTATACATCCTCGGATGAGAAGGTTTTCCGAATCGATCAGGGGAACATCATTGTTCCGGTTTCTGAAGGAAAGGCAGAGGTGACGGCGTCTGCGGAAGGCCTTCCAGATGCGACAGCCGAGATTACTGTGTCGGACGCGAAAACGGTAACGATTACAGCGGTTGGAGACTGTACGCTTGGGACGGACCCGTCCCTGGCGGCTGATACCAGTTTCCCAGCTTTCCAGGCTGTCCACGGAGACAGTTACTTCTTCCAGAATGTGCGTGATATCCTCAGCCAGGACGATGTGACCATCGCGAATTTCGAAGGAACCCTGACGACATCCGATCAGAGAGCGAACAAGAAGTTTACATTTAAGGGGGATCCGGCTTATACGGCGATCCTGAAGGACGGGAGCATCGAGACGGTGACACTTGCCAACAATCACACGATGGATTACGGCGAGCAGGGACTGAAGGATACGGAGGATGCGCTGACCGATGCAGGGATTGCATGGTGCAGCGGAAACGATATCGCCTATCAGGAACTGAATGGAGTCAAATGTGCATATATCGGCATCTATGCGGTTGAGAACGGGCTGGAGAGTCTGGACCAGCTGAAAAGTGCTGTTAAGCAGGCGAAGGCGGAGGATGCACAGCTTGTGGTCGTTGACTTCCACTGGAACTCGGAGCTGGTCGAGGAGCCAAATGAGGATATGGTGACGCTGGGACATGCGGCGGTTGATGCCGGCGCAGACCTGGTCGTCGGCTCCCATTCCCACATCGTGTCCGGCATTGAAAAGTACAATGGGAAGTTCATTGTGTATGGACTTGGGAACTTCTGCTTCGGCGGCAACCTGCACCCGAGGGACATGGACGCCATGATGTTCAGACAGACCTTTACGGTTACTGGAGACGGCGCTCAGAAGGATGACAATATTGCAATTATCCCGGTCTCTGTCAGTTCAGACAGCGGTTACAACAATTACCAGCCGACACCCGTTTCCGGAAGTGCGGCGGATCAGATCATGCAGAAGATCAATGCGAGGAGCAAACAGTTTGGTACGACATGGGATTCGTACATGAAAGAGGTCTCCTGAGCAGGAAAAAAGCGAAAAGTCCGGCGGAATCTTCCGCCGGACTTTTGCATTTCAGGAGGATATATCATGTCAGGACACAGAAGACAGCGGCAGTCATACAGGCAGGAACAGTACTCGATTCGGCGACTCCGCCGTCATCTCGTGCTCCGCGCTTGATGATGAGCGGACGCCGGGAGTTTTCACAAAAAAAGGGAAGCCTGCAAAGGCTTCCCGAACGTAGCGGAGAGGAGATTCGAACTCTTGACACTGCGGGTATGAACCGCATGCTCTAGCCAACTGAGCTACTCCGCCATATATGGATTCTGACTTCTGATGGGACCTACAGGGCTCGAACCTGTGACCCCCTGCTTGTAAGGCAGATGCTCTCCCAGCTGAGCTAAGATCCCACAATCTTCAATCAGAATGACAATCTGTTCTCTCGAACGCGATGACTTTGATATCATACATGCCGGGAGACAGATTGTCAAGATGTTTTATAAAAATATCAGCAAAATTTAGTCCTCATCCGCTTCGGTCTCAGATTCACGGTAGTAGGTACCGTTGATGGCAGACTGTGAGGCATCGTCTCCGCCCACCGTCACCCTGAGAACATCTCCTGAGACGGAAAATGTGATGGTGTAGTCATCATCCCCCGTGTACACAGCTGTCTGTCCGGAAACCTGTGCATTGCCATGGATACCGCAGCTGGCGAAAGAGAAGGATAAATCGGTGTCATTGTCAAGACTGAGCGTGACGGATTCGCTGTCGTCCTCCTTGCTGAAGGAGCCGGTGAACTGATCAACACCCTGCAGTGTATCGCTGGAATCATCATCGTCCGCATCCGCATCATAGACGGAAGGCGTATCATCCTCAGCACCATTCTGATGCTGCTCATCGTAGGTGACGATGTCTCCTCTGTCGGCTGTTCCGGAAGCTGCCGATGTCTGAGGCTGCGTGGTATTCTGTGCGTTCTGGCTTGTGGATGGCTGACTGGTCTGGTTTGTCGTCCCGGACTGTCCGTCTGCTGATGAAAGAACGAGATCCGGACGGGCATCCGCTGAACCGGACGAGGCAGCTGACTGGGTGGCGGAACCGCCCTGCGCTGCAGGGGTCTGGCTGCCGCTGCTCAGATTGCCGGACTGTGTACTGGTACAACCGGAGAGAAGCACGCCTGTCAGGCTGAGGACAGCTCCGAGCAAAACGCCAAATTTTACATATCTCTTGATCATTCGAAGTTACCTCCTGTCATCCATTTATACCATTATTCGGCTGCTTTGTCACAGAAACAGGAGAAACTTAAGAAAAAATGCGGAAGCTGGGTTATTACCCGGCACGGGTAATGAGAGAGGAAACAGAGGCCTCAGCATCCGCGGCAGCGTGAGCAGGCCTCTCCGGACATCCGGAAGCCGGACTTGCCGGACCTGATGGAAGACCGGCCAGTGTAGTGAAGATGACGGGCGCTGACAGACAATTTGGGAAGAAACGGCCCGAGCGTTCGATTTCCCGGTGCCGGCGGACAAGATTTCGCCTGGAGCGTCCGGAGTCGGGAGAAAGGTTTTCGTATACTGTCTCGGCGTTGAGACCGTTCCAGGAGGGCCGGTTCCGATAGATCTGGATGGAGGACCACCAGTAATCAAATGCAGCCCGTACATAGCCGAGATCGCGCGCAACGAGATGGACATAGATCAGGGCATTCACGATTTCATCCCTGCCGTTCAACAGACAGAGGGAGAGCTTCAGGTTTGAGCCATTCTGAAAGAGCCTGCGGTCATCCTGTGTCAGCCAGCCGGTTTTCAAATAATGCTGAAGGATTATGAGAACATCGTGGCAGGCCTCTTCCTCTGTATAGGCTCCGAACTTTCCGGTCAGCAGAAAAGCCCGGTCGCTGAAAATGGAGAAAGCGTATACCTCGATCCCGAGTCGGCGTTTTTCTTCCAGAACCGAGTCGATGAATCGTTTCTTGCTGGCTTCGTCCCACAGAAGCATGCTGCCGAATTCCATCATGATGTAAACGACTTGATTGCCGGATAAGAGTCGTGGCGCCATGTCATCTCCTTTCACTGCACTCCGGGTCAGACTGATTTTGTGAATCAGGCGACGGGGCAGAATAAAACAGTCAAACAAATAATAGGAACAGATATCATAATAACAGGGAAGAGATGAAAGACAAATGGACAAAATATATGAATTATTGGAATAATTTCTAGAAAACGTGCATAAATAATCGTTTTTCAGTCAGAAAAGACGGTTGTCTGACAGAACTGACGCGGAGGAGACATCTGAAGAGGGGAGATCCAGAGATGGAAGTTCATCGATGATTTTCGATGCCAGAAGGGCACGCTTGATCATATATGCGGTTTCCGGATAACGGATCTCGACATCGGACAGCCTGGAACTGTCGTAGGGCTGGCCGCTGACGAAGGCATTCACAAGCTTCCAAATTTCCTCCGCTTCCCAATTGTGCTCGGCATGTGCCTCTACCTGCTCGATCTGACCCTGGTCCCGCATCAGATGCAGACGGAAATCACGCTCAATCAGCGTCGCGTTCAGGGTTTCAAGCATCATGGAAAAGTGTTCCGTGTCCCAGGCAGAGAGGTACATACACTTGCAAAGCCCCTTGGTGAAAAACGGCTTGTCGAAATAGCAGTCCAGAAGATCGTAGAAGCGGTGTCTGTGCCCGTCATTCTCAAACAGATTATGATGTGCCAGATTCAGGATACACTTTTCTGTCCACTTCATGACGGCCGCTCCCCCTCGAAGATCCTTCCTTTGATATTGATCACTATAGCGACTTTTCAGCCGACAGACAAGCCCTTGACACGCAGAATCCCCTCGCTCATAATCGGGAATAAATGAAGGCGTCGAGCGGCTGGAAGATGCATCGGGCAGCCGGAATTGAAGTGGAAAAGCTGGAAGTGAGGTGTCAGTATGAGTTGGAGCAATCTGGGACAGAAACTGGCCAGGATCGGGCGCGATACAAAGAATGGTGTTCAGAAGATGAGCGACAGCGTCTCCATCAAGGGACGGATCTCCGCGGAGAAGCGTTCTCTTGAGAGGCTTTTTGCGGTCATTGGGGAAAGTGTCTACAAGGAGAATCCGGACAGTCCGAGGAAAGGGCTGGAGGATGAGTATGCGGCTGTAAAGGTTGCATATGCGAATATCGAAAAGTATTCGAAACAGCTTGACGAGGTCAACGGGATTGTCTACTGTCCAAACTGTGGCAAGCCGGCTGATCCGGGTGACAAATTCTGTGCGAAGTGCGGGGCAAGACTGTCGCCGGAGGAAAGGGCTGGCGCAAAGGTTGCCCAGGATTTTCGGGAAGTCGGGCAGGAAGTCGGGAAGCTCGCGGGAAGTGCAGCAGACAAAACAGGGGAGTTCTTCGGGAGTGCAGCGGCAAAGACGAAGAATGGGTTCACAAGTCTGAAGGAGCGCAGTGCGAAGTTTGTGAAGGATACGTCCAGGAAGCTGACCCGAAGGATGGAGGATGTTCCGCAGGATCCGGAGCTGACCGGAAGTCTCCAGGAAGAACAGGCGGAGACAGGCACGGACGCGGAAGCGCGGCCGGCAGATGCAGCGCCAGCGCAGCAGGCAGCAGATACTGAAGCGCCTGCAGAGCAGGCAGCAGCTGCTGAAGCGCCCGCAGAGCAGGCAGCAGATGCCGGGATACCCGCGCAGATGGCAGACGCCGGGCCATTCGGTCAGGAAGTGAAGCAGCAGACAGAGGCAGAAACTGTGGAGGCATCTCCTGCAGAACAGGAGCAGGCAGCAGATGCGTCTGCAATGAATGTGAAACAGGCAGATGAGGCTGTGGAGGATGGAAAGGACAGGAAAACAGAGTCATGACGCGTACATATCGGATCTTCATCATCAACCCCGGATCGACATCCACCAAGTTGTCGCTATTTGAGAACGATAAGAACATCTATACGACAGACGTCTTCCATGACTCAAAGATTCTTCTTTCATTTCCAACCATCAATGATCAGCTGGATTACCGCATGAAGGTTATCTACGATTTCCTGAAGGAGGATCACATCGACCTGACCGGCATCGATGCGGTTGTCGGCCGAGGCGGAGGCTGCTACGCGGTGCCGGGAGGCATATACCAGATCGATGAGCGGCTGATTGCGGACACAAGAGCGGCCAAGGGCGGGCTGTACCACGCGTCCATGCTGGGCGTCCAGATGGCGAACGAGGTGCATCAGAAATACGGCGGAATCATGATCATGATGGATCCTCCGGTTGTCGACGAGCTCTGCGATGATGCGCGTATTACAGGACTGAAGGGGGTCTACAGGCGGGCGGTTTCCCATGCTCTGAACCTGAAGGCGACAGCCAGGACCCACGCAAAACGGATGGGAAAGCGGTACGAGGACTGCAACTTCATCGTCTGCCATATCGACGGCGGCATATCGGTGACGGCGCATGAACATGGAAGGATGATCGATGGAAATGACGCCGGCGGCGGTGAGGGACCGTTTACGCCGACCAGGATGGGGAGCCTTGCGGTGACGGATGGAAGGCGGGTTCTGCTTGGCCGCTCTGACCGCGAGATCCGGGATCTCTGCTCGCAGGCAGGCGGCCTGTCCTCCTGGTTCGGAACATCCAATTCTGACAAGGTGCATCGGATGGTCGAGGATGGCAATGAGACAGCCGTCCGGGTCTGGAATGCGATGATCTATCAGATCATCAAGTGGATTGGGATGATGAGCACGCCGCTGAAGGGACAGGTTGATGCCATCCTTCTGACCGGCGGGCTGCTTCGGTTCCCGGAGATCGGAAAACGGATTGAAGAAAGCTGCAGTTTCATAGCTCCGGTCTACCAGTATCCGGGTGAGTTCGAGCAGGAGGCAATGGCAGCCGGCGCCATGCGGATTCTGACCGGCGAGGAGCAGGTGAAGACTTATCCGGGCAAACCTGTCTGGAGTGGTTTTGACAGCTGACACAGCTGACAAAAAAATTTCGGGAGCCTTCCGATTTCCGAAAGAAATGCTTTGACATTCTATATGATTGGTGGTATTGTCTTCCATAACAGCGAAGGCGCTGACAGGTGGGTTCATCTGTCAGCGCCTTTTTTGTTAAGGCAGCCACTCATCATCGAGTGCGGAATCGCCGATTCGAGTAGGGCAGAGTGAATCTCCTTACTCAATATTCCATAACCAAAATGCAGGTCGTTTTGCAGGCATCGGGAGGGTTCACTATGTGTTCGATCATGTGTTTCACAGATAAGGCACTGAAGCCGGATGAGTTCCGGGAGGCGTTTGACCGCACGATTCCGCGCGGTCCGGACAAAAGCGCGATCACAGAGACTGCGTCAGGCTATCTGTGCTATCACCGGCTGGCGATCATGGATATGTCAGACAGAGGGATGCAGCCATTTGTGAAGGATGGCAATATGGTGATCTGCAACGGTGAGATTTACGGATTCCGCATCCTGATGGGGCAGCTGAAAAACCTGGGATACAAGTTTTCCTCCGTTTCAGACTGCGAAGTCCTTCTTCCAATGTATGAACAGTATGGAACCAGAATGTTCCGCAAGCTGGATGCCGAGTACGCTCTCGTGATTTATGACGGAGCACATGACCGTTATATCGCAGCACGCGATCCGATCGGGATTCGCCCGCTGTTCTATGGCTTTTCAAAGAAAACCGGATCGATCATATTTGCCTCGGAAGCCTGCAACCTTGTTGGCCTGTGCGACCGTATCAAGCCATTTCCGCCCGGATACTACTACATCGGAAAGGCCGGGGCAAAAGAGGGCGAAGGCATCTTCACCCGCTATATGGACATCACGACAGTCGAGGATTACAACCAGGACAGCCTTGAAATCGCATGCCGGACGATCCGCGAAAAGCTGATCAAGGGGGTCGACAAGCGGCTGGATGCCGATGCACCGCTGGGCTTTCTGCTCTCAGGCGGACTTGACTCATCGCTGGTCTGCGCCATATCCGCAAAGATTCTCGGGAAGAAGATCCGGACCTTCGCAATCGGGATGGACAAGGATGCCATAGACCTGAAATATGCGAGGGAGGTTGCGGACTTCATCGGCGCTGAGCACACGGAGGTCTATATGACTGCGCAGGAGGTGATTGACAATCTGCCGACGGTCATCAAGACACTTGGAACCTGGGATATCACGACGATCCGCGCAAGCATGGGCATGTATCTGTGCTGCAAGGCGATTCATGAGCAGACAGATGTGCGTGTTCTGCTGACCGGAGAGATTTCCGACGAACTGTTCGGCTACAAGTACACAGACTTTGCGCCGACGGCGGAGGCTTTCCAGGCTGAGTCCAAGAAGCGCGTCGATGAGCTATATATGTATGATGTCCTGCGTGCGGATCGGTGTATCGCGGACAACAGCATCGAGGCGCGCGTCCCATTCGGAGATCTGGAGTTTGTCCACTATGTAATGAGCATCAACCCAAAGATGAAGATGAACACCTATGACATGGGAAAGTATTTGCTCAGACATGCTTTCGAAAAGGACCATATTCTTCCGGAGAATATTCTGTGGAGGCAGAAGGCAGCCTTCTCTGATGCGGTCGGGCATTCGATGGTCGATGATCTGAAGGCCTACGCCGAGACGAAGTATACGGATGAGGAGTTTCAGAAAGGCGCGGCGAAGTACGATTACTGCAGGCCGTTTACAAAGGAAAGCCTGCTGTACCGCGAGATTTTCGAGGAATACTATCCGGGACAGGCAGAGATGATCAAGGATTTCTGGATGCCGAATAAAAGTTGGAAGGGCTGTGACGTCAACGATCCGTCTGCCCGCGTCCTCTCCAATTACGGGGACAGCGGTGTCTGAAAACACTACAACAGAAAGTGGAAGAGCAGTCCATTGGGACTGCTCTTTTTTGGATACCGGGAAACGAGACACGAGCGCATATCACCTGGTTCACAAATTGTACAAAATTAAATTTATTACATATTTATTAGCACTCATATATTGACACTGCTAACAAGCAGTGCTATTGTACTGTATGAGTCCAGCCGTACTGTCTTTGCCGAAGACAACGAAGCGGTACGGAACTCATACAGCGTGGCAGGACCAAAGTGATGAAAGCTGCTATGAGCATGGAACGCCGCGAAAGCAGCGCGGGGACTCATACAGTATGGCTGGTCCGAATGGAATTGAGAGAAGATAAGGGGGAATCGCGAATGATTACAGTACCTGTTTATAACATGATTATACTCCCGAATATTTCGCTGACCTTTAAGAAGGACTTTTTTGACGATGCGTCCACGACAGACATCCATGAGGGAGACGATGTTCTGTTCGTTTTTCAGAAGGAATCCAAGAAGAAGGAAAACCTGACGAAGGACGATTTCTATCCGATCGGAGTCTCAGGCAGAGTTCAGTCGGTTGATTCGGATGGAGATGTGACGATCGAAACACTGGGACGGATGGATCTCGGAGAGGTCGAGATCAGCGGCGAGGAGATCTATGTGCCTTCCGTCCTGCGCGAGGATGTCCAGGATGTTCCGGAAGAGGAGATGAACAAGCGCCTCAACGCCATGAAGGGAAGATTGTTTGAATTTCTGAAGAAGTTCCCGTGGGGGCTGATGGCGCGGCAGTACGTCAACCGCTGGAAGAGCCTCGAGGAGGCTGCTACAGCGCTGTCCTCCTATCTGAGTCTGGATCCGGAGGAACGCTTCCATTTTCTCGAGGTGAACAAGGAATCGGAGCGCCTCGACATGATTGAGAAGGCCATCTACGGCTTTATCGCGGAGTCCGATGTCACCAGTGAGGCGGAGGACGCAGCGAAGAAGACAAATGAGAAGCTCTACCGGGAGGATGCGCTGAAGAAGCAGATCGATTTCCTGCAGAAGCAGCTCGATGAAATGCATCCGGAGAATGTCTCCGATGTGCGTCGCTTCCAGGAAAAGATCGAGAAGTCCGGCATGAACGAGACGGCCCGCAAGGAGGCGGACAAGGTTCTGCAGCGGATGAAGCAGGAGGGAAAGGAAGGCCATGAGTACGGAATGCTCTATGACTACCTGGACTTTGTGACCTCACTTGACTGGAAGAAAGCAAGATCGAAGAAAATCGATCTGAAAAAGGCACAGGAGATTCTGGACGAGGATCACTACGGATTGAAGAAGGTCAAGAACCGTGTGATTCAGCAGCTTGCGGTCATGAGCCTGAACAGGAAACAGTCCGGCTCGATTCTTCTGTTCGTTGGAGCGCCTGGAACCGGCAAGACAAGCATCGGACAGAGCATTGCAAAGGCACTGGGAAGGAAGTATGTCCGCATTTCTCTTGGAGGCGTACGCGACGAGGCGGAAATCAGAGGCCACCGCAGAACCTATATCGGTGCAATGCCCGGACGCATTATGAATGCGATGAAGACAGCCGGTACTTCGAATCCGGTCATCGTGCTGGACGAGGTCGACAAGCTGAGCCGGGACTATAACGGCGATCCGGCTTCTGCTCTCCTCGAGGTGCTCGACCCGGAGCAGAATTTCAGCTTCACGGATCACTATATGAATGTTCCGTATGATCTGTCGGATGTACTGTTTGTCTGCACGGCGAACACGACGGATACAATCCCGGAACCGCTGCTCAACCGTATGGAGGTCATTCAGTTCCCGGGATACACAGCGGTCGAGAAATTCCAGATTGCAAGGCGCCATCTGCTCCCGAGAGCGATGAAAGCAGCCGGAATCACGACGGACCAGCTTGAGGTAACCGACGATGCGATCCGGACCGTCATATCGGGATACACGATGGAGTCCGGTGTCCGCGGGCTGAAGAAACAGATGGATACACTCTGCAGATATGCGGCCGTCCGGATTGTGGAGCAGTCCCAGGAGAGTACGGGCAAGAAGTCTACCGCACTGAGTCTGCCGCAGGGTGAGGCAGGCAGCGCAGATGCCGGTAAAAGTGATCACACGGCACTTCGAATTGTAGTCGGAAAGGATGATGTGCGGCAGTATCTGGATCAGCATCCGATCCACCACGACTCTATTCTGGAGGAAAAGAAGCCTGGCATCGTGACAGGGCTTGCATGGACCGCAGCAGGCGGGGAGATTCTTTTCATCGAGACCTTGTTCACCAAGGGAAACGGGAAGGTGATCATCACCGGACAGCTTGGCGATGTGATGAAGGAATCGGTGCAGATTGCGATCTCCCTCGTCAAGGCCATGTATCCTGAGAAGGAGGAGCTGTTTGAGAAAAATGATCTTCACATCCATGTTCCGGAGGGCGCGATCCCGAAGGACGGTCCTTCCGCGGGTATCACACTGACGACGGCGCTGGCATCCCTGGTTACAGGTCGGGAGGTCAGCCCGGAGTGGGCGATGACCGGAGAGGTGTCGCTTCGTGGAGGAGTCATGCCGATCGGAGGCCTTCCGGAGAAGCTGATGGCTGCGCAGCGGGCAGGAATCAAGCGGGTCTTCGTTCCATATGAGAATGTGGAGGACCTCGACGAGGTCGCAGATGAGGTGAAGGAGGCACTGGAGATCTTCCCGGTCAGGAAAGTACGGGACGTGCTGGAGAAGCTGAATCTGGAACCCGACCAGTCTGACAGCACCGGAAAGGGCGGGACTTCGGGTAAGAAGGGCGGCTCCGCGAAGAAAAAGGCGGAGAAAGCTTCCATACCGGCAGATCCATTTGGCAACCTGAAGGCATTCTGGGGCGAGAAGGGTGTGACGGAGGTGCCGGTCAGACCACTTGACACAGGAAGAGCACCGCAGGTACATGAGGAGACCGGACGCTGATGAAGCGTAAATTCGGGCCGCAGGCAGCAATCTGCCTGCGGCTTTTTTGAAGGAGACCGTTCATCATCGAGTGTGGAGCACGGGATGACGGTGGAGTCACTGGATAGCGGCATCCTTGCCCGAGGGGTGTTTCTCTGATAAAATGTTCAGCGGTGTCGCAAACCGTCATCCGGCTTTGCACGTAAAACGCAGTATAACGGGCCTATCAGGCTGATTGAGGATGCGGGATGTGCGGCATCAAGGGGATGAAAATGAAGACAGGGGATTATGAATCATGAACAAGAAGGAAATATCGGAGATCAAGAAACAGCTGACGGTACAGAAGAATACCTTCACCCGCATTGCAGGCTGTTATGTCAGCGCCGAGAAAGAGAAGATTACAACATTCTCGCAGATGTTTCAGCGGCTGGAGGAAGAGGAGATGTTCAAGTACTTTGAAATCTTCCGCAAGACCCTGTCCGGGACGCTGGGAAAAAATCTGATCAACATGGACTTTCCGATGGAGAGCGAGGAGGAGGACGGAACGCAGGCATTTCTGTACCGCCTGGCGAAAAGCGAGCTGGAGGATGAGGAGCTTCTGGATGCTTTCTACGATAAGGTCATCGAAAGCTATACGACCGGTGAAAACTACCTGATCCTTCTTCTGTACAACAACTACGATGTTCCGGGGAAGACGACGGATGAGATCGAGATGCTGGATGCGTCCAGCTCTGTGTTCAGCTATTTTCAGTGCGCGATCTGCCCGGTCGATCTTTCGAAGCCGGCGCTCTCCTATTCCCCGGCAGAGCAGGTGTTCAAAAACCGGGAGCGGGATTGGGTGGTGGCGATGCCGGAGGTCGGCTTCATGTTCCCGGCTTTCAATGACAGAGCAGCGGATATCCACCATACGCTTTATTACTCGAAGGATTCGGAGGATCTCCACTTTGATCTGACGGACAAGCTGCTGGGCTGCCAGGCGCCGCTTTCCGCAGGGCTTCAGAAGGAAGCGTTTCAGACGGTCGTCGAGGAGACACTTGGCCGGGACTGCAGCTTTGAGACGGTGCGGAACCTGCATGACAGTCTTCAGGAAATCCAGCAGCAGGCAAAGGACGCGGACAGTCCGGATCCGGTTTCACTCGACAAGGTTACGATGCGAAACCTGCTGGAGAAGAGTGGCGCCAGCCCGGAGGATATGCACGCATTTGACCAGAGCTTCGAGGAAAATGCAGGCGAAAAGGGAACGCTGATGCTTTCCAATGTCTGCAGCAGTCGGAAGTTTGAGGTCCATACGCCGGATGTCACCGTGACGGTCAGTCCGGACCGGACAGACCTGGTCCGCACGCAGATCATCGACGGGCGGGAATGCCTTGTCATCCCGATCTCGGATGATGTGCAGGTCAACGGCATCACAGTGAAGCACCTGATGCCCGGTGCGGACGGCCAGAAAGGGGAATGAGTATGAGAGTTGGAACCGGTTATGATGTGCACAGGCTTGTCGAGGGAAGAAAACTGATCCTTGGCGGGGTAGAGATCCCGTATGAGAAGGGACTTCTTGGACACTCCGATGCGGATGTGATCATCCATGCGATCATGGACGCTCTGCTCGGCGCGGCAGCGCTGGGGGACATCGGACAGCATTTTCCGGACAAGGATCCGGCCTATGAAGGCATTTCCAGTCTGAAGTTGCTGGGGAAGGTCGCGGAGCTGCTGGATGAGCGCAACTATGTGATCGAGAACATTGACTCTACAATCATCGCACAGAGGCCCAAACTGATGTCCTACCTGCCTCAAATGCGTCAGAATGTTGCAGATACGCTTCATCTGGACCTTTCCCAGGTCAGCATCAAGGCAACGACGGAGGAGGGGCTTGGATTCACAGGAAATGGAGATGGCATCGCCGCACAGGCAGTCTGCTGTCTCTCCAGCCTTCGGGACGCTGTCACAGATGACAGAATGCAGCCGGCGGGGGGCTGCGCAGCCTGCCCGCGGACACGCCTGGCACAGAACGGCGTCTGAGGACGGCAGGGCTCAACCGGCAGTCAGGCAGGCTGGATGCATGGAAGCGGCATGACGCAGAACGTCGGTTCAATTTGTCAGATGGGTAGATGAAGTCGGGTGCAGGGCAGCAGTTTGACAAGCCAGGCAGTTTCGGCGTACAGAAGACCAGATAATGGCCGGAAAGGACTGTATGGAATTTCTGAGACTTCCTAGAGAACAGAATATCCTGACGAAACCGCTGTATGAGGAGGTTTTTCAGGAAGATAAAGGGGCGTTCTCTGACTATTATTACCAGGAGGTTGCCCCAGGGAGCACAATCTATGCAGCACGCCAGGCACCGGAGGATATCTGCTCGATGGTGCATCTGAATCCGACGAGACTTCTCTGGAACGGTGAACAGATCACGATTCCTTACATTGTTGCGGTGGCAACGAGAAAGGAGCTTCGGCACAGAGGACTGATGCGAAGCCTTCTGGACATGATTTTCCGGGACCTGGAGGCAGAGGGGGTTCCATTTGCCTTCCTGATGCCGATTGACGAAGCCATCTACAAGCCGTTTGGGTTTGAGAGAACCTGGAGCTGGCAGTGGGAGGAACATGTGCTCTGCGGGGAGACAGGAGGAGACAGGAAATATGTGGCAGCCGCCTCGCTGAGTGACGGAGAGCTGGCTTCTTTTGCGGATCGTGTCAACCGCACACTGAGCAGGCGCTTTGAACTGTTCACGGAACGTTCTCTTTCCTATTACAGACGTCTCGAGAAGGAACAGAGGGCTTCCGGCGGGGAGCTGCAGATTCTGCTGGAAGGCGGAAAGCCGGCTGCGGCGGTTCAGACTGCAAGGGAAGCCTATCCGCCGATGATGTGCCGGATCATGAACCGCGAAGCGTATGAGAGACATCTGCGCTCTGCTTCTGACACGCCCTTCAGACACGCATACGTCTGTGAAGTTGTCTGAAAGGCAGGATGAGCAAAAGACGGGCAGATCGGATGACCGTCTTGCCCGCAGCACCTTAGGGACTGTCCGGGAGATGTGACGACTGCCTCTGGCTGATATTGACAAGCGAAAGCGGGACAGATACACTGAAAAGTGCTGAAATATGCACGTTTATCAAACATTCTGTGAGGAGATTGACCATGCTTCTTTACAACACACTGACAAAAAAACGAGAGGAATTTGTCCCGATCACGCCGGGAAAGGTCTCGATGTATGTCTGCGGACCGACCGTCTACGACTTCATTCACATCGGAAATGCCCGGCCGATGATCGTCTTCGATACACTGAGACGCTATTTTGAACACAAGGGTTACGAGGTCAACTACGTTTCTAACTTTACCGACGTGGATGACAAGATTATCAAAAAGGCAAACCAGGAAGGTGTCACGGCAGCGGAGATTTCCGAGCGCTATATCAAAGAATGCAAGAAGGACATGGAAGGGATGAACGTCCGGCCGGCGACAACCCATCCGCGTGCGACGCAGGAGATCGGCGGCATGATCAGCATGATTGAGGAGCTGATTGAGAAGGGATATGCCTACGTGGAGGACGGAACCGTCTACTTCAGCACGCGCAAGGATCCGGGCTACGGGAAGCTTTCCCACAAGAACCTGGACGACCTTCGCTCGGGAGGTCGTGATCTCAAGGTCACGGGTGAGGACGAGAAGCATGATCCGCTCGACTTTGTGCTCTGGAAGCCGAAGAAGGAAGGAGAGCCGTTCTGGAATTCGCCGTGGGGCGAAGGCAGACCGGGCTGGCACATTGAGTGCTCCGTCATGGCAAAGCATTACCTGGGAGATACGATCGATATCCATGCCGGCGGGGAAGATCTGGTGTTCCCGCACCATGAAAACGAAATTGCACAGTCTGAGTGTGCAAATGGTGCTCCATTTGCACACTACTGGCTCCACAATGCGTTTCTGAACATTGACAACCGCAAGATGTCCAAGTCGCTCGGAAACTTCTTCACAGTCAGGCAGATCGGGGAGAAGTACGACCTAATGGTCCTTCGTCTGTTCATGCTCAGCGCGCACTATCGTTCCCCGCTGAACTTCTCGAAGGAGCTGATGGATTCCGCAAAGGCAGCCTACGAGCGCATCACGAACGCTGTCGACAATCTGGATTATCTCCTGTCTGTCGTAAAGACGGAGGCTGCATCCGACGAGGAGAAGAAGAAAATCGCCGAGGCTGAGGGGTTCACGGAGAAGTTTGATACGGCGATGGACGATGATGTGAATACAGCAGACGCGCTTTCCGCTGTCTTTGATCTTGTCCGTTTTGCGAATGCCGAGGCGTCGGCAGAAAGCTCGAGGGAATTTCTTGAGTCGATCAGAGAGGAGCTTCTGCAGCTGTGCGATATTCTTGGCCTGAAGGTCGAGAAGAAGAAGGTCCTTGATTCTGAGATCGAGGAGCTGATTGCACAGCGCCAGGCAGCCAGAAAGGCAAAGGACTTCGCGAAGGCAGACGCGATCCGCGACCAGCTCCAGGGAATGGGAATCACCCTCCTCGATACCCGGGAAGGGGTCAAATGGAAGAAAGCGTGACGGTTCTGAAGACGGCGGAGGAGCCCGCAGCAGCGGACCTGCAGACAATTGTTGATCATTACTGCGGGCTGCCGCAGAAGGACTGGATGCAGTATTCTCCCCTGACGCTTGCCTGGATCGGCGATACCGTGTTTGATCTGATTGTGCGGACAGTGCTCGTGAAGCAGGCCAATATGCAGACAGAGAAGCTTCACAGGCAGGCGGCTGCCCTTGTAAACGCCAGAATGCAGGCGGAGGGAGCGCTTCGGATCCGTGCGTCTTTCAGTGCGGAGGAAGAAGCTGTCTACAGAAGGGGCAGGAATTCAAACCCGCATCACAACGCGAAGAATGCAGACAGGGAGCAATACCTCGAGGCAACCGGCTTCGAGGCACTGCTTGGCTATTTATATCTGAGGAGACGTTACAGCCGGATCATGGAGCTGGTAAAGGCGGCATATCCGGCTCTGTAAGCGTGAAAAGCGTCAGAACATACAGCGGATTGCGCCCCGGCCCTGCGGGTGGAGCACAGGATCAGGCCTGAATGCAGATTTGCAGGAGAAGCTGCAGATCAGCCGCCGGGCGAAGACGCATACAAAATAGGATAGATATGGAAAACAGCCAGAATACAGAAGAAGAACAGCTGATCATTGAGGGCAGAAATCCTGTGCGGGAGGCATTTCGCGCAGGACGCACGATCGACAGGCTGTATGTGCAGGACGGACTGAAGGATGGACCCGTTCTCGCGCTTGTCAGCAAGGCAAGAAAATCGGATGTCATTGTGACCTTTGTTTCAAAAGAACGTCTTGACGAGATGTCAGAGACCGGAAAGCATCAGGGCGTGGTCGCTCAGTGCGCTGCCTACGCCTACGCGGAGGTGGAGGACCTGCTTGAGAGAGCGAGAGAGAAGGGGGAGGCTCCATTTCTCTTTCTGCTCGATGATATCGAAGATCCCCACAACCTCGGCGCCATTATCCGTTCTGCCAATCTGATGGGCGCGCATGGCGTCATCATTCCGAAGAGAAGGGCGGTCGGGCTGACGGCAACCGTTGCCAAGGCTTCGGCAGGTGCACTCAACTACACACCCGTCGCACGGGTTGCGAATCTTTCACAGACCATTGAGCAGCTGAAGAAAGAAGGCATGTGGTTTGTCTGTGCGGACATGGACGGGGAACTGATGTATGATCTGAATCTGACCGGCCCGATTGGGGTTGTGATCGGCAATGAGGGCTCTGGTGTCAGCCGTCTGGTGAAGGAGAAGTGTGATTTTACCGCGCGGATCCCGATGAACGGGGAGATCGACTCGCTGAATGCGTCAGTTGCAGCCGGCGTGCTTGGCTATGAGATCGTCAGGCAGAGAATGAAGAAGGGCTGAGGCATTTGGCGATGAAGAAGAAGTACGTTGTGTTCGGTGTCGACCGGTTTGGAGCAGCCGTAGCCAGAACGCTTGAGAAGGGCGGCAGTCAGGTGATTGCCGTGGATATTGATCCGGTGAAGATTCAGCAGATTGCGGAGGATGTCAGCTACGCGATGACGGCAGATGTCCTGGACCCGGAGGCTATCGAGGGCCTCGGGCTGAAAAACATCGATGGGGCGGTCATCACGATGGTGGACCATATGGAAGCTTCCATCGTCTCCGCGATGACTTGTGTGGACAGACATTTTCCGTATATCCTTGCAAGGGCAAAGAATGAAGTTCACGGGCGGATTCTGGAGAAAATCGGAGTGGATCGAATTGTCTACCCGGAACAGGAGATGGGAACCCGTGTCGGAAAGTTCATGGATGACCGGGACTTTATGGACTGGATTGAGCTTTCACCGGAATACAGCCTGGTGGAGGTCCGCGTTCCGGAGGAATGGGTCGGGAAGACGCTCACGCAGCTCAATCTTAGAAGAACATGCTCTTTTAATGTGGTCGGGCTGAAGGATGAGGATGGCATCATCGTCACTCCGGATCCGGACATGCCGCTCACAGCGAACCTGATGATGTACATCATCGGACACAATGCGGATCTGGAGAAGATCAAGCAGTAAAATTTATACTGGGCAGCGCATGGATGCTGTGCTATAATATTTTTCTATCTGGGCACACCAGAATCAAACAATCAGTGAGGAAGCAGGGAGATTGCAATCATGAAAGTCTTTGTTACAATCATTTTTATTCTGATCAGTGTCGCGCTGACCGCGATTATCCTGATGCAGGAAGGCAAGGATGCCGGACTTGGAACCATCGGCGGAATCGGTGAAACCTACTGGGCAAAGAACAAGTCCAGGTCGGTAGAGGGCAATATGGTCCGGTTCACGAAGCTGCTGGCTGCAATCTTCCTTGTACTTGCCATTCTTTTGAATATGATGCCGGACAAGAACACAACGGCAGCCACAACGACAGCGCAGACGGAAGCAGCTGTTTCCTCCACTGAGAGCGAGACTGCGGCTGTAGCTTCTACTGAGGCAGAGGCAGGCACAGAGAAGAGCGGGACAGAAGCGGAGACCGCCGTTCAGAAGGAAACCCTCCTTGCAAACACCGAGCAGGGAACGGAGGCCAAGTAAAAAAGGTGTCAGCCGAAAAAGTGTTTGACACGTATCTGGCTTTATGGTAGATTATAGAAGTTGACGGCAAACGCCGTCAATCAGCTGCTGTGGCTCAGTCGGTAGAGCGTCACATTGGTAATGTGGAGGTCACCAGTTCGATTCTGGTCAGCAGCTTTTATCATTTTCACATAGATGGATGAAGACTGGTGCAATTGACGCGCCGGTCTTTTTTCAATAAATGAAATGCAGGGAACTTTGGCTGAAGTCTATCATAGAGCAGTTGCTCGGAGATCAGGGAGATGAAGAGAGGAAACAGAAAAAGATATCTGGGATATCTTTTATTCGCTCTTCTTTTTGTACTCATTTCCTATGAATTTCATTCGGCTGCAAACCGAGCCTCGAATCTCGAGCTTCCGGATGCCGCGGCTAATGCCGTGCTGAGGGGCGTCTCAGAGGATGAGATCTTACCAATCAGGCTTCCGGAAAAGGTATCGATCCGGGGCGATGTCGGTACTGGCTGGGAACACTGGAGCAGGAAAGAGGCAAGAGCTCTTTTTATAATGACGTTTGTCTTCATCCTGTGCCGTTTTCTCTTCACAATCCTGACCGTTTCGATCCGCAGAAGATTTGAATCACCCAATTTGCCCTTCAGAAGGGTACTCTGTTATATCCAGAGGCAGGACGGGAAAGGACCAGGGGAACTCACTTTTTACTGATGCAAATACATACATTGCAATTTGTGGAAAGTGAGGATTTTTATGTTTGCTTTTATTGCACTTTTTCTGCTGTTTATTGTTGTCCTTCCGGGATTCTATGCACTGCTCGTTCATCTGAGGGATCTGCGTGAGAAAGCGCAGGATGCAGCGGCAGAGCACGCGAAAGTGTGAACGGTATGGCGCAGAACCTGATTATTGCCGGGGCACTGGTGTTCTGGGGAATTGTTCTCATCTGGATGTGGCTGAGGACAAGAGGGAACTGAAGATAAGTTGAGAAGAGACTCGGAAGGCCTTATGGTCTTGCTGGGTCTCTTTTTGAATGATCCAAACTACATTCAGCTACATAATCTGCTGGTTGCTTGGATACGTCATTTTGCTACGATGCGAAGTGAACGTCCTTTTTGGATACAAATTAGACACGATTTCAGGGTATGATCGTTTTCTGACAAGTCGATTGTTTCTGTACATTGGAGAGGGTTTCCATATGGATATGACGATATTGAATTTTATACAGAATCATCTGAGAAGCACAGTCGGGGATCATCTGTTCCCGGTCATCACCGCGCTTGGAAATGCAGGACTGGTCTGGCTGGCGCTGGCGGCAGTACTGCTGATTCTTCCGAGAACGAGAAAGCTGGGGCTGGTCGTGACGGCGGCGCTTGTCCTGGAGGCGATTCCCTGCAATCTCATTCTGAAACCGCTGGTCGCAAGGGCACGTCCGTTCACGGTCAATCCGGCTGTAGAGCTGCTGATTACGAAGCCGACCGATTTCTCGTTCCCGTCTGGGCATACCAGTGCTTCCTTTGCTGTTGTCTCTGCTTTGTTTTTCAGGAAAGAGAGACTGTGGATACCGGCAGGGATTCTGGCAGCTCTGATTGCCTTCTCCAGGCTGTATCTGTATGTACACTATCCGACCGATGTGCTGGCCGGGGCGCTGGTCGGGATATTGGCCGGGTGGATCGCTGTGAAAGGGACGGAAGCTATACAAGTCAGAAGGCATGCTAAGATCTGATCTGAGCAGTTGATCCGGACAGACCGGAAACAGATGAAGAGAGACGCCTCAGGAATGACCAGATTCTGCGATCACTTGTTCGATGTCGATGCCGCAGGTGTCCTGAATGCCGTCAGAGAACACACTGAGCAGCGCACTGTCCTTCTGACCATACATGATACCGAGGCTGAGCGCCGCGAAGATGAAGTTGCTGTCTGAATCGACCCAGAGCGCATAGGGCTGATGGGTGTCATCGTCCTTGTCCCCGCCTGACACCGTCGGGACACCGTAGGCGAGCGTACACTGACTGGTCAGATCCAGAAAGGCATCCTGGTCCATGAAAAATTCATAGACGCCGCCGGTCAGTTTCTTCTTTTCAAATACGTAGAATGAGGTAGCATCATACCCGCCGATCGAGTATCCTTTGATGCCGAGGGTGGTGATGCCGCTCTTTTCAAGAGCGGCCTTACCGGTGAGAGACCGGCCGGAGGCATCAATCCCTTTCAGTGAATAATCAATGGTATTCTCCATGTCAGGCAGGATGACCTCTTTGCGGATGTCTTCTTCAGAGGTTCTCCATGGAAATCCGTGAAAGGAAGTAATCGAAAGCTTCCCATCCGGACTGGTATCTTCTGCATCCACGCGGGATTCGGCTGCCTCTGTCTCTTCCTCGGTGCTTTCCAGGGCAGCCAGTTTTCCGGCTTCTTTTTCCTGGTTTTCGTAGTAATCTTCCGCACTGTCACCCCGTTTTGCGATCTCCTCACTCACTCTCTTTGAATAATCCTCGAAAGCCTGATCGTCCGCAAGAGCAGGAAGCGAGTAGACAGAGCAAAGAAGGAGCGTCGCGGATAAGGCTGCGGCGAAAATCTGGTTTTTCAAAAGACACCTCCACAACAGGACTGAACATTGTCTGGAAACAATATCAGGCGTCTAGCAGATGGTCCTTGTCTGCCTGCTCTGCATCATTGACATATGCCTGAAGCGTTCCGAAATTTCCTTTATATATAATTTGAAGCAGACGGTCGAGATGCCTCAGTGCTGCCTGGAGCTGATCCGGCGTGATCAGGCTGTCCCGCTGGGCGTCTGCCAGTTCATCAAGATCCACAACCCGCACCTGACCGTCCGGGTAGACGATCACATCCGCAAGAAGATCGGTGAAAATGTATGTGTCGATCTCTTCTTCCTGTGAGAAGCTGGTCTCAATGATGTCGCAGTACCAGGAAATCAGCTGGTCTTCGTGGTCATAGAACTTGCTGACTTTGATGCCTCGTTCCGGAAAATAGCAAGAATATCCATGGGACAGTGTCTTCTTCGGGTGGAGTGTTTTCCACTTCGTGATGATGGTCTCATTGTCGCGGTGCAGCAGAATGTCGTCCTTTAACAAAATACACTCGGACGGGATGATGCGCCTTCTGTATAGCCTCAGACCTTCCATGATCGTTCCCTTTCCACGCTCGGGCGTTGTAATTTGAACTTTGCTTCATTCTATCCTCAGGAATTTGAATTGTAAATACAGCTTTACGCATTTAAAAAGAAAGATTTGAATAATGGAATCGCTTCGCAGTCAGAATTTACAGACAAGTGGCGGAAAGTTGTGCAAAGTTCTCAGGACTGGTTGTTCTGCCGGATTTCAGATGATAAAATCAGTGGGAACCAGCAGTTTATCGGCAGATCAGAAAGACGAGGACTGTGCAGCAGGCGGCTGGTTATGGACAGAGCAGAAAGCAGGAGCGGAGGCATGGGATGATTCAGAATGCGGTTGCGGAACTGGTGAAATATGGTTATGTGACAGGGCTTCTTGAGGCCGAGGACCGGATCTGGGCAGCGAACGCGCTGATCCGGGAGCTTGGACTGGACGACCTCACAGAGGAAGCGGAAGCCAGGATTTTTGAAGAGAATATGACAGTCGAGGAAGCGAGAAAGAGGCTTCCGGCGATCCTTGATCTGCTCTGCGATTATGCGGCAGAGAAGGGGATGATCGCGGACAACACGGTGACGTACCGCGATTTGTTTGACACAAAGCTGATGGGATATCTGACGCCGAGACCGTCGGAGGTGAATCGGAAGTTTTACGCCCTGTATGAGAAAAGCCCGCGTGAGGCGACGGACTGGTATTATACGTTCAGTCAGGACACCAATTATATCAGAAGGAACCGGATCGCAAAGGATATGCGGTGGCTGGCGCCCACGGAGTACGGGGATCTCGACATCACGATCAACCTGTCCAAGCCGGAGAAGGACCCGCGGGCAATCGCCGCGGCGCGCAATGCGGCCCAGACGGCCTATCCGAAGTGTCAGCTCTGCTATGAGAATGTCGGATATGCCGGCAGAACGAATCATCCGGCACGGGAAAATCACCGCGTGATTCCGATCCGGATCGCGGGCGGGGACTGGTGCCTTCAGTACTCTCCGTATGTCTACTATAATGAACACTGTATTGTGTTCAACTCGAAGCATGTGCCGATGAAGATTGACCGCAGCGCGTTTGAAAAGCTGTTTGACTTTGTCAGGCAGTTCCCGCATTACTTTGTCGGATCGAATGCGGATCTCCCGATTGTCGGCGGATCGATTCTGGCGCATGAACATTTCCAGGGCGGACATTACGAATTCGCGATGGCAAAGGCCGGGATTGAGCGTGAGCTGTCCTTCAGAGGATATGAGGATGTCAAGGCCGGCATCGTGAAGTGGCCGATGTCGGTGATCCGGCTGAACGGGGAGGAGCCGGCCAGAATCGTCGACCTGGCGGACAGAATCCTGAAGGCCTGGAGAGCCTACACAGATGAGTCGGCATTCATTTTTGCGGAGACAGAGGGGGAGAAGCACAGCACCATCACACCGATCGCGCGCAGAAGAGACGGCCGCTATGAGCTGGATCTGGTGCTTCGGAACAATATCACGACAAAGGAGAATCCGCTGGGCGTCTTTCACCCGCATGCGGAGAAGCACCATATCAAGAAGGAGAACATCGGACTGATCGAGGTGATGGGCTGTGCGATCCTTCCGGCAAGACTTAAAAAAGAGATGGCAGATCTGAAGCAGGCTGTTCTTGCCGGCCGCGATATCCATGGAGATGAGGAGCTTGGAAAGCACGCGGACTGGATGGACGGCATCCTGAAGAAGTATGCGGACATCAGGGAGCAGAACATTGATGAGATCCTGAAAACGGAGATCGGAATTGTCTTTGCAGGAGTGCTTGAGGATGCCGGTGTGTTCAAGCGGACGGCTGAGGGGCAGGCTGCATTTCTCCGGTTTGTGGAATCGGTCAATGCAGGACAGCCTGCTTGACGGTCCGGGCAGAAAACGGTAACATGAAACTCTGCAGCCTGGCTCCGGATGGAGACGGGCAAAATCAAATACCTGTCAGACGGAACAGGAAGAAGATGAGCGCCAGGTGGGGAAGCTTTCCTGCTGGTGCGCCAGAGAATGCTGGAGGAAAGCAAGAGGGCTTTCCGGAAGATGCGGGAGAGGGACATGGCAGAAAAGAAGTTTGTCGAAGAGATCACCTCGATGGAGGATGATTTCGCACAATGGTACACGGATGTTGTCAAGAAGGCAGAGCTGACCGGCTATACTCAGGTTAAGGGATTCATGGTCATCAAGCCTGCCGGGTATGCGATCTGGGAAAATATCCAGCATGAGCTTGATCGGAGGTTCAAGGAGACGGGGGTTGAGAATGTCTATCTTCCCTGCCTGATCCCGGAGAGTCTGCTGAATAAGGAAAAGGAGCACGTGGAAGGGTTTGCACCGGAAGTCGCATGGGTGACATATGGGGGTACCCAGCAGCTCGAGGAGCGTATGTGTGTTCGTCCGACGAGCGAGACACTGTTTTCCGACTTCTATGCGAAGGATGTCCACTCCTACAGGGATCTTCCGAGACTTTACAACCAGTGGTGCTCGGTTGTGCGCTGGGAGAAGACAACCCGGCCGTTTTTGAGGTCAAGAGAGTTTTTGTGGCAGGAGGGCCACACCATCCACGCGACCGCGAAGGAAGCGGAGGACAGGACGACCCAGATGCTGAATCTGTATGCGGATTTTCTGGAGCAGTTTCTTGCCATTCCGGTTGTCCGTGGACAGAAGACAGAGAAGGAAAAGTTTGCCGGCGCGGTTGCAACCTATACGGTCGAGGCGCTGATGCACGACGGGAAGGCGCTGCAGTGCGGAACGTCCCACAACTTCGGAGACGGATTCGCCAGAGCATACGGCATTCAGTTTGTGGATAAGGACAACACTCAGAAGTACGTTTATCAGACCTCATGGGGGATGACGACAAGACTGATCGGTGCCATCATCATGGTGCATGGTGATAACTCTGGACTGAAGCTTCCGCCGTTGGTTGCGCCTGTTCAGGTCATGGTGATCCCGGTCCAGCAGAAGAAGGAAGGGGTGCTTGACAAGGCCGAGGAGCTGAAGAGGGTTCTGACGTCAGCCGGCATCCGTGCTCGTCTGGACGATGCGGACAAGAGCCCGGGCTGGAAGTTCTCCGACCAGGAGATGCGCGGCATTCCGGTTCGTGTCGAGATCGGACCAAAGGATATTGAGAAAGGACAGTGCGTCATCGTCCGCAGGGATACACGTGAAAAGATCGTTGCACCGCTTGAGGGGATTGCGGATAAGGTGAAGGAAGTCCTGGATCAGATCCAGCATGATATGTACGAGAATGCGAGGGCGCGCCGCGACGCGATGACCTACACCGCGACCACAAAAGAAGAATTCACCGAGATCGCGAACACGAAGCCGGGCTTCATCAAGGCTATGTGGTGCGGGGATGTCGCCTGTGAGAATGCGATCAAGGACGAGCTCGGAGGCGTTACAAGCCGCTGCATTCCGTTCCGGCAGGAACATCTTTCTGATACCTGCGTCTGGTGCGGGCGCCCGGCAAAGAAGATGGTGTACTGGGGCAAGGCATATTGATCTTCATGGCAGTGCGCATGTGCGGCAGCAAAAGAGTCTTTCGGACTGTACATGCAGGAGATGGCAGACAGACATGAAGCATTGCATGCAGCGGACGGTAAAGGCGGAGGAAATCCAGACAGGGTTTCCTTCGCTGTTTGCTGTACGGCAAAGGAATATCATACAGGGAATCAATGAAATCAATGAATATGAGAAAATCAATGACAGTCACAAAGACGCTTCTCCTTGTTCTGACCGCATTTATCTGGGGGTTTACCTTCTCCTTCCAGAGCATTGCGACAAAGTATGTCGGGACCTATACGTATCTGGCCTGCAGAAGCTGGATCGCGGTCCTGTTCCTGATCCCGGTGATCCGCGTTTCTGACAGGATCAGACTGAAGCAGACAGGGAGCTGTCCTGCACCGGCAACGGCGCAGCAGAAGAGAGCGCTGTGGATCGCGGGTGCTGCCAGTGGTGCTGTGCTATGCATGGCAAGTGCTTTTCAGCAGACGGGGATTGCGACCACAACGACCGCGAAGGCGAGCTTCATCACGGCGATGTATGTCATTCTTGTCCCGATTTTTTCCATGTTTCTTGGAAAGAAGACTGAACGGAAGATCTGGTTCTGTGTAGCTGTCTCGATTGTGGGACTGTATTTTCTCTGCTTCAAGGCTGGCTCCCTTGAAGGCTTCGGGGGAGGGGATGCGCTGATGCTCTGCGCAGCGGCCGGGTTTGCCATTCAAATCCTGGTGATCGATCACTTTTCCCCGGGACTTGACCCGGTCCGGCTCAGTCAGCGTCAGGTGCTGTTCCAGGGAGTCATTGCAACCGTGATGATGCTGGTGCTGGAGCACCCGACGGCCTATGGGCTGCTGCATGCGGCCGTCTCGATCGTCTTCGCGGGGGTTCTCTCAAGCGGAGTGGCCTACACACTCCAGATCACCGGACAGAAAGGGCTGAATCCGACAATTGCTTCGATTGCAATGTGCCTGGAGAGTGTCTTCGGGGCGATCGGAGGATGGCTGATTCTCGGTCAGCGGCTGAGCGGCAGGGAGATCCTGGGCTGTGCGCTGATGTTCACTGCCATCGTGCTGGCACAGCTGCCGCCGCTTCCGGCAGGGAAGAGAGCAGGACAGATCCAACATACCGATATTCACTATGAACAAGGAGCACAGTCATGAAACTGGTTGTGATTGTATTGAACAAGCTTGAGTGCATGGAGGATCTTCTGTCGGAATTTTCTGCCAGACATCTGCAGGGAGCGACGATTCTGAGCTCCCACGGGATGATGCAGGAGCTCAGCGAGGAAGATGAGCTTCGCTTTGTCCTGTCTCTCCGGAACATTCTGAATCCGACGCACAAGGAAAACAGGACGATTTTCATGGCTGCGACGGATGACAAGGTTCCGAGTATCATCGAAGCGGTCAACAAGGTGACAGGAGGGCTGGAGCATGGAGATACCGGCATCCTCTTCACACTGCCGATCGAGCATTTGGAAGGGTTCAAGGTAAAGGAATCATGACACCGGATTTGAATGTCCTTGCCAATCTTGGCATTATGGTTCTGTCTGGCATATTTATGGGAAGGCTGATGAAGCATCTCAGGCTTCCGAATGTGACAGGGTACCTGATTGCAGGACTTCTGCTTGGACCATATTTCCTGCCGGCACTGGGGATTCCATTTTCGGTGCTGTCCGAGTCATTCATCAACAATATGACAATCATCCCGGAGGCTGCTCTGGGATTCATTGCGTTCTCGATTGGAAATGAATTCAAGCGGTCATATTTCCGGCAGGTCGGGACGGCACCTGTCATCATTGCCTGCCTCGAATCTTTGTTTGCCGTCGTGTTTGTTGCAGGAATGATGATTCTGACGGGGTATTCTGTCCCGTTTTCCCTTGTTCTGGGGTCAATCGCGGCAGCGACTGCACCGGCATCTACCATTATGGTCATCAACCAGTACAGGGCAAGGGGACCGGTGACGAAGACACTGCTCTCGGTTGTCGCGCTCGATGACGCGATTGCGCTGGTCCTGTTTTCTGTCTGCATGGCAGCTGCGCAGTCGATCAAGGGTGGAGCGGCCAATCTGGCATGGGCCATTTTCCGGCCAGTCCTGGAGATCTTCGGGGCACTGGCGCTCGGGATTCTGCTTGGCATACTGATGCTGATTCCAATGCGCAGGTTCCATAAGCATGGAAACCGGCTTGCACTCGTGTGCGGCTTTCTCTTTCTGGGTATCGGACTGGCAGACCGGTTCGGACTCAGCTCCCTGATGCTGTGCATGGGAATGGGAGCAGCCGTAGCGAATCTGTCCCGGGAAGCAAACAGCATTCTGGATGTGGCGGAATCCATCACGGCACCCATCTATATTCTGTTTTTTGTCGCGTCTGGTGCCAGCCTTCAGGTGAAAATGCTCGGGAAGATTGGACTGATCGGGGTCATTTACATCGTCTTCCGCTTCGTGGGCAAGTGGTTCGGCTCCTGGCTTGGCGGCAGGATCGGACATGCGGGCAGAAATGTCAGTCATTATCTGGGACCTTGTCTTCTGCCGCAGGCAGGTGTGGCGATCGGACTGACACTGGTGGCGGGGAATGTTGTTCCAAAGTACGCGGCGCAGATCCGCGCGGTTGTGCTTGCCGGGACGCTGGTCTATGAGCTTGCCGGGCCTGCCGTGACGAAGATGAGCCTGGTGAGAGCCGGAGAGATCAGATCCAGCTGAGAATCCATCTCTGCAATAGGCCAGAGGAGCCGGGGAGAGGCGAAGGATGCCGCTCCTGCAGGCTCCTTTTTCCCGTTTTACGCAAGGCCGTATTGGATGTGCGGGATTGAGATCCTGCCCTGTCCATATTCCGGCAGTTGAGCGGCAGCAGGCGGGATGCTATAATGAGGGGAAAGTTCTGCAAATTTCATGGAACTGATGCAGAGCTGCGCTGACGGTCTGCGTCAGGGCAGTCCGGATTGATAAGAGGAGAAAGTCGAATGGCAGACTATAAACTGAAGGAACTTCTGAAGGACGTCCCGTATCAGGTGCTCTGCGGAGAGGATGGGACAGCGGTCACGGAGATCGTGAATGATTCCAGAAAGGCCAGAGAGGGCGCTGTCTTCGTCTGCATCAAGGGAGCAGTTGCGGACGGCCATAAATACATCCCGGATGTTCTGAAGAAGAATGTATCCGCGATCATTGTGGAAGACGAGGTCGACCTGAAGGCGTACGGAACCGATGCTGACGGCGTGACATTTATCAAAACAGATGATACCCGGATTGCGATGGCACGTATGGCGGCTGTCTACTATGGCAATCCGTCCTCGAAGCTGAAGATGATCGGTGTGACAGGGACGAAGGGGAAGACCACGACGACCTATATGGTCAAGGCCATTCTCGAGCAGGCCGGTTACAAGGTCGGGCTGATCGGAACGATTGAGACATTGATCGGATCGGAGCAGATCCCAAGCGCCAACACGACACCGGAGTCCCTGACGCTTCAGGGGTATCTGGCGCGGATGGTGAAGGCAGGCTGTCAGGTTGTCGTGATGGAGGTTTCCTCGCAGGCGCTGATGCTTCACAGAGTCGAGGGAATCGAGTTTGATATCGGTGTCTTCACGAATATCTCTGCAGACCATATCGGGCCGGGGGAGCACTCCTCCTTCGATGATTACATGGAATGCAAAAGCAGGCTGTTTCGGATGTGCAGAACCGGAATCTTCAATGGAGATGATATTCACCTTGGCAGGATTCTGGAGGGACATACCTGCAGCGTTGAGACGTTCGGCTTGAAGGAGACGGACAACCTTTATGCAGAGAATGGAAAGCTGATCTATCATCCGGGATATCTCGGGACTTCCTTTGACGTGAAGGGGGAACTGAACTTCCATGTTGTGACGGACATTCCGGGACGGTTCAGTGTCTACAATGCGCTCTGTGCCATTGCGATCTGCAGACATTTTGACGTGAAGGAGGAAGATTACCTGAAGGCGCTGAAGGATGTCCGCGTCAAGGGTCGTGTGGAAATGGTCAAGGTCAGCGATGATTTTATCCTGCTGATTGACTATGCGCACAACGCAATGGCGCTCTCCAGCATTCTGACGACCCTGAGAGAATACCATCCGGGCAGACTGGTCTGCGTGTTCGGCTGCGGTGGAAACCGCGCCAGGTCGAGACGGTACGAGATGGGAGAGGTATCCGGCAGGATGGCCGATTTTACGATCATCACGTCCGACAATCCCAGGTATGAGAATCCGGAGGCGATCATGGATGACATCGAGGTCGGCATGAAGAAGACGACCGGGAAATATATCCGGATCACGGACCGGAAGGAAGCGATCGCCTATGCCATCCGTCACGGAAAGCCGGGCGACATCATCGTGCTGGCCGGCAAGGGGCACGAGGACTACCAGGAGATCAACGGGAAGAAATACCCGATGGATGAGCGGGTGCTGATCCGTGACATCCTCGCAGAGGATGAAAAAGGCAAGCGCATGTAACTGTCCGTGCAGATGAGTCAGGAGGGCTATGAGGTTCGCAGATGTGATTGTGGATATTTCCGCCCATGCGCTGGACCGGAGCTTTCAGTACCGGGTGCCGGAGGAATTCGCCGGCAGCTGTGATGTCGGCACGCTTGTCTCGGTTCCGTTCGGAAAACGGATGGTGACCGGCTATATTGTGGGGTTCTCTGATACACCGAAGATTGAGGAGGAAAAAATCAGGCCGCTCGCGCGGGTTGACAATGAGGCGACAAGCGAGGAGAGCCGGCTGACCGGGCTGGCGGTCTGGATCAGGGACCGGTATGGCAGTACCTTCCTGCAGGCGCTCCGCACGGTTCTTCCCAAAGAAACAAAGATGAAGGTTCGCCAGCAGAAGCGGGTGACGCTGGCGGTTTCTGCAGATGGAGCCCGGCGTGCAGCGGCCGTCTGCCGGGTGAAGAAGCAGAAGGCACGCGAGCGGCTTCTGGCAGCACTCTCGGAGGAAGAGACCCTTCCCTGGGAGGTTGTCACGCAGAAGCTGAATGTAACGCCGTTTGTTGTCCGGGCGCTGGCGCAGAAAGGGCTCGTTCGGATAGAGAGCGAGGATGCATACCGGACCCCGAAGCTGCCGGAGGCCTTTTCTCACAAGGGCATCACGCTGAATGCAGAGCAGGAGAAGATCGTCCGCGCAATCTGCAGCTCCTGGGAAAAGGAGCCGGCGGGACGATACCTGATCCGGGGCGTGACCGGGTCCGGGAAGACGGAGGTCTATATTGAGTTGATCGCCTTCGCGGTGGAACATGGTCAGCAGGCAATTGTGCTGATCCCCGAGATCGCACTGACCTACCAGACACTGATGCGGTTCTACCACCGATTCGGAGACCGGGTTTCCATCATCCATTCGAAAATGAGTGCGGGCGAGCGGTCTGACCAGTTCGAACGGGCGCGGCGCGGAGAGATCGATGTGATGATCGGTCCCAGGTCGGCGCTGTTCACACCGTTCGAGCACCTGGGCATCATCGTGATCGATGAGGAGCACGAGGAGAGCTACAGGAGCGGGCAGGCGCCGCGCTACCATGCGCGCGAGGTGGCGTTCCGGCGGGGCGAAATGGAGAAAGCGAAGGTTGTCCTGGGTTCCGCGACGCCCTCACTCGAAGCCTCCTATGCGGCAGAGCGGGGCCTTTTGAAGGAATTCCGGCTGACACAGCGGGCAGGAAAGTCTGTGCTCCCAAAGGTTGAGATTGTGGATCTGAGGCGGGAGAAGGGGGTCAGCGACCGTACCATGATCGGCCGGAGACTTCGAGAAGCCATCCAGGAGACACTGAGCCGGCATGAGCAGGCGATGCTGTTTCTGAACAGAAGAGGGGTGGCTTCATTTGTCACCTGCAGAACCTGCGGAGAAGTACTGAAGTGCCCGCACTGCGATGTGGCTCTGACGCTGCATGGGAGAGACCGGCTGGTCTGCCACTATTGCGGATATCAGACAAGCCTCCCAGACACCTGCCCGTCCTGTGGAAGCCCATTTCTCAGGACATTCAAGGCGGGGACGGAACAGATCGAGCGGGAGGTACGTCAGCTGTTTCCCTCTGCCGCCGTTCTCCGAATGGACAAGGACACGACGTCAGGGAAGGATGGACAGCTGGAAATTCTTTCAAAATTCGCATCTCATGAGGCGGACATCCTGATCGGGACGCAGATGATCGTCAAGGGACATGATTTCCCGGATGTGACGCTGATGGGGATTCTCGCAGCGGATCTTTCGCTGAACGTACCTGACTTCAGGGCTGCTGAGCGGACCTTTCAGCTCCTGACACAGGCAGCGGGAAGGGCGGGACGTGCGGAAAAGCCGGGAAGGGTGCTGATCCAGACCTATCAGCCTGATCATTATGCGATCCAGTGCGCTGCCCGACAGGACTATGACAGCTTCTACCACAGGGAGATGCACTATCGGATGTTATCCGGCTACCCGCCGGCAGGCGGTCTGCTGCAGGTGCATCTGTCCTGCGCGGACAGGGAACAGCTTGAGGCTGCTGCCGCCCACCTGCGGGGACTGCTTGACCGCATTCTCAGCAACGTGACGACAGCGGTCGTGCTGGGGCCCTCGGATGAGGCGGTCGGGAAGATTGCCGATGTCTACCACATGGCTATTTATCTGAAGTGCCCGGACAGGCGGGTGCTGCGTGTGTCAAAGGACAGGATGGAGCGGTATATCGGGGCGAATGAAGGGTTCCGGACGGTCGACATTCAGTTTGACGCAGACTAGAAAGCAGCCTATCTGAAACAGGATGGATGATGGAAACCGGACGACAGCGTGCCGGATATAAGGAAAGGATGAGAGATATGGCTCTTAGACAGATTCGTACCCTCGGTGACGAGGTATTGACAAAAAAGTGCCGCGAGGTGAAGGAGATGACTCCGCGGCTCCGCACACTTGCAGCTGACATGCTGGAAACGATGTATCACGCGGAGGGTGTGGGGCTGGCAGCTCCGCAGGTTGGCGTCCTGAGGCGGATCGTCGTGATTGATGTCGGGGAGGGACCGGTGACGCTGGTGAACCCGGTGGTTGTGGAGAAGGATGGAGAGCAGACCGGATCGGAGGGCTGCCTGTCGGTTCCGGGAAAGGCCGGACAGGTCACGCGCCCGGAGCATGTGATTGTGAAGGCGCTTGATCTTGATATGAAGGAGATTACAGTTGAGGGACGGGATCTGTTCGCCAGGGCTCTTTGTCATGAAATTGATCATCTCGATGGTGTGATGTACATATCCAAGGTGGAGGGAGAATTATACAGCACACAGCCGCAGGAAGAGGATGAAGAAGACGAAGAGGAGGACGTCTGAGATAGTGATGGAAACAGGAGAACACGCTGCCGGACAGCCTGCCCTGCAGCATCAGGTCGTATTCATGGGAACACCGGACTTCGCATCCGGAATTCTGGAGGCACTGATTCAGTCTGAATACCATGTCAGGGCAGTCTTTACGCAGCCGGACAGGCCAAAAGGACGCGGGAAAGGTGTCCAGTTCTCCCCGGTCAAGGAGACGGCGATGCGCCACGGGATCGAGGTGTATCAGCCTGTGAAGATCAGGCAGGAGGAGAACGTGGAGCTGCTCCGGCGTCTTCATCCGGACTTTATCGTTGTAGCGGCGTTCGGTCAGATCATACCGCAGGCGATCCTGGATATTCCGGCGTATGGCTGCCTGAATGTCCACGCCTCTCTTCTGCCGGCGTGGAGAGGAGCGGCTCCGATCCAGTGGTCGATCATCAGCGGAGATTCGGAGACCGGCGTTACAATCATGAAGATGAACGCCGGCCTGGACACCGGCGATATCATCAGCCAGGAGGCCGTCCGGATCCGGAAGGACGAGACGGGCGGAAGTCTGTTTGACCGCCTGATGCCCGTCGGGGCAGAGCTTCTGCTCAGGACAATGCGGGAGATCGAGGCCGGAAGAGCCGTTCCAAGACCGCAGCCGGAGAAAAGTACAACGCCGTATGCGTCGATGCTGACCAAAAAGAGCGGGCTGGTGGACTGGACGAGGCGTGCAGATGAAATCGAGCGCATGATCCGCGGGCTGTCCCCGTGGCCGAGCGCCTATACCTTCGAGCACGGCAAGATGCTGAAAATCTGGAGGGCGGAAGTTGTCCGCCCTGCGACAGACGGCGAAGCGGTCTCAGGCAGGGAGCAGGAAAAGATGAATCCGGAAGCTGTTCAGGAGCTGTGCGTGCATAAACAGGATACAGTTCAGCAGGCCGTCCTGGATAGCCGGGACGCGGATGCGAACAGTGTCGGGGCGGGAACGATCGTCAGGGTGACGAAGACAGAGCTTGTCGTGCAGACCGGGTGCGGTCTGCTTTCGCTTCTGGAGCTTCAGCCGGAAGGAAAGAAGAGGATGGCTGTGGACGCATTTCTCAGAGGATACAGGCAGAGCGAGGGCGAAAGGCTCGGACGCTGAAACAACAGCTGAAAGGAGAAATTGGCATGTACGGTTACGGCGGATATCCCATCTATTTTGACTGGACGTATCTGCTGGCGATTCTCGGTCTTGTACTGACGATGATCGCAAGCGGACAGGTCAGAAGCACATTTGCCAGATACCAGAAGGTAAAGAGCCGGTCAGGGCTGACGGGGGCGATGGCAGCCCGGATGATCCTTGATTCGCAGGGACTGCAGAACGTTGCCATCGAGCATGTGTCGGGCAGTCTGACGGATCATTATGACCCGAGATCGAAGACGCTTCGCCTGTCTGATTCAACCTATTCCTACAGCTCGGTTGCAGCGATCTGTGTGGCAGCGCATGAGAGCGGTCACGCAGTCCAGGACAAGGTCCACTATGGGCCGCTTGTGCTCAGAAGCACACTGGTTCCGGCTGCACAGTTCGGCTCCTCCTTGTCATGGCCGATTTTTATCTTCGGACTGATCTTCTCGCTTCAGCCCCTGATCACGGCAGGCATTGTCCTGTTCATGGTGGCAGTGCTGTTTCAGCTGATCACACTTCCGGTGGAGTTCAATGCCTCTCACAGGGCGCTTGAAATTCTGAAATCCAGCCAGCTTATTCCGGAGGATGAACTTAAGGGCGGCCGTCAGGTTCTGAGAGCGGCAGCGATGACCTACGTCGCAGCCCTTGCCGCGTCGATCCTGCAGCTTCTGCGTCTTCTGATACTGGCAAATGACAGAAGAGACAGACGATAATATGATATGCCGATAACCCGATGAGCCGGGCGGACAGAGTCGGAAGAGGCTGTTGACAGACAACAGGGGCCTGGGATTCAGATGCCCTGTGGGGAGCAGAGACATGGGAGTGAACATCCGCGCGCTGATCCTGGATGTGCTGATGGAGGTGACCGAGGGGGAAGCCTACAGCCACATCGCACTGAGGGATACGCTTGAAAAATATGAATATCTTGACAAGAGGGACCGGGCGTTCATCTCCCGGGTCACGGAGGGGACGCTCGAGAATCTGATTCAGATTGACTATATCATCGAGTGCTTCTCAAAGGTGCCGATCTATAATATGAAGCCCCTGATCCGCAATCTGCTCCGGATGTCAGTCTATCAGCTGAAATGGATGGACGCGGTCCCGGACTCGGCGGTTGTCAATGAGGCTGTGAAAATTGCGCAGAAACGCGGCTTCTTCAATCTGAAGGGGTTTGTGAACGGAGTCCTGAGGGCCTGCGCAAGAGGCCTGGACAGTGTGACGTATCCATCGGCGGAGGCAAGTCCGCTGGAGTATCTGTCGGTGCGCTATTCCATGCCGCAGTGGATTCTGACAAAGTGGCTGTACCAGTTTTCTTTTGAGGATGTTGAGAAGATGTGCGCCTCCTTTCAGGCAGAGCGCCCGATCACTGTCCGCGTCCGGACACAGCAGGCGTCGAAGGAGGAGATCATACAGTCTCTTGTCTCGGAGGGCGTGACCGTTTTGCAGCATCCCTATCTGGACTATGCCCTGAAGCTCACCGGTGTCAATTACCTGCAGGCACTCACGGCGTTTCGGAACGGCTGGATCTATGTCCAGGATGCCAGTTCCATGCTGGTGACGGAGATTGCCGCCCCGAACTGGGGCGACTACTGCATCGATGTCTGTGCTGCGCCGGGCGGCAAAAGTCTCCATCTTTCAGACCGCCTCAAGGGAAGCGGATATGTGGAGGCACGGGACATCTCTGAGAAGAAGGTTGATCTGATGCAGGAGAACATCGACCGGCTTGGCGTGATCAACATGCAGGCGGCGCTGAAGGACGCGATGAAGTACGATGAAAAGTCTTTCCAGAAGGCGGACATCGTGCTCTGTGATGTGCCCTGCTCGGGACTGGGCGTGATCGGAAAGAAGCAGGATATCAAGTATAAAATGAACCCGACGCGGCTTGAGGAGCTGGTGCGGATTCAGCAGCGGATTCTGAGCGTCTCCCAGAATTATGTGAAGCCGGGCGGTGTGATGGTTTTCTCGACCTGCACCATCGGTGCGGAGGAAAACCAGATGAACCTGCAGTATGTGCTGGACCATTTTCCGTTTCGGCTTGAATCGATCGATCCGTACATTCCGGAGGCGCTGCGGGGGCGGACGACCGCAGGCGGATATCTCCAGCTTCTGCCGGGGGTTCATGACTGCGACGGCTTTTTCCTGGCGCGTCTGCGCCGGGAAGGCTGAAACACCCTGCGCGCCTGCGCCGAGAAGGCTGAAAGGCCATGCCGCAGCGTGTCGGGAGGGTTGAGACGTCCTGGCGCGCCTGTGCCGGGAAGGCTGAAAGGCCATGTCGTAGCGTGTCGGGAGAATTGAGCATGTCCGTTGGTGTGATCAGCCTGGAATGTTGGAAACTGAGAAGGGGACAGATGGAAGAATACAGCACAGAACAGGAACAGAAAAAGGAAGGCGGAAAGCGGGATCTGCTCTCGATGTATCCGGCGGAGCTTGAAGCCTTTCTGACGGAGATTTCGGAGAAAAAATTCCGGGCAAGACAGATCTATGACTGGCTGCATGTACAGCACGCGACGTCCATTTCCCAGATGACGAACCTGTCAAAGCTGCTCCGGGAAAAGCTGGAGGCGCTGACCTGCATCGACGAGCCGGAGCCTGTTGAGGTGCTGACCAGCAGGCTGGATGGCACGAAGAAATATCTGTTCCGGATGAAGGATGGAAATGTCATCGAGTCTGTTCTGATGAGGTACAGCTACGGACTTTCTGTCTGCATTTCGTCCCAGGTGGGCTGCAGCATGGGATGCCGGTTCTGTGCTTCCACAATCGGAGGACGGATCCGAAACCTGACAGCATCGGAGATGCTGGGACAGGTGCTTCAGATCAGCCGTCTGGAGGGAGAGCGGATCTCACATGTTGTGATCATGGGCAGCGGGGAGCCACTCGACAACTATGACAACCTCGTCCGCTTTCTGAGAATCATCGGAGATCCGGACGGGGAGCGTCTGAGCCTCAGGGACATCACCGTCTCGACCTGCGGGATTGTGCCGAACATCTACCGCCTTGCGGAGGAAGGACTGCCGGTGACACTCGCGCTCTCTCTTCATGCCTCCGGGCAGAAGGAGCGGGAGACACTGATGCCAATTGCGAAGAAGTACGAGATCCATGCTGTCATCGATGCTGTGAAGGCTTATTTTGAGAAGACAAAGCGGCGGATTACGTTTGAATACAGCTGTGTGAGAGGGGTCAATACATCCACGGCTGACGCGGATCGGCTGGCGGGCCTGCTGAAGGGACTGAACTGTCATGTCAACCTGATCCCGGTCAACCCGGTCAGGGAGAGGGAATTCACGGAACCTGACAGAGGTGAGATTGAGGCTTTTCGGAGAATGCTTGAAAAAAAGGGGATTCATGTTACCATCAGAAGAGAACTGGGCCGTGACATTTCGGCTTCATGCGGCCAGCTGAGGAGGAGTTACCTGAAGGATCATGGAGACATATTGCCAGACAGATGTCGGATTAAAACGAAATAGCAATCAGGACTTTGTCTATGCCTCCGACCAGAAGGTAGGACGGCTTCCGTCCCTGCTCATTGTCGCGGACGGGATGGGCGGACACGCAGCCGGGGACCTGGCGTCCAGGGTCTGTGTGGAGACGGCGGTCAGCAGCATCGAGGGCTCCGGGCAGACGGAGACCATTCCGATCCTTGCGGAGGCGGTTCAGAAGGCAAACCGCGCAGTCCTGAAGAAGGCGGCGGAAAAGCCGGAGTACGCAGGCATGGGGACGACAATCGTGGCTGCGGTGATCGACGGAAATACTCTCTATGTCGCGAATGTCGGAGACAGCAGGCTCTACCTGATCGATGATGACAGGATTGACCAGATTACGCTGGACCATTCGCTTGTAGCGGAGATGGTGCGCTCCGGCCGGATATCGCCGGAGCAGATGAGAAACCATCCGGAGAAGAACATTATTACCCGGGCAGTCGGCGGAGAGGAGAACGTGGAGGTGGACTTCTTCGATGTCGGGCTTCATAAGGGCGACGTCGTGCTGTTGTGCTCGGATGGGCTGACGAACATGGTGGAGGATGAGCAGATCTTCCGCATCGTCAGAAGAGAAAAGACGCTGAGAGATGCCGGGCAGAAACTGATCTCGGCAGCAAATTCGGCAGGCGGCCGCGATAACATATCTGTTGTACTCGCGCGGCTGACTGATCTATAAGGGCATCCATATGTTAAATGCAGGAGATTCTCTTCAGAATCGATATGAGATAATCAATTGCATAGGATCGGGCGGGATGGCCGATGTCTACAAGGCAAAGGACCACAGGCTGAATCGCTTTGTTGCCATCAAGGTGCTCAAGCCGGAGTTTCGCAACGATGCGGAGTTTGTATCGAAGTTCCGCGTGGAGGCGCAGGCAGCGGCAGGTCTTTCCCACCCGAACATCGTGAACGTCTATGATGTCGGGATTGAGGGCTCTGTCTATTTCATCGTCATGGAACTGGTGGAGGGCATCACGCTCAAGGACTACATTCGCAGCAAGGGGCGTCTGTCTGTCCGGGAGATGACCGGCATCTCGCTTCAGATCGCCGCCGGGCTGGAGGCCGCGCACAAGAGCGGCATCATCCATCGGGACATCAAGCCTCAGAATATCATTATATCCACGGACGGGACGGCGAAGGTTGCAGATTTCGGGATTGCGCGGGCGGCGAGTTCCGATACGATTCATCCGAGCGCGATGGGGTCTGTGCACTACAGTGCGCCGGAGCAGGCGCGGGGCGGGTACTCCGATGCCAGAAGCGACATCTATTCGCTTGGAATCACGATGTATGAGATGCTGACGGGAAAGGTGCCGTTTGACGGCGATTCGACCGTTGAGGTTGCCCTGAAGCACCTGCAGGAGGACATCGAGTCCCCGAGAAAATATGTGCCGGATCTGCCTGTGACGGTGGAGCAGATCATACTCAAGTGCACGGAGAAGAGCCCGGACCGGCGGTATCAGAACATGACGGAGCTGATCCACGACCTGAAGGAATCGCTGGTCAGTCCGAACGGAGATTTTGTCAGACAGGGCGGTCTGCCGGCGGATGGCCTGACGCAGAAGTATTCCAGGGAAGATCTGGAAGAGATCAACAGGAGAACCTCATTTGAAAATGGGGAATCCGGTAAGGCGCCTTTTCCAGGGCTGTTTGACGGGGACTATGACCGGCGGATGAACTATCCGCCGGAGGACGAGGACGCCGGGGATTTCTACGGGTCCGGGGAGGAGGACTTCCCGAATGAGGGAGAGGTGCTCCACGGAAACCGGAAGAAACAGCGAAGTGCCGGGGAGAAGCGTGAAAAGCACGGCCATGAGAAGCTTGTGGCAGCCCTCTCCGCGCTGGCAGCGCTTGTGGTGGGGCTGACGATTCTGTACCTCGTCCTGCATACCTACGGCCTGATTTCCGGTGGTCATAAGACTCAGGACGGACAGAGCGAGACACCGCTGGTGCTGGATCTGACTTCTGATCCGGTCACGGTTCCTGACCTCAGGGGACTGTCCGAGAGTGAGGCACAGGCAAAGCTCAAGAAGCTCAAGCTGGGATACCGGTATCTGGGAGAAGAGTCGTCGTCTGACTATGCATCCGGAACGGTCATGAGCCAGAGCAGTGAGCCGGGGACGAAGGTGCAGGCAAACTCGACAATCGGCTATAAGCTGTCAACGGGACCGGAGGATTCCCTGACCGTTCCGGACCTGGAGAAAAAGACACAGAAGGAGGCGGAGAGTGCGCTGGCATCGATGGGGCTGAACGTCTCGGTGGACAATACCCGGTACAGTGATTCGATTGCGGAGGGACGGGTCATCACGACAAACCCGGGTGCCGGTTCCGCGGTTCATGCGGGGGACACGGTGACACTCTATATCAGCCAGGGGAAGGATACACAGAGCATTACGGTTCCGGATGTGACGGGAAAGTACAAGGACGATGCTGTCACGATGCTCACAAATTACGGCCTGTATGTCTATGTGACCAGTCAGCCGTCCGATACCGTCGGGGAGGGACTTGTGATCAGCCAGGATCTGAAGGCCGGATCCAGCGTACAGTCAGGCTCGTCAATTACGATCACAGTCTCAAGCGGGCCCTCCGGCCAGAGCGATATCGTCGTAGGACCTGGCCAGAACAGTGCTTCGTCGTCCCAGACAAAATGGATGTGCAACGCGCAACTCAACGCGCCGCCGAATTATTCCGGCGGGAATGTCCGGATCACGCTGAAACAGACAGGCGGTGAGAAAACCATATATGAAGGAGCTGGATCATTTCCGTATATCCTGAATGTCCAGGGAGAGGATGGCGTGTCGACCGGGACGGCTTATGTCTATACACTGGATGACAATGGCAATGTGACCTCGACAACGGAATATGATGGGATCGATTTTACGCAGGTAACAGGATGAAGGGAAAGATTATCCGCGCGGTCGCGGGATACTATTATGTCTTCGGTTATGAGGATGGGCGGACGCACCAGTGCAGGGCAAGGGGCATTTTCCGGAAGGATGGAAGCAAGCCTCTTGTAGGAGATGAGGTACTCTTTGACCTGACACACACCGAGGATACGGAAGGGACGGTCGATGAGATTTTGCCGAGAAAGAACAGCCTGATCCGCCCGCCGGTTGCGAATGTCGATCAGGCGTTGATTGTGTTTGCGCTCAAAGATCCGGAGCCGAACCTGTCTTTGCTGGACCGTTTTCTGGTGCTGATGGAGCGGCAGAAAATTCCCGCTGTTATTGTATTCAACAAGGATGACCTGGATGAGAAGGATACGTTTGATGGCATTGCCCGTGTCTACAGAGACTGTGGCTGTCAGGTGTTTTCGATGAGTATCCGGACAGGAGAAGGTGTGGACAGGGTCCGGCATCTGTTTGACAATAAGACGACGGTGCTTGCCGGACCGAGCGGTGTCGGGAAATCTTCGCTGACAAATCTGCTCTGCCCGGATGCCGGGATGGAGGTCGGGGAGGTCAGCCGCCAGAACCGGCGCGGAAAGCAGACCACACGGCACGCTGAGCTGTTCCCCTGCGGAAAAGATTCGTTCTTTTTTGATACGCCGGGCTTTTCCAGCCTGTATCTGGATGAGATCAGCCCGGAGGAGCTGAAGACGTATTTTCCGGAATTTGAGGCCTATGAGCCGTTCTGCCGGTTTTCTGGCTGTCTTCATCTGGCAGAGCCGGACTGCGGTGTCAAGGAGGCTGTCCGGTCGGGGAAGATCAGCAGAGAGCGGTATGACAGCTACAGGAAGCTGTATGAGGAGCTGAAGGAAGGGCGTAAAAGATGAGGTACAGGCTTTCACCGTCGATTCTGGCGGCTGATTTTACAAAACTTGGAGAGGAGATTCGGAGAACGGAGGAGGCGGGAGCGGAATATCTGCACATCGATGTGATGGACGGGTGGTTTGTGCCGTCCATTTCCTTCGGGCAGCCCCTCGTCACATCCATCCGGCCGGGCAGCCGGCAGTTTTTTGATGTGCATCTGATGGTGCAGGACCCGGAACGGTATATCGGGGACTTTGCGAAGGCCGGCGCGGACGGGATCACTGTCCATGCGGAAGCCTGCCGGCATCTCGACCGGGTGCTGTCACAGATTCATGAAGCCGGGTGTCGGGCAGGTGTCGCCCTGAATCCAGCGACGCCGCTGTCTGTGCTGGACTATGTGTATCAGAAGACAGACATGGTCCTGATCATGACGGTCAACCCGGGGTTTGGCGGCCAGAAGCTGATCCCCGAGATGTTCGGAAAAATCCGCACGCTGCGGCAGAGGCTGGATGAGCTGCACCTTGAGACGGATATTGAAGTGGATGGCGGTGTGAACCATGATACCATCGTCCCGCTTCTGGAGGCAGGAACAAATGTTTGTGTAGCCGGATCGGCCGTATTCAGGGGCGATATCGGGCAGAACGTCAGGGTGCTGAATGGGGTGCTCATGGACTATGAGAAAAGACAGGAAAGCTGAAGGTTCGGATGAGCGCCGGGCAGCTGAAACTGGAATCTCAGGAATGACGAAAAAGACTGAAAGAACGGGGAAGTGGACGGATATGCCTGAGGAGACGGAGAGAGGGCAGTTTGCTGAAAGGCCTGAGACAGCGGGAAGGAACGACAGGATCGAAAAAAAGATGTCCCGAACCGGGTACGTCTTCTGCGGAGGGGACATATCGGACGCACTCCTTCCGCTGGTTCTGCGGCGTATTTCCCTGGAAAAAGGGAATTCTGAAAGGAAACCATATGTCATTGCGGCAGACAGGGGACTGGTGTGTCTCGATGGCTGCGGCGTGGAGCCTGACCTTGTAGTCGGCGACTTCGACTCCGCTCCCTCAGGATTTATCGATGATTATCGAACCAGGCACCCGAAGGCAGAGATCCGTTCTTACAGCCCGGAGAAGGATTTTACAGATTCTGAGATTGGTGCACGGGCAGCGGTGGATGCCGGCTGCAGCAAGATTGTGATGATCGGGGCAACCGGAAGCCGCCTTGACCATGTCCTCGGCAACCTGCAGGTTCTGGATTATCTGATGGAGGCAGGCGTCTGGGGAGAGATCCTTGACCTTTGCAACCGGATCACGATTCATGGAGGAGCGCGGGGCGGCCAGTTTTCGATCCGGAAGGAAGAACAGTGGGGGAAGTATGTCTCCCTGTTCGCCTTTGGAGGGGATGTTGAAGGGCTGACGCTCACCGGCTTTCATTATAATGTGAAGAATTTCCGGCTTTCCTCCGTTGGAAGCAGGGCGGTCTCCAACGAGATTGATGCGTGCGAAGGTACTATCTCCTTCAGGAAGGGGAAACTGCTGGTGATCGAGTCCAGGGATACGCCGGCAGGCCGCTTATAATGTACTGACTGCTGGCAGAAGGAGCTGCCGCTTTCATGATGAATCTCATGAAGGCGGCGGCTTTTTTGTTACATATGTCACATATTCCTGGTGACAGACTTCACTGGAAAGCCCTTTGATAGCGGATTATGATCGAAGCAGGGTTAAAGTCAGAGTCCGGCTTGTGAAAAGAGCGTGAAGAACGGGTGGGAACACGGATCTATCATGAATGTGAAACAGCTGCAGGGAAAGCCGGACAGGAAAGGTGGGACAGGCGATGCGGGAGACTTGTGTACAAGTCAATTCACTGGTGAAACGCTATGGTGAGTTTGTAGCGGTGGATCATTTTTCACTGAATGTCGGGAAGGGGGAAATCCTGGGACTTCTCGGACCGAATGGAAGCGGCAAGACGACGACCATCAACTGTATTCTTGCCCTTCTGAGTTATGACAGAGGCAGTATCACCATCTTCGGTGAAAATATGACTCCTGAGCGATATGACATCAAACGGCGAATCGGGGTTGTTCCGCAGAATGTGGCAGTGATGGACAGCCTGACTGTGGAGGAGAACATTGATTTTTTCTGCGGACTTTATGTGAAGGACCGCAGCAGCCGCAGAGCCTGTGTCAGGGACGCGCTGGCATTCACAGGGCTTACCGACTGCAGAAAACAGAAACCGAAGAAACTGTCAGGCGGCCTTCTCCGGAGACTGAACATTGCATGTGGCATCGCACACAAGCCGGAACTGATTTTCTTTGATGAGCCGACGGTCGCGGTCGATCCGCAGAGCCGGAATGCCATCCTGGAGGGAATCCGGAAGATGAATCAGAATGGCACTACCATTGTCTATACTTCACATTATATGGAGGAGGTTGAGAAACTCTGCACAAGGATTGTGATAATGGATCATGGGAAAGGGGTGGCAGAGGGCACTGCCGCATCGCTCAAGGCGGGACTGCGAAACAGAGAAACGATCAGAATCCATATGCCGGTACGGCAGGAAGAAGTGCTGCGCGCGATCCGTGAGGTGAATCATGTTTACCATGTGCAGGCGGAGGATGAAGATATCGTGATCCGGTGTGACGGCGGCGAGCACAATCTTGTTCATATCCTGAATGTTCTGGAGGAGAAGGGGGCTGTCTTCGGGAGAGTCACAACGGAACTTCCAACCCTGAATGATGTCTTCCTGGAAATCACCGGAAAGGAGCTGAGGGAATGATGTTTTTGCACATATTCTGCTATCAGCTGAAGAACCTCTTCCGGAAGAAGTACATCATTGGCTGGAATTTGCTCTTTCCGCTGGTGCTGGCGACAGCATTCTACATTGGCTTCGGTCATATGGTGACCAAAGACCCGAACGCATTTCAGACGATTGCGGCAGGGTATGCCGAGGTTCAGTCTGTGTCCGGTATTCCGGAAGAAGGGACAGAAAGCGGGAATGCAAAGATCTTCCTGAAGATTCTGGAACAGCTCCAGACAGAGGGCGGGAAAAACATGATCGACCTGACCCGGTATCATTCGGAGAAGGAAGCACGGGAGGCGCTGCTTGACGGTCAAATCGAGGGCTACTATCTGAATGAAGGTGGAACGCTCTCCCTCCATATCAGGGAGGAAGGAGTGAACAGCACCATTCTGTCGCAGATCCTGAAACAGTACCGTTCCGCGTGTACCATGGCGGAGCAGGTTGCGGAGGACCATCCGTCCAGGCTGCTGCAGATGATCGCAGGCCTTTCCGTAAACCGGGGGTATCTGGAAGAATATACACCTGGCAGGCAGATCTCACCGTATCTTCAGTTTTTCTTCGCACTTCTGGCGATGTCCTCTATGTATGCGTCCTGGATTGCGACCGCGATGATGGAGTCGATGTGTGCGAATCTGTCAGAGTGCGGGAAACGATTTGAAAGCTCGGGAGCAGGAAGGTTCACTTCCATCCTGGCCGGCGCGCTCGCGGGCACAATCTTTCAGATCGTCAGCAATGCCATCACGGTCTTGTACATCGAGTATGTTCTCCGGATCAGTTTTCAGGCACCTTTTCCTGAAATCATGATGATCATGGGACTGGGGAGCGCTGTGGGAATCGGATTTGGGATTCTGTTCGGGACGCTGTTTCAAGGAGAAGCACTCAGGGTCGCCATTCCGCTGACTTTTTCCATGGTCAGTTCCTTCTTGTCCGGCCTGATGATGGGACAGATGAAGCAGCTGGTCGAGAATGCAGTTCCGGTTCTGAACCGGATCAATCCGGCAGCCGTCTTCACGGACAGCCTTTACGTACTGGCCAGTTACGGGAAAAACCGGCAGTACTGGCTGGATATCCTGTCTATGGTGGGGATGGTGATCGTGACCCTGTCGATCAGCGCAGTGATTCTGAGGAGAAGACGGTATGCCAGTATTTAAAGCTGTTCTGAAATCGGTGAAATCTTACTGGAAGACATTCCTGATCTACTTTCTGGTGTTTGTGTCCTTCGCACCGATGCAGGCAGAGAGCCTGGCAGAACGCAATGAGAAGGTTTTCCAGGAAGAGAAGCTGACTGTGACAGTCATTGACCAGGATGATTCCCTGCTCAGCAGAAGTCTGACTGATGAGCTGGAGAAGACACAGCAGGTCACCCGCATCCGGGGAAATGTATCTGCAAGCGAGCTCCGCAGACTGAAGGATGATGTGAATTTCGGGATCAGGGATTATGTTCTGATTCTTCCGGACGGTCTTGAACAGGCGGTGGAGGAGGGACGCATGGATATCCGGCCCCGTTTCATGCAGGGAGGAACCAGCGCAGCGGGACAGCTGATGACGACCAGAATCGATCAGTATCTGAATCATCTTGCTGTCTATCTGCAAAGCGGATATAAGATGGAGGATGCCCTGAAGGATACCGCAGAAGATCTTACGTCGGCGGATGAAAGCTGCGTGGTTCTGGAACGGCAGGAAGTCAGGCTGACCCGAGCTTCCATTCTCTTCAGTTTCAACGGATTCTCGCTGAGCATGATGCTGTGTATCTTCGTCGGCTGTCTGGCGCTGAAGTTCAGACAGAAGGATCTGGCGTCCAGAATCCGTGTCTCCGGACTATCTTTCTGGAAGCGCAGCGGCGGTTTTTTTGGAGCGATCGCAGCCGTTGGTATTCTGACAGCCTTTCTGGTGATCGCTGTGGTTCTCCTGGATGCCATCCTCCATGGACAGCATGACGTTCCCGGTCTGCCGCTCTACATCCTCAATACACTGGCTCTGACGTGTGTCGGCCTGGGGCTTGGATACCTGATCAGCTCGATCTCCCAGAATGAAGGAACCGTCAACATGCTGGCCAATATGGCAGTCCTCTCCATGTGTTTCATCTGCGGGACTTTTGTGAATATTCGTTTTCTGTCACCGGCTGTCGTAAAAGCTGCCCACTTCATGCCGCTCTACTGGTATAATACAGGAGTGGAAACGATAGCGGAGCATTCTGCTGACGGAACGGTGGGAGCAGCGTTTATCATGCAGCTGGTGATACAGCTTTCTTTTTCGGCAGTCTTCTTTGCCGGTGGACTGATGATCTCAAAGATGAAGGAACGGTAGTATGGCTGATGCTGCAATCAGAAGCTTTGCGGCTGTGGAACTGATGATTCTGATCAACGCAGAGGAGATCACTGCACGGAGTGTAGCGGTCTCTCTCTGCGTTTTTCTATTCGCAGAGCTCAGCGTCCTTGCGGAGCAGAAGAAAAGATGGCTGTCTGATTTGTTCCTGGGAGCTTCGTTTGCGATGACGCTTTTCGCCATCCTGGCGGCAGGATTGAGGGGAATCGGCCTGGTCCTGTTTGCTTCCGTTCTGTATTCGACTGCTTTTCTCATTTTATTAAGCAGGAAGGTGTCGGCACTGCAGGACCGCCTGCACCAGACCTGTGATGACGGAAAGGAGCTGGAAAGACTCCTCAGGGCTCAGAACCGGTATCTGATTCATGAACAGGATGCTCAGGTCCGCCTGGCGACAATGTCGGAACGAAACCGGATCGCCCGGGAGATTCACGATAAAGTAGGGCATCTTCTTTCACGTGCGATTCTTTACCTGGGCGCTGTCAGAACTGTCAACAAGGATGAGATGATGGACAAACAGCTCTCCATTCTGTCGGATACGCTCGATGAAGCAATGCAGAAGATGCGGCAGTCCGTCCATGATCTGCACGACGAGTCCATCGATCTGAGCGGGAATCTGGAGCATATTTTGTCGGAGCTCAGAAATTTTTCTGTCGAGCGGGATCTGGATCTGGATCGTGACATTCCGCGTGAGTGCAAGCTGGCGATTCTGGGAATCACAGAAGAGGCTGTCACCAATATCATCAGACATTCCAATGGGACCCGGGTGCAGGTCATCCTTCATGAAAACCGTGATTTCTGCACCCTTTCTATCTCGGACAACGGATCAGTATCCGAAGAGATCAGACAGAGAGTCCGGAGCGGGCTGACAGACGGTATCGGTCTTTCCAACATACGGGAACGGGCAAGGAGCTGCGGTGGAGATGCTTACTTCTATACGGATGATGGGTTTACGGTGTACGCCAGGCTCCCGGTGAGAGAAGAAACAAACGCAGCAAACATGGCAGCAGAATGAGTGCATCCATCAGGAGAATGAACAAGACGGGGATGTTTGGTTTATGGAAGAAAAGAAGACGGTTCTGATAATTGATGACGATGACCTGATTACCATGTCTCTTGAGATGATCCTTTCAGCGGACCCGGAATTTGAGGTTATCGGAAAAGGGTGCTGTGGTGCGGACGCTGTTCGTATGTATGGGGAACTCTCTCCGGATATCCTGTTGTCTGATATCCGCATGCCTGACATGTCAGGACTGGACGCGGCGGAAAGGATCCTGTCACGGGATCCGAATGCTGTCATTCTTTTTCTCACAACCTTCTCAGATGACGAGTATATTGTAAAAGCGCTGCAGCTTGGCGTAAAAGGCTATCTGCTCAAGCAGGATTACCGGTCCCTGACACAGTCTCTCAGGGCCGCATTGAATGGGCAGTCTGTTTTTGGAGGCGCCGTGGTGGACAGACTGCCGGTGCTTATGAGGGGGGAACGGAATCCCTTTGACTACAGGTCAAGAGGAATCACGGACAGGGAATACGCTCTGATTCAGCTTGTTGCCGAGGGCGATTCCAACAGAGAAATTGCTGACAGATTGTTCCTGTCGGAGGGAACAGTACGGAACTATCTGTCGCAGATTCTGGAAAAGCTGAATCTGAGGGACCGGACACAGCTGGCAATCTTTTACCTGAAGCATGGCAGGTAATGCGAATCCAATGGCTGCTCCATCAAATGGAGGCGCAAAATAACCTGCAGGAAAGTCAATGCTTCTGTTTTACAACTGATTTCACTTCAGCGGGATGGTTGAGGAAATGGGGGCTGTCTGCTATAATGAAAAACCGCATTATAAGACGAATGCAGGAGTAAAGGGCCGTGCCTCAGGGCTTTCCGGAGTCTGGCTCTGGCCTTTATCAGAAGGAGAGATCAAAAAGCCATGAAATTAGGAATCGTCGGACTTCCGAATGTTGGAAAGAGTACCCTGTTTAATTCCCTGACGAAAGCCGGGGCAGAAGCCGCAAACTATCCGTTCTGCACGATTGACCCGAATGTTGGGGTTGTCGCGGTGCCGGACAAGCGTCTGAAGCTGCTTGGAGACCTGTATCATACACAGAAGATCACGCCTGCGGTCATTGAGTTTGTCGACATTGCAGGACTTGTCAAAGGCGCGTCGAAGGGGGAGGGACTCGGTAACCAGTTCCTTGCGAACATCCGCGAGTGCGATGCGATTGTTCATGTCGTGCGTTGCTTTGAAGACCCGAATGTCATCCATGTGGACGGAAGCGTCGATCCGGTCCGGGATATTGAAACCATCAATCTGGAGCTCATCTTCGCAGATCTGGAAGTTCTGGAGAAGCGGATGAACAAGGTTGGTCGTGCGGCGAGAAATGACAAGGACCAGGCGTCAGAGTTTGATCTGCTGAAGCGTCTGAAGGCCCATCTGGAGGACGGAAAGCCTGCGATCTCCTTTGAGACCTCGGACGAGAAAGAGCAGGAATGGATTTCCGAGTATGACCTTCTGACGGCGAAGCCGGTGATCTTTGCGGCAAATGTCGCGGAGGATGACGCGCCGGATGACGGAGCACAGAATCCGTATGTTGCCGCTGTCCGCGAGTATGCGAAAAAGTCCGGTTCTGAAGTCTTCGTTGTCTGCGCGAAGATTGAGGAGGAGATCTCTGAGCTGGAAGATGACGAGAAGCAGGCTTTTCTGGAGGATCTTGGCCTGAAGGAGTCTGGCCTTGACAAACTGATTGCTGCCAGCTACAGCCTGTTGGGACTCATGAGTTTCCTTACGGCAGGTGAGAAGGAGGTCCGCGCCTGGACGATCAAAAAAGGAACAAAGGCTCCGCAGGCAGCCGGAAAGATTCACACCGACTTTGAGCGAGGCTTTATCAAGGCGGAGGTTGTGAACTACAAGGATCTTCTGGACTGCGGCTCTCTTACGGCGGCCAGAGAGAAGGGAATTGTCCGTATGGAAGGGAAGGACTATGTCGTTCAGGACGGCGATGTCATCCTGTTCAGATTCAATGTATAAGATTAAGATATGGTGCATGACGATATTGCATTCCCCCACCTCGGAATTTATCTGAACCATGTGATCAAGACGATCACGCTTCCAGGTGGATTTACAGTTGCAATGTATGGAATCACGATGGCGCTCAGTATGCTGGCAGGGCTCTGCCTTGCCATGCGGGTGGCGAAAAAGACAGGACAAAATCCTGACGAATACCTGAACTTTGCGCTGATCGGGATTGTGGCAGCGCTCCTGGGAGCGCGGATTTACTATGTCGCCTTTACCTGGGATTATTACAGCAGGCACCCGCTGGAAATTTTAAACTTCAGGGGCGGGGGACTTGCGCTGTACGGCTCTGTGATCGCGGGCGTGCTGACGATTGTCATCTATGCAAGGGCGCGTAGGCTCAGTCTTCCGCTCATGCTGGATACGGCGAGTACCGGTATGGTACTGGGGCAGATCATCGGAAGATGGGGGAATTTTTTTAACAGAGAGGCATTTGGTCAGTATTCGGACGGCCTTTTTGCAATGCGTCTTCCAGTGGATGCCGTCCGGGCAGACGAGATCACAGAGTTGATGAAGCAGCATGCGTATACGGTCAATGGGGTGGCTTATATTCAGGTTCATCCGACCTTTCTCTATGAATCGCTCTGGAATGTCGGAGTCCTCACGGTTCTTCTGCTGGTTACGTTCTCCGGGAAGAAACGGTTTCATGGAGAAATTTTTCTACTGTACCTGCTGCTTTACAGCGCGGGACGCGCCTGGATCGAGGGCCTTCGGACGGACCAGCTTCGGTTTGCACATACCGCCATCGCTGTTTCGCAGCTTCTGGCCTGTATTCTGGTGATTGTCTCAGGTATCAGCCTGATTGTGCTCTCCAGAAGGGAAAAGAGCAGCCGGGGCGGGAAATCATGATGAGGAAAAAACAGAAGTCTGCCGGGCACCCGGAGGATCCGGTAAGAACAAAAGTCTGCCGGGCATCCGGAGGATCTGGTAAGGACAGGCAGACCGAAGGCAAAATGTTGGAACAGGAAAGCAGGCAGTGAGGAATTGCTATGGCAGGAACCGATATCGGAATCGATCTTGGCACGACAAGCGTGCTTGTCTATGTGCGCGGACGGGGTGTTGTCCTCAAGGAACCGAGTGTCGCGGCGCTTGACCGCTCGGATGACCGGATCCGGGCAATCGGAGAGGACGCCCGCATGCTCCTGAGCCGGTCCCCGGGAACGCTCAAGGAGATTCACCCGCTTGAGAACGGCATCATTGCCGATTATGTGGTGACGGAGCAGATGCTCCGCTATTTTATCCAGAAGGCTGTGGGAAGGCTGTCCTTCCGCAAGCCGAAAATCTGCATCTGCGTCCCCGCCGATCTGACGGAGGTCGAGCGGCATGCAGTCGAGGATGCCGGATACCAGGCGGGAGCCCGGGATGTGGCCATGGTGGAGGAGCCGATCGCAGCGGCAATCGGCGCGGGCATTGATTTTTCAAAGCCGAGCGGCAACATGGTCGTCGACATCGGGGGCGGAACAACGAACGCGGCGATTCTGTCTGTCAACGGGATCGTCGTATCGATGGGGCTCAAGGTCGGCGGCAATGATTTTGACGCGGCCCTCATGCGGTACATCCGTTCGCAGTTCGGCGTGACCGTCGGACAGCAGGCTGCGGAGGAGATCAAGATGCAGGTCGGCACGGTTTATGAACGGCCAGAGGAACGGCTGATGGAGTTCATCGGCCGGGACATTGAGACAGGGCTTCCGAAGACGGTCCGCATCAGTTCGCAGGACTGCCGGATGGCGTTCCGTGAGCTGACCGGCCGAATTGTGGAGGTTGTACACAGCGTGCTGGAGAAGACTCCGCCGGAGCTTGCGGAGGATGTCGCCCAGCGCGGCATCGTCCTGACAGGCGGCGGAAGCCTGATTGACGGCCTGGAGGACCTTCTGGAAGCCCGGACAGGGGTGAACGTGGTGACCTGCGACGACCCGCTCTGCGCAGTTGCGATCGGGACCGGACGGGCCGGGGAGCTGCTGGATCTGTAAGGTGCCTCGGCTTTTTGACAGGGGATTTCATGTCGGATACAACAATCAAAGGCTTTGTAGAACATATCACATACAGAAGTGAGGAGACAGGCTATACGGTTCTGACGCTCTGTGCAGATGGAGAGGAAGTGACCGCTGTCGGCGTGCTCCCGGAGATCGGAGAGGGGGAGACCATCCAGTGCGAGGGATCTTTCCAGGTGCATGCCACTTACGGCAGGCAGTTCCGGATCCGGGAGTTTTCTTTGTCTGTGCCGGAGGACGAGGCGTCGATGGAGCGCTATCTATCCTCCGGGCTGATTAAAGGGATTGGGAAAGCGCTCGCGCACCGGATTGTGAAGCGGTTCGGCACGGAGACATTTGACATCATCGAAAAAGAGCCAGACCGCCTGGAGGAAGTGAACGGGATCTCGGAGAAGAAGGCCAGGGAGATCTATCTGCAGGTATGCGAGAAAAAGGACCAGCGGGACGGGGTCCTGTTTTTGTCCCGGTACGGAATTTCCAACATCCTGGCGCTGCGTATCTGGAAGGCATACGGGAGCGAGGTGTATCGGATTATCCGAGAGAATCCGTACCGCCTTGCGGACGAGCTGCGGGGCATCGGGTTCCATATGGCTGATGAGATTGCCAGAAGGGCTGGGATGGCAGTCGATTCCCGGTTCCGCGTCGGGAGCGGCATCCTCTATACGCTTCAGCTTGCCGCCGGAGAAGGAAGTCTTTACCTGCCCAAGGCTGTTCTGCTTCGGCGGGCATCCAGTCTGTTGTCCATGCCGATTCCAAGTCAGCTTCCGGAGGCCTCGGTGCAGCCTGAACTCTCACAGACTTCCGTACAGCCGGGGATATCGCAGGCTTCCGTACATCCTGGGCTTCTGCAGGCGTCTGTGCAGTCAGCACTTCCGGAGGAGGGCATCCAGCCGGGAGCAGCCTGCCAGCCAGTCACCAACGGCGCGGGGGCAGCCTGCCAGTCTGTCACCAACAGCATGGATGCAGCCGATCCATCTGTCTTCCGGGATGAGGGTGCAGCCGGGACAGATGGGGAAAAGGGACAGGATGTACGAGATCCGGACAGTCTGTCTGATGAGGACTTCTTCGCCGGTCTGTATCCGGAGAGGGCGCCGGGCAGAGAAAAAATCAGGGAAGAAGAGGAACATCTGGAGCTTCTGGAGGACTGCCTCCGGAATCTTTCCGCCGACAGAAAGGTGATGATCAGGAAGGAAGAGGGGGAGGAGCGGATTTTCGAGCCGAGAGCCTACTATACAGAGCTGAGGACAGCAAAGATGCTGCACGACCTTAACATCACCTACAAGGGGACGGAGGCAGACTCCAGGAAAAGGGCACTCACAGCGGCAAGGAAGACGAAGACAGAGCTGGATGAAAGACAGCTGGAAGCGGTCATACGGGCGGATTCCTGCGGTGTCCTGATTCTGACTGGCGGGCCCGGAACCGGAAAGACGACGACGATCAACACGATGATTGCGATGTTTGAGGCGGAGGGACTGAAGATCGCTCTTGCCGCACCGACCGGAAGAGCGGCCAAGCGGATGACAGAAGCCACAGGACACGATGCCAGTACCGTACACCGGCTGCTTGAAGTCTCCGGAGATCCGGAAAAGGGGACGGTCGCATTCGGAAAAAATGATGAGGAGCCGCTGGAGCAGGATGTTGTGATCATCGATGAAATGTCGATGGTGGACATCTATCTGATGGCAAGTCTGCTGAAGGCGATACCGGTCGGCACACATCTTGTTCTGGTGGGAGATGCCAGTCAGCTTCCCTCTGTGGGACCTGGAAGTGTGCTGCGGGATATGATCCATTCGAAGATCCTGCCGACGGTGACGCTCACAACGGTTTTCAGGCAGGCGCAGGAGAGTGACATCGTGATGAATGCCCACCGGATCAACAAGGGTGAACATCCGGTCATTGACAATAAGAGCCGGGATTTCTTCTTCCTGAGAAGGCAGCGGGCGGAGGACATCATCGGGCAGGCAATCCATCTTGTCCGCGACAGCCTTCCGAAATATGTGCAGGCGGACACGGCAGACATCCAGGTGATGACGCCGATGAAAAAGGGTCTTGTCGGAACCATCCGGCTCAATGCGGTCATGCAGCAGGCACTCAATCCGCCCGGGCCGCGGAAGCGGGAGTGGACAAGGGGGGATGTTGTGTTCCGCGAGGGAGACCGTGTGATGCAGGTCCGAAACAACTACCAGAAGGAGTGGACCATCCGGGGGCGGTACGGAGCTGTCATTGACACCGGGGCCGGTATTTACAACGGTGACATGGGCGTTATCCGGGCAATCGACCCGCTGACGGCCCTGATGACTGTCGAATTTGATGAGCACAGGCGCGTCGACTATGAAAAATCGGAGCTCGACCAGCTTGAGCTTTCTTATGCAGTCACCATTCACAAGGCACAGGGGAGCGAGTACCCGGCTGTCATCATCCCGATGCTGAGGGGACCGAGGATGCTGATGAACCGGAACCTGATCTATACAGCGATCACAAGGGCCAGAAAGTGTGTGGTTCTGATCGGAGACCCGGCTGTCCTGGACGACATGATTGATAATACGATGCAGGAAAAGCGTTATACAACGCTTGCTCTGAGGCTTCGGGAGTGTGAGGAACAGAAGCATCAGCAGGAGGAGGATGAGAATCCCTTTGCATGGATGGATGAGCCGGAGACTGATGACGGGCTGTAAAGGAAGATAAGGGGTGGGAGAGGCTCCATCAGAGGACATTTTCCTCTGGAGAGTGCCGGATGAATGGATGAAAAGAGAGAAGCCGGTTTTCCATATCAGACAGTTCCTTGATTTTTTCTACCCGGGACGGTGTCCCGTCTGCGGGAGAATCCTGGCAAAGGAGGAGTCACTGGTCTGCAGGCGCTGCAGGGCGGAGCTGCCCTGGGTGAAGGAGCCTGTCTGCGTCCGGTGTGGAAAACCGATCGCCAGCCTGGAAAAGGCGCTCTGCGCGGACTGCGAGAGGACAGACCATGCATTCACGGAAGGGCGTGCTGCCCTGTTATATGAGAAGGGTGTACGGCTGTCTGTCAACCGGATGAAATTCTACAATCATCGGGAGTATCTGCCCTTCTACGCTGCTTGCATGTATGCGGCGCACAGAGGACATCTTCAGAAGTGGAATGCCGCCTGCATCATTCCGGTTCCCATGCATCCGAAGAAGCGGGCGGAGCGTGGATTCGACCAGGCAGTCCTTCTGGCAAGAGCGCTGTCAGGACTCTGCAGAATCCCGGTTCTGGAGAACGTGCTGATCCGGACGCGCTACACAAAAGCCTCCCGGAAACTCGGACGGGAACACAGGCTTGCAAATCTCAGAGGGGCATTCACTGTCAGGCAGCGTGAATCGCTGCCGCAGTCCGTTCTCCTGGTGGACGATATCTACACGACGGGGATGACGATGGATCATGCGTCTGCCGCGCTGAGAAAAGCCGGTGTCACACAGATTTATTTTCTGACGCTCTGTACAGGAAGAGGGGTGGAGTGACCAGACAGATCAATAATTCTTAAGAAAGTCGGTGGTATTCCTTCCATTTTCTTCGTATAATGTATGGTACAACAGTTTCTGAACAAAATGAACTTTGGTACTGCCGGAAAAGAGGAGCAGAATGAAGGCTGCGCTTCAATGGATATCTGCACATTTTTACTGGATGCGTCTGCCGTCGATCACGATTACGCCGATCGACATCATTCAGATTTTGATTCTTGCCTGGATTATCTATAAGATTCTTGCATGGATCAAGACATCCCATGCCTGGTCGCTGATGAAGGGGCTTGTCGTGATCGGGGTTTTTGTTGCCCTGATCTACATTTTTCAGATGACGACGCTGATCTATATCATCAATCAGGGGCTGGGACTTGTGATTATGGCGGCGATGGTCATCTTTCAGCCGGAGTTGAGAAAAGCACTGGAGTCACTTGGAAGAAGGCAGATTGTGACCCGCCTGTTCATGCCGAACCGGCAGTTTGAACAGCTTTTTTCCGACAGGACGATGAATGAGATTATTCGTGGCTGCGAGGAGATGGCGCGTGCAAAGACAGGGGCTTTGATTGTCATCGAACAGAATGATAATCTGTCTGAGTATGAGCGGACAGGGATTGAGGTCGATGCGCTGGTCACATCCCAGCTTCTGATCAATATCTTCGAGAAGAATACGCCGCTGCATGATGGCGCTGTGATTGTCAGGGGAGATCGGGTGACAGCGGCAACCTGTTATCTTCCACTGTCTGACAATATGAGACTCAGCAAGGAGCTTGGAACCCGCCACAGAGCGGGCGTCGGCATATCGGAGGTAACGGACTCCCTGACGATCATCGTATCGGAGGAGACGGGTCGGATTTCTCTTGCCTACCGGGGCAGCCTGGAGAGGGGGGTCACGGAGGAACGTTTCCGCGACCGAATGATTCAATTCCAGAATAAGTCTGAGCTGAAGCGCAGGCCAATATTCAGGAAGGAGAAGTCAAAGAATGGGACATAAAATCGGGGAGGCGCTGTTCCGGAACATCGGGCTGAAAATCGCAGCCCTGGTCATTGCATTCTTTGTATGGGTCGGTGTGACAAATACGAACAACCCGGTCAAAACCCAGCTGTTTACAAATGTACCGATCACGATTGTCAATCAGGATGCTGTTGCAGATATCGGGAAAGTCGTCGAGCAGCAGGGAAACGGCACGGTAACGCTGAGGGTCACGGACCGCAGATCTGTCCTCAGCCAGCTGGCCAGGAACGGTTCTGATTTCTATGTGGAAGCGGATATGAAAAACCTCAACAGCATGAACACCGTCCCACTGACGGTTACCTGCAGCAATCCACAGGTGACCTGGGATAAGATCGAGGTGCTGCCGTCCTCTCTGTCTGTCAAGCTGGAGGATAAGGTCGAACAGACCTATGTTGCCTCAATCTCGACCAACGGGACGCCGGCGACCGGCTGGGAGGTTGGTTCATCATCGGTGACGACAGGCAAGAACATCGTGTTGGCGGGTCCGTCATCGTTGATGAGGAGGATCAATCAAGTCGTCGCACCGGTCGATGTGGCGGGGCTTTCCTCTGACTATACGCTCTCCAGTGTCCTGAAGGTTTATGACAAAAACGGAGACGAGCTGACCGATGCACAGATGAAGTCCCTTGAGTTTAAGGATGCGACCGGGACAGTCATCAAGGATCATACCGTGAAGGTGATGGTTGATCTGTGGAAAATCAGAACCGATGTGCCGATCCGGATCCGTACGACCGGGACACCTGCCTGGGGATACCGTGTTTCTTCCATCAAGATGATCCCGGAGACCATATCTGTTGCAGGGACAGATGAGGCACTTGCGGAACTTGGCGATGAGCTGACGGTGAAGGATGTCATCAATGTCTCGGGGGCAAAGGAGAATGTGAAGCAGGAGATCAATCTTGAGGACACGCTGGATCAGTTGTCCGGTCTCAAGCTGATCTCGGATGCGGACCCGTCGGTCGAGGCGGAGGTTTCCATCGAGAAAAACGGGGATGTGACGCTGGATATTCCGCTCAGCGATATTGTTGTGCAGAACCGGCCGGAGGGGATGGAGCTGGTCTTCACCCCGGCTGATAAAATTTCGGTCAGTGTTCATGCAACGGAGGATGACGAGAAACCTCTTACAGCGAAAGACATATCCTTGTCGATCGATTTGAGTCAATGCGCGGACCCCGGAAGCTATGAGATCCCGGTCCACGTGACAGTGCCGGATGGGTATGAGCTTGCAGGTGATGTTTCGCTGACAGTTGTCTCTGCGAAACAGGAGGCGGCGACGGAGGCAGATCAGGGATAAGAGATGGAAAGCAGAGAGATTGTACTGAAGAATGAGAAGGGGCTTCATCTGCGCCCTGCCGGGAAGGTCTGCGATCTTGCGCTGAGATTTCAGAGCAGGACGGAGATGAAGGTCGGAACCGGTGTATACAATCTTAAGAGCATGCTCAGTGTGTTGAGTGCACAGGTTACGGATGGGACGAAGATGGAGATTGTCTGCAGCGGAACGGATGAGCGGGAAGCACTCACCTCAATCTGCGCGCTGCTTGAACATCTGGATGAGAACGGATCAGAAGTTGTTTGAAAACAGGGAGAGAAATGTGATGAGTGAGAATCATGAAGTCAGGTGGAAGAGGCTGTTTTTCGGGATGCTTGCTGTCCTGCTGCTGGCAATCCTTGCATCATCCTCTGCACAGGCAGGATTTGTCAGACAGGATGGAAAGCGGTATTATTACAGGACATCGGGTCGGAAGGTGAAGGGCTGGCTGAAGAAAGGGAAGAGAACCTATTACCTGGATCCGGACCAGGATGGTGCTGTGACAGTCGGTTACCTGAAGCTAGGGAAGAAAGGCTATTATTTCCGGAAAAACGGAACCCTCGTGAAAGGCGCATTTGCGACGGACCCGCTTGGCAATACCTATTGTGCGACAAAGAGCGGTGTACTGTACCGGGGGCTTCGGAAAATCGGGAAGCGGTATTACTATTTTGACAGAAGCAGTCACGCGATGCAGACTGGCTGGGTGAAGACTTCCAAGGGAACCTACTATATGAAGGGAGCCGGAAGATTGCGCGGAACGGCTGTCATCGGATGGCTCCGCAAGGACGGATTGAGGTACTATTTCAACAATGCCGGCCGCATGGTGACGGGACTTGTACGGATCGGCGGAAGACAGTACTATTTTGATCCGCAGACCGGTGCGATGGCGACCGGAACGGTTACGCTGCAGGGGAAAACCTATCAGTTCGGAACGAATGGAGTCAAGGTGAAGGAACCGGTGACAGGGCCATGGAGCGTGAAGGTCAATCAGTCAACCTGCACCGTTACGGTTTACCGCGGCAGCACGCCGGTGAAGGCATTTGCCTGCTCGGTCGGCCTGTATGGAGCAACACCGGACGGGACCTTCCGGATCATGGATCATCTGCGCTGGCATGAGCTGATGGGTCCGTCCTGGGGACAGTGGTGCTCTCATATCACCTGGAATATCCTGTTCCATTCGATTCCGTACTCAGCGCCGTATGATAAGTATTCAATGGCCATCAGCGGATATAACAAACTTGGACAGGCGGCGTCCCATGGCTGTGTGCGGCTGGCAGCCATCAATGCCAAGTATATCTATGACAACGTCCCAGTCGGGTCCAAGGTGGTGATCTTCCACGGCTCTGCGAAGGATGACCCGCTCGGGAAGCCGATGACTCCCCATGTCGGGAGCTGGAATCACACGTACGACCCGACCGACCCGACCATCTGAGATGTGTGAATCTGGTCGGGCGAATGTCTGCCGGGCACGCTTTCCGAACAGAACGGAGGCGTGTCCGGCAGACTGCGTGCCGGGGTACCTCATCTGGTGCGCCGGCTGAAGGAAGACCTTCGATACAGGCTGCGGGATAAGCCGAACAGATGCTATTTTCATGGTGCCGGAAGACGGATGAATACTCCGGGAAGAACGGATGGACTGAATATGAGAAGAGAAAGATACAAGCGGCTGATTATGTTTCTGGCGTCCCTGCTCGTGATCGGACTTCAGACAGCGAATTTCGCGTGGATCTGGTACAAGTACTACAATGTGCGCGGCGTGATGCGGTTCTTCTACTGGAGAAGAGGCAACTGGGCACTGATCGCCCTCTATTTTCTGACAGTCATCCTGGTAAGCAAACTGTTTGGCGCGCTGAAAGTTGGGTATATGAGAGTGCTGGATGTCATCATTGCCCAGATTTTCTCAGTATTGCTAACGAATGTTCTGGCTTACCTTCAGCTGGCGCTGATCGGCAGATGGAAATTCCTTTCCCATTCAGGTCCGATGGTGAAACTGACCTTTGTCAACCTTCTGGTCGTCATTCTCTGGGTGGTGTTTATGAGGTGGATTTACAACACCATCTATCCGCCAAAGTCGGTGATCCTGGTCTATGATGTGCACAACCCTGAAAAGCTTCTGAAGAACATTGCGTCCAGGCGCGACAAGTACGTCATCGCGGAAGCTGTGATGATTGACAAGGGGCTGGATTTCGTCAAAGAGCGGATCCCGCAGTATGAAACCTGCATCCTCGGGGATATTCCTTCGCATGAGCGAAATGTGCTGGTGAAATATTGTTTTGAACGAAACATCCGCTGTTACTGCAGTCCCAAAATCTCCGACATCATGCTGATGTCAGCGGAAAAAATCCACATGTTTGACACGCCGCTTCTGTTGATGCGGAACCGGGGACTGACAGTCGAGGAAGCTTTTGTGAAGCGGTTTCTGGACATTGTGGTCAGCATCCTGCTGACGGTCATTCTTTCCCCAATCCTTCTTTTGATTGCAATTCTTGTCAAGTGTTACGATGGGGGGCCTGTGTTCTACAGACAGGATCGCCTGACAAAAGACGGGAAGGTTTTTCAGATCATCAAGTTCAGATCGATGAGTGTCGATTCAGAAAAAGGCGGAGCGAGACTTGCCGCAAAGGGGGATCGACGTGTGACACCGGTCGGAAGGGTGATCCGGAAGATACATTTTGATGAGCTTCCCCAGTTGTTCAACATCATCAGGGGCGATATGTCGATCGTAGGACCGAGACCGGAGCGCCCGGAAATCGCTGCTCAGTATGAGAAGGAGATCCCGGAATTTTCATATCGTCTGAAGATGAAGGCTGGGCTGACAGGGTATGCGCAGGTTTATGGCAAGTACAATACAAAGCCCTACGATAAACTGAAGCTGGATCTGACTTACATCGAGAACTATTCCCTCTGGCTGGATTTTCAGCTGGTTGCCGCGACCGTAAAGGTTATATTTCAGAAAGAGAATACAGAGGGTGTTGACCAGTCACAGAAGACAGCATTGTCCGACCAGGACAGTCAGAGCCGCAGGCAGCTGGAAATAGATGTTCAGCATACTGTGGATGAACTGAAGTGGCAGCAGGAGATCGACCAGGTGCGCCAGGGAGACCAGGGAGAAAGCTGGGAGACAGCGGCCGCACTCCCGAAGGGGGTGCGGGCAGTAGATGTGATGGCCGGACATGAGCCGGGACTTCTGGTTTCTGTTATCATTCCGTGCTATAATGCCGCAGATACCCTTCCGTCAGCAATTGACAGTGCACTCAGACAGGATCTCCACTTCGAGTCCTCCCAGCAGATCGGGAGAGGCTCCGTACAGCGTCTGGAAGTGCTGGTCCTGGATGATGGATCAACAGATGACATTCAAAGTGTGCAGGAGCGGTACAAGGATGATGCGGTAGTCCATTTTTATCGGAATGAGAAGCGTCTTGGTGTGGCAAAGACACGCAACCGCGGGGCGCTGCTGGCACGCGGCCAGTATATTGCCTACCTGGATGCCGATGATATATGGGCGGGGGACAAGCTGAAAAAGCAGTTTGCCCGGATCTATCAGACTGGCTGCGTTCTCTGCTGCACCGGGAGGGAGCTGATGACTCCGGACGGAAGTCTGACCGGTCACGTCATCGGTGTGAAGGAGCTTCTGACGGAAAAGGATCTGCTCAGGCAGAATCCGATCAACTGCTCCTCCGTTGTAGCATTGACATCCGTGATCCGGCAGTTCCCGATGATCTGTGAGGGTGCGCACGAAGACTACATTACATGGATGAGCATCATCCGGCGATACAAGACGGCCTGCGGAGTCAGTGAACCACTCCTGTACTATCGGATTTCTGAGAGCGGAAAGAGTGGAAGAAAGCTGAAGAGTGCACGCATGACCTGGCGCTCCTATCGATGCATGGGCATGTCGGTATTCCAGAGCTGTCTTTGTTTTATCAGCTATGCCTTTCACGGCGCGATGAAGTACAGAACATTCTATTCAGAAAGATCAAAGCATGCTGAAATATCTGATAACAGAACGAAAACTGATCGTGACACTGGCAAAGAATGACTTTCGAAAGAAGTTTGCCGGCTCCTATATGGGAATTCTCTGGGCTTTGGTTCAGCCTGTTGTCACCGTCCTGATGTACTGGTTTGTCTTCCAGGTCGGGCTCAGGCAGACACAGAGCTACGGCGGGGTCCCCTTTATTCTGTGGATGCTGGCAGGGCTGGTTCCGTGGTTCTATTTCAACGATGCGCTGACCGGCGGTACCAGCTCGCTGGTTGAATACAGCTATCTTGTCAAGAAGGTTGTGTTCCGGATTGAGATCCTCCCGATTGTAAAGGCATGCTCGGCGCTTTATGTACATGTGTTCTTTGTGGTGCTGACGTATGTGCTGTACTGTCTCTACGGAAAATTCCCGGGCTGGTACAGCTTCCAGCTGCTTTACTATTCAGTCTGCATGTTCATCCTGGTTCTGAGCCTGTCCTATGGGACAGCTGCCATTTCTGTTCTGTTTCGCGATAATGTCCAGATTGTGGCGATTGCCCTTCAGGTCGGGGTGTGGTTTACACCCATTATGTGGAACTTTGCAGACATTGCGCCGCATCTGCCGAAGGTGGTCTGCTGGATTTTCAAGCTGAATCCCATGTACTATATCTGTTACGGGTACCGGGACAGCCTGATCGGTCATGTTCCGTTCTGGCACCATCCGCTGCTGACAGCATGGTTCTGGATGTTCACGATTCTTGCTTATCTGTGGGGAACAAAGACGTTCAGACGATCCAGGGGTCATTTTGCGGACGTTCTGTGACGTCCGGCGAGAAGGAGAGTTGTATCTTGCATCGATTCGGGAAGAAACAAAAAGCGGCGGAAGGGCTTCAGGAGAAGAATATGTGTGATACCGCCATCGAGGTGAGCGATGTCACGAAGGTCTACCGCCTGTATGAGCGGCAGAGAGACAGACTCTGGGAGACGCTGGGCCTTGACAGAAAGAAAACCTACAAGGAAAAATATGCATTAAACCATGTCAGCTTCCGGGTGAAGAGGGGCGAGACGGTCGGCATCATCGGAACGAATGGCTCCGGAAAGTCGACCATGCTCAAGCTGATCACCGGTGTTCTGACACCGACGGCAGGAAGCATCCGTGTAGATGGCAGAATTTCCGCTCTGCTGGAGCTGGGAGCCGGCTTCAACATGGAATATACGGGAATTGAGAATGTCTATCTGAACGGCGCGATGATCGGTTTCACGAAAGAGGAGATCGATGCCCGTCTGGATGATATCATCAGTTTCGCGGATATCGGGGATTACATCAACCAGCCGGTGAAATCCTACTCCTCCGGCATGTTTGTCCGGCTGGCCTTTGCGGTTGCGATCAACATCGATCCGGAGATTCTGATTGTAGATGAAGCGCTGTCAGTCGGGGACGTTTTCTTTCAGTCCAAGTGTTATCGGAAGTTTGAGGAGTTTCGGCGGGCGGGGAAGACCATTCTGTTCGTATCGCATGACCTTTCAGCGATCTCCCGGTACTGCGACAGGGCAATTCTGCTCAATCAGGGCGACCTGATCTATGATGGAACGCCGAAGGAGGCCATAGACCTGTACAAAAAGGTGCTGGTCGGCCAGTATGAGGAGAAGCCTGCGGAACAGCCGGAGGCAGCAGACGGGGAAAAGAGGGAGATACAGGGAATCGGAAGCGATTCCGGACTGTGGAAGAGCAGATACCCGGTCAATCCCAGTCTGATTGAGTACGGAGAAAAAAATGGAGAGATTGTCGACTATGCGCTGCTGGATGAGAACGGTCTGATGACCTCCAACTTTCTGAAGGGAACAGTGTTCACAGTCCGGATGAAAATCCGGGCGCATGCGGACATTCTGGAACCGATCTTCGCGTTTACGATCAAGAACATGAAGGGCATTGAGATCTGCGGGACAAACACGACGATGGAACATGTCCCGGTTCCGACGATGCATGACGGTGATGAACATGTGGTGGAGTTTACTCAGAAAATGGATCTGCAGGGAGGAGAATACCTGCTTTCGCTGGGATGCACCGGCTATCAGGACGGGATGTTCCGGGTGTTCCACAGACTCTATGACGTCATTTCGCTGACGGTAGTATCGAATCGAGACACAGTCGGTTTCTATGACATGAACAGCACCTGCGTGCTGGATCCGGAGATATGAGATGGCAGAGCTGAATTTGGATTATTATCGTGGAAGCGACCAGTATTCTGACGGGGATGTGGAGGATCAGATCCTCAGGGACGTCAGAAAGCTGACAGCAGCCGGGAAGGTGGAAGACCTGGGTAGCCAGTCGGATGCACAGGATATGCTCTACGGAGCCATCGATGAGGCGTACCGGACCGGAAATGAGACAGACGGATTTGCATATCTTTACCACTTGTCCCCTGTCCGTGAAAACATTCTTTCCTGGTATCCCTTCAGAAAGAATGCCTCTGCCCTCGAGATCGGGGCTGGACCTGGCGCCGTGACGGGGATTCTCTGCAGAAAATTGGCGTCCGTGACAAGTGTCGATCTCTCGAAGCGGCGTTGTATGATCAACTATGAGCGGCATCGGAGCGCGGATAATCTGAAGATTATGGTCGGGAATCTCAATGAGATGAAGTTTCCCGGCCTTTTTGACTACGTGATACTGAACGGGGTCTTCGAGTATGCGGGATCCTTCACAAGGGAAGGAGAGCCTTATAAAACCTTCCTCAGACGCTGCGCCAGTTTACTGAAAGAGGATGGGGTGCTTCTGGTTGCGATTGAGAATCGGCTTGGCCTGAAGTATTTTGCCGGGGCGCCGGAGGACCACACTGGCAACTATATGGAAGGACTGAAGGGATACCAGAAGGGCTCAGGCGTGCGGACCTTCTCCAGGGCGGAGTGGAGAGGCCTCGCGGCGGACTGCGGTCTCCGTGTCCGGCGGTTTTACTACCCGTCCCCTGATTATAAGTTTCCAGGAGAGGTTTTCACGGACGAAAGTCTGTCGGCAGCTTCCTATGACCGGAACCGGTGGAATTTCGATGCCCGGAGGCTGGAGCTTTTCCCAGAGCGTGAGATGGCAGTCAGCCTTCAAAAAGAGGGTGTGCTGGCCACGTTTATGAATTCATTTCTTGTGGAGCTGGCAGCCTTTGACCGGGTGGAGACCCGGGAGGAAACCGGGGGAGACAGCGAAGTTCTTTATGCAAAAGTCAATTCTGACAGAGCGCCCCGTTTTCGGATCCAGACGTTGATCAGGAGAACTAAGGATGGGAGAAGAATCGTATCCAAGGAGCCGCTGACAGGTGCTGCGTATGCACACCTGCTTCGGATGCATGGGTATGAGAAGACACAGCAAACAGGGATGTTTTGCCTGGAGGGAAGGCATTATCCGGTCCGTACGCTCTGTGGGGAGGAGAAGGACGGCAGGTTTTTCTACCCGTATCTTGAGGGAGTAAATCTCGGGGAGCGGGTGGCTCAGGCTGCCGAAGAAGGTGATGGTGCATTTGTCCTCCAGATGACAGACGCACTCTGGAGTCTTCTGCTTCAGGGAGAAGTAAAAGACGGTGCTGTCGGAAAAGAAGGGCAGGATGCATTTCGGAAGGTGTTCGGGGAAGCATGCGGGCCTGGAGAAGACAGGTTTCTCTGTCCGGCAAACATTGATCTGATCTTTGACAACCTGATCCTGAGTGGGGACACGGTATGGATCATTGACGGGGAGTGGGTGTTCGACTTTCCGGTTCCGGCAGGATTCATCCTCTGGCGGGCAGTCAACGAGCTGTATGCCGACCATGAGAGCTTTGAGCAGGTGCTGCCGAAGCAGAAGCTTTTCGGACGGTACCAGATCACACCGACACAGGCACAGACGTATTGGAGATGGGCAGACTTTTTTGAGAAGCGTACTGTGAAGGCAAATGAGTTGGCCCGGTATGCCCGTCCGGAGAAGAAGGCGGATCTTAAGGACATCCATACATTCGGACAGAGGGCTCGTCTGACCTCTACCCTTTACATTGACCGGGGACAAGGGTTTTCAGAGAAGGATGTGGTGCGGCAGGAGGTCTCGCTGAAGGATGGGGTCTATGAGGCCGTCTTTGATATTCCGAACCCGGAGACAGTCCGGGATCTGCGTTTTGATCCGATCGAGGGGACCTGCTGCGTCTGTGCGTTGAGCTCTCCTGACGGACAGCTGAGACCCGTCAATGCGGCGAGGGCAAGAAAAAAGATCTTACTGGAGGGCGGATATACGAGAGAGTGTGAGTTCCTGACGACGGATCCGGCCTACCGCCTGGTTTGCCGGGGCAGCGTCCCGGAGAGAGTCCGGATCACCGGAAGGATGGATCTCAGGAGTGAAGACTGGGCGCTTGGAAGGGCAGGGAGCCTGCTCGGAAAGTATCAGAGGATATTCAGACTATGAAGACGGAAGAAAGACAGAGCAGCCGTCCGGTTGATATCGTGGTTCCTGTTTACAACGGCTATGAAGACCTGCTTCTGTGCGTTGAAAGCCTGAAGCGGCATACCGACCTGACAAGGCACCGGGTCATCCTGATTGATGACAAAAGCACAGATGGACGCATCCGGCCGTATCTGGAACGGGAGAAGCGGTGTCCGGGGATCTGTGTGCTGTTCAACGACCAGAACAGGGGATTCTCCGCGAATGTCAATACGGGGCTTGCCTTCTCGCAGCGGGATACCATTCTCCTGAATTCTGACACGATTGTGACAGACCGGTGGGTGGAGAAGCTCCAGCGCTGTGCGGACTCCTCTGTACGGATCGCAACAGTGACACCTCTTTCCAATGCAGCGACGCTGGCCTCGGTTCCGGAGTTCCTGAAGGACAACCAGATCCCGGACGGCCTGAATGTCGACGAATATGCGGAGCTTGTGGAGCGGACATCGCTGCGCCGTTATCCGACTGTCTCAGTGGCCGTCGGTTTCTGTATGTATGTCCGCCAGGAAGCCTATGAGGCGGTGGGACCATTCGACGCAGCCACATTTGGAAGAGGGTACGGAGAGGAAAACGACTTCTGCAACCGCTGCGGAATGCTGGGATACATCCATGTCCTGTGCGACGACACCTTCATCTATCATAAAGGGACCGCATCCTTTGAGAGCGATGAAAAAAAACGGCTGTGCGATGAGCATGACCGGATTCTGAGAAAGCGCTATCCGCTTCAGATGAAGGAAAATGACCGCTACTGCGCGGAAAATCCGGACCAGGACATCCGGGACAACCTCAGGCTTCATACCTGCCTTTCAAATGGAGCTGGAAATCTGCTTTACTTCCTGCATCTGGATTTTCAGGGAATTGCGAAGAATCATATCGGCGGAACACAGCTTCACGTGCGGGATCTGGTCCGCGGCGCCGTGAAGGACTACAACGTGTTTGTGGCAGCCAGGGACGGGGAAGTGCTCAGGCTGACCATCTACCCTAGGGGCTGCGGTGAGAAGCTGATGCTGAAGTTTCCGATCGGTGAGAAGCCGCTGTTTCCTGTGTTCCGGGACGAGAAGCTCGCAGAGATTCTCCGGCAGATCCTGACGGTATTTGACATCGATCTTGTTCATGTCCACCATACGGAAGGGCTGACGCTCGATATCTTCGAAGTCTCGAAAGCATTGGGAATCCCGGTTATCTGTACGCTTCATGACTACTACTATGCCTGTCCGACGATCAAGCTGCTGGATAGAGACGGGACGTTCTGCCCGTCAGACGGCTGTTTTGCGCCGGCCGACGACCGGACCTGCCGGCTTTGCCTTCACAAAAACTGCGGTTATGGCCATGTGTCGGTGATCGGCAGGTGGAGGCGGGAGAATCTGCGTGCCCTTTCAGTCTGCGGGAAACTGATCTTTCCCTCTGAGTCCGCAAAGGCCGTGATGATACAGGCATTTCCAGAGCTGGAGAGCCGAAGCGTTGTCATTCCGCACGGAAGCGGCGAACCGAAGGAGAAGGCGGGGCATACGATTGTGAAGGGGGCTGTACCTGCGAAGCGGACGGACCGGATGCATGCGCACCTGGATCAGCTGCCGGGAAGGGATGGCGGCTTCAGCTATGTCACCGGCTGGGCATATCTTGAGGGAGAAGACAGCGGAAGCATATCGGCATATGCCGAAGTGACAGATCATCGCGGGCAGGTGTTCCGGCTCCCGCTCCGAAAAATCCCCCGCGCGGACGTGGCGGATGCGGCTTGCGACAGACGGTACCAGCAGTGTGGATTCCATGCGGTTTTCGATATTCCGGGAATGGCTGCCGGACGGTTCCGGATGAGGATTCTGCTTCAGAAGGGAACGGAGTTCTTCACGGACGGTCGGGTACACACAGGTTTCTATAATCGTCTGACAAAAGACGCAGGCAGACTTCACCGTCAGGGCGGACGGGTTCTTCACGTTGCGTTTCTCGGCGGGGTGACCAGAGCGAAAGGTTCTACCTTGTTATCCGCGATCATTCATTCCGGAAACCCGCATTTCCGCTTCTTTGTCTTCGGACAGATCGGAGATCCGGAGGTACTGAAAGAAAAGTGTCCGGAGAATGTCTATTTTTCCGGTGTTTATGAGCAGGAAGATGCGGGAAAGCTGCTGGAGGCCTGCCAGATCGATGTGGCGTGCATTCTTCCGATCTGGGGGGAGACGTTCTGCTATACATTGTCCGAAGCCTGGCAGAGCGGGATCCCGGTCATCGGAACCGATATCGGGGCAGTTGGAGAACGTATCCGGAGGACAAAAGCCGGATGGCTTGTTCCGCCGGATGCGAAGGCAGGTGAGGTGCTGGCGCTTCTGGAGAAAATCCGGTGCAGCCCGCAGAAACTCTCCGAAAAGCGGAAAGCGGCATTGAGCGTGCCGCTCCGGAATATCGTCTGGATGAATGCCGCGTACAGGATGCTGTATGGAGAGTGGATGCGGCAGGGGCGGCAGGGCAGCATAACAGAGCGGGTGCGCCGGAGAAACTGCAGTCCCCAGGATGCAGATGCCGTTTTCCAGGCCTACGCGCTGGCAAACCCGGCTGTGAGAGGCAGCGGCGGGGAGGCAGAAAAAAACAGGCTCCGGGAGGAGAATGAGATGCTGCGTACCTCCATGGAGATGCTGAAGAAAACGACGAGTTACAGACTGGCAAGGAAGATCGCGGAGGCAGATATCCCCGGAAGGGAGACGCTGAAGCGGATTCTCGGAAAGAGGGTTTGAGATGAATCTGGGGAAACTGAAAAATTATCTGAATGTTTTCAGTCTGCAGCAGGCGGCGATAAGCATCAGAGACCGGTTCTTTGCGCCGGAGCATGAGGAAGTTCCCTATGAACGGTGGCTGGAACACACCCGGATTTCCTCCCGCGGATATGCGAAGGTTTCGAAGGAAGTCTTTCATTTTCAGCCGAAGATCGGTGTGTACGCTCACGCAGTGGGGAGAGACAGGGCAGCCTTTGTTCAGTCACTGTCGCTGCAGACCTATCGGAATGTCCGGCCGCTGAAGGACTGTCCCGAAGCGGAGTATACCTTGTTCGCAGGCCCGGGCTGTACCCTGACGCCGGATATGCTGTCCTCCTGCGTGAGGCTTCTGAATGAGGACAACAGCGGGTATGTGGACCTCGTGTACTTTGACTCAGACTGCATCGATGCAGAGGGCAGGAAGACGAACCCGGCATTCCGCCCGGAATACGACCCGATTCTGCTGAGAAAGGTCAATTATATGGGGAATGTCTTTCTCGTCAGGACAGCCTTGTTCCGGAAGGTGTACAGGGAAATGGAGCAGGATTCGGGCGGAAAGGTCAGTCTGGACAGTGACGGGGTACATGCCTTTCTGAAGCGTCTGTGCAAGAGTGAGCATGTCAGACCCGGGCAGGAAAGAAGCGGGACTGTCCGCCATATTCCGAGGATTCTCTATCATGAGGTTCTGGAAAACGCGCGGAAGGTCAGTGTGGACAGACATATCCCACTGCTGAAGAAGGATCTGGAGCTTGTCTCTGTGATCATTCCCAACAAGGATCATGTCAGGGACCTGAAGAACTGCATCGATTCCCTCCTGAAAGTCAACGCCTACCACAATCTGGAGATCATCATCGTCGAGAACAACAGCTCTTCGCTGGAGATTTTCCGGTATTATGAGGAGATTCAGAAGCAGGACGGGCGGATTCATGTGTACACCTATACAGGGAGTTTCAATTATTCCAGGATCAACAATTTCGGGGCGTCAAAGGCTCATGGACGATTTCTGCTGTTTCTGAACAATGACACCGTGATTCTGAAGCCATCAAGCATCTGGTATCTGGCATCTCATGCGGAAAGACAGGATGTCGGTGCGGTCGGTGCTCTTCTGATCTATCCGGACCATACGGTTCAGCATGCTGGCGTCATCCTCGGATATGGAGGCATCGCCGGGCATGCGTATCAGGGAGAGGAGCTGGGGGAGCTGCCGGGGGAGTATCCGGAACTTCTCTTTGAGCATACACGCAATGTGTCAGCCGTTACCGGTGCCTGCATGCTGATGCGGCGGGAGGTTTATGAACAGGCCGGCGGCTTTGATGAGGAGCTGGCGGTAACATTCAATGATGTGGACCTGTGTCTCAGACTCCGGAAGGAAGGATACCGGATTCTCATCTGCCCGAATGCCGAGCTGATTCACAATGAGTCAGCGTCCAGAGGCGCGGAGGACAGCGAGGAGAAGGTCAGACGGTTCCACCGGGAAATCGGCATTTTTGTCAGACGATGGGAGAAGGAGCTTGAAGCCGGTGATCCGTTCTACAACCCGAATCTGACGCTGACAGGGCGGACATATACCTGCAAGGATCCGGTCCGTGAAGCCAGAGCACCTTACCTGAAGTATCTGCGAATGGAGTAACCAGGGTGATGACAGGGAAAATTCAAAAGGGACTTCTCTATCTGAAAAACAGGGGAATCAGAGAATTTACTGCCAGGGCGGCAGAGAAGCTGGCAGATGCCCATTTTGACTATAACAGGTGGGTATGCGCGCAGGAACCTTCGCCTCTGGAGATGGGATATCAGAAATATCTGAAAATGGGGAGCATGCCGAAGATCTGGGTGATGATCCTTCGGCCAGAGGGAGAACCGGTGAGGGGAAAAGCCTTCCGCAGAACAGAAGAAACGCTCCGCCGTCAGACCTACCTGAATGCAGAGCTGTGTGATGCGCTGACAACCCAGGTCGGTGATGAGGATCTCATCGTCTTTGTCAGGGCCGGCGATCTGCTTCCGCCCCATGCCCTGTTTGAGCTCGCACGCGCAGTCCTGGATGGAAGCAGTTGTGTGTACTCGGATGAGGACCGGTACAGGCTGGTGAAGGACGGAGACCGGGAGAAGCTAATGCTGTCCGATCCGCTTTTCAAGCCGGATTTTGATCCGGATTATCTGAGGTCGGTCCCGTATATCGGCTCTCTTTTTGGAGTGAAGGCGGGGATCCTCCGCAGGGCTGCGCATATGCTGCAAGGTGACGCCGGTCTGTCGGCGGCGGAACTGGCCGATCCGGCTGTCTGCTATGATATAACGCTGCTCTGCACGGAGCTAGCGCGGGAACATGTGGCGCATGTTCCGAAGATTCTCTGCCATGCGGCTGACCATCAGGAAAAGGCCATCCAGCGTCAGAGCGGCGCAGGAAGACCGCTGCAGGATGAAGAGACGATGCAGCGGCAGGAGAATCGGGCAGGGGATGAGGCCCTGATGCAGGTACTCCGGCGCGATCTCAGCAGAAGGGGAGAAGCAGGCATTGTGGAGCGGGGAAGAAGGCCGGGGTGTTTTCATATCCGGTATCTGCATCCGGAAAGCCCGCTTGTCAGCCTTGTCATCCCAAACAAGGATCATGTCTCGATGCTGAAGCGCTGTCTGGATTCAGTCTGCAGCCTGACAACCTGGGAGAGACTGGAGATCATCATTGTCGAAAACAATTCGAGTGAACCTGAAACCTTTTCGTTTTATGACACACTGAAGGAAGGGTTCTACAGGCAGCTCCCGGTCCGGGTTGTCCGGTACCGGGAAAAAGGGTTCCATTTTTCTGCGATCATCAACGAAGGAGTCCGGGAGGCCGCGGGCGACTACGTGATTCTGATGAACAATGATGTGACGGTTAAGACACCGGACTGGATTGAGCGGTTGTTGTCTCAGTGTATGCGGGAGAAGGTCGGCGCAGTCGGCCCGAAGCTTCTGTATCCGGACGAAACTGTCCAGTCTGCCGGGATTGTCGTCGGAATCATGGGTTTTGCAGGCAGTATGATGGTTGGCGGGAAGGATGAGGATCCGGGCTATATGAACCGTGCTGCGGCTGTCAGCAGGATGAGTGCAGTGACGGCAGCCTGCATGATGGTCTCGAGGGAGGCATTCTGGCGGGCAGGCGGGTTCTCGATGGAATTTCCGGTGGCGCTGAATGATGTGGACTTCTGTCTTCGGCTTGGTGAGGCCGGCTATCATGTCCTCTTTGAACCGACTGCAGAGCTGTACCATCATGAGTCAGCCAGCAGGGGATATGAGAACAGCAGGGAGAAGTCGAAGCGCTTTGAGAATGAAAAGCGGCATTTCCGGAAAAAGTGGGAGAAGATTCTGAAGGAAGGAGATCCACATTACAACCCGAATCTTTCTCTGAGAACGTGCCATTATGAAATCAATGCCGGCGTACCGAAATGGCTGATTTGCGGCTGAGGGCTCCGGATGCTATAATGAAAAATCAGCCGCACGAAGAACAGGGTGGCTTTGACTCACGGAATACGGAAAGAGAACGACGAGATCAGAAGAGAAGGGGGATCATCCGGAACATGAAGAAAAATGCAGGACTTGAGGTGCCCATTCTATGGTTCCTTGCACTCCATCTGAGCCTGATTGTGAATTCCATACAGGGAGTGTTCTCCAAGCTGGCGGGTCGTGAAAGAACGCTGTCGCCCAGGTGGATTCTTTTTTTCGGGTTGATGTTCGCCGCGCTGTTCACATTTGCCATCGCCTGGCAGCAGGTACTTAAGCACATGTCACTGACTTTTGCCTTTACCAACAAGCCGATCACTATTATCTGGGGACTTGTCTGGGGTGTCCTGATCTTTCAGGAAAGGGTGACCTGGAACATGGTTCTGGGTTCGATCATCATCCTTGCCGGGATCATGGTCGGTGTCAGTGGCGGGCAGCCGGAACAGAAGGACGGAAGCCTCATGACCGACGGCGAACCCGGAAAGGGGGAACAGCACTGATGTTTACAGGACTGTGGAAATACCTCCTGATCTGGATTATCTCCGTGTTTATTTCTTCCATCGCACAGGTGATGCTCAAGGTTGAGGCAAACAAGACGCACAAAACCAGGCTTCAGGAATATCTGAATCCGATGGTGGCCGGCGCATACGGAATCTTTTTTGTATCGGTCTTTCTGACCTACTATGCGCTGAAATATGTACCGCTGACCTACTCGCCGATTGTCGAGCCGCTCAGCTATATCTTTGTACCTGTGATCGGGGTGCTGCTTTTGCACGAGAAGTTGTCAAAACGCAGGATTCTGGGCATGCTGATCATGATCGCAGGGATCGCGGTTTTTTCATTTGGAGGCTGACATGATTGATTTCAACAGACCACCCATTGTCGGGACAGAACAGAAATATTTCCAGGAAGCGCTGGAGAGCGGCAAGCTCTGCGGAGACGGGAACTTTACAAAAAGGGCTTCTGCCTGGCTGGAGGATAAGTTCCAGGTCCGTTACTGCTATCTGACGACATCCTGCACGGCTGCTTTGGAGATGGGAAGCTGGCTGTGCAGCCTTGAACCTGGCGACGAGGTTATCATGCCGTCTTACACGTTTGTGTCGACGGCAGATGCTTTTGTCCTGAGAGGGGCAAGGATTGTCTATGTCGACATCGATCCGAAGACCATGAACATGAATGCGGATCTGATTGAGGATGCCATTACGGATCGAACGCGGGCGATCGTCCCTGTCCACTATGCAGGAGTCGCCTGTGATATGGACAAGATCATGTCGATCGCGAAAAAACACAACCTGAAGGTAGTCGAGGATGCGGCACAGGGCGTGAATGCCTACTACAGAGGAAAGGCACTCGGGACGATCGGGGATTATGGCTGCTACAGCTTTCATGAGACAAAAAATTATTCCATGGGAGAAGGCGGAGCGATCGTATTCAACAATGAAGAAGACCGGGAGCGCGCAGAGATTGTCCGGGAGAAGGGAACGAACCGGAGCAAGTTCTTCCGCGGGCAGATTGACAAGTACACATGGGTGGACTATGGCTCTTCGTATCTGCCGTCTGAGCTGAATGTCGCTTATCTCTGGGCCCAGCTGCAGGTTTTCGACCAGATCCAGGAAAAACGGATGGCCATCTGGAATTATTACAACGAAACGCTGAAACCGCTTGCCGATGCAGGGTACATCGAGCAGCCATACATTCCGGACTACGCGCAGCATAATGCACACATGTACTATATCAAAGTGAAGGATCTGAATGTCAGGACGGATCTGATCCGGTACATGAAGGAGAAGGGTGTGCTTTGCGTCTTCCACTATATCCCGCTCCATCTTTCGGAGGCGGGAAAGCGGTTCGGGCGGTTCTCAGGTGAGGATGTCTATACAACGAGGGAGTCCGAGCGGCTGATGCGCCTTCCGATGTTCTACAATCTGGATGAGAAGGACATGGAATATACAGCAGAATGCCTGCTGAACTATCCAGGTTTTCACTAAGCGAGCAGCAGGAGACGGTTCAATGGATTCGATGCTTCGGAAGATCAAACCCTATTACATCCGGAAGGCGTTTCGCTATCTGCGCCACTATGGACTGCATGACTTTGCCGTCAGGGTGCAGGAACGTCTGGCACCGGAGCATGTTCCGTACGGCCCGTGGTTTGAAAAGCGAAGGGTATCCGGCGAGGAGCTCGCTGCGCAGAGAAGGGAAGCAGAGGCATATCTGAGATCCGGGAGAATGGAGCAGGAGCCGCTTTTTTCGGTTATCGTGCCGATCTACCGGACACCGGAGCGGTACCTTCAGGAGATGGCGTACTCTGTGCTCAGCCAGTCCTTTCCTGATTTTGAACTGATACTGGTGAATGCCAGTCCGGATGACCGGAGCTGCTCAGCGTCTTTGCGTGCGCTGGAGAAAAAGGACAGGCGGGTGCGCATACTCGCTCTCGCTGAAAACCAGGGAATTGCGCAGAACACAAATGCCGGACTTTTCTCTGCGCGGGGGGAATATGTCTGTTTCATGGACCATGATGACAGAATCGAGCCCGACGCACTGTATCATGCCTGGAAGGCAATCGTCTCTGCCTGCGGGGCTGGAAGAAAGAAGCCGCTTCTTCTCTACACCGACGAGGACAAGATCCGGGATGACGGGAGGGGCGGGGAAGAACATTTCCAGCCACATTTCAAGCCTGATTTCAATCTGGATCTGCTCCGCTCCAATAATTATATCTGCCACTTCCTGATTGTGAAGGCATCGATTGCCAGGGAAGCGGGCGGATTTGACAGCATGTATGACGGGGCTCAGGACTATGACTTCATTCTCCGGTGCACAGATCTCATTCGGGCTCAATGTGGATGCGGGTACGGGAGGGAAGCTCAGCCGGGGATCGTGCATATCCCGCGTGTTCTGTATGCGTGGCGCGTCCATGAACAGTCGACAGCCGACAATCCGGAGAGCAAGTCCTATGCCTATGACGCTGGAAGAAGAGCGCTTCTCGCACACCTTGACCGGTGCGGTGAGAAAGGGGACGTGGCGGTGAGCCCTGACTTCGGGTTCTACCGGATCCGGTACCGGGAGGAGGAGCACCCGCTCGTGTCGATTATTATCCCCAACCATGAGCAGCGGGAGGTTCTTCAGAAGTGCATCGGCGCGATCCATGCCCACACAGACTATGACCGTTATGAAGTGATCGTCGTTGAGAACAATTCTTCTTCCCGTGAAATACTCTCCTACTATAAGAGCATTCAGGGAATCGATCATGTGCGCGTCGTCAGGTGGAAGGGTGCATCGTTCAACTTCTCGTCTGTGTGCAACAAAGGGGCAGAACAGGCGCACGGAAACTATCTGGTCTTCATGAACAACGATGTGGAGGTGAAGGACGGCTGGCTGACGGAGCTTCTTTCGGTATGCGAGCGCCCGGGCGTCGGAGCCGCAGGACCGAAGCTCTTTTATCCGGACGGGAAAGTTCAGTCGGCCGGAGTTGTGGTTGGGATCGGTCAGGTTGCCGGGAGTCTGTTTACAGGGATGAACGGCGCGTTTGGCGGCTATCTGCACAAGGCATCGCTCATGCAGGAGTTGTCAGCTGTGACCGGTGCGCTGATAATGGTACAGCGGGAGATTTTTGAGCAGGTGGGCGGCTTCAGAAAAGAGCTGGCGGTAGCCTTCAACGATGTGGATCTCTGCCTGAGGCTTCGGGAGAAGGGCTGTCTTGTCGTCTATGATCCGTTCGCGCAGGCCATCCACCATGAGTCGGTATCAAGGGGCGACGAGTACACGAAGGAGAAGGCGGAGCGTTTTCGAAAAGAGGCTGCCTTCATGAAGGCGGCATGGCCGGATTATTACGAAAAAGGAGATCCCTTCTATAATCCGAATCTGTCGCTGAAGCGCTGGGATTATTCCCTGAGTGATGACTGATATGAAGATTGTGACGGTCGTGATACCCAATTTCAACGGCATGAAATATCTGGAAGGCTGCCTGTCCTCCCTTCGGAGGCAGACAGAGCAGCGCTTCGAGACAATCCTGGTTGACAACGGATCAGAGGACGGGAGCGTGGAGTATGTCCGCACGCAATTCCCGGAGGTCCGCGTCCGGGCTTACCGGAAAAATACCGGTTTCTGCCATGCTGTAAATGATGGGATCCTGCTGGCGAAGACGCCATATGTCTTTCTGCTGAACAATGACACGATTCTTGAGGAGAAGGCCCTGGAAGCGCTTGTCAGGGCAATGGAGAAGGGCGGAGGCAGGGTCTTTTCGTGCTGTTCAAAACTTGTCAGCCTGACGGATTCCGGGAAAATGGATGATGCGGGCGATTTTTTCTGCGCGCTGGGCTGGGCTTTTGCGCGCGGAAAGGGTAAAAGTGCGGCACGCTATGACCATCAGGAGCCGTGTTTTGCCTGCTGCGCTGCGGCAGCACTGTACAGACGGGAGGTCTTCTCCCAGATCGGTCTTTTTGACGAGCGCCATTTTGCTTATCTGGAGGACATCGATGTCGGGTGGCGGGCAAGACTTGCCGGCTACACGAATTTTTATGTGTCTGAGGCAGTTGTCCGGCATGCGGGAAGCGCGACGAGCGGCTCCCGCTACAATGCCTTCAAGGTTGAAAAGGCAGCCCGGAACAACTTCTATATGATCTATAAGAATATGCCGTCCTGGCAGCTGGCGTTGAATGCTCCGCTCTTCCTGGCAGGAACGCTCATCAAGCTTTGCTGGTTTTCCGGGAAGGGGTTTGGAAGAGCCTACTGCTCGGGGCTTGCACAGGGCATCTGCATGTCGGCGGGGATTCGTCCGGGCAGGGGACCTGTCTGGTCTGCCGGTATGAACGCGAGAAGGAAAAAGGCAGGAATGCCCGGGGAGACCCGGAAGGCCGGAGGGCTGAAGGCCTGCATGAAGATTCAGCGGGAGCTCTGGCTCGGACTGAAACCGCTTGTTGAAACCTGGAGGTGAGGACGCTTGATCAAGGATAACCAGAAGTATTTCAACAGGCTGCAGGTTGTGATTGACGCAGCGGTAACGGCTGTCAGCTATCTGTTTTCCTGGTGGATTCAGTTTACATTCTGGACGCCGAAGACACAGGGGCGGCTTTCATTTTCAACCTACATGCTGGCGCTGGTCTTTGTGATCCCGGCGTATCTTCTTCTGTATGACGGATTCAGGCTCTATCAGCCGAGAAGAATATCCGGGAAACGGGTAGAGGCTGGAAACATCTTCCTGGCCAATATGGTCGGACTTCTGATGTTCATCTTCTGTCTGTATGTCATCCGGCAGCAGGACTTCTCCAGACAGATGCTGTTTTTGTTCACCGGGATTAATTTTATAAGCCTGGTAATCGAGCGGAATGTCATCCGGATGATGCTGCACCGAATCCGCCGCAAGGGGATGAACCTCAAGCATATGATGATGGTGGGGTGCAGCGCAGCAGCTGAGGGATACATTGACCGGATCCGGCAGAATCCCCAGTGGGGATATCAGGTTCACGGAATTCTCGATGATAATACGAAAAAGGGCAGTCTGTACGATGGGGTGCCTGTTCTGGGCGGAACGGATGAGCTGGAACACATTCTCTCCGAAAACAACCTGGATGAAATCGCGATCACACTGAGCCTTTCGGAATACTATAAGCTGAAGCGGATTGTAGCTTCATGTGAAAAATCCGGCGTCCACACACAGTTTGTTCCGGATTACACGGATATCATTCCGTCCAGACCGTACACGGAAGACCTTCTGGGGCTTCCGGTTGTGAATATTCGCTATGTGCCGCTCTCCGACACATTCAATGCGATGGTGAAGCGGCTGTTTGACATTGTAGTGTCGATTTTTGCGATCATCATCTTTTCTCCGGTGATGATCGGGACCGCGCTGGCCGTGAAGCTGACATCCAAGGGACCGGTAATCTTCCGCCAGGAGCGCGTCGGCCTTCACAACCGCCCGTTCCAGATGTACAAGTTCCGTTCCATGGAGGTTCAGAATCCCGAAGAGGAGAAGAAGGGATGGACGACACAGAACGATCCAAGGGTGACAACAGTCGGGAGATTCATCAGGAGGACATCGCTGGATGAGTTCCCACAGCTGTTCAACGTGCTTAAGGGAGACATGAGTCTGGTCGGACCGAGACCGGAGCGGCCGCAGTACGTAGAGAAGTTCCGGGAGGAAATTCCGAGGTATATGGTCAAACATCAGGTCCGCCCAGGGATGACGGGCTGGGCACAGGTCAACGGATACCGTGGAAACACGTCCATACGGAAACGGATCGACTATGACATCTATTATATAGAACACTGGACGTTCGGGCTGGACATCAAGATTCTGTTTCTGACAGTATTCAAGGGATTTGTCAACAAGAATGCATATTGAGGATTTTTATGGTGTACGGAAGAAAAAATCGGGAGAAAGGCAGCCAATCGAGCCGCGGAAGTGCGAGCAGATACCAGGATCGGGACAGCCGACTGTATGAGGAGGAGCAGCCCTACAGCCGCAGGCGGGTTTCATCCAGACACCTGGACGGGTACGGAGTCGGCGACAGCTATGACCGGCAGGAGGAATTCGGGAGACCGGAAGGCTCCTGGCGCTCAGAGCCGGATGGATATCGCCGCCGCGACAAGTGGAACGAAGACTTCTACGGGCAGAATGGACGGGAGGATGAGGACAGGCCGGGAAGGAAGCAGTCTTCCCGGACGCCCAGGTGGGAAAACGATCCGTATGATGACCGCTATGAGGGCGGATACGAGGATTTTGACGATGAGGATGGCCGGAAGGTCAGACGTACGGCGCGCCGTCCGCAGCGCAGGACTGCAGAAGAAGAGACAGAGACAAGATGGCACAGCCGGCAGGACTCCTATGAGCCGGTACGCCGGCAGGACTCCTATGGATTGGAGCAGGAGTCATCCGGCTTTCGGGACCCCTATGGAACGGAGCAGGAATCAACCCGCCTTCGGAGCACATACGGAACGGAGCAGGAATCATCCCGCCTTCGGAGCACATATGGAACGGATCAGGGACCATCACGCCTTCGGGACCCATACGGAACGGCGCGGCAGTCAGTCCGCCCGTCAGGAAGGCGGAAGCCCAAAAAGGGTCGAAAGAGCCGCTTTATCGTGCGCCTTGTCCTTTTGATCATCCTTTCAGTCGTCTTGTTTGGTGTGTACCGGTTTTCCAGGCTGGACCGTGTCCACCTGGGGAATATCCTGAAGAATGAAGGCATACAGTCTCAAAAAGGTTACCAGAACTTTGTGATTTACGGGGTCGACTCCAGAGAAGGGCAGCTGACGAAGGATTCCCATTCGGACACAATCGTGATCTGCAGCATCAACAAAAGCACGAAGGACGTGAAGATGGTTTCCGTCTATCGGGATACATACCTGGATAATACGAACGGAGAGTTCCGAAAAGCGACGGAATGCTATTTCTTCGGGGGGCCAGAGCGTTCGATCAATATGCTGAACAAGAATCTGGATCTGGATATCTCAGACTATGTGGCGGTCAATTTCGATGCTGTCGTCAGGGCAGTCGATCTCATCGGCGGCGTGGAAATCAATGTCACAGAGGATGAGCTGCCCTATATCAATGGGTATCAGACAGAAAATGCACAGGTGACCGGAGCGCAGATCACGCCGGTGACTTCCGCCGGGTATCAGCATCTGAACGGAATTCAGGCACTGGCGTACTGCCGGATCCGCTATACATCCGGCGATGATTACAAGCGGACGGAGCGGCAGCGGGATGTTCTGACGCAGATTTTTGAGATCGCGAAAAAGGAAGGCACCACGAAGATGCTTCAGGTCGCGGACGCAATGCTTCCTTACATTTCAACCAGTTTCTCGAACACTGAAATCATGGGACTTGTTTCGGAGATGTCAGGTCTGACGCTTGGCGATTCGACGGGCTTTCCGTTTGAACAACAGCCGGCAGACACCCCGGCAGGGGACTGTGTGGTTCCAGTCAATCTGACAGCCAATGTGAAGGAACTTCACGCCTTTTTGTTCGGGCAGAATGATTACACGCCGACATCGACGGTTCAGTCGATTTCGCAGCAGATTGTGACCAATACAGGTATCGGATGATGGAGAAAACAGTTGGGGTTGTTATTCCAGTCTTTTGCCCGGGGCCGCTTTTTCATGAGCTGTTGCGCCGGCTGACCAGACAGACGCACATTCCTGAGGAAGTTGTGATCATTCATACGGCTCCGGAGCCGCAGGAGTGCGGAACAGCACAGAAGACGGAGGCAGCAGAAGCTGCAGAGAAGTTCCGGACTTCATTCCCATCCCTGACGGTGCTGGAGGTCAGGCAGAAAGAGTTCGGCCACGGGAAGACGAGAGATCTGGGAATCGGTTATACCGACACGGATCTGGTGCTTTGTATGACACAGGATGCGCTCCCGAGAGACAGCAGGCTGGTGGAGCGGCTGATGCACGCATTTGATGATCCGTCGGTTGCGGCAGCGTATGCGAGGCAGCTTCCGGGGAAAAAGAGCAGCGTGCTGGAGGCGGAAGCCAGGACATTCAATTATCCAGCCTCCTCTGCCGTCAAGTCGGCCGCAGATCTGGACCGGCTTGGCATCAAGACGTTTTTCTGCTCCGATGTCTGTGCGATGTGGAGACGGTCTGCCTACGACCAGGCCGGCGGTTTTGAGAAGGATGTCATCTTCAATGAAGACATGATCCTCGCGGGGAAAATGATTCAGAAGGGCTGCCGGATCGCCTATTGTGCAGACGCGCAGGTTTACCATACACATCACTACAGCGGGATCAGGCAGCTTCACAGAAATTTCGATCTTGGCGTTTCACAGGCTGACTATCCGGAGATTTTCAATATGGCTTCGAGCAGCAGGGAAGGACTGCGGTTCCTCCGGCAGGCGATGTCTGACCTGATCAGGAGCGGGCAGGGATATCTGGTGCCGCAGCTTTTGTGGCAGAGCGGCTGCAAATACGCAGGATATCAGCTGGGGAAAAATTACCGGAAGCTGCCCGACCGGCTTGTGAGAGTTCTCACGGACAGCCCAGTATACTGGGAACAGAAAAAAAGAACATCCACACATTCTACACAATGATATGGTAGACTAAAACGATTGCCAACAATGAACCATACAAGGAGATGAGAGCGATGAGCGACGGGATCCATGATGATAAGGACCAGGTTTCGGATGAACAGGGAAGAGATCCTTTCACAGATGAGCAGGAAGAGAAGCCGTCGGGAGATCCATTTTCAGTGACTGAGGATGCTGCCCGAGAGGTAACGGAACCATCGGCTCCGGAGAATGGAGGCCAGCCATCTGAAGGAGAAGGCGGCAGTCCGGACTTGAAGGAAGAAAGTCTGAGAACGGAAGCCGGAAGCCCGGAGTCAGAAGACGGAAGCCAGGCGCCGGGGCAGCCTGCATCTGGCATGCAGGGCGTGCAAGATGCAGATGAGGGACAGGAAAACCCATCCGCACCGCAGGCAGGAGAGCCCGGCAGGACGCAGGAGCAGTCTGTGCAGGAACCGCCGAAAGAACATGATTTTGACGACGAGCCAAAGTTTGATACACAGACCGGGGAACCGCTCAGCAAGCCCAAGAGCAAGGTACCGGGGATTCTGCTGACCTTTGTGGTGACGGCGGGTGTCGTCGGGGCGATTTCGGCGGCGGTTATCAACCAGGACAAGTGGAGATCTGAAGGCACGGAAGACCATGCGCAGATTGAGACGGAGGCTGGTCTTCAGATTGCACGGGAGACGGAAGCGCAGGCAGCCGGGACACAGGCGGACACGGAGGCATCATCTGAGAAAGCGCCGCTGACCACTCCGGCGTCTGAAACGGGGAAGACGAGTGCTTCGGAGGCAGAACAGCCAGTTTCCCCTGAGACAGAGCAGAGGGCGGGGAACAGCACGCAGAAGCCTGAGAAAAAGGATGCAGAGTCAGAGAAGAGCCTTGCTGAAAAACTTGGAAAAAATGCAGTCTCGCTGAATACTTCCCTCGATGTGTCGGATGTGGCGGCTCAGGCACTTCCCTCCGTGGTTTCCGTCACAAGCCAGTCGGTGGAGACGATTCAGAGTTTTTTCTATGGTGAGCAGCAGATCCAGACGAGCAATGTCGGATCCGGGATTGTGATCGATGAGGATGACACATATTACTATATTGTGACAGACGCGTATCTGGCTGCTCGGGCGCAGAATATGACCGTTGGCTTCTCTGTTTCAGGCCGGCAGGAAGAACGAGCCGCAGAGGCAGAGACGGAATCCAGTGTATATGACACAGCTTCTTCAGAAGAGACAACCGGCGCTTCTGAGACAGAGGAGGCCGGCAGCCAGCCGGTCCAGAATGGGGCAAAATCCCAGGCGGATGATACGCTTGCGGATGCGGAGCTGGTTGGCGCGGATGCCGGGACGGAGCTGGCTGTACTTGCTGTGAAAAAACAGGAGGTTGGAGCCGCTGCAGAGGGTCAGATCCGAATCGCTTCTTTTGGAGACTCTGACAGCCTGAAGATCGGCGAGCGGGTCGTCGCAATCGGAGATTCCCTCGGGTACGGGCAGTCGGTCACACAGGGAATCGTGTCGGCGCTCGGACGTACAATGAAGACGGCCTACGGTTCAAACAGCTATATTCAGACAGACGCGTCGATCAACGATGGCAACTATGGAGGCGCGCTTCTAAACCTTGACGGAGAGGTCATTGGGATCAATGCCGGCAAGATCAGCCAGGATGCAACGGAGCGGATGGGATACGCACTCCCGGCAAATGACGCGAAAACCGGGATCGGGCACATCCTGAGCGGCCGGGGAAGCGGACGGTTCGGAGAAAACGGAGAGAAGCCGGCACAGACAGAGAAAACGATATCTGAGACAGAGCAGAAAGAAACGGAGCGTACAGAGAAGCAGACAGAAACGGTGCAGACGGAGACCTCAAGGCAGGAACAGACGATTGGAAAACCATCCGATCACCTGAAGCGTGCTGAAGAGACGCAGCCGGAGTCTGGATCCGGAGATTCTGAGAAAAAATCAGGGCTGCTGGGTGTCCGCGTGGCGGATATTTCAGAGGAGAATCAGATCGTCTACCGGCTGCCGAAGGGCGTCTATGTGGCATCCGTCGAGGAGGGCTCCGGTGCCGAGAAGGCAGGCCTTGCTGCTGATGATGTGATTACAAAGATCGGGGATCAGAGCGTGGAGACGGTTGAGGATCTGAGAGACGCACTGAAGGAGACGAAAGCAGGAGATACAGTGAAGGTAACCTTTGTGCGCGCCGGCAAGGACGGAAAATATGACCGTACATACTCCACAAAGGTGATACTGGAATAATCGTGCTGACAGGAACACAGAAATCAGAGGAACCGAATGGAAGAGAAGGACGAGAGCAAAGAGAACACAGCAGGCAGCAGAGACGGGGAGGGCGGACAAAAGGAGAAAGTATGCTTTATCTGTCACCGCACCGAGAGCAAGGCAGGAAAGATGATTACGATTCCGGGCGGACTCACGGTATGTGCGGACTGCATGCAGCGGTCATTTGACCAGATGAATGATCCAAAGATCCGGAATATGCTGAATCTGTCCAATCTTGGGAATCTGAGAAATTTCCCGGGCATGGGTATGGTGGATCCCGGCCTTTCTGCAGACCTTCAGGAAAACATGGAAAAGGGAAAAAAGCCCACAACAGGAGTGGAGGCCGGTGAGAAGGATCCGCAGGCACGCTTTGATGTGCGCGAGCTGCCCGCCCCGCATAAAATAAAGGCAGCGCTTGATGAATACGTGATTGGGCAGGACTATGCCAAGAAGGTGATATCGGTTGCGGTATACAACCATTACAAGAGAGTCCGTACCAACACAAATTCAAAAGAAGCCATTGAAATCGAGAAATCCAACATGCTGATGATCGGTCCGACAGGCTGTGGGAAGACCTATCTTGTGAAGACGCTCTCCAGGCTCCTGGATGTGCCGCTGGCGATTGCCGATGCGACAGCGCTGACAGAGGCAGGTTACATTGGCGATGATGTCGAGAGTGTTTTGTCAAAGCTTCTGGAAGCCGCCGACAATGACGTCGTCAAGGCTCAGAGTGGAATTGTCTTCATCGACGAGATCGATAAAATCGCGAAAAAGCAGAACACCAATCAGCGAGATGTCAGCGGTGAGTCGGTTCAGCAGGGCCTTCTGAAAATTCTGGAGGGTGCGGATGTGGAGGTCCCGGTCGGCGCGATGAGCAAGAATGCGATGGTGCCGATGACGACCATCAACACACAGAACATTCTGTTCATCTGCGGAGGGGCATTTCCGGGACTGGAGGAGATCATCAAGAAGCGGCTGACAAAGTCCTCCTCTATCGGCTATGGCGCCCAGCTTAAGGATGCATATGACAGCGATCCGGATATTCTGGCAAAGGTGACGCCCGGGGACCTGAAGAAGTACGGGATGATTCCCGAGTTTATCGGCCGCCTGCCGATGATCTTCTCGCTCCGCAGCCTGGACAGAAATATGATGGTGCGGATTCTGAAGGAACCAAAGAATGCGATTCTGAAGCAGTATCAGAAACTGCTGGAGCTTGACGATGTAAAGCTGGAGTTTGACGATGATGCGCTTTCATGCATTGCGGAGGAAGCGCTGGAAAAGGATACCGGCGCACGGGCACTCCGGTCTGTCATCGAGAAAATGATGCTCGACATCATGTATGAGGTCCCGAAGGACGATGAGATCGGTACAGTCCGGATTACACGTGCCTATATCGAACACAAGGGCGGGCCGGTCATTACCCTTAGGCAGAGCCAGCCAAGGCTGCCGCGTGCGGACGAACATGCGGGACACAGCCAGTCATAGCTCCGAGTCCGGGAAGAGCGGACAGGGCCGGATGGGGACAGAACGGGAGAGGAGTTACAGTGAATATGAGCAGCAGCGATACACATAACATGGAGCAGCAGTTTCTCAAGACGCTGAGGGAAGTTCTTGCGGAAGCAAAGAAGAACAAGAATACCATCGAGGAGGAGGAGATTATCAAGGCGTTCGAGCCTTTTGCTCTGACTGAAGAACAGACAGACCACATCTACCAGACATTGGAAGAGCAGAACATCGATGTGATCCGGGGCAAGATGCCGGATGATGGAGGGCAGGATACCGATGAGGATGACAGCCTTCTGATTGAAACCGGTGATGATGAGGTCAATATGGAGGAGGCCGAGGTCGAGGAGGCGGAGGCCGGACAGCTGGATGACGCGGATGTCCTGGACGGCGTTTCGACGGAGGACCCGGTGCGTATGTACCTCAAGGAGATCGGAAATGTTCCGCTGCTCACCAGCGAGCAGGAGGTTCGTCTGGCAAAGCTTGTGGAGCAGGGAGACCAGGATGCCAAAAATCAGCTGACGGAAGCGAATCTGAGACTGGTGGTTTCAATTGCGAAGAAGTATGTCGGACGTGGAATGCCATTTCTGGATCTGATCCAGGAGGGCAACATGGGACTGATGAAGGCTGTCGATAAATTCGACTATACGAAAGGATATAAGTTCTCAACCTACGCAACATGGTGGATACGGCAGGCAATCACACGCGGAATTGCAGACACAGGACGGACCATTCGAGTACCGGTCCACATGGTTGAGACGATCAATAAAACGCTCCGCATGTCGAGACAGCTTCTCCAGGAGCTCGGACGGGAGCCCACGCCGGCGGAGGTAGCTGACAAGCTTGGCGTTCCGGAGTCCAGGGTACGGGAGGTCCTGAAGATTTCCAGAGACCCTGTATCGCTCGACACGCCGATCGGCGAGGAGGATGATTCCCATCTGGGCGACTTCATCGAAGACGACACAGCGCTCTCTCCGGCAGACTCTGCAACCTTCAGTATGCTCAGAGAAGAACTGAACAATGCGCTCAGCTCGCTGACATCCAGAGAGCGGGAGGTTGTGACGCTTCGTTTCGGGCTGGAGGACGGCCGCGCCAGGACACTGGAGGAGGTCGGCAGGGAATTCAATGTCACAAGAGAGAGAATCCGCCAGATTGAGGCAAAGGCGCTCAGAAAGCTGAGACACCCCTCAAGATCCAAGCGGCTGAAGGACTTTCTGAGCTGACGAGGGAAAAGCGTTGACCTTTGATGAAGCATGCAGGTATATCGATCAGATCCCCAGGTTTACAAAAAAAACCAGACTGGAGAATACGGAAAATCTGCTTCTGCGTCTGAATCATCCGGAGGACTGTTTCCGGGTGATTCACGTGGCGGGGACGAATGGAAAGGGGTCCGTGTGCGCGTACCTGGACCGTATTCTGAGAGAAGAGGGACTGCGCACAGGCCTTTTCACCTCTCCGCATCTGGTTGATGTCAGGGAACGCTTCAGAATCTGCGGACAGATGATATCGGAAGAGCAGTTCACAGAGGCATTTGAGGAGGTCCTTGGCTGTGTGAGAAGGATGCAGGCGGATGGCCTGATGCACCCCGCCTACTTTGAATTCCTTTTTGCGATGGGAATGCTGATTTTCAGAAAATGGAAGGTTGATGTCTGTGTCCTGGAAACCGGGCTTGGCGGGAGGCTGGATGCCACCAGCTGCGTCCGGCATCCCGATCTGTCCGTGATCACATCCATCAGCTTTGACCATATGGCATATCTGGGCGATACGCTTGGGAAAATCGCATACGAGAAGGCCGGCATCATCAAAAAAGGGGTTCCCGTTGTGGCAGATGGGTTCCCGAGGGAGCAGTTCGATGTCCGGGAGGCACTTGATGTGATCTGCCGGCGCGCACAGGAGCAGGAGGCACCGCTGACAATTGTGTCTGAGAAACCGGCGGACGTTTCCTACATGCCGGACGGCATTGAATTTACGCTGGACAACAGGTACTATGGACACGCACACGTCCACCTTCCTTTTTTTGCCGATTATCAGATTGAGAACTGCCTGGTCGCGCTTCAGGCAGCTGCCCTTTTCGGGGAGAAGGAGGGGTGTTTTCATCCTGAAACAGCCGTCAAGGCGGTCAGCATGACACGCTGGCCCGGCAGGATGGAGATGGTCGAATCCGGTGTCATCGTTGACGGGGCACACAATGAGGACGGGATTGCGCAGTTCATGCGGACCGTCAGGCGGATTGCGAAGAAGCAGAAGGTGTCCCTCCTCTTTACCGCCGTTGCCGACAAGGATTACCAGACGATGATCCGCGAACTGTGCGCGGGCGGTCTTTTCTCTGCTGTTGTGACGACTGAGATTGCCGGGCCCAGGGTTGCTCCGGCAGACAGACTTGCGGAGATTTTCCGCGTCTGTGCGGACTGCCCGGTTGAGGCGGTTTCCGACATCCGGGAGGCATACAGAAGGGCAGTGGCAGGGAAGAAGGACGGACTTCTGTTCTGCGCCGGTTCCCTGTACCTGGCCGGCGCGATTGAAAAAATAGTCAGAGGTGAAGTATGATCAATTACGAGGAAGAGCTGAAAAAATTTCATCCTTCCATGGATGTCAATGAAGCTGAGGATGCCATCTACAGCAGAGACCTGACGGATGTCACGGACATTCTGAAAGAGATGATCCAGGACGAAAAAGAGAAGAAGGGGAAGAACGTCCGATGAAGTGTATCTACTGCGGGGCAGAACTGACCGGTGAGACCATCTGCAGAAACTGCGGGTCGGATGTCTCGATTCAGAAGCGCATTGTGAGGATTTCCAATCTTCTGTATAACAGAGGGCTGGAGAAGGCTTCTGTGCGGGACCTTTCCGGAGCCCAGACGCTTCTGAGGCAGAGTGTCCGCTTCAACAAGGAAAACATCGATGCAAGGAATCTGCTCGGCCTCTGCTATTTTGAGACCGGCGAGGTGGTTTCTGCGTTGGTGGAGTGGGTCATCAGCAGCAATCTGAAACCGGAAAACAATCTGGCCAGGCAATATCTGGGAATCCTTCAGAGCAATAAAAACAAGCTTGATGTCATCAACTCAACGATCCGCAAGTACAATCAGTCGATTGAGTACTGCCTGGGCGGCCACGAGGACATGGCCATCATGCAGCTCAAGAAGGTGATCGCGCAGAATCCGAAGATGGTCAAGGCATACCAGCTTCTGGCCCTTCTGTATATGAAATACGGAGAGTGGGATCGTGCGGGAAGACTCTTGAAAAAAGCGGCGCAGATCGACAACACCAACACAACGACACTCAGGTACCTGACGGAAGTCCGCAGAGAAAGGGGCAGACGCCCGTTTGCGAGACGGAGAAGCGATGCGGAAGCGCAGGACGATGAGAAGTCGGTCCGGTATCTTTCGGGAAATGATGTTGTCATCATTCCGACAACGTTCCGGGACTCTTCCACAGTCGCCACCATCATCAACATCTTTCTTGGAATTCTTCTGGGGGCAGCCATCGTGTGGTTCCTGACGGTCCCGCAGGTGCGGCAGAGCGCCAACGATGAGGCAAACAAATCGGTCATGGATGCCAATGCATCTCTGGCGACTGCGACTGCGACTGCCCAGGATCTCCAGGATCAGATTGACAGCGCCAATCAGTCGGCAAAGAAAGCTGAGAAGGAGCGGGATGACGCAAACAGCCGGATTGAAAGCTACAACAGTCTGCTTTCGGTTGCGGACCTGTATGTGCTGGGCGATCAGACCAAGACGGTCGAGGCACTCGGGAAGCTGAAGGCGGATGATTATGACGGTGCCGGAAAGACACTGTATGATGATATCACCTCCCAGATCGGAGATGCGCTTTTCAATCAGTACTTCACGCAGGGATCACAGGCATATGTAAACAAGGACTATGCCGGAGCAGCCGCTGCCCTGCAGCAGGCCGTCGATTCGGACAAGGAAGGAAAGGCCGCCAACTACAAGAATGCCCTGTATTATCTGGGATTTGCTTACTACAACCAGGGTGATTACACAAAGGCGGATGAAGTTTTCAAGGCTTATATCGAGAAGTATCCGAATGACGCTTCCTCCGTCCAGCCCTACATGAACGGAGGCGCATCTTCATCCAGTTCCGGAACCGGCAGTCAGTCGGCGTCACAGGGAGAGGCATCCGTGAATTCACCCAATTCCACAGCGCAGACGGATTCTTCGCAGGCTTCCACGTCCGGAAGCTCGCAGAGCGGAACCGGGGCGGATGCAGGGAATATTACGGTATATGGAAACAGTACCCAGACGCCTCAGGTAGCCTGGACGGATCCGGTGACAGGACAGAATTATGATATGTACGGAAATCAGATCAACGCGCAGTGATGCGCAGCCGGATGGCGGCCGCTATGGCTGTGGATGCCGGCATACAGGAGTTCACCGATGAGCAGACCCTATTCGATAGATGACCCGGAGGATATGAAGACAGACCAGGTCCTCTTTACAAAAGAAGAACTTGCAGAGAATGTGAAGGTTCCACCGATGGTGGAACAGGATCTGAAACGGATCATAAGCGACCGGATGGAACAGTGCGGTCTTTATTTCCGCTGTTTTTCAAGAATCAAGACCGCGGCTTCCATGGAGAGTAAGTTCGAGCGGAAGGATTATAATCAGGGCCATAAGCTTCAGGATCTGATCGGGGTGCGCATCAACCTGTACTTTGATGATGACATTTCAATCTGCCAGAACATCATGGCGAATACGTTCGATGTGGTCAACTGGTCGACTTCCAAGCGTGAGGAGGATGAATTCAAGCCGCAGAAGCTCAACGGCGTTTTCCGGCTGCCTGCCTATCTGAAGGCAGAGATTTCGCCCCAGACCTGGGACATGTGTATCGATGATACCTTCGAGATTCAAATCAAAACGATGTTTTTTGAAGGCTGGCATGAGGTTGAGCATGACATGCGGTACAAGGGGGAGGAACTCTGGAGCCACTATCCGGGATTCTCCAGATATTTCAACTCGATCCTGGCGACGCTGGAGCTGTGTGACAAGTCGATGGTGACGCTCTTCGAGGACCTGGGGCATGCGCTGTACAAGTCTGGAAGATGGAGCGACATGGTGAAGAGCCATTTCCGCCTGAAGCTGGGAGAGGCACAGCTCTACCCGGAAGTCGAGAAGATTCTAAACGAGGACATGGTCAATACGGAGAATCTGGCAAAAAGGATCTTCCGCACGCCGCGGCCGGTTCTGATCGGACAGCTTCTGGCAAAATCGCGGAGAATTCCGATCAATGTCAACACAATCATTGCACTCCTGAACGACAGTGTATTCCACGATCCGCGGCTGGAGGAAGTCTTCAGCAAACGGGATGTCTACAACGATGGCCGGGAGGATACAGATGCGGAGTCCAGACACTATGAAATCCGTCCGCTGACCAGGCATACTGTTTTTCAGATGAAGACGGTGGTGGATGGAAGCCGCATGCGGCAGGAGGAAAAGCCTTCGGTGCAGTTTCTCTTTGAAACCTGCAGCAACATCATCTACAGCTGGATCAGCCAGAAATATGGAAGCCTGTTCCATGGGATGCCGGAGAAGGTATCTTCTTTCCATGCAGAGGTGATGGCTTTCAATGTGACGGTTCTGTACAACGAGGAGAAGCGCAGACTGAAGGCGCATGTGCGCCACATCGACCCGGAGATCGGCGGCCGGGTCTGGTTTGCCGAGGCCAACCTGTACGAGAGCTACGACGGAACTCCCTCATCCGGGGAGAGTTCGATCGGCGGAAAGGCGGAGAGAGGCGCACAGCCGCAGGTCTGGCTGGAAACGGTAAACGGGTATGCAGAACCTGACCGGGAGGAATCCGCAGGGACGGATGCTCCCTCCAGGTTCTTCAGCTACCCGGCTTTTTACAAGAATATTGTGGACAATGTCGGGATCTTCAATGGCCTTCCGTGTTCCGGAAGAAGGAGAATTCTCAGGGAGGATCAGATCGGAGAGGTAGCCGCGGCGATCAAGGGAGAGCGGCAGTTTCCGATCGTGCTGATCATCTCGAGAGATGACGGCCATGGCATGATGGATGAAGACTGGCTGATGCAGCTGCGCGTTTCGGACTTTACACGGACGGTCTGGCGCTATGCGCATGTTCTGTGCAGCTACGAGGCGCAGGGAAGAGAACTGCTCAGACAGATTGGAGATGTGCGGTATAATTCAGAGCCTCAGATCCCCAGACTGTATATTTTCTGGCCGGACGGCTCCTCAGATGATTACGGAGCGGAGGATATTGAGAACAGCTCCTTCGGCCGGCATCTGGAAGCCAGGGGAGATGCGAGAACCTACGACATCGTGCATGGCGGACAGGCGTTCTATCACAAAATGGTCACGGATCTGAGAGATTACAATGTTTCTGCGAGCATGTGGGATGGGTTTCGGCTTGATATTCAGACAAACATCCCGGACTGACCCCTTCTCCGAAGTCCGGATGTGACCGGGGCACGGCAGCTGTGAAGGCTGCAGCCTGGCCTGTTCAGGAAACGGGGGCAGGGTCGGTGCAGGATTCCCGGATGGCTTTCCGTACCGGGAGGATCATATGCGGGGAGACAGAAAGGGAATCGACTCCCATCTTCAGAAGTCTGTCGGTAATGGCGGTATCGGCTGCAAGTTCTCCGCAGATGCCGACCAGGCAGCCGTACTTGTGACCATTCCTGACGGTTATCTCAATCTCTTTCATGACAGCCTCGCTGTAAGGGTCGTAGAAGGAATCGAGGCTTCCGTTCTGTCTGTCCATCGCCAGCGTATACTGTGTCAGGTCATTGGTTCCGATCGAGAAAAAGTCGACCTCTCCTGCCAGCTCTTCGGAAAGAAGAGCGGAGGCGGGGGTCTCAATCATAATGCCAATCGGACAGCTGCGCCAGGGGATCTGGCGCTTCGTCAGCTCATCCTGCACACTGCGGATGAGCTTTTTGATTTGGCGGATTTCCCGGACAGAGGTGATCATCGGGAACAGAATGGACAGGTTCCCGTATATGGTGGCGCGGTAAATGGCCCGGAGCTGGCACGAAAAAAGCTCCGGGTGCGTGAGCCCGATCCGGATTCCCCGAAATCCGAGCGCCGGGTTCTTTTCCTGCGGCAGGTTCAAAAGCTCCGACTGCTTGTCCGAGCCCAGGTCAAGCGTGCGAATGACGATCGGCCTGCCGCCCATCAGGCGGCAGGCTTCCTTGTAGCTCTGAAACTGTTCCTCCTCGTCCGGAATGGTTCTTCTGCCAAGACAGAGAAACTCCGTCCGGAACAGGCCGACACCCTCCGCGTCGTTTTCAAGCGCGGACGCGATATCGGATGGCGTGCCGATGTTGGCGCAGAGCCGGATCGGCTTGCCGTCGGTGGTAACGGACTCCTGACCGATCATGGCACGGTACTGGCTGCGGTTTTCAAGCAGAGAAGTGCGGCGCATCAGCAGACGGCGCTCTGTCTCCCTGTCAGGGTCAATGTACAGCGTTCCGCTCTCGGCGTCTACAATGGCCGGATGCCCGTCCCATTCCTCCCGGACTGGAATCCCGCTGACAGCCGGGATATCAAGCCCCCGGGCAAGGATGGCGGCATGGGAAAGAGGCGAGCCTTCCAGCGTGATAAAGGCCAGCACAAGCCTGCGGTCCAGCTGGAGGGTATCAGAAGGCAGCAGATCCATGGCCGTAATCAGAGAGGGCTCTGCCAGCTTCCGGCCCGTTCCGGCGCCCTTCAGAATGCGGATGAGACGCTGGATGACATCCAGAAGGTCGGCGCTTCTGGCACTGAAATAGTCGCTTCCCATGGCTGAAAACAGATCCGTGTATTTCCGGGCGGTTGTGAAGACAGCATACTCCGCATTGGCCTTTTCACTGCGGATGAGATCGAGAATACCGCGGCTCAGCTCGCTGTCGGAGAGAAGCTGTGCCTGTGCCCCGAATATCGCTGCATTTTCAGTGCCGACCACATCCTCTGCCTGCTGCTTCAGGCACATCAGCTCTTTTTCTGCCGTTTCACGAGCAGAAAGATAGCGGTTTACTTCCGTCTCCACATCTGCGACAGCTTTTTTCTTTTCCACATGGAGCCCGCGCTCCAGAATGTGAATCTTCCCGGCAGCGATTCCGCTGTGCAGGACCTTTCCCCGATAGATTTCCATGAAAACTCCCAGATAACAGGTTTATGACACGGTGGTCATGCATTCAGTCTGCGGTCAGACCGGGAACGGGACATCCATTTCCCGATACTCCCAGGACTGGCAGGATCGAAGACCGTATTCCGCGTTCACCATCCGGACTTTTGAATCCTTGTGATTGGGATAGTACCGGGTTGTCATGACATGTTCCCCGTCATTGATGAAAATCTCGATGATGCTGGAATCAACCAGGATCCTCAGATTCCGGAGTGCACCAACCTTTGCCCGCCGGACCTTCCTGCCGCCGGACGCTTTCGCCGCTGCTTCTGCGATGTCCTCTCTGCCCACAAGGCTGTCGGCAGCCAGGACGGCACCCTCTGCCTGCGCCGCTGCAGCAGCCCTTGCGGAAAGCCTCCGTACACCGGATTCGAGGGAGAGCGTGACGACCCCTTCCTCGTACTGAAGCGTGACGACATTCGGCTGGAGCAGGCTCCCGATCCGCACACGCACGCTGCCGTCCCCGTCCCCGATTATCAGTTCACCCGTACCATTTTCATAGCTGACCGGCTCCCCGTTCATCGGCGCAAGCCGGGTCTGCCGGAGTGCAAGGATCTCATCGACCGGCCTTTGCAGGATTCTGCCATTTCGGACGCTCAGCTGGCGCGGGACGGTCAGAAGTCCCTGCCAGCCTTCCTTATCTGTCGTGAGATTGGTATAGGAGGCATCTGGCATCCCTGCCCAGGCAAGCAGGATTCTGCGCCCGGCCTCATCCTCGAATGTCTGCGGCGCGTAGAAATCAAAACCCTGATCCCACTCGTGGAAGCTTTCCCGCCGAACCAGCTGGCCGCCGCGCGTCTCCCCTTCTACGAAAAAGTAGCCGGCGGAATAGTGGTTCTGAAAGTGGCAGTCCTCCTGATCAAGCCCCTGCGGGCACACAGACAGCACTGTTTTGCTGTCAAGATGGAAGTAGTCCGGGCATTCCCACTGGTATCCGAAGCCTTCCGGTATATAGTATTCCTTCAGGTAGTCCCAGTGGATCCGGTCCCTGCTGGTATAAACAAGAGCGCAGCCGTTCCCGGGCCTGCTCCTGTGACTCCTTCTGCCTCCGTCTGTGCAGGATTCCGCTTCTCCCGTGTTCGAAGCGGATGAAGACGACGCTGCATCATCATCCGGCGGACTGTCCTTCATTCCGGCTGCCAGCACCATATAGTACTGGTCATTCTCCTTCCAGACGTTCGGATCCCGGATCATCAGTGTCAGGTTATCCGGGTAATCGGGATTCGAGAGCAGAAGTGTTTTCCGGCTGAAGTCCCGGCCATCCTCTGAGCAGATCAGAAGCTGATTGGATATCCGGTTTTCATCGTCCGGGCATTCGCCCGGTGCACATCGGATGATGCCGCTGTAGAACAGGTTCATGCCATGTTCATCGACAAGGGCAGAACCTGGATAGACACCATCCCGCTCATATTCGCCTGCGGTAATCGCAATTCCCTCATACTTCATCTCCGACAGCGAGCGGCCCTGAAAATGGCCCCAGACTTTCGTGGACCTGCCGGTCGGATCACCTGGTGTGTACAAGAAAAAGATATGGTAGATGCCGTTCATCTGGCACAGACCGACAGGGTCTGACATCCAGCCGTCCGGGGGAGAGAGGTGAAATCCCGGTCTCCAGGAGTCAAGAAAATAGTTCATTGATTTCCCTCTGTCAATGCATTCGATTTGTTTCGTCTTCATTATAGAAAAGATGGAAAAACTTGTAAATTTGTAGATAAACTTTTTTTTCGGAGTTCTTTCCATGGACGCTTTTGGATCTGAAACAACATCATGTGTAGTATACGCATCGCCTTGGGCAGATGTAGTAGAAAATGAAGCAAGAAAAGTGCACAAAACAAAGACTGCAAACAGATGTTCTCCATTGCAGAATGCACTAGGATGCTTTAAACTAAGAACCGTAGTGGTAGAAAGTGGTGAAATGTGGTGCTTAAGGGAGGAAAAATGGAACAGATCCATCTTTCCGGCGCCTCATTTCCGGGTGAGGAATTCGGATGTTCTATGGTGCAAATTATAACACCCTGGATGCAAAGGGCAGACTGATCATCCCGAAACAGTTCCGCGAACAGCTCGGTGAGTCGTTCATGATGACGAAGGGACTGGATGGGTGCCTCTATGTCTTCCCGATGAGCGAATGGAATTCCTTCGAAGAGAAACTGGCCGCGCTGCCACTTACAAACAAAAACGCCAGAGCGGTTGTCAGGCATTTTGCTGCAGGCGCGGCTCTCTGTGAGATGGATAAGCAGGGGAGAATTCTTGTGCCGGAGGTGCTCAGGGATTTTGCTCATCTTCAGAGAGACGTTGTCGTGGAGGGCTCTATGAAACGGATTGAAATCTGGTCAAGGGAGCAGTACGACAGGCAGGCAGAAGAGGACAACATCGACGAGTCCATGGAGGCGCTGGATGGTCTGGACCTTTGTCTGTAAGACTCATCGCCGGATTAAGGGCCCGGCACAGGAGGATGAAAGATGGAGTTTCAGCATAAGCCGGTCATGTTGAATGAGGTGATCGACAGTCTGAAGATCAGGCCTGAAGGGACATATGTGGACGGAACGCTTGGCGGAGCAGGGCATTCCAGTCAGATCGCGAGGAGGCTTTCCGGGGAGGGGAGACTGTTTGGGTTCGACCAGGATGTCGCAGCGATCGAGGCTGCAGCAAAGCGCCTCGAACCATATAAAGACAGAGTCTCGATCATCCGGAGCAATTATTCGGAAATGAGAGAGCGGCTGTCGGAGCTTGGTGTAAGATCGGCAGACGGAATTCTTCTGGATCTGGGCGTATCTTCCTATCAGCTCGATGATGCGCAGCGCGGTTTCAGCTACCGGGCAGACGCACCGCTGGACATGAGGATGGACCAGCGGCAGAAGCTTTCGGCAAGGGAAGTCGTGAACGGATATTCCATCGGGGAACTGACCAGAGTCATAAGGGAGTATGGCGAGGAACGGTTTGCAAGGAATATCGCAAAACACATCACAGCGGAGCGGGAGAAAAAACCAATTGAAACGACTGGGGAGTTGATTTCCATTATAAAGGCTGCAATTCCTGCGAAAGCAAGGGAGGGCGGCGGACACCCGGCCAAAAGAACCTTCCAGGCCATCCGCATCGAGGTTAACAGGGAACTGGACGTTCTCAGCGATTCACTTGACGGGATGATTGACCTTCTTGCAGACGGCGGAAGAATCTGCGTCATCACATTTCATTCGCTGGAAGACCGAATTGTGAAAGAGGTTTTCAGGCGAAATGAAAATCCCTGTACCTGTCCGCCGGAATTTCCGGTCTGCGTGTGTGGGAAGAAATCCAAGGGACATGTGATAACCAGAAAACCGATCATCCCTTCGGTGGAGGAGACTGAAGAGAACCCAAGGTCAAAGAGCGCAAAACTGCGTGTCTTTGAGCGGACAATCATCTGAAAGAATACGGCGGTCTTTCGCTTCTGCGGGGAGAGTGGCAGAGCAAGGCAGGGACCGGAAATCATCTGGGGAGACTGAATTTCGCTTCCCGGACCGCTGATTTCAGAAAGATGAACAGTGCAGGATGGAAAAATCATGGCAAAGACAAAGTCAGGAAACATTGCACAATTTGAAAGAAGCAGAGGGCAGCGATATACTGAGTATGCAGAGGGCAATACGGTTCGGAAGGCGGCAGCGTTCCCGGCACAGGAAAGAGGCGTGCACGAGGTCAGCCAGCAGGTCATCCGGAATCGTGAACGTGCACGGCATATGGACATGCGGTATGTTGTGTTTCTTTCAGTCTGCGCCGTGATGACGGTCACGATCTGTATCTCTTTTCTGAAGCAGCAGACAATCTGCACCTATAACCAGAAACGGGTGACAGAGCTGACAACGAAGCTTAACAACCTGAAAATCGAGAATGATACGACGTACAATGAGATCGTTTCGGGAGTAGACCTGCAGAAGCTGAAGCAGCGGGCGATCGATGACCTCGGGATGACATACCCAAGTCAGAGTCAGATCGTCACGTACCAGAGCCCGGACAGTGATTATGTCAAGCAGTATGGAGAGATTCCTTCCAAATAACAGGGGAGACAGAAACATTTGACTTCCACAGGAAACAGGAAACAAAAAAAGGAAAAGAGATTTACAAGAGGAATGCAAAGAAGGCTGACAGCCGCATTTGCATTCGTTTTGTTATGTATCATATTTCTTCTGATACGGATCGCAGTGGTGAACGCTTCAAAGGGAAACAAGTATGCCAAGCAGGTTCTTTCTCAGCAGACCTACAGCTCCAGAACCATTCCGGCAAGACGCGGTGAGATTGTGGACGCGAACGGGATTGTCATGGCGCGGAGCGAGAGACGATACAATGTTGTGCTCGACTGCTACGCGATCAATCAGGATGAGGATTATATCGAGCCGACCATCCGGGCGGTATCGAAGGAATTCGGAGTGGACGAGGATACGGTCCGGAAGATTGTGACCTCTGACGCAACGAAGGATTCCCGGTACCAGGTCCTCGTGCAGAAGGTTACGAAAGACCAGAAAGATACCTTTGAGGCGTATAAAGCTGGAAAGGATCTCGAGGAAACGGAGAAGAGCAGTGGAAAGTCCGATAAAGTTCTGCAGGCAGAGAAGGATGAGCGTGCAGATATCCAGGGGGTCTGGTTCGAAGAGGTTTACCAGAGAACTTACCCGTTTGGAACGCTTGCAGCGAATGTTGTCGGATTTTCCAATGATGTTGGCGATGGCGTTACCGGGATCGAGAACTACTACAATCAAACACTGACCGGGACCGATGGAAGGCAGTTCGGATATCTGGATAGCAGCTCAGGGGTTGAGCAGTCAACGGTTGAGCCTGACAACGGGAAAACGGTTCAGATAACGCTGGACATGAACATTCAGCAGGCAGTCCAGGATCAGATTGATGCGTTTGACGAGGAATACGGAACGGAGGATTCGGACGGGAAAGGCGCGAAGAACGTTGGTGTGATCGTCATGGATCCCAACTCCGGCAGCATTCTGGCGATGGCATCCAACCATGAGTATGATCTCAGCGATCCATATGGGGATTATACGCAGGAAGAAATTAAAAAGATGGGCAATGATGCCTACGTGGAGGCACTGAATAAAAGCTGGGAGAATTTCTGTGTGTCCCAGAGCTACGAGCCGGGATCGGTTGTCAAGCCGATTACCGTTGCCTCCGCTCTTGAGGAAGGGGTGGTCCATGACGGGGACCATTTTTACTGCGGCGGCTCCCTGTTCATCACGGATACGAAGATTAACTGTGACAACATCTATGGGCACGGAGACGAGACGCTGGAGTATGCCATCGTCAATTCCTGCAACGTCGCGTTGATGGAGGTTGGCGCCAAGCTGGGTGTAAAGAATTTCATCCGGTATGAAAAAGCATTTGGCTTCGGAAGCCAGACGGGCATCGACCTGCCGAATGAGAACGCCGGGGTGATCTACAACGAGAACACGATGCACGAGGTTGAGCTGGCAACCTGTTCCTTCGGGCAGGGATTTACGGTCAACATGGTGCAGGAGGCAGCCGCGTTCAGTGCAGCGGTCAACGGAGGGTATTACTACCAGCCGCATGTGGTTGGGGCGATCCTGAACGCAGACGGAACAACATCCAGCACGGTGGAGCCACTTGTGCTTCGTCAGCCGATCTCTCAGGAAGTTTCCCGCTACATCAGGCGCTACATCCAGACAGCCGTGGAGCAGGGTACCGGAAAGAAATCGAGGGTACCTGGATATCTGACAGGCGGAAAGACCGGAACGGCAGAGAAGATTGATCCGGAAACCGGAAAGCGTGCAAAGGGAAAATACCTGGTTTCCTTTATCGGAGCGGCGCCGATTGACAACCCGCAGGTGGTCATCTACGTTGTCATCGATGAGCCGAATGTGGAGGAGCAGGCAGACTCTTCCTATCCGCAGACGCTTTTCCGCAAGATCGCTACGCAGGTGTTTCCGTATATGGGGATTTATCCGACAGAACCCGTCACGGATCAGCTTCTGCAGGAACTGGGCATCACAAAGGATGAGACGGTCGAAAATGAAATCAAGAGTGCGACCTTCCAGTGCTTTGGAGCAGACGGGAAGCTTTACAATGACGCAGCCGTCAACGCAAAGGGCGAGGTTGTGGACAGCAGCGGGAATGTGATCGACGGGGTGACGGTGAACCAGGATGAGGGGACTGTGACGGACGCAAAGGGAAATGTGATTGAGGTCGATCTGTCCGCACTGAAGAGCACGTCGAATTCACAGCTGCCGGCAGACAATCCCGATATCGCAAGTCCGCCGGAAGAGGAGCAGGATGACAAGAAGTCTGATTCGACCTGGAGCGGGGCGGAGGTGTCGGATCAGGCGAAGGAGCAGTCCGGGGACGTGACGATCGCCGGAGCAGGAGGAAACTGAGATGACGATGAGTCTGGATACCATACTGGCGGTATTTCTTTCGTTTATGATAACGGCCGTACTGTGCCCGATTCTGATTCCGTTTCTGATCAGACTGAAGGTCGGACAGACCGAGCGGGTGGAGGGAGTTCAGAGTCATCTCAAGAAGGCCGGGACACCGACGATGGGCGGCATCGCAATCCTGGCATCGGTTATCCTGACCTCACTGATCTTTGCCTCCCGCTATCCGAGGATTATCCCGATTCTGATTCTGACAGCGGGATTCGGAGTCATCGGATTTATCGATGACTACCTGAAGGTTGTGAAGAGAAAATCAGACGGACTGCTTCCAAAGCAGAAGATGGCGTTTCAGATTGTTGTGACAACCATCTTTGTGATTTTTCTCTGGGTGAGGGAGCCGGAATGCTTTGATTTCCTGATTCCGTTCACCGAAGGAAAAGTCATATCGGGGATGGGGATACGGATTTTTGGAACCGTCCTGTCCTACCTCGCAATCATCGGGACCGTGAACGGGGTGAATTTTACCGACGGTCTGGACGGACTTTCTTCTTCCGTGACGGCAGCAGTTGCAGTCTTCTTCACCTACGCGTCCATGACGCTCGGAGGAAAGATCGAGCCGATCACGGCGGCAACATTCGGCGCATTGCTGGGCTTTCTGCTCTATAACGTCCATCCCGCTAAGGTTTTTATGGGGGATACCGGATCCCTGGCGCTGGGCGGCTTTGTGTCCGGGTGTGCGTACACAATGAAGATGCCGGTTTTTATCCTGATTGTAGGGCTGGTTTATCTCGTGGAAGTGCTTTCCGTCATCATCCAGGTGACCTACTTCCGGAAGACAGGCGGAAAACGCTTTTTCCGGATGGCACCGATTCACCACCATTTTGAACTCAGCGGATGGTCGGAGACCAGGGTTGTCGGCGTGTTTACAATTGTAACCATTCTGCTCTGCCTTCTGGCAAGCATCCGCCTGTAAGGACCCGGGGATACGGAATGTACAAATGTACATGAGGCCTGAAAGAGCACAGGCAGCAGATCCGGGCTGAACAGGAAGAGTCAGGCGGAAGACAGGATAGATCGGGAAAGGTCAGATGCCGCAGAGAGGCAGAGGAGAGATTGTGAAACAGGATTTAAAGGACAAGAATGTACTGGTTGTCGGGGCCGGGAAGAGCGGGATTGGCTCTGTCGGACTGCTCCTGAACATCGGCGCCAGACCGATACTGTATGATGGCAATGAGAAACTGGATGAGGCAGAGGTCAGAGCATCCTTACCGAAGGGGGCGGAAGTCCCGATTGTGCTCGGAACGCTCTCTGATGAACAGCTCGGGAAGCTGGACCTGTGCGTCATGAGCCCGGGGGTGCCGACAGATATCCCGCCTGTCCTCCGCATCCGGAAGGCATGGATCCCGATCTGGGGAGAGATCGAGCTGGCGTACCGATGTGCAGAAGGGACTGTCATGGCCGTCACGGGGACAAACGGAAAAACGACGACCGTCTCGCTTCTCGGGGAAATTATGAAGCATCACCTGGGCGGACAGCATGTGTATGTGGTTGGCAATATCGGGAATCCCTATACGGATGCCGCTCTCAGGACAGATGCGTCCTCGGTCTGCGTGGCAGAGGTCAGCTCTTTTCAGCTTGAGACGATTGACCGGTTCCACCCGCATATCGCCGCGATTACGAACATCACGCCCGATCATTTAAACCGCCATCACACGATGGAGGAATACATACGGGTGAAGGAACGGATCGCAGAGAACCAGACACCGGACGATGTCCTGGTCCTGAATTATGAGGACGATGTGCTGCGCGCATTCGGAGAATCCGTGAAGAACCGCGTGAAGGTTCGATATTTTTCGAGCAGACACACGCTTGAGGATGGCATGTATCTGGATGGAGATGTCCTGAAGCTTGCGGACCGAAAGAGCGGCACGACGCAGAATGTGATAAACATTCATGAGCTGAGACTGCTCGGTACGCACAATTACGAAAATGTTGCTGCAGCGTCTCTCTCGGCGCTGGCTGCAGGTGTTCCGCTTCAGGAGATCTGTGAGGTTCTGAGAGCCTTCAGAGCGGTTGAGCACCGGATCGAGTTCGTGGAGGAGGTAGGCGGGGTCGCCTATTATAATGATTCCAAGGGAACGAATCCGGATGCCGCGATCCGGGCAGTTCTTGCGATGAACCGGCCGACGATCCTGATCGGCGGCGGCTACGACAAGGGGAGCAGCTACGACGAGTGGATCGAGAGCTTCGGGGGAAAGGTACGGGCGCTTGTTCTGGTCGGACAGACAAAGGAAAAGATTGCCGAATGCGCCAGAAAGCATGGATTTACGGAGGTTTACCTGTGTGATACCTTCCGGGAAACCTTTGACAAGTGTGTGTCACTGGCCAGACCGGGGGATGCCGTACTGCTGTCGCCCGCCTGTGCCAGCTGGGGAATGTTTCCAAATTATGAGGAGCGCGGCAGAATCTTCAAGGAATATGTCCGCGCCCTTACATGAATTGTAAATGCCAACCGACCGGCAGTGCTTATCTCATGACCGGCGGCAAGGTCCCAGAGGACTTCTGCCTGCTGTGAAAAAGCCTGCCGGATATCTGATGCCCTCCGCACGGTGTTTCACCGCGGAGGGCATAAAAACAGGCAAGACGACTGTCATTGTCATGCACCGTCAGTCTGCCTGAACCACCTGGATATGGAGAGAGGTCTGTGAACAGAATTCTTCGTACAATTGTTATCTTTCTTGCTGTGCTTGCAGCTGCTGCGCTGATCGTGGTGTACGGATTTCAGATTCGTCACGTGACGGTTGAGGGGAATGACCGCTACAGTGCTGATCAGATCAGCAGTGACCTGACATCGACCAGCCTTCTGAAAAACACCCTCTATTTTGCATGGAAATACAGAAGTGCCGCCGCGTCCCCGGAGGCGCCGTACCTGACTTCCGTGAAAGCCTCGATTCAGTCTCCGACCTCCGTGAAGGTTACGGTGGTGGAGAGCAGCCTGATCGGCCGCGTACAGGTGGATGGCAGGAATGTGTACTTTGATGAAAATGGGATCGTCCAGATGATCACGGACGAGGTGAGAAGCGGAGTCCCGCTTGTCACCGGAGTCGATGTCGGGAGTCCGGAACTCTACCAGAAACTTCCGGTTGCCAATACCTCTGCCTTCCGCACCATGCTGAGCATTACGCAGCTTCTGATTCAGTCAGACTTTATTCCGGACAGCGTCAGCTTTGACAGCAGCGGGAACATGACGCTGCGTTATGGGAGCGTAACGGTCAGGCTGGGCCAGGACGAGTACCTGGAGGAGAAGATCGCCAATCTTGTTCAGATCTACCCGAAGATTTCTTCCAGAACCGGGACACTCAACATGGAGGGCTTTACAGGGAAGAATACAAGCATCACATTTAAGGAGACCGGGAAACAGTCTGACGAGACGGAAGGCGGAGATTCCGGAGAGACACTCACGGGCGTCGGAACCGATATAGGTCAGACGGATGCATCAGCAGGTTCTGATCAGGGGGCCGGGACAGCAGAGAATGGACAGGCCCAGAATGCGGGCAGTCAGAATACGAATGGCCAGGGCCAGGACGCGGACAGCCAGAACGAGAACGGCCAGGGCCAGGACGCGGACAGCCAGAACGAGAACGGCCAGGGACAGAACGAAAACAGCCAGAATGAAAACAGCAGTCAGAATTCGACAAAGGGCGTGATGGCGTTTGACAGCAATGGCACCTTGCACTATGACGCTCATATTGAGAACGGACAGGTCGTGGACGCTTCGGGAAATCCGATTGCAGGCTGCACGGTCGATGAGAACGGAAACATCAAGGATGCATACTGGAACGTCATCGACCCGGCGACGGGCCAGCTTGTCCAGTAAGAAATGAAAAAGCAGGACGGACGAAACTGCCTGAATCTGGTAAAAAACTTGCAATATCGGGTAAAAGCACTTATATTGAAAGAGATATGGGCGTTACACCTATACAGGACCTTCATCAGTCAAGGAGGAGACTTCAGTGTTAGAGATTATGTCGAATGACTCTGAACCGGGAGCAAAGATTATTGTCATCGGGGTCGGCGGAGCCGGCAACAATGCAGTCAACAGGATGGTCGATGATACCATCGCCGGGGTCGAATTCATCGGAGTCAATACAGATAAACAGGCGCTTGCCATGTCAAAGGCACCGAGCGTCATCCAGATCGGAGAGAAGATCACGAAGGGGCTTGGAGCCGGTGCCCGGCCGGAGGTCGGAGAGCAGGCCGCGGAGGAGAGTACCGAGGATATCAAGAACGCTGTCCAGGGGGCAGACATGGTTTTCGTTACCTGCGGGATGGGCGGCGGAACCGGAACAGGGGCTGCTCCTGTCATTGCAGGCGTTGCAAAGGAGATGGGCATCCTGACAGTCGGCGTCGTGACGAAGCCGTTCCGATTCGAGGGAAAGGTTCGCATGACCAATGCCCTGAACGGAATTGAAAAGCTTAAGGAGAATGTCGATACGCTGATTGTGATTCCGAACGACAAGCTTCTTGAGGTCGTGGACCGCAGGACGACGATGCCGGAGGCTTTCAGGAAAGCAGATGAAGTGCTCCAGCAGGCGGTATCGGGCATCACGGATCTGATCAACCTCCCGGCGCTGATCAACCTTGACTTTGCGGATGTAAGAACTGTCATGCAGGACAAGGGAATTGCGCACATCGGAATCGGGCAGGCGAAGGGCGACGATAAGGCGATTGAGGCAGTCAAGCAGGCGGTTGAAAGCCCGCTGCTTGAGACAACGATCGAAGGCGCAACCAATATTATCATCAATGTGAGCGGAGACATCAGCCTGATGGATGCCAGCGATGCGGCGGGCTATGTGCAGGAGCTTGCCGGGGAGAACGCAAACATCATCTTCGGTGCGATGTACGATGACACGTATGCGGATGAGTGCAGTATCACGGTGATCGCAACGGGAATCGAGGATCCGAACGAGGAGCAGGGTTCCCTGCTCGGACTTCACAAGGGACTTTCCCAGCCGGCAGCCGGAGCCGATTTCCGCTACAGGAAGACGGAAAGACCGAAGAGCGGATTCAGCTTCCAGCGCCCGGCAGCCCAGCCGGCGCCGAAGGCTTCTTCCATTCCGGCACAGAACGCAACTCTGAAGGCACCGACCAGCAAGGTGACGCCGCAGGATATCCAGATTCCGGAATTTTTAAGAAGAAGCTGAAGAACCAAACAGAACGACGCAGAAGGCCTCCGGCATGAAACCGGAGGCTTTCTTCAAATAGATCCGATGGAGGGAACCAGATTGGCGGTGGAATATGAGATTACTGGCCACACAAGATTCGGAGGGCTGCTCGGGTACCCTGTAGCGCACAGCATTTCTCCGCAGATGCACAATTACAGTTTTCGCAGACTCGGAATCGATGCGGTCTACCTCTGTTTCAGTGTCCTGCCGGAGCAGCTTGGGGAAACGGTCCGGACATTCCGGAATCTGGACTGCTTTGGGTTCAACCTGACGATGCCGGACAAGACGGCTGTGCTGGAATATCTCGATGAACTGTCGCCGGCGGCGCGGATGATCGGGGCCGTCAATACGGTTGTCAATGACCATGGAAAGCTGACTGGTTATAATACGGACGGGTTCGGCTTCATGGAATCGCTTCGAAGGGCGGGTGTTCATGCAGCCGGGCAGGAGATGACACTTCTCGGGGCCGGCGGCGCAGGAAGCGCGATTGCCGTTCAGGCAGCGCTGGACGGGGTGAAAAAACTGCACATTGCCAACAGGAAAAGCCGGTCCTTTCGCCACGCGGAGATGCTGGCACAAGTTATCACAGAGAACACAGCGTGCAGGGCGGATGTGGTGGACCTGGCGGATGCACATGCGCTCGGAGCGGCAATTGACGCCTCCGGCATTCTTGCCAACGCGACTTCCGTCGGAATGAAGAAGCCGGACCTGCCGGCAGACGCGGAAAACCAGCTGCCGATTCCAGATACAGGCTGCCTGCACGAAGGCCTTGTCGTCGCTGACGTCATCTATAATCCCAGACAGACCAGACTTCTCAAGGAAGCGCAGGCAAGAGGCTGCCAGACACTCAACGGAATGTATATGCTGCTGTATCAGGGAGCGGAAGCCTTCCGCCTGTGGACAGGGCAGGACATGCCTGTCACCGAAGTCCGCCAGAAATATTTTGCCGTATAAGTCCGTCGCTGTCCGGGTGCCAGCGGCGTGCTTGCACGCCAGATGGCACCCGGACAAGCAGCGCCAGGGGAACTATATTATGATGGAAATGATATCTGAACTGAACAATTTTACTGAGAGCAGGATCGTCCCAATACAGGTCCGCAATCTTACGCTCGGAGACGGGATACCGAAGATCTGTGCCCCGGTTGTCGCGCCAGACCCGGAACAACTGGAGAAGACACTGGCCCAGCTCGAAGGAACCCGGGATTTCTATGATCTCGTTGAGCTCCGTGCGGACATCTATCCGTTCGATGGAATCCAGGAACTATCTGAGAGCCTGCGGCGCCTGCGGAAAGCAGTCGGGGACAAGCCAATCCTGTTCACATTCCGGACAAAGAAGGAAGGCGGGAACAGAGATGTGTCCTTCGACTTATACAGGGAGATGAATCTGTGCGCCGCTCAGGAAGGGGCTGATCTGATTGACCTTCAGCTTTCGATGATGGAGGGGGACAGGATGAGCCTGCTTTCCGACATCCATGGCCGTGGCGCACACGTGATTGGATCGTTCCATGATTTCCACGGAACGCCCCCGGCGGATGAACTGGTGAAAAAGATGGCCGGGATGCAGATGGCCGGCTTTGATATTACAAAGGCTGCCGTTATGCCGAAGGACCGGGAAGATGTGCTCGAACTATTGTTTGCCAGCGTCCAGATGCAGGAGGAGTGGGCTGACCGGCCCTTCATCACGATGTCAATGGGAAGTCTTGGAAGCATGACAAGAGTCTGCGGGACCTTCTCTGGAAGCTGCATCACGTTCGGGACAATCGGAGGAGAATCTGCACCGGGGCAGCTGAAGGCGGAGGTGCTGAGGACAGTCCTGCCTTCGCTTCAATAAGAAACTGTCCGGATTCTTTCTCCTCGGTGGGAACACAGGGAACATGTCAGTCAGCTGACGGCAGGAAGAGGACAGCAGGGAAAAGGCGACATTCCGAAGAGTTTGTCGCCCTTTTTTTTTCATGCCTGAAAGGTTGTATTTTGCAAATACAGGGTCCTTCCCGTACACTTTCACCTGACAGACGAAGTATGCCTTAACAACAGACAGCATTTGGGAGGTAGATGTTTGAGTATCGCTGAGATTCTTCTCGTGATTGCGGGATTATCAATCAATGTATTTCTGATCTCCCAGAAAGACGGAGCATTGATCCGGCGGATCAGGCCGGGAAGCCTGCTGATGCTCTGCGTCTTTTTCTTTGTGTTTGAAAGCCTGTCGATGTTTGCAGGCTTCAGACTGACAAGGATTACATTCTTCAGGAATTCTTCATCCACAGATCTGAAGAAATTCTGTTACTTCTGTGCAGTTGTCCTGTTTCTGATCATCGCCGCCTACATGCTCTTTAAGGCATTTACGGAGCAGGAGATCGACGAACACCTGACGGAGATTTCCGTCACAAGAACGATTTTCCAGGCCATCGGGGTCGCCGTGTTTGCATTCATTTGCGGCATCGGGTGGGGCTTTATCGGCCACAATATCTACCTGGCAACCGGTGTTCTGGCGGCAGCGACCGTTATCGCGGTTTTTTCCGGGACTTATATGGGATACAGGGATGGCTGCAGATACAGAAAAGGGTTTTTCACAGTCGGAGGTTCCTGCCTTCTGTTCGTCGGGGTTGAAATCCTTGTGCGGTACCTTTGACGGTCCGCTTTTCGGAACCAGACACTGCATCAGATGACGAGGCAGCGTTCGTTGTAATTCAATTGGGAGGGGTACAAAATGGCTAGTTTTACACACAAAGCAGCACGGCTCGCATTCAGCAAGGCTCTTGATGTCTTGCTTGACAGAGTTTACAAGGACCGCGAGAAGGGACTTACGGAGGCACTGAACGTGATTGAGAAGTTCGCGCCGGATACATTCTCAAAAGAAACCTACGCGATGTTCCGCAAGTTCCTCACGGATCCGGATGAAAAGTGGAACCAGTATCTGAACAAGCTGATCGACGAGTTGGATCCGAATGTTCTGAAGATGACGCTGCTCAACCTGGTATTTGAGGCGATGATCAACGGAACCAAGACCATCCGTGCAAACCGTGAGAAATACGGCTGCAATATCCCGTGGCTGATCCTGATGGACCCGACTTCAGCCTGCAACCTGCACTGCACTGGCTGCTGGGCTGCGGAGTATGGTCACAAGCTGAATCTGAGCTTTGAGGACCTGGACCGCATTGTCACGCAGGGCAAGGAGCTTGGCGTATACTTCTACATGTTCACGGGCGGCGAGCCGCTCGTCCGCAAGGCAGACATCCTGAAGCTTTGCAAAAAGCACCATGACTGCGAATTCCATGCGTACACGAATGGAACCCTGATCGATGACGAATTTGCGGAGGAGGTTCGCAAGGTCGGAAACCTGAGCTTCTCCATCTCTCTGGAAGGCTTCTCTGAGGTCAATGACCTTCGCCGCGGCGATGGTGTCTTTGCACGTGTCATGAAGGCGATGGACATTCTGAAGGCACACGGCTGCTTCTTCGGAACCTCCATCTGCTACACAGCAAAGAATCTTGAGACGGTCACGTCTGACGAATTCCTGGATATGGAGATTGAGAAGGGCGTCCGTTTCAGCTGGTACTTCCACCTGATGCCGGTTGGCATGAAGGCAGCGCCGGACCTGATGCCGAGCCCGGAGCAGCGTGAATACATTTATCACAGAATCCGTGAGATCCGTGCCAACAAGGGCGGCAAGATGATCTACACGATGGATTTCCAGAATGACGGCGAGTTTGTCGGAGGCTGCATTGCCGGCGGAAGAAACTATTTCCACATCAATGCTAATGGAGATGCAGAGCCTTGTGTCTTCATCCACTACTCTGATTCAAACATCCATGAGAAGTCTGTTCTGGAATGCCTGCAGTCTCCGCTGTTCATGCAGTACCGGGCCCATCAGCCGTTCAACAAGAACATGCTTCGCCCGTGCCCGATGCTGGAGAACCCGGGTGTGCTGACTCAGATGGTCAATAAATCCGGAGCGCACTCCACGGATCTTCAGGAGCCGGAGAGCGCAGAACATCTCTGCGGGAAGTGTGTGGAGTATGCGAAGGCCTGGAAGCCGGTGGCAGACAAGCTCTGGGCACAGACCGATTACCATCCGCATAAATATGAGAACTGGGCAGGATTCAATCAGAAGGATGCTCCAGAAGCTGAAGCTTCCAGAAACTAAGACGGGACTAAGACGGGACTAAGACGGGACGCAGAACCTGCGGCTTGCATTCATCATTCAAAAGCTTTACACTATCGTTACATATTGGTCAGATAGATGCCGGTGAGGCTTCGCAGGCTGCATGAGGCGGCAAGCGAAAAACGGCGGGACGGGTGTGCTGCGATCGTGAATATCAGAAGGCGCCTTACGGGGAATCCCGAAGGCGCCCTCTGTGTATGTGGCATGTTCAGACGGAGAGCAGACAAAGTCAGTATCCGATTACAGAGCGGCAGGGAGGTTTTCTGCGATGAAGAGAATGCTGTTTATCTACAATCCGAGATCCGGAAAGGGTGTCGTTCGGGACCAGCTGTCCTATATTCTGGAGGAGTTTTCAAAGGATGACTATGAGATTGTCGTCCATCCGACCATTGAACCGAAGGACGCGACGCGTATAACGCAGGAGTTCGGGGATGCATTTGATCTGATTGTCTGCAGCGGTGGGGACGGAACACTGGATGAGGTGGTGACCGGCATGCAGACAGGACGCTTCACGCGTCCGCTTGGCTACATTCCAGCCGGCAGCACAAACGATTATGCACAGAGTCTGGGCATCCCGAAACAGATGAGAAAAGCTGCCCGCTCGATCATGAACGGAACGGTTTATCAGTGTGATCTCGGCAGACTCGATGACAGTTATTTTGTCTATGTGGCGGCTTTTGGGGCATTTGTGGAAGTGTCCTACGATACCCCGCAGGACATGAAGAATCTGCTTGGCCATGCGGCATATGTGATCCGCGGCATGCAGAGCCTGAATAATCTGAAGGCGTATCACCTCCGGTACGAGAGCCGGGAAATGTCCGGGGAGGGGGACTTCCTTCTCGGGATGATCACGAACTCTGACTCCGTCGGCGGATTCAAGGGGATCACAGGGCGTGATGTGACACTCAATGACGGGGTCTTTGAGGTGGTCCTGTTCCACTTGCCGGCACTGGCGGTTGAGTACCCCGCCATGATCAACAGCGTCCTGAACAAGATACCGAACAAGAATATCACGTATTTCAAGACATCGAGGCTGGAGATCTGGTTCGATGAGCCGGTTTCCTGGACGCGGGACGGGGAGTTCGGAGGGAAACGGAAACACGCAGTGATTGAGAACATTCCCAGGGCGATTCCAATCATTGTTCCCGGGAATGATGACCTGAAGACGGAGGAGTAACCTGCTATGGGATCGGTTTGAACCGGATAAAGGACTGTCAGGGCGGCATGCGACTGCATGCCGCCTTTTTTTGAAGACAACCGTTTCTGAAACAACGGTAACATTGCGAAAAACGTGATATCCATTATTGAAAATACCCAAAGGATAGAGTATGATAAGAACAAATATGGAAACAGTACGGACAACATGAGGGCATAAAGACCCAAATATGTACGTACAAATAGAAGAAAAGCGGAAAGGAGATAAGATGCTGTACATCGGAATCGACCTTGGTACGTCAGCCGTCAAGCTGCTGCTGATGAATTCCGGGGGAGAAATTGTCAGGATCGTATCGAAGGAATATGGTCTTTCATTTCCTCACCCGGGATGGTCGGAGCAGAATCCGGAGGACTGGTATACACAGTCCATGGAAGGCGTGAAGGAACTGCTCGAGGGGCAGGATAAGAGCCAGGTGGCGGGCATCAGCTTCGGCGGCCAGATGCACGGACTCGTGATGCTCGATGAGAAGGATCAGGTCATCCGCCCGGCCATCCTGTGGAACGACGGGCGCACGACAAAGGAGACGGACTATCTGAACGAGGTAATCGGCAGAAAGAAGCTTGAGCAGTATACCGCCAACATCGCATTCGCTGGCTTCACAGCACCGAAGATTCTCTGGGTGAAGGAGCATGAACCTGAGAATTTCGCGAGATGCAGGAAGATCATGCTGCCGAAGGATTACCTGGCTTACCGCCTGACGGGCGTGTTCTCGACAGACTATTCCGATGCATCCGGCATGCTGCTTCTGGATGTGGCGCATAAGCGCTGGTCGGCCGACATGTGCAGAATCTGCGGCATTTCAGAGGAGATGCTGCCCCGGCTTTATGAAAGCTATGAGAAGACGGGCTGCGTGAAGAGAGAGATCGCACAGGAACTTGGCATTCCGGAAAGCACGGTCGTTGCAGCCGGAGCGGGGGACAATGCCGCATCCGCTGTCGGGACCGGGACCGTCGGTGAAGGAAAGTGCAACATTTCGCTTGGGACGAGCGGGACACTGTTTATCTCTGCAGATCATTTCGTCAGCATGAACGGACAGAATGCGGTCCATGATTTTGCTCATGCGGACGGAAGCTTCCATCTGATGGGCTGTATGCTCTCGGCTGCCTCCTGCAACAAGTGGTGGACGGAGCAGATTCTTCATACGAAGGATTATCCGGCAGAGCAGGCAGGGATCACAGAGGACCGCCTGGGGGAGAATCATGTCTTCTATCTGCCGTACCTGATGGGCGAGCGGTCCCCGCTGAATGACCCGCTTGCGAGAAGTACATTCATCGGGATGACCATGGACACCACGCGCGCGGATATGACACAGGCGATGCTGGAGGGTGTTGCCTTCGGTCTGAGGGATTCCCTCGAGATTGCGAGAAGCCTGGGCATTCCGGTCACGAAGAGCACGATCGTCGGAGGCGGTTCGAAGAGCCCGCTCTGGAGAAAGATTGTCGCAAATGTCTGCAATCTGACGCTTGAGATTCCGGAGAGTGTCGAGGGACCGTCCATGGGCGGTGCGATGCTGGCGGCAGTTGCCTGCGGGGAATACCCGGATGTCAGGACGGCATGTGAGAAGATTGTCCGGATCAGCAGAACGGAGGAGCCGGATTCGGAGCTTGTCAGAAAGTATGAGGAAAAGTACCAGCAGTTCAGACAGATCTATCCGGCACTGAAGGAGCTGTTTCCAAAGCTTCAGTGACGCAGAGGCGCGGAGAAAGAGACCGTGCGGAAAGGAGCACAGCATGAAAATTTATGAGGTCACGGATCCGGAGTTTGCCGCCTATGGCAGAATTCTGGAAGGCGTGGATCTGACCGGGATGGTGGAAGCCCTGAAGAAAACGCCGTGTCCGGAGGACGGCACCATCTATGTGCCGGGAGATCCGGAGCTGGAGAAGCTCCCGGAGGCAGCAGAGATCCAGTCAAAGCTGTACGGAGAGCTGCCGGTGCAGATCGGCTACTGCAACGGACATAATCATAAGCTCAATGCACTGGAGTATCACAGAAGCTCTGAGCTCAATCTTGGAGCTGATGAGTTTTATCTGATTCTTGGGAAACAGACGGATATCACACCGGACGGTATCTTTGATACATCTACCTGCAAGGTCTTCCGTGCACCGGCAGGTGTCCCGGTAGAGGTTTACGCAACGACGCTTCATTATGCACCATGCAATAAAAAGAAGGAAGGCTTCCGTGTGCTGGTCGTTCTTCCGAAGGGCACAAACACGGAGCTCTCGGGCAGACACAGCGGCGGGGAAGACGGTCATCTGACGGCCGTCAACAAATGGCTGCTGGGTCATCCGGAGGGCGGACTGCCGGAAGGGAGTCCGATGGGACTCGTCGGAGAAAATCTGACGGTTGAATAATCAGGTGGAAGGCAGCGCTGCAGGCCGGCATTCGGTCCGTGAACAGCTGCAGGTATTTATATCCATGCACGTATCTTTTTATCAAGGAGGAACACAATATGTTATCAAACATTCCGAAGATCAAGGTTGGCATCGTCGCGGTTTCGCGCGACTGCTTCCCGGCGCCGCTTGCTGTCAACAGAAGAAAGGCGCTCGTCGAGGCATATGAGAAGAAGTATGATAAGGACGACATCTACGAGTGTCCGGTCACCATCGTTGAGAGCGAAATCGATATGGTGAATGCGCTGGAGGATATCAAAAAAGCAGGCTGCAATGCACTGTGTGTTTTCCTCGGCAACTTCGGACCGGAGATCTCCGAGACCCTTCTCGCAAAGCATTTTGACGGACCGAAGATGTTCTGCGCGGCGGCTGAGGAGAGCCAGAAGGATCTGATGGACGGACGCGGAGATGCATACTGCGGTATGCTGAACGCCAGCTACAATATTGCCCTTCGCAACATCAACGCGTATATTCCGGACTATCCGGTCGGAAATGCTGAGGAGTGCGCGGATATGATCCACGACTTCCTTCCGGTTGCACGGGTCGCGTACGGACTGAGCAACCTGAAGATCATTTCCTTCGGACCGAGACCGGCGAATTTCCTGGCATGCAATGCACCGATCAAGCAGCTCTACAACCTGAATGTCGAGATTGAGGAAGAGTCCGAGCTGGATCTGTTTGAGGCCTATCAGAAGCACCAGGACGACAAGAGAATCCCGGAGATCATCGCGGATATGGCGAAGGAGATGGGGTATGCAGAGGGCAAGGAGCCAGCGATGCTGAAGAAGCTTGCGGCTTACGAGCTGACGCTGCTTGACTGGGTCGAGGAGCACAAGGGATACAGAAAGTATGTCGCGCTGACCACTAAGTGCTGGCCGGCCTTCCAGGACATGTTCCAGTTTGTCCCATGCTATGTCAACAGCCGCCTCATGAGAAGGGGCATTCCGGTCTCCTGCGAGGTTGATATCTACGGAACCCTCTCTGAGTACATCGGTCTGTGCATCAGCGGAGACGAGACCACGCTGCTGGATATCAATAATTCTGTTCCGCATGATATGTATGACGAGTCCATCAAGGGCAAGTTCGATTATCAGTTCACCGACACCTTCATGGGCTTCCACTGCGGAAATACCTGCTCCAGCAAGCTGCTCAGCCCGCATCTGTCCTATCAGAGAATTATGGCAAGAACCCATCCGCAGGACTGGTGCGACGGAACGATCGAGGGCGATATCAAGCCGGGCGAAATCACCTTCTACAGGCTGCAGTCCACAGCAGACAACAAACTTCGCGCCTATGCGGCTGAGGGTGAAGTCCTTCCGGTTGCAACAAAGAGCTTTGGCAGCATCGGTGTCTTCGCTATCCATGAGATGGGACGTTTCTATCGTTACTGGCTGATCGGAAAGAACTTCCCGCACCATGGTGCAGTGATGTTCGGACATTATGGAAAAGCACTCTATGAGGCACTGAAGTATATCGGCGTGGATCCGGCGGAGATTGGCTACAATCATCCGGCGTCCCTGCCGTATGCTGATGAGAATCCGTTCATACGCAGATGACAAGGTGCCAAACTTGTTTGGAAAAGTGAATATGTGATAGAATAGCGGGTGTGCTTCGAAGGTGTGCATCCGCTATTTTTTACCGCATACAGGCTGCGCAGGAAGAATGTATTTTCAGGGAGGAAAGAGAGATGTCTGTAACACAGAGCAGGTTTGGAACGGACAAGGAGGGCAAGGCACTTTCCCTTTATACGATCAGAAACGGGAATGGAACACTTGTTCAGGTGACAGATCTGGGTGCGACGATTGTGTCCATCCAGTTTCAGGATAAGAATGAAAAGATGCAGGATCTGGTTCTGGGCTATGACAGCCCGGAGGGCTACTACAAGGGTGGCTGTTATTTCGGCGCTTGCATCGGCCGGTCCGGAAACCGGATCGATAAAGCCCGTTTCACGCTGAACGGGCAGACCTATCAGCTGTCTGTGAATGACAATCAGAATAATCTGCACTCAGGACCGGATGGTTTTGACAAAAGAACCTTCACCTTAACAGGACAGACGGACAGCTCTGTTACACTCGCGGTCGAGGATGCAGATCTCAGACAGGGGTACCCGGGAAACTTCAAAGCTTCCGTAACCTATACACTGACAGAGGATAACAGACTTCTGCTTCACTATCAGGCAGAAAGCGACAGGGATACCGTCTGTAATCTGACCAATCACACCTACTTCAACCTGGGCGGACATGATTCCGGCAGCATTGAGGACACGGTTCTTCAGCTTGAAGCGAGAGCCTATACACCCGTAAGGGACCACGAGGCAATCCCGACAGGGGAGATTGCACCCGTAGCCGGGACACCCTTTGACTTTACAGAGCCGAAGACAATTGGACGTGATATCGAGGCAGACAATGATCAGCTGAAGTATGTCGGAGGGTATGATCACAATTTTGTCCTGCAGCAGGAGCGTACAGCGCGTGTGAAGTTTGCGGAAGCCTACCAGCCGAAGACTGGCATCTGTATGGAAGCCTTCACAGATCTTCCAGGATTCCAGTTCTACGCTGGCAATTTCATTACGGAAGGGGAGAAGGGAAAGAACGGCGCCGTCTATGGAAAACGATGTGGATTCTGTCTGGAAACCCAGTATTTCCCGAATTCGATCAACCAGGACGGGTTCCTGAAGCCGATCCTCCGGGGCGGAGAGACATTCGAGTCCACGACCTGCTATAAGTTTTCTGTTCGTTAAGCCAGCAGGTCTGTATAACAACCGATTAACATTAGCATAAAATTGCTGCTTCAATTCCCCACTGGCAAAATTATCCAGCCAGAGGGGAATTTTTGTCACTATATAGGCAAAAATAGACTAAATGTTAACAATTTATTCTATTTCTCCGTGAATATGACCATGATATAGTAATGACAGTTACAGCCACGGTGCAATGTGGCAACAAATAAACCATTCATCTATCACGGAGGAAAATAAGATGAAGAAGCAGTTAGCAGTCGCACTGTCAATCGCTACAGTCGTCGGAATGTTTGGATCGGTTTCTGCATTTGCAGGTGAGACCGAGGCAGCTACCGAGGGAGCATCTGGAGCGGGCAAGAAGATCGGGATCTCGATGCCGACGCAGTCCCTTGAGAGATGGAACCGTGACGGATCCTACCTGGACGAGCAGTTCAAGAAAGCTGGATACGCGACAGAGGTTACCTACTCGGATAACGATTCCGGCCGCCAGGTTTCCGATATTCAGAACATGATCGCCGACAAGGTTGATCTCCTTGTCATCGCAGCCATTGATGGAGAGGCACTCAATACCGTTGTAGATGAGGCAGCAGACGCAAACATCCCGGTTATCGCTTATGACCGTCTGATCAAGAACGACAACGATACCTACTATGTATCCTTCGATAACTACACCGTTGGTACACTTCAGGGTAAGTTCATCGTCGATACTCTGGATCTCGATAACGCAGGCGACAAGACCTACAACATGGAGATCACCGCTGGCGATCCGGCAGACAACAATGCAACCTTCTTCTATCAGGGCGCTATGGATGTCCTTCAGCCGTATCTGGACAAGGGAACACTGAAGGTTCCGTCCGGACAGACCGATTTCGATTCTGTCGCAACGGCTCAGTGGGATACACAGAAGGCCCTTTCCAGAATGCAGAACATCCTGGGCTCCTACTATGCGGATGGAACACAGCTGGATGTGGCGCTCTGCTCGAACGACTCCACCGCTCTTGGCGTAACGCAGGCCATCCAGTCTGACTATGCTGGAAAGAACTCTGTCCTGATCACTGGCCAGGATGGTGATGAAGCAAACCTGAAGAATCTGATGGATGGACTTCAGACCATGACCGTCTACAAGGCAGTGGCAAACGAAGCAGTCGTTACACTTGATCTGGCTCAGGCAATTCTGAACGGCGAGACAGTTGACCAGTCCTGGATCGATGGCAGAAAGTTCGGATTTGACTGCAGCTTTGATGACAAGTCCTACACCGCAGTTGAGAAGGTGATCCCGTCTCTGCTCCTTGTCCCGGATGTTGTCACGAAGGACAATGCCGTTGAGAAGCTTGTCGACACTGGTTACTATACACAGGATTCTGACGGATATCTTCATCCGGCACAGTAATGAGAAACCTGCTGCAGGTACTGCGGCTGAGACTGAGCGCGGCAGGCAGCGCATAATGCCTGCAAACAGCACAACAGACTGAAACAGGATGGGCGGGATGATTCATCCCGCCCATTTCAGGTAAACCACCTGTGCCATGAACTATGGCATCCTATATGAAACCTGTCTGGAAGGGCGCAGGCAGCATGCGCCGGCCGGACAACCACCTGCCTGAAGCAGAATTTCCCTGCGCATCGCGCAGCGGGCTGACCTGAGGCAGACTGCTGGGAAGGAGGATCCTCAGATTGGCGGAAGACAACATTCTTGTGATGGAGCACATCACAAAAGAGTTTCCAGGCGTGAAAGCACTGGACGACGTAAATCTGGAAGTCAGACGGGGAGAGATTCATGCACTGATCGGTGAGAACGGAGCAGGAAAGTCTACCCTGATGAACGTCCTGAGCGGACAGTACCCTTACGGTTCTTATACCGGAAAAGTCATTTATGAAGGAAAAGAGTGCCATTACAAAAGACTGTCTGACAGTGAGAAGGACGGCATTGTCGTCATTCATCAGGAACTGGCACTGATCCCGATGCTGTCCATCGGCGAGAATATGTTCCTGGGCAACGAAATCAAGAACAAATACGGCGTGATTGACTGGGATAAAACCTACAGTGAAGCCGAGAGACATATGAAGATGGTCGGGCTCAAAGAGTCAGCCCAGACCCTGATCAAGGATATCGGAACCGGCAAGCAGCAGCTGGTCGAGATCGCGAAGGCCTTCTCCAAGAAAGTCAAACTGCTTGTCCTTGATGAGCCGACATCCTCCCTGAATGATGAGGATGCGAAGATGCTGCTTGACCTCCTGAAGGAGTTCAAGAAGAACGGGCTGACCTCCATCATCATCACGCACAAGCTGAACGAAATCGAGTATGTGGCGGACCGCTGCACAATCCTGCGGGATGGCTCGACGATCGAGACCCTGGAAAAGGGCGTCGACGATATGTCAGAAGCCAGGATCATCAAGGGAATGGTCGGCCGGGCGATGGATGACCGTTACCCGGAGAGAGAGCACCATGTTTCAAAGGAAGTCGCTCTGGAAGTGAAGAACTGGACCGTTCACCATCCGCTCTACCCGGAGAAAATCGTGGATGACAACATCTCCTTCCATGTCAACAAGGGCGAGATCGTCGGGTTCTCCGGCCTGCAGGGCGCCGGCCGTACAGAGCTGATGATGTCGATCTTTGGAAAGAGCTATGGAACCGGCATCAAGGGTGAGCTTTTCATTGGCGGGAAGAAGGTGACGCTGAACAATACTGAACAGGCTATCCACCATGGACTGGCGTATGTCACCGAGGACAGAAAGACCAACGGATTGATCCTCAAGGAATCGATCCGCTTTAACACGACACTGGCGGCGCTGCACAAGGTCTGCAATCATGGCATCATCGATGTGGACAGGGAAGTCCATGAAGCGGAAGTCATGAAGGATGAGATGGGCACCAAGACACCGACTGTCGAGCAGAAGGTTGGTAATCTTTCCGGTGGAAATCAACAGAAAGCCCTCCTTGGGAAATGGATGTTTGCCGAACCAGACATCCTCATTCTCGATGAGCCGACGAGAGGAATTGATGTCGGGGCAAAATATGATATTTACTGTCTGATGAATGATATGGTCAGCAAGGGCAAAGCCGTTATCATGGTATCGTCCGAGATGCCGGAGCTTCTGGGTATGTGCGACCGCATCTATGTCCTCTCCGAGGGAAAGATGGCCGGGGAGCTGACTGCGGAGGAAGCAACACAGGAGCGCATCATGCAGTGCATCATGGATGTCAACAAGTGAGAAGGGAAGGAGCTTGTAAGCGATGAAAGTGAGAGATTTCTTTAAAAAATATACCATGGTCATTGCCCTGGTGGTTGTCTTCGCATTGTTTTCCTGGCTGACGGGCGGAAGGCTCCTGCAGCCGCAGAACATGTCAAACCTGATGCTTCAGAACGGTTACGTTCTGGTGATGGCCTGTGGTATGCTGCTCTGCATCCTGACAGGCGGTAACATCGACCTGTCCGTCGGTTCTGTCATCTGCCTGGTCGGTGGCTTCGCAGCAACGATGCTCGGCAAGGGCTGGGGGACAGCTGCAACCATCTTCGTCAGTCTGATCATGGGACTTCTGATCGGCATGTGGAATGGGTTCTGGATCGGCTACATGCATATTCCGCCATTTATCACAACACTGGGCGGCATGTTCATGTTCCGTGGTTTTGGCCGTGTCATCCTGGACAACAAGACGGTCGCTATTTCCAACAAGGGTTTCCTGAATGTCTTCACCTCTTATGTCCCGGGACAGATGACAGCGGTGATTGTTGGTGTTATCATTGCAGTTGTTGTCGTGATCAATACAGTACGCTCCCGTGCGAGCAAGGCGAAGAAGGGATACCGCCAGAACAGCATTGCTTCCGACTATATCAAGGCGTTTGTCATCGCAGCCCTGGTGATCTGGTACAGCTTCAAGCTGAAGGCGTACAAGGGCATCCCGGTCATGCTGATCTGGGTCCTGGCGATTTGCCTGATCTATGCGTTCATCACATCCAAAACCGCATTTGGCCGTTACTTTTATGCAGTCGGCGGCAATGAGAAGGCGACGCAGCTGTCCGGAATTGACACGAAGAAGGTTTACTTTATCGCTTATGCGAACATGGGACTTCTTGCAGGGCTCGCAGGCCTCCTGGTTGCAGCCCGTGTCGGTTCTGTGAATGGTTCAACCGGAAACTCCTTTGAGATGGATGCCATCGGTTCCTGCTTCATCGGCGGCGCTTCCGCATATGGCGGATCCGGAACGGTTGGAGGAGCCATGATCGGTGCGCTTCTGCTTGGAACTATCAACATGGGCATGTCCATCATGGGCATCGGTGACTCCTGGCAGTATGTTGTAAAAGGCGCGGTGCTTCTGGCAGCTGTCATCTTCGATGTCATCTCAACAGAGGGACAGTCCTGACCGGAAACAGATTATGATTCGTTGAACGGGGGTGCCTGCATGAGCGGGCACTCCCGCCTTGTTTATAAAGGAAAAGGCAGGGGCTGGATGGAAAAGGCAGGAAGAAGCAGAAAATGATGAAAAAGGTGACAGCGGCCGTTGTGTCATGCCTGTCGGTGATCGGGCTGATCCTTCTTGGCACATACATCTATTACCAGAATCATGTCAACCAGATCATCGGGCAGCCCCGGGACGATACTGTCTACAAACGCCATTATCTGTTCATTTCCTCTGATATCTCTGACATGTGGCAGGATGTATTTCGTGCTGCTTCAAAGGCAGCCGGAGGGAGCGGTGCCTATCTGGAATGGTGTGGACAGGAGACATCTGCCCGCTACAGCGATGAGGAAGGAATTGAGATTGGTGTCGCGGAGAAGGTCGATGGAATTCTTCTGTATGAAAGCACCGAAAAAGATCTGAAGGCTGCTGTCAGCGATGCCCAGAGCAGGGGGATTCCGGTTGTGACCCTGCTTCGTGACATCGAGGACTCTCCAAGAATCAGCTATGTCGGATTCTCAAATTATGAGCGGGGAAGATTATACGGGGATCAGCTGGTTTCTCTCCTTCACAGGGGGGAGAATAAGGTGTGCGTCCTGACGGACAACGGAGATTCGGAGGGGGAGCTTAACCTGCTCTACTCGCAGATGACCCAGACTGTGAAAGAAAAGGGAGCGGACGGAGCCACGATTTCTCTCAGCGCCGTGCTGGCCGACAGCGGAGAGGATTTTGATGCCGAGGAGACGATCCGAAACCTTCTGATGGGTGACAGTGTCCCCGATATTCTGATCTGTGAGACGTCTGTACAGACAGACTGTGCGATCCAGACGATCATCGACAACAATCTGGTCGACCGTGTGCAGGTAATCGGCTACTATACGGCCGACATGACACTCTCGGCCATTCAGCGTGAACTCATTCCCGCTGCGCTGACCATCGATACAGATTCGCTTGGACACAGTGCCGTCGGCGCACTGAATGAGTATCTGGACACCGGCCATGTCAGTGATTATTACAATATCAGTCTGGAGACTGTGAACGCGAAGAACGTCTATCAGTATCTTCGCATGAAAAACCTGTCGGAGGATATGGCAGGAGGTGAGGACGGATGAGAAAAGGCAGAGAAAACCGCTCTATCCAGAGCCGCCTGATCATGATCATGGCGGGGATGATGCTGCTGGTGCTTGCAGTGAACCTCTATGTATTCCGACAGTCGCGCACAATGGTCCAGACGATCGACTCGGTGTTCGTGTCAAACTCCACGATTGTAAAGCTCAGCGACACACTGGACAAGGTAGGCTCCTCCATGTATGACTACCTGAGTACCAGGGGAAGTTCCTCCCTGGAGAATTTCTACCGGTATGAGGAAGATCTGAGAGAGATCACCACCTCCTTCAACGATCAGAACACCAGCAGTCCGATCCTGATGCTTGAGAAGAACATCCGGGAGATGTCGGAGGCCTATCTTGAAGCCTCTGAGAAGGCGATCCAGGCAAAAAGAGGGAGAAATGTAGAGGAATACCGGAGAAAATATGCCGATTCCAAACGTCTGAACGGTTACATCGATGACGCTGTCTACGCGCTGAACAGCCGGCGTTTTTCCCAGAACAGCAGAAATTATCAGATGCTGCAGAACACGATGGGGGTGCTGGAGGCATCTAGCATGATGATGATTCTGGCAGCCTTTGTGATGGCGATGTTCCTTGCGGTCATGCTGATCCGCGCGATTTTCGGTCCGCTCAAGGAGCTGGCCGGAGCAGCAGACAGGGTGGCAGCCGGGGACTTCAATGTGGATGTCAGGGAGACCGGAAGCGGCGACGAGATTGCCGTGGTGACCCATGCATTCCGAAAGATGTTGTTTTCCATACGGGAATACATTGAGCGGCAGAGAGCTTCGATGGAGAAGGAGTCCAGGATGAAGGAGAATGCGCTTGCGATGCAGGCTCACCTTAAGGAAGCACAGCTAAACTTCCTGCAGGCGCAGATCAACCCGCATTTTTTGTTCAACAGTCTCAATGCCGGCTCGCAGCTCGCTGCGCTGGAGGGAGCAGACCGGACGCAGGACTATCTTGGGCGGATGGCAGATTTTTTTCGCTATGATGTCCAGAAAACCGGAGGCTCGGCCTCTCTTGAGGAGGAACTGGAGCTTGTGGACAATTACATCTATATTCTGAATGTGAGGTTTTCCGGAGACATTCATTTTGAAAAGATCCTTGATCAGGATATTCGCCTGTCAGACATCACGATGCCGTCGATGACGCTTCAGCCAATCGTGGAGAATGCCGTCCAGCACGGCATCCACGATGACCATGAGCATGGCCGGATCTGGCTCTATGTGGAAATGGCAGACAGCGAGGACGCGCCGGATGTGCAGCCGGCTGTGATGATCACCGTTTCTGACAACGGCGCCGGGATGACAGCCGGTCAGATCATGCAGCTGATGGAAAGCGGAAAACGAAAGACGAATGGAACAGGAATACCTGAGACAGACAGCGATGGGATTACTTCCGGGGACCTTGCGGGTACCGGAAAGGAAGAAACAGCGGGCGTCGCGATGGGGAACGTCATGGCAAGACTGACCCTGTACTATGGAAGAGAAGGCCTGCTGAGGGTCAGCAGCGACGGGCCCGGGCTGGGGACGCAGGTGACGGTGTTCCTTCCGCTTCGCTGAAATCTAACTTGCGGACGGCTTTCCGGTATGCTGGGTGCCTTGCCTGAGAGAGGCTGTCAGACAAGGCCAAAGACTCCGCAGGCTTGTGAAGGGCTGCTGGAAGCAGCCTAGGAGGTACGAAAGGAGACAGAATGTACAGACTTCTGATCGCGGACGACGAGGGGATTATGCTGGAATCGTTCACGGAGATCATCCGGAAGCAGTTCGAGGACAGAATCACCGTCTCGACGGCCAAGAGCGGACGGGCAGCAATTGAGCAGGCAGAAAGCTTTCATCCGGATATTATTTTCATGGATATCCGGATGCCCGGTATCAATGGGATCCAGGCGATCAGGGAGATCCGGAGCTTTAACAGCACGGCGCTTTTCTATATCCTGTCAGCATACGATGAATTTGACTATGCAAAGGAGGCAATCTCGCTGGGCGTCAGCAAATATCTGATGAAACCAGTATCACGCCAGACCATCATCGACACGGTGACGGAAGCCATCGCGGAGGTGGACAGACTTCGCAGTCAGCGCTCAGATCAGCTGCGGATTCAGGAAAAGCTTCAGACTGTCCTTCCCGTTGTGGAAAGCGGTTTTATCTCGGATATGGTGATGTCTGACCGTGTGACAGACGGCAGCAGCTATCTGCAGCTTCTGGATATCACAGAAAAGTATGCCTACGCATGCCTGATCCGGTTCGGACAGAGCGGAGAAGATGGGCGGCTGATTTCGACGGTCAGAAGCGGGGTCGAAGGGCAGGACCACTACGCTGTCATGCGGGACATCATCAAGTCTTATGTCCGCTGCATCGTCGGCCCGGTGATGTCCAACCAGTTCCTTGTTGTCGTTCCGACGCAGAAAAACCAGATCGAATATGAGCGCCGGATTGAGATCATTGAACAGACCCGGAAAATCCTGACCAAACTGGAGGAGAAGACGCAGCTGAAATTCAAGGCGGGCATCAGCCGGGTGAATCGCTTCCAGGACCTGAAGATCAGCTATCAGGAGGCGCAGGCGGCGCTGGAGAATTCGAAGGCGCGGGTTACACACATCGAGGATGCCGTGACATCCGGTATCTATGAGGATGACTATCCGATTGAAGCGGAGAGGGATATGTTCGCAAAGCTTTCTGAAGGGGATGTGGAGGGCATGCAGGCAGCGGCGGACCTGTATTTTAACTGGATCCTCCAGCACGACCCAAACGATTTGAACAGCATGCGGCTGAAGGCACTGGAGCTCGTCATGCGGGCGGAGTTTGATGCCTTCAATGCTGGTTCCATCAACTATGCCTACAACGACCGGAAGGACTACCTGACGCAGATCAACGGGCTGATAAGCCCGACGGAGGTTCGAACCTGGTTTTTTCTCCACATGACCCAGATTGCCTCCGGGATCAGGGACAGGGCGGATGAACAGTCTGAGAGCATCGTACAGAAGGCGCAGAAATACATGCGGGAGAATTACATGAAGGAAATCTCTCTCGATGATGTATCGAAGGAAGTGAATGTCAGCCCGTATTATTTCTCGAAGCTTTTCAAGGAAGAAGTTGGAGAAAACTTCATCGAGTACCTGACGAAGATACGGATCGGGAAGGCAAAAGAGATGCTGGCAAAGAGCAGTGAATCGGTCAAGGAGATCGGCCTGGCAAGCGGTTATGCGGATTCAAACTACTTCAGCAGGATCTTCAAGAAGCAGACAGGAATGACGCCAAGTGAGTACAGAGATCATCTGAGGGCGGACGGATCATGAGCGGGAGAAAAAGAAAGCAGAAGAGACGGCACGCAGCCTGCGTACTGGCCTTGGCGCTGATGCTGGGGCTGGTGGTTTCGGGGTGCGGCAGATATGCGGAGACAGATCATGAGGGAAGGAAAGCGGAAGAGGCGGGAGAGGACGCAGTCCGGATCGGAATCAGCTTCGACTCTTTTGTGATTGAGCGATGGCTGCGGGATCGGGATGTCTTTGTATCGACGGCACAGAGCCTCGGGGCGGAGGTGAATGTCCAGAACGCAAACGGTGAGGTGTCAGAACAGATTGCACAGATCCGGTATCTGATCAGCAAAAAGATGAATGTCATTGTGATCATTGCCATCGATGCGTCAAAGCTTTCAGAGGTCATCGGTGAGGCGAAAGACGCAGGCATTCATGTGGTCTGTTATGACAGGCTGATTCTGAACGCCGGGACGGATCTGTATGTTTCGTTTGACAATGAGAAGGTCGGGACCCTGATGGGACAGGCGCTGAAGGACGCTCTGCCGGAAGGCGGCAATGTTTTTGAAATCCTTGGGTCCGCCTCCGATAACAATACCACGCAGGTCCGTTATGGCTTCGAGAAGGAGCTCAAGGGCTCGAATCTGAACATTGTCTATTCGACCTACTGTGACAACTGGCTTGCCGAGCTGGCCTTTGATGCAGTCAACGATGGGCTTGAGAAAAATGGAGGAAGCGTGGATGGTGTGATGTGCGGCAATGATGATCTGGCGGGGCAGGCGATCAAGGCGCTCACAGAGCATAAGCTCGCGGGAATTGTCCCGGTTGTCGGGCAGGACGCCGATCTGTCAGGCTGTCAGCGGATCGTTGAGGGAACCCAGACGATGAGCGTCTATAAGTCCGTCGAGGAGGAAGCGCAGGTGGCGGCCCGGCTGACCGTCGCGCTGGCGAAAGGAGAGGACATCACCGGAGAAAACGCGGAGATCAAAGTCAGCGATACCATCAGCGATGGGACCTGGGACGTTCCATACTACAGGATTGACCCGGTTGCGGTCACAAAGAACAACATGGACAAAGTGATCATCGACGGAGGGTTTCACCTGAGGGAAGATGTTTACATGAACGTCGGCGAGACGGAGGAGGAATAAAAAGAGCCAATCCCGGACAGATATCAGAAATTTTTCCCTTCCTGCGCAAAAACAAAAAAATGCTTGCATATCCGGGCGTATAGGTGTACAGTACAGGCAACGGATGGCAAAGGGGCATTCCGAATTGATTCGGAATGTCCCTTTTCGCGTATTCGGCCCGCAGGCGCCATCCAGGCGACTGTCAGAAGGAAGGTTGAAGGGGCGTTTCGGTCAGAAAGAGGCGTGCCCGGGCGGGCAGAATTCCTAACAGGAAAGGAAAAGAGCGTATGAGTGAGACGGGAGAACGGTTCAATGTCGCCGATATCTTCGGCGAGGATGTGTTCAGTGACAAGGTGATGCAGCAGCGCCTTCCGAAGAGCGTCTACAGAGAGCTCCATAAAACCATCGAGGAAGGAAAGGATCTCGACATCCATGTGGCGGATGCCATTGCCGGCGCGATGAAGCAGTGGGCAATTGAAAAGGGAGCAACCCATTTCACCCATTGGTTCCAGCCGCTGACCGGAGTGACCGCGGAGAAGCATGACTCCTTCATCACAGCTCCGAGACCGGACGGGACGGTTCTGATGGAGTTTTCCGGGAAGGAACTGATCAAGGGGGAACCGGATGCGTCCTCATTCCCATCAGGCGGACTCCGGGCAACTTTCGAGGCCAGAGGCTACACGGCGTGGGATCCTACCAGCCCGGCGTTCGTGCGCAATGACGCTGCTGGCCCGATTCTCTGCATCCCGACTGCATTCTGCTCCTATACAGGAGAGGCGCTGGATTTCAAGACACCGCTCCTTCGATCCATGGACGCGATCAATGCACAGTCTCTCAGGCTGCTGAGGCTCTTCGGAAACAACAAGTCCAAAAAAGTGACGCCGTCCGTCGGACCAGAGCAGGAGTATTTCCTGGTTGACGAGGACGCGTTCAAGCAGAGAAAGGATCTCGTCTACACAGGCAGAACCCTGTTCGGGGCGATGCCGCCGAAGGGGCAGGAGCTGGATGACCACTACTTCGGAACCCTCCGCCAGAGAGTTGCGGCGTTCATGAGGGATGTCAATAAGGAACTCTGGAAGCTTGGTGTCCCGGCAAAGACCCAGCACAATGAGGTGGCCCCGGCACAGCATGAGCTGGCAGTCATCTATGAGAATGCATCCCTGGCTGTTGACAACAACCACATCGTGATGCAGACGCTCAAAAGAATCGCGGCAAAACATCATATGAGATGCCTGCTTCACGAGAAACCGTTTGCAGGGGTCAATGGCTCCGGCAAGCACAACAACTGGTCCCTGATGACTGATGATGGGATCAACCTGCTTGATCCAGGTAAGACGCCTCACCAGAACGTCCAGTTCCTGCTGGTACTCGCCTGCATTCTGAAGGCGGTTGATGAGCATGCAGATTTGCTCAGAGAGTCCGCAGCTGACACAGGAAATGACCAGCGCCTTGGCGCAAATGAGGCGCCGCCAGCGATTATTTCCGTGTTCCTGGGCGATCAGCTTCAGGACGTCGTCTCTCAGCTGGTGAAGACCGGCAATGCAACCTCCTCCCTGAAGGGCGGAAAACTCCAGACAGGTGTCAGCACGCTTCCGGACTTCACGAAGGATGCAACCGACAGAAACCGCACAAGCCCGTTTGCCTTTACCGGTAACAAGTTTGAGTTCCGTATGCTTGGATCCCGCGATTCGGTTGCGGCTCCGAACATTGTGCTGGACACCATTGTGGCAGAGGCATTTTCTGATGCGTGCGATGTCCTGGAGCAGGCGGAGGACTTCGATGTGGCGGTTCATGATCTGATTAAGCAGTATCTGAACGATCACCAGCGGATCATCTTCAATGGGAACGGCTACTCGGATGAGTGGGTGGCGGAAGCCGAAAGAAGAGGACTTCCGAATCTCCGCTCCATGGTTGATGCGATTCCGGCTCTTGAGAGCGAGAAGTCAGTCAGCATGTTCGAGAAGTTCAAGGTCTTCACAAAACCCGAACTTGCGTCTCGGGTCGAGATCAAGTATGAGACCTATGCAAAGAACACGCACATCGAGGCGGCGACGATGATTGACATGGCGTCCAAGTCAATCATTCCGGCTGTAATCCACTGGAACAGAAGCCTGGCGGATACTGTCATTGCGCTCACACAGGCAGGAGTGGATGCGGCTGTTGAGAAGGAGCTGCTTGCTGAGTCGACAGGTCTTCTTGCGGAAACAAAGGCTGGTCTTCAGAAGCTGATCCAGATCACGGACGAGGCGGAGAAGAAGCCGGAAGGAAGAGAACGCGCTGTCTTCTATCACTATGATGTCACGCCGGTCATGGCTGAGCTCCGCGCTCCGGTCGACAAGCTGGAGATGATTGTCGACAAGGATATGTGGCCGATGCCGTCCTACGGCGACCTGATGTTCAGCGGAACCTGATCAGACTCTTTCTGAACCGGGTGATCAAATCTATATTCATCGTTGGAATCGCAGTAGCTCCGGAAGTGTCACTTCCGGAGCTGTTTTATTTTGCAAACCTGTCTGATATAATGAGGGGCAGACTGAAAAACGGCAGGCTGCCGGGAAGGATTGATGAAAGATGACAGATGAAACAAGGGCATTCAGAACCCGCCTTGAGGATCTGACGCATGAGGCGAAGGAGAACGGAAACCGGATCTCCGTCCAGCAGGTGCGGGAAAAACTGAAGGATACAGGCCTCGATGAGACAAAGCTTCAGATGGTCTGCAGCTATCTCGACATGATGTCGGTCGAGGTCTATGACGAAGATATGCCGGAGGCAGCATCCGGCGCCGGCGATGAGCATGTCCGGAGTCTGGAGCACTATCTGGATGAGCTGGCGGCTCTGCCCCAGATGGACGAAGTGGAGGAGCTGACGCTGTTTCACATGGCGGCTGAAGGACACGAGGAAGCCAGAGCTCGTCTGACGGAGCGGTATCTTCAGACCGTGTGTGACCTGGCCGGGGAGATTGAGGCGCGGGAAACTGGAAAGGATCCTGAGAACAGGCTGCCTGTCGGGGCAGACAGGCTGAATCTTGAGGGAGAATTCACGGCGGAGGACCTGGTTCAGGAGGGGAATGTCGGTCTTTTGATGGCACTGGGCAGTCTGAAGCACCAGGAGAGCCTCGCAGCTTATCGGGCGGTTCTTTTGAACGAGGTGACAAGCTACCTGGAGGGCGTTGTCGAAGCACAGAAGGCGGAAGGAAAGTCGGATCAGCGGATTCTGAACCGGATGAATCAGCTGGCAGACGCTTCCCATGACCTGGAGCAGGAGCTGGACAGAAAGCCGTCACTTGAAGAACTTTCAGCTTATCTGGATCTTCCGGCTGAGGAGATCCGGGATCTTCTCAGAGTCGGCGGCGAAAAGCTGAAGGCAGACGATCTCTGATCCGCAGTCCGACAGGCCTCAGGAAGAAATGTGAGACAGCCAGGTAGTGCAATTTATACAAAAGACATTGATTTTCAATCGGAAAAAGTTTACACTATAGCTAGCATGTGGTGAATGTGAATAGAGAATCAGTATAATCTGCTGAACATTTCTACACTTTTTCATGATAGGAGAAATCAATGATCTCTAATCAGATTCTGCAGTCTACACTGGACGGGCTCAAAAAGATCACACGGGTGGATATGTGCGTGGTGGACACGGAGGGTGTCATGCTTGCTTCCACCTTTGGTGAGGAAGTGGACTTTCGGGATGTTGTCGTCAGCTTTGAAAATTCACCGGCTGAGAGCCAGGTCATCTCAAACTATCAGTTCTTTAAGGTACTCGATGAGGGACATCTGGAGTATGTGCTGATTGCAAGCGGCAATTCTGATGATGTCTATACGACCGGGAAGCTGACAGCATTCCAGCTCCAGTGCCTTCTTGTTGCCTACAAGGAACGATTTGACAAGGATAACTTTATCAAGAATCTGCTCCTGGACAACCTGCTGCTTGTGGATATCTATAACAGGGCCAAGAAGCTTCATATTGATACAGAATCGAGGCGGGTTGTCTATATTCTGGAACCGGAGGGAGACGGAGAGGCTGCCGGCCTTGAGGAAATCCGCGGATTGCTGGGCGCAAGGTCAGGGGATTTCATCACGGAGATTGACGAGAAAAGTATCATCATCGTGAAGGAGATTCTGCTCTCGGACGGCCCGAAGGAGCTGAACGAATATGCCCTGGAGATGCTGGACGCTCTGCCGCAGGAGAAGCGTGCGTCCGCCATCATCGCCTATGGAACGGTTGTCGGGGAATTGAAAGATGTGTCCAGGTCGTATAAGGAAGCGAGGATGGCGCTGAACGTCGGCAAGATTTTCTTTGAGGAGAAGCATGTCATCGCCTACAGCCGCCTGGGCATCGGGCGCCTGATCTATCAGCTTCCGATCCCGCTGTGCAAGATGTTCATCCGGGAAGTATTCGACGGAAAGTCGCCGGATGAGTTTGATGAGGAGACGCTGACGACGATCAACAAGTTCTTTGAGAACAGCCTGAATGTGTCAGAGACCTCAAGGCAGCTGTATATTCACAGAAACACACTTGTGTACCGCCTTGATAAGCTCCAGAAGCAGACAGGCCTTGATCTGCGCATTTTCGATGATGCCATCACTCTGAAGATTGCCCTGATGGTTGTCAAGTATATGAAGCACATGGAAAAAAGCCCTGATTATTGAAATCAGGGCTCCGGGGAAGATTGGCGGGTGCGTGCTTCTGCAGCGCCTGTATGATCTGAAAAGGCAGGAGGCAGCGTAAGACGCACCGTTTCGATGCGTCTTTTTTTCATGCACTCCACGCGGAGCGTAATGCCCTCCGGTGTCGTTACCTCATCCTTGGCACGGGGCAGGCGGTCTCCAAGCTGCTGGATCAGATATCCGCCGATGGAGTCGTAGTCCTCTGATTCAAGATCGGTTCCCAGGCGTTCGTTTAGATCATCCAGCTTGACACTGCCCTGGATCAGATAGGTGTTCTGTCCGATTTTGCGGATCCAGTCCTGCTCATCGGCATCATATTCATCCCGTATCTCTCCGACAAGCTCTTCGATGAGATCCTCGAAAGTGATCATGCCTGACGCGGCGCCATACTCATCGAGGACAATGGCCAGGGAATAGTTGCCTGCCTGCATCTCCTCCATCAGCGAGACGACCGATTTGGATTCAAAGGTAAAGTACGGCTGGTACATGATCATTGCCGGAGAAAAATCCTTCTTTTTCGATTCCCCGAGGAAACAGAAGTCTTTGATGTTGATGATGCCGACAATGTGGTCACGGCTGTCTCTGTAGACCGGGAGACGGGTAAACCGCTCCCGCTGGAAGATTTGTGAAATGTGCCCGTAGCTGTCGTCCGCGCTGACGGCAACCATATCTGCCCGCGGGACCATGATGTCACCGGCTGTCTGATCGGTGAGGTCATAGACGTTGTTGATCAGCGTTCGTTCCTCGCCGGTTGTCTCGCCTTCCTCATGGCTGACATCAACCATTGTACGGATCTCATCCTCTGTGATGGTTGAGTCTCCGCCGGTTCTGCTGACATGAAGAAGCTTCATGGCGCCGGAGGAGAGGAGGTTTACAGCCCAGATCAGAGGGGTCAGGACAATCATCAGGAAATGAATGACCGGGGCGTATCTCAGCGACAGTTTTTCTGAGTTGACATTCGCCGCGTTCTTCGGCGTGATTTCGCCGAATATCAGAATCAGGAGCGTCAGGATGCCGGTCACCAGTCCGATGCTCCGGCTGCCGAAAAGTCTGATCGCCAGCGTTGTGGACAGTGAAGAAGCGGACAGGTTTACAACATTGTTCCCGATCAGGATGCAGGACAGCATCTTTTCCTGGGCGTCAAGCACGCTGAGCACCGTGGCTGCGCGCTTGTTTCCCGCGTCGGAAAGCGTCCGGATCCGGACACGGTTTACGGTTGTCAGAGCCGTCTCAGCGGAAGAGAAGAAACCGGACAGCAGGATCAGAATCAATAAGAGGACAATCTGAATGCCAGTATTTGCTGACAACAGACATCACTTCCTTTCAGGATAAAATGACAGGGCAGCCTGTCCACCTGTTTCAGAGGGTTGCCCTTGCCACAATTTTATGGTAATTTCAGTGGAAATGCAATGAAAGGTGTTTTATTTTTCAAAAAAGTGTGCTATGTTGAACATATGGCAGAGGTGCCATCGAATCACATCATTCAGAAATCGTCTTCTCTTAATTTCTGTTTTTAACAATCCAGACAATGTGAAGGAAGTTTTATGACAAAAGATCAGCTGCAGCTGCTGTCTGTCGCCGTTCTCCGTGATATGGCGAAGAAAAGCGGTGTGAAGAGTGTCTCGGCGCTGAGAAAGAGTGCGCTTGTAGATGCTCTTTTGGAGAACCAGAAGAATCAAAGTGAAAACAGTTCTGGCCCTGGCTCAGAACCAGCCGGGTCATCCCTGAAGGATCGTGGGACACGGGAGGATCATGGAAGACAGAATCCGGACCGTGAAGAGAACCGGGCGCATGCTTCGGATGCGGGCCGAAAGACAGCGAAGACGGGCGGAACAGGTTCCGGTCGCAGCGAAGAACTGCAGGACGGCACCGGATACGGAGCGCGGCAGATGCCGGGCGCGAGTCGTGAGGCAGTCCGGACGGATGAGACAGCTCCGGGACACAGCAGCCGGACGGCCAGCACCAGGCGCGAGGGCGGCCAGACGCAGGGGGCCAGAAGACAGCTGCGGAGAAGGACGCCCCGGGAGCTGGCAAGAGGCAGGCAGCCAATGACACGGACGGCGCAGCCGGCAGTCCGGGAGAACCATGACGCACGGACATACCAGGCACGCGGGAATGCTGGGAATTCTTATTCGGTTGGAAACAGTGGACTGTCTGGCTCCGGCTCTGCAGCCGGATATTCGGGAACCGGGGCACCGGTGACCGGATCGAGGGTGCCGGATCACCAGACGGTTTCTGACTCCGCCGTCCAGGGAAACGGTGCTGGAGGGACCGGAAGCCGGGTGCAGGACCGCAGACAGGATCAGATTGCCGCTCCTGCGGGCAGTCAGGGAGCAGGGATCAGAAATCCGGAGAGCCAGAAACAGGCTCCGGAACGGGAACGGTTTCTCGGGGAGGATAACAAGCTTCCGATGGAACTGAAGGATCTCGATTCCGGGCATGAGGTGGGAGGTATCCTGGAAGTCATGTCTGACGGATATGGGTTTATCCGTTCGGACAATTATCTTCCCGGAGATTCTGACATCTATGTGTCCCCATCCCAGATCAGGCGTTTCGGACTGCGCACGGGGGATATCATCACCGGCAATACCAGGATCCGGGCACAGCAGGAAAAGTTTCAGGCGCTCCTGTTTGTCAGAACCGTGAACGGCCTGACGCCGTCAGAGATCGCGAACAGATGCACATTTGAAAGCATGACGCCGATCTTTCCGAATGAGCGGCTCCGCATGGAACGGACGCCGCGGGAAATCTCGATGCGAATTGTAGATTTAATTGCCCCGATCGGAAAAGGACAGAGAGGCATGATTGTCTCGCCGCCGAAGGCCGGAAAAACAACCCTCCTGAAGGATGTCTCCAGATCCATTCTGCGGAACAACCCGGAGGTGCATATCATCATCATGCTGATCGATGAGCGCCCGGAGGAAGTGACGGACATTCGGGAGGCCATCACAGGGGACAATGTCGAAGTGCTCTACTCGACGTTCGACGAGACGCCGGAGCATCACAGGCGTGTTGCCGAGATGGGCATCGAGCGCGCGAAACGTCTGGTTGAGCTGAAGAGGGATGTGGTCATCCTGCTTGATTCCATCACCAGACTGGCGAGAGCATACAACCTGATCGTGCCTGCATCCGGTCGGACGCTGTCCGGAGGCATTGATCCTGCGGCGCTTCATCCGCCGAAGAAGTTCTTTGGCGCAGCCAGAAATATGAGAGAAGGCGGAAGCCTGACCATTCTGGCGACGGCGCTGATCGACACCGGTTCAAAGATGGACGATGTCGTCTACGAGGAATTCAAGGGGACAGGAAACATGGAGCTGATCCTGGACCGCAAGCTCTCTGAGAGGAGAATCTTCCCGGCAATCGATATACAGCGGTCGGGAACCAGGAGAGAGGATCTCCTGCTGAGCCGGGAGGAGGCAGATGCCGTCACGATCATGCGCAGGGCGCTCAACGGCATGAAGAGCGATGAGTCGACGGAGCGAATCCTGGATCTGTTCATGCATACCAGGTCAAACGAAGAGCTGATCCGCACGATTCTGCGGCAGCGTATGGTCTGATGCGCCGCAGCGGCCGGTACAAAGGTGTTTACAAACATTTCAGGGCTGTGCTATACTTGCCCTGCTGTGCCTGATTGCAAACAGAGGCAGGCCATTGATGAGAATGGCTTTCAGGTACGCAAACTGCATGGACTTGCAGGGATTGTCCGCAGAGAGCGGGAATCTACGGCGGTGCGGGAAGGAAGCGCCGGCGCAGCAGTTCACATTCCGTCAGAGAGGTGAGAATTATGAAGGAAGGAATCCATCCGAAGTACTATCAGGCTACCGTTACATGCAACTGCGGGAACACATTCGTGACTGGCTCGACGAAGCCGGAGATTCACGTTGAGGTCTGCTCCAAGTGCCATTCATTCTACACAGGACAGCAGAAGCAGGCTCAGGCTCGCGGACGTATTGATAAGTTCAATAAGAAGTACGGTTTCGGCAGCGAGAAGCAGTAATAAGGTTGCAGTTTTCGGAGGGTTGAGGTTGCTCAGAGAAGAGGCCTCAGCCCTTCTTTGTTTAAAGGAAAACAAACTCATGAAGTACTCAAACATCGGAGGACAGGCTGTCATGGAAGGCGTCATGATGAGAAATGGCGCTCTCTATGCAGTCGCAGTCCGGACAGCTGACAATCAGATTACGGTCCAGACAGATGCGCACCATTCCGTCGCCGGCAAGGTCCGGAAGATTCCGATTGTCAGAGGAGTTGTCGCGTTCGTCGACTCGCTCGTTCTGGGGATGAAGGCTCTCATGTTTTCAGCAGACCGGTTTGCAGAAGAATCGGAGAAGGAGCTGGAAGAGCGTCTGGCGCAGGAACAGAAGAAAGCAGAGAAGAAGGCGGAGAAGCTGCAAAGAGCCGGCAGGGAAAAGGAAGCGGCGGCGATCCTTGAAAAGGCGGGAGAGAATGCGCAGAAGGAAAGAGAAACGCTCAGGGAGAGATCCCAGTCCGGCAATGGAAAGTCGGAGGATTCTGACAACACCGTGCTCTTAACCTTCACAGTCATCATATCGCTGGTGGTTTCTGTTGCCTTGTTCATGATGCTGCCATACTTTCTTTCTAGACTTTTGAAGGGAATCGGAGCGCCGGAGGCAGTGATTTCCATCATGGAAGGCGTGCTTCGTCTGGCTATTTTCTTCGGATATATGCTGCTGATTTCCCGGATGAAGGACATCCAGCGGACATTCATGTATCATGGTGCGGAGCATAAGTGCATCAACTGTATCGAACATGGACTGGAGCTGAATGTGGAGAATGTCAGGAAGAGTTCGAAGGAGCACAAGCGCTGCGGGACAAGCTTCCTGCTGTTTGTCATGGTCGTCTCCATCGTGTTTTTCCTGTTTATCCGGACACCGGACCCGGTTATGAGGATTGTCATCCGGCTGCTTCTGATTCCGGTTGTCGCCGGGGTTTCCTATGAATTTATCCGTCTGGCCGGCCTGTATGACAACAGATTCGTCAATGCTCTTTCGAAACCGGGACTGGCACTGCAGGGGCTTACAACGAGGGAGCCGGATGATGCCCAGATCGAGGTTGGAATTGCGTCTGTGGAGGCCGTCTTCAACTGGAAAAAGTATCTGAATGAAAACTTCGGTGCGCACTATGTGCTGACGGAGGCGGATGAGCCGAGGGGCGGAAAGGGGCTTTACACGCTGAGATGAACGAGGACAGGACATGTCGTCATACAACCTACCGGCAGGCAAGGAGGAAAGCGGCGGAGGAGCTATCCGGGCGGGGGGTGCCGGACGCAGACATTGATGCCAGAATCCTTCTCGAGTATGCCTCGTCGATGGACAGAACACAGCTCCTTCTCAGGGAAGAGGAAGAGGTGCCGGAGGCGATCCTGTCCCGTTACAGGGAAGCAATGAGACTGAGGAGCTGCAGGGTCCCGCTTCAGCACATTACAGGGGAGGCAGTCTTCTGCGGAATCCGGTTTGAGGTATCCGATCAGGTACTGACGCCGAGGCAGGATACGGAGATCCTGGAGGAGGAAGCGGCAAAACAGATCCTCGCCCTTCAGAGAAAGTCTTGCGAAGAGGGAGGTTCCGGAGAACAGAAGAGCCGGAGAACGGTCAGGGTGCTTGATCTTTGTACGGGTTCGGGCTGCCTGATCATTGCGGCAGCGAAGCTTTGCCCCGGCATCGAGGCAGTCGGAACCGACATTTCAGGTCCGGCTCTTGACATTGCCAGAAGAAACGCTGAAAATTCAGGTACCGATGTGACATTTCTGGAAAGCGATCTCTTTGAAAGGGTTGAAGGAACCTTTGATGTGATCCTGTCCAATCCGCCCTACATACGGACGGGAGACATCGGAGGACTGATGGAGGAGGTCCGGAACCACGAGCCGCATATGGCACTGGACGGGGGACCGGACGGCCTTTCTTTTTACAGGAGAATTGTCGGCCAGGCGCCGCAGTATCTCAGGCCAGGCGGCTGCCTTCTGTTTGAGATCGGATTCGATGAGGGGCAGGATGTGACAAGGATGCTGAGACAGGCGGATTTTCGGGAAGTCAGGATCATCAGGGATTTGAATGGACTGGATCGGGTGGTCTCCTCTGTTTTCCCGGGCGCTGATCCCGGGCGGGAGTAATAGAATGGTATGTTTGAAAAACTAGATGAAGTAAGGCAGAGACTGGAGGAGATTGACCAGTCTCTGAGCCATCCGGATGCAGGCTCCGATCCGTCCTCTCTCGGCAGGCTGATGAAGGAGCGTTCGCGTCTGGAACCGGTCGTTACAGAATACTCCCAGATACTGAAGACCAGGGAGACGATTCAGGATTTGGAGGAACTTCTTCGGGAGGAAACAGATCCGGAGATGGCATCTTATCTGAAGGAGGAGCTGAGAGCTGCCAGGCAGGAAGAGGAAGCGCTGTCCGGAGAACTTCAGCTCCTGCTGTTGCCGCGGGATGAGAACGATGGCAAGAATGTGGTTCTGGAGATCCGGGCAGGCGTCGGCGGCGATGAGGCAGCACTTTTTGCAGCCGACCTGTGCAGGATGTATCTTCGCTATTCAGAGCGCAAGGGTTGGAAGGCAGAGGTGACATCGATCAATGAAAACGGACTCGGTGGATACAAGGAGTGTGTCCTTCTGGTCAGCGGAGAGGATGCGTGGTCACATCTGAAGTATGAAAGCGGCACGCACAGGGTGCAGCGGGTACCGGAGACGGAGTCTGCCGGGAGAATTCACACATCGGCTGCGACTGTCGCGGTCATGCCGGAGGCGGACGAGATCGATGTGGATCTGGATCTTAGCGAGTGCAGATTCGACGTGTTCCGCGCACATGGCAATGGCGGACAGTGTGTCAACACGACGGATTCCGCGGTCCGGCTCGTACATATCCCGACAGGGATTGTCATATCGTGCCAGGATGAAAAGTCCCAGCTGAAGAATAAAGACAAGGCCATCCGGATCCTGCGCTCAAAGCTTTTCCTGCTACGCCAGATGGAGCAGCAGGAGAGTGAGGCAAAAACCAGGAGGGATCAGATTGGCTCCGGGGATCGGAGCGAGAAGATCCGCACATACAACTTCCCGCAGGGAAGAGTCACAGACCACCGTGCGCACCTGACAATACACCGGATTGATCAGATTATGGATGGCGATCTGGACCAGCTGGTCAACCCGCTGATTGCGGCGGAGCAGGCTGAAAAGCTGGCGAAGGCAGCAGAGGCATAAAGAGGAGGAAGTTTGAAATGGGAAAGTACTTTGGAACAGATGGATTTCGCGGGGAGGCGAATGTGACACTGAATGTCCAGCATGCATTTCAGGTCGGGCGTTTTCTGGGCTGGTACTATGGACAGCAGCATGAGGATGGCAAGGCAAAGATTGTCATTGGAAAGGATACCAGAAGATCCAGCTATATGTTTGAAGATGCGCTGAGCGCGGGCCTTGTCGCTTCGGGGGCGGATGCTTACCTGCTCCATGTGACAACGACGCCTTCCGTTGCCTTCTGCGTCCGCCTGGATGACTTTGACTGCGGGATCATGATTTCGGCGAGTCACAATCCATACTATGACAATGGGATCAAGATCATCTCCGGAACCGGGCAGAAGATCGATGCTTCCATCGAGGAAAAGATTGAGGCTTACATCGACGGCAAAAGCGGAGAGATCCCGCTTGCGACGCGTGATCGGATTGGCCGCACGCAGGATTATGTGGCGGGCAGAAACCGCTATATCGGCTACCTGATCTCTCTTGCGACCCGATCCTTCAAAAACTATCGAATCGGAATCGACTGCTCCAATGGCAGCTCCAGCTCGATTGCAAAGAGTGTGTTTGACGCACTCGGTGCAAAAACATATGTCATCAACAACCATCCGGATGGTACGAACATCAATGCAGACTGCGGAAGCACCCATATCCATGCGCTTCAGGAATTTGTGAAGGAAAACAGCCTGGATGTCGGTTTTGCCTACGATGGGGATGCAGACCGCTGCATCGCGGTCGATGAGGCGGGCCGGGAAGTCAACGGCGACCTGATCATGTATGTATGCGGAAAATATATGAAAGAGCACGGACAGCTCAAGGACAATACCGTTGTCACAACTGTGATGTCGAATATCGGTCTGTACAAGGCGCTGGAGCGTGAGGGCATGCGCTACGAGCAGACGCAGGTCGGTGACAAGTATGTCTATGAGAATATGTCGGCAAATGGGTACAGCCTCGGGGGTGAGCAGTCCGGACACATTATCTTCAGCAAGCATGCGACGACAGGGGACGGAATCCTGACTTCTCTGATGGTGATGGAGACGATGATAGCCTCGAAGCGGACGCTCGGGGACCTGCAGGCAGAATGCCGCATCTACCCGCAGCTGCTCAAGAATGTGCGCGTCGCCGACAAGAAGGCTGTGATGGAAAACGAAAAAGTGAAGGCCGCAGTCGAAAGGGCGAAGGAGGAACTTGGCTCTGATGGCCGCATCCTCGTGCGCCCCTCCGGAACGGAGCCGGTTGTCCGCGTGATGGTGGAAGCTGAGTCGGATGACCTCTGCGCAAAGTATGTCTATGATGTGGCAGCTGTGATGCGCAGCGAGGGCCTTGTGACAGGCTGATAAGCCGGAAAGGATTGTATGGATTTACCAAAGTCGCTATTCAAAGAAGTCACCCTTGCAGACCAGGAGATCCTTCTCCCGTTCTACAGAAGGCTGAATTCCCGCTCCTGCGATGACTGTTTTTCAAACCTGTATCTTTGGAAACATCTTGAACCGATGGAATACCAGATTTCAGATGGTGTATTGATTCTGAAGTCGAAGACACCGAAGCCTTTTTTCCGGTTCCCGATGGGAGAGCTGGAAAAACTTCCCGCGGCGCTGGAGGCAATGACCGGTCTTGCCCGCGGGGAAGAGGCACCGTTCCGAATCCGGTATGTGACGAAGGAACAGTTCGATCTGATTGAGACAGTCTGCCCGGGCAAGTTCCATTTTGAGCCGACCCGGAATTACTGGGATTATGTCTATGAGACAGAGAAGCTGAAGAACCTGTCGGGACGGAAATATCACGGAAAGAAAAACCATATCAACAAATTCCTGCGGGATTACCCGGACTGGTCCTTTGAGTCGATCACGGATGAGAATGTAGAAGAGTGCTTCCAGATGGGACTGAAGTGGCGGGTGCTGAATGACTGTGATGAGCTCTACGAGAAACGCATCGAGATGTGCGTGGCACTGAACTCGCTCCGGCTCCTGAAGGAGCTTCATCTGACCGGCGGTCTCCTTCGGGTGAATGGACAGGTCGTGGCCTATACGATCGGGGAAAAGGTGAATGACGATACTTTTGTGGTTCATATCGAGAAGGCCCTGACAGATGTCGAGGGAGCTTACACCGTGATCAATCAGCAGTTTGTAGAGCACGCGATGGATGGGATTCCATATGTAAACCGGGAAGACGATACCGGAGACGAAGGGCTCCGGGAGGCAAAGGAAAGCTATCATCCGGTGATGATGGTTGAAAAAGGCGAGGTGACGCTGCAGTGATTGCAAAGGCAATGCAGGAACTGGTGCAGAATTCAAGTGCGATCCGGGCTATGTTTGAGGAAGGCAGACGGATGGCGGCGGAATACGGGGCGGAGAATGTCTATGACTTTTCCCTCGGAAATCCAAACGTCCCGGCTCCGGCAGGCGTTGAGGCGCAGATCAGGAACCTGACGGAGAAAGTTCCGCCGCTGAGGCTTCACGGCTATATGCCCAATGCAGGTTTCGAGGAAGTACGTGAAAAGATCGCAGACAGCCTGAACCAAAGGTTTTCCACAGCTTTCACCAGCCGCTGCATTCTGATGACGGTTGGAGCAGCCGGCGGACTGAATGTAGCGCTGAAGACGCTGCTTGATCCGGGGGACGAGGTGCTGGTGTTTGCCCCGTTTTTCGGGGAATACAAAAGCTATGTGGCGAACCACCAGGGCGTGCTCAGAGTTGTGCCGCCTGAGCCGGAGCATTTTCTGCTGAATCTGGAGGGCGCGGAGAAGCTGATCAGCAGTAGGACAAAAGCTGTCATTCTGAACAACCCAAACAATCCGACCGGAGTGGTTTATCCGGAGGAGCAGATCCGGCAGCTTTCAGAGCTACTCTGCCGGATGGAGAAAAAGTACGGCACATCGATCTACCTGATTTCCGATGAACCATACAGGGAGCTGGTATACGACGGGAAAAAGGTTCCGTTTCTGACAAAGTATTATCACAATACGATCGTGGGCTATTCGTTCAGCAAATCGCTGTCTCTTCCGGGGGAACGGATCGGGTATCTCGTGATGCCGGATGAGCTGGATGATGCACAGCAGATTCAGGCAGCAGCAGCGGTTGCAAACCGTGTCCTCGGATTTGTCAATGCGCCAAGCCTGATGCAGCTGGCAGTCGCAGGGTGCCTGGAGGCAAAGGTGGATCTGGAGTTCTATGACCGGAACAGAAAGAGCCTCTGCGAGGGTCTGGACAGATATGGATATACCTATGTGAAGCCGGAGGGAGCCTTTTACCTGTGGCTGAAGAGCCCGATGGAGGATGAGCGGGACTTTGTCGCAGAGGCAAAGAAAGAGCATCTTCTGCTTGTGTCCGGACGATCATTTGAGGGACCCGGATATGTCCGGATTGCCTACTGTGTCTCGCCGGAGACGATCGACCGGTCCATGCCGGCATTTGAAAGACTGGCGGCGCGGACAATTCGGCGCCCGTGAGAAAAGTGATGGTGATTTGATCCGGCATGCCTGATGAATGGCTGGAAAACATGCGTGGCAGTAATCAGACTGGGAAGGACGAAGAGGAGAGAATGATGGCTTCATGGGAAGATGGCGTCAGAAGAGTCGTGCCTTACACACCCGGCGAGCAGCCGAAAGATCTTCATATTGTAAAGCTGAATACGAACGAGAATCCGTATCCACCTTCTCCGGGGGTGCTTGCCGCCCTTTCGAGCGTGACAGAGGAAAGCCTCCGGAGGTATCCGGATCCGGCGGCAGCGGCCCTGACAAAGACGCTGGCGGATGCATACCATGTCTCCCCGAATCAGGTGTTTGTCGGGGTAGGGTCGGATGATGTGCTGGCAATGAGCTTCCTGACTTTCTTCAATTCCGGAAAGCCCATTCTCTTTCCGGATATTACCTACTCGTTCTACGAGGTCTGGGCCGATCTGTTCCGGATTCCGTATCAGAAGCAGAGACTGAATGCTGATTTTGAGATCTCCAGGAATGATTATCTGAAGGAGAATGGCGGAATCATCTTTCCAAATCCCAATGCGCCGACAGGTGTTTTGATGGAGAAGGGAGCAGTACGGGACATTCTTCTGGCCAATCCAGGCAGTGTTGTGATTGTGGATGAAGCCTACATTGATTTTGCCCCAGAGGGATCCAGTGCCCTGTCGCTGCTTCCGGAGTTCGATAACCTCCTCGTTGTACAGACCTTCTCGAAGAGCAGAAGCATGGCGGGCATGCGGATCGGATTTGCAATTGGCTCAGAAAAGCTGATCCATTATCTGAATGACTGCAAGTATTCCTTCAATTCCTATACGATGAACCAGGCCGCGCTTGCTGCCGGGAAAGCTGCCGCGGAGGATTCCGGGTGGTACAGAGAAACAGCCAGGAAGGTGATTGCGACGCGGGAGAGAACCAAAAAAGAGCTGTCGGCTCTTGGTTTTTCCTTTGCCGATTCACAGACAAACTTTTTGTTTGTCCGGCATGAGAAGACGAAGGCAAGGGATTTGTTCCAGGCGCTCAGAAGGGCGGGGATCATCGTCCGGTACTTCGACAGTCCGCGGATCGACGATTATCTGCGGATCACAATCGGGACGGACGAGCAGATGGACGCTCTGTTCGACTTTCTGAAATCGTATCTGTAAACCCATCATAAAAGGAATAAAAAGGAGTTTCTCTATGACGAACGCTGTTGCCGTCTGGTTCGCGAACAACCTGGGACATATCATGCCAGCCGAGCTGGTCTGTTTCATTGTCTCTCTCTTCCCGATTCTGGAGTGCAGGGGAGGCCTGATTGTGGCGAAGCTTCTCGGGGTGAATCTGCTGACAGCCCTTCCGATCTGCATCATCGGAAACATCCTTCCGGTTCCGTTTATCCTGCTTCTGCTGAATAAGATTTTTCAGTTTTTCAAGAGAACGAAACATCATAAACTGGTCGATAAGATTGAGGCACACGCGATGAAGAAGAGCGAAAGCCTCAGCCGGGGTGAATTTCTGGGACTTCTGCTCTTTGTCGGGATTCCGCTTCCGGGAACAGGCGCCTGGACCGGCAGCATGATTGCAGCACTGCTTGGTATGGACAGAAGAAGATCCTCCGTGGCAATCGGACTTGGTGTCCTGCTTGCTGCGTTTATCATCTCAGTAATTTTCTATGGACTGCTCGGAGGTGTCATTCACTGAACATGGCAATGTATGAAAGCTTTGCGCAGGTTTATGACAAATTTATGGACAATGTTCCGTATGACAGCTGGGCATGGCAGCTTTGCCGGATTCTTTCCCGTTATGGGATTGATGATGGTCTTGTCCTTGATCTTGGCTGCGGGACAGGTCAGATGACCCGGCGCCTCAGGGACAGAGGCTATGATATGATCGGCGTTGACGGCTCTGAGGACATGCTCCAGGTGGCGATGGAACATGAACAGGCCGGGGGAGACATCCTGTATCTGCTGCAGGACATGCGGGCCTTTGAGCTGTATGGGACGGTCAGGGCGGTCTGCTCGTGCTGTGATTGTCTGAATTATCTGGAGTCGGAGGAAGACCTGCTGAAGGTTTTCCGGCTGGTGGAGAATTATCTGGACCCAGGTGGCATTTTTGTGTTTGACATGAACACAGCGTATTACTACGAACATGAACTTGCGCAGAATGTCTTTGCAGATGTGCGAGAGGAATGCACATTGATCTGGGAGAACGATTATCATCCTGATCTTCGTGAAAATGAATATGATCTGACGATTTTTGCCCGCATTGAGAACGGACTGTACCAGAGAACATCCGAGACTCATGTTGAGAAAGCCTACCCGATGGAAACCGTAAAGAGACTGGCGGAGGAGGCAGGGCTGATTTTTCAGGCGGCCTTCGACGGTTATTCGGAACGGCCGCTTGCGCCGGACAGCAGCCGGATGCTGCTTGTATTTCGCGAATCCGGCCGTAAGCTTTGCAGGCAGATGAAAAACGAATCTGGACTGACACCTGGAAAGCCGTGACAAGGCTGAGACGCCTGAGGCCGGCTATGGATCTGCATGCATGCTGCAGATGCTCAGCGGTTGCCTCAGGCTTTGGAATCGTGTATGCTGAAGGGCAGCAATCAACCATCCGGACAAGTTTTGACAGAAGGGAGACAGCCTTACATGAAATTTACCAAGATGCATGGCTGCGGCAATGATTACGTGTATGTGAATGGGTTCGAGGAAACCGTGCAGAATCCGGAGAAGACGGCGGTTTTCATGTCCGACAGACATTTCGGAGTCGGGTCGGATGGGCTGATCATCATCAGACCTTCCCGGACAGCGGATTGTTTCATGGACATGTACAACGCAGATGGATCCAGAGGGAAGATGTGCGGAAACGGAATCCGCTGCGTGGCGAAGTATGTTTATGACCACGGGATGATTCGAAAGGAACGGATGACTGTCGAGACTCTTTCCGGGGTCAAAACGCTTGATCTTCACGTGAAGGATGGGAAGGTCGAAACCGTGCGCGTCGATATGGGAAGCCCGGTGCTGGAGCCGGAGAAGATTCCGGTCCGCCTGGGAGAAGATGATGGGAACCTGGTTTCTGAGAAAAAACCTTATGGAAGGGTCATTCTGGATGCGCCGCTGAACGTGAATGGACAGAGCTGGCCGGTCACTTGCGTCTCAATGGGCAATCCGCATTGTATCACAAGGGTCGAGGATCCGTACGGGTTGGATCTTCCGGTGATCGGGCCTCATTTTGAGCATCACCCGGTATTCCCGGAGGGGGTGAATACGGAATTCATCCATGTCGATGACAGGGAAAATGTCCGGATGCGTGTCTGGGAACGAGGAAGCGGGGAGACCTGGGCATGTGGAACAGGTGCGTGTGCCGTCGGAGTGACTTGTATTCTGAACGGATGGACAGACAGGAAGGTGCTGATTCACCTTCGGGGCGGAGATCTTCTGGTCGAGTGGGATGAGGAAAAAAACACGGTCTTCATGACCGGTCCGGCTGTCACGGTTTTTGAGGGAGAGATCCGCTTGTAAGCGATTCAATCAGACCGGCTTGAGCAAGGCGGTATTCCAGAGCGAAGGCGGTTGGTTAGGCAGAGAAGAGCTGTCAGAGAGGAGAACTATGTACAGAGTCAATGAGGATTACCTGAAGCTTCCCGGAAGCTATTTGTTTTCCACAATCGGAAAAAAGTCCAGGGCTTTCAAGGAGGCGCATCCTGAGGCGGATGTAATTAGTCTCGGAATCGGTGATGTGACGCAGCCTCTCGTGCCTGCGATTATCAAGGCACTTCACGAAGCAGTGGACGACATGTCCCGTGCGGAAACCTTCCACGGGTATTCCCCTGATCTTGGATACAGCTGGCTGCGCGAGACGATCGCAAAAAACGATTATGCAGACAGGGGCTGCAGTATCAGCCCGGACGAAATCTTCATCTCCGACGGCGCAAAGAGTGATTCGGGAAATATCCAGGAAATCTTTTCCAGGGACAGCCGGATTGCGGTCTGTGATCCGGTTTATCCGGTCTACGTGGACTCAAATGTCATGGCAGGCCGCTGCGGAACCTACGATCCGAAGACGGAGCGCTGGAGTGATGTGATTTATATGCCATGTGTGGCGGAAAACAATTTCACGCCGGAGCTTCCGAAGCAGGAACCGGATATCATCTATCTCTGTTATCCGAACAATCCGACAGGAGCTTCCATCACAAAGGAGCGCCTGAGCGAATGGGTTGACTATGCAAACAGGATCGGCGCCGTGATCATATATGATGCTGCATATGAGGCGTACATCTCTGCTCCGGATGTCCCGCACTCGATCTATGAATGTGAAGGCGCCCGCAGCTGTGCGATCGAGATCCGCTCATTTTCAAAGAATGCAGGCTTCACCGGCACACGTCTGGGCTTCACGGTGGTGCCGAAGGATCTGGAGCGCGGCGGTGTGAAGCTTCATTCCCTGTGGGCGAGAAGGCATGGGACCAAGTTCAACGGAGCGCCTTACATCGTTCAGAAAGCAGCGATGGCGGTCTACTCCGAGGAGGGAAAGAAGGAGCTGAAGGAGCAGGTCGGATACTACAAGAGAAACTGCAGGGTGATCATGGACGCGCTGAAGGAATCCGGATACGAGGTGTATGGCGGGGTTGACGCACCCTATATCTGGATGAAGACGCCGGACCAGATGACATCCTGGGAGTTTTTTGACCGGCTGCTGGAGCAGGCACATGTTGTTGGAACACCGGGGTCAGGCTTCGGACCGAGCGGAGAGCATTATTTCCGCCTGACCGCGTTCGGAACATATGAGAACACAAAAGAGGCGGTTCGCCGGATTCAGAGGATGTGATGATGCGCAGAGCACATTCTACGACTTTTCGCAAAGCACTGGCTGCCGCAGCTGCAGCGGGGCTTGCGGCAGCTGTGCTGGGACTTTCGGGCTGCAGCCGCAGGCAGATGAATTACCAGATTGCCGAGGCGATCGGGACGGATGGCAAGTATGAGAACAATGAGCCGGTCGAGACTCCGAAGATGAAGGAACAGCGGGCAGCACAGGAACAGTCGGAGTCGGAGGAGCAGAATGTCTCAAAGATTCTGCAGACAGCTGCAGACCAGGCTGCAGGATACAATTATGAGGAGGCCATCGCAACACTGAATACGCTTTCCGGCAATCTTGCCCTGGACAGTCGTGTGGCAGAGGCCAGAAAGCAGTATGAGGCGGGCGACGCAGCGCTTACGGCCTGGGATGGAGACATCCCCCATTTGTGCTTTCCGACCCTGATTGAAGACCCATCAAGAGCATTTGACGGCGACAGCCTGTCAGACACGTACAAGAGCACGATGGTGACGACGGACGAGTTCAAGGCGATGCTTCAGAGCCTGTATGAGAACAACTACATTCTGGTTGACATCCACAGCATCGCGAAGCTGCAGTCCGAAGGGGACATGGAGCTCCAGACGCTCAGGCTCCCTTCAGGGAAGAAACCGATTGTTCTGTCCCAGGACAACGTGGACTATTCCTCTGTGAAAAACGGGGACGGGATTGCGACCGCACTGACGGTAGAAGACGGGGCAGTCAAGGCAAAGTATACGGATGCAGACGGACACGACTTGTCCGGAGACTATGATTTGATTCCAATTTTGGACTCCTTTATCGCAGAGCACCCGGACTTTTCGTTCCGCGGGGCGCGTGGAATCGTGTCGGTTTCCGGTAAAAACGGTGTGTTCGGTTATCAGCTTCCGGACACTGGAAGCTCTGGATCTTCTTCAGAATCTGAGAATGGAGATCAGGCGAATTCTTCCTCCGGGAGCAGCGCGGCTTCCTACACGGACGACCAGAAGGCGATCGCGGAGATTGCGAAGGTGCTTACAGATGAGGGATGGAGCATCGCATCTGCCGGCTGGTCCCATTCTTACATGAATGATGCGTCCATGACAACAGACCAGTTCAGGCAGGAGATCGACAGCTGGGAAAGCAAGGTCGCACCGCTGACTGGAAAAGCAGATATTCTGTTTTTCCCATATGGGGCGGAAGTCTCTTACCCGGGGGACAGCCTCAGTTATCTGCTTGAGAACGGACTGGTCTATCTCTGCGGGCTGTGGGGAGACACAGACTACAAGGAAATCGGGGATGGCTACATGAGGATGACCAGGCGTTTTGTCGATGGCTACTCGCTGAAGAATGCGCCGGATAATTTTTCATCATTCTTCAATGTTTCGGATCTCATCGACAAGAATCGATGAATATGGATTGTTCGCAGAATTTTTTATAGCAACCGCTGATATCGCAGAAAACCGCCCATAGAAAACACTGAACGGTGGTTGACTCTGATTTTATATGTGTGCTATACTTTTTCGGCGTATGAATGCAGTCAAAAGGGTTATTCTGCCCTTGAGACGACTGAAGACAGGCAGACAGACTGTTTTCTGCGATCATCTATTATATTACAGAGAGCGAGGTGGAAGTTGTGCGTACGAGAATCACTTTGGCGTGCACGGAATGCAAGCATCGTAACTACAATCTGACCAAAGAGAAGAAGAACCATCCGGAGCGGATGGAGGTCAGAAAGTACTGCCCATTCTGCAAGAAGCACACAGTGCACAAGGAAACGAAGTAACAAAGATTCAGCTGCTTTGAAGGAGAACCATAATGGCAGAAGACAAGGAATCCAGACTCCGTTCATTCTTCCATGGCGTAAAGGTCGAGTGGGGCAAGATCATCTGGCCTTCGAAGAATACGCTTGCGAAGCAGACCGGAGCAGTGGTGGTTGTTTCAGTCATTCTGAGTGCGATCATCGCCATTCTTGATTATCTGATGAAGAGTGGCCTGGACAAGCTCCTGACAATCGGTCTATGAGCAGTTGTGCGGTAAACATGAAGGACAGGGTGAGAGAATGGCTGACACAGAATCTATGAACACGGAAAACAGCGGGTCTGATGTGCAGGAAGCCAAGTGGTATGTCGCTCACACATATTCCGGGTATGAGAACAAGGTGAAGGTTAACCTTGAGAAAACCATCGCCAATATGCATCTTGAAGATACCATCCTTGAAGTCCGGATTCCGGTTCAGGAGGTCGTAGAGACGACTGGAACGGATGAAGGCGAGGCTGACAAGATCGAGTACACGGAAGAGGGAGAGCGCAAGCCTCAGAAGAAAAAGAAGGCTCCGAAGCAGAAACTTGTCAAAAGAAAGCTGTTTCCGGGCTACGTGTTCGTTCATATGATCCTGAATGATGATAACTGGTATATTGTCAGAAATACCAGAGGCGTCACGGGATTCGTCGGAGCAGATTCGACAAAGCCGATTCCGCTTACAGAGAGCGAGATGGTGAGCCTGGGTGTTGCGCCGCAGACGCCGTCGCTTGACTTCAACGTAGGAGATACGGTGAGGGTGACGAATGGTGTCTGGGTCAATGCAGTCGGCGTTGTCGATTCGATCGATGAGAGCCGTCAGACGGTCAAGATCAGCATCCCGGAATTCATGAACGGCACACCGGTCGGAATGAATGTTACGGACATCACGAAGGTAAAGTAAAGAGTGGGAGGGTATCCCCCGCTGGCACCACAAGGAGGTCATTATCATGGCAAAGAAAGTTACTGGCTATATCAAACTGCAGATCCCGGCAGGCAAGGCAACTCCTGCTCCGCCGGTCGGACCGGCGCTTGGTTCCCACGGTGTGAACATTGTACAGTTCACGAAGGAATTCAATGCGCGTACCGCAAATCAGGGCGACATGATTATCCCAGTCGTCATCACTGTCTACGCTGACAGGAGCTTCAGCTTCATCACGAAGACTCCGCCGGCACCGGTACTTCTGAAGAAGGCCTGCAATCTGAAGAGCGCATCCGGAACCCCGAACAAGGAGAAGGTTGCTTCCATCTCCAGGGAGAAGGTTCGCGAGATCGCTGAGCTGAAGATGCCTGATCTCAATGCTGCGAACATCGAGGCGGCGATGAGCATGATCGCCGGGACAGCTCGAAGCATGGGCATCACGGTCGAGGATTGAGAGTACTTGAAGGTCTGAGTCAAGTGGGAGGGAAATTCCCGAAATTACCACCAGGAGGTAGATTGAACATGAAGAGAGGTAAGAAATATCAGGACGCAGCAAAGCTGGTTGACCGCTCAAAGCTGTACGATGTCGACGAGGCTGTCGCTCTGGTAAAGAAGGTTGCATCCGCAGGGTTTGACGAGACAGTTGAATGCCATATCAGAACCGGCTGCGACGGACGCCATGCTGATCAGCAGATCAGAGGCGCGGTTGTCCTTCCGGCAGGAACCGGCAAGAAGGTTCGCGTCCTTGTGTTCGCAAAGAATGAAAAGGTTGATGAGGCAAAGGCAGCGGGAGCTGATTTTGTCGGAGGACAGGAGTTGATTCCGAAGATTCAGAATGAAGGCTGGCTCGATTTCGATGTCGTTGTCGCAACTCCGGACATGATGGGTGTTGTCGGACGTCTGGGCCGTGTCCTCGGACCGAAGGGCCTCATGCCAAACCCGAAGGCAGGAACCGTTACCATGGATGTCACCAAGGCGATTAAGGATATTAAAGCCGGTAAGATCGAGTACAGACTGGACAAGGCAAATATCATCCATGTACCGGTCGGGAAGGCTTCCTTCACAGAAGAGCAGCTGAAGGAGAATTTCCAGACGCTGATGGAAGCAGTTGTCAAGGCAAGACCGTCCACTCTGAAGGGCCAGTACCTGAAGAGTGTCACGCTTACTTCCACAATGGGTCCAGGCATCAAGCTGAACCCGCTTAAGTTCGCGTGAAACAGCAATAGATAGATCGCAGAAAAGGGCAGCCCTCACGGGCTTCCCTTTTTCATTTGGCAGTCCGAGGCAAGATGCGGCATCGTGAGCAAGATGCGCAGCGTAAAGACACTACAACGTTGTACCGAAAGACCGGTTCGATGTATATTTAATATCAATTCTCAATACGCTTGATCTCCGGGACCTTTTTCTTTTTATACCACATCCTTTTTCTTTGACAGAATTAAACGATTTCGTAATTTTTCCATGTGACAGTATTTTATCATTCGATGATGGGCAGTTTCTAACTCGAATCAGCAAATAACACATAATATGCACAAACAGAGTCGATAAAAGACTGAAAATATGAACAAGATAACCGATTAACACGATCAAATGTAGAAATGATAAGGCAGTATCGCTATATTATTTGGCATAATACTGCCATTTATTGACATTATATCAATGCAGATATTGACGGGATTATCCGGATCCTGTACCATAAAAACAACAGAATCTGGCAAAGAAAAAAGGAGGAATTGCTATGAACATGAGAAAGTTGACTGCAGGTCTTGTACTCGGATCAGCGGTAGCCGGCATGGTGGCGGGGGCGGCATACGCGGAGTCTTCTGACAAGATTTCGATCAACGTGATTGCTGCCCAGTACGGTCAGCAGACTGCAAACTGGTGGAAGGGGTTTGAGAAGGATTTTGAGAAGGACAATCCGAACATTGATCTCAACGTGGATGTCGTATCATGGAACGACATCTATACGGCAGTCAACACCAGAATTGCAAACAATCAGGCACCGGATATCCTGAACATCGACGTCTTTGCTGACTATCAGGCGGATGGACTTCTTCTTCCTGCCAAGGATTATGTCTCGGAGGAAACCTACTCCAAGATGTATGAATCCTTCCTTGACCAGTCGGTTGTGGATGGAACGGTCTGGGCGATTCCGGACCTGGCTTCTGCGCGGGCGATGTACTATAACGCGGATATTCTGAAGGAAGTCGGGGTGGAGGCTCCGAAGACCTGGGATGATCTGAAGAATGTGTGCAAAGCGATCAAGGATCATTACAAGGGGGAAGTTTATCCGTGGGGCATTGACCTGACGACAGATGAAGGTCAGGCAGCCTTTGCCTATTATACCTGGAACAATGGCGGCGGTTTTGTTGATGACGATAATAACTGGGCACTGAACAGCGAGAAGAATGTCGAAGCCGTTGAGTTTGAGATCGGACTGATCAAGGACGGCTATACCAACACGGACCCTGCGAATGAAACCAGATATGATCTCCAGGATATGTTCGGAGCAGGCAAGATCGCAATGATGATTGGTCCGAATTCTATTCCGGCATACCTGAAGGAAGGCGGCTACTCCATCCATTACGAAGTCGCTCCGATCCCGACCAATACAGATACTTCCGTATCGGCAGGTGTTATGGATCGTTTCATGTGCTTTGACAATGGATACTCGGACGAAAAGCTGAAAGCGATCAGCACGTTCTTCGATTACTTCTATGATGATCAGCGCTATTCTGACTGGGTACAGATGGAGGGCTTCCTTCCGGCAACCAAGACAGGCGGCGAGATCATTGCAAAGGCAGATGAAAGTATGGCCGCATGGGTTGATATCGTCGGCTCCTCCAAGTTTTACCCGACAGCAAAGGCTGAATGGGCAGATGTCAAGCAGGGCGTCATCGATGTCGAACAGAATGCGCTTCTGGGTGAGGATGTCAAGGGACTTCTGGACGGTCTCCAGAGTGAAATCGCGGGCTGACGGTCCCGGACCGATGCCCATGAACCACTCAGTCAGGAGATCCTGACCAACCGGCAGGCCGGCTGCTATTCAGGAACAGCCGGCAGCAACTCTTCGGCGCTTCATCAGATGTACAATGAGAAGACAGGCCGGATGTTTCATCCGGTCTGTCTCCGCAGCAAGGTCCTGTCAACCGTGTACAGAAAACAGAGGATGTCAATGAAAAAGAAATATCGATTAATCGAACCATATATCTGGATCCTGCCCAGCTGCGTTCTCATGGCTTTATTCATCGCGCTGCCGATCGGTATGGTTTTCAGGATGGCGTTCAGCCAGGTTACAAGGGCGGGAATTGTCAAGGAATTCACGGGATTTGACAACTTTATCGCTGCGACAGGAAAACCGGCTTTTAAGATTGTCCTGTGGAATACCTTTGTATGGACAGTTGTCGTTGTCGTCGTATCGACTGTGGTCGGTTTTATTTTGGCGCTGCTTCTGAACAATGAGTTCAGGGGAAGAAAGATTGCGAGGGCAATCGTGGTCTTTCCGTGGGCGACTACGCTTGTGATCCAGGCAAGTGTCTGGAATTTCATCATCAATACCGATTATGGCACGCTGAATACGCTGCTGAAAAAGCTGGGCATTATTTCAGTCAATATCAACTGGACTCCGACACCGGGCGCCTATTTTGCCTGGGAATGCTTTGTCGGAATCTTTGTCACCATCCCGTTTGTCACGTTCTGCGTCCTGTCGGGACTCCAGGGAATCGATGAGTCTTTTTATGAGGCGGCAACGGCAGATGGAGCCAACTACTGGCAGAAGCTTTTCCATATCACAATCCCGCTGGTCCGCCCGCAGCTGACCGTCTCTACAGTGCTGAATATCATCTATGTGTTCAATTCGTTTCCGATTATCTGGACCATGAGCAAGGGAGACCCGGCGAACAGGACGGATACCCTTGTCACCTATCTGTACAAGCTCGCATTTTACAACGGCAAGCAGGGACAGGCCGCAGCCATATCGGTCATCGGCTTTCTGATTCTCCTGGTCTGTGCAAGTGTGTATATGGTCTTTACGTTAAGAGGACAGAAGGAGAGGTAAATGAAAAATACAGGAAAGAAAGCATTGAGGGGGAAAAAACTCGTCCTCCGCATTCTGCTTTACATTGCGGTGACCGCATTCTGTGTCGTGATTCTTTACCCTTATTTTATCATGTTCACGTCCGCGCTCAAGAGCCGGGCAGAGATCTATTCGATCAACGGAACGCTGCTGCCGATCAGGTGGAGATGGAGCAATCTGACGGATATCTGGCACAAGGCACCGATGCTGAACTACTTCCTGAACTCTATCATCATTGCGCTTGGATCGACTGCCATCGCGATGGTGTGCGGGATTCCGGCTGCGTATGCCCTGACCCGCATGAAGTTCAAAGGACAGAATGTGTTTCTGGGCGTTGTCATTGTGTCCCAGATGTTTGCACCGGTTGTTCTGGTGATCGGCATATACAAGATCATGATGACCTTCCATCTGGTCAATTCTCTGCTCGGACTGATTCTTGTCAACGCAGCATTCAATCAGGCGTTCACAGTCTGGCTGCTGCGGGGAACCTTCGATGCCATTTCCCCGGAAATGGAGAAAGCAGCGAGGATCGACGGCTGCGGAAGGGTGCAGAGCATGTTCAGGGTGCTGCTTCCGATTGCCGCACCGGGCATTGTCACAACATTGATTTTTGTTTTTATCAATGCCTGGAATGAATATACCATCGCACTGACACTGATCTCAGATGATGTTGTCAAGCCGCTCACGGTCGGGATCAATATCTTCAACGGTTATAACATGGTGGAATGGCAGTACCTGTTTGCTGCATCTCTGTTCTCAATCATACCCGTCATCATCCTGTTCGTCGGAATTGAAAAGAATCTGGCTTCCGGGCTTGCAGCCGGAGGAGTGAAGGGGTAAAACGGGATAGGAAAAAATCGTTGACTGATGGAGCGGAGGATTACAGTGAGAGAACCAGCATTAGTGATCCTGGCGGCTGGAATGGGATCGCGGTTTGGCGGCCTGAAGCAGATCACGCCAGTGGACGAGGAAGGGCATAAGATTATCGATTTTTCTCTGTATGATGCGAGGAGGGCAGGATTTACAAAGATTGTCTTTGTCATCAAGCATCAGATCGAGGAGGACTTTAAAAATGGGGTCGGGCGGAATGCTGAAAAGTACTTTGATGTGAAGTATGTCTTTCAGGAACTGGACCGGCTCCCGGAGGGCTTCAGCGTGCCGGAGGGCAGGACAAAGCCCTGGGGGACAGCGCATGCGATTGCGTGTGCGGCTGAGGCAATCGATGGACCGTTTGCCGTGATCAACGCGGACGATTTCTACGGAAGCAGTTCTTTCAAGAAAATATACGATTTTCTCAAGGAAGAACGGGGAGAGTCGGAGCATGCCATGGTTGGATACCGGATTGCGAATACCGTGACGGACAACGGTTCTGTCTCGCGAGGAATCTGTACGGCGGAGGACGGATATCTGAGTCATATTGTCGAGCGCACGAAGATCTTCAGGAAGGGCGGGGATGCGGAGTACACAGAAGACAATGGCAAAACGTTTCATTTTCTTCCGGGGCAGACGCTCGTATCGATGAACCTCTGGGGATTTCAGCACGGAATTCTGGAATCGTTTCAGAATGATTTTGCCTCTTTCTTAAAGGAGAATCTGGATAAAAATCCGCTGAAGTGTGAGTATGTTCTGCCTGCGATTCCGGACAGGCTGATTCGTGAGAAAAAGGCGACTGTCCGTGTGATTCCGACAGAGGAAAAGTGGTTTGGCGTTACCTATGCGGCGGATCTGGACTCGGTGAAGCAGGCGGTCGTTCAGAAAAAACAGGCGGGGATCTATCCGGAACATCTCTGGATGAAACCGGCGGCGGCCTACCATTTTCCGCTCGATGGAGCTCCGGCCTCCATCTGCCTCTATGGAAAAGGGCACATTAATACCACTTATCTTGTGACGACCACTTCCGGAAAACGGTACATTCTGCAGAAGATCAAAGATACGGTCTTCGATGTACCGCCGCTGATGGAGAATATTGAGCGGGTCATCCGGGTGGCACAGGAAAATGAAAAAAAGCAGGCGGATGAGACCGGGAAGATGCAGATCGGGAGCCTGAATCTGATCGATGACCTGGATGGTCATTCATACTACCGGGATGAGACAGGATACTACAGAGTCTATGACTATGTCGAAGGCACGATCTGTCTGCAGGCGCCGGAGAGCAATGATGATTTCTATCAGAGCGCGGCAGCGTTCGGTGCGTTTCAGAAGCTGATGCAGGATTTCCCTGCTGAGGAGCTGCACGAGACCATTCCGGGTTTTCACAATACAGTGAACCGGTACAGAATTTTCCACGAGACAGTCAGCCGGGATCCGCTTGGCAGGGCGGCTGGCGTATCGGATGAGATCCGCTTTGCCCTGGACAGGGAAGAAGCTGCAGGAGCCTTGTGCCGGCTCCGGGAAAGCGGAGCTCTTCCGCTCAGAGTGACGCACAATGACACGAAGCTGAATAATGTCCTTCTTGATGAGAAAACAAGGAAGGCGCGATGCGTCATTGACCTCGATACGGTGATGCCGGGACTTGCGGCGTACGATTTCGGAGATGCCATCCGCTTTGGGGCGGCTACGGCAGCCGAGGATGAAAGGGATCTGAGCCGGATGACCCTTGATCTGGAGCGTTTCCGGATCTTTACCAGGGGATATCTGGAATACGGACCGGATTTCTCAGAAAAGGAGATCGAGACATTTCCCCTCGGAGCAATCATTATGACACTTGAGTGCGGAGTCCGCTTTCTGACAGATTACCTGGAGGGGGACCGGTATTTTGCGATCCACAGGGATGGGCAGAATCTGGATCGGGCACGAACACAGTTCAAGCTTGTCAGTGAGATGGAGAAACATCTGGATGAGATGAAGCGGATCGTCGGGGAAGAAGAAGACAGGAGAAACAGCCAGAAGAGATGAAAGACGTTTACTCGAATCAGATCCGAATTGGGAATAAGGAAGAAATCATACCGGATTACACGGACGAATTTCCTTACAGGGCTTCCCGTATGCACTTTGAAAACTATGGGGGAGATTTCGTGCCCTGGCACTGGCATAAGGCGCTCGAGATGTTCTATATCGAGTCTGGTGCGATGGAGTGCGATACACCTTCCGGGTCAGTTGTATTCGAGCAGGGAACGGCTGGACTTGTGAATTCCAATATCATGCATTCGACCCACTCGGCTGCGGGCAGCCATGGTACAATCCAGTATGTACATCTTTTTGGGCCGGAGCTGATCGGAGGAAAGCCGGGCAGCCGGATATACAGCATGTATCTGGAGCCGGTTGTATCGAATGCCTGCGTCGAGCTTATCAAGCTGATACAGGACGGCGGGGATCAGAGCCGGACGATCGGCAGGATACGGGAATCCTTTCAGGTGGATCTGGCAGAACCCTATTCTGAACTGGAGATCCGGAACAGGCTTTCAGAAATCTGGCTGGATCTATGCCGGCTGAAGGTATTTTCAGCCCCTGGCGCGGAGCCAAACTTATCGATGGAAGGCAATCTGAAACGGATGATGCTGTTCATCAATGAGAATCTGGGGAAGAAGATGACTGTTGAGTCGATTGCCGAAGCTGGTTTTACGAGCGAGCGGGGGTGTTTCAGAGCTTTCAGGGAATATCTTCATACAACACCAGGCGCATATATCAACCAGTGCAGAATTGTACAGGCTTGCAGAATGCTGACGGAGGAGAATTACAGCATTGCCCAGATCGCGGCAAAGTGCGGCTTCAAGGAAAGCAGTCATTTCGGAAGGGTTTTCCGGGATTCGATCGGACTGACACCGAAGCAATACCGCCGGAAAAAGCAGAATATACAGTGAAAACGGACGGGCACTGGAACAAAGATACCGAATGGGACAGTTCCCGGCCGGGCTTTGAAACGGCGACAGAGATAAGAGGCGTGCAGATTCTGCAGGCCTCTTGTTTTTATGAAGGCGACTGCTCATCATCGAGTGCGGTGCACGAGGGGATGGCGGAGTCACCATACCCAGTCGGGCAGATTCAATCTGCCCGATTCGATTCGGGATCACTTTGCAGAGTGCAGACTGTTCATTATAATACAGGGTAGAAGATGAAACTGCAGGGAAGGGGCTGTCTATGAGAATTATGGTGAGTGCCTGCCTGATTGGAGAAAACTGCAAGTATAATGGCGGGAACAACCGGAATGAAGAACTTTTGAATCTGCTTTCCGGGCACGAGGTGATCGCGGTCTGCCCGGAAGTGCTTGGCGGGCTCCCGACGCCCCGGCAGCCGTCGGAGCTTCGGAATGGGAGGGTGATTTCGCGGAACGGTCAGGATGTTGACGCGGCCTTCCGCCTGGGAGCAGAGAAGTGCCTGGCGACTGCACGGAAGGAAGAACCGGACCTGATCATCCTTCAGTCGAGAAGTCCAAGCTGTGGGGTGAAGCAGCGGTATGACGGGTCTTTTTCCGGGAGGCTTGAAGCAGGCGCCGGCGTGACAGCGGAGCTTCTCCTGAGGTATGGATTCTCTGTCCTGGATATCGGTGATCAGGAGCAGATACGGGCAAAGCTCAGTGATGTGCAGAAACGGCAACATGCTTCGTGCATTTATCAGACTGGAAAGTGAAACGCAGAGCGAGGAGGATTGGGTCATGTCTGAGGTGAGTGAACGTCTGAGAGTGAAATGGGCAAAGGGAGACCAGGCGAGGGATGCAGGTCTGACAACACCTGCATATATCAGAAGATACAATGATATCCCATATGGGGATGACAGAGACTGGAATGTCCTGGACGTTTACAGGAATCGTTATAAGGCAGGAAAACTGCCGGTGATCATGCTGATTCATGGCGGCGGATGGGTTTACGGATCTAAGGAACTGTATCAGTATTACGGGATGGAGCTTGCCAGGCGGGGATTTGCAGTGGTCAATTATTCCTACAGGCTTGCGCCGGAACACCCTTTCCCTGCACAGCTGCAGGACACGGTCGCGGCTGCTGCATGGATCATGAAACACGTGGATGAATATGGCTTCGACCTCAACAATATCTTTGCAGTCGGAGATTCTGCAGGAGCCCACATCACAGGGCTGTTCTGTGCATTCCTGACAGACGAAGCGTACAGGAATCAGTTCCCCTTTCAAAAGCCGGAAGGCTTTCGGCTGCGCGGAGTCGGAATGAACTGCGGTGTGTACGGGTTCGAAGACCATGGAAATGAAGATGGGTGGGCAGAGAGGGATGTGCTGCTGGGAGATCTTCTTCCGCATCCGGAGAGCCTTGCATGCAGAACACAAATTGATGTGCTGCACCTTGTAAACCGGAATTTTCCACCGGCTTATATCATGACCTGCGAGGGAGATTTTCTGAAAAGCCAGGCTCCGCTTCTGCACAGTGCGTACGAGAAGGCGGGGGCGAGATCAGAACTTCACATTTTCGGATCCCCGGAGCACCCGCTTTATCATGTGTTCCATGTGACCGTACAGGAGGCGGAAGGACAGAGGTGCAATGATGAAGAATGCGCATTTTTTCAGGGACTGACAGACTGACCGGAAGCATGTCGTATGAAAGAATGCAGTTGACAGACAGAGTTTCCTGTGATAGGATGCAACAGATGACTGCCGGAGACAGCAGGTTCCCGCGAGGGTATAATGCAATCAGCGCCTGCCGAGGAAGTGTGAATTCGTATGAATTTTCAGCCTCCCTGCACAGGCAGGGAGGCTTTTCTTGATTCTGAAGCGGTCATTACCAATTAAGAAGGAGGTAATGGTTCATGGCAAAAGTGGAACTGAAACAGCCCATCGTCGATGAGATCTCCGCGAATGTCAGGGATGCACAGTCAGTTGTTCTTGTCAACTACCTGGGAATCAATGTAGCAGGCGACACATCTCTCCGCAAGGAACTTCGTGAGAGCGGTGTTGTCTACAAGGTTTACAAGAACACCCTCATGAAGCGTGCGTTCCAGGGAACCGATCTGGAGCCGCTGTGCGAGCACCTGTTTGGTGCAAACGCGATCGCGGTGTCCAAGGACGACCCGGTGGCAGCTGCGAGAATCATCAAGAAGCATCTCAAGAACAATCCGACCATTTCCATGGTTGCGGCTGTTGCTGAGGGCAAGTACTATGATGCTGCAGGGGTAACGGCACTCGCTGATATCCCGTCCAGAGACGAGCTGCTCGGAAGACTGCTTGGATCCATCCAGTCCCCGATCACGAATTTTGCCCGTGTCCTCAAGCAGATTGCAGAGAAGCAGCCTGAGGGTGAAGGCACGGCAGAAGCAGCACCGGCTGAAGCCTGAAAGACAGTTTTCTGATTCAGAGTTACGATTATTTACAGGAGGAAGAAAAAATGGCAAAACTTACGACTGCCGAGTTTATTGAAGCAATCAAGGAACTGAGTGTTACCGAGCTGAACGACCTCGTAAAGGCTTGCGAGGAGGAGTTTGGCGTATCCGCAGCAGCAGGCGTTGTTGTTGCTGGTCCTGCAGCAGGCGCTGCTCCGGCTGAAGAGAAGACTGAGTTTGATGTCGAGCTGACCGATGTCGGACCGAACAAGATCAAGGTCATCAAGGTTATCCGTGAGATCACCGGCCTTGGCCTGAAGGAGGCAAAGGACCTTGTCGAGGGCGCTCCGAAGGTTGTGAAGGAGCAGGCTTCCAAGGCTGACGCTGAGGAGATGAAGAAGAAGATCGAGGAGCAGGGCGCAAAGGTCACCCTGAAGTAATCGAGCTTCTTAATTGAGACGATTCCAGAAGGAACCCGGCCGGAAACGGACCGGGTTCTTTTTATGTTCTGCCTTTAAACAGATAACAGGAATGGCCAAAATAGAACGATCAAAATGGATCATAATGAGTGATCATGATACGTGGGTATTATATAAAAAACGGATTGACATTCTGTTCGGACGCGTAGTATCATATAGGTTGCATTATTGTCCGGGATTATGTTCTGGGGCTTAGTGCGCCCATAAGTAGACTTGGTGTGCGCAGAAAGACAGAGGTGGAACGTTAATGGAAAAAAACAGAATTCGCCTGGTGAAGACTGGTAAGAGTGTCCGCATGAGTTATCAGCGGCATGAAGAAGTGCTTCAGATGCCGAATCTGATCGAAGTACAGAAAAATTCGTACCAGTGGTTCCTGACAGACGGTCTCAGGGAGGCTTTTGATGACATATCTCCTATTGAAGACTATGGCGGGAAGCTCAGCCTTGAATTCGGAGACTTTAAACTCTGCACGGATGATGTAAAGTATTCGATTGAAGAATGTGCTGCGCGTGATGCCACGTATGCTGCTCCGCTGAAGGTCAAGGTCAAGCTCCACAACAAAGAGAACGAGGAGATCAGCGAGCATGAAATCTTCATGGGCGATCTTCCGATTATGACGGACACGGGGACCTTTGTTATCAATGGCGCCGAGCGTGTTATCGTCAGCCAGCTGGTCCGCTCCCCGGGAATCTACTATGGGATTGCCAGAGACAAGGCGGGAACCAGGCTGTTTTCCTGCACAGTCATTCCGAACAGAGGCGCATGGCTGGAGTATGAGACGGATGCCAACGACATCTTCTGGGTGCGCGTAGACCGTACCAGAAAGGTGCCGGTGACAACGCTGATCCGTGCACTCGGTGTCGGAACGAATGCGGAGATCATAGACCTGTTTGGCGAGGAGCCTAAGCTGATCAGCACCTTCGAGAAGGATGAGTCGACTGATACGGTGACAGGTCTCAAGAAACTGTATGAAAAAATCCGCCCGGGAGAGCCGGTCTCAGTGGAGAGCGCAGAGTCTCTCATTTCCGGGATGTTCTTTGATCCGAAGCGCTATGATATCGCGAAGGTCGGGCGCTATAAGTATAATAAGAAACTATTGCTCCGCAACCGGATTGCCGGCCATGTCCTTGCGGAGGATGTGGTGGATGAGACAACAGGAGAGGTCCTTGCTGAAGCAGGCACAAAGGTGACAGAAGAGTTGGCGGTTCAGATACAGAACGCTGCGATCCCGAGTGTCATGATTGAGACACAGGAGCGGAATGTCAAAGTCCTTTCCTCCATGATGGTCGATCTTCGAGCGTGGGTGGACTGCAAGCCGGAGGAGCTTGGAATCACGGAGCTTGTCTACTATCCGTATCTGAGAAAGATCCTGGATGAGTATACCGATCCGGAGGAGATCAAAAATCAGATCCGTCATCATGTGGCCGATCTGATTCCGAAGCATATTACAAAGGAGGATATCTTTGCCTCCATCAACTACAATATGCATCTGGAGTACGGGATTGGCTGTGATGACGACATTGACCACCTTGGAAACCGCCGGATCCGTGCGGTCGGCGAGCTGCTTCAGAACCAGTTCCGGATCGGGCTGTCCAGACTCGAACGGGTGGTGCGCGAGAGAATGACCACTCAGGAGATTGAGGGGATTACACCTCAGTCTCTGATCAACATCAAACCGGTGACGGCTGCGATCAAGGAGTTCTTCGGCTCTTCCCAGCTGTCACAGTTCATGGATCAGAACAACCCGCTGTCAGAGCTGACACACAAGAGACGTCTCTCCGCGCTGGGACCTGGCGGTCTTTCAAGGGATCGTGCCGGGTTCGAGGTCCGCGATGTCCATTACTCTCATTATGGACGGATGTGCCCGATTGAGACGCCTGAAGGACCGAACATCGGTCTGATCAACTCCCTGGCCTGCTATGCGCGGATCAACAAGTATGGATTTGTCGAGGCACCGTACAGGAAAGTTGACCATTCCGAGCCGGGACGCCCGCGGGTTACAGACGAAGTTGTCTATATGACAGCTGACGAGGAAGACAGGTATCATATTGCGCAGGCAAATACGCCGCTCGATGCGGACGGATATTTCATCAACAAGAATGTGTCCGGCCGCTTCCGCGAGGAGACACAGGCGTATGACCGCAACATGTTTGACTATATGGATGTCTCTCCGAAGATGGTCTTCTCAGTCGCTACGGCCCTGATTCCCTTCCTGCAGAACGATGACGCAAACCGGGCACTGATGGGATCAAACATGCAGCGTCAGGCCGTCCCGCTTCTGACGACGATGGCTCCGGCTGTCGGAACTGGTATGGAAGTCAAGGCGGCGGTAGACTCGGGTGTCTGCATTGTCGCAAAGCATGATGGCGTGGTGGAACGTTCTGAGGCAAACCGGATTATCATCCGCAGAACGGACGGGCAGCTGGACGAGTATCATTTGAGAAAGTTTGTCCGTTCCAACCAGAGCAACTGCTATAACCAGAGGCCGATTGTCTTCAAGAACGATGTTGTAAAGAAGGGAGACGTCATTGCGGATGGCGCATCCACCTGCAATGGTGAACTGGCCCTTGGCAAAAACCCGCTGATCGGGTTCATGACCTGGGAAGGCTACAACTACGAGGATGCTGTCCTTCTGAGCGAGAACCTGGTCAAATACGATACCTACACCTCAATTCATATTGAGGAGTATGAGGCTGAGGCGAGGGACACCAAGCTCGGACCGGAGGAAATTACCCGCGATGTACCGGGCGTCGGGGATGAAGCCCTGAAAGACCTCGATGATCGGGGAATCATCCGCATTGGCGCTGAAGTGAGAGCCGGCGATATCCTGGTCGGCAAGGTAACGCCGAAGGGCGAGACTGAGCTGACAGCGGAAGAGCGCCTTCTGCGTGCAATCTTCGGCGAGAAGGCAAGAGAGGTGAGAGACACATCTCTGAAGGTCCCGCACGGTGAGTATGGAATCGTTGTGGCTGCGAAGGTGTTCACGAAGGAGAACGGCGATGAACTGGCGCCGGGAGTCAACCAGTCGGTTCGTATCTATATCGCGCAGAAGAGAAAGATTTCGGTCGGTGATAAGATGGCAGGCCGTCATGGAAACAAGGGTGTCGTCTCCCGGATCCTCCCGGTGGAGGACATGCCGTTCCTGCCGAACGGACGCCCGCTTGATATCGTTCTGAACCCCCTGGGTGTCCCGTCCCGTATGAATATCGGACAGGTTCTGGAGATTCACCTGTCTCTTGCGGCGATGGCACTTGGCTTCAATGTCTCAACGCCGGTTTTTGACGGTGCGTCTGAGTCCGAGATTCAGGATACGCTGGAGATGGCAAACGATTACGTCAATCTGAGCTGGGAAGATTTCAGCAAGAAACATAAGGGAGAGCTCATGGAGGACGTCTATGAGTATCTCCATGATCATCTTGACCACAGGAAGCTGTGGAAGGGTGTGCCGATCACGAGAGACGGCAAGGTCCAGCTGAGAGACGGACGGACAGGAGAGCCGTTTGACGGACCGACCACGATCGGCCACATGAATTACCTGAAGCTGCACCACCTGGTCGACGATAAAATTCATGCACGTTCAACCGGCCCTTACTCTCTGGTCACGCAGCAGCCGCTCGGCGGAAAAGCTCAGTTTGGCGGTCAGCGTTTCGGAGAGATGGAGGTCTGGGCGCTCGAGGCATATGGTGCTTCCTATACGCTTCAGGAAATTCTGACGGTCAAGTCCGATGATGTCATCGGGAGAGTCAAGACATACGAAGCAATCATCAAGGGCGAGAATATTCCGGAGCCTGGTATTCCGGAATCCTTCAAGGTGCTTCTGAAGGAACTGCAGTCTCTGGCGTTGGATGTACGCGTACTGAAGGACGATGGAACAGAGGTGAAGATCATCGAGAATGTCGATTATGGGGATACCGATATGAGACATATCTTTGATGACTACAATGACCGCAAGTACGATCACAACAATGAGTCCTTTGCTTCCCACGGAATGCAGGTCCAGGATGAGAACGGTGAGGCAATCGATGAGAACGCTTCCTCTGATTCAGGTGATTCTCTGGATCTGCAGGAAGACGGTTATGATAATTCCGACAGTCCGGATTTCGAACTGACCGACGACAATGAGTGAAAGGAGTGCTTTCATGCCGGAAAATACTTCGAATGAAGTGTATCAGTCCATGACATTTGACGCCATCAAGATCAGCCTGGCTTCCCCTGAACGAATCAAGGAATGGGCAACGAGGCACGGAATGCTTGGCGAGGTCAAGAAGCCTGAGACGATCAACTACAGAACGCTCAAGCCTGAGACGGATGGACTGTTCTGTGAGCGGATCTTCGGGCCGGTGAAGGACTGGGAGTGCCACTGCGGAAAGTATAAGAAAATCCGCTATAAGAACATGATCTGTGACCGCTGCGGTGTCGAGGTCACAAAGTCGAGCGTCAGGCGTGAACGCATGGGCTGCATCTGCCTGGCTGCCCCGGTGTCCCATATCTGGTATTTCAAGGGAATCCCGTCAAGGATGGGCCTGATCCTGGATATGTCGCCGAAGGAACTGGAGAAAGTTCTCTATTTCGCAAATTACATTGTTCTTGACCCGAACGTAAATGATCCGAATCCGGAGAAGTTCAACCAGGTCGACATCAAGTCGGATCCTGTGACAGGGCTGGCCTACAAGGAGACACTGACAGAAAACGCATATGAGAAGAAGGTTCAGGAACTCGGGGATGCGGCGCTGAGAAACCAGATCGGACAGGAGGCATACGACAATCTGTCTGAGTCAGAGCGCAGGTTCCGTGCGAATGATATGGGCCGACATATGTTCAAGGCACAGATGGGAGCGGAAGCTGTCATGCAGCTTCTGCAGGACATCGACCTTGAGGATCTGTGCGAGCGACTTAAGAAAAAGATGGAGAATGCGACCGCACAGCAGAAGGTCAAGATTGTGAAAAGGCTGGAAGTGGCGGAAGCGTTCCGTGAGTCTGGCAACAAGCCGGAATGGATGATTCTGACCGTGATCCCTGTGATTCCGCCGGATCTGCGCCCGATGGTGCAGCTGGATGGAGGCCGTTTTGCAACATCCGACCTGAATGATCTGTACCGCAGAATCATCAACAGAAACAACCGTCTCAAGAGACTGCTTGAGCTTGGCGCGCCGGACATCATTGTGCGAAACGAAAAGAGAATGCTCCAGGAGGCCGTTGACGCACTGATTGACAACGGCAGAAGAGGGCGTCCGGTCACCGGTCCGGGCAACCGTGCGCTGAAGTCTCTTTCTGATATGCTGAAGGGAAAGAGCGGGCGCTTCCGTCAGAACCTTCTCGGAAAGCGTGTCGACTATTCCGGCCGTTCCGTTATTGTTGTCGGGCCGGAGATGAAGATCTATCAGTGCGGTGTCCCGAAGGAGATGGCAATCGAGCTGTTCAAGCCGTTTGTCATGAAGGAGCTCGTAGCCAGGAACATCAGCCATAACATCAAGAATGCCAAGAAGATGGTGGAACGGCTTGAGCCTGGCGTCTGGGATGTCCTGGAGGATGTGATCAAGGATCACCCGGTGATGCTGAACCGTGCCCCCACGCTTCACAGGCTAGGAATCCAGGCATTCGAGCCGACGCTTGTAGAAGGAAAAGCCATCAAGCTTCATCCGCTCGTCTGCGCAGGCTTCAACGCTGACTTTGATGGTGACCAGATGGCTATCCATATTCCGCTGACCGTCGAGGCTCAGGCGGAGTGCCGTTTCCTGATGCTGTCACCGAACAATTTCCTGAAGCCTTCGGATGGCGGTATGGTTCCGGTTCCTTCCCAGGATATGGTGCTTGGTATTTACTACCTGACACAGGAACGTCCGGGATCGATCGGTGAGGGGATGGTTTTCAAAAACCTGAACGAAGCTATTCTGGCTTATGAAAACAAGTATGTTTCTCTTCAGAGCCGGATCAGCATCCGCGTTACAAAGAAGATGCCAGACGGGAAAGAAATCAGCGGGCTTGTAGAATCTACGCTTGGCCGCTTCCTGTTTAACGAAGTCATCCCGCAGGATCTGGGATTTGTTGATCGTTCCATTCCTGGGAACGAGCTGAAGCTTGAAGTCGATCAGCTGGTCAAGAAGAAGGACCAGAAGAAGATCCTGGAACGTGTCATCAATGTTCATGGTGCAACGCGGACAGCTGAGGTGCTGGATAATGTCAAGGCGATGGGATACGGTTATTCGACGAGAGCCGGCATGACAGTTTCCATTTCTGATATGACAGTGCCGAAGGAGAAGGCGGATCTGCTGGCCAAGGCACAGGCTGCTGTCGATAAAATCAATATGAAGTACCGCAGAGGTCTTTCTACAGATACCGAGCGCTATCGCGCTGTTGTAGATACCTGGAAGAAGACGGATGATGAGCTGACGAAGGATCTGCTTTCCGGCCTGGATAAGTACAATAATATTTTCATGATGGCCGACTCCGGAGCCCGTGGTTCCGATAAGCAGATCAAGCAGCTGGCCGGCATGCGCGGACTGATGGCGGATACGACCGGCCATACGATCGAGCTGCCGATCAAGTCCAACTTCCGTGAAGGACTGGATGTCCTGGAGTATTTCATGTCGGCCCATGGCGCCCGCAAGGGTCTGTCTGACACAGCGCTGCGTACGGCAGACTCCGGATACCTGACAAGGCGAATGGTCGTCGTCTCCCAGGATCTGGTCATCCGCGAGGTGGACTGCTGTGAGGGCAAGGGAGAGATCCCGGGCAGATACATCTCAAAGTTCGCATACGGGAAGGAAATGATCGAGAGCCTTCAGGAACGGATCACCGGACGGTATGCGGCTGAGACCATTTGCGACAAGGACGGCAACGTTCTGGTCAAGGCAAATCATATGATTACACCGGCCAGGGCGGAGAAGATCATGAGCGTGGGCGTCGATGCGGAAGGCAATGCGATCACGCGGGTAAAGATTCGTTCGATTCTGACCTGCCGCAGCCGGATCGGTATCTGCGCGAAGTGCTATGGCTCCAATATGGCGACAGGCGAGGCCGTACAGGTCGGCGAGCCGGTCGGTATCATCGCCGCTCAGTCCATTGGTGAGCCGGGTACGCAGCTGACGATGAGAACCTTCCACACCGGCGGTGTCGCGGGCGGCGATATCACACAGGGTCTTCCCCGTGTCGAGGAGCTGTTTGAGGCACGCAGGCCGAAGGGTATGGCAATCATCTCCGATATCTCGGGAACCATCCATTTCACCGAGACAAAGAACAAGGTTGAGATTACCGTCACAAACGAGGAAACCGGAGATTCCAAGACGTACCTGAAGCCGTTCGGAACAGAGACCAAGCATAAGGATGACGGGACGTATCTTCAGGAAGGAGACCATGTCGAGGCGGGAGATCAGCTGATCGAAGGTTCGGTGAATCCGCATGATCTGATGAAGATCAAGGGGGTCAATGCCGTTCAGGATTATCTGCTCCGCGAGGTACAGAGAGTATACAGACTCCAGGGTGTTGAGATTTCCGATAAACACATTGAGGTTCTCGTCCGTCAGATGATGAAGAAGGTCCGTGTGGCGGATCCGGGTGACTCCCAGATGCTGCCGGGGACATTGATCGATGGCCTTGAGCTGGACGCTGTCAATGAGAAGCTTCGGGAGAGAGGCCTCAAGGAGGCAACCTCAACACAGGTGCTTCTTGGTATTACAAAGGCATCTTTGGCGACTGAGTCGTTCCTCTCAGCGGCTTCCTTCCAGGAAACTACGAAGGTCCTGACAGATGCTGCGATCAAGGGCAAGGTTGACCATCTGGTTGGCCCGATGGAGAACGTCATCATCGGAAAGCTGATTCCTGCCGGAACCGGGATGAAGCGTTACCGCAGCGTTAAGCTGGACACAAGTGCAGTCGATGTTCCGGAAGGAGAACTCCTGAGGGATGAAGATGATCTGATGGAATCCGGCGATGACGGCCGTGGCGATGACGTGATTGCGCTGGATGAAGCGCAGGAGAATGTACCGTCTGAGACACCGGAGAGCTGAATTGCTGGCTGCAGATTTCCGAATGATGGGACGCTGTGACAGCAGCCTCTGGTGACAGACAACAGAACAGAAACCAAATGGAGAGCTGCTGCATTCTTTATGATGCAGCAGCTCTTTTTTTCTTAATTTTGCCGGGGAAAGTGGACGCTTCCGGCAACTGGTGATAAGATAGCGCAATCGGAGGATCATCTTCATGAAAATCAGTACATTTTTCAAGCCGCTGTCCTTTATCCCGGCTATTCTCATCATGTATATGATCTACTCATTCTCGGCTCAGCCTGGGGAAGTCTCGTCTTCCACGAGCTACAAAGTCAGTGAGTCTATCGTTTCTACATATAATAAGGTTACACAGCAGAACTGGGAGAGCTGGCAGATACAGGAGAAAGCGAATCAGATCAACAAGTACGTGAGGAAGGGCGCACATGTGACGGAATATTTCCTGCTTGCTGTGGCTGTCTCATTTCCGCTGTATGTATATGGGGTTAGGGGGATTCTTCTGATGCTTCTTGCAGGCGCAATTTGTGTGGGATATGCGTTTGGAGATGAACGGCATCAGGCGATGGTTGCGGGAAGAGTCTCAACACCGCGCGATGTGGGGATCGATTCAATTGGCATCTTCATTGGAATCATCCTTGTAAGGATCCTGGGCTGGTCAGCCCGTGTCTCTGTAACAGGGCCAAGAATGGAACGGCAGCAGCGGAAGATCCAGCAGGAGCTGGACAGACGGGAGGAGGAGCTTGCCTACCGGGAGGAAATGCTGAGAAGGCGCGAGCGGAAAGACGATATGCGACAGACAGCCGATCAGACATTTGAAAGAGACAGATCCCAGGGGCAGACAAGAGCGTACCGTCCGGATGAAATGACCCGCAGAGACCTTTACACATCGAACTCATACATGGAAAGCAGATACAATCAGGACAGTTGGAATAGAAGCGTATATCCTTATCATGAGGATGAGCGCGCAGGGTATGAGCACCAGGATGATGAGCGTGCAGAGGATGATTACGATGCACCGGATGAACTGTCGGACGATATCCCGCTGTTTCATCGGAAAAAGAGATAAAAAGCGGCAATGGCTTCTTGACAGAAATGAGCGCGATTTCTATAATAATGGGGCGTGTGCTTAGCACGCTCTATTTTTGATGGATAGCAGCCACAGCGGCAGATTCTGACATCAGATCAGGAGCCGCAAAAAACCAGGAGGTGAAAGAGGAATGCCTACATTCAACCAGTTAGTCAGAAAAGGCAGACAGACCGCTGCGAAGAAGTCGACTGCACCGGCACTTCAGAAGGGCTTCAACTCACTGAAGAAGAGACCGATCGACGATAACTCTCCGCAGAAGCGTGGCGTCTGCACAGCAGTCAAGACTGCAACCCCGAAGAAGCCGAACTCTGCTCTTCGTAAAATCGCCCGTGTGCGTCTTTCCAACGGACTTGAAGTTACAACCTATATCCCGGGGGAGGGTCATAACCTTCAGGAACACAGTGTTGTCATGATCCGCGGCGGACGTGTCAAGGACCTTCCGGGTACCAGATATCATATCATCAGAGGAACGCTGGATACGGCAGGCGTTGCAAACAGACGCCAGGCTCGTTCCAAGTACGGCGCTAAGAGGCCGAAGGCTTCCGCGAAGTAATTCAGGCGAGAACAAGTTGACAATCATCCGGTTTCACATGAAGAACGTTTTTCTCAGTAGGATCATCCGAATCACCAGTGTGGCTGCTGTGAGGAAGATGCCCAATCTGACGCGAAACACGTAGGAACGTGAGTACCTGTGATCTAATTGAAGCCCCTGGAAGGGGTCCCGATAATTAAGGAGGGAAGGAACGTGGCACGTAAAGGACATGTTCAGAAGAGAGATGTGCTGGCTGACCCGAAGTACAACGATAAGGTTGTGACAAAGCTGGTCAACAGCATCATGCTCGATGGCAAGAAGGGCGTCGCTCAGAAGATTGTATACGGCGCTTTCGACAAGATGGAACAGAAGACCGGCAAGCCGGCGATCGAGGTATTCGAGGAAGCCATGAACAACGTTATGCCGGTGCTCGAGGTCAAGGCAAGAAGAATCGGCGGTGCGACATATCAGGTACCGATCGAGGTCAAGCCAGACAGAAGACAGGCTCTTGCGCTTCGCTGGATCACTGCTTACTCCAGAAACAGAGCAGAGAAGACCATGCAGGATCGCCTTGCAAACGAGCTGATGGATGCAGCGAACAATACCGGCTCGTCCGTGAAGAAGAAGGAAGAAGTGCACAAGATGGCAGAGGCCAACAAGGCATTTGCGCATTATCGTTTCTGATCGCACACCTTTAGGAGGAAATGAATGGCTGGAAGAGAGTATCCGCTTGAGCGAACCAGAAATATCGGTATTATGGCTCACATCGATGCGGGCAAGACTACTTTGACCGAGCGTATCCTTTATTACACCGGAGTCAATTATAAGATCGGTGAGACATATGAAGGAACGGCGACCATGGACTGGATGCCACAGGAGCAGGAACGCGGTATTACGATTACATCCGCGGCAACAACCTGCCATTGGACTCCACAGTTTCAGACAAAGAAGATCGAAGGCGCTCCGGAGTACCGTATCAATATCATCGATACCCCAGGCCACGTCGACTTCACTGTTGAGGTTGAGCGCTCCCTGCGTGTCCTCGATGGCGCCGTAGGTGTGTTTGATGCAAAGGGCGGCGTGGAACCGCAGTCAGAGAATGTCTGGCGTCAGGCAGACAAATACAGCGTTCCGCGTATCGCATTTGTCAACAAGATGGACATTCTGGGAGCAAACTTCCCGAATACCGTTCACGAGATCGTGACAAAACTGGGCAAGAATCCGGTAGTCGTCGAGCTCCCGATCGGCAAGGAAGATTACTTTAAGGGAATCATCGATCTGTTTGAGATGAAGGCTTACATCTACAATGACACGAAGGGTGAGGACATCTCGGTTGTCGATATCCCGGATGACATGAAAGATGAGGCTGAGACTGCTCATACAGAGCTTGTTGAAAAGATCTGCGACTTTGATGAAGAGCTGATGATGCAGTATCTCGATGGAGAGGAACCCTCCATTGACGATCTGAAGAAAGCGCTCCGCAAGGCAACGATCGAGAACAAGGCAGTTCCGGTGCTCTGCGGCTCTGCCCATCAGAACAAGGGAATTCAGAAGCTGCTGGATGCGGTTATTGATTACATGCCGGCACCAACGGATGTCCCTGATGTAACAGGCACGGACCTTGACGGCAATCCGGAGACAAGACCGTCCTCTGATGACGCGCCGTTTGCAGCGCTGGTCTTCAAGATCGTCTCTGATCCGTTTGTCGGACGACTTGCATATTTCCGTGTGTATTCTGGTACATGCAATGCTGGTTCCTATGTCCTGAATGCAACAAAGGATAAGAAGGAACGTGTCGGCCGTATCCTTCAGATGCATGCGAATAAGCGCCATGAGCTGACAAAGGTTTACTCGGGCGACATCGCGGCTGCGATCGGCTTTAAGTTCTCATCTACAGGCGATACCATCTGCGATGATCAGCATCCGATCATCCTTGAATCCATGGTGTTCCCGGAGCCGGTTATCGAGCTTGCAATCGAGCCGAAGACAAAAGCCGGACAGACAAAGCTTGGAGAAGCGCTTGAAAAGCTTGCGGAGGAGGATCCGACCTTCCGTCAGCATACAGATGAACAGACGGGTCAGACCATCATTGCCGGCATGGGCGAGCTCCATCTGAACATCATTGTCGACAGACTGCTTCGTGAGTATAATGTTGAGGCGAATGTTGGCGCTCCGATGGTTGCCTATAAGGAGACCATCACAAAGGAATGCGACATTGACAGCAAGTATGTCCGCCAGTCCGGTGGTAAAGGACAGTATGGACATGCGAAAGTCCGCTTCAAGCCGATGGATCCGAATGGAGAGGAGACCTACAAGTTCATCAACAGTACTGTCGGAGGTTCTATTCCGAAGGAGTACATCCCATCTGTCGATGAGGGTATTCAGGATGCGATGAAAGCTGGTGCACTTGGCGGATATCCGGTTATCGGTGTTCAGGCAGAGGTTTACGACGGATCTTATCACGAGGTTGACTCCTCTGAGATGGCCTTCCACATTGCAGGGTCAATGGCATTCAAGCAGGCTGAACAGAAGGGTGAGGTTCTTCTGGAACCGATCATGAAGGTGGAGGTTTCTACACCTGAGGAGTACATGGGAGATGTCATTGGAGACATCAACTCCAGACGTGGAAGAATCGAAGGCATGGATGATATCGGTGGCGGAAAGATGGTCCGCGGATATGTTCCGCTTGCAGAGATGTTCGGATATGCAACCGATCTTCGTTCGAAGACACAGGGACGTGGAAACTATTCCATGTTCTTCGATCACTATGATCCGGTTCCGAAGAACATTCAGGAGAAGGTTCTCAAGGATCAGGGAAAGTGATCATAGCCTGAGCCTACAAAGTACTTGCAAAAAGCACAAGTCTGAAATATAATTAATCTCAGACTTGTGTTTATAAGACGATGCCGATCTTCGGCACAGTCGAGCCGGATATCGGCACAGTTTAAGGAGGATTTAGAGATGGCAAAGCAGAAGTTTGACAGAAGCAAGCCGCATGTAAACATTGGTACCATCGGACATGTCGACCATGGTAAAACAACCCTGACCGCTGCAATCACGGCTGTCCTTGCAAAGAGGGTCCCGGGCAATGCATTCGAGGCATTCGATCAGATCGATAAGGCTCCGGAGGAAAGAGAGCGTGGTATCACGATCTCTACCGCTCATGTCGAATATCAGACTGAGAAGAGACATTATGCTCATGTCGACTGCCCAGGCCATGCTGACTATGTCAAGAACATGATCACTGGCGCAGCTCAGATGGATGGTGCAATCCTTGTTGTTGCTGCAACCGATGGTGTTATGGCTCAGACGAAGGAGCATATCCTTCTTGCCCGCCAGGTTGGTGTTCCGAAGATCATCGTATTCCTGAACAAGTGCGATATGATCGACGACCCAGAGCTGCTTGAGCTGGTTGAGATGGAAGTTACCGAGGAGCTTGAGAAGGAAGGCTTCGAGGACTGCCCGATCGTGAAGGGATCTGCATTCCAGGCTCTTCAGGATCAGGATGCAAAGGCAGTTCTTGCAAACGGCGATCCGCTTGATGCTGACAACCCGGACAAGACATGGGGCGACTGCATCATGGATCTGATGAATACGGTTGATGAGTATATTCCTACTCCTACCCGTGACAACGACAAGCCGTTCCTGATGCCTGTCGAGGATGTCTTCACCATCTCCGGACGTGGAACGGTTGCTACCGGCCGTGTCGAGCGTGGTGAGATCAGACTGAATGATCCGGTTGAGATTGTCGGTATCAAGGATGAGCCGGAGAAGTCTGTTGTCACTGGTCTTGAGATGTTCCACAAGACACTTGACTTTGCAGAGGCTGGCGACAATGTTGGTATCCTGCTTCGTGGTATCGACAGAACTGCAATCGAGAGAGGACAGGTTATCTGCAAGCCGGGTTCTGTTCACACCCACAAGAAGTTCACCGCTCAGGTCTATGTTCTGACGAAGGATGAGGGTGGCCGTCATACACCGTTCTTCAATAACTATCGTCCGCAGTTCTATTTCAGAACAACCGACGTTACGGGTGTTATCTCCCTTCCGGAGGGAACAGAGATGTGCATGCCTGGCGATAACGTTGAGATGAGCATCGAGCTTATTCACACCATCGCTATGGAGCAGGGTGATACCTTTGCTATCCGCGAGGGCGGCCGCACTGTCGGATCCGGACGTGTCGTTTCCATCATTGAGTAATTTCTGAGATTACGCGGATGGATGATCCAGAAGTTATGATTTCCTGAGAATATGGGTTGCATAATGCCTGGATAATGTTATACTGACATATGTGCGAGCAATCGCATGGAAGCCCGGGTTTCCGGGCTTCCAATATGGGGCATTAGCGCAGTTGGGAGCGCGCTACATTCGCATTGTAGAGGTCGTGAGTTCGAATCTCATATGCTCCAGGGAAGAGCATCCATTCATTTGGATGCTCTTTTTTATACGAGAGAGAACTCCCCTCATGCTGCAACATTCGGCATTCTCATGTCATCTGCGCGCTGCTTCCTGCCTCATGTGGCGCGTATCAATAAGTTCAGTCCCCACCAACATGCAAGTATGCGAGAAGGAGGACTCTTAACACTGTAATGATCGTATCGAATTGTTTCTAAGATTCAAAAAAATATCCTGTTCTGACATCATGAACCGATAATAACCCGATAAAAAAGTATTGACAGCCGAACAGTTTCGCAGTATTCTACGTACAACTTCAAATAACAATAAACCGATGAAGCGGAGATAAAGCCGGACATGCTGGTACAGAGAGCCTGTGGTGGTGGAATGCAGACACAATACAATCCGGAGCTGTGACGCAGCAGATGAGAGCATTATGTCATCTAAATGGCCCGCTGAGGGAGCAGAGAACAGGAAGCGTTCTGTTTCTTTAGTATCGTGCTACGTGGGGCTTACGTTAGTAGCCGGAGATATGATGGTATCTCGTAAAGTGCATGGGTATATCCATGAAGCAGGGTGGCACCGCGATTCAATCGTCCCTGACAGATTTCAAGAGGAATCTGTCAGGGATTTTTTATTGTCAGTCCAAGATCGTATTCTTGCAGCAAGTGCAGACGAATACAGTCAGGAGTAGGAGCGGAGAAGCAGTACGAACAGGAAAACGCAGGAGGAAAGGAATATGAACCAGACAAGCATCGACGAAGCCAGGCGGCGGGCTTCACTTGGTGACTTCAAAAGAGTACCGATCACGCGTGAGCTGCTTGCGGATATCCGTACCCCGGTGGAGACGTTGAAGGCTCTCATGAATGTATCGGAGCACTGTTTCATGCTTGAAAGCTGTGAGGATGCAAGACGATGGGGCCGATATACATTTCTGGGATATGACCCTTCCATGGAACTTTCCTGTAAGGATCATGAACTGACGATCCGTTCGGGCAGTGATATTCATGTAACAATCGGACATCCCGGAGATGTGATCAGGAAAGTGATACAGGATAACCGGTCCCCCCGGATTGAGGGACTTCCCTCCTTGACTGGAGGACTGATCGGATATTTTTCCTATGAGTACCTGCAATATGGAGAACCAGAGCTTCAATTGGCAGCGGAAGACAAAGAGCACTTTGATGATGTAAACCTGATGCTTTTCGATAAGCTGATCTGCTACGATCACCTGAAGCAGAAGCTTTTGCTCATCGTCAACATCCGGACGGCTGACCTGGAGACGGAATATAACAAGGCCGTCCTGATGCTGGAAGAGATGGAGAAACTCGTCAGGTATGGAAAGCCCAAAAAGATTCAGAGGGGACAACTGAAAGAACCCCTCAGGCCAAGGCTCTCAAGGGAAGAGTATTCAAAGAAAGTGGAGGAGATCAAGCATTTCATTCATGAGGGCGATATCTTTCAGCTCGTATTTTCTAATCCAATGCAGGCAGCATATGAAGGCAGCCTATTAAATACGTACCGGATTCTGAGAACAACGAATCCTTCTCCGTATATGTTCTACTTTTCTGGAAATGACGTTGAGGTTGCCGGTGCATCGCCAGAAACGCTTGTGAAGGTCACAGACGGAGAAGTCAGGACATTTCCTCTGGCAGGGACAAGAAGAAGAGGACGCACTGTTTTGGAAGATGAGCAGCTTGAACGGGAGCTTCTCGCAGATGAGAAGGAGCGTGCGGAGCACAATATGCTGGTCGATCTCGGAAGAAATGATCTTGGGCGTTTGTGCAGGTTTGGCAGCGTCCGCGTGGAGCGATACATGGATATTCTCCGTTATTCCAAGGTGATGCACATAGGATCAGAAGTCAGGGGCCTGCTGCGGGATGACGTATCGGCGATTGATACCGTTGATTCGGTTCTGCCTGCAGGAACCCTTTCGGGGGCACCGAAGTTCCGTGCCTGTGAGCTGATCAGCCAGCTTGAGGGAGACAGGCGCGGACTTTACGGCGGAGCTGTCGGATATGTTGACTTCGGTGGGAATCTGGATGTCTGCATCGCTATTCGGCTGGCTTACAAGAAAAACGGCAAAGTATTTGTCAGGTCCGGTGCCGGAATTGTGGCAGACAGCATTCCGGATCAGGAATATCAGGAATGCATGAATAAAGCCTCTGCAGTCATCGATGCCATCCGAATGGCAGAGGAGGTGGAAGAATGATTCTTCTGATCGATAATTTTGATAGCTTCAGTTACAATCTCTGCCAGATGCTGGGCAGCATTGATCCAGACATCCGAGTTGTCCGGAACAATGCTGTCACGACCTCAGATATCAGGAAGATGGCACCATCCGGAATCGTGCTTTCTCCCGGTCCTGGAAGACCGGAGGAGTCAGGCATATGTCCTGAGGTGGTCAGCAAACTGGGCGGGACCTGCCCGATCCTGGGGGTCTGTCTGGGAGAACAGGCGATCGCAGTCGCCTGTGGCGGAAAGGTCGGTTATGCAAAACGAATTGTCCACGGCAAGCAATCAGAGGTACGGATTGACAATAAGAGCCTGCTCTTCAAAGGACTCCCGGACCATATCAAAGTAGCGCGGTATCATTCACTCGCCGTTGAGGAAAATTCGCTTTCAGGGACAGGGCTTACGGTTACGGGAATGTCGGAGGATGGAGAAGTGATGGCCATAGAGGATGAAGAGAAAAAACTCTATGGACTGCAGTTTCATCCGGAAAGCGTCATGACACCACAGGGAGAACAAATCCTGGGTAATTTTATCAGCATTTGCGGAAGGCCATCGAATAATAAGTTGAGGAGGACAAAATGATTAAGGAAGCCATCAAGAAGATTGTAAACAAGGGAGATCTGACATACGAGGAAGCGTACAGTGTCATGAAAGAAATCATGACAGGCCAGACAACGGCGACACAGAATGCAGCATTTCTGGCAGCACTGTCCACGAAAAGTACCAGGGCTGAAACAATCGATGAAATCTCTGGCTGTGCAGTTGCGATGCGTGAGCAGGCGACGCCTGTACCGCACCCGGGCATGAAGGTTCTGGAGATTGTCGGAACAGGAGGGGACGGGGCACATACGTTTAACATCTCCACGACAAGTGCCTTTGTGATCGCTGCAGGCGGGGTGAAGGTCGCGAAACATGGAAACCGTGCGGCCTCCTCCCTTTGCGGAACGGCGGACTGCCAGGAAGCACTCGGGGTGAATATTCACCAGGATCCGGCTAAGGCTCTGAATATGCTCGAGAAGGTCGGTATGTGTTTTCTGTTTGCCCAGCAGTACCACAGTGCGATGAAATATGTAGGACCGATCAGGAAGGAGCTTGGATTCAGAACAGTGTTTAATATCCTTGGACCGATCACCAATCCGGCGAATCCCGATTATTTCCTTCTTGGGGTATATGACGAATATCTGGTAGAGCCGGTCGCAAAGGTTCTTGACAGGATGGGGGTAATGCATGCACTTGTCGTCCACGGGCAGGATGGACTGGACGAGGTATCTGCTTCGGCACCGACGACCGTCTGTGAGCTGAAAGATGGTTATTACCGGACAAGTGTGATCACACCGGAGGAGCTGGGACTTGTGAGGGGAAAGAAGGAAGAGCTGGTCGGAGGGACACCTCAGGAGAACGCAGAGATCACAAGAGGGATTCTCAATGGGAGCATCCAGGGAACGAAACGAAACAGCGTTCTCCTCAATGCGGGCCTCTCTCTTTATATCGCAGGAGCCGCTGGGACAATGGCAGATGGCGTAAGAAAGGCAGAGCAGCTCATTGATTCCGGCGATGCGTACAGAAAGATGGAAAGCTATATCAGAGAATCCGTGAGCTGAGGATGAAAGGGCCGCACTGATGGAAAATATACTGCAGCAGCTTGCCGATTATGCAAGATACCGGACAGAAGAGGAGAAAAAAAGCATTTCGCTGGTGGAAGTGCGCCGGCAGGCAGAGGAGATGGATCCCAACACAGGCTTTCCTTTTGAGAAGGCAATCGGAGAGCAGGGGATGTCCATGATCTGCGAGGTCAAGCGGGCCTCGCCGTCAAAGGGCCTGATTGCACCGGACTTTCCATACCGTGAAATTGCACTGGATTATGAGGAAGCCGGGGCTTCGGCCATTTCCTGCCTGACAGAGCCGAGGTGGTTTCTTGGAAATGATCAATATCTGAGCGAGATCTCAAGCCAGGTTCGTATTCCGGTTTTGAGAAAGGACTTTACCGTGGATCCGTATATGATATTCCGGGCAAAAATACTGGGCGCCTCTGCGGTCCTTCTGATTTGTGCCATTCTGGAAACGGAACAGATTCGGTCCTATATACAGGTTGCAGACAGCCTTGGCCTTTCCGCTCTGGTGGAAGCACATGATGAGTCTGAGATCTGCCGGGCACTCGATGCTGGCGCGAGGATTGTTGGGGTCAATAACAGGGATCTGCGGAACTTTACAGTGGACATCAGCAATTCCTCAAGGCTCCGGAAGCTGGTTCCGAAGGATGTGCTGTTTGTTTCGGAGAGCGGGATCAGGACAGCGGAGGATATTGCCCGGCTTTACCAAAACGGGACGGATGCGGTCCTGATCGGCGAGACTCTGATGAAAAGTGCAGACAAAAAGGCAGCGCTTCAGAAACTGAAAAGCCTTTGCCAGATCGGAAATGAAAAGCAGGGTGAAGCACTATGAGCGTAACGAAGATCAAGATCTGCGGCCTGAGGTCGGAGGAGGATATCCGCATCGTGAACCGCTGTCAGCCGGACTATGCGGGCTTCATCTGCTGCAGCCGGTTCCGGCGGTATGTACCGCCTGATACATTGGAGCAGCTGTCGAAGCTGCTGCATCCGGAAATCAGGAAAGTTGGCGTGTTTGTAGATCAGCCTGTGGAGCAGATTGCGCAGATTGTCCGCAGGCAGCTGGTCGACATCATCCAGCTCCATGGATGCGAGGATGAGCGTTATATCTCAGGACTGAGGCAGTTGATTCCTTCAGAAATCCGAATCATGAAAGCCTTTCAGATTCACTCGGCGGAAGACATTTGTCAGGTTGAGGCAAGTACGGCGGATGATGTGCTCCTGGACGGCGGACAGGGGAGCGGGCAGACATTTGACTGGAGGAAGATCGAGAGCATGAACAGGCCGTTCTTCCTTGCAGGAGGACTGAATCCAGAGAATGTTGAGGAGGCAGTCAGACTGCTGCATCCCTGTGCGGTGGATGTCAGCAGCGGGGTCGAAACAGACGGGCACAAGGACGAGGAAAAGGTCAGACAGCTGATCAGCAGGGTCAGAGAGATGGATGTATAAAGATGCTGGGTGGAAACCTGTAAACGAAACGCGCGCCAGCAGAAAGATACAGATTTGAGAGCAGACAGAAACAGGAGGCAGTCATGACAAATCCGAATGGAAGGTTTGGAGAATATGGCGGGCAATATGTGCCCGAAACGCTGATGAATGAGTTGATCCATCTGGAGGCGGCATATAATTATTATAAGAAGGAACCCGGTTTTTGCGCTGAGCTGGAGGAGCTTCTGAACAATTATGCGGGAAGACCTTCAAGGCTTTATTATGCGGAAAAGATGACAAAGGACCTGGGCGGCGCGAAGGTATACCTGAAACGGGAAGATCTGAACCATACCGGGGCGCACAAGATCAATAATTGCCTGGGGCAGGTTCTGCTTGCCAGGAAGATGGGAAAGACGAGGGTCATCGCAGAGACGGGCGCCGGCCAGCATGGCGTCGCAACCGCCACAGCGGCAGCGCTTCTGGGGCTGGAATGCGAGGTGTTCATGGGGGAGCGCGACTGCCAGAGACAGAAGCTCAATGTTTACCGGATGGAACTTCTTGGAGCGAAGGTTCACCACGTGAAAACTGGCTCCCAGGTCTTGAAGGATGCAGTAAACGAGGCGATGCGCGAGTGGGCAAGCCGCGTGGAGGATACGCACTATGTCATCGGGTCGACGATGGGCCCTCATCCGTTCCCGATGATCGTTCGGGATTTTCAGTCGGTCATATCAAGGGAAGCACGTGCTCAGATCCTGGAGAAGGAGGGGAAGCTGCCGGATGTCGTGATGGCCTGTGTCGGCGGAGGATCCAACGCAATGGGGATGTTCTGGAACTTCATCCCTGATGAACATGTCAGACTCATCGGATGCGAAGCCGCTGGAAAGGGAATCGACAGCGGGGAGACAGCTGCCACCATCAATACAGGAAAGATTGGTGTTTTTCATGGCATGAAATCGCTCTTCTGTCAGAATCAGGACGGACAGATAGATGAGGTATTTTCCATATCTGCAGGACTGGATTATCCGGGGATCGGGCCGGAGCATGCGTACCTGCACAGCATCGGCAGAGCTGAGTATGCTGCGGTCACAGATGAGGAAGCCGTGGAGGCATTTGAGTATCTCTCAAAGACAGAGGGCATCATTCCCGCAATCGAGAGCGCACATGCAGTTGCTTACGCCAGAAAGATTGCACCGTCTATGGACAAGAATCAAGTCATTATCATATGCCTCTCGGGACGCGGGGATAAGGATGTTGCTTCCGTCGCAAATTACAGAGGAGTGAAGATCGATGAGTAAGAGAATAGCAGATGCGTTCAGAAATGGGAAAGCGTTCATTCCATTTATCACTGCAGGGGATCCGGATCTTGCGTCAACGGAACGATTCGTTCTTGCAATGGCAGAAGCCGGTGCGGATCTGATTGAAATCGGAATTCCATTCTCTGACCCGATCGCAGAGGGTGTCGTCATTCAGGAAGCGGATATCAGAGCCCTTCGAAGCGGTACAACCACTGACAAAGTATTTGAGATGGTGAAAAGCCTGAGACAGAAGACAGATATTCCGCTCGTTTTCATGACGTACCTGAACATTGTCTTTTACTATGGCTATGAACGATTTATTGCCCGCTGCGCAGAGGTGGGGATCAGCGGCATCATTATTCCGGATCTTCCATATGAAGAGAAAAATGAATGTGCCGGGATTGCGGCTGAACATCAGGTTGAGATTGTGTCTATGATTGCACCGACTTCCAGAGAGCGTATTCAGACAATCGCATCCGATGCGGAAGGCTTTCTGTATGTTGTCTCATCAATGGGGGTCACGGGAGTCAGACAGAAAATCACAACGGATCTGAAGACGATTGTCGGGCAGATCCGTGAGGTCACGTCTCTCCCGGCGGCGATCGGGTTCGGAATCAGCACACCCGGGCAGGCATCAGATATGGCAGCTATTTCAGATGGTGCAATTGTAGGGTCTGCGATCGTCAGACTGATTGCGGAATATGGGAGAGAAGCGGAAGAGCCGGTGAGAGAATATGTTCGGCAGATGGCCGAAGCTGTGCATAGACTTTGAAAGTGAAGCACGGTGAAAGAGGATAAAAGCAAAGGGCCCGTACAGAAGACGGGCTCTTTGAAGGAAGGACCTTCGTGCAGGAATATCGGCAGGCCGAAACAGGACGGTTCAAAGGACAATTGCCGGTATGTTCATAATAAAATACATAATTTTTGCCGGGGCAGATAAATAAAACTTGCACAAAGAAGGGTGTTCTTATATAATTCAACTGTTGTGACCTTGATAGCGTTGAAGCGTGAGGTTGCTGCGGGATTCCGCAGGTTTTCCGTGGAGCGAATGTCAAGTTTTCAGACTGACGACAAGTCACTGTACAGAGTAGGTCCGTGAATACGGAAACAACGGGTTGTTCCCGTCTGTCAGAAAGCCTGTAAAGGCTTTTTTGTCTGGCAGCGAGATGGAAACGCCCGGAAGCGTGTACAGTCACCGCTTGTCGTACTTCAAACGTAAGGACGTAGGTCCTGCAGAAAAAGTGCGAAATAGGAGGCGACTTTTTTTATGGCAAAACAGGTAATGCGTATCACACTCAAAGCTTATGACCATCAGCTGGTTGACCAGTCAGCCGGCAAGATCATCGAGACTGTCAGGAAGACAGGGGCTCAGGTCAGCGGACCGGTTCCGCTTCCGACAAAGAAGGAAGTGGTAACGATCCTTCGTGCAGTCCACAAGTACAAGGACTCCAGAGAACAGTTTGAGCAGAGAACGCACAAGAGACTGATTGATATCACCAGCCCGACACAGAAGACGGTGGATTCTCTTTCCAGACTTGAGATGCCGGCTGGCGTTTATATTGATATCAAGATGAAGAACAACTGATGTTCAAATCCCGGCAGGAGATGCAGAATCAGCATCTTTCCTAGGATGATCGCGAAAGCGATCCGCTGTAGCTGACAGGAGGTAAAACATGAAGAAAGCTATCTTAGCTACAAAGGTAGGTATGACGCAGATCTTCAGCGAAGACGGAAGCCTTGTTCCGGTAACCGTTCTTCAGGCAGGACCGTGTGTCGTGACACAGATCAAGACAACCGAGAATGACGGCTATTCGGCTGTGCAGGTTGCCTTTGCGGACAAGAAGGAAAAACTTGTCAAGAAGCCGCAGAAGGGTGCCTTCGAAAAAGCGGGCGTTGACCCGAAGAAGTACCTGAGAGAGTTCCGCTTTGAGAATGCAGACTCTTACAATGTGAAGGATGAGATTAAGGCTGATATCTTTGCGGAGGGCGATCATGTCGACGCAACCGCAGTATCAAAGGGACATGGGTTCCAGGGTTCCATCAAGAAGTGCGGAAACCACAGAGGACCGATGAAGCACGGCTCCAAGTATCATCGCCATGCTGGCTCCAACGGCACATCATCCGATCCGAGCCGTGTATATCCGGGTAAGGGAATGCCTGGACGCATGGGCGTTGACCAGGTCACAGTCCAGAACCTCATTGTTGTGAAGGTCGATCCGGAGAACAACCTGATCCTTGTCAAGGGAGCGGTTCCGGGACCGAAGAAGTCGCTCGTCACTTTGAAGGAGACGACGAAGACTGATCTGAAGTGATCAGGACCGATACAGAAAGGAGGATATCACTGTGGCTAACGTATCAGTTTACAATATGGAAGGCAAACAGGTCGACACCATCGAACTTTCCGATGCAGTGTTCGGCGTTGAAGTGAATGAGCATCTGGTACACCTGGCAGTCAAGCAGCAGCTTGCTGCAAACAGACAGGGAACTCAGAAGGCCAAGACCCGCTCGGAGGTGTCCGGCGGCGGAAGAAAGCCGTACAGACAGAAGGGCACGGGTCATGCAAGACAGGGTTCAACGAGAGCCCCGCAGTTCACGGGCGGCGGCGTTGTGTTCGCTCCGGTACCGCGTGATTACACGATCTCCATGAACAAGAAGGAGAAAAGAGCTGCTCTTAAGAGTGTTCTGACTTCCCGTGTTCAGGAGAACAAGCTTTATGTGCTCGATGAGCTGAAGCTTGGGGAGATCAAGACAAAGGATATGAAGAATGTGCTTGACAGCCTGAAGGTTGAGGGAGCACTGGTTATCCTGAACGAGAATGATCAGAATGTGATTCTTTCCGCAAGAAATCTTGCGGGCGTCAAGACCGCTCTGACAAATACCATCAACGTCTATGACATCCTGAAATATGGCAATGTTGTCGTCACGAAGGATGCTGTCAAGAAGATTGAGGAGGTATACGCATAATGGCTGACATCAAATATTATGACGTAATCCTTAGACCGGTAGTAACTGAGAAGAGCATGGCTGCCATGGGAGATAAAAAGTACACCTTCCTTGTGAATCCGGAGGCGAACAAGACCCAGATTAAGGAAGCAGTCGAGAAGATGTTCGATGATGTAAAGGTCGCCAAGGTAAACACCCTGAATATTCAGGGAAAGAATAAGCGCCAGTCAATGGCTCAGGCATATGGCAAGACCGCCAGAACAAAGAAGGCGATTGTCACATTGACAGAGGACAGCAAGGACATCACGATCTTCGAGGGACTCTGATCCTGAGGATGCCAGGAAGACTTATGCGCAGGGCCGGCGCGATAATCCGGCCTGATTGATTGAGAGGAGATTGAAGTCATGGGTATTAAGACTTACAAGCCATATACACCATCCAGAAGAAACATGACCGGATCTGACAAGAGTGAGATCACGAAACAGAAGCCGGAAAAATCGCTCCTGATTTCTCTTAACAAGAACGCAGGACGCAACAATCAGGGTAAAATTACGGTTCGTCACAGAGGCGGCGGAAACAGAAAGAAATACAGAGTTGTCGACTTTAAGAGATACAAGGATGACATCCCGGCAAAGGTAGTTGGAATCGAATACGATCCGAACAGAACCGCAAACATCGCGCTGATCTGCTATACCGATGGGACGAAGTCCTACATTCTCGCACCGGACGGACTGAAGGTTGGTCAGACTGTTATGAATGGTCCGAAGGCCGAGATTCGTACCGGAAACTGCCTGCCGCTTTCGATGATCCCGGTTGGTACCATGGTTCACAATATTGAGCTGAATCCGCATCATGGCGGACAGATGGCGAGATCAGCCGGCAACGGCGCACAGCTGATGGCGAAAGAAGGAAAGTATGTCACGCTCCGTCTTCCGTCCGGAGAGATGAGAATGGTTTCGCCGGAGTGCAGAGCCACGATCGGTATTGTCGGGAACATCGAACATAACCTGATCAATTACGGGAAAGCAGGAAGAATCCGTCATATGGGCATCAGACCGACTGTCCGTGGATCCGTTATGAACCCGAATGACCATCCGCATGGAGGTGGAGAAGGAAAAGCACCTGTCGGACGTCCAGGTCCGTGCACGCCTTGGGGCAAGCCGGCTCTTGGCCTGAAGACCAGAAAGCACAAGAAGGCTTCCAACAAGATGATCGTGAGAAGAAGAAACGGAAAGGCAATCAGCTGATTGCAGCGTGATAGAGGAGGATAAGAATGGCTCGTTCACTTAAAAAAGGACCGTTTGCTGATGCAAGCCTTCTGAAGAAGGTTGATGCGATGAACGCATCCGGCGAGAAGTCAGTCATCAAGACCTGGTCCCGCCGCAGCACAATTTTCCCGTCTATGGTTGGGCTTACGATTGCTGTCCATGATGGGAGAAGACATGTGCCGGTATATATCACTGAGGATATGGTCGGGCACAAGCTTGGTGAGTTCGTCGCGACCAGAACCTACAGAGGACACAAGTCGGAGAGTTCCAGCTCCGTACGGTAACACTGTAAGAAAATTCATTGTCAGGCCCAGGGTAAGTTCGCCCGGGGAGGGCGCTGCGCACTGCCGGATGGGCCTGAGGGAAACCTCACAGGAAGGCAGTGTGAGTTCACGAAAGGAGTACATCTATGGCTAAGGGACATAGATCTCAGGTAAAGAGAGAGAGAAACGCCAAAAGGGATGAGAGACCTTCAGCAAAGCTTTCATATGCAAGAGTTCCGGTACAGAAGGCTTGCTTCGTGCTTGATGCGATCAGGGGCAAGGATGTGAATACGGCGCTTGCGATTGTCACATACAACCCAAGATATGCATCTGAAGTGATTGCCAAGCTTCTGAAGTCCGCAATCGCCAATGCCGAGAACAATAAAGGCATGTCACGTGATAACCTCTATGTGGATGAGTGCTATGCGAACAGAGGCCCGATTATGAAGAGAATCCAGCCGAGAGCTCAGGGAAGGGCATACCGCATTCTGAAGAGGATGAGCCACATCACCATCGTTCTGAACGAGAAATAAGGAGGATATCATGGGACAGAAAGTGAACCCGCATGGAATGAGAGTCGGCGTTATCGATGGCTGGAATTCAAACTGGTACGCTGACAAGAAGAGCTTTTCTGAGAACCTGAAGGAAGACAACACAATTCGTACCTTCCTGAAAAAGAAACTGTATTCCGCAGGGATTTCAAGAATCGAGATTGAACGTGCTTCTGACCGTGTCAAGATTTCCATTTATACGGCTAAGCCGGGAATCCTGATTGGAAAGCAGGGCGCAGAGATCGAGAAGACCAAGGCAGAAGTCGCGAAGCTGACTGACAAGAAGGTTGTCCTTGACATCAAGGAAGTCAAGAAGCCTGATCTCGATGCCCAGCTTGTTGCCGAAAACATTGCTCAGCAGCTTGAGAACCGTATTTCCTACAGACGCGCGATGAAGGGCGCTATGGGAAGAACCATGAAGTTTGGTGCCAAGGGGATCAAGACCGCAATTGCAGGCCGTCTCAATGGCGCAGAAATCGCCCGCAAGGAGTTCTATTCCGATGGAACTATCCCGCTTCAGACGCTCCGTGCCGATATCGACTATGGTTTTGCAGAGGCACATACAACTTACGGGAAGCTTGGCGTAAAGGTTTGGATCTACAAGGGCGAGGTACTTCCGTCTAAGAGAGAAGGGAGCGATAAATAATGTTAATGCCGAAGAGAGTAAAGCATCGTAAACAGTTCCGTGGTTCCATGGCTGGAAAGTGCAACAGGGGAACGACGGTTACCTACGGTGAATATGGACTGGTTGCAACAGAACCCTGCTGGATCAATTCCATCCAGATTGAGGCAGCTCGTGTCGCTATGACCCGTTATATCAAGCGTGGCGGAAAAGTATGGATTAAGATTTTCCCTGACAAGCCTGTTACTGCAAAGCCGGCAGAGACACGAATGGGTTCCGGAAAGGGAACGGCTGAGTACTGGGTTGCAGTTGTCAAGCCTGGACGCGTCCTGTTTGAGATGGGCGAGGTATCTGAGGAAGTAGCTAGAGAGGCGCTGCGCCTTGCAATGCATAAGTTACCCTGCAAGTGCAAGATCATTACGCGCGAAGGAATCAAAGGCGGTGATAACAGTGAAGAGTAAAAAGTATGTAGAGGAGCTGCGCGGCAAGACAGCTCAGGAGCTTAACGAGGAACTTGTAGCTGCTAAGAAGGAACTGTTCAACCTGAGATTCCAGAACGCTACAAACCAGCTGGACAACACAAGCAGGATCAAAGAAGTGCGCAAGAACATTGCCAGAATCCAGACGGTTCTTGCTTCCGGAAGCGCACAGTAACTGTGCATTGAAAGGAGATATCCGTGGAAGAGAGAAATCTTAGAAAGACCCGTACAGGCCACGTCGTCAGCAATAAGATGGATAAGACGATCGTTGTTGCGGTTGAGGACCATGTAAAGCATCCTCTGTATAAAAAGATTGTCAAGAGAACTTACAAACTGAAGGCTCATGATGAAAACAACGAGGCTAATATCGGAGATACCGTCCGTGTCATGGAGACCAGACCGCTGTCCAAGGATAAGAGATGGAGACTCGTCAAGATCATTGAGAGAGCGAAATAATCAGGAGGATTCGTGGAATGGTACAGCAGGAAACTAGACTGAAGGTTGCGGACAATACCGGAGCCAAGGAACTTCTTGTGATCCGCGTAATGGGTGGTTCAACCAGGAGATATGCCGGCATCGGCGATACGTGTGTCTGTGCGGTCAAAGATGCAACGCCAGGCGGCGTTGTGAAAAAGGGCGATGTCGTCAAGGCAGTCGTTGTCCGTACGGTCAAGGGCGTACGCCGCAAGGATGGTTCTTATATCCGCTTCGATGAGAATGCGGGCGTTGTTATCAAGGATGATGGTACACCGACCGGGACCCGTATTTTCGGGCCTGTCGCAAGAGAGCTTCGTGATAAGAAATTCATGAAGATCGTTTCTCTTGCTCCGGAGGTACTTTGACAGAGACAAGCGTAAGGCAGAGATGATCTGCATACGGATTGGAGGATAACATGAGAAAGATTAAAAAGGGCGATATGGTCAGAGTCATCGCCGGCAAGGATAAGAGCAAGGAGGGAAAGGTCCTTGGATTCAAGGATGATAAGATCCTTGTCGAGGGCATCAACATGGTGACGAAGCACCAGAAGCCATCTGCAGGTGCGCCGCAGGGAGGCATTGTCAACAAGGAAGCTTATTTTGATGCTTCCAACGTCATGCTTCTTGTAAAGGGTGAGATTACCAGAGTCGGTTTCAAGATGGACGGGGACAAAAAAGTCCGCGTTGCAAAGAAGACCGGCGAGGTCATTGACTAATCAGGGGAAAGGAGGAAACGATGAGCAGATTAAAAGAGCAGTACAAGAACGAGATTGTACCGGAGCTTACCAAAAAGTTCGGATACAAGAATGTCATGCAGGTACCGAAGCTTGATAAAATTGTCGTCAATATGGGTGTCGGAGAAGCGAAGGAGAATGCAAAAGTCCTTGAGTCCGCTATGAACGATATGGCGATCATCACTGGACAGAAGCCGGTTCAGACAAAGGCCAAGAATTCTGTTGCAAACTTCAAAATTCGTGAAGGAATGCCGATTGGCTGCAAGGTTACGCTCCGCGGTGACAGAATGTACGAATTCCTGGATCGTCTTGTCAATCTTGCACTTCCCCGTGTCCGTGACTTCCGTGGTGTAAACCCGAATGCATTCGATGGCAGAGGAAACTACGCACTTGGCATCAAGGAGCAGCTGATTTTCCCTGAAATTGAATATGATAAGGTAGACAAGGTCAGAGGTATGGATATCATTTTCGTTACGACGGCTAAGACTGATGAGGAGGGTCGTGAGCTTCTGAGACTCTTCAATATGCCGTTTGCGAAATAAGGAGGACATTTTCAATGGCGAAGACTTCTATGAAACTTAAGCAGCAGCGCGCTCCGAAGTTCTCATCCAGAGCATACACACGCTGCAGCATCTGCGGACGCCCGCATTCCGTGCTCAAGAAGTATGGCGTTTGCAGAATCTGCTTCCGAGAGCTTGCATACAAGGGCGAGATCCCGGGCGTCAGGAAAGCATCCTGGTAATGATTGAAAGAAATAATTATTTGTCGCGTCAAGTCTAAGGAGGATACTAACATGGCAATGAATGATCCAATCGCAGATATGCTTACTAGAATCCGCAATGCGAATACAGCTAAGCATGATACGGTAGATGTACCGGTTTCAAAAATGAAGACTGCAATTGCCAACATCCTGGTCGATGAGGGATATATTGCAAAGTACGAAATCACTGGTGAAGGCGTTCAGAAGAATCTGCATATTACGCTGAAGTACGGCAAGGATAAGAACGAAAGGATCATCTCCGGTATTAAGAGAATTTCGAAGCCGGGTCTTCGTGTCTATGCCGGAAGTGAGGATATGCCGAAGGTCCTTGGCGGCCTCGGGATCGCCATTGTGTCTACTAACAAGGGTGTTATCACTGACAAGGAAGCAAGAAAGCAGCATGTAGGCGGCGAAGTCCTTGCGTTTGTCTGGTAACTAGATATTACTGAAAACAGAAGGCAAGCGTCTGAGACGAACTGCCTTCCGAGAATCTAAGTAAGGAGGAAGAAGGCATGTCAAGAATAGGAAGACTGCCGGTAGCAATCCCTGCGGGAGTCACCGTAAGTGTTGCTGATGGAAATGTTGTCACGGTCAAAGGACCGAAGGGAACACTTGTAAGGACATTTGTCCCTGAGCTTACAATTGAGGTGAAGGATAACGAGGTCCTTGTGTCAAGGCCGAATGATTTGAAGAGAGAGAAGTCTCTCCACGGCCTTACCAGAACCCTGATCCACAACATGGTTGAAGGTGTGTCGAATGGCTTCAGCAAGACGCTCGAGGTGAATGGTGTCGGTTACCGTGCGGTCAAGCAGGGAAAGAAATTAACCCTCAGCCTCGGCTATTCTCATCCGGTTGAAATGGAAGATCCGGAGGGAATCGAGACAAAGGTGGACGGCAATAAAATTATCGTCTCTGGTGTAAGCAAGGAGAAGGTTGGACAGTACGCAGCCGAGATCAGAGAGAAGAGAAAACCTGAGCCGTATAAGGGCAAGGGTATCAAATATGAGACTGAAGTGATCAGACGCAAAGTCGGTAAGACCGGTAAGAAATAATTAAGGAGGAGGGTGCACGATGGTTAGCAAAGAATCAAGAGCTGAGATTCGCGAAGAAAAGCATAGAAGAATTCGTAACCGCATCAGCGGAACCGCATCCAGACCGCGTCTTGCTGTTTACAGAAGTAACAAGAACATGTATGCGCAGATCATTGATGATGAGACAGGGGCAACGCTTGTGTCTGCCAATACTCTTCAGAAGGATGTAAAGGAAAGCCTCGAGAAAACAGATGATGTTGAGGCTGCCAAGGCTGTTGGAACCGCAATTGCCAAGAGGGCTCTGGAAAAGGGCATCAAGGAGGTTGTGTTCGACCGTGCGGGCTACATCTATCATGGCAAGGTCCAGGCACTTGCTGATGCAGCAAGAGAAGCTGGGCTGGATTTCTAAGGAGGAGGAGAAGACACAATGAGACATGAGATCATTGATCCGAACCAGTTTGAGCTGAATGACAAGGTCGTGGCCATCAAACGTGTTACGAAGGTTGTAAAAGGCGGCCGCAACATGCGTTTTGCTGCTCTGGTGGTAGTCGGTGACGGCAATGGTCATGTTGGTGCTGGTCTTGGGAAGGCAACAGAAATCCCGGATGCAATCCGCAAGGGAAGAGAAGATGCACAGAAGCATTTGATTTCTGTTGTACTTGATCAGAACAGTTCCATTCCGCATGATTACATTGGAAAGTTCGGCGGTGCAGCCGTCCTTCTGAAGAAGGCACCGGAAGGTACTGGTATTATTGCCGGTGGTCCTGCACGTACCGTTCTTGAGCTTGCCGGAATTCGTAATATTCGTACAAAGTCGCTTGGTTCCAATAACAAGCAGAATGTAGTCCTTGCAACTCTTGAAGCACTGAAGAGCCTGAAGAGTCCTGAGGATGTCGCTCGTCTCCGCGGGAAGTCCGTTGACGAAGTCTTAGCTTAAGGAGGTTATGCTTTATGGCTGGAAAGTTAAAGATCACGCTTGTAAAGTCTCCGATTGCTGCGATTCCGGAGCAGAGAGCAACCGTGAAGGCTCTTGGGCTGAACAAAATGCACAAGACAGTTGAGATGCCGGACAACAAAGCGGTCAGAGGAATGATCGCTCACGTTTCTCATCTCGTGAAAGTTGAAGAAGCTTAAGAGGAGGTACACTTATGGATTTATCAACTCTGAAGCCAGCTGCAGGATCTGTCACCAGCGGCTCATTCCGCAAGGGCCGCGGCGATAAGACTGCCGGCAAGGGCACAAAGGGTCAGAAGGCACGTTCCGGAGCGCCCAGAATTGGGTTTGAAGGTGGACAGATGCCTCTGTACCGCAGACTTCCGAAGAGAGGGTTTAAGAACGTCGGACGCGCTGTCATTGAGACAATCAACCTGAGTGATCTGGAGAAATTCGAGGATGGCTCTGAAGTGACTGTTGAAGCGCTGCTTGAGAAGGGAATCATCCGCGATCCGAAGGATGGCGTAAAGGTTCTTGGCAATGGCGAGCTGACAAAGAAACTGAATGTTTCTCTGAATGCGTTCAGCGCATCAGCGAAGGCAAAGATTGAAGAGTTAGGTGGAAAAGCAGAGGTGATCTGATGTTTAAATCTTTACGCGACATGTTTCGGATAAAGGACATCAGAAAAAAACTGTTTTATACCTTTATGATGTTGATTCTCATTCGGTTCGGTTCTCAGCTCCCGGTACCGGGAGTTGACAGAACCTATTTCAGCCGGTGGTTCAGTCAGCAGAATAATGGGGCATTCAGTTTCTTCAGTGCATTCACAGGCGGTTCATTTGAACGGATGTCTGTGTTTGCGCTGAACATCACACCCTACATTACTGCATCCATTATCATGGAGCTTCTCACAATCGCGATCCCAGCCCTGGAAGAGATGCACCGGGATGGTGAAGATGGAAGAAAAAAGATGACCAGGATCACTCGTGTCCTGACTGTCGGCCTTTCTTTGTTCGATAGTGTTGCCATGGCGGTGGGCTTTGGACGCAGTGGACTGATCAGAAACTATAATTTCCTGAGTGTGATTACGGTTATTTTCGCATTGACGGCGGGATCCACGTTTGTCATGTGGATCGGTGAACGGATCACTGAGAATGGTGTAGGGAACGGTATTTCAATCGTCCTTCTGATCAATATTGTTTCAAGGCTGCCGCAGGACATGACAGCGCTCTGGCAGCAGTTTGTCAGCGGAAAGTCGATTGCAAAAGGCGGAATGGCAGCTGTTATAATCGCAGTCGTCATCCTTTTGACAGTTGCTCTTACAATCCTGCTCAATGATGCGGTTCGAAAGATTCCGGTACAATATGCGAAGAAGGTCCAGGGAAGAAGAATGGTTGCAGGGCAGTCATCCAACATTCCACTGAAGGTCAACACAGCTGGTGTCATTCCTGTTATCTTTGCTTCATCACTGATGTCTATTTCTTCAATCATTCTGAGCTTTGTTGGAAAGTCAGCAAGTGGTGTTGCAGCGACCATTCTGGGCATTCTGAATCAGAATAACTGGTTTGATTTTTCTCATCCGGTGTATATGATCGGACTCGCTTTATATGTTGTGTTGAATATTTTCTTTGCATATTTCTACACTTCAATCACATTCAATCCGATTGAGGTGGCTGACAATCTGAAAAAGCAAGGCGGTTTTATTCCGGGAATCCGTCCGGGGAAACCAACATCTGACTATCTGAATAAGATACTGAACTACATCATCTTCATTGGAGTCGTCGGCCTTATGGTTGTTGTTGTTATTCCGATTTTCTTCAATGGTGTTTTCAATGCAGATGTGTCCTTTGGCGGGACATCTTTGATTATTATTGTAGGAGTTGTATTGGAGACCATTCAGCAGATTGAATCACAGATGGTTGTAAGAAATTACAAGGGTTTTCTCAGTGAGTAATTTATGAATTTACGATATTCATAATCATTCATAGCAAAGTGTGCTTCTTGTCCCCCAGGACAGGGGCACACTTTGTGTTGTTTAAGACAAAAGGAGCAGAGAATGAAGATCATTATGCTTGGGGCACCAGGCGCAGGAAAAGGAACACAGGCTAAGTTCATTTCTGAGAAATTCGGTATCCCGCAGATTTCAACCGGAGATATCTTCAGAGCGAATATCAAGAATCAGACAGAGCTTGGGAATAAGGCGAAGTCTTACATAGATCAGGGACTTCTTGTTCCGGATGAGTTGACGCTGGATCTTGTGACAGATAGGCTCTCAAAGGACGACTGCAAAAATGGATATATCCTGGATGGTTTTCCAAGAACCCTGAATCAGGCGAACGCGCTGACTGATGCTCTGAAGAAGCAGGGTACTTCGATTGATATTGCAATCGATATCGAGGTAAAGGATGAGGACATCATCCGGCGCATGAGCGGAAGGAGAGTATGTCCGAAGTGCGGCGCAACATACCATGTACAGTATAATCCGCCGAAGGACGATGGAATCTGTGACGTCTGCGGGGCAGAGCTGATTATCCGTGCAGATGACCAGCCGGAGACGGTGAAAAAAAGACTTGAGGTCTATCATAAACAGACACAGCCGCTGATTGAATACTATCAGGAGGCAGGCTCTCTGCGAACATTTGATGGTATGAAGCCGATGGAAGAAGTATTCAGTGAGATCTGCGATGAATTGTCTAAAATGGACGAAGCCTGAAGAAATGGACTGCGTTCATCAGACAGAATTGACTGAATGCGTTGAAGGAGAGCAGCAATATGGCAGTATCAATCAAGACACAACATGAGATCGCGCTGATGCGGGAATCCAACCACCGGCTTGAAAAAGTATTCGAGGGGCTGGAACAGATGATCAAACCGGGAGTGTCCACCTGGGAGATCGATATGCTGGCGCGTAAACTGATCAGAGAACAGGAAGGAACCCCAAATTTCCTCAACTTTGAAGGGTATCCGGCTGCGGTCTGTACTTCTGTGAATGAAGAGGTGGTACATGGTATTCCGAAAAAGAGCCGTATACTGAGAGAGGGTGATATCATATCGCTGGACTGCGGGTTGATCTATAAGGGGTATCATTCAGATGCTGCCAGAACATTTGCGGTCGGGCAGATCTCTGATGATAAGCAGAAGCTGATTGACGTCACAAGGCAAAGCTTTTTTGAAGGACTAAAATACGCCAGGGCCGGACATCACCTTCATGAAATCAGTAACGCGATCGGAGATTATGCAGAAAGCTTTGGATACGGTGTGATTCGGGATCTGGTTGGTCATGGAATTGGGACACAAATGCATGAGGACCCGGAGGTGCCGAATTTTCGTCAGAAATCGAGAGGGATCAGGCTGCTTCCAGGAATGACACTTGCAATTGAGCCGATGATTGCAGAGGGAACCTGGGAGGTGGATTGGCTGGATGACGGTTGGACTGTTGTGACGGCTGACAGAAAGCCTGCAGCTCACTATGAGAATTCCATCCTGATCACAGAGGGAGATCCGGAGATCCTGTCTCTGACAAAGCCATATACCCCGTATACGGGCTGAATGGATCTGGATGCAGGAGGTATCTGGAGTGAAGAAGGATCATCCGGAAGCTTTTCCATGCCTGGGTGTGTCAAAAGCCGGGCATGACAGAGGCAGGCTTTATATCGTAATAGGGGTTCAGAATGGAATGCTGCAGGTTGCTGACGGTGTCCATTCACGTGTCGATAAGCCGAAGAGTAAAAATGAAAAGCATATGCAATTGATTTATAATGTACCACCGGAGATCACCGATCTCCTGAAGGAAGCAAAGACTGACAGTGACCTGATCTATATAAAAAAACAATATAACCGGATTCAGTCAGACAGATGAAGAGGGAGACAACATGTCAAAATCAGATGTTATTGAAGTAGAGGGAACCGTCCTCGAAAAGCTGCCAAATGCGATGTTTAAGGTTGAGCTTGAAAACAAACATGTCGTGCTCGCCCACATCAGCGGAAAGCTCAGAATGAATTTTATCCGAATCCTGCCGGGGGACAAAGTTACAATTGAACTTTCTCCATACGACCTGGATAAGGGAAGAATCATCTGGAGAGATAAGTAATACGGACCATACGCAAGGTGAATGGATCAATCAAAAGGAATTGAATTATACACAAAGACAGCTCCGGCAGCATGTTGACCGAAGCTGTCTTTGCAATTATGATTGACTCGATCTGTCGAAAAATATTTCAAAAACATGTTGACATCCGTATTGCCGGATGATATTATATTCAAGTCGCCGATGAGAAGCAAACTTCATTAAACAAGTAAAACCTGATCGGTGGATTGAGCACCTTGATAACTGAACAGTGAAACAACCTTGAAAGTTCTGAAAAGTTTTATTTTAAGGAACTGACCTTTAAACAGTAAAAGGGATAAGAGATGTCAGCAGCATCTTTGATCCGAATCAAATTTTATTCGAGAGTTTGATCC